>SWCC01004848.1_pt1 | contig 141916 bp, 104 predicted proteins | sample 4692971 | NCBI WGS metagenome assembly SWCC01 (sample SAMN10267277, study PRJNA491770) | bioreactor metagenome | isolation source: DHS bioreactor inoculated with subseafloor sediment | place: Japan: off Shimokita Peninsula | collected 2006-08
AAAAACATTTCTAATTTTCAATATTAAATAAAATAATTATGCACATGCTAAAAAATATACTTCTTTTCTCACTTCTACTTATAACTGATAATTACACATTTGGTCAGAGAGGAAATATATCACTTACTTCACCTGAATATGGTGACAAAATTATAGCTGGAAGTTCAAACTATATAACTTGGACAAGTATAAATGTAAAATCTGTAAAAATAGAATATAAGATAAATACTGATGATAAGTGGCATTTGATTGCTGATGTAATCCCAGCCACAATAAATAATTTCAAATGGCAAATTCCTAATGAAAAATATGGTTCAGTAACGTTAAAAGTCTCAGATGTTCAAAATCCAGAAATTAATTCAATTTCAGAATTAGTTGTTGAAATTAAACCTGGTTTGAGTAATAAAGCGAGTAATTATACAAATAATACTCTTTCATATTTTTCCGAAAATTTAGTTAAAATAATGCCATTAGGTAATTCAATTACAAGAGGAAGTACTGGCAGCATTGATAGAATTGGATATAGGAGAAAACTATACTTGTCTCTCATTAATGCTGGATATAATATTGATTTTGTTGGTAGTAGTTCTTTAGGAATTCCTTCGGATTTTGATAAAGATCACGAAGGACATTCAGGTTGGCATGCAAAACATCCTACTAATCCAGAAGTTTCCATCGCAGATAGTTTATATGGTTGGCTTCAAATAAATAACCCCAATGTTATTTTATTACACGCTGGAACAAATGATATCATCGGACTTGAAAATCATAATGAAGATGAAAATGATGTAGTAAATGATATTAGTTCCATTTTAGATATAATTGATGTTTTTGAAGAAAATAATAACTCAGTTGTTTATGTTGTATTATCAAGAATTATTAACAGAGTAGATGACCCAGTAACTACTACGATAGAAGAAAATTTAATAACCTCTTCTTATAATCTTGCTTTACAGACCATGGCAGATAATAGAATCTTTAATGGGGATAAATTAATTGTTGTTGATCAAGAAGCAGCCCTTGAGTATCCGGATGATTTAGATGACGGTATTCATCCAAACCAAACTGGTTATGATAAGATGTCAAATATTTGGTTTAATTCATTAGAAACTTTAATAGGAGTTAAGCCTATTATTGTTTCACACCCAACAACAGAAGGAATTTTTGAGGGCGATTCAGTAACTTTTGAAATTGTAGCTGAAGGATCTGATTTTCTGAACTACCAATGGCAAAAAAATGGAGTTGTCATTCCTGGTGCAATAAGCAATATATTATCAATACCTTTTGTTTCGGTACAAGATAATAATTCAGAATTTCTTTGTAAGGTTTCTAATATGCTTGACACGACTTATAGTAGAATCGCATATTTATATGTTACTGAAATTGAGAATCGAGTATCAGGCGGTCAAAAAGTTTTTTATGATTTTGAAGAAAGCGGCGGGAATACGGTGATTGATAAATCAGGTATTGGTGAATCTGTAAATCTAATAATAAATAATATAGATTCTGTTTCTTGGATATCGCACGGTTTAAAATTAAATTCACAAAGTCTTATTTCTTCATTTTTACCAGCAGAGAAAATAGTTAATTCATGTAATTATACAAATGAAATTACTATTGAAGCCTGGATTGCACCAGAAAATACCGTACAAATTGACCCTGTAAGTATATTCTCTTTTTCAAAAAATTCTGATAGCAGTAATTTTATATTTTTACAGGAATTAGATAGATACAATTTTAGACTTAGAACATCCAATTCATCTGCAAATGGTGCTTCTCTTTTCTCAAGTCAAAATATCAATGATAAGTTTATTAAACATTTAGTTTATACACGATCTGATTCTGGTATTGCTAAAATTTATTTAAATAGTGTTGAAGAAAGCATGAGCGTTATCTTGGGTGATCTGTCGAATTGGGATTCAACAAATTTCCTTAGAATAGGGAATGATATTAGTGAAAATAGCCCATGGATTGGCACAATGTTTCAACTGGCAGTTTTTAATCGGGATTTAAGTGAGCAAGAAATAGCGAATAATTTTAATTATGGAATTCCTGGAGTTAATGACATCAAAGAACCTTCAGACTTATTGGCTTCTGTTAATGGTGAAACAAGTATTAATCTAGTATGGACTGATAATAGTGAAAATGAGAAGGGATTTATAATTGAAAGGTTTGAAAGAGGAATTGAGTCATTTATTGTAATAGATACTACACTAGAAAATGTAAATTATTATGTGGACAGTAACATATACTCTGGCATTGAATATCAATATAAAGTGAAAGCTTTTAGCGAGTACTATCATACACAATCAAGCGAAGTTGCAAGTGCAGCTCTTCCTCTGCCGACACCATCAGATCTCCTGGGAAATGTTAATGCATCCGAATACGTTGCACTTCAATGGACTGATAATTCAATAAATGAATTGGGTTTTATAATAGAAGGTAGACCATTAAATCAAGATTCGATATTTGTTTTAATTGATTCTGTTGCTGCCAATATTAATGAATATGAAGATAAAACTCCTAAATATTATTCACCATATGAATATAGGGTTTATGCATATACTAATGATACTGTTTCAAACTATAGTAACTATGCCCAGGTCAATGTTGTTGGTATAGAAGTAGAGGATGAGGGATTCCCAATCGAATATTCACTATTACAAAATTATCCTAATCCTTTTAATCCAACCACAAAAATTTCCTTTTCTATTCCAGTTCATAGTCAAGTAACTTTGAAGGTATATAATTTATTAGGTCAAATTATTGATATTCTTAAAGATGATGTTTTGAATTCAGGGAAATATGAAATAATATTTGACGCTCAAAAATTACCTTCGGGAATTTATTTTTACTCTCTAAGTGCTTCCTCAAAAGATGGCACTAAAAAATTTAAAGATGTTAAAAAGTTGTTAATTCAAAAATAACTAATCGGAATTTTTTTATTAAATTATTCAATTATATGATAAAAAATAACTACAAAAATCAAATCTATTATTTAAGTCTTATCCTCGTTGTTTTTTTAGGACTTTGGTTTAGAATTAAAGGCTTGGGTAAATGGCCACTTGCTGTTGATGAATTTTATATTGTTAAATCAATTGAAAATATACTTAAGTATGGTATTCCAAAGTTTGAAGCCGGTGGATTTTATGAACGAGGTTTAATTTATCAATATATTACTGCTTTTCTAATTTTTATTGGAATAAAAACAGAACTAGCTGCTCGGATAATACCGGTCATTTCTAATATCTTAGTTTTACCACCTATTTTCTTATTAGCAAAAAAAATATCCGGTAAATTTCTTGCGTTTTCAATTACTGTATTGTTTTGTTTTTCATTGTGGGAAGTTGAGTTTGCTAGATTTGCAAGAATGTATGCTCCTTTCCAAGCATTATATATTTGGTATGTATATTTTTTGTACCGTGTTGTAATTGAAAAGAGAACAGAAAAATGGAAGTGGTTAATAATTATCAGCTTTGTAAGTATTTTTGTATATGAGGGAAGCGTATTTCTTCTATCTCTCAATTTTATCCCATTCATATGGTCGCGAAAAATAAAAATTTATTATTTTCTTACGTCTATTTTCCTTTTTGTATTGAACTATCTTTATATTCGGACGAACTTTAGAACATTTGGCAATAGTGAAATTTTGCCTATAGAGGTTAAAAATTATGTTCTGAGCCAACCGGGTGGTGGTGGACTAATAAAAATTCCAAATATGTTAATTACTACTTTTAATGACAATTACTTTTACTGGTTAGCTTTTACACTTGTTTTAGTCGCAACATTATTCCTACTAATAAAAATTTATAAAAATGTAAAATTAAATATATTAACTAAGATATTATTTACCTCGGTAGTGGGAGTTACCCTTCTCAATCAATTTGGATTAGCAATTATTTTTTTAGTTTGCTACTCACTTTTAAGTTGGATAAATATTAAGACTATTGAACAAAGCAGTAAAAAATATATAGGAATAATTTTTTCATTACATCTTTCATTTTGGTTAGTTTATTGCTTTTTCTCCAATTCTTGGTATCAATTTTTTGATAATTTTGAACCTCAATCCATTTTAGCAATTATAAAAAAAATATTTATATTATTTTTTAATTATTCTGGTAGTTATTCAATCTTTTGGCTCTTTTATGTAACTATTCCAATATTAGCATTTGTTGTAATTTTATTTTTTGGATATGGAATTTTTAGTATTATTTCTAATAATCCAAATGATAATAATAAAGAACGATTTATTTACTTTGTACTCACTATATCATTATTGATGCCAATCACACTAATTTCAGGTGGTTCAACTCGTTATTTCTTCTTTGCTTATCCAATCCTACTGATGTTAGTTATATTTTCGTTTGAGAAATTTTTATTATATATAAAACTTAGGGGAAAAGTAAAACACATAGCTTTTTCTGTAGGATTAATCCTTTTATTAAGTATTTCAGAAGATTATAGTTTTAGACATTTGGTTAACATTGATGCTGAAGAGGTAAATTTTAGAATAAATTATAATTACCAAAAAACTCGTCATTATTATCCAAGATATGATGTCCGAACACCAGCTGAAACAATTAATAAGCATGTACAAGCAAATGACTTAGTTATTATTAATGAAATAAATTTAGAGTATTACCTTAATAAACTTGATTATGTTTTTATAGATTATAAGAGTAGAAGATTTCCAATTTTATCAACTCTTGAAGGAACCAGAGAGAGATGGACAAGTGCTAAGCTTATTTATAAAATATCTGACTTGCAAAAGATGTTAACTGAACCAAAACAAACAATATGGTTTATGGTTCACAAAAAAGTATATATTCAACAACCTTTAATCGAAATGGATTTTTACAATAAGTTTAGCGAATTTCTTTTCTATGAGAGTATTGATAAAATGGTTCAGGTCTACAGAATTTCAAAATAGTATTGTGTGAAACATTTTGCTACCATTCGTCATCTGAATAAAAATGTTTTGAAAACTCTTTCACTCTAGCATAAATATATTCAATTTCATCTTCAGTCAATCTTTTTTTCCATGCCAAAATATTATCTCTACTATTACGCTGAACTTTTTTATTAAAAATTACCTTTTCTTCACTCAAACCAGAGTAAATCTTTATTTTATCTTTTATTTTATCTGTAAAAGGAATATCAGAATACTTATATAATTTTTCAAACTCCTCAACCGGACTTGCTGAAAGGTTCTCGTGCCTGGTAAAATACCAATCATTATGATCATTCATATAATTATGCATTTGATAATGAATCATATTCCACGTTAAAATTGCTTGATCAATAAGGGGGTATGTATTCACGGAAAATTTAATTATGTCATCTTGAAATGGTTTAAGTTTTTGTTCAAAAAGTTCTTTTTGATCTCTAAAATGTGAAAATGGTTGTTGCCAATTTTGCTTAATAACGGAAGCAACGAAAGCCGCTGGATGTCTAATTATTAATATTGGTTTTGTATTAAAATTTTTATATAACCATTCGACTGAAAAAAAAGCAAGTGGGTCTTTTATTAAGGCACGTTTACTGGTAAACCTAGATTGTAATGATTCAACAACAGTCTTAGCATAATACTGTAAACTACCGTTTTGTAAATGTGATTTAAATGGTTTTATATAATTAATATGATGATTGATACTTTTTTTGACGTCTTCAACGTATAGTTCCTCATTATGTGAATCTATAAATGGATAATAATATTGTAATTTATCCGAACATAAACTAAATTCATTATGATGGAGTAACGGCTCATGAATGTATCCGATGTCTTTTGATAAAGACATCATTTTGCCTACCCAAGTAGAACCAGATCTATGAGATCCAGTTACAAGAATCGGTTTATTTTCACTCATTTTAATTCCTTTACATATTAATAATTAATTTATAATGTACAAAAATTGGAAATAATATGCATATTCTAATTTTTACACGTTATTTTATTAAAATATTATTGAACTTCAATCTGCGAAATTCATTAATATCGGGCCAATAAAATATTCCAATTAAATAAATTATTGATACCCTAAAATAATTGACAACGATATAATGTTTCAAATAATCAACAAATGTGTTATTTTAATACAGATTTATTAGCTAATTGTATTATAGTGCTACAATAAAGGAAATGTCCTAAACAAATTTGTCCAAAAGTCGATAATTATCTATTAAATAACTCATTAATAAATAATCTATTTTTGGAATAATTGTTGATAAGTTTATCTAATTAATAATACTAATGGAGAAAAAAATGTCCCAAATCAAACATTTATTAAGTGTAGTTTTTCTTTTCTTTTTATTCACAAATTTATTTGCACAAACTTATGGGCCTGAGTTAGTTACTAATGGTACTTTTGATTCAAAATCCGGATGGAGTGAAACCCTTGGTGCAACTTATGATGTAGTAACTAATTCTGGAAAGGGCACGGTAACAGCATCGAGTACAGCTGGTAATAGATTACATCAAAATATTAGTGGCCTAAATTCTGGATCAACTTATTTTGTATCAGGCACATATTATGGTTCTTTGTCCACTGGCTCCAGTGCCGCAGTAGTTGTATGGAATTCATCTTATACAGCATTTTTAGGTAATAGTGGGCAGATTGCTGGTTCATCTGATGTTGATTTTAGCTTTACAGTTACGCTTGATGATGGATCTTTAAGATTAGGTTTAATGAACTCAGGCGTGGCTGGAGAAACAAATGTTTGGGATAATGTTTCAATAAAGGAAATTTTACCACCGCAACCCGTGATTACCACTCAGCCAACAAATCAAAGTGTTTTTGTGGGTGAAACAGCAACATTCAGTATTGAAGCAACAGGAGATGCACCATTAAGCTACCAATGGTATGCTAATAGTATTGCTGTTCCCGGTGCCACATCCCCATCATATACTACAGATCCAATTCCTGACTTAACTTTTGATGGGACAAGTGTCTACTGTACAGTTTCAAACTCAGGAGGATTAGTAGAGAGTAATACGGTCAGTTTATCAGTTTCAAGTCCATTAGGTAGAATCACTGATGGATTGCAAGTTCTGTATGATTTTCAAGAAGGTGATGGAACAGTTATTACTGATGTGTCAGGAGTTGGGACACCAATAAATCTGACGATCCATACTCCAAATTCTATAAATTGGACAACAGATGGATTAGAGATTATTAATAGTCCAACTATCAATTCGATTACTGCCCCAACAAGATTAATCGATGCATGCAAATTGACTAATGAGCTTACTGTTGAAATGTGGATAAGAGCAACCAATGTTGTTCAAGCAAATAAGACTTCAAGAATAATTACACTTGCTGGCAACAATAACGAAAGGAATTTTATAATTGCTCAACCTGGGACTATCTATGATATCCCTTGCAGAACTACTGAAACTGATGAAAACTCACATCCAGGAATTTGGGCTACTGATGCTGTAACAACTAGTTTAACACACTTAGTATATACTCGTGATTTGACTGGAGCAGTTACATTATACCTAGACGGAACTCCATTTCAAACAATTTCTGTTACTGGTGAATTTACTAATTGGGATGATTCTTATATTTTAGGTCTTGCAAACGAAATAAATGATAATGGCAAAGCTTGGCTTGGGAGTTTTTATTTAGTAGCAATGTATAACAAAGCTCTAACACAATTTGAAGTAACACATAATTTTGGTGAAGGGATTTCTCTAGATGTAGAAAGCCCAACTATTGTTATGAATCCTCGTTATCAAGGTGCACTTATTGGTGAGTCTAAAGAGTTCAGAGCTGGTGCAGTTGGTGTTCTACCAATGACATATCAATGGCAAGTTGACGAAGGTGCTGGATTTTCAAATATAGGAGGAGCAACAAAATCATATTATAGAACTCCTACCGTCACTATTGCTGAAAACAAGAATGATTATAGGTGTCTGATTACAAATAGTCAAGGAGATGCAACTAGTAATTTCGCCACATTATATGTAACCCCTAATAATTCAAAAGTTACTGCTAATAGACAGGTTGAATATAAGTTTCAAGAAGGATCTGGAAATGTAATTAATGATTCTGGAATTGGGGATCCTCTAAACCTTGTTGTTCAGGAACCTAATGCCGTTGAATGGACTCAATTTGGAATTAATATTCTCTCCCCTGCAGGAATTGTTTCACCAGCACCTGCTTCAAAAATTATAAATGCTAGCAAAGGCTCACTTGAATTTTCAATGGAAGCTTGGATTAAACCTGTAAATGATACTCATTTATCAAGAATTTTGACAATATCTAGTGATCAAAATACACGTAATTTTACATTTGTGCAAAACGGTGATAGTTATGAGATGAGATCAAGAACAACTACGAATGCTAGTGGTAGTCAATCAATTGAAAGTCAAAGTGGGACAGTTGATCTTTCAGGATTAACACATTTAGCCTATACAACAGATGAATTTGGAATTAGAAAAATGTTTATTAATGGAGTTGAGGTTAAATCAGGTCATAATTTTGGTTCAATTTCTAATTGGGATAGTAGTTTTCCTTTAACATTAGGATCGGAAGTTGATGATTCATACTCGTGGAAAGGATTAGTTAATTATGTTGCTTTATATGGACGAGCACTTAGTTCAACTGAGATAGGACATAATTACTCCTTTGGAGTTGAAGGTGGAATTGATAATATTAATTCGCCTACTGGATTAGTATCAAATTTAATTATGGCAAGTGAAATTTCATTAACATGGTCTGATAATTCAGATAATGAATCTGGATTCATTATTGAAAGAAGTGTTGGAGATTCTTTAACATTTGTTCCAATTGATTCAGTAGCAGGAGATACCAACACATATACTGATGAAGATATATTAGAATCAACAGTTTATTTTTATAGAATTAAAGCATATAATGTTGTTATCCAATCAGATTACTCAAATGTAATTCAGGTTATTTCGTTACTCAATGAACCAACTAACTTGACAGCACAAACTCTGGTATTTGGAGAAGTAATTTTAAGATGGGATGAAAACTCTAATGTTGAAGAAGGAATTGCTATTGAAAGAGGTGAAGGAGACCCAATTGTATATTCTATTTTGGATACAGTTGAAGCAAATGTGAATTCTTACTTTGATGACAGTGTAGAAGAATTACAAAACTATACATATAGAGTAAGTGCATTTAACAGTGTCTCTTCGTCAAATTTTAGCAACGAAGTAAACATAACCACTTTATTTGCGGATATTATTACTCCTACTAATTTATCAATTGGATTACACTCAGTTCGTGGTATTCCAATACTTACATGGAATGATAATTCAGATAATGAAGCAGGTTATGCGATTGAACGAAAAGTTGCCGGTGCTGAATATGAGGTTATAGATTCTGTTGATGCAGATACAATTTCTTATACTGATGTAACAGTGGAAGAGAACACAGTATATTTATATCGAGTTATGGGATATAACGATAATACAGTCTCAGAATTTAGTAATGTTGCAGACATAAGTGTTTTAACTGATGTTCAAAATATAGAAATTCCGATTGAGTTTGGGTTATCTCAAAATTATCCTAATCCATTTAATCCTTCAACCGTTATCAAATTTGATCTTCCTGAAGAATCTCGTGTAAGTCTTACGATTTATAATATGCTTGGACAACAAGTTGCCAAATTAGTAAATAATACTTTCTCAGCTGGCAGATATGAGTATATTTTTGATGGCTCCAGACTTACAAGTGGCATCTATATCTATGCCATAAATGCAGAAGGCAGAGATGGAAATAGTTTCGTAAATACAAAGAAAATGTTATTAATTAAGTAGTATTACTTCCCAATCTAGGGTGAGAATGTTCTCATCCTAGATTGTATAATAAAATAAATCCAAATGTATATCATTTATATAAATACATAATGGCTGAGGTATTTAACAGAAATTCAAATTATTATAAAAAATAGTCTGACTCATACTATTAATTCAATAGTTAAAATTAAATTAGACGATTCGCAACAATTTAGACTTATTTATAACACTACTTTTGTAGATAGCCTTATAATGAGTAATTGATGAAATCCGTTATCAGAATATCTTATATTTCATAATTGGGAGAGCTCTATTAAAGTTTGAAATAACTGAAATTTATTCTACCCTAAGACTAAAGTAACATTTGTAAAATGTAAAGTAGTTGAAACGAGAGTCGGATTGAAGTACAAACACTTAAGCCCAAATAAATATGGATTATCTTAAAATGATTAAAGCACATTTGCTCACCTAAGAATAATATATTTTTGTTATTCCGAAGTAAAGTAACCGAATCCTTATATTTATCAATATGTTATGAAATTTTTTTTTTTCTCATTACGATATATTAATTATAATATTTAAATGTTATTTAACTCATTAGAATTTGCGATATTTCTACCAATTGTCTTTATTCTATATTGGTTTGTTGTTAATAAAAACTTAAGATTACAAAATCTATTAGTTGTAGCAGCAAGTTATTTTTTTTACGGTTGGTGGGATTGGAGATTTTTATCTCTTATAGTATTTAGCTCAATTATAGACTATGGTGTAGGTCGACGGTTAAAAGGCGAACAAAGTAAAGTTAAGAGAAAATTTCTTTTACTTACAAGTATTGTTGTAAATATTGGTTTTTTAGGTTTCTTTAAGTACTATAATTTCTTTGTCGATAGTTTTGTTGATGCATTTTCACTATTTGGTCAAACTTTAAGCGCTAGTAGTCTAAATATTATTCTTCCGGTTGGCATAAGTTTCTACACATTTCAAACCCTCAGCTATTCAATTGATGTCTATAAGAAAAAATTAGAACCAACAAATGATATTGTCGAATTTTTTGCATTTGTAAGTTTTTTCCCTCAATTAGTTGCTGGACCAATTGAAAGAGCAACAAATTTATTACCACAATTCTATAAGCATAGAAAATTTGAATATAGTAAAGCAATTGATGGGATGCGCCAAATATTATGGGGATTGTTTAAGAAAGTTGTTATTGCAGATAACTGTGCAACATGGGTCAATATAATATTTGAAAACTCAGAGACATATTCTGGTAGTACATTATTATTAGGAGTTATCTTTTTTTCCATACAGATTTACGGAGATTTCTCAGGCTATTCAGATATAGCAATTGGAACCTCCCGGCTATTTGGTTTTAATTTAATGAGAAACTTTGCATTTCCTTATTTCTCAAGAGATATTGCAGAATTCTGGAGGAGATGGCATATTTCCCTCTCAACCTGGTTTAGAGATTATGTTTACATTCCTTTGGGTGGAAGTAGGGGTGGAATGCTCATGAAAATTAGAAACACCTTTGTTATTTTCGTTGTAAGTGGTTTTTGGCATGGTGCGAATTGGACATTTATAATATGGGGATTTTTAAACGCTTTATATTTTTTACCATTACTTTTATTTAAGAAGAATAGAATATATACTGATCAAGTAGCTGAAGGGAAGTGGTTCCCCACAATTAAAGAAGTTTTTCAAATGGGAGCAACATATTCTTTTACTTTAGTAGCCTGGGTATTTTTTAGGGCAGAAGATTTACAACATGCATTTTCTTACTTAGCTGGAATATTTTCAAAATCGCTATTTTCTATGCCTGAAATTAATCCTAAAAAAATTATTCTTACTATAGTGATCTTTTTAATTGTTGAGTGGATTCAGAAAGAAAAAAAACATGCTTTTGAATATTTACAATCTATTCCAATCATAATTAGGTGGGGATTATATGTAATTATCACTTATTTAATAATGTTTAATTTCAGGTTTCATGAAAGTCAAGAATTTATTTATTTTCAATTCTAAATGTTAATATGTTAAGATTTATAAAAAAAATACTTTTATTTATTATAATAATTATAGTTGTTAACTATCCAATTAGTTATTTTTTTGAAAAATGGTTTGCGACCACCTCAAAACAAACTTGGATTTTTGAACACAATGGAGAAAATTATGATATTGCAACTATAGGGTCATCAAGAGTGTTAAACATGATTGACACCAAACTAATGAGTGATATTTTAATGAAGAAAGCAATAAATCTTGGAACCAATGGAAGTAATTTTGCCGAACATTTACTTATCCTTAATCAATTTCTAAAAACTAATAAAATAAAATACTTACTATTAAATACTGATCAATTTTCATTTAATTCAAAAGTCAGCTACTTCTATCCATTTCATGAATATGAATTTTTAAGATACTTTTTTGATGAAGAGACCAAATATATTTTTAAAGATTATCTACCTGTAAGTAAATATTATCTTTGGCATTTATTTCCACTTATTAGATATATAGAATACTTTCAAGAATATGATTTTTTATACAGTAATTCTAAATCAAAACTTTTTGAAAATTATGATACCCAGAGAGGGTCATCAATTCCGAAAAAAAATAGAGAAGCAATTTTTAATGCATCTACTCAACAGTTAAGGGTAGATGAGATGGATAAAAAATATTTTCATAGAATAATTAATTTATGTGAACAAAATAATGTTAGTATTATTTTTATTACAACTCCTATGCCCTCACATATGGATAAATTTAAATTAAATAGTAATCTTTCTTACGATTTTATCAAACAAATAAGTGATTCCTTAAAAATACCATATCTTCATTTTAATGATATTGGTGATTTTAGTGACTCCACATATTTTTATGATATGTACCATACTAATAATTCTGGTTCCATTTACTATACTCAAAAGTTGAGTGAAAAAATAACCAAATTAATAAACAGTGATCTTAATTGAAATTGAGAAATGAGTACAAAAGTATTTTACTGTAAGAACAGCTTCAGCCCTTCATATATCAGATAAAAACCAATTCCAAAAAGAAAAATTCCGAGCATCTTGATCAACCGATTGAGCCAGCCAATATTTAATCTACCTCTATATTTTATTAAGAATTTTGATAGAAAATAAAACCATATAAAACTTCCAATTCCAACTGTTAATGCATATGTTAGACTCAAAACAAAGGTGGATAGTGATTCTTTTTGAGGTGGTTTGGCATTTTCAGGTGGAGTAAGGTTATACTCTTCCAAAGATTCAATTTTCTCCCCTGTAATTTCTTCTATGGAACTAACATTTTTATATAATAATAAATCAAGTCCACCGGTATTAAGTCCAACTGATGATGCGAATGAGAGCAATAAAAATGAAGAAGTAAACCAACCTAAAAAAAGAGATGGATTTGACATATTCAATATCAATCCAGTTCTAAACCCACCGTTATTTACAAATTTACTTTTGACACTTTTTTCGTCTGCAAGTTGGTCCATCTTCAATTTTGTATTGTAAATTTTATATCCAACAAACAAAAGAAAGAGGGAGCCGACAATTAATATAATTGGTATTCCTTTTTGATAATATTCGTAGAGGGAAGTAAGACCGTATATAGCAATGAAAACATAGAACGATTCAACAATAGCACCCCCGAGGGCTGTTCTTAAACAATATCTAAGATTGCCCTTTAATGCACTAGATGTAATGAGAATACTAATTGGTCCAGCAATTGGTACAGAAAAAAAGAATCCCGCAAATAATCCCAGTAAAAATATAATTACGAAACTTTCGGTCATTTCTTAACTTATTTTGTGTGCGATAATTTTTTATTTCTTGAAAAAAGTAAAACTTTAATTGAGTATCTCCGATTAAATTCTTTTGGTATTAGTAATCTTGGGAAATAATTAGAGACATCCGTAATTTATATTAATCTTGGAATGGATTTTTAGAATTAATTATCTCATTTCCATTTGACTGCTTCTCTTTAAGATATTTATGCGTATCAACTTGCGATTGGTTTAACAATATAATTCTATCTTTCAGATAAGTATTTTTGTCGTATCTATCAATTTTTCTAGCTTTCACATTATCTTTTTGTTGAATTTTTATTATATCGTAAACCTCTTTCTTTACATCTTTGTCATAAATTGGGAATATAACTTCAATTCTTCTACTTAAATTTCTTTTCATCCAATCAGCTGATCCGGCGTATATTTTTGTATCTCCATTATTATGAAAAATGAAAATTCTCGAATGCTCCAAATATCTGTCAACAATGCTAATTACTTTTATGTTATTGCTTAGACCATTTATTCCTGGCAGTAGGCAACAGATACCTCTAATAATAAGGTCAATTTTTACTCCTGCATTACTCGCCTCATAAAGTTTTAGAATCATCTTCTTATCTTCAAGACTATTCATCTTCAGGATAATTCTTGCTTTCTTTCCATTTTTAGCAAATTCTATTTCATTATCTATTAGCTTGGTAAAAGATTTACGCATATTAAATTGTGCAACTAAAAGATGCTTAAACTTCGGTTTAATCTTGGTGTCTCTAAGATGATTAAAAACCATTTTTACTTCTTTAGTTAATCTTGGATCCGAAGTAAACAATCCTGTATCTGAATATAATTGAGCAGTTTTTTCATTAAAATTACCTGTTGCCATGTAACAATAATACTTATCCAATTTACCTTCAGTTCTTTTTACCAATGCCAGTTTGGAATGTACTTTAAGTCCAGGAAAACTATAAAGAACATTAATCCCTTGGGATTTCATTTCTTCTGCCCAATGAATATTTGATTCCTCATCAAACCGAGCCTTAAGTTCAACAAATACCATTACCTTCTTGCCACGCCGTACAGCTTTCACGAGCGCACTAATAACTTCAGATCCTTTTGCAACTCTGTATTGAGTAATATATATTGAGGTAACATCAGGATCGTCGGCTGCTTGATCAAGAAATTGGAGAACATAATCATAGGTTTGGTAAGGAAAGTGAACAATACAATCTTTCTTGGCAATTGCATCAAAAAGGAAACGGAATTTATCTAACTGCGTGTGTCGCAAAGTTGGAAGAGGGTCATTAAATAAATTAATTCCTGCTGGGCTTGGGAATGAGAAAAAATCACTAAAGTTATGATATTTCGCTCCAGGCACTAAATCATCATTTGCAACATGAAAGGTTTCTTTTAAAAGTTTTAAAAAGTTTTTAGGCATTCTTTCATCATATAGAAATCTTGATGGAGCACCGATATTTCTCTTAAGTAAACTTCTTTGAATTTTGTCAAGTAAATTTCCGCTGAATTCGTCATCAATATATAGTTCTGCATCTCTTGTTAGTTTAATTGAGAACGCATCTTTTATATCATAACCCAAAAATATAGATCTCAAATGATATCTGATAATATTGTCCAAAAATATAATATATGTATTTTCATCTTCGCTGGGTAATTCTATAAATCTGGGAAGATGATTACTTGGAATTTCAACAATAGCATATCTATTGCGTGTTTTCACTAGCTCTGATTTTAAATTAGCTGTTGTCCTTGGTTTTAAAATTACTGCTAAGTAGAGTCTTCGGTTTCTCAAAAAAGGCATTATTTTATTTTTTACAAGAAGTATTGGTTGGATCTGAGGTATTATTCGCTCATTAAAATATTTTGAAATGAACTCTTTTTGTTTTTCTGTAGTTTTACTCTCATCTATAAGACAAATATTGTTTTCTTTTAGTTCTGGAATAATCTTTTCACGAAAAATTATTCCATATTCTTTTTGTTGTTTATTAACTTCTTTTGATATTTTCTTTAGTAATGCGGCTGGGTTAAAATCCAATTCTTTTTGTGCACTTTTGCTAATACTGAGTAAACTTCTAATTCCAGCTACGCGGACTCTGAAAAATTCATCAAGATTGGATGAGTAAATAGCCAAAAACTTAATTCTCTCATAAAGAGGAACTTTTGGATCTTTTGCTTCTTGCAAAACTCTATAATTAAAAGAAAGCCAACTTATATCTCTATCTTTGTATAATGGCTCTCTCATTTCAAATGCTTTTTGGGATATTCGAACAATATCAGTTTTCCTGTATTTCCTTCAACTTCTTTCCATGTTTCTAGAGCAAAATTAATTTGAACAAATCCACAAGTGGGTAAATTATCAATGTATTTATTGGATAGGTAATTTGATATCATAGTGAAAGTTGGGTTATGGCCAAAAAACATAATTGTGTCGTATTCATCCGAAGTTAAATTTATTATTTTTATAATATCAGAAATGACAGCGTCATATATTTTTTGATCTTGAATTATATTATTCTTGTTATACCCAAAACTTTCTGCAATCTGATTTGCAGTAGTTATTGCTCTATTTGCTGGGCTCGAATAAATAACCTGAGGAGAATTAACTTTTTCACTCAGAATTTTACCCATGAGCGGGGCATCCCTTTTCCCACGATTATTTAAAGGACGGTCAAAATCAGATAGTCCTGGATTATCCCAACTTGATTTTGCGTGTCTATTCAGATAAAGTGTTTTCATAGGATAGTTTTCTTACTAATCAATAATATTGTTAAGGTCAGTTGGATTAGGATTCAACCAAACAAAGATTGCGAATAATATAGATGATAGTGTAATGCCGTACATAAATATTGTATATGAAATTCTTAGCAATTTATATTTCTGCCCTAATACTTGTCCAAGATAATAGAAATCCTTAATCATACTTCCATACAAAAAATCTTTATCTTCCATCATTTCGTTCATTCCCCAGGTAAAATCTTTAAGATTCATTTTATAAAAATTTCCAAAAAATAATAGGTTAGTATTTTTATTTTTGATATCATCTTTTGTAAATAACCCGGCAGAAATGGATGGGCGAGTTACGCGTACAGCCATTATTAAAGTTACTAAACTTACTATTGTTAAAACTATTGTTGGAATTATTAAGTGGGGATTGGTATCTAATTTTCTAGCAAGTATTGTGAACACAGCACCAAGCAAAAGAGTGTTTACACTTATCATTATATTAGCTTTGTTATCTGCCATTGAACTAAAACTGACATGAGTTCTAATTACATTTCTAAACATTGTCTCAATACCACGGTCAGACTTTTTTGAATCAATTGCTTTGTTAGCTAACTTTTCTTTTTCAACTGCTAATTTTTCATCCTTAGCCTTTTCTTGATTCTTCTTTTCCAATTTCTTGTTATATTTTTTTTGGAGCTTTATTAAATTAGAATTCTTTCTTTCATCAAATTTTATTTTGGCACATTTTGTAAAAAATTTACTTTCAGTTAGAAAATCGATATTCTTCTTTAACCAAAAAATGTCGGTAATTTTCTTAGACTCTCGTTTCTCAATTTCAAGTTTCAGCAATTCACTTTGATCAAAAAAGTTTTTTGATCCAATGTGAGCAATATCCGCATCACAAATTATTTCTTCAAGATGATTTTTAGGCTTATGCGGTATTTGAGTTGCTATGATACATCCAACAATTTTATCAATTTGTTTAGAAGGGTATTCTTTTTTAGTTAAGTAATCTTTTGCAAAATTGGCACTTATATCCTCGTGTCCAGACCATGTTTCCATATGACCAATATCATGAAACCACGCGGCAATCTTTAGAACCTCAAGATCCTCATCGCTTAGATTAGAAGATTTCCCAATTTCAATCACTAATTCAGCAACATTTCTTACATGAGCCAAATTATGATATACATTTTCTGAAGGTGCATTCTCCCTATAGTATTCAAAGATATAATTTTCAATTTCGGTCGCTAAACTGTTATTCATTTTATTTATCCCAAATTGAGTGGATTTATAAATATTTAATATATAATAGTAATAAATTACTTTATTGTAAATCTATAACTCTAAAAAATAAGAAATTCATACTAAAGATATAGTCAATTGCAGATGACACACTAATGTAAAGTTTTATGAATAAGTTGATATTAGAGAATATACATGAAAAATAAACCTGCTTATTGGTATGAACAATCTGCTGCTATACCTTTCAGAATTAATGAAAAGGGGACTGAAATATTGATCATTACCACAAGAAAAAAAAAGAAGTGGATATTCCCTAAAGGGATAGTTGAAGTAGGATTATCTTCAAGAGATTCAGCTGTTAAAGAAGCTCTTGAGGAAGCAGGAGTAAAAGGAAATTTAATTGAAGAAAATCTCGGTAGTTATTCCTATAAAAAGTGGGGAGCCGAATGTAATGTTAAAGTTTACGGTCTTGATGTTGAAATATTATTAGATGATTGGGAAGAAAATTTTAGAGATAGAAAATGGATTAGAATAAATGAAGCGCAAAATTATATTCTTGATAGAAAATTATTGGCTAATATAAATAATTTAAAACTAGCTTTAAAACTAAATTAACCTTTAGAACAGCAATTTTCTTCAGTTGCTTCAACAGTAACAGGAACATTAAGCTTCTTTTCAGGTGGACTCAAAAAAGGTATTCCTAAACTTAAACCGCGAAGAATAAATATTATTGCAAGTATAATTGCAAATACTGGAATCAGTTTATTTATTTTAGAACGTATTCCTCCTGTAACAAATTTACCTACAAGAGAAGTTGCAAGCATAATAGGAGTTGTGCCTAATCCAAATAAGGCCATAAATGCTGCCCCGGAAATAAAATCGCCAGTTGTTATTGCTCCTGCTAAAGCTACATAAACGAATCCACAAGGTAAGAAACCATTGATAATACCAAACAAAAATAATGATTGATAGGAACCGGTTTTAGTAAGTTTTGAAAAAGATTTTTTTACAAAATTACTTGCCATTAGATATGGCTTAGTAATAGAAAGTTTCCCTTTAAATTTACTGGGCATCAAATAATAGGAAAGAATTGTAATCCCTAACACAATGGAAGCATAACGTTGTAATCCAGCAAAAGCAATACCCTTTCCAAATAATCCGAATATTGCACCAAAGAAAGAATAAGTAACAATTCTTCCGAGATTGTAAAGAATTCTACTAACTACTAACTGTAGGTTAGAAGCCTTACCAATTGGAAGAGCAAGTGCAATTGGGCCACACATTCCAACGCAATGAAAGCTACCTAAAAAGCCAATTACTAAACCACCCCAGATACTAACATCCATGTTATTGCACCATTATCAGTTTATCATTAAAATAAATGTTTGTATCAACGTTCCACTCAATTTTAATTTTCCATAATCCATTGAGCATGTTTTCAGTACTTATCAATTGTACTTTTGAAGAATCAAGTTCAATTGGCAATTTAAGATCTAAATCTCTATCCGAAGGTCTATAAAGAAAAATTGAACCTTTTATTTTATCATGTGAAAAGCTCTCTGGAAAAACAACTTGTATGTTTTGAGGGACAAGACTAATATTTATTCTTTCAGTTAATAAATTAGTTCGATTTATTGTTTCCATTTTTTCATTGAATTGAACTTCAGCTTCATAATAATCATCTCTTACCAAATTAACTTCTTGGTTAAAAGAGAAGTATATTAACCATAATGATACAAGCATAAACACTACAATTGTAATAGTGATTCCAACTCCCCAGCTAATTTTCACTTTTTTATTTCCTTCCCTTTACTTTACCTAAAAATGAAGTTTTAATCACATCAATAATTTTATCATCTGCTTTTACTGCAATTTCAATAGGTGTATTTAGCTTAACTATTACTTCTTCCGGTAAAATTACGAAAAATTTTCCTTCTGCTACTTCTTGTGGTTTAAGTGTCAAATCACCAACAACTAATTTAATCTCTCCATCAATATTTCTTAGCTCTAATGTAGTTGGCATAGAATTAAAAGTTTTATTAATAATTTTTACATCGTATAAATTGCTTAGTTTATTGCCAGGATGTTCTTGAGCCATTAAACCGGCTGTTCTAACAATTGATAACTCATAATCAGATCTGTTTGATAAAAGGTAAGTAATAAATGAAAACAGAAATACTAAAACAACTGTGTAACCAATTGCTTTTGGGGTGAATATTTTTCTGACTCCAGTTTCAATTTCATTTCTTGAAGCATATCTAATTAGTCCGGTCGGACGTTTTACTTTTGTCATTACATCGTTACAAACATCAATACAAGCTGTACAGTTAACGCATTCTAATTGAGTCCCATTCCTAATGTCTATCCCGGTTGGACAAACATCTACACACAAGTGGCAGTCAATGCAATCTCCAGTATTTTGCTCAACCCCTTTTCTAATTTTACCTCGTGGTTCGCCACGTAGATCGTCATAATGTATTACTATTGAATCTGGATCTAGCATTACTCCTTGGAGTCTGCCATAGGGACAAATAAGTGTACAAACTTGTTCTCTAAAATAAGCGTAGAAGAAATAGATGATACCAGAAAAAATAACCATTGCCATAAATTTTCCTAAAACTTCAGGAATTGGTTTGTTAATCAGTTCAAATAAACCATCAATCCCAATAACCCAAGCTAGAAGTGCATTGCCAATTGCCACTGCCATTATTGCAAAGATTGTATGTTTTATAGTTTTCTTAAATATTTTTTCTCCATCCCAAGGTCTTTTTTTTAGTGCTCGCTGTTTGTTTGCGTCTCCCTCAATCCAGTATTCAACTTTTCTAAATAGCATTTCCATAAAAATTGTTTGTGGACAAATCCATCCACAGAATATTCTACCATAAACTACGGTAAATAAGAAAACAGCTATTATCAGACCAATAATAGTGAGAACAAAGAGATGAAAATCATGCGGACCAAATGAAATACCAAAGAGAATAAATTTTCTTCCTAGAATATCAAGTAACATAAATGGATGGCCATTTATATTGATAAGCGGAACGAAGAATAGAATTGCCAAAAGAATTATTGCAGCAATAACTCTGTAACGGTGGAATTTTCCAGAAGGTCTTTTAGGAAAAATCCAAATTCTTTTTCCTTCTTCAGTTACTGTTGCTAAATGATCTCGAAAATCGCCATTGTCCGGTTTTGGAGGAATATTGTTCATTGGGGCATAATGTCTTTTTATACTATAAAATAATTTTCTGGGTTAAAATTTAACAAATATTACCCCTAATAAAAAAGCAATTAGGGTTGATAATCACTGATGATAATATTCTATGAGGTTTTAACAAATAACGATTAATGTTTCTTTTTTCTACTTTTTATTTCTTCCAAAGACATATTATAAGCTTCCTCATAAGAAATTATGTTTTCTCCTGAAAAAGTAGATTTGAAATTTTCCGCTTTTTCCGGATCATTAAAAGCAATTTTACTAATTTTAGTCATAATTCCGTTTAAACTGCTTCCAATTACATAATGTAAATTCTGAACAGGAAAATATTTTGTTAAACCATAGTCAATTCCATAAACAGTTTTAACTTTTGGGGTTGCTTCTTCAAGTGCAATAGTACTGCAATTGATGGAACAGAAAAAATGAGATTCACCATCCTCCATTTCAAAAGCATGACTTGTAGAAATGAATTTTTTAAGGTTCATACCACAATTTTCACAACCCATATCTCCTGAAATTGAAGTAACAGAAATCTCTTTTTTAGGTTGATCTAAATTTTGAAGTTTTTCTTGGCAGGCAATTAGGCCAATAGCAAAAAATAATAAAATTTTAATCATTACTATTCCTCGTTGGTTAAAAATCTTTACGTTTTGAAATAAATATTATTGTTAAGACCGGAAACAATATCCATAACAATAAAAGTGTAGTTGAAAATAACATCCCAAAGCCGGTTCCAAAAAAATCTTGAAATACTGCTCCTGTATATCCAAGTAATGCAGAAATATCTAACTTTAACAAAATTAAAATTCTTGATAAATCAATTGGATTAAATATTGTAGCAAACAGAGCAAATTTATCAAGAGGGTAATCATCAAACACCAATAATAGTATTAGGAATAATCCATCATAAATAACAGCAAAAAACAGCCAGCTGATAATAGCGAATCCGAAACCTTTTATTTTATCTTCAAATAATAAAGCTAAAATATAAGCAAGCGCAACAAAATTAAACGTTAGAAGAGCTCCAATTAAAAGAAGAGATAAAAAGTTAAATATTTCTGTAGATGCAAAAAGGCCATAAAATAAAAAAGGAATCCCTAAACCAATTACCAAACTAAGGGATAAAGACAGACTAATTCCCAAATATTGACCTAAAAATATATTTTTTCTCTTTATTGGTTGAGATAAAAGTAGTTCTAAAAAATCTCTTGAATTATAGTAATACATTACTCCGAATAAAGTTCCGATTAACGGAGTTAATACAATAATTATATTCAACAATGTAATTACTGCTTTTGATATATCTTGATTTAAAAAAAGTAAAATAAAGCCGAGAAATAAATAAAAAAGAAAATAAATATAACTCCATCGGCTCCTCATAAGATCGAAGAATCCGTATTTAAGTATCTTAAGCATTATTCTCCTTTAAAATTTTTGCAATGGCACTTTCTAAATTTATTTGATCTGTATTACTTTTTATTTCATTAACACTTCCTTGGAAATAAATTTTTCCTTCAAGTATAAACACAATTTCATCTGAAATTTCTTCGACCAGACTCATAATATGAGTAGAAATGATAATTGTTTTACCATTTTCTTTTTCTTCCTTAATTATTTTTTTAAGGTGAATAAGTGCGACCGGATCTAATCCTGTAGTTGGTTCATCTAATATTAATAGAGGTGAATCAAACATAAAGGTAATGGCTATATTTACTTTCTGACTAGTTCCACCAGATAAATTGCCCAATTTTTTATCAAGGAAAGGTTCTAACTTAAAACCTGAAACTAATTCTTCTTCACTATGAGCACCTTTTCTTAGATCTTTAATCATTTTAAAAAGTTCACTAACACTTAAATTTTGAGGAAAGTGCGCTATTTGAGGCAAATAGGAAATATCATTTCTGTATTCCCAAAGTCCAAGTACTTGCTTATCTCTGATTTTTATGGAACCACTATTTGGAATAACTAGTCCAAGAATCGATTTAATAAGTGTTGTTTTGCCAGAACCATTAGGTCCAAGGATGGTGTGAATTCCTCCTTCTTCGAAGGATAAATTTAAGCCATCAAGAACAGTAAGTTTGCCAAATCGTTTATTTAAGTTTTCTATTTTAATCATTATTTGGTTTCATTAGTGGATTAAAATCTTTTAAATTGTCGGGTGTGAAAATTGGTGATACTCTTTCTGAAAAATTAATAATGTCTACAAATAAGCTGCGTAAAAGAACAATTGTTTCTGGAGTTCTATTAACGATATATGAAAATAATTTTACAGGGCGATATGGTACGTCTCCAAGCCCATCTTTATTTAAATCATATCCTGTGTAATCACTCCAATAATTTTTATCGAAAACATTTCCATTAATTCTGCCACTATAAGAAATATCAAAAGCATTATGCATAAAGTTATTATATAGTAACTTATTCCCATAACATGCACCAAGAAATCTTATAGCCCATCCATTACCTTTAAAAATATTCTTTTCAAAATTTACTCTATTGCAGCCCTCTGCATTTACAGCAATAGTATTTTGTTCGAATGTATTGTTAATTATAACGGCATCATATATTTCCTTCAATAACAAACCATACGAAGCTGTTCCCCAGTTTAGTTTAAAAATATTGTTTCGCATATATATGTTCTTAGAGAACATAACAGCAACTCCAGCACCGTTCTTTTCAAATAGATTATTTTCATATTTGTCATCATTGGAAAACATAAAATGAAGACCATATCTTAAATTGTTTTTGCTCTCGTTACCTTTTACAATACTGTGTTTTACAAATTCAAAATAGATCCCATCACGCATATTATAGACTTTATTGTTTGTAACTTCTACTTGAGAGCTATGCCATAAATGAATACCATTGCCAGCACTAATTTCTTCTACTGCATTCCCATTTATAATATTATTTTTAATCAATCCTTTCTTTGATTTTTCAATATGCATGGCAAAAAACGGATTGTTGAAAATGTTATCAACAATAGTAAAGTTCTTAACTTTGTAAAGATGGAGAGATGAATAATCATGAGTGTAGCTTTTACCAACGTTGTTTATCTCAAATCCTTGGATGTGAAAGGTATCAACATTGGCAATATCGAAGATAAAACTTTTCTCTTCGCCATCAACAATCGGTTTATCAATTCCGATAAGAGTTAACGATTTCTCAATTTTGATATCATGCTCTTTGTATGAGCCTCTATAAACAAAAATTGTATCTCCAACTTCAGCTGCAGCTATTGCATTTTTGATTGATTTATACTTATAGGAACCACCTACATTAATTACATTAGGAAAGCTTTTTCCAGAAATTAAAACGAACATATAGAAGAGGATGTATCTCATTATAGCCGATGGTAAATCTAAAGCTCTCAATAAGTTAAAAGTATTTTTCAAAATAGTCCTTTCAACTCATCCCATGAATATAGATTTCCATCTTTTTCACTAGCAGTTTTTTCAGCATCACTTCTGTTCTGAAATCCTGTAAGATTTGCGCCCATTGGGCTAGGTAAGTTTTCACTTATTAAATATATTGCCGATGTTGCATCGATCAATTTCCCGGGAGAATTGTAATCAGTAATTAATATGAGAGAAATTTCTTTTTCATCTCTTTCTTTCATATCTCTCACCATACACTCAACGGCATCATATTTATAAGGTTTACCTTTATTTGTAACAATTTCAGCAGCATGTTGTTTGTCTACTATATTCATTTTGCAAAAATGACAGGCATCTTTTCCATAAACAATAGGGCTTTCCTCTATGGTACAGGATCCAAATAAAATTACAAATGATACTAGTATTAGAACTATTTTCAATCTTATAATTTCCTTTCTTCTTTCCACGCCAAATAAAATGCAGTTGGTGCCAATAGAATCCCTATACCCAATAATATTGATCCGATAGAGGGATATGAACGAACAGTAAAATTTAGAATTTCTGCAGTACCAAAAATTGGCGGTTGATATGAATCTAGTAATTTAATTGCAGCACGGGGATCTAAATTATGTCCGTAATCATATAGCCACAAATAAAAATCATAAATACCTGCTGTTCCCAATATAGCCATTATTGCAAACCAAATCATATATAAAGGTTTCTTACCGATAAAGCCAAAAATTACTCCAAGTATTGAGATAGCAATAATTACGATTGGGAAGATTTCGAACTCCTTCATTTCTGTAGGCAACTTTGCCATACCGACATAATGATTCATTAAATCAAAATTTTGAATATCACCTTCCTCCTGTCCTTCTAGATGATCAATATAGATATTAACACCTAATGGAATAGGGTATTGCGGCGCTTGTAATGTTATACTCCACATTGGAAAAATAAATAAAAGTAGAGGAAGTAAAGCACCAATAATCATTAAAGTTTTTGATAATTTCATAATTACTCTCGATGATTAAAAAAAGGATATAGTAGTACTGAACTACTATATCCCATTGACTATCTAAAGCTCATTCAATTTCATTTTCTAATATCATTCTCCATCTAGAGACCATTTAAGTGGTCTATTTACGTTACTTGCAGATACCCTAATATAACCCTGCATTTCTTGATGAAGGGCAGAACAGAAATCAGTACAATAAAATGGCCATACACCTACTCTTTTTGGCTCCCATATAAATGTTTCTGTTTGACCCGGCATAATTAATAATTCTGAGGTTTTTGCTCCAATCATAGCAATACCATGTGGTACATCATAATCTTGTTCAAGATTTGTTACATGGAAATAAACTTTATCACCAACTTTAATTCCCTCAATATTATCTGGTGCAAAATGACTTCTTATCATAGTCATATAAATATGAACTTCTTTTCCTTTCCTAACAACCTTAGTCTCTTTTTCAGACTTTGTCACATGTGGATGATTATTGTCTTCTAGTCTATAGATCTTCTGAGAATTTGGTTTTAACAAATCAGCGGGACAACCAGCAGCATAATGAGGTTCTCCTATAGTTGGAAAATCTAATAATAATTCCATCTTTTCACCTGAGATATCATATAACTGAGCTGATTGGCAGACTTCAGGACCAGTTGGTAAATAACGATCTTTGGTAATTTTATTTAATGCTACTAAATATTTGCCAAATGGTTTTTGTGAGTTTCCTCCAGGAATCATTAAGTGACCAACTGAATAGTATGTTGGTTTTCTATCAATCACTTTCCATGTACCTAGTTGCCACTTAACTACTTCTGAAGAAATGAAGAAAGTAGTATATGCATAACCTTTTCCATCAAACTCTGTGTGTAGCGGACCTAATCCAGGTTGTACTACAGTTCCAGCATTTACAGCATCAAACTGTAAGATTGGTATACCATAAGCATCACCATCAAATTTTTCTTCCTCAATAGCTTTTAGCATTTTTGTAAATGAGTGAGCTGTAAGAGCAGCAGCTAATTTACCACTACCTATTATATATTCACCTGAAGGATCTACATCACAACCATGAGGCGATTTTGGAGTAGGTAGGAAATAGACAAGTCCAGGTAGTTCAGTTGGATCTAAAATTCTAACTTCCTTTTCCATTTTAGTTGTTGCCATGTGAGTTGATTCGTCATAAATATTATGAGCATAATTAGTTTTTACTGTTTTAAATTTGCCTTCTTTAATATATTCTTGAGCTTTTTTCCAGTTAATTGCTGCTATAAAATCTTTATCATTTTGAGATGCATTAACTTCTAATAATGTATTTGCTTCCTCAGTGTTGTATGTTGTGAAGAACATCCATCCATGAGATTTGCCTCTGCCGGGATGGGCTAAGTCATAGTTGAAACCAGGCATCATTATTTGGAAGTCTAAATCAAAATGCCCTGTTTCTTGATCTACACCAATAAATGAAACGGCTCCCTTAAAGTTTCCCTTATAATCATCAATTGACACATCTCTCTGTGGAAATGGAATACTAAATCTTGTTCCAGCAACAATATATTCTGTATTTTCTGTCACAAAAGAGGAGCTATGATTACCAGCACTATTTGGAATTTCAATAATTTCTTCAGTTTCGAATGTTTTTAAACTAATTCGAGCAATACGTGGTGTGTTATTTGCATTTATAAATAACCATCTTCCATCAATTTCACCATTCGTTTGCGATAAATCCGGATGATGAGAATCATCCCAAGGGATATTACCATAAGATGTATTTAACATTGGTTTTGTTTCTTCATTAAAACCATATGCTTTTTCAGCATCAACTGAGAAAACAGGAATTAATTTGAATAGACGACCCGACGGTAAACCGTGTACAGCTACCTGGCCACTGAATCCACCAGACATGAATGCATAAAATTCATCATGTTCTCCAGGTGCAATGAATACTTTTTCAGCAGCACTATTGTTTAGCGCACTACTATTTGATCCACTACCGTTTTGTCCGCAACTAGATAATGCAATAACAAGACCGACAAAAGTAAATAAAATAAATATTCTTGAAAGTGATTTCATTTGTCAAACCCCTTTATATTAAATTAAGTTAATTATTAAGTTTATTTCTCTGGTAAAATTACTTTATCAACAACGTTTATTATCCCGTTTGATGTTTGTACAGTGCCTAAAATCTTAGCACCAGCTACAAAGATATCATCACCCTCCACTGTCACTTCAAAATAGTCGCCTGTAGCGGTATATATTTTTCTTCCTTTCTTTGCTTCTTTTTTTAAAGCTTCTTGATTGAATGATCCTGGAGCGGCATGTCGTGTTAAAATTTCTACAAGAGCTGCTTTGTTTTCAGGTTTTAGCAAGTTTTCTACTGTTCCTTCAGGGAGAGCATCGAAGGCAGCGTTAACAGGAGCAAAAACAGTTAGAGGTCCAGCATTAACAAGTATATGTTCAATATTAGCAGCTTGTACTGCAGCAACAAGAGTCGAATGGTCTTTGGAGGCAATTGCAACTTGTAAAATGTTTTTTGCAGAAACATCGTCTACAACTGAGGCTTGGCCAAGAGGTGTATTACCTTCAAAATTCTCGGCTGAACTATTTGACGTTTCGTTCTGACCTCCTGAATTACATGCGCATATAAGAAGAAGAATTGATAGAAATATTGTTAATTTTTTCATTCTCGCACACCTTTATTTTGTGAATAAAATTTGAAAGGTATAATTTCAGCGGCATTAAAGAACTTTTATCTTGGATAGTAATAAGCTACCTATTTCCTTTATAAATATAAAAGTTATATCAATGTAAAGCACTATAAATGTAAAATAAGAATTATTAGTCCGATAACCAACTTTTTATTTATTTTAAAAAAAATAGCTTTAATTAATATGGAATGAAAATATTGATATGAAAGTGGTCTGAAATATGTACGAGCACAAATAATATAATTATACTCCACAAATTGTAAAGTTAATTTAAACATTAATTCACCTTTTCAATATCGTTATTTACGAAGTAAAGAACATCTGGTTTGTCTATTCATTTGTAATATGAAATATTACAATATTATTCTTTTTTATGATTCGCAAAAATTCCAAATTTTGATCGCTCCTAGATTTTCTTAAAGCAATACTTTATTAGTTACATTCTATTTATTCACTTCGTCACAGTCAAGAATTTAAAAATCTGATCTATCTAGTTGAATTATCTCCAATAATGCTATTTGTTTGTAGTATAAATATTCTTTGCTATTGCTGCTGCTCCAATTGCAGTTGTAATTTGCGGAGATTCCGACACGTATATTTTTCGCATTAGTTCATCTTCCAAAGCTGCAACTAATCCTTTATTTAAAGCGGCACCACCATCGAAAAGAACATTTTCTTCTACACCAACTCTAGATGCAAGTCTGGCTATTCTTTTGGCAATTGAATAGTGTATGCCGGCAACAAGTTCGCCCTTATTATGACCTGCTGCGAGAAGCGAAATTATTTCCGATTCAGCGAAAACAGCACATGTGCTATTTAAGGGCTGCGGTGTATCTTTTGATTGGAAATGGAGTTCAGAAAATTCTTCGATATCCACTTCTAAATTTCGAGAAGCCATTTCTAAAAATCTGCCTGTGCCTGCTGCACATTTATCGTTCATTGCAAAATTTTTAACGTGTCCATCACTGTCCAAAGAAATGACTTTCAGATCCTGACCACCAACATTAATTATAGTTTTAATATTGTTAAACCCATTATATTGTCTATGAACTCCCTGAGCATTGGCAGTTATTTCGTTTATTGTTTCGTTACTTTCCTTAAATAATTTTCTGCCGTACCCTGTAGATATTGTGTAAGCAATTTCATCTTCACGTATATGATTTTTTTCAAGTAAATTGTTCATTGCATCAAGTGCATTTTTGTGAAAACGACTTCCAGTAGGTGAAGTGTGGAATGCCGTTAGTTCATTTTCTTCATTCAGCAAAGCAATTTTGATTGATGAAGATCCGATATCAATTCCTAAAAAATATTTCATCTGTTATGTTCTCTCAATATATTTTCTGGTTTTAAGTGATTCAATAAATGCTTCAATTCTAGTTGAAATTTGACCATTATCCTCTGGGCTATAATCGGTTTCAATAAATAACATAGCTGTTCCTTGTTCTTCAACGGTTTTACCAACTTTTCTCGATTCCATATCGTATAATTGACACCCGGCAAATGATTGATAAATTACCCCATCAATTGAAAACTCTTTTATCATTTCTAAAAGTCTACGTTTTCGATCATCATTAGGTGTAAAGCTTGGACATGTACATGGTTTTAAATACCTATCAGCCAAAGCAGGAATCATATCGTACAAGAACCACTCGTCGACTGCTACTGTATCATACAGCATTCTACTTGTTGAGCAGAATTCTTCTGCTACTATAACTCCACCAAGGGTTTCAACTAGCAAAGGAATTTTATGATTTGGAAATATTGAAGGTGAGCCGGTTAATAAAATTCTGGGTGAACGAGATCCAGTGACATAAAGTTCTTTTTCAACTTTTTCTTTTAATTCTTTGTTTAACTTCTTAAGATTTGAAGTCCAGTTTTCAATATTGTCATAGAAATATGAATTTGTAATTAAGATGGCATCTTTCCCAAATATAACAGGCTTACCTTTACGAAGATTGTAAAACGTACGATATTCCTGCTGGGCATCCGAAACCTTCATGATTGATTTTTTAAGCTTACTTCTTGTTATTTTATTTCCGGTTATATGTTCAATATATTTTGTGAATTTCTTCACTACTTTTTGCCAATAGATTCGTGCTTCTTCTGTATCTTTTGTCGGTGGTAATTCCAATGAGTAATACGGAATATCAACCAGGTCAGCTGTTATTTCTCCAAGTTTTCGTTTCTGATCACATGTCGTAGGATTTATTACAGCAAGTGGTTTTTGATCAACTTGATAAAAATCTAAATGCATCATTCCTAAAGTTGACTTTATGAGGGGACATGTTTTGGCTGGTAAATATTCCGAACCAATTTGATCAGTAGCATAAGCACCAGCACACAACCGGAAGGGATGTGCTTCGGCCGCTAGAATAAGTTCTGTCGGCACTTGAACACATGTAGTTGCAATAACTTGTTTCCCGTTCGTATCGATCTTATCATCGCCTGCAAATGCCGAAGCAAGTTTATAATAATAATCCATTGCTTCTGGATTGTTTGGAAAATCCTCAACAATCTCTTTCAAACTTTTTTTTGTCTCCATTGCCAATTGGACTGAAGATGTTTTTTTCATTCGCCGGTATCGATCAGAAGTCTTATTTTGATTCATCTTTCAACTCCTCTTGATCCATACTTCCAAATCTTTTAAAAAAACCATCTTCACTTGCAGTCAATATTGGAAGCTTAAATAGATCTACTTCCAAGCACCCATCTTCAGGGCAGGCTTCAACACATTTAAGACACATCATACAATCATCTTTAACTATATTTTTGCTGACAACATCATCAGCAATTTCTTTAATCCCTACATCACAGACCCGGTAGCAATTTCCACACTTTGTACATTTATCGCCGTATTTATTAAGTCTAAGAAATGCTATTTTCGAAAAAAGATATTGCAAAGCACTCATTGGGCAGAATAGGCAAAAGAAGCGTTTTTTCACAAATGAACCTACTAAAAACAAGGCAGCTGCAAGTACACCCAGAGTAGTCAATATTAAAGCAGGTGTAGAACTAAAATCAATAATAAGCTGTGAAATATCTCCGGTAAAAACTGGCATTATTACTCGTGCCGGACAAATAGTACAGAAAGGTGGAAACCAATCATGACTCATTTGACCCAGACCAAAAAATGAATTTGCAATGGCCAATGGAACAATTAATAACCAGAGAAGAAAAACATATTTAATTACCTTAAGATATTTGAATGTTGATTCTTCGTATCTGGAAAATCGTACACCGAGACGTTTGCGGAGTTTTGTAATCCAATCTTGCAAAGTGCCAACGGGACAAATAAATCCACACCAGGCTTTATTCAAAATAAAGAAAAGGAGTAAAAATGTACCGAATGCAGTAAGTAATGCAAACCCTCTTGCACTAAACAAATTTGCCCATGTTGTATGAAGCTGATGCTGCAGTGAAATTAGAAAACAGGTTCCACCCGTTGCATGATCATATGGACAAGCGAATATAGGAAGATTTTGAGCAATGGTAATTCCCCAATAACCACCATAAACAAATAGGACAAAAGTAAATAATTGCACCCAAAATCTAAATTTACTTACATCTGAATTATTTATAAAAGCTTTTACTCTATTCATTTAAGGCTATCTCCTTATATTCAACTCTGCGTCTTCTACGGTAAAAATAAATGCCAACTACCAATAAAATTACTGCTCCCAAGATGACAAACAGAGCCCAAACAAAAGAAGAGTAAAGCATTTGTGATGGGCGGTAGGTATCAGAGAATGTAGATGAATAAGTTATAAAACTGTATTGTTCATTATTAAAATTTCCATTTTCTGCAATAGTTTGGTTAAAGTGAATTAAATAATTATACGTAATTCTACTTTTAAGCTCTTTTAAATTTGTATTATCATCCTGTACAAATTGAAACGAAACTTCTCCATCAACATCTGTCGTTTGGGTATTTACCCAACCCTTATGGGTAACCATCTGAATTTTTCCATCTTCGTAAGGATCATTATTAATTAACGTCTTAAATGTTACATTATCTCCAGGCTGCATTACGGTGTGGAGATTTTCTCCTATGAATCTTTCCCGTACAATTTCGATTGGGATATGGTCGGGAAAGGTTTTCGGCTTAACTCGAACTAATGCTTTGTCGTGTCCATTTCTGCAGCTATGGTGCATTCGTTCTGTTTTAGCGACACGAATGTTAAGTGTATCGTTTTTAACAAACTTTTCAACAAGATAGATTGAATAGAATCCATCCTTGAGGCCTGGAAAAGTAACAACATACCCAAGATTATTTTTAATCAATTCTCCATTTATCATTTCTCCATCGGGGTCAAAAATAAAAAGTGTCGGATTGAATAAATCCCCCTGATCAGTATAGGTTGAATTTTCCGGAAGCTGACCGGAACGAATCCATTGAACAATATTTGGTTGACGCTTTTTACCATAAACAACTGGAAGTCTGCACATGCCGGTAGTTTTCACTTCCACATTTGGAGGTGGAGTATTTGAAAGCCAAATTGACTCATGCCCTAACACGTATAAATTGGTCATCATTAGATAGATGATTATTAATTGAATTCTCTTTGAGCTCATCACAATATTTCCTGGTTATTTAAATGTCATTAAATTGAAAATCCTAGAGTAAGAGTAAAGTTTCTTGGCCAACCGGGATAATAATAACAACCCCCAGCAGAATAGCGACTAGGTTGACTATAGCTAGTATAAGTTGCATAGTTTGCATCAAAAAGATTATTTACATTTAATGAGGCTAAATAACCTTTCCATCTATATATTACCTTTGCATCTAATACTGAGTATCCTTCATACATTGTAGTATTTTCGTTATCCATGAAATATTTGTCAACCCATTTATAATCGAGTGTAGCAGAAACACCTACACTGCTAGTGTAGTTAATTCCAACGCCGAACTGGTGCTTTGGAACTTTTCGAATTTGGTTATTGTTGTAATCTGGATGGTCAACAAAATTAGCCTCAGTAAAGGAATGGTTAAAATATATGCATGCATTTGAAAAAACACTAAAGTTTATAGCTGACTCAAATCCTTTGTGGGTTGTTTCACCTATGTTCTCATAGACAAGGGCACGTGGATCATCACCATCAGCAACAACTTGATCTTGGAAATCCATTGTATAAAAAGAAATTTGATAGTTGATGCTCCTTGTAAAGTTACCACGAATTCCAATTTCATAATTAGTTAGATATTCCGGTTTTAAATCTGGATTTGGTATAGTTGAAGTGCTAGAAAAGAGTTGTTCAATTTGTGGAGGATTAAATCCCTTTCCCATATTTCCATAAATACTTATATCTTCAAATCCATTGTAGGTAAATCCAAATTTTGGACTTATTGCTGATACGGAATTCTCAGCCGTACTATTATCTTCTCCAGTATTAAATTTGTCGGCCCAATCATATTGAATTACATCATATCTAATACCGGCTAATAATTTTAACTTATCGAATAACTCGTATTGGGTTTGTAGATAAAAACCAAACATATTGTAAAGGCTGGTTGCATCACCGGTTATGTCTCCTATTATTCCAGTTTCCCCATCGCGGGAAAATAGTTTTGACTTACCATCCTCTCGTTCAATACTTAATCCTGCTATTAAATTATTCTCTTTTTCAATAATATCAAATGTTGTGTTAAATCTTATTTCTCCACCAAATAGATAGAGATCATCCTTCCCAAACCTGGAATCCATGTAATGACCTTCATCATAACGGCTTCGATAATATACATTTGTAGATAAACTTGTTTTAGCTCCCCAGAATTTTTGATGAGCAAATGTAAAGCGCATCAGATCTTTTACATTGCCAGTGAATTTTCTAGTTGCTAATGTTTCTCTATCAGCAAATTGTGCGCTATCTAAAGTTCCACCATGCTCTGAATCAGAATAAATGTAGTTAGCGGAAAAATTGAAAATACCCCAATAATCATGATTTCTATTTAACTTAAATCCAATTTTGTTTGAGGCATAATTAGATCTATCCTGATACCCATCAGAAGTATAGTGAGCTCCAGTAACACCTAGATTAAATTCGCCAAGCCCTCCGCTGATACTTCCAGAAAGTCGTTGAGAATTATAGCTTCCAAAAGAGGCTTTAATGTTCGTACTGAATTCATTTAAAGGTTCTTTAGAAACCACATTAATTACTCCCGTAATTCCATTGGGCCCGTACAATGCTGAAACCGGTCCTTTGAGAACTTCAACTGATTCAGCACTTTCAAGATCAATTCCTTCAAACGAAGCACGTCCCATAGCCTCATTTACTGAAATGCCATCAACGAGAATTAAAATACCACGAGTTACATGAGAATGTAATCCAATTCCCCGAAAGCTAATTAAGTTAGATTCCTGGTGTCTTCTATCCTCTGTAAATACACCAGATACTTTTTTTAATACATCTTGAATATTTCGTGTTTCGCTGAGTTCTATTTCTTTTTGCTCAATAACGTAAACTGCTGATGGGATATCCTTCACAAGGCTGTTCATTTTTGAAGCTGAAATTACTATCTCTCCGGTTTTGTAAGAAATTGGAGTGAGCTTGATATTTAAGATGTTGGTTTCTCTGGTTTTAACCAGAACTTTTTCAAGAGTTACTATTTGATACCCTATCATCTTTATTTGTATCTCAACTTTTCCTGGAGGAATATTGTCTATTCTAAATGATCCGTCATTATTAGTTGTAGTTCCAATGGAGAGCTCCAGTATATAGATTTGGACTCCGGCAATAGACTCATTTGTTATTTCATCAATTACATTTCCTGAAATATTTCCAGTAGCAGTTTGTTGTCCAAAAATTTGAGTGCTAAATAATGTAACAAATCCCAATAATAGATATTTTAGTGCTAATTTCATTTATTCATCCTTAGATAAATTTTGAATAATATTTTCATAAATGAGTCTTATTGAATATTACTACTATCATTGTGGCAATTATATTTTACCATTGATGTCCAAATAGAATCAAAAAAAATTATGCTGAACAGATACCAATGCATACTTTTCTTATAAAACAAGAATTGGATGATACAGGTTGAAAGATCTTATTAATATTTAAAGACTAGCACTTGGGGGGCGGAATTAAAGGTGTATATTCCTTAGTGATGGTAGAAATAAATAAAATATCGGCAAGATTAGAAACTCTAAAAATTTGTTTAGAATCCGATTTGTCGCTGACAATAAATTCTAAATTTAACTCAGAAATATTTATTTTTGAAGGAACAGTACTCTTGGTTGATCCCTCATTGGCCTCATTCATTTCTTGCTTTAAGTAACAGCCACCTTGACAGAAATTCTCTTCATAGTCTTTTTGAACGCAAATGTTTTTAACAATGAATTGTTGATTGATTTTAAAAGCGGCATATTTGAACGCGGGCTGAAATATAACAGCAGAGTAAACGAATAATAGTAATAATGTTATTGTTTTACTTATCATCCTAATAATACTTCTTTTTCAGAAAAAAAATAAGAATATATATTCTGATTAACAAGTATTATGATTTATTTTAAATAAAAAAATAAATTAAGAGTTAAAAGTATGTGGGTATAATTATAATACCCACATTGAGTAAGTGAAATGTTAGTTTGTCTGAGTCCTAAAGTATTCCAATACTGATCTAGCTTCATCTTTTGTGAGATTCTGATTTGCCATTGGAGCAAGATATTCAGCTAATAATTGTTGTGCAATTTTGTTTTCCTTTACCATTTTCTCAGGGTCAAGAATCATATTCATTATCCATTCAGGTGATCTTCTTTGTGTAATCCCTATCAACGCAGGACCCACGAATCTTTTGTTTATTTTATGACATGCAGAACATTTAGCAACAAATACTTCTTCACCCATTTTAGCAAGATCAGTATCTATATCTTCTAGAATAATTTCTTGTATTTCTCCGACTCCTTTATCACTAAGTAAACCAGACTCAGACTCAGTATCATCGGATTCTTCCCACTTTTTACCTTCCGGTCCTTTTTGATTTGGTGGATTGCTTCCCTTTAATGACAAAATATAGCTACCAACTTCTTGCATTTGTGTTGGGTCCAATTGCGCCTGCCAGCTGATCATACCCTTTTGGGGTACGCCGTATTTAATTATTTTAAAGACATTTTTAATTCCACCTCCATGAATCCAATACTCATCAGTGAAATTGGGACCAACTAATCCTTCGCCACCCATTCCATGGCATGCGGCACAGTTTTTAACAAATATATCTTTACCACTAGCCAGAGCAGCAACATCATCTACACGAGTAACAGATTCTTCATTAACTAAAGAGCCACTTCTGTTTAGAATTTCTCTTTCCATAGCAGCAATCTGTACTTCTTCAGCATATTCATCTTCCTGCACATTACCACTTCCCAGAATATGAAAATCAACCATGTAGACTAGAGCCCATATTATTGATCCATAGAATATTGCCATGAACCAAGGAGGAATTTTATTATTTAATTCTCTAATACCGTCAAAATCATGATCGAGTAACAATTTTTGTTCATCTTCAATAGGCGGTCTTTGATTAAGAAGCTGCATTAGTTTACTGAATCCAGACTGCTCAGCGGTTTCACTCTTTTCTGAATAAACAAGAACTAGCCACATAATTATTGCAACTAAAAATACTGTAACAGCTATCATAATTTTTATTACTGATTCTAACCCACCTCCCGAATCTGTTCCTGATTGGGCAAAAAGCGGTGAACTTAGAATGAGCAAAAGAAATACTGTAGCAATTACCCCTAGTTTCTTAATTACTTTCATTTTCATTCTCTGTATTTTTATTAAAATTATCATTATCTAAAGGAATATTCTCTAATTCAGAAATATATTCTTTGTCTCTAGTATATATCCAGATTACAGCTCCGATAAATACAGTTAAAAATAGTATTATTGTAATTACCGGGTAAATAGAAACATTTTCAATTGAAGTTAAATAATTAGAAAATTTCAATTTTCACCTATTTGTTTTCTGTTACTTCGGTTTTAATATCTGTGCCAAGCCTTTGTAAATATGCAATTAGAGCTATGATTTCCTTATCAGCATCCACAAGTATACCACTATCAAGTAAATCGGCTTTAATAAGTTCTGCCTGCTGCATTAGTTCAGCTTGGGCAATACCTTCATATCCATCTTCATATGGAACGCCTAATGTTCTCATAACAGATATTTTTGCTTCAAGGCTAGAAACATCTAATTGGTTATCTATCAACCATGGATAGATAGGCATTAATGAACCTGGAGACATTGATCTGGGATTTTCCATATGCAGATAATGCCACATATTAGAATACTTCCCACCAATACGGTGAAGATCTGGACCAGTTCTTTTTGAACCCCATAAATGCGGATGATCGTATACAAACTCACCAGCTTTTGAATATTCACCATATCGTTCAACTTCGGACCGAAATGGTCTTACCATTTGAGAGTGGCAACTATTACAAGCTTCTTTAATGTAAATGTCTCTTCCTTCCAGCTCTAATGGAGAATAAGGTTTTACAGAAGCTATTGTTGGAATATTAGAACTCACTAAATAAGTAGGAATAATTTCAACTAATCCACCAATCGATATAGCCACGAAAGACAAAGCAGTAAATAATAGAGTTTTGGATTCAAGATATCTATGAAATGTTCCGTATTTTGGTTTATCTGTAATTGGGCCTCTTGGAGCAGCCTCCGCAGCTTCGTTGGGTTCAAATGAACCTTGTCCAATTGTTTTGAAGATATTATAAGCGGCTATTATGATGCCTGTAAGGTAAAGTGTACCACCAATAGATCTCATAATATACATAGGAACAATTTGTAATACTGTCTCTAGAAAGTTTGGATATTTTAACAATCCTAGAGGAGTGAATTCTTTCCACATTAGGGCCTGAGTAATTCCTGCCCACCACATTGGAATAACCCAAACTACCATACCAAGAGTACCAATCCAAAAATGTACATTTGCTAGCTTTTTAGAATATAGTTCAGTTTTCCACATTCGGGGAACGAGCCAATAAAGCATTCCAAATGTCATAAATCCATTCCAACCTAATGTCCCAACATGAACATGAGCTGGAATCCAGTCAGTAAAATGGGCTAGAGCATTAACACTCTTTAGAGATAACATTGGACCTTCAAATGTTGACATTCCATACGCAGTGACTCCGATAACAAAGAATTTCAAGACGGGATTATCTCTGACTCTATCCCAAGCACCTCTTAGAGTAAGAAGGCCATTTAACATTCCTCCCCATGAAGGCATCCATAGCATTATTGAAAATACAGTCCCTAAAGATTGAGCCCAGTTGGGAATTGCAGAATATAATAGATGATGAGGTCCTGCCCAAATGTAAATGAATATTAAAGACCAAAAATGTAAAATTGATAATTTATATGAGAATATAGGTCTGTTTGCCGCTTTGGGTAAGAAATAGTACATTAATCCTAAAAATGGAGTTGTTAAGAAAAAAGCTACGGCATTATGACCATACCACCATTGAACAAGGGCATCTTGAACTCCTGCATAAACGGGGTAACTTTTTAAAAATGAAACTGGTATTTCCATTGAGTTACCAATATGTAAAACTGCAACGGTTACAAAGGTGGCGATATAAAACCAAGCAGCTACATAAATATGTTTCTCTCTTCGTTTCATTAGAGTGCCAATCATATTTACACCAAAAACCACCCAAACAAGTGCGATTAAAATGTCAATTGGCCATTCAAGTTCAGCGTACTCTTTAGATGTAGTATAACCGGAGACTAATGTTACAGTGGCAAGGACAATAATTAACTGCCATCCCCAAAAATTAATTTTACTGAGTACATCACTAAACATTCTCGCTTTAGATATTCGCTGCAATGAGTAGTAAACACCAGTAAAAATAGCATTGCCAATAAAAGCAAAAATTGCAGCATTGGTATGCAATGGTCTTAGCCTACCAAAAGTAGTATACGATATTCCTAAGTTTAATTCCGGGTAATAAAGTGCAATGGCAATCCAAACACCAACTGTCAGTGCAACAATGCCCCAAACAACCGTAGCTATTATAAATAGCTTAACTATCTGGTTGTCATAATTGAACTTTTCAACATTCATAAAACGTGCTCCTTATTTGATTAAATTAGCATATATATTCTTTCTTCTTAAGAACTACTTTTGGATTTTACCTTTTTTACTTCATTATCAAATAAAATACGGACTGAGGGTGTATAGTTGTCATCATACTGTCCGGTTTTCACAGCCCAGATATAGGCCACTAAGAACATAATAGCAACAAGAGAGCTAAAACCAATTAAAACAAATATAACCGACATTATAATAGACCTCTTTTTTTCGCTATCATATTTGTTGTTAAAGTAGAAAAAACTACTACAGAAATTGAACTTAGGGGCATTAATATTGCAGAAATAACAGGAGATAATGTTCCCTGGACAGCAAAGCTTAATCCAATTATATTATAAATAAAGGATATAATAAAACTGAAGATAATAATATTTTTACTCGTTTTTGAAAACTTAATAAAAGTGTTCAATTTGTGGAATGAACTGGCATCTAAAATTCCATCACATGCCGGAGAAAAATTATTAATATCTTCTGCTATTGAAATTCCAACATTACTCTTTCTCAATGCTCCAGCATCATTTAAGCCGTCACCAATCATTAAAACTTTCTCGTTAGTATTTTGAAGATTGTTTACATAGTTGAGCTTATCATAGGGTGTCTGTCTGAATAACATTACTGTCTTTGGTTCAAAAAAGTTCATTAATAACTTTTTCTCGCCATCATTATCTCCTGACAGTATTGATAAATTATAATCTTTTTGTAGCGACGAAATTACTTCTTTCAGTTTTGGTCTGTACGTGTTTCCTATTGAAAAAAATCCTTTCAACGAATCATTTATTGAGAGATATACCTTGGTGCTTAAATTGCTTTCAACACCTTTTATTTTTTCAGTTACGTAAAGTCTTGAGCCAATTTGGAGTGTATTGCCGTCAATTTCTGCAGAAATACCTTGCCCAGGCATTTCTTTATAATTCTTTATTTCAAGCAAATTATTACTAGTAAACAATTTGAATATGTTTTTACTTAGCGGATGTGATGAGTTTCTAACTAATGACTTAACAAGTGTGATTTCATAATCAGATAAATTATCTCCATTAAAAGTAACATTAGCATTATTTGTCTCAGTAATGGTTCCCGTTTTATCCAATACAATCGAAGTTACTCGTGATAATTTCTCAATTATATGTGTACTCTTTAGATAAAATTTATTTCGGCCAAAGATTCTCATACTACTGCCGAGGGCAAATGGTGTTGATAATGCAAGTGCACAAGGACAAGCAATAATTAGCACGGCTGTTAAGGCATTAAATGCTAAACTACTATTAGTTGGTAACCAATATAAAGCAGCAAAACCAGCAATAGCTAGAACTATGAAAGTGAAATATTTACTTACTACATTTACAAAGGCATCTATCTTACTCTCATCTTCTTTCTCAAATACTTTATTATTCCATAATCTTGTAAGATAACTTTGTGAGACTTCTTTTATTGTTTCTACTTCAATTGCACCGCCGACTTGTCTTCCACCAGCATAAATCAAATCTCCATTAATTTTTTCAACGGGCTCTGATTCACCTGTTACAAAACTATAGTCAATAAAAGCAACTTCACTTATTAAGACAGAATCTGCAGGAATAAGTTCACCATTTTTGATTACAATTCTATCTTTTACTTCTAACTTTTCAACCGGTTTTGTAGTCTCAATTTTGTTTTTAATCATTGTAACAGCAATAGGGAAGTAAGACTTGTAGTTTCTCTCAAAATTAAGTGCCGCATACGTTTTACTCTGGAACATTTTACCGACAATTAGAAAGAAAACAAGTGCAGTCATTGAATCTAAATATCCAGCACCAGTTTGACTGAAAATTTCATATAAACTTCTTACAAATAAAACTAGAATTCCAATTGATATGGGAACATCGACGTTTACAATTTTATTTTTTAAACCTTTATATGCAGAAATAAAATAATCGCTTGCACTGTAAAAAAACACTGGGAGAGAAAACAGAATATTTAGATAACTAAACACTGGTTTTACATCGTCATTTGCAAACTCATTTAAAGATAGATATTCTGGAAAACTGAATAGCATAATATTTCCTGCTGCAAAACCGGCAACACCAATTTTATACCACAACTTTTTATTTATTAGGGATGATTTTTCAACTTCCTTTTCCGCTAGATTTAAATCAGGTTCATAACCTATAGAATTTAAAAGAATAACAATATTCTTTAAATTGGTTTTCTTTTCGTTAAACTTAATTGAAACGATCTTTTTAAGAAAATTAACTTCAGAAGAAATTATTCCCTCATCCATTTTATACAAATTTTCTAATACCCAAATACAGGAACTGCAGTGAGTTTGCGGTATGCTAAATGTAATAGAAGTAGTTTCCCCATTTGTAAAATCAATCAGTCTTTCTTTAAGTTCGGAGTCGTCAAGGAAGTCAAAATTTTTTGTTATTTCATTTTTCTTACTTATTCCAGGATTGTCATCAATATTGTAGTACGTGCACAAATCATTGGCATCTAAAAGTTCATATACTGTTTTGCACCCATTGCAACAGAATAATTTTTCATCTATATTAATTTCATCATCGCTGCACTCTTCACCACAATGATAACAAATTAATTTTTCTTTAATATATATATCTTGTATTGATGTCACTTTCATAAAAGTTGTGGATTAAATATCAATTGCTAGATTAAAAGATAAATATTTTTACCTAAATATGAAGTAAAAAAAGACAAATTGTACTGATTAATTCAAAAAAGCATTTATTTATTTTTTAAAAGATAATTATTAGTTAGATTTACAAAAACATTTCATCGATTTTAACAATTACAGTTTTTAATGGAACTAGATAAAAATACCAGCTTTAAGGATTCCAATCTCTTTAGTGCACTTAAATTGTTCTTTTTCTTATACCTATTTTTTCTAAGTCTGCAATTAATGGGTGATGGTATGAAGATGTTTGGGAAAGGTTTTTCACAGGCATTAATTGAAACTACTACTAATCCATTTGTTGGGTTATTTATTGGTATTTTGGCAACTTCTATAATTCAAAGTTCTTCATCTACAACTTCTATGGTTGTGGCTATGGTTGCTGGCGGTGCTTTTGGAACTGATCCGACAAGATCAATTGAACTCGCAATTCCACTTATTATGGGAGCAAATATTGGTACTTCCATTACAAATACAATAGCTTCACTTCCTCAAATTAAAAGAGATAATGAATTTAAGAGAGCTTTTGCAGCTGCGACAGTTCATGATTTCTTTAATATTCTTTCCGTTATTGTAATATTCCCAATACAACTAGCAACTAATTTTCTAGGAATATTATCTAGAGAAATGGGCACCATTTTTCAAGGAGTAGGAGGGCTTAAATTTTTAAGTCCAGTAAAAGCAATTACAAAACCTGTTGCAAAGTTGATTGAAAATAATTTAGCATCTCTGGTGGAAAACAAAGATTTAGTTGCATGGATTATTGTTGTTATTGCCCTGATATTCTTATTCGCAGCACTTAAGTTTATGGTCGATGTGCTAAAATCCATGGTAATTGATAAAGCAAAAGCATGGTTCGATAATTATTTATTTAAAAATGCATTCAGAGCCTTCAGCATTGGTATACTACTTACTGTTTTGGTGCAAAGTAGTTCAATAACTACTTCATTAGTTGTTCCAATGGCTGGAGCAGGATTATTAACCTTAGTCCAAATATTTCCCTATACAGTTGGTTCAAATATTGGGACAACGATTACCGCAATGCTTGCGGCTTTAGTTACAGGTAATATAGCAGCAGTGACCGTCTCATTTTCCCATTTATTATTTAATATTAGTGGAATTATCGTATGGTTCCCTTTCAAAGGAGTACCTATTAAAGCAGCTGAACTTTTTGCTGAATATTCAACAAGGAGCAAAATAATACCAGTTGCATATGTTGTTGTTACATTTTTTATTATACCGGTTTTATTTGTTTATTTATTTAGTTGAGGATAAAAATGTTAAAAGAATTATTGTCAGTCTTTAGAAGTGATACTTTATTAGATAGAGCTTTTGATAGATCTTTCGAAATGTTAGACCTTACTCACGAAATGTTTTTAGAGGCAAAGAATGTTTTGAGACATACTGATACTAATCAGATTGATATTGATATTAACGATCAAGATACAATAGTTAATAAGTTTCAAAGAGAGGTTAGAAAAGATGTTTTTAATCATCTAACCATGGCTGGGAATGAATCTCTTGCATCAGGTTTGGTATTAGTTAGTATAGTTATTGATCTTGAAAGAATAGGTGACTTGACAAAAAATATAATTGAAGTTGCTCAGGGTCATCATGAAAGATTGAGTTCCAAAATGTTTGATGAAAAAATCGTTGAAATGGAGACTGCGGTAGCTGAAAATTTCGCTCAAACCATTGAAGTTTTTAAAAATTCCGATGAAGAGTTGGGCAGACAAATAATTAAAGAGTATAAATGGATTAGCAGATTGAGCGACGAAATATTAATGTCGTTAATGAAAAATGAGGATGCAGAATTAAAATCTGGAAGTGCGGTTGCTTTTGCACTTTATATTAGACAACTGAAAAGAATTAACGCACATTTGATAAATATTTCATCAAGTATTGTCAATCCTTTTCATAGAATTGGTTTTAAGCCTAAAAAGAAGAAGAAATAATATGTTATTTTCTTCTTCTTGGTCTTCTTTTTGCAGTTGAAGAAGATTTTTCCCAATCTTTATTTCGTCTACTACTTCTAAAAGATTTTTTTGGTCCTCTTGAACTTTTATGATCATCACTTCTTGCTGAAGCAATTTCTAATGAAATTTTACGACCGTTGAAGTCACTACCATTAAGATTTTTAAGTAATTCGTCTTTATATTCAGACTCAGTTTCAAAGAAAGAAAAGTTTTGTTTAATATCAATTTGACCAATTTCTAAATCTTTTGAACCGGAATAATCTTTTATCAATCCAATTACACTTGTTGGTTTTAAATCATCTGTCTTGCCAAGATTAATAAAAAAGCGGGTCATGTTTTCGGAAGTTCTTCCAGATCGGTTTGATTGCCTTTTGGCATCAGGTTTATTCAAATCTGGAGCATTTTTATAATAGTCTAAAAATCTATTAAACTCAACGGAAACAAACTTTTTAATAAGCTCTTCTCTATCTAACCATTCAAGTTTTTTAATTATCTCAGGAAGAAACGAATCAATTTGGGTATGGTCTACAGTCACTTTTTCCATTCTATCAATTAAATGAAAAAGTTGCTTTTCACAGACTTCTTTTCCTCCAGGTGTAGCTAAATAGTTAAATGATTTACCAAGCTGTTTTTCAATTTGATTTAATTTATGCTTTTCTCTCAAATTTGCAATAATAATTGAACTTCCTGACTTTCCGGCTCTTCCAGTTCTACCGCTTCGATGAGTATAAATTTCAAGTTCATCTGGTAGGTTGTAATTTATAATATGTGTCAAATCATGAACATCCAGTCCACGAGCAGCTACATCAGTTGCAACAAGTAATTTAATATGTTTAATACGGAACTTACTCATTACAGCGTCACGCTGAGCTTGTGATAAGTCGCCATGAAGTGAATCTGCATTGTATCCATCTTTAATTAATTTTTCAGCAATTTCTTGTGTTTCTCGCCTAGTTCTGCAAAATACTATTCCATATATATCGGGATGAAAATCGACAATTCTTTTTAGCGCCAAATATCTATCTTTAGCATGAACAATATAGGCCTCATGATTTATATTATCTGCGCCTGTATTTCTTTTTCCGAGAGTTATTTCAATTGGTTTAGAGAGATATTTTTTTGATAATTTTAAAACCTCTTTCGGCATCGTAGCTGAAAAAAGTAATGTGTTTCTACTTTTAGGCGTTTGATCAATAATCGCATCAAGTTCATCTTTAAATCCCATGTTAAGCATTTCATCTGCTTCATCCAAAACAACGGTTTCTACTTTGGAGATATCAATTTTATTTCTGTTGATTAGATCTACAAGTCTACCAGGAGTTGCAGAAACTATATGAACACCTTTTTTCAAAGTAGAAATTTGTTTATCAATGCTTGAACCACCAAAAACAGCAGTGACTCTTACTCCATCACTATATTTAGAATATTCTTTTAAATCATCTGCAATTTGCAAACATAGTTCGCGGGTAGGACTCATGATTAAATGTCGTACAACGCCTGGTTTTCCTTTTGATTTTTGTATTAGCGGTATCCCAAATGCAGCAGTTTTTCCTGTCCCTGTTTGCGCGAGTGCAACAACATCAGGTGGGTTCTCTTCCAACAAGTGTGGAATCACTTCCGCTTGAACCGGCATCGGATCTTTAAAACCTAATTCTTCAATTGCTTTAATTATATTTTCTTCTATTCCTAATTCATTAAAATTTATCATAATTGTATTTTTGTTTAAAAACTCCTAATTTGTTAAAAACTAACTAATAAAGGTACTCAATAAAAACATGGTATTTTAGATATATTTTGGATAAATGGTTTATTTTGTTTACACTTAAACCCAAAATTTAAGTGATTTTGCCTTTTATCCTCTGATGAAAGGCATTTTTTTTAGTAAAAATAAGTAGGTGATTTTTGAAACAAGTAAGAAACATAGCAATTATTGCACATGTTGATCATGGGAAAACAACGTTAATAGATCAGTTGTTACAGCAAAGTAACGTATTTAGAAAAAATCAGGTTGTTCAAGAACAGTTCTTAGACTCTAACGATATAGAACGGGAAAGAGGAATTACAATTCTATCAAAGAATATTAGTATTCCTTATAAAGATGTGAAGATAAATTTAATTGATACTCCTGGTCACTCTGATTTTGGAGGTGAAGTTGAACGTGTATTAAAAATGGCTGATGGAGTTCTTTTATTAGTAGATTCATTTGAAGGCCCAATGCCGCAAACTAGGTTTGTTTTAGAAAAGGCTTTACATCTTCATTTAAAACCAATTATTGTAATTAATAAAGTTGATAGACCAGATAATCGTCCCGAAGAAGTATTGGATGAAATTTATGATTTGTTTATTGATCTTGATGCAAATGAAGACCAATTGGATTTTCCTGTAATTTATGCTAGTGGTAGAAGTGGATGGGGAGTAAAAGAATTGGATGATGAAAGAAAAGATCTAGTTCCATTGCTAGATTCAATAATTGAGAATATTCCTCAACCCGTATTTGAGGATGGTACGGTGCAAATGCAGATTACAACTTTGGATTATAATGATTATGTGGGTAGAATTGGTGTTGGCAGAGTTTTTAGAGGAATCTTGAAGAAAGGGGAACCACTCAGTATTATTAAACGAAATGGAACTATTCATAAGGTAAATATCAAACAACTCTTCTTGTTTGAAGGTATTGAACGAAAAGAAGTTGATGAGGTTTTAACTGGTGATATTTGTGCAATAGTAGGTATTGAAGATATAGATATTGGTGATACAATTGCAGATAGTGAAAATCCTGAACCACTACCAATAATTGCAATTGATGAACCAACTATAAGTATGAATTTTACAGTTAATACATCTCCTTTTTATGGCAAGGAAGGTAAGTATGTAACCTCGCGCCACTTATATGATAGATTACAAAAGGAACTTCAGCAGAATGTTGCTTTACAAGTTCAGGATACTGGTTCTCCTGATACAATGAAAGTTTCTGGTAGAGGCATCTTGCATCTATCAATACTAATTGAGAATATGAGAAGAGAAGGTTATGAGTTAGCAATTGGTGCCCCGAAAGTTATTTATAAAGAAATAGATGGTAAAAAGGCTGAACCGATTGAGATCCTTGTTGTTGATGTACCGGCTGAATCATCTGGTAAAGTTATAGAGTTGGTTGGACAGAAAAAGGGTGAATTGGTTAAGATGGAACAAAAGGGTAGTTTATCAAAACTTGAATTTCATATTCCTTCTAGGGGTTTAATGGGATTAAGAAATAAAGTTTTAACTATGACTGCGGGTGAAGGAATAATTCATCACAGATTCTACCAGTATGAATTTTTTAAAGGATCAATTTCACAGAGAGTTGCAGGTGTTTTGATTTCTATGCACGAAGGCCAAACGACCGCATATGCTTTAAATTCGCTCCAAGATAGAGGTAAGTTTTTTATTGAACCTGGAGATATAGTTTATCAAGGTCAAATCGTTGGCGAATATAATAAGGAAAATGATATTGAAGTTCATGTTAACCGTCCTAAAAAACTAACAAATATGAGAGCAGCTGGCTCGGATAAAGCTGCAAAGATTGCTCCTTCTGTAAAATTTACATTGGAAGAATGTTTAGAATACATAAAAGATGATGAGCTGGTAGAAGTTACGCCAAAATCAATTAGAATGAGAAAACTCTATCTAGATCCAAATGAGAGAAAAAGATTTAATAATAAAATTGGCAAATAAAATTAGACTTTGAATTCCTAAATTTACAAGTCTTTTGAATTAAGGTTTTGCAAAGATACTTTTGTTAAGTTAAAAGTCTTTGCAAAGCCGGCTACATATCTGACTTTTTCAACTTCTATCCTAAATAATTGAAAATCACCCAAACTAAAATACATTTCTGCTGATGGATTCTTTGATAGATAAGAAGTTTTAATCTCGTTATAATTGGTGTCACTCACATCTACTATATTGGCATTACCTATAATAGAAACTCTTGCTAATGTTTGAGGGTTATTTGAAACAGTTTCCGGTTGACAGATCATCAAACTGACTTTGTTATTCAGTGATATGTTTTTTGTGTGTTTTGCTAGGCCGCTAATATGAATATAAAATTCAGAAAAATTTTGAGCAGTTGAAAAAGCAACCATTGAAACAAAGGGCTGATTTTCATTACTTGTGCCTAATGATGCAATTTTTGAGCTCTCGAACAACTCTCTTAAAATTTCTTTTGATTCTTCATCCATTGTTAATATACCTCTTCAATGAAATAGCTTTTCATAGTATGAATGTTTCTCGCTGGATTTGGAGTCATAGCTTTTCTTTCTTTAGAATTATGATAATTGTTGTCAAGTCTCTCCCAATCAGCATCATTTTCTAGTGTTAAAATCCAAATAAACTTGTTGTTTTTTTTATCAATCCAAGATTTTAAGATTCGAAATCCAATTTTGATTCGCAAAGGTTTAATCTTATTCCGCCATTCTTCCACAAAATTTGAAATCTCACCTTCCATTATAGTATAAATACGAATTTGTGTTTTCATATTTTCTCACTTGTTAAATTAATTCCAAAAGCGATTGAATATTGATATTCCTTTAATTCGTGAAAACCCATTCTTTTATAAAACTCTATTGCTCCTAGGTTACTTTTCCCAACTTCAAGATGGAGAGCTGGAATATCTAGGCTATTTAATTTTTCAATAAATGTATTCATTATTTTTCTTCCTAATCCCATTCCTTGCAGATCTGGTAATAGATCAATATGTAAATGTGCCGGATAATTAAGCAGCTCCTCTTTTACAACATACCCATTATGAATTCGTCTTATAATTTTTGCATCGTGGGAACTATCATCATCATGTGGAAAAGGGTAGCGCTTTCTTAATATTGGGAACCAGTCAGTTTCACATTTCTGATAGAAGGCCATTGAATTTTTTGTGCCTAAAATATAACCACTTGGTTCATTGTTAAGAGTAACTATAAATGTAAGTTCCGGTTCAAAAATAGCATAAGGAGCAGCAGATAAATGGCCAACTAAATCGTGGTTTTTATAAAGATCACTTGCATCCTTACCGCTATTTGCAGTTAATAAACAAATTTTATATAAGCTAGTTAAATCAGAGTGATGATACTGACGGATCTCAATATTCTTTAAATTATTTGTCACATTTAGTCTCATTAGAAATTTCGAGTAATTTATTTGTTGTTTTCCAATTTCGTGAGGTTGCAGTAACTTTCATTTTTTTTTCAAAAAAGTTATTTCTCAATTTTGTTTTACCAAATCCATCTGGGCAATATAAATATATTACATTCTCAGAAATAACAAATTCCTCATTTTTACCTTGGAAGTTCTCAATATTCTCAATTGAATTGTTCTTTGGCACCGTATCTAGAAAAGTTACAGATACTTTAGAAAAATCTATTTTGCTTGAATTAAATGGATTCCCAATAATAGCTTCTTCAATTTTAGATTGTGTAAGAACAAAAGTTGGAACGGAAAAATTATAAACTTCCATTATTTTGTTTTCAATTCTTTCTTTTATTTTTAATCTACTCTTAATATCTGAGCAAAAAACAACATTACCGCTTTGGATGTAGGTTTGAACGTTTGTGAACCCACATGATTCAAAATGTGATTTCAAATCTACCATTTTAATTATTTTTTGACCGCTTACGTTTATTCCACGGAGTAAGGAAATATATACGCTCATATAAATAAAATTAACCTATTATTCTTTCTCAAAAACAACTTGTATATAACTATCCTCATTACAAATCTGTCTAGTTACAGTTGATATAGTTGTAAATCCATGATAATAATAACTCATATCCACGATTGAATTACAACCATAATCCCCAGTATTACTTGATAGTGAAAATCTGCTATCTGAGGCAAACTGGGGAATAGGGTTTGCTGTAAATGCTCCTCTATGAATTGTAACTGAAATATCATCCTTTTCGACAATTCCGCCTTCAACTCCAATAGTTACAGTTTCTTGCGGTATTGGGTCTGGGTCTTCTTTAGCGAGTGAAGAGGGGGCGTCTGAGCAACCTAAAAAAACAAGAATGGCTAGAGTAGAAATTAGGCTTATTCTTTTAATTATTTTCATAGAATTGACCTCTTAATTTTTGATTTGTATAGCTGGATACTCTATATGAACATAAGATAGTATAAAAGTATTTGTGTTTCAACTATTTATAATTATCAATCAGAAAGTGTTACATCTTAAAATATTACTTTTAGAATTCTCGAATAATTAACAACTAAAAAAAGATTTATCTATTTTTCCTTTAGAAATCTTATCAAATAATTTAGAAGAGAAAGCATGAAAAAATTAGAAGGTAAAATAGCATTTATTACCGGGGCATCTTCTGGAATTGGTGAAGCATCTGCTCATGGATTTGCCGCACAAGGTGCGAACTTAATACTGGCAGCCAGGAGAAGTCAAATACTTGAAAAACTGGAAGAAGAAATAAGAACAAAGTATGGTGTAAAAGTACATGCAATTAAATTAGATGTTAAAAACAAACAAGAAGTTGAATGGGCGATTAACGCGCTACCGGAAGATTGGAAAAAGATTGATATTTTGTTAAATAATGCTGGTTTAGCCAAAGGATTAAACAAAATTTATGAAGACGATATTGAGAACTGGGAAGAAATGATTGATACAAATGTAAAAGGTTTATTATATGTAACTCGTGCTGTTGTTCCAGGTATGGTTGAAAGGGAAAATGGTCACGTTATAAATATCGGTTCAACAGCTGGTCATGAAGCTTATCCTAAGGGTCATGTTTATTGCGCAACTAAACACGCTGTTAATGCAATTACTAAAAGTTTACGAATTGATGTTGTTGATAAAAATATTAGAGTAAGTACTGTGGATCCCGGTGCTGTAGAAACGAATTTTAGTAATGTTAGGTTTTTAGGTGATATTGATAAAGCCAAAAGTATGTATAAAGGTTTAACACCTCTTGTGGCAGAAGATGTTGCAGAAGCCGTATTATTTTGTGCTACTCGTCCAGCTCATGCAAATATTGCAGAAATAATTATGATGCCCACACAACAGGCAAGTGCATTAGTTTTTCATAGGAAAGAATAAATGGTTATGTGTAGCTGCAACTATTAATTTGATAATATTATTTATCGGTGGCTAAAATCATTTGATACATTTTTTTACATTATAAGAAGAATGATATATCTCCAGAACCTTCTCTTATTATCTCAGCTTCTTCACCACTTAAATCAACTATGCTAGATGGGGAACCTGTTAAGCCACCCATTGAGATCATAAGATCAACGCTATTATTAAAAATAGTTCTAATTTCAATTGGATCAAAAAGAAGGTCTCCCTTACGAGTTGTTGCACTTGTACTAATGATTGGATTTCCTAATTCAAGAGCTAAGGTTCTAGCGATTTCATTTTCTGGTATCCTAATACCCACAGTTTTCCTTTTTGTCCATAATATTTTTGGTACTTCTCTTGCCGCTGGAAGAACAAATGTGTAAGGTCCAGGCAATAATTTTTTCATAGCTTTATAAGCAGAATTAGAAACCTTAGCATATTTTGATATATCTTTTAAATCAGAGCAAATAAAACTGAAAAGTTTAGTATCGGTTTCATTTTTGATCGTGTAAATTCTTTCAACAGCCTCTTTATTAAAAATATCACATCCTAAACCATAAACTGTATCTGTGGGATAAATTATAACACCACCATTTTTTAGAGTCTCAATAGCTTTATTTATATATCGCTGTTGCGGATTGTCAGGATGAAGTTCAAAGTATTCCATAAAAGTTATCCAAATTGATAATTAGTAATATGCTTCTAAGTACGAAACGCTAACTAAAGAAATTATTTAGTTAAAAGCTAATTATTAACGAAAAATAATTTTGCTTTAGGACATGATCAAATCTATATAAAAGGTTATATTTATCTGTTAAAATTTATGTTTTTTACAATTGGGGGATTGTTGATTATGGAAAGAGAACTTGCAGTTGTTGCTGTTAGTGGAGGATTGGATAGTTGCATTACTACAGCTATTGCGAGTAAGGATTATAATTTAGCATTGGTGCATATTAATTACGGGCAAAAAACTGAGTCTAAAGAACTTGAGTCTTTTCATAAAATAGCTGATCATTATAAAGTTGAAAAAAAATTAGTCATAGATTTTGCGCATTTTCAAAAAATCGGAGGATCTTCACTTACAGATAAGTCTATGCAAGTGACAAAGGCAAATTTGGAGAATACAAATGTACCTACATCATATGTGCCTTTTAGAAATGCAAATATACTATCAGCTTGTGTTAGTTGGGCTGAAATAATAAATGCTAAGGCAATATTTATTGGTGCCGTACATGAAGATTCTTCAGGGTATCCTGATTGTCGTCCTGAGTTTTTTCAATCTTTTGAAGAGACTGTAAGATTAGGAACCAAACCTGAGACAAACATTAAAATAAAAACACCAATAATTAACTTAGATAAAAAAGAGATAATTAAGCTTGGACTTGAATTAAAAGCACCCTTAGAGTTGACATGGTCTTGTTATTGTAATGAAAACGAAGCTTGCGGTATTTGTGATAGTTGCGGACTTAGACTTAGAGGTTTTCAAAACCTGAATGTAGTTGATCCTATACCATATAAAGAAATTCCAAATTATTTAGAAATTTAAGAGGAATACATCATGGAAAATAAAAGAAGTTTAATAGAAACATTTGAAAATGAGTATCAGGACAGAGATTATGTTATTGAGCATACAGCACCTGAGTTTACATCTGTTTGCCCAAAAACTGGTCAGCCCGATTTTGCAACAATGATTCTTGAGTATGTCCCAGATAAACTCTGTATTGAATTGAAATCATACAAGATTTATTTGACATCATTTAGGAATGATGGTATTTTTTATGAAAGTGTAACTAACAAAATTTTGGATGATTTAGTCGCAGTCACGAAACCCAGATATATGAAAATTACTGCTGAGTTCAACGCACGCGGAGGAATAACTTCCTTGGTTGAAGTTGAATATGCAAAAGATGAAGAAATCAGTAGTTTAAACTGACTGGGATTAGAAAATGAACAGAGCTATGCTACATATAAAAAAGTTGATAATTGAATATGAATCTAATATTGGATTCATGAATCAATCCTCTGTTCTCATTATACATCTCTCATTTATCAAATTTAGAAAGCTTCTTAGATATCAGCATATGGCAATGCTATAATTTCTCTTTTTAATTGAAAAATAGTTTATTAACACAACAATTAATTGGAGAATGAAAATGATTAAGAAAAAAATAGCAAAAAGAAGTTGGGCAGAACCGTATAAAATAAAAGTTGTTGAACCTCTGAAAATGACTACTCATGCTGAGCGTGAAAAAGCAGCGAAACAAGCTGGTTATAATACATTCCTACTAAAATCAGAAGATGTATATATTGATTTGCTTACCGATAGTGGAACAAATGCTATGAGTGATAATCAATGGGCCGGGATGATGATTGGTGATGAAGCCTACGCAGGCAGTAAGAATTTTTATCACCTATGGGATAATATTAAAAAATATTATGGACACCCTTATTTTGTACCTACACATCAAGGTAGAGCTGCAGAGCATATGATTTCACAGATACTAATTAAACCTGGTGATTTTATTCCCGGTAATATGTATTTCACTACCACTAAACTTCACCAAGAGCTAGCTGGTGCTACTTTTGTGGATGTAATTATAGATGAAGCTCATAATCCCCAAAATGAGCATCCATTCAAAGGTAATATAGATATTCAGAAATTAGAAGATTTGATAAAAAAAGTAGGTGCCAAAAAAATACCGTATGTAAGTATGGCTGGGCCAGTTAATATGGCCGGCGGTCAACCATTTTCTATGAAGAATCTTAAGCAAGTAAAAGCAGTATGTGATAAATATGGTATTCAACTTTGGTTTGATGCAACAAGAGCTGCAGAAAATGCATATTTTATTAAAGAACGTGAAAAAGGTTATAAAACCAAAACGATAGAAAAAATCTTTCTGGAAATGTGTTTATGCTTTGAAGGTATTTGGGTAAGTGCTAAAAAGGATTTGATGGTAAATATTGGTGGAATTATTGCTACTCAAAATAAAAAGGTTTATGAAGAAGCAAGAAATATGGTTGTCGTTTATGAAGGATTGCACACTTATGGTGGACTCGCCGGTAGAGATATGGAAGCAATGGCAATAGGGATTGAAGAAATGCTAGATTTTAATAATCTTCATGCAAGAATTGGACAGGTGAGATATTTTGGAGAAGAACTTGAACAGTATGGAGTTCCTTTTGTTAAGCCAATAGGTGGTCACGCAGTTTTCTTAGATGCTAAAAAGTTTTTGCCACATCTTAAGCAAGATCAATTCCCTGCTCAGACATTAGCTTCTGAAATCTATTTAGAGTCTGGTGTGAGAACAATGGAAAGAGGAGTAGTATCAGCTGGTCGAAATCAAATAACAGGAAAGCATAATTACCCGAAATTAGAATTGGTAAGATGTACATTCCCTCGAAGAGTTTATACACAAGCTCATATTGACGTAACTGTAGAAGCCATTGCAACTGTTTATCAAAACAGAAAATCTATCAAAGGCTTAAAGATGATTTATGAACCAAAATATTTAAGATTCTTTCAAGCTAGATTTAAAAAAATATAGTGTAGCATTAAGTTAAAACTTATTCTAAATTTGCAATTCCCACTTACCTAATTTTACTGGTTTGTGGGAATTCATATATTTAGGGATGATTATAATTTTATCGTATGAATGATTCAACTAATTATAAAGAACAATTTTTAAGTGAACGCAAAAAGCTATTTTTGGATGAAGAACTCCATAATAATTCTTATGAGTTTTGCGTTAAGTATAGTCTTCTTGTTGAAGAGTTTATTGTTCATCTAATTCCATCTGAAAAAATAAATTGTGTGATGGCTGCTGTTGGCGGGTTCAGCAGAAGGGAGTTATCTCCTTACTCCGATATTGACATGATGTTTATTTTAAATTCTGTTGAAGGACATGAAGATGAAATTCAACAATGTATTACTACACTTTGGGATGCTGGAATTGAAGTGTCGCATACTATTAGAGAGTTCAATGATATTGAGAGATTCTTAGAAAAAGATCTACATGCTTTTACTCAATTTTTTGAAACTAGGTTTTTACTTGGGAATAAGAATATTTATGACCAATGGAATGCAAAACTATTTCAGGTTATTGAAAAATCGAATAAAGAGAAACTTATTTTTGAGTTATTTGATGATGTTGAAGCCAGGTATAGAAAATATGGCCATTCCCCAAAGATTTTGGAACCCAATGTTAAATTCACTGGTGGTGGTCTAAGAGATATTCATGCTGTTGAATGGATGTATTCAATTAAAAATCAAAAGCTTCTTTCTGGACAAGATGAAACAACTCAAACTGAAGTTTTTATAACCGAGTTGCTAAACGATGGACAATTAAATCGCAAAGCTTATAAGCGATTACATGATAGCTATAAAACAGTATTAAGAGCAAGAAACATGCTTCATCTTATTGAGGGCAGAAAAAATGACAGATTAGAATTCGGTAAACAAGAACAGATATCTGAAAAATTGGGATATTCAGAAGCCAATTGGAAAGAGTTTATGCATGAATATTTTCGTGCATCAACAATTCTTAACCGTTTTTCAAAAACCATGATGAAGAGATATAAGCAAGAATTTGCAACACAACTTTCTGATTATCTTGTAATTAATTTGGACGATGATTATGAAATTAAAGGTGATATTCTAAAATTCAAGAATGATAGACTATTATCTATTTCTGATATAATGCGTGGATTCTATTATCGCTGCATTAATGATGCTAGATTTGAGCAAAATTTAAGGTCACTAATTATTGAAAGTATTCACTTAATCGAAGTGACCAATCCTTTAGAAACTACATCTTCTGTTTTTTTTCGTGAAATGTTAAAGCTACCCGCTAATGTTGGTAAAACACTTTTAGCTATGAATGAGTTTTCTTTTTTAAATATTCTTTTGCCCGACTTCAAAACTCTAAATGGTTTTTTTCAACCTGGTGTTTATCATTGCTATACTGCTGATGAGCATACATTAATTGCTCTACAAAATATTGAGCAATTAGCAGATGAGGATAATCATCTTGCAAGATTGTATAAATCTCTTCCTTCAAAAGATTTGTTGTATTTAGCAATTTTACTTCATGATATTGGTAAACCGATCAGTGTTTCCGGACATGAAATTATTGGTGCGGAAATTGCGAATAGCATTATGCAAAGTTTAGGTTACGGACAAAGTGAAATTGCTCTTGTTCAGTTCTTAATTAGATATCATTTGGTTATGGAACAAGTGTCATTTAGGAGAGACTTAAACGATCCAGCCACACTAGATAATTTTATTTCTATATTCCCTTCTATTAAAGCTTTAGATCATATGTATTTATTAAGCTATGCTGATTTATCAGCTGTGAATCCACAAGTCTGGACACAATGGAAAGCTGGTCTCTTACATGAGCTTTACTATAAAGCTAAATCTATGTTACAAGGGCAACTCTCTGGGGAAGAACTCATCATCGCAAAATCAACCGAGCTAATTATTAATGAAGAATTTTCTAGTGATGATACAATGCTTGAGCACCTAGATCAAGTAGATGACTTGAGCTATATTTTTCATTTCTCCCAAGATGAAATAACACAGCATATTGAGGAAATAGAAAAAGGATCTAAGGTTTCAGTATTTTTTAAAGAGAATGAGTCATTTACAAATGTGACTGTCGTTACAAAAGATTCATCATCATTACTGTCAAACCTATGTGGAGCATTAGCAATCAATGATCTCAATATACATGATGCAAAGATATTTACAAGAAAGGATGGAATAGTCATTGATAGTTTTAATGTGTCGGATTTCAAAACACATGGATTTATTAAAGAAAATAAGTATAAGGCAATTGAAAAAGACATAACAAAGTCTTTATCCGGTGAGTTGAATATCGAGAAAGAATTTGAAAAGATTAGAGCAAAGTGGAAAAGATTGGTAAGCAATTCTGTTGCTTCAATTGACGATGTGGAAATTGATTTTGAGGAACATGATAAATTTTCCATAATTGATGTATTTGCACCCGATAAAATTGGACTATTATATTCTGTAACACACAAAATGGCTGAATTAGGTTTGACAGTTGCATTTGCAAAAATATCAACGAAAGCGGATGGTGTACTGGATGCATTTTATATTCAAAAAAATAATGGTGAAAAGCTTAGAAAAAGTGAGTATGGTTATATTAGTTCGGAACTTTCTGATGAAATTAAAAAAATATTATAGAGTTTATGAATTTTATGAATAATTCAAATCCAATTGGAATATTTGATTCCGGTATAGGTGGTTTAACAGTTGTTAAAAGTGTTGATTCAACTTTGGCGAATGAGAACATAGTATATTTTGGCGACACAGCCAGAGTTCCTTACGGTTCAAAATCTAATTCGACAGTAATAGAATATTCTTTTCAGGATGCAAAATTTTTGTCTGGCAAAAATGTAAAGCTGATAGTTGTTGCGTGTAATACTGCTTCTTCTGTTGCGTTGGAAAAGTTGAGAAATGAATTTGACATGCCTGTTATTGGTATGATCGAACCCGGTGCAAAAGCTGCAATTCAAGTAACAAAAAATAAACGTATTGGAGTTATTGGCACCGAATCCACTATCTCAAATAGTGCTTACTCAAATGCATTACTCCAACTTGACGATTCTTTACAAGTTTTCGAGAAAGCATGTCCGTTATTTGTACCTCTCGCGGAAGAGGGATGGATTGACCATGAAGCAACAAGATTAATCGCTGAAGAATACCTTAATGAATTAAAACAGAAAGATATTGACACACTTATTTTAGGATGTACACATTATCCAATTCTTAAAGATATTATTCAAGATGTTGTTGGAAAGAGTGTTACACTAATTGATTCAGGATCTGCGGCATCTGTTGAAGTGGAAGCTTATCTTAGTGGAAGGGGAATAAAGAATACATCTAATAACCTTGGATCTCATGAATATTATGTAAGTGATGTTCCTAAAAAGTTTAAACAAATTGCTGAAAGATTTTTAGGCAGGCAAGTTGAGCATGTTAATAAAGTTGATTTAGAAGAGTTAAAAACTATTTAGTTTACTGTTTTTGAAATAGTATAGTCCACTAATAGATTTTCCATCTACAATTTGCCCATCAGCAATCATTTTATCTACTTCTTCAATCGTTAATTCATGTATTTCCATTCCATCTTCACCTTCTTCTCTATTATGTTCTCCAGCAATAAGGTCCTCAGCTAAATAAATGTAGAGAATTTCGTCACAAAAACCTGGTGAAGTGTAAATTTTTCCTAAATATGAAATCTTATCTGATGTGTAACCTGTTTCTTCGGTCAATTCTCTGGCTGCACATTCTTGCGGATTCTCATTCCTTTCGAGCTTTCCTGCGGGTAGTTCATACAAAAATTCATTAAAAGGATATCTGTATTGTCTAACTAAAACAATTTTTCCCTCTTTTGTAACTGGAAGAACAACAGCTCCACCATTATGGAGAATAACTTCTCGAACACCTTCGTTTCCAGAATCGTAGACAATTTGATCAACCTTAATATCAAAAACATGTCCTTCAAATACTTTATCTGATTTTGTTACTTTAAAATTCATTCGATATATTTTTCTAGTTGGGAGTTAATTAAGAAATCGGGAAATATTTAATCATCATAATACTGTGTTAATTCACTCCCTAAGTATTTAATTACAGCTGTGATTACACCAAGATCATCTAAATAACCAATTAGGGGAGCGATATCAGGAATCGAATCAATTGGCATGATAAAATAAACTAGGGCCCCTACAACAATTGATTTCCGGTACCAGGGTATGCTGCTGTCAACAAAGTAATTAAATAAAGCTTTTAGATCTTTTGTGAAGGAGAGCTTCTTTCCAACTTTTTCAACCTTTGACCAAAAATTTTCTTCAACGAATTCTTTGCCTTCATTAAACTTATCATGAGATTCATAATCAGAGGTTAAATCTGTCAATGTCTCATCCATATAATTATGCTCTTCAATCTCGCTAATGTCTGCATCGGAGTTGTAATCTGACATGCATGCACCTAATTAATTGTTGATAAAAAAATTATGGAATACTAACGACTGTTTTATGCTGTTCAAGCCAATCATAAATTGTATTCCACCATAATTTAGCATTTTGCGGTTTAGTAACAAAATGATACTCATCAGGATAATATAATAATTTACTCTCAACATTCATTTTTTGCAGGGCAGTAAATAATTCCATTGCCTGGCTGAATGGCACTCTAAAATCATACGCTCCATGAATTACAAGCATTGGAGTCTTAAAGTTTTCAACAAACATATGAGGAGACCATTTTTGATATAATTCTCTATTCTCCCACGGAGTTCCTCCATTTTCCCATTCCGGGAACCATAATTCTTCAGTTGTTCCATACATGCTTTCTAAATTATATACTCCGGCATGACAAACTAAAGCATTAAATCTATCAGTATGACCTTCAATCCAATTGATCATATAACCGCCATAGGATGCGCCAGAAGCAAAGGTATTCTCTTTATCAATAAAACTATAGTTTTCTACTGCATAATCATAAGAATTCATTAGATCTGTATAAGCTTTACCACCCCAATCTAAAGAAATTTCATCTGTGAATTTTTGACCATAACCAAAACTCCCTCTTGGATTAGTGGCAACAACGACATATCCTTTTGATGCAAACATTTGAAGATTCCATCTATAGTGGAAATCATCTTCCCAATGTCCTTGTGGTCCACCATGAATCAAAAACATCATTGGGTATTTTTTGCTTGGATTAAAGAATGGAGGTTTTACAAGAATTGATTGTACTTTTGTATCTTCAGCGCCCATTGCCCAAAAAGTTTCAACTTCATTCATATCTATTGTTGAAAGCAATTTTTTGTTGATATTAGTAATCTTTTTAAAATTTGATTTGTTAGTATTAATAGCGAATATTTCATCAGGTAAAGTAGATTTTTGATTTTTGAAGAAAAGAGTTTTACCATCTGCTGAAAGTTTCATAGATGAAGCAACAACGGATTCTACAATTGTTGATATTAGTTTTGTGTTAATATCAATTTTGAAAATAGAGCTATAGATTTTGTTTGCAGCTGTAAAATAAATTGTTTTTGAATCTTTAGACCAGACAAGTTCTCCGGCTGATAAATCATAATTACCAGTTAGATTTGTAGTTTTTTCTGTTCGTCTGTTATAGAGCATTATTCTTTGTTTGTCGGCTTCAAAGCCAGCTCTTTCCATTGAACAATAGGCAATATAATTTCCATCGGGGGAATACACCGGCTGACTATCATTTCCTTCACTCGTAGATATTTTTTTATACGTCGGTTTTACATTATTATTTACATTAGATAATTTCATGATGAAAATGTCATTATTGGTACTTGTTGCAAGAAAATCAGATTCATTCATTGTAAAAGCGATTTGATCAGCGGTAGGAGAGAATGAATAATCATTTGAACTGCCTAAAGCCAATGGAGGTGTATCAAATTTACTTTTTAATGTTAAATCCGTATAAATATTTTTCTCAATATTAAATAAAAATAAATGACTAATTTTTGGTCCACGCCAATCGTTCCAGTGCCTGTACATAAGTTCAGTGAATATTTCGGCCTTTACTTTGCTTTGCTCTTTTTCTAGATCCTTCTGTTTATTACATTCTTGAGTTTCACAGTCGGCATATACTTGTGAAGCGAATAGCAAATGTCCTTTATCAATTGATAGTTCAGCTCCGGTGACCCCTGAATAAAAATCAGTTAGTTGATTTTCATTATTCCCATTTAAATCACTTATAAATAATTGTTCATTTCGTTCGAAATAAATTTTTGAATCCCCTGCAATAAATTGAGGTAACGATGCAGATTCTTTTATTTGTTTCAAACCTGATCCATCACTATTAATTATCCAAACATCTGTTTGACCCTTATTTTGCTCCATATTATATGTTGTTACATCAAATATAATTTTACTGACGTCTTGGGAGACATCAAACGAACCAATTCTTTTCATATTCCATAAATCATCAACTGTAATTGCATGTTTTTCTTGTGCAAATGAAGAAGTTGTAAATATTATTACACTAACAATTGCTAATATTTTTCTCATTTTATTTTCTTCCAATTTTTGAATTCTCACTTAGTATAAAAATAGTAATAACTGTTAATATATTAAAACTTATTATCTGCAATTTCAATAAGCTATCTGTTCAAATTAAATCTTCCGTTTGCATAAGTTGTTCATATGTTTCGCGTTTTCTAATAATGGAATAATTATTTCCATCAACTAATACTTCGGCTGGTCTTCTTCTTGCATTATAGTTCGAAGCCATTACTATTCCGTATGCACCTGCTGACATTACAGCAATCAAATCTCCGCTCTCACATTTCTTTATTTTTCTTTCTTTTCCTAAAAAGTCTCCACTCTCACATACGGGACCAACAATATCAGCAATAATCTCTTCATCGTTTGAAACATCTGCTGGTTGTATATGGTGGTAAGCTTTGTAAATACTTGGTCTTAGAAGGTCTGTCATTGCAGCATCGACTACTAAGAAATTTTTATCAAGGTTATTTTTCACATATAAAACTTCGGAAACTAAACAGCCGCCATTCGCAGTTAGCGATCTACCAGGCTCAAAAAATATTTCGCAATCAACATTTTTCAACAATGGTATTATATTATCTGCAAAATCCTTCGGTGTGAATGTTTTTTCATCGGCATATTTAATACCCATTCCTCCACCAATATCAATGTGAGTTAGTTCGATCCCTCTATCTTTTAATTGATTTACTAAAACTATTAATTTAGATACAGCTTCAACATAAGGCTGAACTTTTGTTATTTGCGATCCTATATGCATATCAATGCCAAGCAGCTTTATATTTCTCAATTTTGCAGCATTCGTGAATATTTCCAAGGCCAAGGTTTCATCTACACCAAATTTATTTTCCGCTAGTCCAGTTGATATATATGGATGGGTAACGGGATCAACATTCGGATTTACACGAATTGCAATAGGAGCAACTTTCCCCAATTCTTTAGCAACTTTATCAATTAGTTCAATTTCATCAATAGATTCAGCTTTAATCAATAGTAGATTGTTTTCTATGGCTAATTTAATTTCATCAATGGTTTTCCCAACTCCCGAAAAAATCATATTATCAGTTGAAACACCAGCCTTAACTGCTCTGTAAAATTCACCAGCAGAATTGACATCAATACCCGCACCTAAGTCATTAAATAATCTTATAACATTAATATTGTAGTTAGCTTTACTTGCATAAAAAATTCTATGGTTAATTTCTTTGAATGCACCTTGAAATTCTTCATAATGATCTACGAAAAATTTTTTGCTATAAATATATGTTGGTGTTCCAACTTCTTTGGCAATAAGCTCTAAATTTACATTTTCGCAGAATAGTTTGCTGTTATTGTAAGTGAAATAATTTGAATCAAAAAGTTCCATAAAACTCCAGGTTAAAATTTTTTTTAAATGTGGGTAGAAATATAAAAAATCTGTCTATAGTATGATAAGTTTAATTGTACAATCTTGATAAACCAACTCGATTTTGATAGCTTTACTTTCCTTTTATTTAGAGATAGTAAAAAATTATGAAATACCCTTTTTCAGAAGTTGAGAAAAAATGGCAAGATTATTGGGACGATAATGAAATAAATTCAACTGATCTTTCTGATACCGAAAAGAAGCTTTATACGTTAGTGATGTTCATTTATCCATCAGGCTCAAAAACGCATATTGGTCATTGGTACAATTATGCTCCAACAGATTCTTGGGCGAGATTTAGAAAACTTAAAGGCTATAATGTTTTTGAACCTATGGGATTTGATGCTTTTGGTTTGCCAGCAGAAAATTATGCAATAAAAACAGGTGTGCACCCTAAAGACAGCACAATACAAAACATTAGTGATATTAGAGATCAACTAAAAACTATGGGTTGTATGTATGACTGGGATGCAGAATTAATGACATGCGTTCCTGAATATTACAAATGGAACCAATGGTTATTTCTTCAATTGTATAAAAAAGATTTAGCATATAGAAAAAATGCACCGGTAAATTGGTGTCCATCTTGCCAAACAGTGTTAGCAAATGAACAAGTTCAAGCTGATGGAACATGTGAAAGATGCGGTGCAATGGTTGAGCAAAAGAATTTGACACAGTGGTTTTTCAAAATTACAGATTATGCTGAGCAGCTTTTAGATGGTCTATCTACGGTAAATTGGCCTGAAAAAACAAAGCTTATGCAAAGAAATTGGATTGGCAAAAGTATTGGTGCCGAAATAAAATTTAAAGTTAAAGATTCTGGTGAAGAGTTTACTGTTTTTACTACACGTCCGGACACTATCTTTGGTGCAACCTATATGGTTTTATCACCAGAGCATGCGTTAGTACAAAAAATCACTACAAGTGATCAAAGTGCTGAGGTAATGAAATATCAAGAAAAAGTTAAAAGTTTATCTGAAATTGATAGAACATCTACCGTAAAAGAAAAAACAGGTGTTTTTACAGGTGCATTTGCTTTAAATCCAGCAAATGGAAACAAAATGCAAATTTGGATAGCTGATTATGTTTTAGTTACCTATGGCACTGGTGCAATAATGGCAGTTCCAGGGCAAGATGAAAGAGATTGGGAATTTGCAGAAAAATTTGATCTTCCAATTATTAGAACTGTTCAGCCAACCGAAGGTTTTGAAGGTAAAGCATTTACCGGTGATGGTCCGGCCATTAATAGTGACTTATTAAATGGACTAAAAATAGATGATGCAAAGAAAAAGATCATAGAATGGCTGGAGCAAAAGAGAATTGGCGAAGCAAAAGTAAATTATAGATTACGTGATTGGTTAATTTCCCGTCAGAGATATTGGGGAACACCAATTCCAATTATTCACTGTGATACTTGTGGTGAAGTTCCCGTTCCTGAAGGCGATCTACCTGTTGAATTACCATATGAAGTAGAGTTTAAGCATGATGGTGGCTCTCCTCTCGCAAGTAATTCAGATTTTGTTAATACAACATGTCCCAAATGTCAATCTCCTGCTAAAAGAGAAGTTGATACCATGGATACTTTTGTTGATTCTTCGTGGTATTACTTAAGGTATTTGAATCCCAAATTATCTGAAGAAATATTTGATAAGGATTTAGCTAATAAATGGACACCTGTTGATACTTATGTAGGAGGTGCTGAGCACGCCACAATGCATTTACTCTATGCAAGGTTTGTTCATAAATTTCTGAATAATTTAGGGTTAGTTGATAGTGAGGAGCCTTTTAAAAGATTGATTCATCAAGGCACAATTACTAACGATGGTGCCAAAATGTCTAAATCTAAAGGGAATGTTGTTGATCCCGGAATATTTATTGACCAATATGGGTCTGACGTTTTTAGAATGTACCTCATGTTTATGGGACCCTATGATGCCGGCGGTGACTGGAATGATAAAGGTATTGTCGGTGTTGATAGATTTGTCCAACGATCATTTTCCTTAATTTCAGACTATAAAGATTCTTTAAAAGAATATACAACAAAGCAAAGATATAATTTTAGTGAATTGAATGAAGATGAGAAATATATTTATAGAAAGGTAAATCAGACTTTAAAAAAGTATGATGTTGAAGTAGAGAATTTTAGATTTAACACTGCAGTAGCGGCTTTAATGGAATTATTAAACGATCTTATGAAATCATTACCAAAGTGCTCTAATGAAATTGCTACTTTTGCCCTGGAAAGATATACTTACATGTTAGCTCCGTTAGCACCACATTTGGCTGAAGAATCTTGGCATATCTTGGGTAGTGAAGAATCTATTTTTAAGAATCCTCCAAGTTATGAAGTAGATGAAAAAGCAATGGAGGTTGATAGCGTAACAATAGTTGTTCAAGTAAATGGTAAAATCAGAGCTAAGTTAAACTTCCCTAATAATTCTGAAGAGGCAGTAGTCAAAGAAGCTGCTCTGGCAGATGAAAATGTGGTAAATCATACTGAAGGTAAGTCAATAATTAAAGAAATTTATATCAAAAATAAAATTTACAATATTGTAGTTAAATAAAATTAAAGAGAGTTATGATAGACATAAAACTTATTAGAGAAAATCCCGAATTAGTTAAAGAGGGAATAAAAAATAAAAATGATAAAAGCAGTATTGATGAAATATTAGCTGTTGATCTTGATAGAAGAGAAAAGCTACAACTTGTTGAAGAATTGAAATCAAAAAGGAACTCCGCTTCGCAAGAGATTGGTAACTTAAAAAAAGCTGGTGAAAACGCAGATGCGATTATGGCTGAGATGAAACTTGTTTCAGATGAAATTAAGCAGTTAGATGATGAAGTAAGAAAAATAAATGATAAGTTTCAAACATTGCTGCAATGGATCCCCAATCTACCTCATTCAACAACACCGGTTGGTAAGGATGCTGATGATAATGTAGATATTAGAAGTTGGTCCCCGGACGAGTTTACTTTTGAAACTGATTTCAAACCTTTAGATCATATTGAGTTAGGTAACAAACTCGGTATTCTCGATTTTGAAAGAGGGGCCAAAATTTCCGGTTCGGGATTTCCAGTTTATATGGGTAAAGGAGCAACCTTGGAGAGAGCCTTAATTAATTTTATGCTTGATTATCATATTGAGCAACATGGTTATAAAGAGGTATTTCCACCATTTGTTGTTAATCCAGAATCTATGTATGGAACCGGACAACTCCCGAAAATGCAGGAAGATATGTATCATATGGAAAAAGATGAGTTATATTTAATTCCTACTGCTGAAGTACCAATTACAAATTTGCACAGAGAAGAAATATTAAATGAAGAGCAATTGCCAATTAGTTATGTTGCCTATTCCGCTTGTTTTAGACGGGAAGCTGGATCTTATGGAAAAGATTCTAAAGGGTTTTTAAGAGTACATCAATTCAACAAGGTAGAGATGGTTAAAATTGTTAAACCTGAGACTTCTTTTGATGAACTGGAAAAAATTGTATCCGATGCTGAAGATATTTTAAAGGAATTGAAAATTCCTTATAAAATATTGTCATTGTGTTCAGGTGATCTTAGTTTTGCGTCATCCAAATGCTATGATATAGAAACTTGGTCTCCTGCTGAAAATAAATGGTTAGAAGCGTCATCTTGTAGTAATTTTGAAGATTTTCAAGCGAGAAGGGCCAGTATAAAGTTTAAAAGAAAAGATGCTAAAAAGCCTGAATTTACCCATACACTAAATGGATCTGGTCTTGCTACAAGTCGGTTGATGGTTTCGATTCTTGAAAATTATCAAACACCTGAAGGTAAAATAATAGTTCCAAAAGTTCTTCAGAAGTACACAGGGTTTAGTGTAATTGGATAACTATGGAGTAAAATAATGTCCTGGCTTTTTGGAATTCTTCAAAAGCAGAATTCACTTTCTGTAAAAATAAAAATTGATGAAGAATTCCAAAAAGTTGAAACAAAAAGCTTATTCCTTGCAGTCAGTAACTCTCGAAATTCCTCACTAGTAACAACATCTCAGAGTAACATTCAAGCATATGTTGGACTGCCAGTCATTGATGTTGGAGGGAATAAGAAAATTATTAATAATGCCCTCATTTTAAATTCCATTATTCCTGATAAATTGTTTGGACATTTTATTTACATAAATTATTCAGATAATAGAATAATAATTTCAAATGATACTTTTGGTTTGAGAGAATTATACTATTTAGAAAGTAAAGAACAAATTATTTTTTCAACAAGAATTGATTTAATTCAGTGCCATATCGCGGATTTTAAAATAAATCCCGAAGAATTTAGTTCTCTCTGGTTAACAAATTTTCAACTTTCAAATAATTCTATAATAAATGAAATAAAAAGACTTGGACCGTCAGGAACAATTTTTTATGATTGGAAAGAATTAATAATATCGAATAATAAATTCATAAAATCAGTTGTTCCAAATCCAGTTGAACGGTTTCCTGAGTTACTTTCAAAATATTGTAGTAACAATTTAACTTCTAATGAAAATATTTCCCTAGCCTTATCAGGCGGGATAGATTCAAGATTAGTTTTATCGATTTTGTTAAAAAATGAACAAAAGTTTAATTGTTATACTTTGGTAAATGAAGAAAATAATGATTTAAAGATATCTGAAGAAATTTGCAGAAAATTTGATATTAAACATGAATTACTCCCAAGAGAGAATTTAAGCATTGCCGAAAGTGAAGATCAAATTTTGTCCTACTATAAGAACATTCCGCCAACAATTCCTTTAACTCAATTGCTTGATTTTGGTTTTTATGGAATCAATCACTTAAGAGATAATATATTATTGGATGGCGGCTTTGGTGGTTTTTATAGAAGACAATATTTAAATAAGTTGTATCTGAATGGGTATAAAAAATTTGATATCGATAGTGCAGATGAAATTAGAGATCTTCTATTTGCTCCAAAACCACCAATATTTAATAATCTATTTCAGAGTCAATTAGAAAAAAGTTTATATAATATTGTTGTTGAAATGATTTCTGGTTTTGAGTCTCCCAATAATAAGTCCGATTTAGCAGAAATTTTAGATTTAATTTCGATTGAATTTATGCTTTCCAATATTTATGGTTCTGGTCAAACTATATTAGATCAGAAGTTGGTTTCTATAATGCCATTAGCACAAAAAGATGTGATTGATTTTGGTATGAATATTTTACTTGGAGTAAAAAAGAATAGCAAATTATTTAAAAATTTAATTAGGAATAATGAGAGAAAATTAGCTCAAATTAATTTAGTTAATAATAATTTAGAAAATCCATATTTCTTAAATTATAAACTTGCCATAATCAAATTGTTATTTCATAGAAAATTTGTTAAGAAAAATAAATACGGGAGATATTCAGTTTTTATGAACTCTAAAGAGTATATATATGATATACTTTCAAGTAATTCAGTTAAGAATAATGAATATTTGGCATACGATGCGAACATGAAAATGGTGTCACAATTTTTTAACGGGGATTTATCAAAAGGCGAATATGTCGATTGGCTTTTAACCTTTGTTCTCTGGTCAAGGGCAATTAATTTATGACACAATTACTTTATTTATCAAATTGAATTACATAAAATAATAATTGCACCTCTTGTCTTAATCTGTTAAACTGACTATTTAATTTTGAAATTTATTCGATATATTGTGATTCAAGCTTGTTTTATTTACTGAAATTTAAATGAATTCACTAAAAACCCTTAACAAATATTTTCTCCGTTATAAAATCAGACTGCTACTGGGTATGGTATTTATTCTTTGTTCAAACGCAGCTCAAGTTTATATTCCAATCCTACTCAAAGAAAGTATTGATTCCCTACAAAATAAAATTTCTTATGGCCAAATCTTAGAATACGCATTACTCATAATTGGTGTAGCACTAATTGGAGGTGTTTTTAGGTTTTTAATACGTGCCACTATAATTATTGTGTCACGTAGAATTGAATATGATTTAAGAAGTGATTTTTGGGAACATATTCAAACTTTACCAACCAGATTTTTTCAAAATAATACGACTGGTAATTTAATGGCGCATGCAACCAGTGATATTAGTGCGGTCAGAATGTATATTGGTCCGGCAGTAATGTACTCAGTTGATACTATATCCAAGCTTCTTATTGTTATTGCTATAATGTTCTCAATAAATCCGGAGTTAACAATATATACACTCATTCCTCTTCCCTTACTTTCCTTTTTTGTTTATAAGCTCAGTAACAAAATACACCTAAAGTTTACTAAAATTCAGGAGAAATTTTCTGAGCTGACAACAAAAGCGCAAGAAAGCTTTTCTGGAATTCGAGTTATAAAATCATATGTGCGAGAGGAGAGCGAGATTGCTCATTTTAGGAAACTAAGTGATGATTACCTTAAAAGAAATATGGAGAAGGTGAAAATTCAAGCATTGTTTATGCCGCTGTTATTTTTAATAACGGGGATTTCTGTAATTGTTGTAGTCTGGGTTGGTGGTTCAATGGTTATAAATGGTGAAATTACTCTTGGTGAGATGATCGCTTTTATAGCCTATTTAAGTCTTTTAATTTGGCCAGTAATAGCTTTCGGTTGGGTGATAAACATAATTCAACAGGCATCGGCCAGTATGAAAAGATTGTTGAAAATATTTGCAGAAATTGATGATGTAAAAGATTCAGCCGAAACTGATGAAAATATTGAACACATTGAGGGAGAAATTGAATTTAATAATGTTTCTTTTAGATATACTCCTGATTCAAAAGATATCTTAAAGAACATTTCATTTAGAATTAGGAAAGGTGAAACACTTGCTATAATTGGTCATACCGGTAGCGGCAAAACAAGTTTGATAAATTTAATACCAAGGTTGTTTGATGTAACATCAGGAGAAATTTTAATTGACAAGAAGTCTGTCAGAAGCATACCGAAAGAAATTTTGAGAAAAAGTATGGGTGTTGTATCTCAGGAAACGTTTCTTTTCTCGGATACGCTGACCAATAATATTTCCTATGGTGTTGAAGAAGTAGATGAAAAAATCATAAATCAAGTTTCTGAAATATCACAAATTCAAAAAGATATTGGAATTTTTAAAGACGGTTATGAAACCATCCTTGGTGAGAGGGGCATCACTTTATCTGGTGGACAAAAACAAAGAGTAAGTTTAGCCAGAGCTCTAGCAATTAATCCTAAAATATTAATACTTGATGATTCATTTTCGGCTGTTGATACAAATACTGAGGAAGAAATACTAATTAAGCTAAAGAAGTTTATGATGGGTAGAACAAGTATAATTATCAGCCATAGAATTTCAACAGTTAAAAATGCTGATAATATAATTGTTCTTGAAAATGGAAAAATTGTAGAACGGGGTAATCATAATGAATTGGTTGCGTTAGATGGAATTTATGCTGACCTCCATCAAAAACAATTATTAGAAGAAGAATTGAAAGAATTGGTGTAAATGAGAGGTGGAACGTTAAATACAGATGAGATAAAAGGGAAAGCCTATGACTCAACCTTGATGAAAAGGTTAATGGGGTATGTAAAGCCATACAAAAGCTATGTGATCTTAGCAATTCTTTTAAATATTATTGTTGCTGGACTTGGCCCTTTAAGACCATATCTTACAAAAATTGCTGTTGATGATGCTATTGCCGACAAGGATTACAATACACTATTAATTATCTCTATTATTTTAATTGGGACACTTTTATTTCAAGCAATAATACAGTATGCTCTAACTTATTTCACTCAACTAATGGGACAGAAGATCATTTATGATTTACGCATAAAGGTCTTTTCACATATTCAGAAACTTTCTCTCAAATATTTTGATAATACAGCAATTGGTAAAATAGTTACTCGCGTTACAAATGATGTTGAAGCATTAAATGAATTGTTCTCCGCAGGAATAGTTATGGTTTTCAGTGATGTCTTTATTATTATTTGGATTTTTGGATTTATGTTTTTTATGTCATGGAAATTAGCCTTAATTACGTTATCTGTTTTACCAATATTATTCTATGCAACATTTTTATTCAGAAAAAAAGTAAGAGACGCCTATAGACAAGAAAGAAAATTTCTTTCTGGATTAAATTCCTATATGCAAGAACACATTACTGGAATTAATATTGTTCAAATTTTTGGTAGAGAGAAGGCAGAGTTTAAGAAGTTTTTAGGAATAAATGCTAATTATAGAAACGCGCTAATTCGTTCAGTTTTTTATTATGCAACTTTTTACCCAGTTGTTGAAATTTTGAGTTCTATCTCAATTGCTCTTATAATATGGTACGGCGGAGGTAGTGTAATTCAAGAAACAATGACTATAGGTGTTTTATTTGCGTTTATTCAATACACCGAAATGTTTTTCCGACCAATTCGAGATCTTTCTGAAAAGTACAATATAATGCAAACTGCTATGGCGGCTTCTGAAAGAATTTTCGAAGTGCTTGATGATAAGACAATAATCCCAAATCAGGAAAATGTTAAAGAAATTGGAAGACTTAAAGGTGAAGTAGAATTTAAGAATGTATCTTTTGCATACAAAGCTGATGAATATGTTTTAAAAGATGTGTCATTTAGTATTACTCCAGGAGAAACTGTTGCAATTGTTGGAGCTACCGGTGCGGGAAAGACTAGTATCATTAGTCTTCTAACAAGATTTTATGATATTCAAAAAGGCGAAATTAGGGTCGATGGAATTAACATCAAGGAATTGGATAAACATGAATTGAGAAAAAAAATTTCTGTTGTACTGCAAGACGTATTTTTATTTTCGGGAGATATCGAATCTAACATAAGTTTAAATTCATCGGAGATATCAATAGAAAAGTTAGAAGAGGCAGCAAATATAGTTGGAGCGGATAAGTTTATACAGCAACTACCAGGGAAATATGGTGAAGAAGTAAAAGAGATGGGTGCTACACTAAGTGTAGGCCAGAAACAATTAATTTCATTTGCCAGAGCATTGGCATTTGATCCTCAAATACTAATTTTAGATGAAGCAACATCAAGTATCGATACTGAAACTGAAATATTGATTAAGCATGCTATTGAAAAATTATTAGTAGGAAGAACCTCAATAGTCATTGCACATCGATTATCAACCATTCAAAATGCTGATAAAATTATTGTTATGCATAAAGGTGAAATCAGAGAGATTGGTACACATCAAAAATTACTTGCTAAAAAAGGTATTTACTATAAATTATATCAGTTACAATATAAAGAACAGGAATTATCCAGTTTCAATAAATAAGGAGTGACAGATGGCAATTAATTTTATGACGTTAACTCGTCACATTTATGAAGAGGAAAAAAAGATTCCAGGAGCTACGGGAGAATTATCAGCTCTTTTACATGAACTCTCACTAGCAGCAAAAATTATTTCTTTAGAAGTTAATAAAGCTGGTCTTGCTGATATTCTTGGTTTTACCGGTGATAATAATGTACATGGTGAACAAGTTAAAAAATTAGATATGTTTGCGCATGATATGCTGTTTAAAGCTATGGATCATGGAGGGCATTTATGTGCAATGGCTTCTGAAGAAGAAGAAGATATAATTCACATTCCTGATCATCATATAAAGGGGAAATATGTCCTATTATTTGATCCTCTTGATGGTTCTTCAAACATTGATGCAAATGTAAGTATCGGTACGATATTTTCAATTTACAAAAGAGTTACTCCAAATGATGGTTCTCCTGGTACTCTTGAAGATTGTCTTCAACCTGGAATGGAACAAGTTGCTGCCGGTTATGTTGTTTATGGCTCAAGTACCATTTTTGTTTATACAGCCGGAGCCGGAGTTTACGGATTCACATTAGATCCAGCATTTGGAGAATTTCTTCTTTCTCATGATAATATTAAAATTCCTGAAAAAGCAACTATTTACAGTATTAATGAAGGTAACTATAAGTATTGGCGTCAGGGATTAAAGGAATATATAAAATATATACAAGATGCTGATGATAGAGGAAGAGATCCATATTCCTCAAGGTATATTGGTTCAATGGTTGCTGATATCCATAGGAATTTACTATATGGAGGAATATTTATTTATCCAGCTGATAAGAGAAATCCTAATGGTAAACTAAGATTAATGTATGAATGTAATCCTATGGCATTTATAATTGAGCAGGCTGGGGGTCGTGCAATAACTGGATCAAAAAGAATAATGGAAATTGTACCTACTGATTTGCATCAGAGAGTTCCTATCTATATTGGTAGCAAAGATGCAGTTGATAAAGTCGAACAATACTTAAAAAAGGATCAAGACATATAAATTTTAGATTTTAATTTTTACTATTTTGGATTTCGTGTTTAATTTTCGAGTATTATGAAAAAAAAAATACTGGCCTACTGGAATTGCATATCTATGCTTTTATTGGTGTTTACCTTAATCAATACCAATATTTTTGCAACGGAAATTGATTCCACTCAAATAATAGAAATTGATTCATCAAAAATCTCGATTGTAAATGTATATCAAAACGGATCAGATGATCTCAGCTCTCAAATATTTTATGCAACTGTAAATGAACAATTATCTAATGCATTAAAAGTTAGAGTTTTATACGATGGCGTAAAACCAGTAAAAAACTTTCCTGTAAAATATAAAATAATATCAACCCCAAACAAATCAATAAATACTAAAATTCTTGAAGATACAGTATTTACAGATGTAAACGGGTTTGCTGAAAATTTTGTAGTACTCGGTTCCGAAGCGGGCGATTATGAGTTCTCGGCACGAATAAATATTGATATAGATAAAAATGATATTGTATACTTCAAATCTTTTGCACGTAATTCTAATTGGGTGTTTTTCTTAATAACGGGTTTATTAGGGGGCCTCGCACTTTTCCTCTTCGGGATGGAAATGATGAGCGAGGGGATGAAAAAAACTGCAGGTGGAAAGTTAAGAGTAATTTTAGAAACCCTGACTAATAATAGAATTATCGCTGTTACTGTAGGGGCTTTTGTAACTATGATTATCCAGAGTAGTAGTGCTACAACTGTTATGCTAGTAAGTTTTGTCCAGGCCCAATTAATGACATTTACCCAAACTTTGGGAATTATTCTTGGATCTGGAATTGGAACCACCGTAACTGCTCAAATGATTGCGTTTAAGCTCACTGATTATTCATTACTCATAATCGGTTTAGGATTTTTAGTACTGTTTTTTAGTAAGTCGAAAAGAATTAAAAGTATTGGTGAGATTGTCCTTGGTTTTGGAATACTTTTCTTTGGAATGTATGTTATGTCTAGTTCAATGTTTCCACTACGTACTTACCAACCTTTTATTGAATTACTTTTGCATCTTGAGAATCCATTCTACGGAATTATTGTTGGGACAATATTTACTGCACTAATTCAGAGTAGTAGTGCTTTTACTGGGATTATAATAGTTTTAGGGACACAAGGACTTGTTACGTTAGATGCTGCAATTCCATTAATACTTGGAGCTAATATTGGAACTTCAATAACAGCGATCTTGGCAAGCTTAAATACTGGTAGAGAATCTAAAAGAGTCGCATTGGCTCACACATTATTTAAGTTGGTGGGTGTTGTATTATTTGTATGGTGGATCCCATATTTCGCCGATTTTGTTAGATCCATATCTCCGAGTGGTTCAAATAGTTCAACTGGTATTGCATATTTAGCCGAAGTTGTACCGAGGCAAATTGCAAATGCACATACAGTATTTAATGTAGTGCTTACCATTGTTTTGCTACCATTTACAACTTTTACTGCACGGTTTATTGAGCATATTCTTCCCGATTCACCTGAAATGGAAGAAGAAAGTATTTTTAAAATTAAATATTTGGAAGAGAGTTTAATTACTACACCAGCTCTAGCATTAAACTTAGCAAAAGCAGAAATAATTAGAATGGCAGTAAAAGTCCAAAAGATGGTTGAACAAATATTGATTCCTTTTTTTAAGAATGATAATGAGATTATTGAGGAAATTTTATTAGAAGAAGCTGAAGTTGATTATCTCAACTTAAGAATAAGTAAATATTTGATGAAAATAAGTCAAAAAAGTATCTCTGAAGAACGTGCGGACGAAGTATTCCAGATGATGCATTGTATTACAGAATTAGAGCAAATTGGGGATGTGGTATCAAAAAGACTTGTTCAGCTGGCAGAGAAAAGAATTGATCTAAATTTGTCTTTTTCAGAGGAAGGCAAAAGTGAAATAGAAGATTATCATTTACGAACGATGAAGCAAATTAGTAGAGCAATAGAAGTCTTTAAAGATGTGAATTTGCAAGATGCTAAAAGAATGGAGAAAAAATATAAGAAATATAGATTGATGGAATTAGATCTGCGGCGTACGCACTTTGATAGATTAAGAGATAAAATCCCAGAATCAATAGAGACTAGTGGAATTCATCTAGAATTGATTGATCTACTGAAACGGATAAGCTCCAACGCAACAAATATTGCTAGAATATTTATAGAAACAATAAATGAAATAGAAAAAGAGGTAACTCTAAAAGCAGAGTTGTCCGATATCGAAAAAAAGAAGAAAATTAAAAAATCTGAGAATAAAATTTAGAATAGTTACAGAAAAGCACCAATCTAGAAACCTTTTTTCTAACAATATTCAATTCGATACAATTATTTTATTTCAGCTAATTTTGCTTCAATTATTTTTGCTAACTCAGGTTCGCTAATATTATTGAGTGTAAGTTTATTGTTTCTTACAGTTATAATCGGTGCATCACCGTGGCCATTCAAATAATTAAGCAAGGCAAAAGCTAATCTATTTCTATCATTCATCAGTGGAATTTTATCTTCGAGAGATTCTACTAGTGAGTAAACTTTCTTCTCAAGCGAATCCTCAGAAAACTCTTTTACTGGTGAGGGAGGTAATGTTGACATATAAGTTCCTTATTATTCATATTTTGTATCCTGAAAAATAGATATAAATTAAGATTATCTCAATATATGTTTAGCAAGCAATTGGTTTAATCATTAAATTGAACGCCAATAAATTAATTTATTTGTGAACTTATCCGATTATAGAAAAATACTTATCATTAGACTCAGTTCTTTGGGAGATGTACTTCTTACATCACCATTGATCAGAAATATTAAAAATTCATACCCGAATTTGAGAATTGATTTCCTTGTACGTCATGAATATGAAAATACAGTAAATAATAATCCCCATGTGGATCAAATTATTATTCTCAATAGAGATTATAATTCAAAAGAGATTCGTAATCGAGTAAATCAAAATAATTACGATCTTATTATTGATTTGCAAAACAATTTTAGAAGTCGAAATATTACTAAAGGTTCATCTTCAGAAATTGTTAGATACAAGAAACCTTATTTGGACAGATTATTACTAGTAAAATTTAATATCAATAGATTTAAAAAGATTATCCCAATTCCGGTTAGATACGCAAATTCAATACCAAATTTTAAATTGGATACAAAAGGATTAGAGCTTTTTCTACCAAATGATCTGGTCCCAAAGCTTGAGGGAGTTACTAAGTATATCGGTTTTTGCCCAGGTTCCCGTCATAAAACAAAAATGTGGCCTGAGAATAGTTTTATCGAATTGGGTAATGAGTTAAATAAAAAAAACTATACTGTTGTTTTATTTGGCGGTAAAGATGATAGGGAAGTTTGTTCAACTATGTCTAGTAAAATAGAGGGATCAATTGATTTATCAAATGATAATGATCTATTTGAATTGGGTGTAAATATGAAAAGGTGTGTGGCACTAATTTGCAATGATTCGGGTTTAATGCATACCGGTTTGGCAGTTGATGTTCCCGTAATTGCAATTTTTGGATCTACAGTTAAAGAATTTGGGTTTTTCCCATATAATAGTAATAATTTAGTTTTAGAAAATAATTCATTATCTTGCAGACCGTGCAGTCACATTGGTTTAGATGAATGCCCCAAGAAGCATTTTAAATGTATGACTGAAATTTTACCAAGTTTGGTATTCGAAAAAACCATTAAATTTATTGAAGCATTATGAACTCAGTTTGGTTTTATATTTATAATATTGCTGTTCTGCCATTATTAAAATTTTTCATCTACTTCCTCAGTTTATTTGATAATAAAATTAGAGAGGGGATAAGAGGAAGAAAAAGATTGTATGAAGATTTAATTATTAATTTAACTGGGCTTGATAGAAGTAAGAAAACTATTTGGTTTCACTCATCATCCATGGGTGAGTTTGAACAAGCAAAACCAATAATTGAACAGATCAAAAGGAATGTTGAGGTGAATATTTTAGTGACATTCTTTTCCCCCTCAGGTTATAAAAATTCTTTGAAGTACCCATACGCTGATGTTATTTCTTATTTGCCTTATGATAGTATTAGCAACGCTAAACGATTTGTAAGTCTTGTAAGACCTTCAGCTGTTCTTTTTATGCGATATGACTTTTGGCCAAACATTATTTGGATATTAAGCCGCTATAATATTCCAACTTTCATTGTTGACGCTACTATGAAAAAGAATTCAAAGAGGAAGTTACCGGTTGCTAAACAATTTCATACATTTCTATTTAAGAGTTTTTTAAAAATTTTAACTATTTCTGAAAAGGATAAAGAAAGTTTTATGGAGTTTAATATCCCTGATGAAATTTTATCCGTCGTTGGAGATACAAGGTTTGATAGGGTTTATCAAAAAAGCATTGAAGCCAAGAAAAAAAATCTATTTAGAGAAGAAATATTAAAAGGAAAAAAAATTCTTGTTTTGGGTAGCACTTGGGAAGCAGATGAAGAAATTATTTTGCCTGCCATTAAAAAATTATTTGAATATACAGATGATGTGTTAGTAATTATTGCTCCACATGAACCAACTGCTAAAAGGTTGGAGGAATTAGAATATGCTCTTAAAGATATAAGCAATATCAGATTTTCATATAAAAACGATTATTCCAATGAAAAAATAATTCTTGTTGATTCAATTGGGATATTGCTTACATTATATTGCTATGCTGATGTTGCCTATGTGGGTGGAAGTTTTAAAAAGGGAGTTCATAATGTGTTGGAGCCTGCTGTGTACGGTATCCCTGTAGTTTTTGGACCCCGAAATAGAAATAGTCAAGAAGCTCGTAAAATGATTATGCTTGGTTGTGGAGTAGAAATACAAAATCGGACTATAGCTTACAGAGTGTTTAGGGAATTATTATCAAAAGATCAGAAAAGAAAAGAAATCGGTGAAATCTCACTGAATTATGTGCAGAATAATATTGGAGCTACTGAAAAAATAATTTACGAGTTCGGAAGGACTAATAAAAAGAGGTGAGCTGAATAACTCACCTCTTAAAGTTATAATAAGATCAAAACTTATAATTGAGGTCCAGCAGCAACCAAGGCTTTCCCTTCTTCATTATCAGTATATTGAACAAAGTTATTTATAAATAATTCAGCAAGTTCAGTAGCTTTCTTTTCCCATTCTGCAACTTCTTCGTAAGTATCTCGGGGATCTAAGATAGCTGGGTCAACACCTGGTAATGCAGTTGGAACTTCTAGGTTAAAAGTTGGAATAACTTTAGTCTCAGCCTTTTCAATTGAACCATCTAAAATAGCATCAATGATTCCACGTGTATCTTTAATTGAGATTCTCTTTCCTGAGCCATTCCATCCAGTATTAACTAGATATGCCTCGGAACCGTGTGCTTCCATTTTCTTTACTAATTCTTCACCATATTTTGTTGGATGTAAGCTTAAGAATGCTTTACCAAAGCATGCAGAGAAAGTAGGTTGTGGGGAAGTAACTCCTCTTTCAGTTCCAGCCAATTTTGCAGTAAAACCAGATAGAAAATGATATTTAGTTTGCTCTGGTGTTAATTTGGATACTGGAGGCATCACTCCAAACGCATCAGCAGTTAAAAAGACAACTTTATTAGCATGACCGGCTTTTGATACAGGTTTTACAATATTATTAATATGATAAATTGGATATGAAACTCGAGTATTTTTTGTTACGGAATCATCATCAAAATCAATTTTACCATTTTCATCAACAGTTACATTTTCTAATAATGCATCTCTTTTAATAGCAGAATATATATCTGGTTCAGAATCTTTATCGAGGTTTATAGTTTTTGCATAGCAACCACCTTCAAAATTAAAAACGCCATCATCATCCCAACCATGTTCATCATCACCGATCAATTCTCTTTTAGGATCAGTAGATAATGTAGTTTTGCCAGTACCTGAGAGTCCAAAGAAAATAGCTACATCACCATCTTTCCCTTTATTTGCTGAGCAATGCATTGCAGCCATACCATTTAGGGGTAAATAGTAGTTCATCATTGCGAAGATTCCTTTTTTCATTTCTCCACCATACCATGAACCACCAATTACCTGCATTTTTTCAGTTAAATTAAACACAGTGAATACTTCGGAATTTAATCCGTGCTCTTGCCATTTGGGATTAGAAGTCTTTGATCCATTCATAATAACAAAGTCTGGTTCACCATAATTTTCAAGTTCTTGTGCAGTTGGACGAATAAACATGTTTGTTACAAAATGAGCTTGCCATGCAACTTCCATGATAAAACGAACTTTTAATCTAGAATCTTCATTTGCACCACAAAAAGCATCTACAACATACAACGGATTACCTGAAAGTTGCTCTACAACGGTTTGTTTGAGATCTTTCCAAACTTCTCTACTAGTTGGCTTGTTATCATTCGCAGCGTGTTCTGAAGTCCACCACATTGTATCTTTAGTAGCATCGTCCATAACAATGTACTTATCTTTTGGTGATCGACCTGTAAAAACTCCTGTCATCACATTAACTGCACCAAGTTCAGAAACTTGACTTCTTTCAAATCCTTCCAATTTTTCATTTGTTTCATGTTTGAAAAGATCTTCATATGAAAGATTGTAATAAATTTCTTTCACATCGTTGATTCCATATTTACTTAAATCTAATGTGTTCATTGGACTAACTCTCCTTAATATATTGACTTAAAGTGTATTGGCAAATTGGATTGGTAGTTGCCTTCAGGTATAAAATCCTTGACGAACGTCAATTATTTCTGATATTCAATCTATAAATAATTCTACACTTTCTCAATTTTAATATGTATGTGATATTGATTCATATCATTGTAATAAAATATTACATCCCTATCTTATTATTGGTATCTAAATAAACTCACCATGTGCTACTTATCACATTGCGGGGAAATTCATACCTGTTTATTACATTATATTTATTTATCTTTTACATTAATCATTAATAAAGCAAAAATTGATGCAAAATCATTCGAAAATAGAATCTTTTTTTAGTTCCTTACAATTTAATTGGCAAGATTTAATTGAATTTTTACCCGTCGGTGTAATTATTTTTGATGAAAACTGGAAGATAAAATCTGTAAATAGAAATTTCATAAATTTTTTCGAAAATGAAATAGTAGATATTCAGTTAGAAGGAATAAATTTATTTTCAAAAAACAGTTTTTCTGAAAAACTCCCACTAAAAGAAATATTATTGCTAAAGAAAGGCAAACATTTCGAGAGTAATATCTCTTTCAAAACAGAAAATGATGAAGAGCTTAATCTTGTAATAAAAGGTTCCCCTATATTTAAGAATAGTATATTTCAAGGGGGAGTCCTAATTATTGAAGATTATCAATTTAGTAAGCAAGCCCCATCTCAATTTTTTCAATCATCTCACTCAATTTCAAATTTCTTAAACAAAATTTGCAACTGTTTTCTAATTATTGACAAAATAGGAACTATTCAAATTGTTTCTGGTGATAATCATCCAAGATGTGCAATACTCCAGAATAGTAGAGGGAAAAATATATCTGATTTATTCGGTTCAGAATTGAGTAAATCAGTAAAAAGTGCATTAAGCAAAGCTATCAATGAAAATAAAGCTCAATCATTAGAATTAAGTTATTTCTCAGATAAAGAAAAAATCACCTTCAATTCAGTTTTTATTCCACTTGCAGAAAATAATGATAAAGATGATACAATTGTTGTTTTATTAAGAGAAAAGAAATTTGCTGAAGAAGATAGTATCAGTTATTTAAGTAATTCTTCAGAATTAAAGGAATTTCAATCATTCGCCACAGCTGGGGCTGATGGCCTTTTCAAAATTAACCTTCATGGTAATATCACCTATTGGGCAGAGAATTCAATAAAATTATTTAGTATTTCAGAACATGAAATTTTATCTGAGTTTATTGGTAAAATATTTCCTGAAATAACTCATGAATATTTTGAGAATATTAGAAAAAAAATATTAAGTAATGGTAGTTGGGAAGGCTATTTGACCAGCCAAGATAACATTGATAATAATATTATTAGAGTAAAGATTATTTCAAAAGTGTTGGATAGTGAAACAGATCTTTTTGTTTATTGCAATCAAATTGATAGGCATCAACAAAAAATGATAGCGGCAAGAGAAGAAGAAAAACTCTTTTTTAAAGATGCTGTTCTAAAATCTAACCAAATGATTCTGCAGGCTAATCCAAACGGAACTATTCTATTCACTAATGAGAAATTCTGTAACAAATATGGTTATGAACTAGATGAAATTAGAGGGAAGCAATTTACAGATTTAATTGAGACTAAGTTTAAGGCTAAGCATAGAATCTCAGATTTTGAAATATTACTAAATAAGAAAGAATTTGAAGTATTGCCCCTTATAAGTAAATCAGGCAATATTATTGAAGTATGTTTTAGTATCAATTTATCTACAACTAATTCTGAGCTAAAATACTTTACTATTTATTTTAGAGAATGTAGTCTTAAAGACAAACTATTTTTAGAGACTGCGCATGCCCTTCTATACCAATTTCCAGATCCAGTAGTTATAATTCATGATGACAGAATTATTAAGGTAAACCCCAAGTTTTGTGAATTGTTCGGAAGTGAATTTGAGGCTAATTATTTTGATATGCCTATTAAAAAAATAGTTGATTCGAATTCAGAAAATTCTTTTAAGAAAATACTTCTTAGTAATTCAGTATCTAATAATGAAGATGAAATTTCGCTTATTCGAGACGACAAATCAATTTTTGAAGCGAATGTTAAAAAGATCTATAGTTCAAAAGACACTTCTTTTTCAGTGTTGATCATAAAATCGTTAGTGGAAGAAAAGACAACAGTATTGACAAAATCCGAAATAATTCAAAAACAATTTGACAAAATTGATTCTTATTTCTGGTCAGGTCTTTATCAAAATGATGAATTGGAAATTGATTATATAGACTCCGAATTTGTTAAAAGTATGGGATACCTTCAAAACGATTTTGTTTTGCAACCCTCTTTCTTAGAAGAAATTACACATCCTGATGATAGAGAGAAAGTTCGAAGTGAGTTGTTAAAGCTTTTTGAGGATAAAAATGAATTATCAAAAGAAATTACTTTTAGATTAATAAATAAAGAAGGTGGAGTTGTTTGGATAAATAATAGAATAAGAATTAGTGTTAATGATAAAAATGATATTCTTACTGTTTATGGCTCTATAGCTGATGTTACACAAGAGGCGCTTGAAAGAGAAGAACTCAAAAGCATCATCAATGAATTAGATCAACTAAATACAGCAAAAGAAAAATTTATTTCAATAATATCGCATGACTTAAAATCACCATTCACGTCAATTGTTGGTTTTGCGGAGTTGATACAAACTGATACAACTTTAGAGAAAGCAGAGATTATTGAATTTGTTGGTCACATTAGAGACGCATCGCTTCATACTGTTGATTTGCTTAATGGATTGTTGGATTTAACAAAACTACAAACAGGGAGAATTGAAGTAGAACCAAAAATTGTCAATGCAAATTATATTGCCCATAAAACTGTTGAAATACTATCTGGATTAGCTTTTCAAAAAGGCTTAACTCTTAAATCTTATATTGATAAATCCATTTATATAATGGCTGATGATAATCTGATTCTTCAAGTCTTTAATAATTTAGTTGCTAACTCCATTAAGTTTACTCCGAAAGGTGGGAGCATCGAAATCTTTGCCAAAGAGTTGCCCAACCAGCAGAGAATTGAATTTACCGTGAAAGACAGTGGTGTTGGTATGGAAAAAGAGGATATGGAAAAACTCTTTGTTCTTGACAAAAAATTTACAACACTTGGGACAGAAGGTGAAAGGGGAACGGGCCTTGGCTTAAGTTTGGTTAAAGAGATAATTGATAAGCATAAAGGAGAAATTTATACTAAAAGCGAAATTAATAAGGGTAGTGAATTTGTTTTTACTCTTCCTATCTCATCTCCATGTATTCTTGTTGTTGATGGAGTAAAAGCTGAAAGAGTATTGTATACAAGATTATTGGAAAGTATAACTGACTCAATTGAAATTATTCATGCAAGTAATGAAGCTGAGGGGTTAAGAATAATTAAAGAAAAAATGCCAATGCTTATTGTTTTTGAACACAGCTTACCAAATATGAAGGGGGACGATTTCATCGGGGAGATTGTTAAAGCTGAGTTGGTTTATCAACCATCGCTAATTGTATTAACAAAAGAATACAGCGAGGAATTAAATAATTCGTATAAAGGTATAGGTGCTCATGATGTTTTCAGTAAACCTTTCGATCTAAAAAGTTTCAAAATTGAGCTGGATAAATTAATTGGTAAAATTGAATGAAACTAACTATTTCTTCTGAAGTACAATTCCAGTTGAAGGATTTAGCACAAATTTTCCTTTAATAGATTTAGCATTTTGCTTCATTACAGCATTTTCATCTGCAAGAATTTTCCACCAACCTTCTGGTAAATTAATACTTAATTTAGTTTCTAAATTTGCATTAAAAACAACAAAGTAGCTGTGACTCTTATGGTTAAGCTCATAAGCAAGAGCAAATTCGTTTCCCTCAAGTTTTAAGAATTCATAGCTATTATAATTTGCTTTTCTAAAAGCATCGTGTTTTTTTCGTAATTTTACTAAACCTTTATAGTAAGTAAGCAATCCTCTATTTATATCAGCGTGATTATAATTCAGATAATTAGTTTCATTATCTTTGTTGTATGAATTATGATCGATTAATCCAGTGTGGTTGTCGTCAACATTTTGATCATGAGCAATAACTTTTGAACGAGCATATTCTTGTCCCTCATGAATCATTGTAATTCCTTGAGATGTAAAGAGGAAAAGAGCGGCGAGTTTGTGTAATTTCAGTTCCTTTTCACTTAATATTACATTATTATCAATATCTTTAACCACTTCATCAGCTTTAACTTTTTTCAAACCAATTCTGATAAAATCACCAAGTGTATATCCATCATGAGATTCTAGATAATTTACTGAATGTTTTGATTCTTGAAAGAGTCCCTTTTCGTCATTAGTTAATGTGCCTCTAACATAACTCTTAATTCTTATTGGATCATTATTCCCTTGCCATTTACCAAAGATCCAGCCTAATCCATCTTTTGGATTTTCACCCTTTATTCCATTTCTTATTTGATCATTCCAACTACCCCACTCTCTTAAAGAGAATCCTGCTGGATCATAGCCACCGCCCCAAGGTTCACAAACAAAAATTACATGGGGATTTATCTTTCTTGCTTCACGAATAATTTCCTCAATAGTCTCCCAATCTATTAATTTCCCAAGGTCAAATCTAAAACCATCAATATGATATTCCTTCATCCAATAAAGAATACTGTCAACAATCAATTTTCGCAACATTGGTCGTTCAGTTTTTAAGTCATTTCCGCAATAACTTTCAGCAATATAATTCCCAGAGCTATCTAAACGGAAATAGTAGTCATTATCAATTTCTTTTAAATTTCCCACCTCATATTCAGAAAGATGGTTGTAAACAACATCCATCACAACAGCAATTCCTTCTTTGTGGAATGCTTTTACCATATTTTTGAAACATTTAACTTGATCCCCGGATTTCCCAATCCACTGGTTTCTTTTTAATGAGTCAATATTTTCTGAATAATATGCCGCAGGAGCAAAATAATTGGATGTCATATATCCCCAATGATTTCTCTCATAGGGATTCCATGTGTTAAATTTCCCATTTAGAGAGTCATTGAAAGGTATTTCTATATAACCAAATTCTTGGGCTGGTAGCAGTTCAACCGTATTTACTCCAAGCGATTTAATATAACTCAAGCCACCTTTATTATCTTTTTCAACTAATCCTTGATAAGTGCCAGGTTGACTTGAACCTGAGGATGAGTGTGAAGTTAAATCACGAATATGCATTTCATAAATAATCAGATCTCTCCAGTCTCTCTGAATCCATTCATCATTATCCCAATCAAAATTTTCATTATATACTATGGATTTACGTGGATTAAAGTAGTCTGTATAAGTAGCCACTGCTTTTGCGTAGGGATCAACAGAGTAAACTGGCTTTTTGTTCTCATCTATATGATTTTGAGAATAAACTAAATATGCATAATATTTTTTTGATAGATTTTTGTTAATAACATATTCCCAAACACCTTGTGAATCCTTAATCATTGTATAGATTGTTCCATCGGAATCAGTGACATTATTAAAAACAACTAATTCAACTTTAATTGGACTTGGTGCAAATAGCCGAAAAATTGTCTTGCCTTTATCAACTAAAGATCCTAACTGTTTTGTTGAAAATAAGGAATTTAGCTCCTTTTCGGTATATTTATGTAGTGATAACTCACTAGAATTGATAATCTTAGTTTCAGAAATAAACAATTTTGAACCTTTTACATTTAGTTGAAGAATAAGTAGAATAAAAATTGTTATTCCAAATAATCTTATGTGATTTTTCATATTATTATCGATTTAATTCCTGTGAAATTAATCAATAGATAGATATAATAAAAGTATTTTTCTTCTTGAACAAGCTACTTAAGACTCATTTTGTGATTCTAATATAGAATTATTTACTCTGGGGGAAGAGAAAATAGTTATTAATTAGTAAGAATAATTATTAATTAACAGTATTGCCAAACTCCTATTTCTAGTTTTAGTGCTAATAGTTATTTAAGTAGAATCATTTTTTTAGTATTTATGATATCTTCTGCTTTTAATTGATAATAATAAATTCCACTTGAAATATTTGTTGCATCAAATGCGATTTCATAATTCCCTGGTTGTTTTGTCTCATTAACTAGAGTAGTTATCACTCTACCAAGTATATCGTAAACTAGTATTTGAACATTAGTAATCTTATTATTTCCTAGTTGGGGGATATGATATTTTATTGTAGTTGTTGGATTAAATGGATTAGGATAATTTTGTGATAAAGAAAATTTAGATGGAGTATTTTCAAAGACTTCTCCCTCAACTGAAACAATTTCACTCATACCATCTATTAGTATTTTTTGTAAATTATTTCTCAGATTAACATGATCAAAATTATATGGACGACCAGCTATATAAACAAACTGACCTTTACCTTCTGGTTTACTCCACACTCCGCAACCCTTTGGTGCATCAAAAGATTCTTCAGAAACATAAATTATTTCACTTTCAGCTGAAGTTAGAGTTGTCTCAAACAAGGATATTGCTGTATGATCACTCAATAAATTTATATCAGTAAAATCTGTATGGTTACTTTTGAAATCTTTTATCAATAAATAATTTGTAGAATCCCAAGTAATCCCTAGGTAATCTCTCATGTCTTCAGAAATAAAATCTTTGCCACGTTTTGTTATTAGTATAACATTTCCACCTGCATTAAGATAATCGATAATTGCTAAATTTTGCCAAATACCGAGATCACCATTTGCATGTTGGGAAAGCCAGATGATTGTTGAATAATTGCTCACAGTAATGTTTGTGAGAGCTCCGTTTCCTATTGCTTCAGGTAAGGAGGCAGGGTAACCATCCCCTGGTTCACTAAATAAATCCCAAAAAGTAATTTGAGAATTTCCCCAAAAAGCTTGATTTGCATATGCAGAAATTAATTTATCACCTACTCTCCAATCAATTCCATTTACCATTAGAATCCCTTTATCTAATGCTGGATCTATAATCTTATCAGTTTTCTCCTTCATAATTAGATTCTCAGGATCAAATAATACTTCATTCGGGTAATCTTCCACAAATAGGGAAAAGGATTGAGATTTTAAGGAGTCCCAAACTGTGAATTCAAAATCGCCAGAGTTTGTTTTAACTTCAATTTGAATAGGCATCCAAAAGAGATTTGTAGTTTGAGTTTGATCCACTATAAGATTTATATTGAATCCATTATCAACAGAATCTACTGAGAATCCGTAAGAGTATTCAGGATGTTTTTCACCATATATCCATGAATCAAAAAACTTATCTAAATTTATTCCACTTACAGTTTCACATACTCTTTGAAAATCTGCAGTTTCTGCAACATCATATGCTAATTCAGGATCTGCAGAATATGCTTTTAATATATTAAAGAAAATTTCATCTCCAACAACACCGCGTAGCATATGGAGAACAACTGAGCCTTTTGCATAGCTTCTGTTACTGCTGAAGATTTCATTTGTTGAATTAATGTTTTGAACCCATAAAGAGCCATTAGCAGTTTTCGCTTGGGTCATTTCACCATTGATGTAATTATGATAGGCTTCTCTTCCATATAATCTTTCAACAAGTAATGCTTCGGAATATGTGGCGAATCCTTCATTTAACCAGATGTTGTGCCAATCTTTGCAGGTAATTTTATCACCAAACCATTGGTGAGCAAGTTCGTGTGCCATAATTGATTCATAATAAGCTCCCATTGTAGAAACTGTTTGGTGCTCCATTGCACCACCCCAGCTGAATTCAGCATGGCCATACTTTTGATCAATAAATGGGTAAAGTCCATAGATTTCGGAAAAAAAATCTAGCATTGTAATACTATGATCTAGTTGTGCTTTTCTTACGTCATTCCAATTTCCCGGATAATTATAATGAATAACTGGCATTGATTTGCCTGGCTCATACTCAAAGTAATTAGTATAAACCTGATAGTTTGTCATTGCCAGTGAAATTAAATAATGAGCAATAGGGTGGTGGTTTTTCCATTTATATGTTTTAGTTCCATCTCCATTATTGATTTCATCTGCCAAAATTCCATTGGAAACAGACACAAAATTTTCGGTACTAGTAATCCAAACTTCTGATGAATCAGCTTTATCTGCTGGAGTATCTTTAGAAGGCCACCAATCACTTGAGCCATAAGGTTCACTCAAAGTCCAAATTACCGGATTGCCTGCCACAGAAATGAACTCAAAACTCCCAAGTCCCGAACTACCTGGTGTACCGTTATATGTAATATCAATAGAAAATTCTTCACCAACTGCATAGCTTTTATCTAGTGTTATTTCAATTATATCATTTTGGAAATTAAAGGAAAGTGGAATTCCAGAAACTGTGATTGAATCAATTGAATAATAATCTTGAAGGTCAAAAAATACAGTTGAAAGGTTCTCTACTAAGCTTTTAGCTTTTATAGTAACTGTTCCAGATAGATTACTTTTCTCATATGATATGTTGAGATTAAGTTTGTAAAATAAAACATCAATTCGATCGTCGCCTGGATAATTTATTTTTGCTGCCTTTTGCAAGTTAGTAAAGCTTTTTATTTTTGAATTAGCACATAAATGTTGAGTAGTATTTTGTGAATAAAGATTTGTTGATAAAATCAGTAATATCAGTAAAAAAAACGACTTCATGTAGGCTCCACAGATTAAAATTTATTCATGAAAGCTAACTAATTATTCATAATAATCATTATGTAATTATAATAGAATATTTTTGAATTAGAAAAGCCAAAAAAACTCACATCCAGTAAAAAATTCTTAGAGAAAGAATCCATTGCTAAATAAAGATAGAAGCAAGCTGAAGAAAATGTTAGCTAGATTTGCGTTTAGAACTTAATGATCTAAATTGTATTGATTCATCGTTGGATATAAAACTGCAGCTATAATTGAACGATTATTTTTTGGAATTATTTTAATATAACCATTTTTTTAGTTTTGTTAAAGTTGTCAGCTTTCAATTGATAATAATAAATTCCATTAGATAAATTTGAACCATCAAAAACTACTTCATAGTTGCCGGGTTGCTTTACTTCATTTACGATTGTTTTAACTTCTCTTCCAAGAATATCATAAACAATAAGTTTAACATTGAGATTCTTCACTCCGTTCAGAATGACGTTTGACGAAGGTATTGAATATTTTATTGCTGTAGTTGGATTAAAAGGGTTAGGGTAGTTTTGCGATAAATAATAATCAGTTGGTATAATATCTAAAGTTCTGTCAATAATATCTGTAGTAAGATCAAACCATTCTTTTGCTATATACGGTAAAGTGCTTATGGAATCCATAAATGAGCTTGAGCTATCATTTAAGTAAATAGATATTGGGTCAAAACAAAGAAATACAACTTTATTTCCATTATCCAACATTCTGTGACCTCCAACATTATATTGATTGCCATCATAACCAATTGCCTTAAAATCTACAACAACATCATCGGAAGCTTCGAATCCATCTATCTTATTGATATAAGGATCTTTGTAAATCAATGAATCATTATTCGAAAATTCAAAGTAATGATCTCCATACTGAGAGTTATCCATTCCAAATATTTTAGTTGGTGAATAAAAGAAAGAAGAATCATTATAGTCTATTGCATTGATGGAAGAAAACACTTTGTTAACACCAAATATGCCATACTCGGAAGTACCTTGATGATAATTATAAATTGCTTTGTTATAGAATGATCCCAAAAAATTTCCTCCTGAAGCAAAATAATTTTTACCTTCAAAAGTATTGATCCAATACTTTATTCTATTTTTTAGTTCTGAAAAGTCTTGTGAATCCTTATTATATGTAGTAAAATTGTAAATGTTATCGTATGAATAGAATAACGCATCATCTAATCCATCTTTTGGGTAAAAAACAAATTCAAATTCTACAGGTATGCCATCTTCTTTGAAGTAATCTAGAACCATTAAACTATCATTTCCTTCGTAGTCTTGTAAAATAATTAAATTATTATTTTTTGGGGTGGGTAAAACTCTATAGATAAAGGTCTCTTCATTGTATGTAGAATTTCCAGAATTGTCTTTAGCATTAACTCTATAGGAAATAACTGAGCCTGCAATTTGTCCAGGAATTGTTCCTATAAATTTTCGATAATCAATCTGGGTCATTTGTTGAGAAATATAATTACTTCCATTTATGCTATACTGTATTTCGACGACTGATAAATCATTTGGGCAATTGGGTTGGCATGGATTATCATCAACATATGCCGAGATATTTCTAGAACTAGTACTAATTGTGTTTGATAATTTTGTTACATCATATACAAGTGGATCAGGTATAAAACATTCTCCCAGGCTAGACAATTTGATAGCTTCGACTTGTGGCGCTTGTTCAGTAAATCCGTACCAGTAATATTGATATTCTGGTACTTGTGTGCGATCACCAGAGCTAATTGAAAGAGCATCATAGGATAATAATACAATTTTTGTGTCATTATCAAAATTTCTATGAGAACCAATATTGTAAGTATTGCCATCAATTCCTATCGCTTGCATATCAATTTTAGTATCATCTCTAACATCAAATCCATCTAAGTAATTATTTATTCCAATTTCATCCGTTGGGTTATAATAAATTGGTTCCGTCCAGCCATTTTCTAAACTAATTCTATTATATTCGTCAAATAGCTCACCACCCAAGAGGGAGTTTTCGATAGGCAATACAATTGTTGGATTTACTTCATCGCCTGGTGATTGGATACTGATATCATTAAAAACTTTTTTAATACCTAACACATCGTATTGAAAGTCACCATTAGTGTATGATTCATCTATCCCATTGGAATGATAAGATAAATATTCATCTCCAATTAACATATAATACTCGGCGCAACTGTTTTGAAGCCAATTGCCAATAACCTTATTATTATTGTGTTTAGGTCCTGAAGTTGTAATTTCAATTATTTTTGTATAGTAATTAACTAATTCCTCAGTAAGAGGCCCATAAGACCAGCTATCTTTATAAAATTCAAAAGAACCAAAAGTATCAAAATCACCAATACCAAAATAATATGATTGTGGATAACCCACTGTTTCAGAGTATCCATTAAAAACTATTAATATATTTTTATAGTAGGGTTTAAAAATAAAAAACTCTTTTTCAACAGACTCACTAATTAGTCCATTTACATCCTCTGCAGTAATTTTGTATAAAATTTCAGTTCCTTGTGTAAATCCAGGTAATTCACCGGAAAAGTTCGGTTCTGAACCATACATTTCAATTTCATTCCAAGAAATGCCCGAATCTGTACTATATTTCATCTTAACATTTTTTACTCCCGCCGATCCACCAGATAGATTATCATCTGTTATTATTGCTTCAACTAATCTTGGTTCTGTTGATATTGTTGTTTCTAAATTTGTAAACTCAACTATGGTTGGTCCTCTGTCTCCTGTTATATCTACAACAACAGCAAAATCTAATGAAAGTTGTCTAACCCACCAACCAGGATCTTCAATATTATTTCTACCGGCTTCATAATATTTCCAACTATTATAATTATAACCAGTAAATCTTTCATACCAAAAAGAAATTTTGTTATCAGAAGATTCCCAGGCAATTCCATCATGTGATAAAACAACTGCGAAAATCTCCCCACGCTTTAATGTTGGTTCATCACCAAGCAGACTCATTTCAATCCATTGATAATTATTAGCCGCTGGCTGGATAACCGGTTCGACATTTACACCGAGACCATTATTACTCCATAGATCATATTCCGAATGTTCCCATGGTGGAGTAGGATGTATACCACCAGTTTTGTCAACCCAACTATTGTTAGAGACCTCACCAAATGGTTCCGAATTATTCATACCATCGTTATCAGGGTAGTAACCCATATAAAGAGGATCCTTTATTGCCAACAATTGTTCCTTTGTCCAATTTAGTTTTATTAGTCGTAGAGAAACTTTTGGATCTGTAGCAGTTTCACTTATAACTCCACATGAAAATCCGGCGGCTTTAATTATTAGATCACTTGGAGCTTCAAACCATACGAATTCAACATCCTGATCCATAAAACTGAAATTTGAATTAAACAAACCTTTTTGATAGTAGTTAAGAGTATCAATAATGCCTTCTGTCTTGAATTCAAGAAAACTATGTGTTGATTTGGAGGAATTACTAGTAGTAAATTTTGAGGTAATTATTGATTCCTTTATGTCCTGTCTTGGATCAATTTGATGTTGAGTGCCATTAGATGATAGAATTATTCTTTCAGCTTGACCGAATAATAGGTAATGGTTAGAAAGAATAAAAAGAGATAATAAAATTATTCTACCTGGCCTGATATAGTCCATTGCCATATTAACTCCAACATCAATTTGTTAAACCAACCATTCAAATATAGAAAGTTAGAGCAAAAAGTAAAATAAAAATATTTAAGTAATTTAATTATTAAATAAAAAGTGATTGTGTCCTACTTTAATATTACCATCTTTTTAGTTTTGCTAAAGTTGCCGGCTTTCATTTGATAATAATAAATTCCACTAGATAAATTTGTTGCGTCAAAATCGATTTCATAACTTCCTGGTTCTTCTGTTTCATTAACTAGAGTAGTTATCTCTCTACCAAGAATATCATAAACTCGTAATTGAACATTAGTAATCGCACTTCCGGCTATTATAGGAATCTTATATTTTATCCTAGTTATGTTGTTAAATGGATTTGGATAATTTTGACTTAATTCGAACTCTGTAATTGCATTTAAATTAGTAGTTGCGATAATACTGTCTTTTAAAATCCAGTTCTCAGGATCCAGAAGAATATCTTCTGGTAATCCATTAACGGTAAATCCAAATTCTTGAGTTAATTTGTTATTTAAAACGGATACAATTGTATCACCGGTTTTTGTGGATATTCTAATATCAACTGGCATCGTAAAAAAAATAGGATTTGATTGCATTTGTTGGTTAATCTTTACGTTAACTGTATATAAATAGCTCTCCAATTTTGAGTAACTCCAATCAATTGAATATTTCGGATAGTTTTCGCCATAAATCCACTCATTGAAGAAATAATCCAAATCTTGAGCTGATATTTTTTCACAAACGTTTTGAAAATCTGCAATGGTCGCGACATTATAGATTAAATTGGGATGAGATATATAAGCTTTTAAAATATTAAAAAAGTTTTCCTCTCCTACTATTTTGCGTAGCATGTGCAGTACAACAGATCCCTTGGCATAGCTTCTATTTCCATTAAATATTTCACTCAATTGAGAAATATCCTGTACATAAATTGAACCAATGGCATTTATTGCCTTATCCATTTCATATTTCATATAATCATTATATGCTTCTTCACCATTTACAGCCTCTGCATAGAGTGCTTCAGAATAAGTAGCGAAGCCTTCGTTAAGCCAGATATCTTGCCAAGTGGCACAAGTGATTTTATCACCAAACCATTGATGTGCAAGTTCGTGAGATACAATTCCTTCTCCATAACTGCCCATTGATGAGACTGTTTGGTGTTCCATTCCACCGCCCCAGCCAAACTCTGCATGACCATATTTTTCATCCAGAAATGGATATGGTCCGAATAAATCGGAGAATATTTCAAGCATGCTCACTGTTTTATCCAACTGACTTAATCGAGTAGAATTAACATTCTCTGGATAATTGTAATTAATGACTTCCATTATATTACCCGGTTCATACTCAAAATTATTTTTGTAAATTGTATAATTCGTCATAGCTAGAGATATCAAATAGTGTGCAATTGGATAACTATTCTTCCATTTATAGGTTTTTGTTCCATCACCATGATCAATCTCTTCAACCAATTTGCCATTAGACACAGTTACAAAAAACTCATCACTTCTTACCCAAACATCAGAAGAATCTGCCTTATCCGCCGGTGTATCTTTGGATGGCCACCAGTCACTCGAACCATAAGGCTCACTTAAAGTCCAGATAGCCGGCTGTTTATTATCTTCTGCCCCATGTTCACCGAATTCAAAACTCCCAAATCCTGAACTACCCGGTGTTCCACTATATGTAATTTCAACGGAGAATTCTTCCCCTAAATTAAGTGTTTTATCCAGAGAAATATCTATTTTGTCATTTTTCAAGATAGCAGTAACAGAATTTCCATTTAAAGAAATATCTTCCAAATTAAAGTGATCTTGAAGATCAAAAAAAACATTAGTTAAATTATCTGTTAAACTCTTTGCGGTAATTGTTACAATACCATCAATCGATTTATTATGATACGAAATGGTTAAATCAAGTTTGTAGTACGTTACATCAATATTTTGATCACCTGGATAATTTAATTCTACAGTTTTATTCAGTTTACTATAATGTTGAATTTTTGAAATGGCACAATCATGATTTATAGGTTGACTAAATAATATTGAAATAGGAATTAAAAATATTAAAACTATTAGTTTCTTCATTCAAAACTCAAAAAATTGTTAACGTGTAAAAGTTATCAATATGCTATTACATAAGAAATGCAATTCTTAAGTGTTTTAAATAAAAAAAATCCCCAACTTCAAAAAAAAATTGGGGATTCACAAAACTATTTTCTACTGTTTTACAGAAGAAGACTTAATAAAATACCAGCTGCAACAGCAGAACCAATAACACCGGATACATTAGGAGCCATGGCATGCATTAACAAGTAGTTTGAAGGATCTTCTTTTATTCCTAAATGCTGAACTACTCTAGCACTATCAGGAACGGCTGAAACACCGGCAGCACCAATCATTGGGTTTAATTTGTCTTCGTCTTTTAAGAATAAGTTCATAAACTTAGCAAATAGAACTCCACCTGCAGTAGCAATCATAAATGAAACAGCTCCAAGCACAAAAATCAATATTGATGCAGGAGTTAAAAATGTCGTTGCTTGTGTGGAAGCTCCAACAGTTAATCCCAGCAGAATTGTTACAATATCAATTAATGGTTTACTTGCAGTATCAGCTAGTCTTTTAGTAACTCCAGATTCTTTAAGAAGATTTCCAAAGAATAACATTCCTAATAATGGCAAACCACCTGGAGAAATAAATGTGGTTAATAACAAAGCAAATATTGGAAAGATAACTTTCTCTAATCTTGAGACCGAGCGAGGTGGTTTCATTTTAATTTTACGTTCTTTATCAGACGTTAGTAATTTAATAATTGGCGGCTGAATAACAGGAACGAGTGCCATATAGGAGTAGGCTGCAATTGCAATTGCTCCTAGTAATGAGGGAGCTAATTTTGATGCTAAGAATATGGCGGTTGGACCATCGGCACCACCAATAATTCCTATAGCAGCTGCTTGTTGGCTTGTAAACCCAAGTGCTATGGCTGTTATATAAGTTAAAAATATACCAATTTGGGCTGCCGCACCCAATAGCATTAACTTTGGATTGGACAGCAGTGCTGAAAAATCGGTCATTGCACCAATCCCTAAAAAAATTAAAGGTGGATATATTCCTTTTAAAACTCCGTAGTATAATATATTTAATACACTGCCTTCTTCATAAATCCCTAGTTGTAATCCGACTCCCTCAAAGAAAGGAATGTTTCCTACTAAAATTCCAAATCCAATTGGAACTAGTAGTAAAGGTTCGAATTCCTTGGCAATACCCAGGTAGATAAAAATTGAACCTATAACAAGCATTACTATGTGCCCAATGGTCACATTCGCAAAACCTGTGTATTGAAAGAATTGCATAAACCCGCTAATAAGTTGTTCTATAAATTCCATTTATCAACTCCCAATATCAACTAGAAGATCACCCTCTAAAACAGAGTCTCCTACATTTACTTTAACCTCAGTAATTTTCCCAGCTTTATCGGCTTTAATATTGTTTTCCATTTTCATGGCTTCCATTATTAAAAGCACATCACCTTGTTTTACTTCATCGCCAACTTTTACTTTCATTTCTAGAATTGTTCCAGGTAATGGTGCTTTAATTCCACCAGCACCCTTTCTTTCAGCTGGTTTTGCAGTCTTTGATTTATCACTTTCGCCAGTTGGAAATACTTTTGGCCTAATCAACTTTGGGGTTTTAGGTGTCTTAATTTCCTTGTGTATTTCTACTTCATATTTACTACCATTAACCTCAATTTCTGCAATATTATCTTCAACACCCTGAAGCTCAACATCGTATTTATTGCCTCTAATTGTAAAACTAAATTTTTTCATTTTTTAATTTCCTTAATACTTTGGATTTTGTCTTAGTCCGTGAAGTTTTGAATTCCATGGCGAATATGCACTTTGTACTTTTTTAATTGTAATAATTGTGTTTTCAATATCGTGCGCCTCTTGAAAGTGCAAAGAAATTGCAGTTGATATTGCAGCAGCGACTTCACCAGATATTGTTGTATCATTTTTGTCGGTTGTCTGTTTACCCGATAGTTTTAATTTGTTTCTTCTGATTGTTACTATCAGTCTTGTTAGATTAGCGAAAAACAGGTAAAGAGTAAGTAACGCAAGAAATACAATGCCATAGCCTAACACAGTAAGGACAATTTCATCCGATCCAACATTTGATATATTGAAACCAAGCTTACTTATTACATCGTTTTCCCGCACTGCGGTTTTAATGCTATCTTGAACAATTTTCAATGAATCAGCATTTATATGATTTTGTAAAAACATTTTTATTCCAAATTATAATGGTAAATTAGAGTGTTTCTTAGGAGGATTAACATCCTTCTTAGTTGCAAGCATTTGTAAAGCTCTAATAATTCTAAATCGTGTATTCCTTGGTTCAATAACATCATCAATGTAGCCATATTTGGCAGCTACATAGGGGTTAGCGAACTTATCTTTATATTCATCTTCTTTCTCTTTTAAGAATTTTGCTCTTTCTTCAGGATCTTCAATTCCTCTTGCTTCTCTAGCATGTAATACTTCAATAGCCCCTTTTGGACCCATAACAGCTATTTCAGAACCTGGCCAAGCATAATTAATATCTCCACGCAAGTGTTTTGAACTCATTACATCATAAGCGCCACCATAAGCCTTACGAAGAATGATTGTAATTTTAGGTACAGTAGCTTCACCATAAGCAAACAACAATTTTGCTCCATGAATAATTATTCCACCATATTCCTGTGCAGTCCCAGGTAAAAATCCCGGTACATCAACCAACGTAACTAGAGGTACGTTAAATGCATCGCAGAATCTCACAAATCTAGCTGCTTTTCTAGAAGCATTAATATCTAAAACTCCAGCTAAATAATTTGGTTGATTAGCAACAATACCAACTGAGTTTCCATTAAATTTAGCAAATCCCGTAATAATGTTAGGAGCATAATTTCGCTGAACTTCAAGAAATTCACCATTATCAACAACTGAAAAAATAACATCCTTTACATCATAAGGCTTATTAGGATTATCTGGGATAATTTCATTTAACGCATCTTCAAGTCTTTCAATCGGATCATCGCAAACTGTCTTTGGAGGATCTTCCATATTATTTTGTGGAAGATATGAAAGTAGCTTTCTAATGATTAAAAGACCTTCTTCTTCATTTTCAGCAGCAAAGTGAGCCACACCGGATTTTGAAGTATGAACTGAAGCACCACCAAGTTCCTCGTCGGTAACAATTTCATTTGTAACAGTCTTAACCACTTTAGGTCCTGTAACAAACATGTAGCTAGTTCCTTTACTCATAATGGTAAAGTCAGTTAATGCTGGTGAATAAACCGCGCCACCTGCACATGGACCAAATATTGCAGAAATTTGTGGAACAACTCCGGATGCCATTATATTCTTTTGAAATATATCGGCATAACCACCAAGACTTTTAACACCCTCTTGAATTCTAGCACCACCACTATCATTAATACCTATAACAGGTGCTCCAACTTTCATTGCTTTGTCCATAACTTTACAAATCTTCTGGGCATACATTTCTGATAAGGAACCACCGAAAACAGTAAAGTCTTGAGAAAATACATAAACTAATCTACCGTCAATTGTGCCATATCCAGTAACTACTCCATCCGAGAGAAAGGATTGTTTATCAAGACCAAAGTCAACTGTTCTATGAGAAACAAACATATCAAATTCCTCAAATGAACCTTCATCTAAGAGCATTTCAATTCTCTCACGAGCTGTAAATTTCCCCTTGTTATGCTGAGTTTCAATTCTTTTCTCACCACCTCCAAGTCGCGCTTTTTCACGCTTCTCCATAAGCTCTTTAATTTTTTCTTCCATCGCCATCTTATTCTCCTAAATAAATAACAATTCTATGACCTTTTAGTTAACTATATAATTATTTTTTTGATTTATCTTCACAAAATTCTGTTAATACACCGTTTGTTGATTTTGGATGTAAAAACCCAATATCTAAACCTTCAGCACCGCTGCGAGGTTTTTCATCAATTAATCTGATACCTTTTTCTTTTGCTTCATCTAATGCATTCTGTATATCATTTACATGAAAAGCAAGGTGGTGGATACCTTCACCTTTCTTCTCAATATATTTCCCAATTGGACCATCAGGGTCAGTTGATTCTAGCAATTCAATTTTTGTTTGTCCAACTTTGAAAAAAGCTGTTTTTACTTTTTGATCAGTAACTTCTTCTACAGAGTAGCATTTCAATCCTAAGACACCTTCGTAGTATTTTATTGATTCTTCCAGGTTCTTTACTGCTATTCCAATATGTTCAATATGTGTAAGGTCCATATAATATCCTTTAAATTTTAGAATGATCGCTTACAATTTGCATGCCGAAGCAGAATAATAGGGAAGTGGTAAAAAAACAATAAGAATAAGGTCATAATAAGCATTTATTTTTTATTATAAAATGAACAGGGAAAGAAAAATCGCAATAATTCTCATTTATTGGAAGTTTAATTTTATCCAATAGGAATATTTTAAAGAAAAACTAATAAAAATCTCCTTGACAAAAAAAGGAATAAAACATATTTTTGGAGTCGTTATTTTATTCCGCGGTAGCTCAATGGTAGAGCATTCGGCTGTTAACCGAAGGGTTGTAAGTTCGAGTCTTACCCGCGGAGCAAAACCCAAGATGATTTCTTGGGTTTTTTGTTTTAATGCGGTTTTATTTTTTTTTGTAAATAATTATTTCAAAAGGATCATCTTCTTAGTCTCAACAAACTCACCAGCCCTTAGTCTATAGTAGTAAATGCCGCTTGTTAAGTCTGAAGCATCAAACTCTATCTCATAACTACCCTGAGGTTGCTTTTTGTTAGCTAATGTATAAACTTCTCTCCCTAGGATATCGTAGACTTTTAATTGTACTTGTATGTTGTCATTCCGGCCTTGTGCCGGAATCTTATTCCTTTGATCCCGAACTGAATTCGGGATGACAGAAGAGGGAATTGAATATTTTATTGTTGTTGTTGGATTAAATGGATTTGGATAATTGCTATGGAGTTCAAATTTAGTTGGTAAATTTTGGTTTTCATCTTCTTCAACAGAAGTAGCAGCTGAATCCCAAACAAAAAATGGAGATGCATCTACAGCAGTAATGTATTTACCTGCATCAGCATGAATTCTTACCGTTAATATTGCCGGTGGTTCTAGTAAATCTCTATACACTTCAGTTCTTGTATAAATACCATCACCTACCACAATATCACCGAAGGTTCCGTCATCAACCAAATTTTCAGATGTCCCAAATGTTCGCAGCCCTCTAAACACATAACTGCCATCCATGAACGTATCCCAGTTTACAAACAGGATATTTCCTATACCTGGAGTAACTAATGCAGTGAATGTTGAAAAATTTGATGCATCGAAAAGGACATAATTAGGGGAAAAGTAAACATCTAAAATAGTTGGATGGTTTATCAATGTATCCGGATTAATATCTAGTTCCCAAATCTGCTGTAGACTATCTCCGCGGACTGCACCGTTGACAAAGAAAACAGTTTTAGCATTATAATTAAGAACAGGGGATCTTGCTCCACGAAAAGTTAAAAAGGGATTTCCTTCCATTAAAGTTAAATCTAAAATCCTAATGCTATCAATATTTACTATAGAAATTGGGAAGGCACTTGAACCACCATACTCAGGTAAATGATATGTTGCCAGCATATTTGACCCGGTTGAATCAAGTTGAAACGTTCCGCTTGTGCTAAATATATATGGTAATTCAATTTGATTATCACCGTTAAAATCCATTACATGGATTTTTTCAATCCAACTGCTTCCATCACGAAAGGGAATAGCAACTTTTCGGCCATCTCTACTTATTGAGAATTGACCTATTCCAGTAGGCTTATTAGCGTGCAGAGGTCCATAATTTCGCAGAAGACTTACTGTTGAATTGTTAAAGACTATTGTGTGGCCTGTCCCAATATCAATATTATGGGTGGCAAAAATACCTCTTGTTCCATCATTGGAGATATCTAAATAATTGGAAAATGCAGTATTAGGATTAAATTCCGTCCCATCACCTCCAAAAACATTTTGTGACATTTCTGTATAACTAAATAATTTTGTTAATCCTGAACCATCAGTATTTATTTTATATAAACCCGCAAAATCTCTCCCACCGGCTACATTAAAAAAGAAAACTCTGAGGCCATCATAAGTTAACCTTGGTGGTACACGAATATCAGGTTCCGCATCAGCAAATGGAGCTTCTCTTGGAATTAGTGTTGCAATTTCGTTTACATTACTTCCATTAAAATCGGCAGTGAATATCTCGTTTATGCCGTCGGTCCAAAGTATTGTTGAACCATCTCCACTTATATCTATATGCACATCAATACAAGGGCATCCACCTCTGAATGTAGCATAGTCAAAAACTTGTTTCAAATCAGAGCCATCAGCTTTCATGGTATAGACCATTTTAAAATTACCTGTAAATATGATTCTGGATGCATCAGCACTTGTCCTAATTCTCCATGTTACTTGAATATCAGTCAAATTGGAAATCTGTGTATAGGTTAGGGTATCATTAATTATGGGTGTTTGTGCGGATTGGTAATTTGGGAATAGTATAATTAAACAAATTGATAAACAAAAAAGATTAATAATTCCACGTTCAAATTTCATTTTACGCCTCCCAATATTGAAATCATGTATTGGATGAAATATCTTAATACAATGTCCCTGGGAGAAGCACAAAAGATATGCTAGAGAGAATGTTTACAACTGAGAGTCAAAACGTTTCTCTCAAGGGGGTCAGAATTTATGATTATAAAGTAAGTGTCTTAATACAGTTTGTCAACATATTTAAGAGATAAATATAAAAATGACTTGATAGATTGGATAATTAAATGGGATGTGTAGTAGCTGAGATTTAATCTTCATGATTAGATTCAGATGTTAGATAAAATGTTATCGAAATATTTCAACAAACTCTTTTGATGGCAACATTTTAATAAATTTTGGTTTAGCTGTCATAATTATTCAAAATAAATTTTTAATTTAAATCTATCAGAATCTCTAGATCTAAGTTCGTCGTCTAATTTTTTATTTAGAGAGGCGAAATATTCAAGCTTCGTATTTCTATTTTGTTCATAATTTCTAAACATACCCTCATACTTAATGAGATTAGCAATCCCGATTGTTTCTTGAATATCATGTTCGTTACTCAAAGATATTAAAGTTTGTTTTGAAACTTCTAGTGAATCTGCAATTGCTTCTAAAGTCATTCCTTCAACTCTTAACTCAACGAATTTTTCCTTGATTTCACTTTTACTCATATATATTGTTCTTTTTTTATTAATGATAATTTTTAAAATTATTTTTTGAATGTGATTGTAAAGCTTGTCCCAATTCCTTTCGCACTTCGAACAGAAATTTCAGCATTATTTAGCTTAACGTATTGTTTAACGAGAGCCATTCCTAAACCATTGCCATCGTACTTTCTTGTATATCCGGTTTCTTCTTGTGTAAATGGTTCAAATAATTGAGGTAGGTAAGAGTCGTCGATTCCAATCCCCGTATCTCTTACTTCAATTTCAAGAGAGTTAAATTTATTATCTCTCAAAATCAATTCTATTTTCCCATTTGATGTATACTTTATAGCATTATCAACAATATTTTTAAATATTTCAGTGATAGTATATTCATCACCTTTTACAAAACATTTATCCGTTTGTTTTAGCAAATTAAATTCTAATCCTTTTGCCTGTGCCTCTTTTTTATAATCCAGGTAAATGTTTTCTAAAACACCTTCATATAAATTGATATCTTTAAATTTACATTCGTAAGTGCCGGCATTAAGTTCTGCCACATTTAATAATAAATCTATTGTTCTTATTATTCTTCTACCAGCCTTTTCCATGGATGGAAATAAGTCTTGAAGGTCTTCGTCAGCTTTATCTATAAAATCAGATTTAATTAGGCCTATATAACTGAGAATAATATTAATTGGTGTTCTTATTTCATGAGACATTGTCGCAAGAAATTCAGATTTTAATTTATTTGCTTTTTTTGACTCAATCAGCGCATTTTCCAAAATATTTTTTGCGTTAACATGATCAGTAATATCTAAAAGTATAGCTTGAAAAATTTCTGAATCATCAGCATCTGATTTATGTAATGTTGCATTTATTAAGCAATCTATTATTGTATTGTCTTTCTTTTTAAATTGAGTTGAAAAATTATTAACAAAACCTTTTTCATTTAGAGTTAATAGGAAATCACTATACTCATTGGAATCAACAATAAATTGAGAAAAATTTAACTCAGACATTCTTTCACCGTTTAATCCAAGCATTTTCTTAGCGGTATTGTTCATTTCAAGTATATTCCCAACAAAATCGGATACCAGAATTGTATTGTGTGAATTTTCAAATAAAGATCTATAATATTCTTCCCTACTTTTCAATTCCATTTCATAATTTTTTCTATTGGAGATATCTTGTTTGATTTCAACAAAATTGGATATTTTATTGTCTTGCATTACAGGAGTAATAGTGGTTTCATCATAATATAATTCACCATTTTTTTTCTTATTTATAAACTCACCTCTCCAGACATCTCCTTTTTTTATAGTTGCCCACAAATTTTTATAATGATTATCATCATGCAAGCCTGATTTAAGAATATTTGGATAATTTCCTATCAGTTCTTTTCGTTCATATCCAGTTAATTCAATAAACGCATCATTTACCCAAATCATTTTACCGGTTTTATCAGAAATTGAAATACCATTGGCAGCAGCATTTAATGCAGTACTCTGTAATACTAACTGCTCTTTTATTTTTTCTGATTCTGTTACATCATTAGAAATAATATACAAAACCATTTCACCATTTTCTTTTTCCGAGGTTATATAACGATTTCGAATCTTTTTAATATTTCCATTCTTTGATACAATACAGAATACAATTTCATCAGGCGTTTTCTTTGGTGACAGAATATGCTCTTGTACCATCTTCTTATCTTTTTTACAGACCAAATCGATGCTATGCATTTTCTTTAATTCTTCTTCTGTATAACCGCTAATGTCACAAAAAGCTTTATTGACATTAACCAATTTCCTGTCGTCATAAATTCTTAAGCCGTTATATAGTCCTTCAGCCATGTGTCTGAATCTGCTTTCATTCTCTTTTAACTCAGAAACTCTTTCTTCAATTATTGATTCAAGCTTTAAATCGTGATTTCTTAATTCCTGCTCAACCATTTTTCTGGTAGTAATCTCAATTGAAGTGCCTATTATTTGGTAAACACGGTTGTTCTTATCTAACAAAGGATTAATAGTAGTCAACCACCATCTTTCTATCCCATCAATCATTACCATTTCTTCAAACGTTAATGATCGTTTCTCATTTACACATTTATGATATCTACTAATTACTTCTTCAATAGATTCTTTAGATACTTTTTTAGTAAAGTCTGACGGTGATTTTCCACGAATTTCGTCAGCTGTCACTTCAGCTACTATTTCGTAAGCCGGATTTACATCCACAAATTTGAATGAACCATTTTTATGAATTTCCATAACGAATATTAAATGTTCAACATTGTTATAAATATTTTCAAGAAATTTAGTTTGAGTTATACTCTCCAGATCCTCTACTTTTCTATCAGCAGTATCTTGAAAAAGAACTATTATTTTCCTCTGTTCAACTTGATGTACATTAATCTCAAAATTACCGCTGATGTTACTGTCACAATATTTGGCGTTGTCAATACTCCATGAATTACCAGTAATCGCGACTTCTTTCCAGAGGTCCGGAATATCCATATTATTAAGTGCCGGTAAAGTTTCCTGAATAGATTTCCCCATGAATTGTTGACAGTCAATTCCTAAAATTGAATTGGATGAAGAATTGTAACCAGAAAAAATTAATGTGTCGTTATCATTTAATTTATACTGAATAATACCCTGTGTAGGTGATTCTTTCTTTGATTTTTTTCCCAAATCTTGTTGAGAAAGGTTTCTATTAAAAAATTCTTTACGCAATTGCATTTACAAATTCTCGCTCTTTTAAAATTTCTTTCAAAAATTATTTAAATATTCTTCTGATAAAAGTTTTACCGTACTTATCATCTCATCAAATTCTTTCGATTTATCAAAAAAATGATCACTACCTAGTTTTATGCATTCGGCCTTATAAAAAGTATAGTTTGTAAAAACAATAATTTTAATTGGCAGTCCAAATTCGCGGATGGTTTGTAGTATTGTTAATCCAGAGCCCTCATCCAGGAATAAATCCAGAATAACAATTTGTGGATTCATTTTTAAAATCGCATTTAGACCCAATTTCATATCTTGAGCAATCCCGATTAAATTTAAGTTTTCGATCTTTTTTAATTCTGATTCAATCCATGATGAAAACATTTTTGAATTCTCAACAATAAAAACGTCTGTTTTTTCTTTTACTTTCATTAGTTGTTTTTTTTGATTGTGTTAATTTAATGCCTCTCATCAAGTATGTAAATGGGGGAATCCCCTATTTATAAATGTAAAATCCCTATTACGATGTAAATATTTCTGAATTGGAATTACAATTTGTAGGATGAGCTGTTAATAGAACTATTCTTTTAAATCAGATCCAATAGAAAGAGATTTTTGTATCTGCAGAAGCTCTGGAATGTGGAGAACCTTCATTATGTTTTTTGATGAAATTCGAATTTTTCAAACTTAGGAAAAGATTTTTTGCAATTATTTATGATGATATTTTTTTTGAAAAAAACTGAAGCACCTCTTTTTCTGTCTAAGAAAGTCCAAAGTCTTAGGTTCTTTATTTATTGATAAATCGAGGTATTAGTACTAGCTTCATCAAAATATTGTGGAAATCGAAATAAAAAATCGAAACAAAATAAATTGATCCCTAAGAAATAATGTTCAGTACGATAGTTCCCTCACAAAAATTAGAGTAATTATTTCAAAAGGATCTAAGGAGTGTTATTAAATTAATATTTTTATTTGTCAGGATCTTTGGCTTTCTCTAACCAGTCTAAACCTTCTTTTTCCCATACCGGGTTTGTAGTTGCATTAATATATCTTTCCCATTGGTAAATTCCCGTTTGTTTTGCAATCCTTTGGAATTGCATTGTTATACCGGCATTGGCTAAAATAACAACTGATCTTTCCATACCCTTAGCTTTAAATAATTTTTGACCTTCTTGCAATAGTGTTTGCGCTTCAGCCGGCAATGGTTTAAGAGTCCGCATATCAACAAAAACTCCAAATTTTGTAAAGTTTGTGTTAAGTGCCTTCACTACCTCTGATTTCCACTTTGCCATTTCATCTTCCTTTATGAAACCCTCGAAAGTTAACTTGAAACCATAATTCTTTTTTTCAATCTTATACATTTGTTATCACCTTTTTTAATTAGTTAAAATTTTCCTTATGCTTAATATTTTTAAATACAATTTTGAATATTGACCCAACACCTTTTTCACTTTTTACAGATATATCTGCATTATTCAATTCACAGTATTTTTTAACTAGCGCTAAACCTAAACCGTTGCCTTCATAACTTCTCGAATACCCCTGTTCTTCCTGACTAAAAGGAGAAAACATATCCGAGAGATAATCATTCGACATTCCAATTCCAGTATCTACAACCTTTACAACAACATTATTTTGGCTATCTCTAGAAAGAATTATTTCAATTCTGCCTTCCTCAGTATATTTTATTGCATTTTCAATCAGAATTTTAAAAATATTAAAGACAGAGAACTCATCGGCACGAATAACAGTATTTTTAGATTGTCTAATTAAAGCTAGTTCTAACCCCTTTTCTTTAGCATCGGATATCATTTCATTGTGTAAATTCACTAATACTTTATTATATAATTCTAGTTCAGTTGGGCGAAATTCATATGAGCCGGATTGCAAATCAGCCATATTCAGCATTAAATCCACAGTTCGAATAATTCTACTACCAGCTCCATGCATTATCTTAAAACTTGATTCCAAATCTTCATCAAGATGTTCTGAAAGCTGCTCTTCAATTAAGCTTGCAAAACTAACTAACGCATTGATTGGTGTTCTTATTTCATGTGACATTTGAGCTAAAAATTCAGATTTTAATTTTGAGGATCGCTCAGCTTTTTCTTTGGCTAATATTAATTCTCTTTCGTGTGATTTCAGCCCTGTAATGTCTGATATAACCACAACATTTCGATATATTTTCCCCTCGGAATTCCTAATGGCTTTTGCTCTTATAATTCCGTTCAGCTTATCGCCATTTTTTGCAACAAATGTAAGCTCGTAAGGATCAACTTCTTTACCTATCATCCTCATGGCAAAGTTTTTCATCACCTTGGTTTTACTTCTAAAATCTAATGGCATAAATTCCATGATACTCAGTCCAATAATCTCATCCACACTAAATCCCATTAGTTCTGCAGCTCTATTATTTATATCTAATATTTTCCCTTTATTGTCCATCAGGATAATTACTTCAGGTGAGAGGTCAAATATGGATTTATATTTAGACTCACTTTGAATAATTGCCTCTTCACTATTTTTACGATCAGTTATATCCAACCAGCTTCCAACAAGTTCTGAACCTCCTTCTTTTGGATTCTTGGTTAGAACTGCTGAATCATAAAACCATCGGTATGTTCCATCAGCAATTCTCCATTGGTACTCTATTTGCAAGGATATTGTCTTATTCAAATTATTAAATTCGGTTAATACTCTTTTTTTATCATCCGGATGAAGTCTATTTGACCATAGACTTTTGTCCTTAATAAAATCTTCGGGTTTGAAACCTGTCAGTTTTTCTATTTGCTCACTTACCCACATACCACCATATAAACCTTCAATTTCAGCAATATAAAAGCATAATGGTAATGAATTAAGTATTAAGGATTTATGCGCTTCACTTTTTTTGAGAGAATCTTCCACTAATTTTCTTTTTGTTATATCTCTAGTAGATACTATAATATATTCATCATCACCATATTTTAAGAAGCTAGTATTTATTTCAGTAGGAATTACTTTCCCTTCTTTAGTTATAAACCTTGTTTCAATGGCTAATGATCCATTTAATTTTACATGTTCCCAAAGATCTAAAAACTTTTCAAATGGAATATCTATGTCTATATCATATGTTTTAAGATTCAGTAATTCTTCTTTAGAATAACCTAGCATATTTGAAGATTCTTTGTTCACATATTTAATTGCCCCATCGGAGCTAATCCAAGCTATTGCTTCTCCAGAATTTTCAATTGATTGATGAAATAATCTGGATAAATGCTGAACTCTCTTCTTTTCTGTTACGTCTTTACAAACTGTAATATATACAGCTTTTCCAAACTGTGTTGTACAGAGTGTATTGATTTTTACGGGAATTTTGTTACCGTCTTTTTTGCATAAAAATGTTTTATATATGTCAGATTCACTTAATTCATCCAATGAATTACTTGGAACGCTATTATCTTCTGTGATTAAATCAATTGGAGTCATCTCCAACAACTCTTCTCTGGTGTAATCTAACATTGTGTAAGCCACACTATTAATATCTAAGCATTTTCCGGGTGAGCCATTTAAATTTTGCTCCCATATAAAAACCGCATCAGTTATGGTATCATAGAGAAACTTAAAATTTTCTTCATTCTTCTTTATTTCAAGTTCTTTTTTCCTTTGAGATGTAATGTCATATAAGATGTATGTTACTAAACTGTGGCCTTCATGATTTTTACAATTCTGCTTACCTTCTAATAGTATATCTATTTTAGTTCCATCTTTCTTGATAAATTCCAGCTCACAACCACGAATTTCTCCTTCAGATTTAAGAACCTTAGTACATCTATTGAAATCGTTTACACTTCCACATATAAATTCTGACATGTGCTTACCAATAACGGATTCAGCCTTATATCCAAAAGTTTCGATCCATTTATCGTTTACTCGAACAATATTTCCCACATCATCCATTAACTGAACAATTAAGGAAGAATTTCCCCATAAATCATTAAATTGTTTAATATACTCTTCGGTTTCTAATTGTTTTTTCTCAGTTTCATTTTCATCCGCATCTTTGCAGAAAAAAAGAATATAATTTGCATTGTCATTGTCGTCATATACAATGGAAGCTGAAATTAGTCCATTTATTAAATCGCCGTTAGGTTTAATGTACTTCAGATCTAATGTTTTATTGTAACCAATATTAATTGTTTCAGATACAAAATTTTCTAACACATTATTATCTACTTCATAGAATAAAGTGGAAATATCTCTTCCTAATAGATTATCTTTTTTTGACAGTCCAAATTGACTAAGTGCTCTTGTTGACAAATCAATAATCTTTGTATCCACACTAGTAATAATTAGTGAGTCAGAAGTTGAATTTAAAAAGGATTCAAATACTGGGACTGCATCAAATTTATTATATGATAATCTAGATGTTTTTTTATTCAATATTTGTTCAGTTTTAAGAGCCATTTCAGATCATTCCAAGTTTATGAAGGATATTCTTCAAGTTTATGAAGGATATTCTTCAAGTTTACCATACTTATTAACTACAAATTTATTATTGTCACGGTTTGAAGTAGAATTTTTGATCTCTCTATTATCTTGCTGCAGAATGCTTAATTGAATTTCTAATAATTCTAAAGTTTTCGCATTACTTTCGTACTTGTTCAATGCAGATTCAAATAATCCAGATAAACCTTTCAACAATGATAGGTTTAGCAATAAATGTTTTTTTGCCGAAAGAAATTCCTTGTTATCATACTCATGGTTATCAAGATTCTTTAAGATATAATTTACTAATTCAATTATATCACTAGCATTCTTACCTATATCGTCAAATATTCGATTTTGGGTTTTCATCGTTTTATTATTGCCTATATATATGTGCCTAAATAAAGTCTATCTGGACGATACTAATTTCATTTCTATTATCCTCAATTAACTAACTTTTCCCATTTCTACATCAGTAAGTATTTTTTTAAATTATTTATCCTAATATCTTATTAACATTAAAAAGCCATTGTCATTCTTGTTCCAAAAACTAAAGAATTATCAACACCCTTTATAGTACTGGGATTTATTATATATTGTAGATCTGGTTGAAATGATATCGACTGTAATAGACTGAAACTGTAAGTAAGTTCTATGGCCAGTTCATAGTCCTCAATTGAAAATCCTTCTTGTTCAGCACTTTGTTTGAACGGATCACCCGTTTGAGCTAGAGCAAATGCAATACCTATTACATCTTTTTCCCTACCAGGGAAAGGACCTGTATATGTAAAACCGCTGCCTAAATAAAAATCAAATGGGTTAACAATATCATCAGCAAAACCTGCTCTTATAAATCCGGCTAGCCCTTGCTCAGGATCTAGAGATTCAGCATATATAAACTTTTCAGCAAAGACGTATAATCCGTAACTTCCTTTTTTCATTAATGGATTATCAAGATTCACAGGCTGGAAGATCTCTTCAAATTCAGTTGTGTAATACCACCCTCCAATTGCTACTTTTGCGAATCCTTCACCAAAATTCTCTGGATTTGCTTTATAAACAAATTCACCAGCAAATAAGGCCCCATCCTCTTTACTAAATTTGATGTGTGTTCCATTTGGATTATCCGGATTACCAGACACTCCGTCAAAAACAGCAGTACTAAAATAAAAATCATTGCTAAGTTGATATTTAATCCTCAATGCAAGTGAAGCTGTTGGAAAAATAGAAGGTCCATTCAAACCACTTTGTGCATAATCAGGACCTATCCCATGAGATGGGTTAATAAAAATTGAGGATGTTTCTCTAGCATCAAATTCAGAATTTAGATCAAATAAACCAAATAGTAATGATAATTTATCATCAAACAAATTTTGCTGTAGCCATAGTTGATACACTTTCCAAGTATCGTATGCAGCAATATTGCTTATTCCTTGTAAAGTACCGGAAGATTTACTCGGAATTCCACCATAGTTACCTAAAACATAAGCATTAAGAGTTGCACCGTTCCAGTTAAGCATTTTTTCAAAATCGAAATTAAAAACCATATCAATATTGTGTAAATAATCAGATTTTTTTTGAATTCCGCCCTTTTGGTTGGACCAAACTTCACCGGTATAGTCTAAGCTAATTTCCAGTCCTTTTTGTTCAATGATATCTCTTGAGCCCCACCAGTTGGAAGAAATTTTTTCACGCCCAAAAATTGAGTAGTCAATTGCAGATTCCAATTCAAGTAATATTTCTGCATCATTATTTGTAGAATTATTTTGAGCGTGAAGTATCCAGGGGATCAATTGTATAGCAAGAAAAGAAAATAGTACTAGTACATTTATGGTTCTCTTATTCATTTTAATCTCAGTCTTTTTCTGGCTCTAATTTATGCTGCAGCATTTTTTATCCTACCTGTAGTAATTATTTCTTTAATTAAAGCAATAGCTTCTTCCAAATAACTTTTAAGTTGCTTTTCAGTTTCGCAAATTGTGCTTTTTGTGTTGATATTATAATCAAAACACTTGATCATAATTTTCTTAATAGTAATTGCAATTATTAAAGACTCCAATCTGTAAACAGACAAATTTTCACCTCTTATTTTTTTTTCTTGATTTAATGCTATTTTCAAGCATTTAAGAATTTTTTCACTATTAATTTTAGTGTTGTTAAAATATACTTCGCTTTCATTGCTTAACTCTACTAGTGTAAAATCCATATCAAACCACTTATTTATTGTTCGCATAACACATTTTGATTCCTTTATAAGCACTTTGAGATTACAAAGTAACTTTTCCCATTTCTACAGAAGAAAGTATTTTTGTTAAATCCAATAATATTAGCAACCGGTCTTCCAGTTTGGCAATTGAAGTAATATATTCAGCATCAACTCCTAAAACAATATCAGGAGGGGCTTCAGTTATATTTTTAGATATTCTTAAAACTTCCTTTACTTCATCTACAATAAAGCCGACTGTTCTTTCATGTAAATCAACAACAATAATTCTTGTCTCAGTATCATATTCTTTCTTTTCCATATCTAATCTTGTTCGAAGATCAATAACCGGAATTATTTTGCTTCTTAGATTTACAACACCTTCAACATAGTGTGGTGAATTTGGTACTTTGATAAGATCCATCATTTTATTTATTTCTTTTACCTTAAAAATATCGAACCCAAATTCTTCTTCTCCCAAACAAAAAGTAACCAGCTGTACAATCTCTTCTTTAACTATTGTGTTTTCCATTTCTTTATTCATTTTTTTAGCTCCCAACTATTAAACTTCAAGAAAGCTGCCATTTTTGGCAACTGAGACATTTGAAATTGAAGAATCTTCAACCTTGAATTGATGCACTAATTGACTTAAATTTTCTGTGAGTTTATTCAAATCTTCAGATGCCATAGCTACTTGTTGTAAGCCTGATGCTGATTCATTTGTAACTATGTTTATTGATTCAACATTTTTACTAATTTGTTCTACAGTTGTCGATTGTTCTTCACTAGCCACTGCAAGTTGATTAATTTGACTTGAAACATCATTCGTGTTATCTGATATAGTATTAAGAGAAACCTCAACTTCTTCATTTAATTTCATGCCGTTTTCAACTGCCTTACCAGCTTCAGCCATAGACGCATTAGCATCCTTAGCCTCATCTTGAATTGCTTGTACAGTTTCAGCAATTTCTTTTGTTGCTTTTGTCGTTCTTTCAGCAAGTTTTCTTACTTCGTCAGCAACAACTGCAAAACCTCTTCCTTGTTCACCGGCTCTTGCTGCCTCAATTGCAGCATTTAGTGCCAAAAGATTAGTTTGATCAGCGATATCATCTATCACTTGTGTTATTTCACCAATCTGATCGGTTCTGTTAGCAAGCGAAGCAATAATTTTACCTGTATTTTGTGCTGAGTCTACAATTCTATCCATTCCTTTTTTTGATTCGGTTACTTTATTACTTCCTAACTGGGCCTCTTGATTAGCTTTATCAGATGATGCTGCCGCAGAATTTGCATTGGTAGCTGATTCTAATATTGTTTTAGACATTTCTTCTACTGCAGTAGCTACTTCGTTGGCTTGCGCACTTTGTTCTTGTGACCCGGCAGCCATTTGTTCGGTGCTGGATGAAATTTCTGATGCTGAACTTGAAGTTGCTTGAGTTGCTTCTGTTATTTGGATAATTAGATTTTTCATATTTCCAACAGCGGTATTTAAATTCTTTGCAAGTGCGCCTATCTCATCGTCAGAATTAATATTTACATATGCACTAAGATCACCACCAGCAACTTTTTTTACTTCTTCAAGAATTATCCCTACATTTGTTGCCAAATATGTTTTTTGTTCTTCGGATTCTTTTACTGCTTCTTCTACTTTTTTCTCAACAGCTGCTTTTTCCTCTACCAGGTTGTTTTGTGATGTTTTTAGATTATTAACCATCGAGTTAAAGGAATGAGAAAGTTTTCCACTTTCATCTTTAGAAATATAAGTAGCTTTAACTGTCAGATCGCCGGCAGCAACTTTGTCTGCAACTCCTGCAAGTTCAATAATCGGTTTTGCAATATTTTTAGAAACAACAAACCCTATGAATACCGTAACAATCAAAGAAACGAACAGAACAATATATGATAATGCAGAATATGTCTCAGCTAGTTCTTCCTTCTCCTGTACAAGCACATCTATATTGTCCTCTACATCGTGAACCAATTCTCTAAATTTTGCTATTATTTCTTTTTCCTTTGCTTTCAGATTTGCCAAGCCATTGAATTTGTACAAATAATTATCAGCAAGGGTAAATATTTTATTTTGAACACTTGTAGATAAATTTGATGCTTCAGTATAATTTTTTAATGACGTAACTGCATTTTCAACTTTCGTTATATATTTTATATCATTTCTTAAAAGAAAATCTTTTTCGCTTCTTCTTGCCGAAAGCATTTGAACAAGCAGTTCATTATTTTTGGCGTCCTTAAGTATTTGTTCAATTTCGTGGACACTTTTCCTTAAGTTGCCTCTTGCGCCGGATTCTTGATCCAAGCCCTGCTCTTTTCTGTTATCTACTAACTCTGTAAATTTTGATTCATATTCATTCATATGTTCTGAAATCTCTTTACCAAGTTCAGTGTCTTCATATTTTTTAATACGTGTTTTAAACTCTTCAACAGTTGATTTTACTTTATCAAAATATTTTAAATCATTACGCACCAGAAAATCTTTTTCCGATCTTCTCGCTTGTAACATATCGTGATCAAATAACCGGGCATCATCCCGTTCACCCAAAGCCGAAGTTTCCATGAAAAGAAAGGCACTTACTATACTTGTAAAAAAGAGTACTGCCATTGATAAACCAAATACTTTGGCAAATATTGACATGTTTTTATAATATTTCATTTTGTTTCTCCTACTTTTTATTTAATGCTAAAAAGTTTATTAAAATTTATAATAGAACGACATTCTTGGAATCACATCTGTTTTTGGTTGCAAAGCATTTTTGTTTTTATCATAAATAACAACTTCAATATTTGGGAGTATGCTAACATTCTTTACCAAACTGTAATCCAAACCGGCAACTATAAAAGTTGATTTAGTGGTTGGATCGAATGGAATGTACGATACTTTGTGACCGCTTGGATTAGCATCAAACATTTTGTCTATTCGTGCAAACGTACTCCAGTTATTAGATAATTTTGCTGCTGCAAATATTGAGGCAACTTCAGTACTTAAATACTCACTATTTTTATGTGTTTGGTGAGCAAATTGAATGCCTGCTCTGAAACCTTTCGTTTTATATGCTGCAAATAGCTGAGCTGTATATATATCATTGTTATCCGGAACATTACGGTAATCACCATATATTTCTACAACAATTTCTTTGGTTGGGTACAAGGAGAGCGAGGCCAGCCATGATTTCCCTTTATCTGTTTCCGATTTATTGCTTGACCCGTTACCGTACATTACATGGTATTTTACTAAACCTTTTGCATCAAATTGACCTTTGATAGCAAGACCCAGATCTCTTGAGCTACCTAACTTTTGTAAATCTAAAGGAGTTTTTTCAACTGATCTGTATCCCCAAGTCTTTTCGACGATTCCCCATGTGGGTGTTGAGGAAAGACCAAATATAGCTTGTGTTTTACCGAGCTTCCATTTTAGATAAGCATCTTTTACTACCGGGCTCATTTTCTCTCCTTTTTCTGGAAAATTTCCCGGCTGACTCATTTCAAAACGTACTCTAGCGGAAAAATCACTACTGATTGACTGGTCAAATGTTAAATAAATTCTTCTGAACCAGAATCCATGCTGATCTTTAATTGATTCATTGTGATTACCTGCAATCCAATAAGCATCAGCAATTACATAACCTCCTACTTTATTAGTAGGTGTAAATTTTCCGGGAGCTTTTTCAACTTTACTTGTAGGTTTTTTCTCTTCCTTGGGTTTAACTAAATTATTTATATCGTTTTCAAGGCTAGATAATTTAGCAAGGACTTGAGTATTATATGAAGATAAGTCAGAGCTAATTCCGGAAATGCTGCCAATTTTATTATCCAGCCTTGAAATATCAGTAGTAATATTATTTAGAAGAGAATCTATATTAACACTAATGGAAGCACTATTTTTGGTTATACCTGTTTTATCCTGTGTGTTTTTAAGCTTGTCAACTTGAATTTTTATGGTACTAATTTTTTTTGAAAGTTGATCAACTATATCTTGATGACTTATTTGAGCATGTATTGAATTGAAGTTTAATCCACTATAAAAGAAAACAAAAATTAATATTGTTACTATTTTTAATTGGCAAATTTTCCACCATAATTTTATGTTTTTACTCATTTTATATTTCCATATTATTAATCTAAGTTGTGAAGCTATCATGAGTTTGAAAACAATTGTTTTTACTCATTCTGCTTCTTTTGAGGATATTCGATGTATTCGAATTGATTTATAGTTGTAAAGTTGTAAGGGGAGATATAAAGTTGTTAACGGAAATATAAAGTTGTAAACGAAAAAATTGTTTATTTGCTGTTGAAAAGATACATTCGCACAATCTTTATAATAAAAACAAGAATGTTTTTTATTAAAATTCTAATACACTGGATTTAATTTTAGAAGCATACCTTCTACTCATAATGAATGTTTCTATTGAGTCTTTGAGGTGGACAGTAAATGAATCTTTATGCTTTTTCTCTACTTTCTTTATATAATCAATGTTTATTATTGTAGACCGATGTATTCTAAGAAATTCATCTTGAGGCAGGACTCTTTCCCAACCAGCAAGTGCTTTTCTGATAATTAAATTATTACCATCTTCTAATCCAATATTTGTGTACTGATTCACTGCTGAAATAAATTTGATAGATTTTACTTTTACAAATCTAGATCTGTTGTTAGTATTTATAAAAATTGAATCTGTGGAGCAATAAGCCTTATCTTTCCTAAGTATGTTCGAGTTACCAATATTTTCTATTGTTGTTTTCATTCTCTCAAATTTATTTAACCTTGTTTTGACAGTTTTTAGTATATCTTTAGCTTTATAAGGTTTGAAAAGATAATCATCAGCTCCCATTAACATACCCTTTCTCAGATCAACTTCATCTGTTTTTGCTGAGAGAAAAATAAATGGGATGGTACTTGTCTCAGGTAAGCTTAATAATTTCCTTAGAACTTCATATCCGTCTATTCCTGGCATCATTATGTCACAGATAATTAAATTTGGAACCATTTCTTTTGCAATTAAAATACCAAGGTTTCCATCTTCAGCTGTAAAAACTTGATAACCTTCTTCTGACAATAAAATCTTAAGATTAGAACTTACTGATTTATCATCATCTATTATTAATATCTGTTTTTTCATATCTACTTAATAGTCCCAATTAGTATAAATAATTATTGAAATTTCTTCATTGAAATAAATTCCTATATCTAACATACTTGCAAGTCAAATCGATCCATTATCTTGTTATTCAAAATCCTTTGTAAGTAATAACTCTAAACCTACTCCCGAATTGTTATTATCTTTACTACCTACGAAGTGTGTGAACAGATATTTCTGAGTCATTCTAAAAATCAAACTACATCCAAAAATTCGCGATCAGATTCAACGTTACATTGTTTTATTTGAGCAGCTTGAATAATTTCTTTAATTAAAGGAATAGCTTTTTTTGTATATTTTTCGATTTTGATTTCTAATTCACAAATTCTTTCAGTTGCATCTTCATTATTTTTTAAGATGTCAATCATTTTTGTTTTCGTAGTAATAATATTTATTAAAGATTCTAATCTGTATATCGATAAATTCTCAACACAAATTTTACTTTCTTGATTAAGTGCTACCTTTAAGTATTCTAAAATGTTGGCACTATTTGTTTCACTGGTTTTAAAGAAAGTAGAACTTTTTTTGCTTAGTTCTTCTATAGTTAAATCAATGTCGGAACTTTTATTAATTGAATGCATAATATTATTTTTCTTAGGAATTCTTTTTATTAGTAATTATAATTCAGTCTCTTCTAAACTAATTTTTTATAGTGTATAATTTAAGGTCACAACTGTAGGATGTAAATGGGGGAATCCCCTAATAATAAGTTCAAAATACCTTAAATGAAGCAAATATCTTGAAACTTGAATTAAAGATTATTATTAGGAAGATACATATTCCTATTCTAATGTAGTAAGACCTGATCTAACTGCAAATTTAGTCAGTTCTGGAACTGTGAAAAGGTCAAGTTTCACCATTATGTTTTTTCGATGTGATTCAACTGTTTTAATGCTTATAAAAAGTTTTTTAGCAATTTTTTTTGTAGATATACCTTCAGCAATAAGTTGGAGAACTTCTTTTTCTCTATCTGAAAGTTCGGAAGTTTTTAGACTCTCATTAATTGGCAATTTGTTCATTAACTCGTTAACTAAAATGCCTGAGATATCTGAACTTAAATATATTTTGTTGTCTCTTACTGTATTAATAGCGTCAACAAGTTCATCAACTGCACAATCTTTTAATAAATAGCCAGATGCACCGGCACGTAGCATGCCTGTTACAAATTGTTTATCAGAGTGCATTGATAATGCAATAACTTTAGTTTTCGGTGAATTTTCACAAATCCTTTTTGTTGCCTCAATTCCATTTAATTCTGGCATGCCGATATCCATAATTATAATATCTGGTTTTTTTTCTTCAACTAATTTTATAGCATCCCTCCCATTCTCTGCTTCAGCAATTATTTCCATACCCCATTCATTATTCAAAATGTTTTTTAAACCCTCTCTAACAATTTTGTGATCGTCTGCTAAGATGATTTTTGTTTTCATATTAATCAAAGCTCCATTTTCAGATTGTCAAATCATAAGGTATTCTTATTTTTATGGTTGTACCATTGCCAATTATTGAATCGATTTCCATCTTCCCGTGTAAAAATGATATCCTCTCTCTAATACTGAATAATCCAAAACTTCTTTTTTTAGTTGCTTCTTTTTCAGCAACTCCGGGATCAAATCCAATACCGTTATCGGTAATTCTGACATATAAATATTCGATATCCTTATCAATAACTATAGTTAGTTTTGTTGCTTTAGAGTGCTTAATAGAATTATTAATTATTTCAATCGATGCCCTATATAAAAGAACTCTAACTTCGTTTTTCAAAATCATCGTTTCTGCGTTATCAACTAATTCAGTTTTTATTTTATGGTCTTTTTCAACTTGATCTAATCGCCATCTTACGGCTGCTGAAAAACCTAAGTCATACAGAACAGGAGGACTAAGATCATATGTAATTGTGCGAGAGTTGTTTATGGCAGTGTCTAAAAAGTTTTTAGCGTCTCTAATTTTTTCTAATGTATTTGTTCCTAATTTTGCTTTTTCCGCTTCAGCCAATCTAATTTTTGACATTGCTAATGATTGGCTTAAATGATCATGGAGATTAACAGCAATTCTTCTCCTTTCTTTTTCTTCCGCCAATGTTAATTCAGATGCCAATGATTTTAGGTCTTCTTGATACTCCTCAATTTCTGTCTGTACTCTTTTTTGTTCTGTAATATCTCTTATGCTAGTAAACAAATATTGATCGCCGGAAATTTTGATTTTATTGATTGAAAATTGTGCCCACCCAATATTATTATTTTTAGTTACATATTCTGCTTCCATATTTTCTACAGCATCATTCTTATTTAATTCTTCAATAACTCTTTCCCTATCTTTTTTGTATTTATATAAACCAAGTTCCAAGGTGGTTTTCCCAATAATTTCTTCTCTGTTTCCTTCAAACATTTTTATAAATACTTCATTAATTTCAACAATAACTCCGTCACTAAACCTTGAAATGGCATATCCATCCATGCTGGAATGAAAAGCACCGGAGAATTTTTCTTCGGATTCACTAAGTTCTTCTTCAAATCTTTTTCGTTCTGTAATATCTCTAACAATAGTAAGTAAAAAATTCTCTTCACCAATGTGAATAAGTTCCATAGATATCTCAGCAATTCCACGTTTGCCATCTTTAGCATTATATTCTGCTTCATAATCTCTCACACTTCCTTCAGACTTCAATATATTTATAACATTATCACGATCAACTGGATTTTTATACAGTTCTAGTTCGACGGTAGTTTTACCTTTTGCCTCATCTATTGTATAACCAAAAATTTTCTCAAATCCTCTATTAAGTTCAATTAATTTGCCATCAGCTACTGACGAAAGAGTTACGCTATCCGGACTTGCTAAAAACGCTTTAGAAAATTTCTCTTCTGATAATTTTAATGCCTCTTCAGCCTTTTTCCTATCTGTGACATCAGTTGCTATGTCTAGAAAATATTTCTTTCCATGTAAATAAAAAATATGAAGTCGAACTTCTGTCCAGAATATATCACCATTCTTTTTTATATCTAGTGATTCAAATTTTTTCCAACTATTGTCCCTTAAAAGTCCTTCAAGTGTAGGTAAATGCTTAGAAATCATTTCTGAGGTCTTAAGTTGTCTTAAATTTAAAGATTTCATTTCATCCAATGAATATCCATACATCTCGCAAGCGGCAGGATTTGCATCGATTATATTTAAATCTAAATCGAATATCACAAAGGAATTTGATGTTGATTTATATATTGTTTTATATCTTTCTTCACTTTCTACTAATTCTTCTTCAGCCTTTCGTACTTTTGTAATATCTGTTATGGTTTGGAAAAGACAAGCCTGATTCCCAACCATAATTTGTTGTCCGTAAAATAATCCAATTCTTTCATCACCCAATTTTGTTTTTACTTTTAGTTCGATGTCGGAATATGAGCCATTCCTTTGTAATTCTTCTAGAAGTAAGCTCATATCTTCTTCCTTCATTATGCCAAGTTCAATTGCAGTTTTTCCAATTATTTCCTCTTTGTTATAACCTAATTGTTCTGAGGCATAGTCATTAATATCCAATATTTTCCCACCCTCAATTAGAGTTATGCTAATTCCGTTAGGGCTGTTATAAAATGCCTTTGAAAACTTTTCTTCAGATATAATTAATGCTTCTGTTGCAGCTTTAAGCTGAGTTATATCTCTGGCATTTGTAAGTATATGGTTTTCACCAGAGATGTTTATAAATTGAGCTCCCAATAGAAATGATTTAATCTCACCATTCTTTGCTCGAAAAGTTGTCTCAAAATTTACAAGCCTTTTTTTGCTTAGTAAAATTTCCAGACTTTTCTGTCGTTCTTCGGGATTCACCCATAAATTAAATTCTGTCGTCGATTTTCCGATCACCTCCGCACGATCGTACCCCAGAATTCTGGTAACAGAATCATTAATCTCCCACATTTTTCCTTCATTTTGAGAAGAAATAGAAATTATATCCGGGCTCAAGCGAAATGCCTTTGAAAATTTTTCTTCTGATAATTTTAATGCTTTTTCTGCTAATTTTCTTTCGGTGATATCAGTGACAATATCTAGAGTATAGTTTTCTCCTCTATAGTTAATTGAACTTAGAGACACATTTGTTGAGAATTCTTCCCCACCTTTCTTAACATCAACTGCTTCAAATTCCATACTATTTCCTTCGCATAAAAACTCTGCAACTTTTGGGGTGTGTTGTTCATATGTTCTTTTACTAGTTAGATCTCTTATATTTAATGATTTTATTTCATCAAAAGTATAATCGTACATTTGACAAGCCATTTGATTTGCATCTATTATATTTAAATCTTTATCCATTATTATAATCCCGCTTGTAGAAGAATCAAAAATTGTTCTATACCTCTCCTCGCTTTGCCTTAGTTCTTCTTCAGTTTTTACAATTTCTGTAATATTCTTATGAATTCCCACGAACCCGACGGAGATTCCTTTATGGTCCCGCAATGGAATTTTCGTGTTGTTCCACCATTCTTTATTTCCGTTTTCATTAATAATAGCATCAACATGGTCTACAAAGCCTTCATTCAAATCCATTATGTTACGTTCTAAAGCTTTATATCTCTCTGCAACTTCAAGTGGATAAAGATCAAAATCCGTTTTCCCCATTATCTCATCTGGTGACGCAACATTGTGGTGGCGGGCGAGTGCTTCATTCCCAAGAATAAATTTATGATCATTGTCTTTTACAAAGATATTCAATGGCAAGGCGTCAATCATTGTACGCATTATATTGTGTTGTTCAGTAAGAGTCATTTCGGCCAGTTTTCTCTGATTGATATCTAAAACGATTCCAATGAATCTTACAAAATCATTTTGCTCATTAAAAACAGGTTGTACATTTATCTGAATCCATTTCCTTTTTCTATCTTTGCAGCAAATTTGTAATTCTACTTCTGAACTGATTTGTTTATTTATAGCATTTATTAATTGATTCAAAGTTTGTTCATCAGTCTCATCATCAAACATAAATTCACTCGGCTCCTTTCCAATCACATCTGTAGCATTATATCCAGTTATTTTAGTGAAGCCTTCATTAATCCATTCAGTTTTTTCATTAATACCTGTTATTATAATTCCATTATCAGTTTCCTTAATAATTAATGCGAGTTTTTGTATTTCCTCTTCAGCTATTTTTATCTGAGTAATATCTGTTATGGTTTGAACTAGATAATCTTTGTTCCCAATAGATATCGGCTGACCATAGAATAGACCGATACGCTCCTCTCCTGATTTTGTCTTTACTGTTAATTCAAGGTCCGAATAAGAACCATTCGTTTTTAATTCATCAAAAATTCTATTCCTGTCTTCATTATTAACTATACTAAGTTCAATAGATGTTTTACCAATTATCTCCTCTTTTTTATAACCTAATGCTTTTGCTCCAAAGTCATTAATATCCAAAATTTTACCATCTTCAAGTGAACTTAGTGTAATTGCATTCGGGCTATTAAAGAAAGCTTTAGAAAATTTTTCTTCGGATAATTTCAGTGAATCTTCAGCATGTTTTCTTTCTGTAATATCCTCATGTGTACCAGCGATTCTTACTGGTTTATGTTCATGATCAAAAAATGTTTTATATTGAATATTGAGAACTCTTTCTTTCCCATCCTTTCTAATAATGCGACATTCATAAGTAGAATCTTCACCTTTTAAGGCTTTCTTCAGAGCGGCATTAACAATGTGCTTGTCTTCATCAATTACGAAATTCAAAAATGTATCAAGAGATGGTTCAAATTCATTTGGTTCAACTCCCACTAAAACGTAAGATTGATCAGACCAAATTGCTTTATCACTATTTATATCCCATTCCCAACTTCCAATTTTGCCAATACTTTGTGCTTCTAGTAATCTTGCTTCACTTACTCGAAGTAAATTTTCAGCATTTTTGTGTGCAGTTATATCGCTTGCATATACAGCGTATCTAAAAATATTTCCTAGTTCATCAAATATCGGACAAACAACATTATCGAACCACATTCCGGCTCTCTGATCTTCAAACCTTATTGGTTTTTGTGTATTTGCCGCTTCAACTAACCTGGCTTTCCTTTGTTCAGCAATATCATTAGGCATTAATCTAAATATGTCTTTCCCAATTAATTCCTCTGTCGATTTAGAATAATGTTTTGCTGTACCTTCGTTTAGTGCAATTACTTTGCCATCAGCGTCAAGTAAGATTGCAGAATCAATAAAACTATTTAATAAAGCTAATGCAGTTTCTTCACTTCTCTTTAATGCTTTTTCTGCTGTTTTGCGATCTGTAATATCTCGCCCCACAGTTACAATTTCGCTGACTGATCCATCTTCTTTTCTTATAGCTCTATTTGCCCATTCAAACCATCGCCAACCCACAGTTGTCATCATTCTTACTTCATAACTCAAATCATAAGGTTCAACTAAAGATTTGTCCAGAACTTTTTGGAATTCTTCACTATCATCCGGATGAACTTCAGGTATAAAACGGTGACCAATAATATCTACGAGTTGAACATTGAAATTTGTACAATAATTTGGACTTACATATGTCAAGCATCCATTTAAATCAAATTTGGCAATTATTTCGTTTTGATTTTCAATAAGTAAGCGGTAATTCTCTTCACTTTTCCTAAGTTGTTCTATCATATTTTTTCGTTCTGTAATGTCAATAGTTGCACCAACGATAGTAACTGTCTTTCCATTTACAACCATCGGAGTTTCCCTAACTTCAACCCATTTTTTCCCTCCGTCTTTTGTTAAGAGTTCTAATTCGTAAGGTGGTTGGCGTTCACAAGTATCAATGGCTTTTTGTGTCGATTCAATACCAATTTCATTAATTGGATTATCAGTAAGCATCCTGCGCCAGGTATTTTTTTTATCTTCTGGTGAATAACCTAAAATATTTTTTATTTGCGGACTAATAAATTTGAAGTGACCTTCTAAATCATGTTCATAAAAAATATTATTGCTGTTTTGTAGAATTCCCTCAAACATCATTAAAAGATTTTCATTCTTACCGGAAAGTAATGAGGGATTTTTGGAAGTATTTTTCATCTTCATTCCATTTTGATGAATTGTATCACTAAATTAATATAATAACATTCAAAATCAATTGAATAGTAATTTTTACTCAATTTAATAAGTGGTCTTATGAACTAATTAGTTGATGTTAACTTACTTAACTACTGTATTATTGAAATCGTGGGATTAAATAAATATCTATATTTAGTTTATGAAAACAATAGCTGATAAAAAGGAAACATTGTTCAATTTCTTTGGAAGTGAAAATGTCATATCCAGTATTAACCCTAAATTTGCATTTCAAATTAAAACTTTTACAAAGAGTCTTTTCAAGAACAAAAAAATAGAACTATACGAAAATGATATATCTTCTTTCTGGGAGTATTTGTTTATTACCAGTCATTCAAGTGAATCACAATTTGATGTAATAAATAATTTACTTTCTAAAAATGTTGATTTGCCAGATAAATTAGTTTGTTTAGCAGAGATGGGTGATGGATTCCATGGATTTAGGAAAAGATCTTGGAGTGCTGAAAAAGGCAATATTCACTTAACTGTTTATTTTAAACCACAAAAAAAATTTGAGTTTTTTCATGCCGGATTACTTATTGTTGCGGCAGTATCTGTATTGAAGACAATTGACGCAATACCTGATCTTAAAGATATGGCTAAAACCAAATGGGTGAATGATATAATTATACAAAACTCAAAAGTGTGTGGTATAATTACACAAAGCTTTTCAACTGGGAATAAAATTTCAGGAGCAGTTATTGGGATTGGACTTAATGTTCTAAGTGAGCCAAAATTTAAAAAGGATAATTTTACACCTTCAGCGACTTCATTAATAAATCATTCCAAGAACGAAAAATGCAACCTTCAGTTTGTGCTAAAAAATCTTTTAGTTAATCTCTCCAATTCTATTGAATTATTAAATAATGGAGAGTATGAGACATTACTCAAAATATATAGTGATAGATCTGCAGTTATCGGAAAAAATGTTGGGATATATTCTGATCCAATTGACGGAGAAAGTGAGCTGATTACTACTGGAAAGGTTACAGGGATAAATCAAAACCTTGAGCTTATTCTTGATGGTTATAATGCACCGATAAAAAGTGGCCGATTAGAAATCCTCGACTGATCCTAAATACTATTTTACCAATGGATTGATTTTGATATTATTGCGGATAATCTCTTTCCCTATTTGATGCTTTAAGTTATTAATACCAGGGAAATTGGAGAAATTTTGGAGTAGGGCACAAGACGAAATAAATCTCTCATGCCCATTATATTGCACTAATTTAATTAACGGTTTTTTCTAGGTAGCAAAGGACATTCAAAATATATCTCGCCGTCCTTAAAATCGTCCAGATTCAAATATTCAACTGAACCTGCATTTGAATAATCAGTAGTAATATCTAACGAAAGAGATTTTTTAGTTACTTAAATATTGGATATGCTAGTATTATTATATATTTTTATCGTTAATATTTTAAAATTAATTGTGATATAAGGATGGAGACTCCAAACTTACTAATTGTCTGTATTGCCTCATTCGCTGCCGTACTATTTATACTCTCATTCCTATCAATAGTAATGCACTTTTTACTTGTTATTTTTCCCGTTAAACCAAAAGTAGAAGAAGATACAGCTATTGTTGCGGCAATAACAACTGCTTTTAATAGACAATTTCCTGGTACAAGAATTACTAATATAGGAGAGGAAAAATGATTTTTACAAAGGATCCTAAAAAAATTCGTGTTATGATAACTCCGTTTAGGGATGGATTACAAAGTGCTTTTGGCGGTAAAGTAAGACTTAATGATATTTTACCTGCATTAGACGCAGCCGCTTCTGCTGGTTATAATCATATTGAATTTGGTGGTGGTGCTAGATATCAGGCACCCTATTTTTACTTAGGTGAAGATCCATTTGAAGATATGAAGAAAATGCGAGAAGTTGTTGGGCCTGATGTTGATTTACAAATTTTAACAAGATCCGTTTCGGGTGTTACTCTTACTACTCAATCTATGGAAGGGCTTAAGCTTCAGGCCAAATTGATGAAAGAGTATGGAACTACTTGGGATAGAAACTTTGATTATATGAATGATGTTGAAAATCTAGTTAAAACTGGAAAGCCAATTGTTGATGCGGGAATGCATCATCAGGCTTGTGTTGCTCTAATGGGACTTCCATTTCATTCAGATACAGTTCATAATGCAGAATTTTATATTAATATCGGGAAGAAAATTTTAGATAGTGACGTTCAGGTTGACAGTATTTGTCTTAAAGACGCCAGTGGAACAACAGATCCACGAACAGTATATGATACAGCCGTTGGATTAAAAAAACTTATGCCGGAAGGAATGCCCTTGTGGTTTCATACACATGATACTGCAAGTACAGCTGTTTCTTGTTATGTAGCTGCAATTGAAGGTGGAGTAAATGGAATTGATCCATCAATTAGACCCTTGGCTAGTGGAACAGTTCAACCTGATATTAGATCAGTCGCACATGCTTTAAAAGGAAGTGGTTATTCTTTAGATGCTGATCTATCAAAAGTTGGCGAAATAGAAAACCTATTAACTGAAGGTCTGAAAGATTACGATTTCAACCCAACAACAACATCAGCGGATGCAAGAGTATTAGGATTTCCAATGCCGGGTGGTGCAATTGGACCAAATGTTCATATGATGATTAAAGCTGGAATTTTAGACAAGTATAGTGATGTCTTGGCCGAATTCCCAATAGTAGTTGAAGCTGGCGGTGCTTGGTCAAGTGTTACTCCAGGTAGTCAACAATACTGGTTACAAGCATTTAACAATGTACTTTACGGAAGATGGGAAAAAATGGATGCCGGATATGGCAAAGCAGTTTTAGGGTATTTTGGTAAAACACCTCTTGCTCCTGATCCAGAAGTGGTTAAGGTTGCATCGAAACAATTGGAATTACCTGTATTTACAGGTGATCCGCTTGAAGCTGCACCTAATAATATAGAACCTGCTAAAAAAGCTCTAGAAGAGAGAAATTTACCGGTTACAGATAAAAACATTTTTCTAGTTCTTGCAGCAATGGTTCCTGGAAAGAAAATGGAATTAAATGAGGGAATTAGATTATTAACCGGAAAAAGTAAAATTGATATTCCTCTTAAGAAAAAAGAAGAAAAAGTTGTTGCAACATCAACAAAGCAAGAAGCTCCTGCAACCTCTACTGCTGTCGTTTCTGGGCCAACAATTTCTAAATGTGTTGTTGAGGAAAATGGAAAATTAAGAACATTTACTGTTACAATTGAGCCAATTGTACAGAAAGATGGATCTCCTAACCAAGTTCCTGAAAGCAACCCACAACCCACAAATGGTAAAAGTGAACCAATTTTCTCAACTTTTAACGGTACTGTTGATGTTGTCGATATATTGGTTGAAGAAGGTGACAGTATAGCAAAAGGGATGGTAGTAGCGCGAATTGAAGCAATGAAGGCAACCCATGATATAAAATCTCATAAAGCTGGTATTGTAGAAAAAATAAACGTTAGTATTGGTGATGAAGTAGATTCCTCCAATCCGATTATGATAATTTCGTAGAGGCTGATGTGCAAGAGATATTAAAAGTAATTCAAGAATCTGGATTTGCTCAATTAGAAATTGGCAATTATATAATGTTTATTATTGCTTTTGTTCTAACTTATCTTGCGATAACAAAGGAATATGAACCACTTTTACTTATTCCAATATCGTTCGGTATTGTCATTGCAAATTTCCCGCTCGCTGAACTTGGCTCTTATGAAGATGGGATTATTGGTCTAATATATAAAATGGGTATTAAAACTGAGTTACTACCCCCGATTATCTTTTTGGGTGTTGGTGTTTTAACAGATTTTCGGCCACTTTTAAGCAGACCAATTACTTTCTTGCTCGGCGCAGCAGCACAAGGTGGCATTTTTATAGCTGCTTTAGGAGCAGCATATATTTTTGGTTTTTCACCAAAAGAAGCTGCAGCAATAGGAATAATTGGTGGGGCCGATGGTCCAACTTCAATCTTCCTATCATCTCAAATAGCACCACATTTGTTGGGTCCAATAGCATTAGCAGCATATAGCTATATGTCATTGGTTCCAATTATACAACCTCCAATAATGAGATTCTTAACAACCAAGAAAGAGAGATTCATTGTAATGCCCAAACCAAAGGAAGTTTCTAGATGGGCTGTGTTGTTATTTCCTATGGTAACTGGAGCTATTGCGTCTTTAGCAATTCCATCTTCAGCACCATTAATTGGTATGTTGATGTTTGGCAATTTGATTAGAGAAAGTGGCGTAACAGATAGATTAAAGAAAACAGCTGGTGGACCAATGATAGATATAGTTACTATCTTTTTGGGAACTGCAGTTGGTGCAACAATGGAATCATCTCATTTCCTAAATGTTGAAACACTTGCAATACTTGGAATGGGTGCAGTAGCATTCGTGGTAAGTACAGGTAGTGGAATACTTTTTGCTAAATTCCTAAATTTATTTATTCAAGAAGGTAAAAAGATAAATCCATGTATAGGAGCAGCAGGAGTTTCTGCTGTACCAATGGCTGCACGAGTTGTTCAAAAATTCGTGTCAGAAGAAACAGATGGCCTGGTTAATCCATTAATGGAAGCAATGGGTCCCAATGTAGCTGGAGTGATTGGTTCTGCAGTAGCCGCCGGTATATTTCTATCATTCCTCGGATAGATTTATTAACAATTTAATGCATAAAACCCCAACAATCGTTGGGGTTTTCTTTTGTCCTTTCTTATGTAATTAATTATAATTATCTAATAGTAGTACTTAGTATTTATTCCAATATTTCGGTATCTTTTAGGGTTGAGAACATACTAATAGTAGACATAATTTTAAAAAAATGAAAGAGAACATGAACAAAAAGGTAGACAAACATACATTTCACATTCCTGTTATGGGAACTGGCTTCACTATAGATTCTCCCATAAAGATTGCTAAATATGGAATATCGTCAGTCGTTTCGCTTGTTGATGATATATTAATTGAGAATATGAGGGAGTATTACTCAAAGAAATTTAACGTTCCATTTAAAGGAATTTCAGATAAAATCGAAGATTTTAGAGCTAAAAGAATTACAGAATATCTTAACCTTATGGATAATATTGTAGCCGAAAAATTTGATGATTTAAAAAATTCTTATAAAAAAAATATTGATGATATTCATAAATATATCGATATGCTTCCGAATGCAACTGATTTGAAAGAAGAGTTTAACAAATTAGTTGAAAACAATGTTTATGTTAAGAAAATTCAGAATTGGCTTGATGAACATTTACATCCTGGGTCGATAGATGTAAATATTATGACCAAATTAGACAAAGCCAATTATTCTAAAGATGAAAAGCTTCCAACGGAATTTAACGATGCACATGCGTCTTTAAGAGGATTTGCAAATAGTAATTTAGAATCATCTTTAATTTTATCAGCTGGCATGAATCCAAGACTTTATAGTTATCTTGAAAATTTTGATGATTTTTTCCCTGATGAAAATGGATATATTAAAAAGAAAATTGTTATTAAAGTTAGTGACTATAGATCTGCTCTAATTCAAGGTAAGTTTTTAGCAAAAAAGGGTTTGTGGGTTTCTGAATACAGAATTGAATCAGGATTGAATTGTGGTGGACATGCGTTTGCCACTGATGGATTTTTAATAGGTCCAATTTTAGACGAATTCAAGAACAAAAGAGCTGAGCTGATTGAAACAGTGCATGCAATATTTGTTAAAGGTTTAGAAAATAAAAATAGAATTATTCAAAATTCTCCTTTACCACTTCTTATTACTGCTCAGGGTGGTGTGGGAACTGCTGATGAACATAAATTTTTAATGGAGCATTATGATCTTGACTCTATTGGCTGGGGAACTCCTTTTTTACTAGTCCCTGAAGTAACAAATGTTGATAACCAAACTTTAGACTTGTTGTGCGAGGCAAAAGAAGATGATCTATATTTAAGCAAAATATCCCCTTTAGGTGTTCCTTTCAATGCTGTTCGTGGTAATACTCAAGAGATTGAAAAGATAGCGCTAGATGAAAAGGGAAGACCTGGCAGTGCTTGTCCTAAGAAATTTTTGTTGTTTAATAAAGAGTTTACTGATAAAGAAATTTGCACAGCTTCAAGGCAGTATCAGGATCTAAAATTAAAAGAGTTAGAGACAAAAGAATTTGATCCCTTGACATTTGTAAGTGAAAGAGAAAAAATAGTTGCAAAAGAATGTTTATGTATTGGATTAGCAAATTCTACTATACACCTCCACGGAATTAATAATAAGATAAAGAGCGAAGGTGTTTCTGTTTGTCCAGGCCCAAATCTAGCGTATTTTTCAGAAATTCTCTCTCTAAAAGAAATGGTTGATCATATTTATAATCGGATTAATGTTATGAAAAGAAATGACCGGCCCAATTTATTTATGAAGGAGCTTTCACTTTATTTTGATTATTTGAAGAATAAAATTGATGAAATTGAAACTCCATTTACAGAAAAGCAAATTGCTTACTTCAATAAATTTGTCGAAAACATGAATAATGGGATTAATTATTATAAACAATTAACTAGTGAAGTTAAAGATAAGTTTGAAGGTATTAAAGAAGATTTTGTTGCTGAACTAGAACTTATCGAGATTGAACTGAATAGATTACTTACACCATTACAAATTGTTGAGACAGCTTGATATCTGTTAAAGAAAATCATCCTTTATAAAGGATGATTTGATTTTAACTTTAACTTCTATTTGTCTGGATAATTAATACCCTAATATTAGATACTATTATTAGACTCCGGTTTTCTAAATTAAGAATCCAACCTTTACACATTTTTAATATTTGATTTTACAATACCAGTTTTTTACATCATTTTTATTTAGTTTTAATTTCTTTTTGATTCTAACTAAAAATCATGCAAAAAACGATTAATAAAATTGTCTTACTTACACTTTTAATACTTGTCTTACCAATTTCGGCATTCTTTATCTACCAATTCGCTTCACTTAATGAATCTGAGAAAGAAATTAATAAGATTTACATCCAGCAACTTGAAGCTGTAATATATTCAGTTAATCAATATTCTGAAGATGTTGTCAGTAGTTGGATTAGTGATATTGCTAAAATTCAATCTCTGGATAAAACTCATTACGAGAAGGATTTCAAAAAAATATTAGATGATAATAATTCTATTAGCAGTTTATTTATCTCGGATCTAAATTTCACCGAAACTATGATTTTTTCACGTTTTTCGTCGGAGGAAGAAAGTATTTTAAAAGATTCTGTTAAAAAAGTGCTAGTGGCTAAGAAACCCGTAATTGAAAAATTGTGGAATTATTTTTCTAAAGGTTATCAAAAAATTGAACCAATTGGGAGAATTTCAAGAGATAGTTTATACGTGTGTTTATTTCCTTTGAGATCAGAAGACAATAAAAATATAATCGGTGGGATAACTATTGATCCCATTCAATTTATTCAACAAAATTTAGTTTCCAAAATTTCACAAGGGGCCGGAAATGAATTTGTTCTAGCAATATCAGCGGATAATGATAATAGAATTATTTATTCAAGCGAGAATATAAATGAAAGTCAAATGATAATTAAAAAATCATTATGGCTTCTTCCTGGAATGTCTCTTGGTCTTAAAATGAAAAGTGGTACAATTGAAGGATTGGTTTCTCAAAGATTTTATGAAAATATAATTATTCTTGGGCTTCTGTTGTTGATACTGACAATAGGTATTATTTTAATTATTTATAATATTAGAAAGGAGCTAGGTTTAGCTCAATTAAAATCAGATTTTATCACTAATGTATCTCACGAACTTAGAACACCACTGGCTTTAATTAGTATGTATTCAGAAACATTAGCTTTGGACAGAATTAAAACAGAAGAGAAAAAACATGAGTACTATTCAGTTATTCATAATGAAACTAATAGGTTAAGCAAAATAGTTAATTCCATTCTTAATTTTTCTAAGATGGAAAATGAATCCAGAAAATTTAATTTTCAGAATTGTAACCTTATTGAAATTAGTAATGAGGTTTTTAAATCTTACGATTACCATATTAAATCTAAGGGATTTGTTTATACATTAAATTATGCAGATAATATTGAAGAAATATTTGCCGATAATGATGCAATTTCAGAATCAATAATAAATCTTATTGAAAACACACTTAAATATAGTACTGATAAAAAAGAGTTTAAAATTATCATAAATACAAATGGTGAAGGACCATATTGGGAAATAAAGGATTATGGAATTGGAATTAGTAGAGAAGATCAACATAAAATATTTGATAAATTCTACCGAGTTTCTTCAGGACTGGTTCACAGTACCAAGGGTACTGGTTTAGGGTTATCTCTTGTAAAACAAATAATGGCTGCACATAACGGAGAAATCATTGTTGAAAGCAGTCTTGGATCAGGTAGTAAATTTAGATTACAGTTCCATCAAAAAAAGTAAATCACATAACTGGCTGAAATAATATGGGAAAAATACTAATAGTAGAGGATGAAGCTGCCATGAGACAAGGATTAGTAGATAATCTTGAATTTGAAGGTTATCAAGTGGATGAGGCTTGCGATGGAATGAGCGGTTTAGAAAAAATTCAAAATAATAAATATGACCTTATCATTTTAGACGTAATGATGCCTAAAATTTCAGGCTTTGATGTTTGTAAGAAGGTAAGGGCATCGGGTAATTTTACTCCAATTATTTTGCTTACAGCAAAAGGTGAGGAGATAGATAAAGTTTTGGGGCTTGAATTAGGGGCAGATGATTACATTACTAAACCCTTTGGTCTTAGAGAACTTTTGGCAAGAGTTAAAGCAATTTTGAGAAGAACAGAGAATATAATAGAAACTAGTAGTGAATACGCTATAGGTAAATTACGAATTAATTTTTCAACATTTAATGCGAAATCTGATGGTGTTGATATTAGCCTGTCGCATAGAGAATACGAAATTCTTAAATATTTGGTTGATCATAGAAACTCAACAGTCTCTCGAGATGATTTATTAAAAAACGTTTGGGGACACACAAATAGAATTAATACTAGAACTGTTGATAATTTTATTCTTAAACTTCGTCAAAAAATTGAGAATGACATCAATCATCCCCGTGTAATTTTAACTATTTATGGAATTGGTTATAAAATAGTACTTTAGTTTTATTTGCAGATTTGTTCTGTGACATTCTTTTACAATTGTTTACTAATGCATGACAACTTAAACATTGACTTTCCGTCTATTAGAGTAGGAATTTCAAAAACATTTAATGGAGGTTGTCATGTTACAGTACAATAATTATATAAGATATTCTGCAACATTACTATTAGTTTTTTTTGCAATACTTTTTGCTACAAATATTAATGCTCAAGAAATAAAAAGCAATAGTCATTCTTTTAGTAAAAATGATATTGGAAATCTGAATAATGGAATTAAGTCTGAAAATCCTGGATTAAGAAGAAGTGCTATCTATTTTGCAGGAAAGTATTTATTAAAAGAATCATCTGAAAATTTACTTGATCAATTAGAAATTGAAGATGACAAATGCATCAGAATACTAATTGTTAAAGTTTTATACTTGATAGGAAATGATGAATTTATGGATGATATTTATATGGTTGCTAAAAATGATGAAGATGTAAAAGTGAGAAAATTTGCATCATCAGTATACTCAATGATGAAATTGGAAAGATCACTAAATTTTGCGGTAAAAAATAATTAATCTAGAAAATAATATGAAAACATTAATAAATTCTATTAAATGTATTGTTTTATTTTCCTTATTAGTTCTTCCATTCAATATAATGTACGCTGAAGATTGGAAAGAATTGGTTGATTTAAGTGGTTACTGGAAATTTAACATTGGCGACGACAAAGAATGGTCAAAATATGATTACGATGATACCAATTGGGAAGAAATAAAAGTTCCATCCTCTTGGGAAGATGAAGGTTATCATGGATATAATGGCTATGCGTGGTACAGAAAACAAATACATATTCCCCAACATATTCACAATAAAAGTTTATATATATCATTAGGATACATCGACGATGCGGATGAAGTCTATCTTAACGGCCGGCTAATAGGTTCATCAGGTTCGTTTCCTCCAAGGTTTGAAACAGCATACAATGCTTATCGAAAATATCCTGTTTCTGCTGAGTATTTTAAGCCCGGGAAAGAAAATGTAATTGCTGTTAAAGTATACGACTCTCGATTAAATGGCGGGATTACCTGGGGAAATGTTTCCATAATGATTTTGGAATCATTGGATCTTGAAATAAATTTAGAAGGATTTTGGAAATTTAAGCTTGGTGATGATTTATCATGGAAATCCTCCGATTATTTTGATGCTGAGTGGGATAGTATACAAGTTCCCGCTTATTGGGAGATACATGGATACCAAGATTACAACGGATTTGCATGGTACAGAAAAGAGTTTTTTCTAGATGACAAATATGAAGGTGACCAGCTTGTTCTGCTTCTTGGAAAAATTGATGATATAGATGAATGTTACTTAAATGGTAAAATTATTGGTAGTACCGGTGATTTTGATAAGACACCACGAAACAATAGATTTGAGAATGAATATGCTGAACTAAGAGGTTATTATATTCCTGAAAATCTAATAAAGTATGGAGATGAAAATATAATATCTGTCAGGGTTTATGATGGATTCCGTGACGGAGGAATTTATCAAGGACCTATCGGTATTGCAACACAAGAAGAATATAGAAGTTATTGGAAAGAAAGAAGACGCAATAAAGGTTTTTGGGACTTTATCTTTAATGACTAGATGAAACTATTGTACTTTTTCAACAATTCTTCAGCCGCGGAAGTAGCTCTGGCATTACCTTTAAGCAATAATTTTTCTAATGTTCTTAATTCTTCTTGAACATCCTTGTTATCATAAAACTTATTTATCAAACTTTCTTTTATTAGTGAATGCATCCAATCGAGGGATTGGTTATTTCTTTGCCTAACAAACGTATTTAGTTTTTTGGTTAATTCAACAAACTCTTTTATCATTTCCCAAATATCACTAATTCCATTTCCTTCTATTGCAGATGCAAGTAATACCTTTGGTTGCCATCCTTCTGTATAGGGTTTTAAATAATGAATGGCATTTGCAAATTCGGCCCTGGCAATTTCTGCTTTCTGTTTATTATTCCCATCAGCCTTATTAAAAACAAGTGCATCCGAAATTTCAATTATTCCTTTTTTAATTCCTTGTAATTCATCGCCTGCGCCTGAAATCATAAGCAACAAGAAAAAGTCTACCATAGATCTAACTGTTATTTCACTTTGACCAACACCAACTGTCTCAATTAGTATTACATCAAAACCAGCTGCTTCACATGCCGTAATTGTTTCTCTTGTTTTTCTTGTAACTCCACCGAGATTGCCACCGGAAGGGGAAGGACGGATAAAACAGTTCTTTTCTCTTGAGAGATATTCCATTCTGGTTTTATCTCCAAGAATACTGCCTTTTGAAACTGAACTACTTGGATCAACTGTTAGTACTGCAACTTTATGCTTTTGTTGAATTAAATAAAGACCAAGAGCTTCAATCATTGTACTCTTTCCAGCACCGGGAACACCTGAGATTCCAATTCTTACGGAATTTCCAGAATGAGGCAATAATTTATCTAATACTTGAGCTGATTTTTCATGATGCTTAGATGAATTGCTTTCAATTAAGGTGATACATCGAGCTAGAAGGTTTCTATCGTCATTGAGAACACCTTTTACTAAATCATCAACGCTTGGTTGCTTAATTTTTCTTTCAGTTTTTTTTACTTGCGAGTTGGAATCTTTAGGATGAACTCCTTTTACTACATTTACGGCAAATTCTTTACCGGCATTTTTCGGTGTCCAATCGGGTTTATATGTTTTGTCTTTATTCAATGTATTATTTATATCAGTTTTTTGTAATAATCGCCAATAGATGATTTACAATATTACTTAAATACCTGGTTTCTTACCAATTCATTTGAATTATATGGCGCAGGATCACCTCCCAGATATTTGTGGAACCATTCCAGATGTGAATTATAATATAAGGGCATTGATTTTAAATGACTAGGCCAATGTCCATCATTATCAAAAATTATTAAACGTGAATCGATTCCCCTTTTTTGTAAAGCCGTAAAATATCTTAAACTTTGCGTGTAGGGAATTCGGTAGTCTCTTTCTCCAGTAATGATTAAAGTAGGAGTAGAAAAATTATCGATATATTTACTTGGAGATTGCTTATCGTATAAGTCTTTTTGAATCCAGGGATCGCCGCCTAAGTCATAGTCTGGGAACCATAATTCTTCGGTACCTAAATAAAATTGCTCAAGATCATAAATACCCATCATTGAAGAAAGGCACTTGAATCTGTTTCCTTTAGCTTGTAATAGATTCATAAAATAGCCGCCATAAGACCAACCCATGGCTCCCATTCTATCATTATCAATGAATGGTAATTCTTGTATATGATCCATCACTTTCATAACATCGTTATAAACATTGCCATCCCAACCTGTTGAAATATCTTTTGTAAATTCAGCTCCAAAACCAGTAGAACCATGTGGATTTGGAAACGCTAGAACATAACCAGCTCCAGGATAAACCTGCCAATCGGAACGGAATGAATCTCTCCATTGCATTTGAGGTCCACCATGAATATTGATCACGAATGGATATTTTTTATTCGGATCAAAATTATGCGGTTTAACAAGAAAGACTTGAATTTGTTTTCCGTTAGAACCTTCAATCCAAATTTGCTCACTTGGACGAATATCCACTCGGTCTGCTAATTCTTTATTAAAACTAGTAAGCTCAATTATTTTATTATTTATTAGATCAAGTTTAGCTATCTCTACAGGTTTATGAACGTATGAATAATTGAATAGAATAGAATTATTGTCCGGGCTTAATGTAAATCCATGTAAGCTTCTCTTTTCAAGCACACGGGTTATTTTAGAATTAGCCAAATTAAATTTAAGTACAGGATTGTAACCTTTTTCATCAATATAGAAATAAATAAATTTAGAATCTGAGGTCCATTCAAAATCATTAACTATGTTGTCAATATCTTCAGATAATATTTTATTATCACCTGTTTCTATATTATGGAGAACTAATTGCATTCTATCTGATTCATAAATTGGAATTTGCTGAGTTAGGTAAGCAATATATTTCCCATCAGAAGAAAATTTTCCGTGACCATCATATGCTTGATTTTCTATTGTTAAACTTTTGAGACCGGTTCCATCAATATTCACAATCCACACATCAGAGTTAGTTGATGATTCAGGATTATGAACTCGTTTTGAGGAGAAAACTACTTGCTTAGAATCTGGTGAAAAACCATAATCATCACTGCCGCCGGCTGAAAATGTAGGTGAATTATAGTAACCAGGAGTTAAATCAGTATAAGTCTTTCCACTAAGATCATACAAAACTATATGTGAATACTGTCCATCTGCGTATACTGTCCAGTGCCGAACAAAAAGACTGTCTGATAAATGAGCCTGAATTGGACCATCATTCATTGCTTCATTTAATTTTTTCGTTTTTGCTTCATCAACTCCCAATTCCGGAAAAATCAGTGTTGTGAAAATTATTTTGTCTCCATCCGGAGAAAGCTTTGGAGATTCAAGGCCCATATAAAAATCAGTAATTTGTTCTACTTCTCCACCATCCAAAGGCATATAGAACATTTGAGCAGAGCCTGTACGCTCTGAAATAAAATAAAATCCTTTATCGTCATTTCGCCAAATCGGATTAGAATCAGCAGATTTATGATTTGTTAATTGTTTTTGATTAGAACCATCAACATTAGAAATGTAAATATCCGTACTCGATTCACTTTTTGGTAAATTATAACTAGTTACTGTAAATAAGAATTGTTTACCATTGTTGGATATTACGGATGTACCAACTTTTTTTACTTTATAGACGTCTTCAATTGTAAAAGCAGATTTTTGAGCAATTAGATTTATTGAAAAAATGTAGAGAAGAACAAACAACAATATATTTGAACGCATATTAATTCCTTTTACTGACTAAAAATATTAACTACTATCTAAATATATGAAACTCTGTAGAAGCTTCTAAAGCTTAATTTTTATTAAATAATTTGTAACATTTTCTACCTTCACAAGTCTAAAGTAATAGTTAATTAAATTATTGGAGTTATGATGTATTTTAGAATTCTAGTTGCACTGATATTACTTTCATTTTCCCAAACATCTTTCACTCAAGATACTGAAGATTATGAAGAACCATATTATTCAACTAGTAGTTTGGATTTAGGGATTGCTAATACAGGATTGAGCTTTGGAAATTCCCAATCATGGAATGGCATTAGATTTAATGTAATTGACGACAATATAAAAACCATCAACGGCGTAAACTTTACATTTTGGCAGCCTGAAGATGTTTCTGATTCTGAGATAAACGGTTTGGCACTCGGTTTAGCTCCGGCCGCAGGTAATATCAGCGGTGCGGCAATTGGTTTCGGAGTTGTAACTGATCAGAATATGAGTGGATTAAATCTTGGATTGCTTGCTTCGGTTGCTGGTGGAGATATGATTGGCATAAACATCGGAACTCTTGCTTTAGTAGCTGAAGGAGATATAGGAGGTATCAATTTTGGAGGTTTAGCTCAAGTTTCGCAAAGTGGAATTTCTGGAATTAATTTCGGCGGGCTAGCATTAGTTTCTGAAGGTTCGATTGTTGGGCTAAATATTGGTGGTTTGGCTCTGGTTTCTCAAAATAATATAACCGGAATTAATTTTGGCGGACTCGCATTAGTTTCAGAGGGTGGAATAGAAGGTATTAATATAGGAGGTTTAGCTTTAGTATCACAAAGTGAAATATTTGGAATTAATATGGGTGGACTTGCTCTTGTTTCAGAGGATGAAATTACTGGAATAAATATTGGTGGTTTAACTGTTACTAGTGGTAGTGGTATTATGGGATTAAATATCACATTAGGTAAACTAATGAGTGAGGGTGAAATTGCAGGTATTAATTTTGGAGGTTATAAAACAGAAAGCGATGAATTAAAAGGGATTAACATTTCTGTAGGTTGGACTGAAATATATGAACTGAATGGTTTTTCACTTGCAAGCTATAATAGAATATATGGTGAACAGAATGGTCTTACAATTGGGGTGGTTAATTTTGCAGAATTCCTTAATGGTATTCAAATTGGGCTCATAAATATTGCAGAAAACAATCCGGCACCATTTAAAATATTGCCATTTATTAATGCGAATTTTTAGAAGTAATGTAGCCTCAGACTTTAGTCTGAGGAAAACAAAAAACCGCAACATAATGGCTGCGGTTTTTTTATATTCGTTGTATGTACTAATCAAAGAAAACTAACTACTGAATCTCTCTTTTATTAGCTCCATAAGTTTAATGCTTGCTTCTGGTAATTTTGTGCCAGGTCCAAAAATTGCCGCGGCACCTTGTTCATAAAGATATTCATAATCTTGTGCCGGAATAACTCCACCAATAATTACTATTATATCTTCTCTGCCTAATTTTTTCAATTCCTCAATAAGTTGAGGTAGCAAAGTTTTATGTCCTGCAGCGAGTGAACTCATACCAACAACATGAACGTCGTTTTCAACGGCTTGCTTTGCTGTCTCTTCAGGAGTTTGGAAAAGTGGACCAACATCAACATCAAAGCCCATATCAGCATATGCTGTAGCTACAACTTTTGCTCCTCTGTCATGACCATCCTGTCCAATTTTTGCAATCAATATTCTTGGTCTTCTTCCTTCGTTCTCTGCAAATTCGTTTGTAAGATCTCTAGCTTTAGTTAACATCTCGTTTTCGCTTCCTTTATATTCACTACTGTAAACACCTGATATTGTTCTTGTTACTGCTTTGTATCTGCCGCTTACTTTTTCAATTGCGTCAGAAATTTCACCTAAAGTAGCTCTTTTTCTGGCTGCTTTAACAGCTAAATCTAATAAATTTCCCTCTTTAGTTTCAGCACATTTTGTAATGGCAGCAATAGCTTGCCTTACTTCATTTTCGTTTCTCGTTTTCTTTATTTCGTTAAGTCTCTTTATCTGAGATAATCTAACAGCTGTGTTGTCAACTTCTAAAATTTCAATCGGATCTTCTTTGTCTAGTTTGTATTTATTAACTCCTACTATTGTTTCTTGTCCAGAATCTATTCTAGCTTGCCTTCTTGCTGCGGCTTCCTCAATTCTCATTTTAGGAATTCCAGCTTCAATAGCTTTTGTCATTCCACCTAAAGTTTCAATTTCTAATATGTGTTCCCAACCTTTCTTAATTAAAGAATCGGTCAAGTATTCCACCAAGTAAGAACCTGCCCATGGATCGATTACTTTTGTAATTCCTGTTTCATTCTGCAAATAGAGTTGTGTGTTTCTAGCAATACGTGCTGAAAAATCAGTTGGAAGAGCGATTGCTTCATCTAAAGAATTTGTATGTAACGATTGAGTGTGTCCTAATGCTGCTGCCATAGCTTCCACACATGTTCTAACAACATTGTTATATGGATCTTGCTCAGTTAAACTCCAACCTGAAGTTTGTGAGTGAGTTCTTAAAGACATTGACTTAGGATTTTTAGGATTAAATTGTTTGATGAGTTTTGCCCAAATAACTCTAGCAGCTCTCATTTTGGCAATTTCCATGAAGTAATTCATACCTAATGCCCAAAAGAAAGAAAGACGTGGTGCAAATTGATCTACACCTAAACCAGCTTTGATTCCCGTTTTTACATACTCTAATCCATCAGCTAAAGTGTATGCCATTTCGAGATCTGCAGTAGCTCCTGCTTCCTGCATATGGTAACCTGAAATACTAATGCTATTAAACTTTGGCATGTTCTGAGATGAATACTCAAAAATATCTGCAATAATTTTAATTGACTGCTCAGGTGGATAAATGTAAGTGTTTCTAACCATGTATTCTTTCAGAATATCATTTTGGATAGTTCCAGTTAGTAATTCCGGACTTACACCTTGTTCTTCAGCAGCAACAATATAAAACGCCATTATTGGAAGAACTGCTCCATTCATAGTCATTGATACAGACATTTTGTCAAGTGGGATCGAATCAAATAAAATCTTCATATCTTCAACAGAATCAATTGCAACACCTGCTTTCCCAACGTCACCAACTACTCTCTGGTGATCGGAATCATAACCTCGATGAGTTGCAAGATCGAATGCAACAGAAAGACCTTTTTGACCCATAGCTAAATTTCTACGATAAAAAGCATTGCTTTCTTCTGCGGTAGAAAATCCAGCATATTGACGAACAGTCCAAGGTCTTGCAACGTACATTGTGCTATATGGTCCTCTCAAAAAAGGAGGTAGGCCTGACATATATTCTAAATGCTCAAAATCTTTAATGTCATCTTTAGTGAATAGAGGAGCAACAGGAATTTGTTCCATTGTTTGAAATACCGCATCTTCGGTTGATTTACCTAAAGATTTCTCAAAATCTGATTTCCATTCTTTATAAGATTTGGTTACTTTTTTGAATTTAAGTTCAACATTATTAAAATTTGGTTTGTTCATTATTTTGTCCCTCCGATCTTATTATAGAGGGAAGTTAATATTGTCATCACATCAGCCCCTAAAAATATAAAGTCATCAATTCCTGCATTTTTATATTCTTCTATTTTATCTTTTGGATAACCTGCGAGAATAATTTGAATATCTGGCTTTTTTGTTTTAAATTCGCTTGTAATTTGTGGCACAATTTCAGAATATTTATCATCAGTTGAACAAATAGCTACTATTGGCGCATCAGAATCCAGCGAACCTTTAACAACATCTTCAATCGAAACGCAACCTTTTGGATCGATAACATCAAAACCACCAACTTCAAAGAATCCTTTTGAGAATTCGGCACGAGCCTTGTAATCTTTTACTGAGCCCCAATTTGCTAAAAATATTTTTGGTAAGGAGCCATTTTGGTTTTTGTATTCGCTGGCTAATTTTCTAAGTTGCTCAAAATCCTCTGATGTTCTTTTCTTAGACAATTTTTGGATTTTAATATTTTCTTTATGAGAAGAATTTAGGGCGCTTGATATTTCTCCAATTGTCGTTCCAATTAGATATGCTTCGGTCATAGTATCAATTATTTCTGATGTATTTGAATTTGAAATTGAATTCAATTTTTCCATTACAGATTCATGTTTCTCTTTAGATCCACTTAATCTGAATTTTTTTAAATATTCAGCTCTTTTATTCTGAAATTTTACCTGGTCAAGTTTTCTTTCATCAAGTTTAGTTTCATTCACATCAGCAAACATGTTAGTACCGACAATTACAGATTTTCTTTTATTTATATCTTTTTTACGTGAATCAGTAACTACTGAGATTTTATCTTGAATTATTCCTTTACTGAGTGAATTAAAAATTCCACCTTCATTTTCAATTTCTTTGAATTGATCCCAAGCTTTAATTGCCATCTCTTCAGTTAAAGACTCAATAAAGTAAGAGCCGCCGGCTGGATCAATAACTTGATCAAGGTGAGATTCTTCTCTAAGAATAGTCTGAGTGTTTCTAGCTATTCTTCTTGAAAAACTATCTGGGGTTCTAGCTGATTCATCAAACGGGCTAGTTGTAATATTATTTACACCACCTAAAATGGCACTAAACGTTTCAGTGGTTGATCTTAATATGTTTACATAAGGATCCAACGTTGTTTGGTAGAATGCGGAAGATTTTGCCCCAATATTTAGTTTAAGATTTTTGGAATCAACTCCGTATTCACTTGCAATGTTTGTCAAAAGTACTTTTGCAGCTCTGAATTTAGCAATCTCCATGAAATAATTCGTGCTTATACCAAAAGAAAATTGGATATTATTAATTACTTCTATGGCTTCAACATCTCTTTCAAGCAATTGATTCAAATAATAAACGAGAGTAGACATTGCATACGCTAATTCTTGAACAGAATTTGCTCCTGCGTTTTGATAGGGTAGAGTATTTACTCCGATAGTTCTGATTTTAGGAGCAGACTTTTTAGTCCATTCTAAAGAATGCTTCATCATATCAAAAATAATATTCTGATTTATAGGCAATTCTCCATAAATACATAAGTGAGCCATTGGATCAGCAGTGATGGCTGCATCTAATTTTGCAATATCTGTACCTGTTGTACTAATGTAGGCGTTAATTAAAGAGATTATTGGAACGGAATTATAACCGGCATCCAAATATATTGGAACCGAGCTTAGATCAATATTATCAAATGCTCTTTTTACAGAATTAATAGCTGAAATTGATAAGCCCGTATCTCCTACTTGATCGATAGGTGCATAATCAGCATCTAAACCTAATTTTGTGGCTGTATCTAATAACAGATTTATGCAATTCTGGCCATTTTTTAAAGCTTCATGAATTGACATGTTAAAATTTTTAGCGTCAGCTACTAGTATTTCTTGGTTAACATCCCATGTTTTGCCTCTATAACCTGTTGTTGAATCACCTCTTACAAAATTTTCAGCTCCAGGCAATGAGTCTATAAATGGCGATTCCTTAATGTTTTCAATAGTATAAATTGGATTGAGATTTATACCTTCATAGGATTTTGTGATTAGTTTTTTTT
>SWCC01003914.1_pt1 | contig 141151 bp, 130 predicted proteins | sample 4692971 | NCBI WGS metagenome assembly SWCC01 (sample SAMN10267277, study PRJNA491770) | bioreactor metagenome | isolation source: DHS bioreactor inoculated with subseafloor sediment | place: Japan: off Shimokita Peninsula | collected 2006-08
CCCCCCCCCGTCCGAAGACCGATGAACACCGCCGCCGTTGCTTGCCGCGTAGATGACCGCAGGACTGAGCGGATCGATTGCCAGCGCCTGTATATCGAGCTGCCGCAAGCCCATATTGACCGCCAACCAGACCGCCCCACCCGCAGCGCGCTTGAAGATGCCTTTGCTGGTGCCGACATAGACGGTATCGAGGTGCTGAGGATCGAACACGATGTGTCTGATGATCGCGCCGCCGATCTCGCCCACGACGCGCCAGTGCTCACCGCCATCCTGTGTGCCGAACAACTCACCGCTGGCACCACCTGCAAGCATGACGCCCTCGTGCCGGGGATGAACTGCCAGCGAAAACAGGCCGGACCCCACGCCCTGACCCACGACATGCCAGTTTCTGCCTCGGTCGCGGGACATGAAAACACGCCCTCCACCGCTCACTGCATGAACCCTGAAATGGTCCACCGGATCGGCGACGATTGCAGACACCCAGGGGTCGGCAATCCCCTGCCCCGCCTCCCACGAGCGCCCCCCATCCAGAGATCTGAAGGCGCCAGAATACCGGCTGCCGACGTGTATGACGGCGGGCTCGCCGGCCTTGAGCCCCTGATCGATGAGCAGTGTTTCGACCTGCAGATTGTGCAGCCCGCGATTGGCGCTGCGCCACCCGTCGCCGCCATCCGACGACATCCGCACACCGGCAAACCGCGTCCCCGCAAAGACATGTGCTGGCAAGCGCTCGTCGATGGCGAGCGTTTCGACCTCCGAGCCACGCGTCCATGCCGCCACGGCGTGCCAGGTGTGTGCGCCGTCGCCTGAGCTGAACACCTCGCCCGATTGCGCTTGCGCGTAGAAAGTCCCGCTGGGCGCTCGCGCCAGCCCGGTCACCATGGAATCGTCGAGCCCCTCGTTTGCAGTAGTCCAGGTACGGCCGTCATCACGGGACACGACGACGCCTTCGCCCGGCAGCGCCACAAGAATTGCATCGCTGCCGGCGTCGACAAGCACGTCCTGCACAAACCAACCCGGCATGCCGATTTCCACCCAGTGCGCGGCGCCGGCCTGCTTGCGGTAGAGGCCACCCATCGTGCCCGCATAGACGGTACCCTGCACCCGCGTATCGGTGGACAGCGCATTCACAAACGCATCATTCAGCCCCTCGGAATCGGCTCGCCAGCTTTCACAGGCATCGTCCGAGCGGTATACGCCGCCCCCGAAGCTCGCAACCATCAGCCCGGAAGGGTTCGCAGGGTCGACGATGATGGCGCGCAGCGCGAGCGTGTCCAGACTTGCATTGCACGGCTGCCAGGTCCGACCGCGGTCTGCGCTGCGGAACACACCTTTTGCGTCGGTCGCCGCAAAAAGTCGCGAAGGCGTGAGCGGCCCCACGGCGATGTCCACCACGGTCGCACCCGCCAGCCCGGCACTGGCCCGCTGCCAGCGCTTGGCCGCATCGAGCGAGCGGAATACCCCGCCTTCCCGCGTTCCCGCGTACATCACCCGCGCATCAAGACGATCGAAAGCGATGGTCCGCACCGTCCCCCCCTCGGGGCCGATCGACTTCCAGCCGCCATCCCACCTTGCACTGCAGAACAGGAACGCAAGCACCACCCACGCGCCAGATACGAGCACACCACCCCACGCCACCTCAGAGCGCAAGCTCATGGACGAACACGGCAACGTTGTCTGCGAGACTTGCCCGGATCCGCTGCGCAACAGGTGCATGCGCGCTCAGATCGAGTGAGCAACGGTAAATGCTTGCGCCAAGCTTGATCGTGCGCCGATCGAACACCTGGTTCATCAGGTGGGCGACCCGCAAGGAGGTATGGAAGTTGATGCACATCAGCGTGGTTTCGATCCGCTTGCCGAGCTGGACACAGGTCCCGATATGAAAGCACCCCGCACCCGCCGAATGACTGCTCTCGTCAAATACGGGCGGCATGCCACGCTGCGCGGCATCAAGCGCGCTGCGCGCAAGGCTGCGCTCGACACCGCTCGCATTCGCATGAAACAGCGCCAGCCCAAGCTCGCCGATGGTAAAGCGCTCGAGCGCCGGCGGGTCGCAGTCGCGCGCCTCCACCGTCCATCCGACGTTATCCATGATGATCATATGGAAGCGGTGCCAGCGATCGAAATCGCGCTCGCGATCGAAGCGTGCGTCTGCCCCCAATTGCGCAAAGAGCAGTGCATCCAGCACATCGGCCCGTGCGGCATGAGCAACTCCGGCAACGAAGGACACAAGGCTGCCCTTTGCAACATAAGCACTTTGCTGCTCATCACTTGTCGCGGTCGATAACCCCCGCATCGCAGGGCGAAGCGGTCCGGCGAAGGCGCGGCCTGCATGCACCAGCCCGGGCGCGGGAAGGGGCAGGTTCTCGACGAAGGCAATCTGTTCCGGGGAGTCGGTCCGCAACGGTCTTCACTCCAGTCGTTCGCACACGCCGGGCCGGGTGCGTGTGGGTCGGTCAGGGACGGTTCCCGGCTTCCTCCTGTTCCAGAAACCGGCGCAACAGCACCGGCCGTGCGGTCTCGAAGATCGCCATGTTGAGCCTCGCTGCCCAGATGGCGAGCCGGAACGCATGACGGGGCGCGGCTTCAGGCACGGCGGCTGTTGGCAGTTCGACCAGTTCCGCAGGGAGCGCAACGAGCAAGATCGATGTCAGCAGCGGCACTCCATTCGCGTCCTGCTCGACAAGCCCGGCCCAGCGTGGCCGGCGTGGCCATTCACCCGCAACCTGCAGCTTTCCGATCAGTCCGCGCGTCATCGGATGTTCGCCAAGCGCCTGCTTCAGGATGCGCTTTGCCGCCCCCTCCTGCGTTTCGTCCGGCACTTCGTACGCGGTGTTCCAGGCACGCTCCACCATGACCCAACCCAGTTTCGCAAGCGTCTTCTCGCAGGTATCCAGCCAGTCATCGGGCTGCTCTTCGATGGACACGCCGACATGGGCCGCATGTGCCTCGGCCGCCCAGGTCGTCAGCGTCACCGCGTCGCGGGCCGCATCGGCGACATCCTGACCAAAGGCGAAGATCAGGTTATCGGAGACGCGGTACGCCCTCTGAGACTCAAGGTAACGCTCCGTGGCCGTCACGCCTTCCCGCCCGCTATCCTAGAAACCAAGATCGAGATCTTCGACGTAGGCCGCGACATGGTCGCGCATCTTCTGCTCCAGCTTGTCGCGCGCACCCTTGGCGTAGTAGTCCTGATTGAAGGTCGCCACCTTCTGATCCTTGTAGATGGACACATCGGAGCTCTTCCAGTTGAACCACAGCACCGTGGTGTCACGCGTCTTGAAGTCCAGCGCAAACGCGCCGAAGGCCAGCGACAGCGACTCGTTCTCCTTGCTCGCCACGCCGAGGAGAAACTTCCCGGCCTTGTCGCTCATGGTGGAGTTGTTGAACAGCTTGATACGGTTCCCGTCCCGCGGCAGCTTGCCGATGGCATCAATCGCAGCCTTCGCGATCGCCGCCCCGTTCTGCGATGCCACAGCCGTCAGCACCTCGATGATCACGGCATCCACCGACAGCCCCTGCGAGGCCGCCTTGTACTTCTCCCAGCTGAACGACATCACCCAGCCCAGGTTGGACATCACCTTGGAATAGTTCGCGAACCATGCCTGCATGCTTTCGAACGACTGGTTGTCGGGCACCACGATGTCGGAATTGAGTTGTGCCGCCAGCGTGGTGTATTCGATGTCCTGCTTGTCCTGCCCGGAGAGGTTCCCCGAGAACGCAGTCACCTGCCCCTTGATGAGGGCTGCAGTGGGTTTGTCTGTTTCAGCGCTCAGGGGCGCGCCAAGAATGGCGGCACGTTTGGACTGATGCCCGAGCATTCTTGCGTCGGCTTCAATGTCCGGAATCTGAAGGGACATCACGTACTGGTCGGAATCCTGTGTCATCTGGCTCTCCGTTAAGTGATTCAGGGGCTGATCGACAATGTTCGACGTAACGCGCTCAACAGCGGAGGTCGACAGCGGCGTCCTGTCAGTCTAGTTCAATCACCGGGCATTGAAAGTCCGAGGGGAGATGCGCCTGCGATGTGCAGGCGGACCAAGGCCGCCATGCCGCGCGTCATCCTCCCCACCGGCCACTAGCTCAGCCTGATGCCGGTCTTCTTGAGAATCGCCGTGGAAAAAAGGACATCGTGCGCGCGACACGCGCGGGGAAAGCGGGTCTGGATCAGCGCCGCGACTTCGTCGACACGCTCGAGTGCGGCCTCGCGGCTGCCTGCGTGCACCATCGCAAACAGGTTGTACGGCCAGTCGGGCAACTGGCGCGGCCGGCGGTAGCAATGGGTGATGAAACCGAGCGCCCCCACCAGTTCGCCGACTTCATCCACCAGCGCGTCGTCGATATCCCATACGGTCATGCCGTTTGCGGTATAGCCGATGGCGTAGTGATTGGGCACTGCGCCGATACGCCTGATCGCACCGCTGGACAGCATCGCCGCGAGACGTTCGCGCACCACGGCTTCGGTGCAGCCAAGCTGGCTGGCGAGCTCGGCATAGGGACGCGGCACCAGCGGCAAGCCCTGCTGGGTGGCGAGTACCAGGCGACGATCCAGTTCATCGCCTCCCGCATCGACACCGCTCACCGATTCGTTCGTCATCAGGCATCCAGCCTCATTTCGACGAAGTACTCCCTTTCCTTGGGAAACAGATGTACCGGCAAGCCGGTAAGCGTCTCGATGCGCGCCGCCGCATCCGCGATGCCCTCGGGGCTTGCGGTTGCGAGCACGAACCACATGTTGAAGGCATGCGTGCGGCAATAGTTGTGCGCCACGGCCGGCAGGGAATTGACGGCGTCCACCACCCGCTCCCAGTCGGCCTCGGGCACCGCCATCGCCGCCAGGCAGAAGGCACCGCCCATGCGCTCGATCTGGAACATCGGCCCGAAGCGGGTCAGCACGCGGTCGTCGAGCAGACTGCTCAGACGCGCGATCACTTCGTCCTCGCTCAGACCAAGCATCGCCCCGATGGCAGCATAGGGTTGTTCCACCAGGGGAAACTCGCCCTGCAGTGCGTTGATCAGGCGGCGGTCGACGGCGTCGGGCTCACGACTGGCAGCGATACCGCGTGCCCCCCGCGCCGTGTGTTCAGCCATGACCGCTCTCCGGCCCCAGTGGCAGGTAGTGCGCGCCGCTCTGCTTGAAGCGCCGACCGCTGAACAGCACCGCATGCGGAAAGTGATCGAGCCCGAGCGAGCGGGCGATCTCGTCCCGCTGCGCAAGCACGGCTTCGCGGACGCTGCCGTGGATCATGCAGAACAGGTTGTAAGGCCAGTGCGGAAGGGACCGTGCGCGCCGATAGCACAGCGTGACGCCGGGGTGCCGTGCGAGCTGCCTGCCCAGCGTGCTGGCCAGTTCGTCCGGCACATCCCACACACACATGGCGTTGGCCTTGATGCCGAGTTCATGGTGACGAACCACCACGCCGAAGCGCCGGATCAGCCCGTCCTCGAGCGCACGCGACACGATCTCGATCACCATGTTCTCGTTCAGACCGACCCGCTGGCCGACGCCAGCCCACGGCGCGGGCATGATGGGCAAGCCGCGCTGCAGGGCGGCGAACAGACTGCGTTCCATCTCCGGCAGGGCACATGCCGTCGCAGTGCTGCCCGACACACGGGACTCGCACTCGGCCCGGTCTGCCGCACTGCGTCCGGAAAGATCGAAACCGAGATCGATATGGAATTCTTCTTCCAGCGGCAGGATGAGGGCATGGCAGCCGGTATCGGCCTCGATGGAACAGACCATGCGCCGCAAGGTCTTATCGTCGGCAGCGGACGCGACGAACCACAGATTGAAGGCGTGCTCGCGCTCATAGTTGTGATTGACGCCAGGCTCGGCGCTTACGCGTGCAGCGACGTCGTCCAGGCGTTCCGGTGGCACCGCCAGCGCCACCAGCGCGCCCGCACCCAGGCGACGCGGTGCGAACACCGCGCCCACCCGGCTCACCACACCGGACGTCACCCAGTCGAGATAGCGTTCGATGACCGCCTGCTCGCTCAGACCGACGCGGTCGCCGATCACGGCAAAGGGACGCGGCACGAGCGGAAAGCCGCGCTGCCAGTCGTTGAGAAGACGAAACTCGGCACTGTCGATGTCGAGCAGCAAGGGATGGGTGCGTGCCATGGCTCAGAACCCGGTACGCGCTGCGCGGCTGGTAAAGAAGATGCCGCTCGGACTGGCTGCCGCAAAGCTGTGAAGCGGCTTGTGGCTGGCCGTGTCGTAGATGAACACCCGGTTGTCGTCCCGCGACGACAGCCATACGACCTCGCCGCGGGGCGCGAACTCCATGTGCAGAATGGCGCGTCCCGGCTGCAGCGTATCGACCACATCCTGGCTCAGGGTGTCGATGACCTGTACCCAGCCGTTCTCGGGAAAGGCGAAGTTGACCCACACCTCACGCCCGTCCGGCCGCGCCATCACGAACACCGGCTGGCTCTTCACCGCAATCCGCCCCACTTCCTGCCAGGTGGTGGTGTCCACCACCAGCACTTCATGACGGCCGATGGCGGGCAGGTAGGCACGCCCGCCTGCAATCGCCCAGCCGCGAAGGTGCGGCATCTTGTACACCGGCAATGGTGCGTCGCCCTTGCCGTAGCCGGCGAGAATCTTGCGCACACCCTGCTGCGGTTGCCACAGGTCGAGCATGGCCAGCCCGTCCTCACCGAACAGGCCCGCGATGTAGTAGCGCCCGTCGGGTGTCACCAGTGCATCATAGGGCTGACGACCGGCGGGGAAGCGCTGCGTTGTCGGGTGTGCCGGATCGGAGAGATCGGTCACGCGGATCTCGTCCGCATCGAACAGGGAATACACGAAGCGGTTGCCCGGCAGATCTGCCAGACCAACCACCTTGGAGCGCTGACTGTCGCTGCCGTAGCTCGCCGGCACGTCGGCGACCAGTTCGAGGGTCTCGGCATCGAAGGCCTTGATGCCGCCGGGGGTGTAGTTCTGCGCAACGACGATGCGGCCATCCTGTGAAATCGCGCCGCCAATCGCGTTGCCCGCCTGCATGATCCGCCGGACGATGCGCCCGGTCAGCAGGTCGACCTTGCTCAGGCCTCCATCGCGCCCGAACACGAAGGCATAGCGCGCGTCGCGCGAGAACACCACCGAGGCGTGCGACAGGTCACCCAGCCCTTCAACCTGAGCGAGCACGGCGCGCGCACTGGTATCGACAATTTTCACGCGTCCGTCGGCACGCTCGATCAGCACGCCAAGATCGCCGGTACCGCGCAGTACCGGCGCGGCCGTGGTGCAGGCCGACAGCAGGAGCACCATCACCGGCAACAGAATGCCCCATAGCAGCGGCGGGGAAAGGCGAACGTTTTCCTTCGACATGTAGCGACTCCTGCTTCTTTCTAGCGTTCTGCGCGCTGCAACGCCAGCCCGCGATCGGCCGGAAAACCGTGCATCAGCTGATCAATGATCCAGCGCGCTTCGAGTTCGGAGAGAATGCCGCGAAACGGTGGCATCGGCGTGCCGGGACGCCCGTACATGACGGTTGCCACCAGTCCGTCGACCGGTTTGTCGGCAAGTGCAGCGGGGGTCAGCGCGGGCCCGAGCCCACCGCCAAGCGTCAGCCCATGACAGGAGCCGCAGTCCTGGCGAACCATGTGCACCAGCACGCGTTCGCGTTCGGCCGCAAGCGGCGGCGTGGCCGAAGCGAACACGGACATCAGGGTGAGCCCGACAAGAACGAGAACATGCATCAACAGTGCTGGCGGCTTCATCATGCTATCCGTATGCGCTTCATCTGGGATCAGCATGACGCCTGAGCACCATGCCTGCCTTGACCCGAATCAACCGTGCCCTTCGGCAGCCGGGGCCAGCCCCGACCGTGGGCCGCAGACACGAAAAAGCCAGGACAATCGCTGACGAGAGTCCTGGCCGTCTGAGCAGCGCGACCGGCGTCGCGCCTTCAATGCATCAATACACGTCGTGCTGGGTGTTATACAGGTTGAACTTGCCGGTCGGCGTGATCAGACGCGGATCCTTGATCACCGCCTTGAGCGTGCGGGTCTTGTCATCGACCACGACGATTGCCGACTCCTGGTTCTTGGCTGACCACACGGAGAACCAGACCTCGTCACCCTTGACGTTGTACTCGGGCTGCAGCACGCGCTTGGCGCCTTCACCCAGCTCGGCCCACTTCGCAATCGGCAGCACTTCGAAGCCCTTGTCGAGCTTGTTGATGTCATACACCGCGATCGACTGGCTTACCGCCGGATCGGGATTCAGTGCGGTGTCCACCCACAGGTTCGTCGACTTCGGGTGGGTCTTGAGGAAGAGCGATCCTCCGCCCTGCCCGTTCAGCGACTCGACCATCTTCCACGCATACTGCTTGTGCTTCTCGGGATCGGTACCGATCAGCGCAATGGTTTCGTCGCCGAGGTGGCCGGTCGCCCATACCGGACCATACTTGGGATGGATGAAGTTGGCGCCACGACCCGGGTGCGGGATCTTGCCGACATCGATCAGACCGGCAAGCTTGCCGTCCTTCGAATCCACCGCCGCAACCTTGTTTGACTGGTTGGCGGCAACCATGAAGTAGCGCTTGGAGCTGTCCCAGCCGCCATCGTGCAGGAAGCGTGCGGCTTCGATCTCGGTGGTTTTCAGCGCGTTGATGTTGGAGTAATCCACCATCAGGATCTTGCCGGTTTCCTTCACGTTCACCACGAACTCGGGCCGGTAGTGCGAGGCCACGATCGAGGCAACCCGCGGCTCGGGGTGGTATTCCTGCGTGTCCACCGTCATGCCGCGCGTACCGACGATCTTGAGCGGTTCGAGCGTGTCGCCTTCCATGATGACGAACTGCGGCGGCCAGTAGGAGCCTGCAATCGCGTACTTGTCCTCGAAACCCTTGTACTTGGAGGTTTCGACCGAGCGGGCCTCGAGACCGGTGCGGATCTCGGCGACGGTGTCCGGTTTCTCCAGCCACAGGTCGATGAGGTTGATCTTCGCATCGCGACCGATCACGTACAGGTAACGACCGGACGCCGAGGTGCGCGAAATGTGGACGGCATAGCCGGTCTTGAGGATATTGATGATCTTCTTGCTGTCGCCGTCGATCAGGGCCACTTCGCCACTGTCACGCAGAGTGGTGGAGAAGATGTTGTCGAGGTTGTAGCTGTTCATCTTCTTCGTCGGACGCTTCTCCGGCGGCACGATCACCTTCCACGTCGCCTTCATGTCGGCCATGCCGAACTCCGGCGGTTGCGGCGGGGTTTGCTGAACATAGCGCGCCATCAGATCGACTTCGTCATCGGTCAACTCACCCGACGTACCCCAGTTCGGCATCCCGGCCGGCGAACCGTACTTGATGAACACCTTGAGGTACTCGGTGCCCGAGGCCAGGGTCTTGTCGGGCGTCAGCGGCTTGCCGGTTGCGCCCTTGCGCAGCACGCCGTGACAGCCTGCACAGCGCTGGAAATAGATCTGCCGGGCCTTGTCGAACTCGGTCTTGGACATCGACGGTGCCTTGGAATTGATGTCCTGATACATCTCGACCGCCTCAAGCGGCGAACCACCCGCCTGGTACTTCATCTCGGCAGGCGAGACGTCCTTGTGAGTCTCCTCGGCCCAGGCCGCAGTCAGTGCCAGCGGCAGCGCAGCCAGCACGGCGGCATGACGAATCCAACGCATATGCTGCATTTTCCCTCTCCTTCGTAACGCATGAACAGACGAAAAAATCATGCGATCAGTATCGAACTGGTGCCGACTTGCGATCCTTGATGTGAATTAATTTTCCATGCTGCACTTAGGGATAAAGTCCAGTCATCCTAAAACTAGCAGATATTGACTGAGAATAAAGACCATGACCCAAAGCACCCTGCTTCGCCCTGCGTCCTCCTCGCTCATCCACCTCAACCGGGGATCTGCTGGCTCCTTCGCAAGCCCGGCGGCACCGCGCCAACCCGGGCACGCCGGCACCGCAACCGGCTCGGTCGCCCTCGTGGGCGCCGGCCCGGGCGACCCCGAACTGCTCACCATAAAGGCGGCCCGGCGCATCGCCGAAGCCGATGTCATCGTCTATGACCAACTCGTGGGCGAAGGCATCCTGGATCTGGCGCGCCCCGATGCACGGCGCATCTATGCGGGCAAGAAGGCCGGCAGGCATGCACTGCCCCAGGACGAGATCAACCTGCTGCTGGTGGAACTCGCGCTTCAGGGGCTCAGGGTCGTTCGCCTCAAAGGCGGAGACCCCTTCATTTTCGGACGCGGCGGGGAGGAGATGCAGGCACTGATCGCCAGCGGCATCGCCTGTGAGGTCGTACCCGGTGTCACCGCTGCAGCAGGCATGGCGGCAAGCACCGGCATTCCGCTGACGCACCGTGACCATGCACAGACCGTGGTGTTTGCCACCGGCCACCTGAAGGAAGGCAGCGTCGATCTCGACTGGGACGCGCTGGCCAGACCCCATCAGACCATCGTCATCTACATGGGCCTGGGTGCGCTCGACATCATCTGTCGTGAGCTGGTAGCGCACGGTCTGTGGCGCACCACGCCTGCCGCGGTCGTGCATGCCGCCACAACGCCGCAGCAGCGCATCGTCACCAGCACCCTGATGTCGCTCCCCTTCGAGGTGCGTGCCGCGAAGCTGCAGACGCCCAGCCTGATCGTGGTGGGCACGGTGGTTGAGCTGCATACCATGCTGACCAGAACGGTCGATCAGGTTGCAGCGCTTGCCGTCTGACCAGGCCCCTCGAACACCACGACGCTGCAATTCATCAGCGGGCCTCCCGACGCCATAAACTGGGGTGGGCCCTGCATCGGTTGTAGAATCCTGCCCTTATCCCGCATCCCATCATGGCAGGCTCGAACGTGGCGTCATCCCGCTCCAACCCGTTTCGCATCGCGATCAATGGTTACGGTCGCATCGGCCGCTGCTTTCTGCGCGCCCTTCACGAATCGTCGATCAGCGACCGCTTCAAGGTCGTTGCCATCAACGAGCCGGCCGATCTGGCCAGCATCGCCTACCTCACCCGCTTCGATTCCACCCACGGCCGCTTTCCCGGCCGGGTCGTCGCCGATGACGACGCCCTGCTGATCGGCGATCAGATGATTGCGGTCACCCACGCCACCACGCCGGAAGGCGTGGACTGGGCAGGCCTGGATCTCGATCTGGTAGTCGAGTGTTCGGGCCAGTACAGCGACCGCGCCGCACTGCAACGCTTTCTCGATTCCGGTTGCCGGCGCGTGCTGCTCTCACACCCGGGCAACAGTGCCGCGGATGTGGACGCCACGATCGTGCACGGCATCAACGATGAAACGCTCACCGGCACCGAACGTCTGGTCTCGAATGCGTCGTGCACCACCAACGCGGTCGTCCCGGTGCTCGATCTGCTGCATCGCGAGCTCGGGATCGAGCAGGTACTGCTCACCACCCTGCATTCGGCGATGAACGATCAGCCGCTGATCGACGGTTATCACGACACCGACCTTCGCCGCACGCGCTCGGCAATGCAGTCGATCATTCCGGTCTCGACCGGTCTGGCGCGTGGGGTGGAACGGCTGCTTCCGGCGCTGACCGGCCGCGTGCACGCCAAGGCGATCCGGGTGCCGACGCACAACGTGTCGGCCATCGACATGGTGCTCACCCTCGAGCGCGACGCGTCAGCCGCGCACATCAACACCTTGCTGCAGCAGGCTGCCGCAGGTCCGTTTGCCGGCCTGATCGCCTGGTCGGACGAGACCCACGCCTCGATCGACTTCAATCACGATGCACACTCGGCCATCGTCGATGGCAGCCAGACCCGTTCCTGTGGTCCGCGCATGGTCAACCTGCTGGTGTGGTTCGACAACGAATGGGGGTTCGCCAACCGCATGCTCGATGTGAGCCGTCACTGGCTGAGCCTGAGCGACCACACGGCTGCCGCCGATGCCTAGCCCTGCCCTGCTGCTTAATCTGGCGCTCGACCTGTTTTCAGGCCAGCGCCAGCCGCGCGTTACGGAACCCGAGCTGGTGATGGACGACCCGGCCAGTGCCGAAGCCTTCATGCTGGCGGGGCGCGAAGACGGCATCCTGGCCCACACCTACCTCTACCATGCAATCCAGGCCAGCGCGGTCATCGCCCCCGGCGCCACCGTACTCGACCTTGGTTGCGGCCCGGCAAACCAGCTGGCCTTCATTGCCCGACTCAACCCCGACGCCCGCTTCATCGGTCTCGATGCGTCCGATGCGATGCTCGATCTGGGACGCGAAACACTGGCACGCAACGCCATCAGCAATACCCGGCTGTGCGCCGGCGACATGACCGCCCTGCGCGGCTTCGACGATGGCTCGGTTGATGCGGTGATCTCCACCATGTCGCTGCACCATCTGGGCAGTCTGGAGGCGCTGTCGAAGACCCTGTGCGAGGCACTGCGGGTCCTGAAGCCCGGCGGTGGTATCTATCTGGTGGATTTCGGCCGTCTGCGGCGACAGGCTTCGCAGGCCTTCTTTGCCACCGAAAATGCGGCGAGGCAGCCCAAGCTGTTTACCGAGGACTACTACAACTCCTTGCGCGCCGCCTTCAGCCTCGACGAGCTGCGTGCCGCAGCCGCGGTATTCGGCGCTGCGACACGCATTCACCGAACCTTCCTGGTGCCCTTCCTGGTTGCCATCCGCAGCACCGCTTCGCAGCCCCTCAGACCCGCCACAGTGGCCGCAGCACGTGCAATCCATGCCGAGCTAAGCCCGCGCCAGCAATACGAGCTGCGCGACCTCTCACGCTTCTTTGCGCACGGTGGTTTTCCGCTCGCCTTCAAACCCTGGTGAGCTGCGCGGGCACCCGGCCCGCAGCAGCGCACCAGCGCACTCGGCGAATCGCTGGCGCATGCGCCAGCGGGGCTGTCAGGGCAATCAGCCGATCCTGAAGCGGCTCACCGAGGCATGCAGGCCGCTGGAGAGTTTCTGCATGTTGCGCGCAGCCTCTGCGGTGTTGTGCACCGCGCGCGTGCCCTCTTCCGACATCTGGGCGATCTGCTCGATATTGCGCGCGATCTCGCTGGAAACCGTGCCCTGTTCGCGAATCGCATCGGAGATGCTGTTCACCACTTCCATGACGCGCTGCGCGCCGTCCCGGATCTCGGTGATCGACGCGCCCGCCTGACTCGCCAGCGCCACGCCTGCGCCCGCCTGCCGGACACCGGCTTCCATGCTCGACACTGCGTTGCGCGTGCCATTCTGGATCTTGTCCACCATGCCGGCGATCTCGGTCGTCGACAGACTCGTGCGCTCCGCCAGCTTGCGCACCTCGTCGGCCACCACCGCGAAACCACGTCCCTGCTCGCCCGCACGTGCAGCCTCGATCGCCGCGTTGAGCGCCAGCAGATTGGTCTGGTCGGCGATCTCGCGAATCGTATTGACGATGGACGTGATCTGGTTCGACTGTTCGCCCAGGTCCTGGATGATTGCCGACGAGGATTTGACCGCATCGGAAATGTTGCGCATCTCGGTCGCAGCGCTCTGAATGACGCCCGTACCCTTGGCCGACAGCTCGCCCGAATGAACCGTGATCGCGTGCGCCTCATGTGCGTTCTCGGCCACCTGGTCGATACTGACCGTCATCTCCTCGACGGCCGCAGCCATCGACGATGCAGCCTCGCTCTGATGGCTCGACTGGATGGCCACCTCTTCCGACGCGGTCAGCATCTGGGACGACGCAGAAGCAAGCTGTTCGGCCCCTCTGACGATCTCCCCGATCATCTGGCGCAGCGTCTGCTGCATGACCTTCATGCCCGCCAGCACGCTGGTGGTGTCTCCGGGGGCGCAATCCACATCGCTCGTCAGATCACCTGCGGCGATGGCCCGGGTAATCCGCGACGCGTACTCTGGCTCCCCCCCGAGCGTACGCAGAATCCAGCGTCCGACCAGGGTCAGCGACACCGCGATGAAGGCGCCAATGCCAAGCCCCCACGCCAGCAGCCACAGCGCCTTGGCCTTGAATATGGTGTCGACGTCATCGACATAGATGCCGGTGCCGATGACCCATTTCCATGCGTCGCTGCCCTTCACATAGGACACCTTGGGCACCGGCGCATCGGACCCGGGTTTGGCCCATACGTAATCGACGAAGCCGGCGCCCTTCGTCTTCACGACGCTGTTAAATTCGACGAACAGGAGTTTCCCATTCGCGTCCTTCAACTGGTCCAGTTTCTTGCCTTCGAGATCGCCCCGGATCGGATGCATGACCATGAGGTCGTTCAGATCATTGATCCAGAAATATTCGTTCCTGTCGTAGCGCATCGTGCGCAGCACTTCCTTTGCCGCTCTCTGCGCATCGGCCAGTTCGAGCGTGCCATTTGCCGCCAGCTTCTCGAAATGGGAGACGGTGGCATGTGCGACCTCGACCAGATTGCGTACCTTCTCCTGGCGGTCTGTCATCAACTGCTGGCGCTCACTCATGAGCACGACGACAAAGAGCACGCACAGACCGATGACGGTGGCGACGGTGAGCGCAATCAGGCGACTGCGCAGGGACAAGGACCGATCTTTACTCATGACAATCTCCGCAAACCGCTCTTAACCCGGATTCCGCTTCGAACTCCAGAAGCAGCCAGTGTCCGTGCTAACGGCAGCCTCCGCCGGATCTTTAGCCGGAACCTTGCGGGACCGCAGACACCACCGCCAGCCACGTCGTCGCGGACTCGACCAGACCGCCCGCACACCATGGCCTGCACAAACGCCAGACAACAAAAAACCGCCCTCTCGGACGGTTTCTTGTTGGGCGATTGCCCTTCGTAGCTTGGGGCGACATACCGGTTTCGAACCGGTGACCTTTGGAGCCACAATCCAATGCTCTACCAACTGAGCTAATGCCGCCGCCGTCAGGACCCTGTCAATGACAAGATCCAGAAACTTGTAAATCCACTCCAGACAACTTCTCTGGCCTGCCCGGCAGGAATCGAACCTGCAACCCCCGGCTTAGAAGGCCGGTGCTCTATCCAGTTGAGCTACGGGCAGATCCCGCGGGCATCGGGGTGAAGCTGGTCGGGGTGGTGGGATTCGAACTCACGACCCTCTGCTCCCAAAGCAGATGCGCTACCAGGCTGCGCTACACCCCGAGAGCCGCGCACTTTACAGACACTTTCCCGGTCCGTCAAACATTTTTCTAAAAATCGCTTCAAGGCGTCGTTTCAGCCCCGCCGCCGCCGCTTGCCACAGCGCCGGAATCGCGATCGAGACCGCTTGTTTAGCCTCGTCATTTCTGATATTTAACGGAACTCCAACTTATTGCCGCCCAGATAAGGCCTCTCAAGTCATGGCTGAAGAATTCCTCCACAGACAGTTTCCGTCCTACACCCCGGCGCCCGGCGAAGATTACATGAGCGAGAAGCAGACCGCCCATTTTCGGGAGATGCTCACTGCGCTCAGACAGGAAATGTCCGACGACATCGAACGCACCGTCCATACCTTGCAGGACGAGACGACCTCCTTTGCCGATCCCAACGATCGCGCAAGCCAGGAGTCCGATCTGTCGCTCGAATTGCGCAGCCGCGACCGCGAACGCAAGCTGATCAAGAAGATCAACGAGGCGCTCCAGCGCATTGAGGAAGGCGAGTATGGGTACTGTGACAGCTGCGGCGTGGAAATCGGCCTGAAGCGCCTTGAGGCGCGTCCTACGGCCACTTTGTGCATCGACTGCAAGACACTCGAGGAGATCCGTGAGCGCCAGATCGCGCGCTGAATAGCGCCCTTGCATTCAGCACGCTGCAACAAGCGGCGAGCACACAAAAAAAGGGACGCCGAGGCGTCCCTTTCTCATGCTCGGCGACTTCAGCCGATCAGTTCGTTGCGGCCTGCTCGAGCAGCGCCTTCATGCTCAGGCGGATCTTGCCGCGCTCGTCGGTCTCGAGAACCTTGACGCGGACGGCCTGACCTTCCTTGACGTAGTCGGCAACGTTATTCACACGCTCGTTGGCGATCTGCGACACATGCAGCAGACCATCGCGGCCCGGCATGATGTTTACGATGGCACCGAAGTCGAGCAGACGCACGACCGTACCTTCGTAGATCTTGCCGACTTCGACTTCGGCGGTGATCGCCTCGATCTTGGCCTTGGCAGCCTGGGCACCTTCCGCACTGACGCAGGAGATGGTGACGTTGCCGTCGTCCTGAATCTCGATCACGGCGCCGGTCTCTTCCTGCAGACCGCGGATCACTGCACCACCCTTGCCGATCACGTCGCGGATCTTCTCGGGGTTGATCTTGATGTTGATCATGCGCGGAGCGAACTCGGACACTTCGACACGCGCGGTGTCGAGCGACTGCTTCATCAGGCCGAGGATGTGGATGCGACCCTCACCTGCCTGCGACAGCGCGACCTTCATGATCTCCTTGGTAATGCCCTGGATCTTGATGTCCATCTGCAGTGCAGTGATACCGTTTTCGGTACCGGCCACCTTGAAGTCCATGTCGCCGAGGTGATCCTCGTCGCCCAGGATGTCGGTCAGCACGGCGAAGCGGTTGCCGTCCTTGATCAGGCCCATGGCGATACCGGCCACGTGCGCAGTCATCGGCACACCAGCATCCATCAGCGCCAGGGAGCCACCGCACACGGAAGCCATCGAGCTCGAACCGTTCGATTCGGTAATTTCCGACACCAGACGCACGGTGTAGCTGAAATCTTCCGGCTTCGGCAGCGCGGCGATCAGTGCGCGCTTGGCAAGACGGCCGTGACCGACTTCGCGACGCTTGGTGATGCCGAAACGACCGGTCTCGCCGGTGCAGAACGGCGGGAAGTTGTAGTGCAGCATGAAGTTCTCGCGGTACTCGCCGGCGATCGCGTCGATGATCTGCTCGTCGCGGCCAGTGCCGAGGGTGGCAACCACCAGCGCCTGGGTTTCACCGCGGGTGAACAGGGCCGAGCCATGGGCACGCGGCAGCACGCCGGTACGGATCTCGATCGGACGCACGGTGCGGGTGTCACGACCGTCGATACGCGGCTCGCCATTCAGGATGCGGCTGCGGACGATGCCGGACTCGAGATTGAAGAAGATGTCCTTCACTTCGTTGAGCGAAGGCGGCACTTCGACGCCATCGGTCAGCGCGGCAACGGTCGCCTTCAGGATCTCGCTGATGCGGGCGCTGCGGGCCTGCTTGCTGGTAATGTTGAAAGCGGCCTCGAGGTCGGCCTTGGCCAGCTCTTCGATACGCGCAATCAGGGTCTCGTTGGCAGGCGGCGCCTTCCAGTCCCACTCCGGCTTGCCGGCGACTTCGACCAGCTCATTGATTGCACGGATGGCGTGCTGCATCTGCTCGTGACCGAACACGACGGCACCAAGCATGACTTCTTCGGACAGTTCGCGCGCTTCGGATTCGACCATCAGCACGGCTGCTTCGGTACCAGCCACCACCAGGTTGAGTTCGCTCGTCTTGAGCTGCTCGGTGGTGGGGTTGAGCAGGTACTGACCATCGGCGTAACCGACGCGTGCAGCGCCGATCGGGCCGCTGAAAGGCACACCGGAGATTGCAAGTGCGGCCGAAGCAGCGATCATCGCCGGGATGTCTGCGTCAACTTCAGGGTTCAGCGACAGGACCAGCGCGATGACCTGGACTTCGTTGTTGAAGCCTTCCGGAAACAGCGGGCGGATCGGGCGGTCGATCAGGCGCGAGGTCAGGGTTTCCTTCTCGGTCGGACGGCCTTCACGCTTGAAGAAACCACCGGGAATACGGCCGGCAGCGTAAAACTTCTCAACGTAATCGACGGTCAGCGGAAAGAAGTCCTGACCGGGCTTGGCTTCCTTGGCCGCAACCACGGTGGCCAGCACCATGGTGTCGTCCATATTGACGATCACAGCACCGCCGGCCTGACGAGCAATCTCGCCGGTCTCGAGGGTGACGGTGTGCGCGCCGTAGGCGAATGATTTCTTGATGGAAGTAGGCAAGGGAAATTCCTTTAAACATTGGATGCAGCGAACAACAACTGCAGGAACAGGCCAGAAACCCGTCCTGAATGTGACAAAGCCGGAGCGACCCTAAGGGGTCGCCCCGGCTTTTGCTTGCTCAGGCAGCCGTTTCGGGCGCTGTCGGGCTGATCACGAGCAGCGACTTACTTACGCAGGCCCAGACGCTCGATCAGGCTACGATAGCTCTCGGCATTGCGACCTTTCAGGTAGTCGAGCAGCTTGCGGCGCTGGCTAACCATCTTCAGCAGACCACGGCGGGAGTGATGGTCCTTCGCGTGTTCCTTGAAGTGGCCGGTCAGGCCATTGATACGGGCGGTCAGCAGGGCGACCTGGACTTCAGGCGAACCGGTATCGCCCGGAGCGCGCTGGTAATCGGAGACGACTTGCGCCTTGGTTGCAATATCGAGAGACATGTGCGTGTTTACTCTTTTCGTTCGGCCAATCAGAAGCGGCGGATTATACCCATTGCCGCACCAAAAATTCAATCAAAATCACGTACTTTGATTCGCCTCACCCGTTGCGATGAGGCGTTTCGCCCACAATTTTCCGTCTGGCTTCCACTCGGCAAGGCCGAGAAAAGCATCCGGACCGTAGATCCGGGCAAAACCTTCGCCCTGCTCCGTCAGGCTCAACGGCCGCCCCTGGAGCATGTACTGGGCCTGCTGCGCATCGAGATCGATCCGCGGAAACGCGCTGACCAGCGTATCAGCCGGCGCCAGCATCCCGTCCCGAGCATCCATCTCCGCAGCTTCGAGCTGCGCCAGCGGAACACCGTCCTCGATGCCAAAGGCACCGATCCGGGTTCTCCGCAAGGCACACAGATGTGCGCCGCAACCCAGGGCCGCGCCGATATCCATTGCAAGCGAACGAATGTAGGTTCCCTTGCTGCAATCCACACGGATCACGAAACGGCTACCGTCGAAGGACACCAGGTCGATCGAGGAGATCCTTACCCTGCGCGCACTGCGCTCGAGCTCGATGCCCGCACGCGCATATTCGTACAAGGGTTTTCCATCGCGCTTGAGTGCCGAATACATCGGCGGCACCTGATCGATGTCACCGACAAACCGCGACAACACCTCGCGCAATGCTTCTTCGCTCACTGCAACAGGATGCGTTGCAAGCACCGTTCCCTCGGCGTCGCCCGTATCGGTATCGACGCCCAGCTGCACACCGGCCTCGTAGGCCTTGTCCGCATCGAGCAGCATCTGTGAAAACTTGGTGGCTTCCCCGAAAGTCAGCGGAAGCAGGCCGCTTGCCATCGGGTCGAGCGTGCCGGTATGACCGGCCTTTGCCGCATTGAGCAGACGGCGAGCCGTCTGCAGTGCTGCGTTCGACGTCAGCCCCTGAGGCTTGTCGAGCAGCAGCACGCCGTCAACCGCACGGCGAATGATCTTGCGCTGGGTACGCTTCAAGACAGCACGCAATCAGTCGTCGTTCTCATCCCGGCTGCGTGCTTCGTCCTCGCGCACGGTCTGGTCGATGAGCTGGGACATGCGGCTGCCCTCCTCTACCGACTGGTCGTACTCGAAATGCAGCTCGGGGATGGTGTGAATACGAATCCGGCGACCGAGTTCACGGCGCAGGAATCCGCTCGCGCGCCGCAGACCCTGAAGGATCTCCGGCACGGTTTCCTTACCCATCATCGCGGTAAAGAAGACCTTGGCGTGCGCATAGTCTGGCGTGATCTCGACGTCGGTCAGGGTGATGAATCCGACACGCGGATCCTTCACCTCGAGCCTGATCAGCTCCGCCAGCTCGCGGCGGATCTGCTCCACCACGCGCTGACTGCGGGAATATTCCTTAGGCATTGATCAAAGCGTCCGTGCAATTTCCTTGATCTCGAACACCTCGAGCTGGTCGCCTTCGTGAATGTCGTTGTAGTTCTTGAGCTGGAGACCGCATTCGTAGCCGAACTTGACCTCCTTGACATCGTCCTTGAAGCGCTTGAGCGATTCGAGCTCGCCCGACCACACGACCGTATGGTTGCGCAACAGACGCACGGAAGAACCGCGCTTGACCATGCCCTCGAGCACATAACAACCGGCGACCGAGCCAACACGGGAAATCGTGAAGACCTGGCGAATCTCCACCAGACCGATGATCTCCTCGCGCTTCTCCGGCGACAGCATGCCCGACAGCGCGGAACGCACCTCATCCACAGCATCGTAAATGATGTTGTAGTAGCGGATATCGACGCCAAAGGTCTCGGCCAGCTTGCGCGCACCGGCATCGGCACGCGTATTGAAGCCGATGATCACCGCACCCGACGCCTGCGCCAGGTTCACATCCGATTCGGAAATGGCACCGACCGCACCGTGAATGACGTTGACACGGACTTCGTCGTTCGAGAGCTTGACCAGCGACTGCACCAGCGCTTCCTGCGAACCCTGCACGTCGGCCTTGATGATGAGCGGGAGGCTCTTGACCTCGCCGTCCGACATTTGCTCGAACATGCTTTCGAGCTTCGCCGCCTGCTGCTTGGCCAGCTTGACGTCACGGAACTTGCCCTGACGGAAGAGCGCAATCTCGCGCGCCTTCTTTTCGTCGCCGAGCACGATCGCTTCGTCGCCAGCTGCCGGCACGTCGGAGAGACCCAGGATCTCGACCGGAATCGAAGGACCTGCGGAATCGATCGCCTTGCCGTTCTCGTCGAGCATTGCACGGATGCGACCGAAAGTCGCGCCCACGAGCAGCACGTCGCCCTTGTGCAGGGTGCCGGACAGAACCAGCATCGAAGCCACCGGACCACGACCCTTGTCGAGACGCGCTTCCACGATCAGGCCCTTGGCTGCAGATTCGACCGGTGCCGTCAGTTCGAGCACTTCGGCCTGCAGCAGCAGCGCTTCGAGCAGCGCATCCACGCCTTCTCCACTCTTCGCGGAAACCGGCATGAACATGGTGTCGCCACCGTACTCTTCCGGGATCACGCTCTCGGCAACCAGTTCCTGCTTGACGCGCTCGAGATTGGCCTCGGGCTTGTCGATCTTGGTGATCGCCACCACGACCGGCACGTTGGCGGCCTTGGCGTGGTGAATCGCTTCACGGGTCTGAGGCATCACGCCGTCGTCCGCAGCCACCACCAGAATGACGATGTCGGTCGCCTTCGCACCACGGGCACGCATGGCCGTAAAGGCTTCGTGACCCGGGGTATCGAGGAAGGTGATCATGCCACGCGGCGTTTCCACGTGATACGCACCGATGTGCTGCGTAATGCCGCCATGCTCGCCGGCTGCAACCTTGGCGCGACGAATGTAGTCGAGCAGCGAGGTCTTGCCGTGGTCGACGTGCCCCATCACGGTCACCACCGGCGCACGCGGCAGCACTGCCACATCCTTCTGCTCCTCGGTGACGTCGAGGAAGGCATCCGGATCGTCGAGCTTTGCAGCAACAGCCTGGTGGCCCAGTTCTTCGACGATGATCATCGCCGTTTCCTGGTCCAGCACCTGGTTGATCGTGACCATCATGCCCATCTTCATGAGCGCCTTGATCACTTCGGTCGCCTTGACGGCCATCTTGTGGGCAAGATCGGCGACGGAAATGGTTTCCGGCACATGGATCTCACGCACGATCGGCTCGACAGGCGCCTGGAACGAGGTCTGGCGATCGTCCTGCTGATGGCGGCTGTGACGGCCACCACCCTTGGCACCGCGCCAGGCGTTGCCGGACGTCGATGCACCGACTTCGCCACGGGTCTTCAGGCCACGACGCTTGCTGCTTTCGCTTTCACGCGCACCGCCGCGCTTGTTTGCCGAATCCTTGGTCTTGTCTTCGGTCTTCGCCGGCTTGTGCAGCGTACCGGAGGTCGACTTGGCAGGCTTCGCAGCCGCCGGACGCGCAGCTTCTTCCTTCGCCTTCTGCTCGGCGACGACACGCGCCTCTTCTTCAAGGCGGCGGTTCTCGGCTGCAGCCTTGGCGGCCTGCTCGCGCTCCTGGCGGGCACGGATGTCGGCCTGCTGGCGCTCTACCAGTTCGCGGTGACGGCGCGATTCGCGCTCGCGCGCTGCAACCTCTTCGTCACTGATGATCTGGCTGATCGGCACCGGACGGGAATGAACCATGGTCGGTGCCGGGCCGGCTTTCGGAGCCGCCTGGCGGTTGTCACCGCCACGGGACGCGCCGGCACGGCCATCGGCCTGCTTGCGGTCACCGCTCTTGCGATCATTGCCTTTGCGATCACCGCCCTTGCGCTCGTCGTTCCTTGCTGCAGACGCAGCAGGTGCGGGCACAGGCGCGCTGACCACGGATTCGGGAGCAGCCACCTCGGCCACGGGCTCGGCTGCGACCGCTTCGACAGCGGCTTCCGCTACCGGCTCGGGCGCAACAACGGGCTCAGGCTCGGGTGCAGCCTCGACGACCGGAGGCGCCTCTGCAGGAACGGGCTCGACGACGGGCGCCGGCGCGGCAACAGCCTCGACCGGTGCAACCGCTTCAACCTTCTCGACCGGAGCCTGATCTTCCGCCGCCGCAGCAGTCGCTTCGCCACCTGCGGTGTCATCGCGCTTGACGAAGGTCCGCTTCTTGCGGACTTCGACCTGCACGGTGCGCGCACGACCGGTAGAGTCGGTCGCACGGATCTCGGATGTCTGTTTGCGGGTCAGAGTGATCTTGCCCTTGGATTCGACGTCGCCATGCGCACGCCGAAGATATTCGAGCAGACGCGCCTTGTCCTGCTCGGTCAGCATATCGTTCGCACCGGTCTTCACGACACCGGCACTCTTCAACTGCTCGAGCAGCGCCGCCGCCGGCATTTTCAGTTCGCCGGCAAACTGGGTCACGCTCATTTGTTCCATTACTGCCCTCCCGTCATTCTTCGAACCAGTGGGCGCGCGCAACGGAAATCAGCGCCTTGGCTCGTTCGTCGTCGATCCCGGCCATCTCAACCAGCTCGTCGACCGCGAGGTCAGCCAGGTCGTCCCGGGTGCGAATCTCATGACTCGCCAGCGTAGCGGCAAGCGCCTTGTCCATGCCATCGAGGTTCAACAGGTCGTCAGCGACGTTTTCCAGTTTTTCCTCGGTCACAATTGCTTCAGTCAGCAACACGTTGCGCGCACGGTTGCGCAACTCATTCACCGTGTCTTCGTCGAAGGACTCGATTTCGAGCATTTCGGCGAGCGGCACATAGGCGATTTCCTCAAGCGAGGAGAAACCCTCGTCGATCAGGATATCGGCCAGCTCCTCATCCACATCCAGCTTGGCCATGAAGACCGAGCGCAAACCGCCGCGCTCTTCTTCCGACTTGGCGGCCGACTCCTGCTCGCTCATCAGATTGATGGTCCAGCCGGTCAGCTCGGACGCCAGCTTGACGTTCTGCCCGTTGCGACCGATGGAGATGGCGAGATTGTTCTCGTCCACCACCACATCCATCGCGTGTGCTTCTTCGTCAACAACGATCGAAACCACTTCGGCGGGCTGCAGCGCCGACACCACGAACTGGGCCGGGTCGGCAGACCACACGATGATGTCGATCTGTTCGCCACCGATCTCGTTACGCACGGCGGTTACGCGTGAACCACGCAGACCGACGCAGGTACCGATCGGATCGATACGCGGATCGTTCGACTTGACGGCCACCTTCGCACGCAGACCGGGGTCACGTGCGCAGGCTTTCATTTCGAGCAGGCCGTCTTCGATCTCGGGCACTTCAAGCTCGAACAGCTTCATCAGGAATTCGGGTGCGGTGCGCGACAGGATGAGTTGCGGACCCCGCGCGCCACGATCGATCTTGAGCAGATACGCCCGGACGCGGTCACCCACGCGCAGGTTCTCGCGCGGAATGTGCTGATCACGCGGCAGCACGGCTTCCATCCGGCCAACTTCGATGATCGCATTGCCCCGCTCCATGCGCTTGATCGCGCCGGAAACCAGGAATTCCTTGCGTTCAAGGAAGTCGTTCAGCACCTGCTCGCGCTCGGCATCGCGAATTTTCTGCAGAATGACCTGCTTCGCAGCCTGGGCGCCGATACGGCCGAAGTCGATCGGCTCGAGCGCTTCCTCGATGTAATCACCCAGCTCGACGTCGGCCTTGACCTCGCGCGCATCGATGATGCCCATCTCGGCCTCATCGTTGGTCACGTCCTCGTCGAGCATGACCACCCAGCGACGAACCGACTCGTAATCGCCGGTGTCGCGATTGATGCTGACGACAACGTCGGCATCGTCATGAACGCGCTTTTTGGTCGCGGAGGCAAGCGCCGACTCGAGCGCGGCGAACACGATGTCTTTGGCAACGTTCTTTTCACGTGCCAGCGCATCCACAAGCAGCAGAATTTCGCGGCTCATTTCAGTAAAACCTCCACATCCAGAGTCTCAGAATTTCGGAACAAGGCGTGCCTTCTCGATATCGGCGTAGGGCAGGCTCAGTTCGCCCTTTTCAGTCGTGAGCAGCACCTCGCCGTCACGCACACCCTGAAGCACGCCTACAAAATTTCGTTGATTGCCGATTGGCAGGGACAGTCGCAACTGGATCTCGTGCCCGGCAAAGCGCTCGAAATCAGCCAGCTTCTTGAGCGGCCGATCGAGCCCCGGAGACGACACTTCGAGGCGGTCGTAATCGATATTCTCGACTTCGAAAACCCGGGTCAGCTGGTTACTGACGGTCGCGCAATCATCCACGTTGATACCACGCTCGATATCGATGAAGACGCGAAAAAGCCGCCCCTTTGGCGACAGTTCAAGGTCAACCAGCTCGTACCCGAGCCCACTGACCACTTGCTCAACCAGACTTCCCAGATCCACCCGCATACTCACGCCATCCGCGACTACAAATAAAAAATGGGCAAAAAGCCCATCCCTGTTGACCCCAACCGGAGAATCGGGCTCCCCATTATTGGGAGCACCCGATAAAGCCCGCCGAGTATAGCGCGAAAAGCCCGCGACGGGCAAACCGGCACAATTCATGCACGGCATGCCCGACGGGCTGCAAACCTGGCGGATCGTTCCTTACCCAAATGGCAGGCTGTCATGCACCTCGCAGCAGTTATTCTCGCGACCGAACGCTCAGGCGCGCGGCGCTGTGCGCCGCAACTTGGGCGGTTGCGCCTTGCCCGGCGGCCCCTGCTTTGGCGGGGGCGGCGGCAGGCCGGCAAGCTTGCACACCTCGACCTCGGGCATTTCCATCCACATTCCGCGCTTGAGCCGTGAAGGCAGCTCGACCGGACCGTAACGCACCCGTATCAGCCGGCTCACGGTAAGTCCGATCGCCTCGAACATGCGCCGGACCTCGCGGTTACGACCCTCAGAGAGCGTCACGTGATACCAGTGATTCACACCCTCGCCACCGGCAGCCTGCAGGGAGTTGAAGCGCGCCGGACCATCGTCGAGCACAACGCCGTCAACCAGTTGACGCGCCTGCTCTTCAGTCAGTTCGCCAAGCAGACGGACCGCGTACTGACGGTCGATCTCATAGCGCGGGTGCATCAGCTTGTTGGCGAGATCGCCATCACTGGTAAACAGCAGCAAACCCGAGGTATTGAAGTCCAGACGCCCCACTGCGAGCCAGCGCCCCTTGCGCAGGACCGGCAGGCGTTCGAACACGGTCGGGCGGCCTTCTGGGTCGTCGCGCGAAACGATCTCGCCCTCGGGCTTGTGATAGATCAGCACCCGCGGCGTGCGCTGCACGAAGCGCAGCGGAATCAGCTTGCCGTTGAGCTTGACCCGGTCACCCGGCCCGATCTTCTGCCCGAGCGCTGCGGGCAGACCATTGACCGAGATACGACCTGCAACCACGAGCTCTTCGATCTCGCGGCGCGAAGCCACGCCGGCCTGAGCCAGCACCTTCTGCAGACGCTCGGGTTCGGTGAAGGTCGCCGGACCATTCTGGGCGGGACCACGGCGGCGCTCCCGCCCTGGCCCTTCGAGGGTCATGCCTTCGGGCGTACCCAGCGCGGACTTGTGCGCGTCCGGGCGCATGGCGGGACGACGATCCTCGTCCACGAATTCATCGGGCGCGTCGCGGCGCCCACCCTGGCGGGGCTGATGCCGCCCCTGCTCAGTCGGTTTCTTGGTCGGCGGCCGCAGCGGCCGATTGGATTTGCGTGGTGTCGACAAGATCCATGATCCTTTCGATTTCAGTGAGAGCCGGCAGCTCGGTGAGGCTGCGCAGACCCATATCATCCAGGAAACGTCGCGTGGTCGCGAACAACGCCGGCCTGCCGGGCGTGTCGCGATGACCGACAACGTCGATCCAACCTCGCGATTCCAGGGTTTTCAGTACGCCAGGGGAGACCGTGACACCGCGAATATCCTCGATGTCGCCACGGGTTACCGGCTGGCGGTAGGCAATGATTGCCAATGTTTCCATGACCGCACGCGAATAACGCGGCGGTTTTTCCTCCTTCAGGCGATCCAGGTACACCTGGAATGCAGGGCGCGTCTGAAAACGCCAGCCGCCTGCCAGTTGCACCAGCTCGACACCGCGCTCCGACGCATCCCAGTCGTTGCGCAGCTCGTCGAGCAGACGCCGCACCAGATCCGGCCCCGGATCTTCGTCGAACAGCCCGCGCAGGACGCCCACCGTCAACGGTGCGGGCGTCGCCAGCAGTGCCGTTTCGATGATGCGTTTGCACAGTTCAGGCGTTGTCGCGCGATCCATCAGCCAGTTTCACGTATATCGGCGCAAAGGCCTCGTTCTGCGTGACATCGACCAGTCGTTCCTTGACCAGTTCGAGCACCGCCAAAAAGCTCACCACCAGGCCGGCCGCACCCAGCTCAGGCTCGAACAGCGTATCGAAGACCACGAAATCGCCACCCCCCAGCTTGCGCAGGATCGACGTCATGTGTTCACGAACAGACAGCTGCTCGCGCCCTACCCGGTGATTCTGGGTCAGCCGGGCCTTCTTCATGATGCGCAACCAGGACAGCTGCAGATCGTGCAGGCTGACCTCGGGCAGGCGCTCGACCACCTTCTCGGCGACAAACACGCTCACCCACTCGAAATCGCGCTCGACCCGCGGCATGGCATCGAGGCGCGCCGCGGCAAGTTTGGTCTGCTCGTACTCGAGCAGCCTGCGCACCAGTTCGGCGCGCGGATCTTCTTCCTCGGCATCGTCCCGCGGCGGACGCGGCAGCAGCATGCGTGACTTGATCTCGAGCAGCATCGCTGCCATCAGGAGATAGTCTGCAGCCAGATCGAGATTGCTGGCACGCATCGCTTCGACGTACGTCAGATACTGAACCGTCAACGGCGCCATCGGAATGTCGAGAACGTTGAGGTTGGCCTTGCGGATCAGATACAGCAGCAAATCCAGCGGCCCCTCGAACGCATCGAGGATGATCTGCAGTGCGTCGGGCGGAATATACAGGTCTTTCGGCATTTCGAGCATGGGCTCGCCGTAAAGACGTGCGATTGTCGCCACATCCTCGACCGTTTCGATCGGGACCAGTGGCAGCGGCAGCGTCGCTTCAGTCATTGCGAAGCATACGGATCCCGACGTCGAAACTCAGCACGATCGACTCACCCGTAGCTCAAGCCCATTGCTTCGCGCACATCCCGCATCGTCTCCTGGGCAAGCTTGCGCGCGCGCTCGCAGCCATCGGCAAGAATGTTGCGCACCAGCGACGGGTCCTCGATATAGGGACGCGCACGCTCGCGCAAACCAGCCTGTTCCTTGATCACCGCATCGACAACCGGCTGCTTGCATTCGATGCAGCCGATCCCCGCACTGCGGCAGCCATTCTGCACCCAGTCCCGGGTCGATTCGTCCGAATAGACGACATGGAACTGCCACACCGGGCACTTGTCCGGATCGCCCGGATCGGTGCGCCGCGCGCGGGCAGGATCGGTTTGCATGGTGCGTATCTTGCGCGCCACGCTGTCGTCGTCCTCGCGCAGGAAAATCGTGTTGTTGTGAGACTTCGACATCTTCTGCCCATCGAGACCCGGTATGCGCGGGGCATCGGTCAGCAGGGCGTCCGGCTCGACAAGGATCATCTTGCCGTTGCCTTCGAGGTAACCGTAGAGACGCTCACGGTCACCGAGGCTCAGGTTCTGTGTTTCCTCGAGCAGAGCCTTGGCCTGTTCGAGTGCATCCTCTTCGCCGTCCTGCTGGAAGCGAACGCGCAATTCGGCATACATGCGGGCACGCCGGGAGCCGAGCTTGCGCACCGCATCCCTGGCCTTGTCCTCGAACCCGGGCTCGCGACCGTAAAGGTGATTGAAGCGCCGCGCCACTTCGCGCGTCATCTCGACATGCGGCACCTGGTCCTCACCCACCGGCACGGTATCGGCGCGATAGATCAGGATGTCAGCCGCCTGCAGCAGGGGATAACCGAGAAAACCGTAAGTCCCGAGATCCTTGCCACTGAGCCTGTCCTGCTGATCCTTGTAGCTCGGCACACGCTCGAGCCAGCCCAGCGGGCACATCATCGACAGCAGCAGATGCAGCTCCGCATGCTCGGGCACGCGCGACTGGATGAACAGCGTTGCCTGCGACGGATCGACGCCGGCTGCGAGCCAGTCGATCAGCATCTCCCAAACATGGTCTTCAATCACCGCCGGGGTATCGTAGGCGGTGGTCAGTGCATGCCAGTCGGCAGCGAAGAACAGGCAGGGATGCTCCTCCTGCAGCTTGACCCAGTTCTTGAGCACTCCGTGGTAATGACCGAGGTGCAGACGCCCGGTCGGGCGCATGCCGGAGAGAACGCGTTCAGCGTACATGGCAGGTCTTAGATTCCGAAAATCAGGGCGAGAAAAAAGCGGAACATGGCGAGCATGGGCCCCAGAATGGCGCCCAGCAAACCGCTAAACAGCAACAGCAAAAGAATAGGAAACCCGAAGGGCTCGATGCGCGAGAAGTGCCACGCGAGGCGACCGGGCAGCAGGCTGACTGCGATGCGCCCCCCGTCCAGCGGCGGAATCGGCAGCAGGTTGAGCAACATCAGCACGCCGTTGATCTGCATGCCCGCATCCGCCATTTTCATCATCGGAATGGTGAAGGCACCCTGCGGCGAACTGATCGCAAGCTTGAACAGCAGCGCCCAGCCGATGGCCATTGCCAGGTTCGCACCCGGCCCGGCCGCCGCAACCCACAACATGTCTGCCTTGGGGCGCCGCAAACGGCCAAAGTCGACCGGGACCGGCTTGGCCCAGCCAAAAAGAATGCCGCCTCCGCCGAACAGAACGCTCAGGCCAAGGATTCCGGCGGGGACCAGCACGGTACCGACCGGATCGATGTGTCGCAGGGGATTGAGCGTGATGCGCCCGGCCCGGTCCGCCGTTGGATCGCCGAAATAGCGGGCCACATAGCCATGCGCCGCTTCGTGCAGCGTAATGGCGAGCAACACCGGCAAGGCCCAGATGGCCAGATTAGAGATCAGCGATTCCATGAAAGCGGGGGCACAAAGCAGCGCATTCTAGCAGAGCCGGCCCTAGTCCTCCTCAATCCCGAAGGGGGCCAGATCGCCCCGACCTGCGCGCACCAGGGTCGGGCCGCCGCCGGTGAGGTCGATCACCGTGGTTGCCTCAGGGCCGCAAAAGCCCGCTTCGATGACGAGATCGACCTGCTTCTCCAGACGATCGCGAATCTCCTCGGGGTCGGTCAGGGGCAGATCTTCGTCCGGCAGCAGAAGCGTGGACGACAGCATCGGCTCGTCCAGCTCGGCAAGCAGTGCCGAGACGACGGCATGCTCTGGAACCCTCAGGCCGATCGTTTTTCGCTTTGGATGCAGCAGGCGTCGGGGCAGCTCGCGCGTACCTTCGAGAATGAAGGTGTAGGGCCCGGGGGTCGTCGCCTTGAGCAGACGGTACTGGGTGTTATCCACCCTGGCGTAGGTCGAGATCTCGGACAGGTCGCGGCACAGCAGGGTGAAGTGATGACGATCGTCCACACCACGGATGCGCCGGATGCGCTCGAGCAGCGAGGCGTCGCCCGTCAGCCCGCCGAGGGCGTACGCGGAATCGGTCGGAAAAGCGACGAGCCCTCTGCCGCGAATGATTTCGGCGGCCTGACGGATCAGGCGGGCCTGGGGTTGCTCCGGATGGAGCGAGAAAAATTGAGCCATATGCCTTTCTTGTTTTCAGTCGTTCAACCCAGGCGCGACCATACGGGCGTCAGGTCTGACGGAAGCGGATTGCACCGGCCGAGATCGACCGGGCTCTCGCTCTCGCCATGAAAGTCGGAGGCGCGGGAAGCCAGCAGGTTACGCCGCCTTGCAATGCTTGCAAAACGTCGCATCTCGTCTTCGGAGTGCGCACCGGAGACCACTTCGACCGCTTCGCCCCCCGCAGCGACGAACCGATCGAACAGCTCTTCGAGCGCGGCAGTCGACAGACGGTAGCGTGCCGGATGTGCAATGACGGCAATGCCGCCCGCCTCGCGAATCCAGCCTACGGCCTCTTCGAGACTTGCCCACTCATGCTCGACGAAACCCGGTTTGCCACGCACGAGGTAATGCTCGAACACGGTCTTGACGTCGGGCATGACGCCGCTGGCCACCAGGAAACGCGCGAAATGGGCGCGGCTGACGAGGTCGGGGTTACGCGCAAACTGCCTCGCCCCGCCCAGTGCGTCGCGGATACCGGCCTTCTCGAGCGCCTCGGAGATCCGTCTTGCGCGGGCATCGCGGCCGCTTCGCACCTGCTTCAGGCCCTCGATCAGTGCCGGGTGACGGTGATCGAAGCCGAGGCCGACGATGTGAATGGTTTCTCCCGCGAACGACACCGAGATTTCGACACCATTGACGAAGCGCAGCCCCAGCTCCCCCGCCACCCGCGCCGCTTCATCGAGTCCGCCGAGTTCGTCGTGATCGGTCAGCGCGAGCAGTTCGACACCGTTGGCTGCCGCGCGGCGCACGACCGCCTCGGGTTCAAGCCAGCCGTCGGACACCGTGGAATGGCAATGCAGGTCTGCGTTCATTGAAAAGTCTCCGGTCATGCGTGTTCAGACCGCAGGAAGGCTTCAATGATCCCGGCCACCTGCTGCGGCTGATCGTGGTGCAGGTTGTGCCCCGCATCGGCAATCGTCGCTACCCGGACATCCCGCAGGCACGCCTTGGCACTCTCGTACAACTCGTCGTTCACCCCGATCCGTTGCCGCACGCTCTGATCATCCGGCTCCAGCCACAATACCGGCGCCGACACCCGGCGCCAGCAGGCTTCGGACTCGGCTCGACGGTAAAGCACCGGATTCACCCGTCGGTGCGCGGGATCGCCCGCCAGCCTGATGCCGCCCTGCCCGTCGTCCTCACCCAGGTGACGCGCCAGCCAGACGGCCTGCTCGGCACTCAGGCGCGGGTTGTCCCGGCACAGACGTGCCGCCAGGGCATCGAAATCGGCATAGGGCCTGAACTGGGCCGGCGAGCGGAGGTCGTGCAGCCATTTTTCGTAGCGGCCAGGCGCTTCTTCGGGCGAGCGGTCCACCAGACCGAAACCGTCCATGACCACCACCCGGCCGACCCGTGACGGCCGGATGCCGGCGTACATCAGCGCCACGTTGCCACCGAGGCTGTGACCGCCGAGACGCACCTCACCATTTGGCTGCAACTGCTCGAGAATGGCGTCCAGGTCGGCAAAGTAGTCCGGAAACCAGTATGCGTCGCCGCACCACTGGCTGAGACCGAATCCGCGCCAGTCGGGCGCAATGACATGCCAGTCGCCCTCAAGCGCATCGACAATGAACTGAAATGACGCCGACACATCCATCCATCCGTGAAGCAGGAACAGACGGGGCGCACCTTCCCGCCCCCACTCTCGAACGTGGTAACGCACACCCCGGACTTCGAGGAAACGGCTTCGGCTTGATTTCATGCTGCGATGATAGCAAATGACGCCCCGCTCATCGCACGCAGGCGGTGTCGCTTCGATATACTTCGCGCCATGTTCGCCCCCCCATCCCGGCTTGCAGCGCTCGCCTTCGCCTATACCCTCGCCGGCTGGCTTGCGCTTCAGCTTGCCGTCCCGCCCGGCTATGCAGCCCCCTTCTATCCGGCAGCAGGCATTGCACTCACCGGCCTGCTGATTTTCGGCTACCGGCTCTGGCCCGCGATTTTTGTCGGCTCCCTGCTGGTCAACCTGAATGCGCAGATGCAGAGCAGCGGACCAGAGTCCATCGGGTGGACGCTTGCACTCGTGCCCTTTGGCGCCGTAATCCAGGCTGTATTCGGCGCATGGCTGGCACAGCGATTGATCGGCTTTCCGAATCCGCTGGGATCCCCGCGCCAGATCCTGCGCTTTCTCGGCGTGGTTGCGCCGGTAAGCAGCCTGATCAGCCCCTCTCTGGCCATACCGCTGCTGTATGCCTCGGGCACCATTGGCGCCGACGACCTTGCCTTCAGCTGGTGGAACTGGTGGATTGGCGACGCCGTGGGCGTCATCATCGCCGCCCCGGTGATGTTCGTGCTCTTTGCTCAGCCGGCCGAAGACTGGCGCTCGCGCAGACTGGGCGTCATCGTGCCCCTCGGCATCGCCATCGCCCTGCTTGCCTTCGCGTTTCACAACGTCCGTAACTGGGAAGCCCTGCGGGTGCAGACCCAGTTCAACCGCGATGTTGAGCACGTCGCCAGCGGAGTGCGAAAACGCCTCGAAGTGCAGATCGACATGATGCAGTCGATCGAGCGCCTGATGGTCGTCAGCGAGGAGGTCACCCGCACCGAGTTTCATGATTTCGTCACCCCATGGCTCAAGCGCTACCCCGGGACACAGAACTTCGGCTGGAATCCGCTCGTCCGCCATGCCGAAAGAATGCGCTTCGAGCAGTCAGTCCGGAACACGGGCCAGCGTGACTTCCGGATTCTCGGACGTGACGCCGAAGGGCGCACCTTTCCTGCGCTGGAAGCCGAGGAGTATTTCCCGATTACCTTTGTCGAACCACTGACCGCCAACCTGAGCGCGCTCGGTCTCGACCCGGCGTCCCTGCCGACGACCGCCAGAGCGATAGATGCGTCGCGCCGCACCGGAATGCCGGTTGCCTCGGAGGCGATCCGCCTGGTGCAGGAGGAACAGGTTCAGCGCGGCGTCGTCGTCTATCTCGCGGCATTTGGAAAAACGACAGGCCCTGATCAGCCACGGCCACTGCTAGGGGTCGTTTCCGGCGCCTTCCGCATGGACGACTCAATGACCACGGCGCGAGAGCTGGCAAGACGCACGGGTATCGAACTGTGCCTGATCGATGCCGACGGCAGCCCCGGCAATCGCCGCCTCTCCGGCGCGGCCGGTTGCGAAACCGACGCCTGGCTCAATAAGGGGGTGCGCCGCGCGCTGCCCATCCTGTTCGCCGCGCGCAACTGGGAGCTGCGCCTGAGCGCGACGCCCGAGTACATCGCCGGCATGCGCAGCTGGGCCGCATGGAGCACCGTTGCCGTGGGGCTGCTCGCGATCGGCATGCTGGGCGCCTTTCTGCTGATCACGACGGGAAACACCCGGCGCATTGCGCGCCTGGTCGATCGGCGCACCGAAGAACTGAAAACGGCAAGCGACAGCCTCCGCGCCCAGCAGGACGCACTCGCCGAAGCACAGCGCATCGCCCGGCTGGGTAGCTGGGAGGTCGGCAGCGACGGCAGAACCCTGCAGGTTTCGGGAGAACTCCATCAGGTCCTGAACTGCGACGCGACAACGCTTCGCACGCTCACCGACCTCGTTGCCTGTGTCGAGGAGTCCGACCGCGAACGACTGCAAACCGCAATCGCCCGGGCGGCCGAAACAGCCGGGCGGGTCACGCTCGACTGCGACCTTGGCGCATCACCGGGTCATGTACTGCAGTTCCAGATCGAAAGCACCCGGGAAGCCGACAGCCGGCACCACCTGAGAGGCACGGTCCAGGACGTCAGTGCCGAGCGAGAGGCAGAAGCCCATATTCAGTACCTCGCCCATTTCGACCCGCTCACCGGGCTGCCGAATCGCAGCGCCTGGATGAATCAGGCGCAAACGGCGCTGATCTCGGCACACCGCAACGGCGACCTCCTGGGCATCCTGTTCCTCGATCTCGACAACTTCAAGACCGTCAATGACTCCCTCGGTCACCCCATCGGCGATCGGCTGCTGGCAGCCGTTGCGCGGCGCCTGGCGGGGTGCCTGCGCGAAGAGGACATTCTTGCGCGCCTTGGTGGTGACGAGTTCGTCGCCCTGCTGCCGCGCCTGCCTCACTCGGACGATGCCGCACAGGTCGCGCGCAAGCTGATTGAAGTGCTTGCAGCCCCGATTCACATCGACGATCACGAACTGTCCACATCGGTCAGCATCGGCATCGCCCTCTACCCGGCCGACGGCGAGGACGTAGACACCCTGCTCAAGCATGCGGATACGGCGATGTACGGCGCCAAGGCCGCGGGCCGCAATCAGTACGAGTTCTTTGTGCCCGACATGAACGCGCGCGCGTTCGAGCGGCTCATGCTGGAGAACGCGTTGCGGCGCGGTATCGAGCGCAATGAGCTGGTGCTGCACTATCAGCCGCAGATCGAAGCCCGCAGCGGGCAGGTCAACGGATGTGAGGCGCTGGTGCGCTGGAACCATCCCGATCTCGGCCTGGTGCCGCCGCTGCAGTTCATCCCCGTTGCGGAAGACTCCGGCCTGATCGGGCCGCTTGGCGAATGGGTACTGCGCGAGGCCTGCCGTCAGCAGGCGCAGTGGCAAAACGGCTCGATGAGCGAGCTGCGGATGGCGATCAACATATCCGCCCTTCAGTTCCTCAAGCCCGACTTCGTCGATACGGTGAAACGCGCGCTTGCCGACACCGGCGCGAATCCGCAGCGGATCGAACTTGAGATTACCGAAAGCGCGCTGATGCAGCCGGGTGCAGCACTGACCGGACGACTGCTGCAGTTGCGCGACATGGGGCTGACGCTGGCGCTGGACGACTTCGGCACCGGCTACTCCTGCCTGGCCTATCTCAAGCGCCTGCCGATCCGGCGCCTGAAGATCGACCATTCCTTCGTCAAGGACCTGCCCGGCGACCAGGAAGACGCCGCGGTAACCTCTGCCACGCTGTCGCTGGCGCGCGACCTCGGCCTCGAAGTGGTTGCCGAAGGTGTCGAAACCGTCGAGCAGCGCGACTACCTGCTTGCCCGCGGCTGCCATTCACTGCAGGGCTTCATGTATTCCAGGCCGCTCACCATCGCAGACTTCGAAGCCTGGACCGAAGCCAGACGGCAGCCGGCCTGAACGAAGAAATGCCCGCGCCGGCAAACCGGGCGGGCACTTCGGGAGGGGTTCAGGCGGACACGATCGCGCGTCCGCCCTGCTCCGTCTTACTGCATGCGCGAGAACACGATCTGTCCGTTCTCGATGTCTGCCCGGATGCGGTCCTCGGCCCCGAACTGACCTTCGAGAATGGCCCTCGCCAGCGGATTCTCGATCCGCTCCTGAATCGCCCGCTTCAGCGGACGCGCGCCAAACACCGGATCGAAGCCCGCCGAGGCAATGTCGGCCAGCGCCGCATCGCTGACCTCGAGCTTCATCTCCAGACGCGCCAGACGCTTCTCGAGATACTGCAGCTGGATCTTCGCAATGCCGGCGATGTTCTTCTCGTCGAGCGAGTGGAACACGACGACCTCGTCGATCCGGTTGATGAACTCGGGGCGGAAGAAGGTCTTCACCTCGGCCATCACCGCCAGCTTGACCACACCGTAGTCGCTGCCCGCCATCTGCTGGATCATCTGGCTGCCGAGGTTGGACGTCATCACGATCACCGTGTTCTTGAAGTCCACCGTGCGCCCCTGCCCATCGGTCATGCGGCCGTCGTCGAGCACCTGCAGCAGCACGTTGAACACGTCCGGATGCGCCTTCTCGACCTCGTCGAACAGGATCACGCTGTAGGGCTTGCGCCGCACCTGCTCGGTCAGATAGCCGCCCTCCTCGTAGCCGACGTATCCCGGCGGTGCGCCGATCAGACGGGCCACCGAGTGCTTCTCCATGAATTCGCTCATGTCGATGCGGACCAGATGCTCCTCGGAATCGAACAGGAACTCGGCCAGCGACTTGCACAGCTCGGTCTTGCCCACCCCGGTCGGGCCGAGGAAGAGGAAGGAGCCATAGGGCCGGTTCTCGTCCGACAGACCGGCGCGGGAACGACGGATCGCATCCGAGACCAGATGCACCGCCTCGTCCTGACCCACCACCCGGGCGTGCAGACGCTCTTCCATCTTGAGCAGCTTCTCGCGCTCGCCCTGCATCATCTTGCTGACGGGGATACCCGTTGCGCGCGACACCACCTCGGCGATTTCCTCGGCGCCCACCTGGGTGCGAAGCAGCTTGTTAGGGGTCGCATTCTCGCCGGCCTGTTCGGCCATCTTCAGCTGGGCTTCGAGTTGCGGCAGCTTGCCGTACTGCAGCTCGGCCACCTTGTCGAGCTGGCCCTTGCGCTGGAAGTCGGCCATCTGCGCACGCAGCTGGTCGATTTCCTCCTTGATGTGCGCAGAGCCCGAGGCGCGGGATTTCTCGGCCTTCCACACTTCCTCAAGGTCGTTGTACTCACGCTGCAGCTTGGCGAGTTCGTCCTCGATCAGTTGCAGCCGCTTCTTCGAGGCCTCGTCCTTTTCCTTCTTCACTGCCTCACGCTCGATCTTGAGCTGGATCATGCGACGGTCGAGCTTGTCCATGACCTCGGGCTTGGAATCGATTTCCATCTTGATGCGCGCGCCGGCCTCGTCGATCAGATCGATGGCCTTGTCCGGCAGGAAGCGGTCGGTAATGTAGCGATGCGACAGCTCGGCCGCCGCGACGATGGCCGGATCGGTGATATCGACACCGTGGTGGATCTCGTACTTCTCCTGCAGACCGCGCAGGATGGCGATGGTCGCCTCGACGGTCGGCTCATCGACCTGCACTTTCTGGAAGCGGCGCTCGAGCGCAGCATCCTTCTCGATGTACTTGCGGTACTCATCCAGCGTCGTGGCGCCGATGCAGTGAAGCTCGCCACGCGCCAGCGCCGGCTTGAGCATGTTGCCCGCATCCATCGCACCTTCGGCCTTGCCTGCACCGACCATGGTGTGGATCTCGTCGATGAAGAGGATGACCTGGCCCTCCTCCTGCGCGATCTCCTTGAGCACAGCCTTCAGGCGCTCCTCGAACTCGCCGCGGTACTTGGCACCGGCCAGCAGTGCGGCCATGTCAAGCGAAAGCACCTTCTTGCCTTTCAGCGTTTCCGGCACTTCACCGTTGACGATGCGCTGCGCCAGGCCCTCGACGATCGCAGTCTTGCCCACGCCAGGCTCGCCGATCAGCACCGGGTTGTTCTTGGTCCGGCGCTGCAGGATCTGAATGGCACGGCGGATCTCGTCGTCACGGCCGATCACCGGGTCAAGCTTGCCCGAGCGCGCACGCTCGGTCAGGTCGAGGCAGTATTTTGCCAGCGACTCGCGCTGCCCCTCGGCATCCTGACTACCGACACTGGCGCCACCGCGAACGGCCTCGATTGCGGCCTCAAGCGGCTTGCGCGAGAGCCCGTGCTCTTTCATCAGACGACCGGTTTCGCCCTTGTCATTGCTCAGTGCGAGCAGGAACATCTCGCTGGCGATGAACTGGTCACCCCGCTTCTGCGCTTCCTTGTCGGTGAGATTGAGCAGGTTGCTGAGGTCGCGCCCGACCTGCACCTCGCCACCGTGGCCTTCCACCTTGGGCAGTCGCTCCAGGGCTTTTTGCAGGGCGGCCTTGAGCGGCGGCACATTGACGCCGGCGCGCTGCAGCAGCGACACCGTGCCGCCGTCGTCCTGGCCGAGCATGGCCAGCAACAGGTGCTGTGGCTCGATGAACTGCTGGTCGTTGCCCAGTGCAATGCTCTGTGCATCGTTCAGGGCCTGCTGAAATTTGGTCGTAAGCTTGTCGAAGCGCATGGCTGACATCCTTGGTGAATTCGGGTTGAGCCTTATGTGGGGCGCATCCTCTGTGCTTCAAGCCCCCAAACCCTGAACTTGGAGCCAAAACAGCAAGCCCGCTACCCGAATCGGGGCGTCTGTGCGCAGAGCGGACGATGAGCGCACCGCCCCGCGTACTGGGGCGCCTGACCTAGCCGGTCCTGCGCAGCGCCTGCACCTCAGCCCCTGCCCAATGGCAACGAACCCTGTGCCCGCCGCCCATGCTCTGCTCGGCCGGATAGGCTGCACGACAGATGTCGCTGGCAAGCGGGCAGCGTGGATGAAAATGGCAACCTGCAGGCGGATCCAGCGGCGAGGGCAAGTCGGCGGAGACGGTCATTGCCGGCTGGTGAGCGTCCGCACCGGCGCTGACCTTCGGCACCGCCGCAAGCAGGGCACGGGTGTAAGGATGTGCCGGTGCGCCGAGTACGCGCGCCGCCGGGCCGTGCTCGACGATGCGGCCGAGATACATCACCGCCACCTCGTCGGCCAAATACTCGACCACAGCGAGGTTGTGGGTGATGAACAGATAGGCCAGCCCGAGCTCCTGCTGCAGTTCGCGCATCAGGTTCAGCAACTGTGCCTGCACCGAGACATCGAGCGCGCTGGTCGGCTCGTCGCAGACAATCACCTTCGGCGACACGGCCAGCGCCCGCGCAATCGCAATGCGCTGGCGCTGGCCGCCGGAGAATTCGTGCGGATAACGCCAGCGCATGGAGGGTGACAGCCCGATACGATCCAGCAGGGCATCGACCGTCTTGCGCCGTGATGCGGCATCGCCTGCCACACCGAGGCTGAGCATGCCCTCCTCGATGATTTCACCGATCCGGAGGCGCGGGTTGAGCGACGCGAACGGGTCCTGAAACACCATCTGCACGCCGCGTCGCATCGGCATCAAGGCGTCGCGTGAGAGGCCGGTCTGACGCTCGCCGTTGTAAAAAACAGCGCCGCCCGTGCTCTGGTTCAACTGCAGGATGGCCTTGCCCACGGTGGTCTTGCCACAGCCGGACTCTCCCACCAGGGCCAGCGTGCGCCCGGCGCTCAGGGCCAGGCTGACACCGTCGACGGCCCGCACCTGCCCGACGACGCTGCGAAACAGCCCCTTGCGCACCGGGAAATGGACTTCGAGGTCGCGCACTTCGATCAGCGGCGTCCCCTCGCTTCTGCTTGCCGACGCGACATCGCCGGCCTCCACCCGGTGCAGGGGACGCGGCACGCTGACGCCGTCGTAAAGATGGCAGCGCACGGTCTGCGCGCCGATCTGCTGCCAGCCGGGCGATTCGTCGTCGCAGCGGTCAAATGCCTGCGGGCAGCGATCGGCAAAGCGGCAACCGACGAAATCCTGATCGAGCGCAGGCACGCTTCCAACCGGCGCATCGAGCATCGTGCCGCGGCGCGCACCGTCGGGCAGCGCTGCGAACAGCTTGCGTGCGTAGGGGTGGAGTGGCGTGTTGAAAAAGGCCTGGCGCGGACCCGTCTCAACCAGCTCGCCGGCGTACATCACCCCTACCCTGTGGGCCATCCGCGCCACCACGCCAAGATCGTGCGTGATCAGCAGCATGGCCATGCCGCGTTCCGCCTGCAGCCCCGCCAGCAGATCGAGCACCTGAGCCTGGATGGTCACATCGAGCGCAGTTGTCGGCTCATCGGCAATCAGCAGTTCGGGGCGACCGGCCAGCGCCATCGCAATCATCACCCGCTGCTTCATGCCGCCGGAGAACTGGAAGGGGTAGTCGTCGAGCCGGGCATCGGCACCGGGAATCCCCACGGATTCGAGCAGCAGCCGGGCCTCGGCACGGGTCTCGGCGCCGCGCAGCTTGCGATGCAGTTGCAAGGCTTCGCCGATCTGGTCGCCGATCGTCATGACCGGATTGAGACTGGTGGCGGGCTCCTGGAAGATCATGCCGATACGCCCGCCGCGTACCGAACGCATCCGCGTTTCGGGCAGCCGCAGCAGATCGTCGCCGGCCAGACCGAGCTCGCCCCCGTCGATCCTGGCGGCGTCGGGCAGAAGGCGGCTGATCGCAAGCGCCGTCATCGACTTGCCGCAGCCGGATTCACCGAGCAGGGCAAAGGTCTCGCCTGCGGCAATCGAGAAGCTGATGCCGTCAACCGGACGGACATCTCCGCCGGCGGCACGAATGGCCACCTTGAGCGCGCGCACGTCGAGCAGGGGCGCCGCGCCCGGGACGGATACAACGGGCGTCGTGCCACTCATTCAGGGGAAGCCATCCGGAAGCAGATATGAAAAGGGCCGCTACCGCGGCCCGTCAGACGATCAGTGATGATGTCCGCCAGCACCATGGACGTGTCCATGGCCAATCTCTTCTTCAGTACCGGCACGCACTTCGGCCACCGTCACGTCGAAGATCAGCGCCACGCCGGCCAGCGGATGGTTGCCATCGACCACCACCTTGCCTTCGGCAATGTCGGTAATGCGGTAGATGATTTCTTCCTCGCCGTCTTCGCTCACGCGCTCGAAGGACATGCCGACTTCGATGTTGTCCGGGAAGAGCTTCGCATCTTCCACCAGCACCAGTTCTTCGTCGTAGTCACCGAAAGCGTCTTCGGGTTGCAGCTTGATCTTGAAGTTCTCGCCTACCTTCTTGCCGTGCAGGGCTTCTTCCAGCGTCGGGAAGATGCCGTCGTAACCACCATGGAGATAAACCAGCGGATGCTGACCATCGTCGATCACCGCACCGTCCGGGTCGGTCACGGTGTACTTGAGGGTGACGACGCTGTTCTTTGCAATTTCCGTTTGCATGCTATGTATCCAGTTCCTTGACCAATTTTAGAACCGCAGCCACATGGCCGCGGGGCGTGACATCACGGAGCACGTGACGGATGACACCCTGTTTGTCGATGACGAAGGTTGTCCGCGCCACGCCCATCTTCTTTACCCCGTCGACTTCCCTGGCCTGCCACACATCGTAAAGACGCGCGACCTCGGCATCGGTATCGGAGAGCAGCCGGACGGACAGTCCGTGCTGATCGCGAAACTCGGCATGCGTCAGGGCGTCGTCGGGACTGACACCCACGATGATGCAGTCGCGACGGGCGAATTCGTCTTCATGGTCACTGAAGTCGGCCGCCTGCAGCGTGCACCCCGGAGTGTTGTCACGCGGGTAAAAATAGAGAATCACACGCTGCCTGCCGCGCGTGGACAGGAGGTCGAAAGTCTCCATATCCGCGTCCGGCAAGGTGAAAGCGGGGGCAGTGTCTCCGCTCTGAAGCATGAATTCTCCCTGACGTTCAGCGGATTCTAGCGGAGTGGCGGTGCGAACTCTACCGGACTGTGATCGGGGCTCAACAAACATGATGTCGCTCCTTTCTGGTTTTGGCACGGCCAGGTGACGGAAATACGTACCTGAGTCATCAATAGCCCAGTCCTGCATCATGCTCAAGACGCAGTGCGTCATTCGCCGTTTGCTGATAAAGATTTGCACACTGCACTTTACTGTTTAAAATTACAGCAACTATCAGGAGATGGCCATGAGCACCCGCAGCGAACACCTGACTGCACGCCAGCAGGAAATACTCGATTTCATCCGCCAGACGGTGGAGAGCGAGGGCCGCCCCCCCACCCGTCTCGAAGTGTGTACGGCGTTCGGTTTCCGCTCTCCCAATGCGGCAGAAACCCATCTGCGCGCACTGGCAGCAAAGGGCGCAATCTTGCTCGAGGAAGGACGCGCCCGCGGCATCCGGCTGGCGCAGGCGCTGGGCCTGCCGCTGATCGGCCGGGTTGCGGCCGGTAGCCCGATCCTCGCCGCAGAACATGTCGAAAAACGTTTCCAGCTCGACCCGGCGCTGTTCTCCCCCCGCGCCGACTACCTGCTGCGGGTGCGCGGCATGAGCATGCGCGACGCCGGCATTCTCGATGGCGACCTGATTGCGGTTCATCGGGCCGGCGAGGCGCGCAACGGCCAGATCGTGGTGGCCCGCATCGACGACGAGGTCACGGTCAAGACCCTGCAGCGCAAAGGCCGTACCGTGGAATTGCTGCCGGCAAACCCCGACTTCGAACCGATCGTGGTCGACCCGCAACGATCGCAACTTGTGATCGAAGGCATCATGGTCGGCCTGATCCGCAAGGACAACTGAGCACCGGGACGCGCTGCCCGCAACTCCGCAGCCCGCCCCTGAAGACGCCGTTATGCCGGGGGCGCTCTGCCAGGACAGCAAGCCGTCCGGTTTGTGCCGCCCGGCGTCTGCCGCTATCCGCCAGAGGCTTCCGGACCACATGCTTATTCATTCCACGGACGAGCGCTGCACGACCCACCGACCGACATCGACCTGAGCACACGCTGCCGCCATGCCGACTCACACCGCACTCGCCACGCTTCCTGCCGGACTGGTCTGGCAGGGACGGCAACTCGCACATCAGGGTGGCCCGGTACTGCCGACAGGCCATGCCGCGCTTGATGCAGAGCTGCCCGGCGGCGGCTGGCCGGGCGCCGCGATGACCGAACTGCTGGCAGACCAGCGCGGTGTAGGCGAGCTTTCGCTGCTGATGCCGCTGCTGCGCCAATCCGGACCGGCGCGCTGGCAGGTCTGGATTGCCCCGCCACAAATGCCTTATGCCCCGGCCCTCCATGCTGCCGGCGTCGATCTTGGATCGCTGCTGCTGCTGACCCCGGCCACCGCCGGAGAAGCCGTCTGGGCCGCCCGCCAGGCCCTTGGCTCGGCCAGCTGCCATGTCGTGCTGGCGTGGCTGCCGCAGATCGACAGCGCCGGCCTGCGTCGCCTGCAACTGGCTGCCGAACAAGGCTCGACCCCGCTCTTCCTGTTCCGCGCACTGGCCACCGCACGCCAGCCCTCACCGGCGCCGCTGCGGCTGGCGCTCTCGGCCCAGCAGGGTGCCTTGCGCATCGACCTGCTCAAGCGCAAGGGCCCGCTCGCACACACCCCCGTTGTGCTGCCGCTGCACGGCGACCGGCCTTGACTCCGCAGGCATCCCGACGTGCTGTGGCTGGCCCTGATCCTTCCCGAATTGCCCCTGCAGGTCCACATTCGCGGCCTGGCAGCCTCCGGCCTGCTCGCCATTACCGAGAACAGGCCCAGCGCTCAGGTCATCGCCGCCACGCCTGACGCCCGCGCACAGGGCATACAGCCCGGCCAGGGCGTCGCCAGCGCGCTCGCGATGCTGCCGACGCTGCGCCTGATGCCACGCACTCCTGAACGTGAAGCGGCCCTGCTGAAGGAGCTGGCGGCCTGGTCGGGTGCGTTTGCCTCCCGCGTCTGCCTCGACCCACCCGACTGCATCCTGCTGGAGGTCGCCTCCAGCCTGCGCCTGTTCGGCGGACTCGACGCCCTCGAAGCCGCCTTGCTAGACGGACTGCAGCAGCAGGGACTCGATGCCTGCAGCGCGAGCGCACCCACACCGCTGGCAGCACGCTGGTTCGCGCGCCATGCACATCATGATCCGCAGTCCGTCGTCACACCTGCACCGGACTGGCACGCCCGCCTCGATGCCTTGCCGCTGGAACTGCTTGCCGACGACGGCGCGATCAGCACGAGCAGCTTCGATCTGCTCCATGGCCTCGGCCTGCGTACCCTGGGTGAAGTCCGTGCGCTTCCCGCAGCAGGCCTCGCCCGTCGTCAGGCGCAGGCGGTCAGCGAAACCCTTGCCCGCGCCTACGGCGAATGCCACGACCTGCGCCCGGCGTTCATCCCGCCCGAGCGCTACACGGCCCAGCTCAGCCTGCCCGCGGCAACCGTCAATACCGAGCCCCTGATGTTCGCCGCCCGGCGCCTGTTTGCCGGCCTGGCGAGCTGGCTCGCCGCACGACACACTGGCATCGACCACTGCCGCCTGAGCCTGCAGCACGAACGCGGCGAGGACACCGTGCTCGACATCCTCACCGGCATGCCGAGTCGCGACGAAGCCAGGCTCAACCTGCTCGCGCGCGAACGGCTGGCGGTACTCGAACTGTCATCGGCTGTGGAAGGCATGACGCTGAGCACCGACGCGCCACGTGCGCTGGCCGCCCGCTCGGACGACCTCTTCGGCGACCCTGCGACCGAACGTGAAAACGCCTTGCTGCTGCTGGACCGCCTGCGGGCACGGCTGGGAGAAGACTGCGTGAGGCAGCTGAGCATCGTTCCGGACCGCCGCCCCGAGTGCGCGTGGCGCAGCACCGCATTGGGCACGATCTCACCGCGCCCGGCTCGAAATGCAGACACGCCTGCCGGCGCCACCCGGCCGCTCTGGTTTCTGACCAGGCCGCGCCGGATCGATGCGCCGCGCAAGCTTCACCTGCTGCGAGGGCCGGAGCGCATCGAACAGGGTTGGTGGGACGGGCATGACATCCGTCGCGATTACTACCTCGCACAAACAGCCGACGAAGGCTTGTGGTGGGTATTCCGCGAACTGGACCCGCCACACGACTGGTACCTGCAGGGCTACTTCGGCTGAGCCGCAACGCCCTGCAAGCCCTCATGCATCAGGAGGCAGGCGGGAACAGTCCGTTCATGAACCCTGCCAGCGCCACATCCTTTGCAGTAAGTCCGCCTGCGTCATGCGTGCTGAGCACGACATGCACACGGTTATAGACATTGAACCACTCCGGATGGTGATCCAGCTTTTCGGCCTGCAACGCCGCTCGGCTCATGAAACCGAAAGCCGCATTGAAATCCGCAAACCTGAATTCACGCTCGATCGCATCCCGCCCATCCACCATCTTCCAGCCGGGCAAGCCGGCCAGAGCGGCGGTTCGTTCCGCATCGCTGAGTTTCATCCTGCCCTCCCGCTTCAACGCAAGGAAAACACCACCAGTCTGCCGCCAGCCTCGGCCTTTGCCGCTGTGGGCTTGACCATGAAAACGCGCTCGGGCGGCACCTTGCCCGTCGTCACCAGCCACTCGCGCACATTCTGCGCACGCTGCTGCGCAAGCAGCCTGAGGTCTTCGTCGTCCACCGTCATCGTCGGCAGCAGCAGTGCCTCCATCTCGGCAACCGGCAGACTCTTGGCGACACCGAGGAAGTTGCGCGGCTTCTCGATCTCGGTGTCGTCATAGACCTCTTCGAGCAAGGCGGCGTACTCGCCCTCCGCAATCTCGATATTCTGCAGCGAAGGCGCAGACTGTCCGCTCTTGACCATCGCCTTGAGCTTGACCGCACGCACCTGATCAAGCAGCTTTGCGCGGCGAATGCCCTCAGGGTCGCTCGCAGGATCGGCAAAACCGGTGATGTCGAGCCGCAAGCCGGCCCGATCGACCAGCACCTTGGCGAGCGTCGCCAGCTTTTTCTGCTGCGCCTCACCCGGACGTGACACGCCGGAGTCGAACTCGACCTGGGACAGCTCCTCGCCCCCTCCAAGCACGGACCCGAGCAGTGCGAAGGGCGAGGTGATCGCCTTGCCCACCAGATTGAAGAGCGCCTTCACCACCAGTCCGAACACGCTGAACTCCGGATCGTCCATGGTGCCGCTCACCGGCAGATCAAGATTGATCTGCCCGCGACTGTCCTTGAGCAGCGACACGGCCAGCTGCACCGGCAGGTTGACCGCATCCGGACTGTCGACCGCCTCGCCGAAGGTGAGCTGGTCGAGGAAGATCTGGTTTCCCGCCGTGAGCTTGCGCTCCTCGATCTTGTACGTGAGTTCTGCCGACAACTTGCCGCGCTGGATGCCGTAGCCGACATACTTGCCCGAGTAGCTCGACAAACCGGTCAGCTCGAAATCCTTCACCGAGGCACCGATGTTCAGGTACTGATCCTGGCGAAAGGGGTTGAACTCGCCGTTGATCGATACCGGCGCCGAATTGTCGACCCTGCCATCCAGCGTCAGCTTGGCAATCGTGGTCGGGTCCGAAGACAGTCCGGACAACTCCCCCGCCATCCCGGTCAGGTTGGCGTCGTAGTTGGGGCGCACGAAACGGTCGCTGAAGGCGATGTTGCCACCCTTGACCCGGATCCGGCCGATCTTGATCGGCGGCATGTCGGCCTGCGCCTTGCCGTCGGCAAGTGCCGCTTCGGCTTTCTGCCGCTCCGCCTCGGCCTCCTCGGCTCCGGCCTGAATCTCGCGCAGGTTGAGCTTGCCCTGGTCGCTCAGGATCAGGCGGGTATAGAAGTCGTTGAGCGCGATGTCGCGCACCTCGAGCGCAAACGGCGCCAGGCGCATGTCGATGTCGTTCAGGCTCAGGCTGCCCCAGCGCACGAAATCGGTCGCATTCAGACGATCGATCGAGGAAAAATTGGCGACGCCGACATCGCCAGTCAGCCGCCCCTTGATGCCGTCACGTGCTGATTCCAGCGCAAGCTTCGCCTTCGCGTACAGACTTCCGCGCGAGATCGCGATCTTGGTTTCTTCCAGCACATAGGGCTGCAGGGGCAGCAGATCGACGTTGTCGAGGTCAAGTGCCATCGACGTCTTCAAGGGGTCAAGCACCGCCGTCCCCGACACGCCCAGCTTGCCGCGCTTGTTGATCCGGCTCTTCAGGTCGAGCTTGAGTTCCGCCCCCTTGTCAGTGGAAAAGTTTTCCACCTTGAGCGCGATGCCCTCGGCCTCAAGCACCACGGGCTTGCCCGCACTGCGGTCATCGACCCGCAGCGATGCGTCCTCGAGCGCGAGCTTCCTGACCGTCACCGACCATGGCGCCTCACCCTTGGCTGCAGGTTTCGCCGGCGCTGCCTTGCCTGCCAGCGCCATCAGGTCGAAGTCGCCATTGCGCTGACGAACGGTCGACACTGCCGCCCCCTTCACCCCGAGCTCGCCCACGACGACCTTGCGTTCGGCCACCAGTACCTGGGCATTGCTCACGTTCACTTGCGGCAGCTTCAGTGCAGCGCCCTTGTCGCCTTTCAGACCGAGCACGAAATCCTTAAGGTTCAGGGTTTCGGCGTTGACTTCGATCTGTGGCTCACCGCCCTTGAGGGCGAGCTTGTAACGTATCGAGCCGTCGAGACGACCGCCACGGATCTCGCCGCCAGGCATCGCCGCGGCCAGATAGGGACCATAGCGGGCAGGCTGCAGCTGTTCGACGATCAGGTTGCCATCCAGCTCGAAAGGCTCGAGCCGCAGGCTGTCCTGGTGGCTGAGCTTCTCGCCGGCGTCACTGACATAGTCGAGGCGGATCTCCGCCGGCATGTCTCCGATGGTCGACAGGTCACGCAGGTCTAGGTTGATTGCCTCGATCCGGGTGCGGAAGGGGCCCGGTACGCTGCGATCCTCGAAGCGCACCACGCCATCACGAATTCGCGCCGACGCCAGCAGGAAATCGAGCGTGGCCGGCGCAGCGGGCTTGGCACCATCCTGCGCCGCCGCTGGCTTTTCAACAGCGGCCTCCGTGGCCTTCTTTGCCCCGTTCGCGGCTGTTTTTGCGGACGCCTTGGCAGACTTTGGCTGTTCGCCAGGAGCAGACTTGGGCAGCAACTGCAGCACGTTGATCCCGCCGTCGGCGAGGCGCACGAGATTGAGCTCAGGCTGCATCAGGCGCAACTTGCTGAACTGGAAGCGGTTCACCAGAGGCTGTACGTCAGCCAGTTCGATACCGAACTCGGCCACGGTCAGCACCGGCGCACCCGCCTTGTCCTGAACCTCCAGCTTGTCGATCTGCACCTGTCCGCTGACCGCCACCACCGGAGACGCATCCACCGGCTGACGGAAGCTCAGCTGCATGTCGGCACCGAGCACACCCGAAGGCAGCTTGAAAGCCGGATCGAACGGCAGGTAAGGCATCCACTCGGGCAGCTGAAAGTCCTTCAGCGAGAAGTCGACGACCGTCTCCCGTTCTTCGGTGAAGGGCTTGGTGCGCCCACTGATGCCCAGCGGCTTGCCGTTGAGCATGGCCGACAGCGACGGCTCGACGAACACATCGACCTTGACCGGCAGATTGGACACGAAGGGAATGCCGATATTAATGTCCGACAGTTCGTGCTGCAGACCTTCGACCTGGTCATCTACCGAGATGCGCCCGCTGGTGAGCTGAATATTGCCCACCGAGAAGCGCGACTCGCCCTCGCTCTCGGGCTGTTCGCCGAGGCGCTCGACGACGTCCGACCAGTTGTGTCTGCCCGCAGGCAGACGTGTCAGCGCAAGCTGCAAGCCGTCGACCGAGAGCTCATGCAGCACCGGACCGCCACGAATGATGGATTCGAGTTCGAGATTGAGGTTGAGACGCTCGAAGGACAGATCGGGCTTCTGCCCGTCAGCGGCCATGATCTTTGCCCCGCGAACTTCCGCTGCGAGGGTAAAGGGGTTGAACAGGACACCGTCGATCGAAACCTCACGCCCCAGTGTTTCACCCAGGATCTTGGTTGCATAGTGCCGCGCCACTGGCGGCACCACGCCAAACCCGATCACGGCCACGGCCAGCAAGACACCCACTCCCCATTTCGCCGGGCGGATGAACCGCTGCAGACGGGGATGTTGCGTCGGGCCGGGGGTTGAATCAGACATTCACATGCTCCATGTGCTCGAAAACCGTTATGAATCGACCTGTGAAACCCTGGGGCGAACCCCGAAAATCGTCAGTACGTTTGCCGCCGGTCGTCACCGGGCGTATTCTGCGCCGCTTTCCACGCACCGGGCGCGATTGTGGCTGACCAGCGTTTCGACCTTGTTGTAATCGGTGCCGGCGCCGCCGGCATGATGTGTGCAGCGACCGCAGGCCAGCGCGGCCGGCGCGTACTGCTGCTCGATCATGCCCCCAAACTTGCCGAGAAAATCCGCATCTCGGGCGGCGGGCGATGCAACTTCACAAACCGTCGCGTCACCGCAGAACACTTTCTGTGCCGCAATCCGCACTTCGTCCGCTCGGCGCTCTCGCGTTACACGGCGCGCGATTTTATCGACCTTGTGGAACGTCATGGGGTTTCTTATCACGAACGCGACTGGGGACAGCTGTTTTGTGATGATTCCGCGCAACAGATCATCGATCTGCTGCGCGCCGAATGCGAAGACGGGGCAGTCCAGTGGGCCATGCCGGCCAGCGTGCAGGCAGTGGACCGCACATCGGACGAGCATGATCGATTCGTCATTGACACGACCATGGGTCGATTCTACGCCCACAGCCTGGTGATCGCGACCGGCGGGCTTTCCATCCCCAAGATCGGCGCCAGCCCTTTCGGCTACCGTATCGCCGAGCAATTCGGCATCCCCGTCATCGCGCCCCGCCCCGCGCTGGTGCCGCTCACGTTACCCCCGGAAACACTTTCGCTGCTGGCACCGCTGGCCGGCGCCTCCTTCGAGGTCGAAGCCTCCTGCCGCGGCCCCGCCTTTCGCGAGGCCGCCCTGATCACGCATCGCGGGCTGTCCGGCCCGTCCATCCTGCAGGCGTCGAGCTACTGGCAGGCGCAGGCCTATGAGAAGGATGACTGGGCACCGGTCAGCCTCAACCTGCTGCCCGGAATCGATGCCGAGGAATGGCTGATGGCGCATGCCAGCGAGCGCGGCCTGCTCGCCAACCTGCTGTCCGAGCGCCTGCCCCGGCGCTTCGCCCACGCACTGTGCGCGCTGCAAGGCTGGGAGAAACCGGTCAACGCGTTCCGCCATGCGGATCTGCGCCAGATTGCCGCCACCCTTGCCGACTGGCAGCTGGTGCCATCCGGCACCCAGGGTTATGCCAAGGCGGAGGTCACGCTCGGCGGGGTCGACACCAACGCCCTGTCGTCAAAGACGATGGAAGCGCGCAAGCAGCCCGGCCTGTTCTTTGCGGGCGAAGTCATGGACGTGACCGGCCACCTGGGCGGGTACAACTTCCAGTGGGCATGGTCATCCGGTTACGCAGCAGGCCAGCACGCCTGAGCCTGGCACCCCCGGCCCCGGCCGACATTCATCACCCTGTCACACGCCTGCGCCACGCTTGACGGCGACCCCATCGTCCCAGGCCGCACATGCAGGAAAAACAGGTTCGCTCGATCTTTCTGTCGGATATCCACCTCGGCACGCGCGGCTGCCAGGCAGAACGTCTGCTCGATTTCCTGCGTTACCACGAATCCGAGAATCTCTTCCTGATTGGCGACATCGTGGACTTCTGGGCAATGAGCAGAAGCATTCACTGGACCAGCACCCAGAACACCGTCGTACAAAAGGTGTTGCGGCGTGCGCGCAAGGGCACGCAGGTGGTCTTCATTCCCGGCAACCATGACGAGGCCTTGCGCGAATACATCGGCACCACATTCGGCGACATCCGACTCGAGTCAGACTGGATTCACGAGACCGCGGACGGGCGGCGCTTCCTGCTGCTGCATGGCGACGAATACGATCAGGTTACCCGCCATCATCGCTGGGTTGCGGTACTCGGTGACGTCGCCTACAACGCGCTGGTCCGCATCAACGGCGGACTGTCACGCATCCGGCGCCGCCTGGGCATCTCCGGCTACTGGTCGCTCGCCGGCTACGCCAAGCGAAAGGTCAAGACCGCGGTCAGCTTCATCTTCGACTTCGAGGACTCAGTGATGCACGGCGCGCGCGAGCGCGGCGTGGATGGCGTGATCTGCGGACACATTCACTGGGCGAGCATGCGTGAGGTCGATGGGCTGACCTATGTGAATTGCGGCGACTGGGTCGACAGCTGCACGGCCATCGTCGAGCATCTCGACGGCCGGCTTGAGCTGATCCACTGGGGCGCTCAGACCACAGCACAGAAGGCGCTGCCAGCGCCCCCCGCCGCCGCACAGACACCGGAGCAGGCGCCGGAGCGGGAACAGGAGGCCGCAGTCAGCGCCTGAACCCGGCCGCACGCCGGGCGCTCAGCCCGGTTGCGCCCGACGCCACGGCAACAGCGGCAAATAGGCAAGCACCTGAACTGCGATCAGGCCACCAAATGCGAGGCTCAGGGATGCAGACAGCGTATGCCCTGTCAGCTGCAAGGCATCCAGCGCCAAACCCAGGCCCCACTGCACGGCGAAGGCACCGGCAAAGGCCATCAGGTTGATTGCCGTCGAAACACGCGCGAACACCTGGCGGGGAAAATTCGAGGCAGTTGCGAGGTAGGTCTGTGAATTGACCGACGACAGCGCACCGAGCAGAAACCACAGCACCACCAGCGGCCCCAGATCGAACAGGATGCAGAGCTGCACGCTCAGCATGCCCGCATAGCCGAACTGGATCAGGTTGAGCGGGCGCACGCCGCGCGTTGCAAGGCGCACCCCGAGAAGGCCGATGGACAGTTGCCCCGCCAGCATGCCGACATTGAGCGCCACCAGATAGCCTGCGGCCTGGGCCAGCGACAGCCCGTTTACGCTCATCAGCCAGGGCACGGCCCAAAGGCTCTGCATGGCCATGAAGCCGCCGGTAAAGAACATCGACGACGCCGCGAATTTCAGGAATGCAGGGGCAGGAAAGATCCGCACCGCCGCGCGCAAGGCATCGAGCAGACGCTCGTTGTCCCCGTGGATGGCCTCGTCTGGCAAGGACAGGAAAATCCACAGCGAGATCATCAGCGCAAGCGCGGCGATGGTCCAGAACACACCGCGCCACCCCATGAACGGCAGCAAGGCCTCGACCGGTGCGCTTGCAGTGAGCGCGCCCAGCGCGCCCGCGGCCATGATGAAGCCGGTCATCGAGCTCTGCCGTTTGGCCGGATACCACATTGCGAAGCCTTTCAGCGCCCCCATCAGGCAGGCCGACACACCAACCCCGACCAGCGCGCGCGCGCTACCAAGGCCGGTAAGCGAATCGCCCATCGCAAAGGCGGCACTGCCCAGCGCGGTCAGCAGCATCAGACAGCCTTCGACCCGGCGCGGACCGAAGCGGTCGAGCGCAATACCCACCGGAATCTGTGCCAGACCGAAGGCCAGAAAATAGGTGCTGGTCAGCAGCCCGAGATCAGCGGCGGAAAGGCCGAGCTCGCCCGTCAGCGTGGGCGAAATCACTGCATTGACCGTACGCAGCAGATAGGACAGGTAATAGCCCAGCGCAAAGGGCAGGAAAATCCGCCCCAAGGCGCCTGGGGCTTGGGCAGGACTCATTTCGGGGAATCCGTTCGGCAAAGGCGGCATTCTGCCCGTTTTGCACCATTAAGGGGCACCCGCGGAATCCAGCGGCATGTTCACGATATTGACCCGCGTCAAGGCTGTGAAGGGATCGATGCGGAGAATCGAGACATTCCAGAGGAGTTCTGCCAATGTCACTTTCCAGCCTGATGACCGATGACCACCGTGCCTGCGACCACGTTTTTGCCCGGGTAGAAACCCTCGTCGCCAAGGGCGACTGGCCTGCCGCCGCAGCTGCCATGTCGACATTCGCCGCGGCGCTGAACGCACATTTCCTGGCGGAGGAAGAACACCTCTTCCCCGCATTCGAAGCCGCGACCGGCATGCGCGGCGGCCCCACCGCAGTGATGCGGGCCGAACATGCCGAGATGCGAACCTTTCTTGACAGCATGCTGGCCGCAATTGGCGCCCGCGACGGCGACGATTTTGCGGGCGAAGCCGAAACCCTGATGATCATGATTCAGCAGCACAACATGAAGGAAGAAAACATGCTGTACCCGATGTGCGATGCCCGCCTTGCCGACCGCAGTGGCGAACTGGCAGGCGCGCTCGATACGGCCCTGCATGCCCGCACAGCCCCCGGAGCCATGGCATGAACACATCGACGATCGTCGACGCCCGCGGCATGGAACCGCCTGTGCCCTTCGAGATGGCGATGGACGCCGTGGCCGACCTCGCCCCCGGTCAGGCAGTCACGCTGCTGCTCGATCGCATGCCCCATCCACTGTTCCGTATCCTCGATCGCGACGGCTACCGCTATACCCCGACGGTTCGTGACGACGCAGTGGTCGAGGTCCTGATCGAGCGTCCATGAGCGGCGCCAACCCCGGCCTGGGCTATGAGGCAACGCCGCCGTTTTCGGCACCGCTGCGCTTCTTTCTCACCGCACCGTTGTTCGGCATCGTCGCCGGGCTGGTGCTGATCGGCGACAGCGGCCTGCTTGCATCGCGCTGGACGCCGGGCACCCTGGCCGTGGTTCACCTGTTTGCAGTTGGCTTCCTGCTGCAGATCATGCTTGGCGCGCTGATCCAGATCATGCCCGTGGTCGCCGGGGCGGCGCTGCCCGCACCGCTGCTCACCGCCAGACTGACCCACGTCGGGCTCAGTCTGGGTGCGGCCGGACTTGCGGCCGGACTCGGCTTCGGCCTGCCGGTCGTGCTGATCGGCGCCGCGGCACTGCTCGGGCTGAGCATTTTCGGCTTTCTCGGCTGCGCCACCGTTGCCATCATTCGTGCGCCAAAGTCGTCCATGGCAAGCCACACGCCGCGTGATCTGCGCCTTTCGCTCACCGGCCTTGCACTGGCCGTCGTGCTGGGCCTCTCGATCGCACTCGGGCTCAGCGGCGGCGCTGGGCTTCCCCTGCCCTTCACGACTCAGGTCAATCTGCACGCGGGCTGGGCGCTGCTTGGCTGGGCCGGCATTCTCCTCGCGGCGGTGAGCTGGGTGGTGGTCCCGATGTTCCAGATCACGCCCGCCTATCCGGTCGCGCTTACCCGTTACTGGGCGCCCGCCATTCTCGGCCTGCTGTGCGCATGGTCCGTGCTCAGTGTCACCGGCTTCGACCAGACTGCGATCATGCTCGCGCTCACCCTGATCGCCGCCGTGATCTGCTTTGCCGGCATCACCTTGCGCCAACAGGCGCGTACGCGACGCAGCACGCCCGACGCCTCCTTTCGCGCCTTCCGCCTGGCGATGGTAGCCCTGATTGCCGGCGCCGCCCTCCTGATTTTTCCCCAGTTCTCCGATGCTGAGCGCTGGCCAGTGCTGGCCGGCATCCTGATCCTGCACGGTGGCCTGGGCGGCGCCACCAGCGCCATGCTGTACAAGATCGTGCCCTTTCTGGCGTGGCTGCATCTCACCCAGGCCAAGGTCAAGGCACCCAACGTCAAGAAGATGCTCCCGGATGCGTGCGCCAAAGCACAGCTCAGGATGCACGTGCTTGCGCTTGCAGCGCTGCTTGCCGCTGCACTGGCGCCAGCGCTGGGGCCGCTTGCGGGACTCGCGCTGATTGTCGAGTTCGGCTGGCTCATGCTCAACCTCCTCCATGTCGTCAGGATGTGGCGGGCAAACGCCCCCACGCCACAGCGCGCCGTCACACCAGCCTGATAAGATCGGCGCCTGTTCCGACCTCAGGCACCCGTCCCGCTCATGCTCCGAATCCCGCCCGCCCTCAGTCGCGGCCTCTTCGTCTTCGCCCTTGTGGCCGTGTTCTGGCTCGCCCTGCAACCGGCACCCGATGTGGTCCAGATCGTCAGCTGGCAGGACAAGATCGAACACGCGGTGCTGTTCGCCGTGCTGATGGTGCTGGGCAGCCTTGCCTGGCCGGATCGCATGCTGCAGGTGGTGCTCGGTCTGCTCGCCTACGGTGCGGCGATGGAGGTGGCGCAGTCCTTCACCGACTACCGCTTCGGTGACCTGTGGGACTGGGTTGCCGACGCCATCGGGCTCTTGCTCGCCGCCATCCCGGCCCGCCTGCTTGCGGCCCGCTTTGGCGCGCCCCCGGCGCAGGCGTCGAGCACTGCCGGTGCACGAAACCAAGCCTGACGATTCGCGAACCGGTATCATTACCGCCTTTCCGATCAAGACCTTGAAGTCGCGCCGCTGATGAACGCCCGTCACCAACTCGAACTCCTGTCCCCGGCCAAGAATGCCGACTTCGGCATCGAAGCCATCACCCACGGGGCAGACGCCGTCTATATCGGCGGTCCGTCGTTCGGCGCGCGTGCCTCAGCGGAAAACACGGTCGCCGACATTGCCCGCCTGGCCGCCCATGCCCACCGTTTTCATGCGCAGGTGTTCGTGGCACTCAACACCATCCTGCGTGACGATGAGCTCGAGGATGCACGCAAGCTCATCTGGCAACTCTACGACGCCGGTGCCGACGCGCTGATCGTCCAGGACATGGGCCTGCTCGAACTCGACCTGCCCCCGATCCAGCTCCACGCCAGCACCCAGACCGACATCCGCGACGCAGCCAAGGCCCGCTTCCTGCAGGACGTCGGTTTTTCGCAGATCGTGCTCGCACGTGAGCTCACGCTGGATGAGGTGAAGAAGATCGCCGCCGCCACCGAGTGCCAGCTCGAGTATTTCGTCCATGGCGCACTGTGCGTGGCCTTCAGCGGCCAGTGCTACATCAGCCACGCACATACCGGACGCAGCGCCAACCGCGGCGAGTGTTCGCAGGCCTGTCGCCTGCCCTACGACCTGGCCGACAAGGACGGCAACATCATCGCCCGCGACCAGCACATGCTGTCGATGAAGGACAACAACCAGAGCGCCAACCTTCGCACCCTGGCTGCGGCCGGCGTGAGCTCGTTCAAGATCGAGGGTCGCTACAAGGACCTCTCCTACGTCAAGAACATCACCGCGCACTACCGTCAGCTCCTCGACGAAATCATCGAACAACCCGATGCCGACGGCCCCGCATGGCAGCGCGCCTCGAGCGGGCGCAGCACCTTCCTGTTCACACCGCAGGCGGAGAAGACCTTCAACCGCGGCTATACCGACTACTTCACCAACAAGCGCCAGCACGGCATCGAAGCCTTCGAGTCGCCCAAGTTCGTCGGAGAGGCGATCGGCCGCGTGACCCGCATCGACACCAAGGCCGGCAAGTTCTTCGAGATCGAGCGCGTGGCGCCGATCCACAACGGTGATGGCCTCACCTGGTACGACGCCAAGGGCGACCTCACCGGCCTGCGCATCAACCGTGCCGAGCACGACGCGGCAGGCGAAGGCGTGGATCGCATCTTTACTGCCGACGCGCTGCCGGCCGACCTGGTGCCCGGCACCTCGGTGTTCCGCAACCACGATCAGGCTTTCGAGCGTGCGCTGGAAAAGAAATCCGCCGATCGCCGCATCTCGGTGGATGCACGCTTTTTCAAGACATCCGATGGCTACGCGCTGGCTCTGAGCGACGCGGACGGCGTGACCGCGACGGCCAGCATTCAGGCGGCCCACGAAGCTGCCCAGCAGGCCGAACGCGCACTGGGCACGATCCGCGACCACATCGCCAAGCTTGGCAACACGATCTTCACGGCACAGGAAATCACGCTCGATGTCACCGACGCGCCCTTCCTGCCGGCCTCGGCGCTCAATGCGCTGCGTCGTGACGCCGTCGAACAGCTGGAAGCCGCGCGCCTGCAGGCCCACGCCCGTCCGCCGCGTGCGGCGCCGGTCGAACCGCCCGTGCCTTTCCCTGACGACTCGCTGAGCTATCTCGCCAACGTCCTCAACGAAAAGGCGCGTGATTTCTATGTGAAACACGGCGTCAAGCTGATCGACGCGGCCTACGAGGCCAATGAAGAGCACGGCGAGGTGTCAGTGATGATCACCAAGCACTGCCTGCGCTACAGCTTCAACCTGTGCCCCAAGGAAGTGAAAGGCATCCGCCCCGACCCGATGACCCTGGTCAACGGCAAGGAGACCCTCACGCTGCGCTTCGACTGCAAGCGCTGCGAGATGCACGTGATGGGCGAACTGAAGCCGCACGTCGCCAGGCTGCAGGCACAGGTCGCACCGCAGAAGATCAGCTTCCATCCCACGCGCCCCGGCGCGGGCGTTACCGCTCAGTAGTGCGGCGGCACTTCGTCTTCCGGACTCAGACGTCCGGGAGGCTGAACGGCCTGCATCTGCTGCGCAAGTTGCCGCAGATGCTGCTGCATCAGGTCGATCTGCTGTTGCTGGCGGTAGACGGTGCGATTGAGTTCGTCGAGCAGATCCTCGGCAAACATCAGCTTCGATTCGAGGCGTTCGATGCGCTCTTCCATGACGGCGGCGGCAGGGTGGCCGCAAATTGGCTTCGGGGCGCGGATTCTAACCCGCGCCACCGCCAAACGAGCGCAAATGCAGCCCGACTCAGCGCGCCACTGCCAGCGCCTCGACCGCAGCGGTGAGTGCGGGCACGACCTCTGCGCCATCGTTTTCCGCCAGCAGCTCACGTGCATGGGCGAGCAGTGCATCAGCCTTGCCGGCCTCGTTCCCCACCTTCAGCTCGCTTGCAAAACGCCCGATACTGCCCGCCACCAGGCGCGTGATGCGGCCGTTCTCGCCGGCAATCCGGCTGGTGGCAACGGCATTGGCGACCAGCTCGGAGACAATGCGCGGGTAGTCCTTGTCGGCCACGATCTCACTCCTCGACCGACGCCGCAGCATAGTTGCGCAGCCGGCGCTCGGCGCTGACACCCAGGATCTTGGCCAGCCAGGGCGGCGGCGAGCCCTTCATCATGTCCTGAAACTCGGCCATCACCTCCATCGCCGGCCCGCCCTCGATACGCTTGATCGGGTAGATATTGCCCTTGATCACCTTCGCCGCCGCCGGACCACCGATGGAGACGACGTAGAGCACATGGCAATCGGAGATGAGCTGCACGCGAAAGCCATTCTTGTCGTCGGCAAAGTCGGCTTCGAGCGCGTCGCGGATATCCACCAGGCGGATCTCGGTCGCCGACACCTGATAGACCAGATAACGGATACAGGACCCGAAATGCCCGTTGAGCGCCTCGCCACTGTCGGAGGCAAGCGCCACCCGCACCGACCCCGGCATGTCGCCCTCAGCAAAAGCCTGCACCGGCGGCAAGGGCTCGCCCTGGGTGTCACCCCACAGGATGCGCACGGCGAGCTTCATCGCCTCCAGGCCGATTCCGATGTCTTCGCCGTCCTCCTCGCCATCCACGCTGGCAAAGGCCGTCTTCAGATCCGTCACGGTCACCGTGCGCAGATCGTCGGTGTCGATCTGCTCGCTGCCAATCCGGTTCTGCAGCACATCGATCAGTTTCGGCAGGGTGATGCCCGGCATCGACCGGGCTGCGAGGGCGACGCGCAGCGCGGCGTCACGGGTGATGGGCATTGCGCTCTCTTGCATGGGGAAGACTCCTCTTGGTCGGGGTTGCGCTCCCTCCAGCAGATTGAGTGCCAGCATCGCCAGCTCCGCTCCAGCACCCTATCCATCTGTTTTTCAATGGGTTTAATAAACGTGGATCAGGCATGCAGACTGTGCGTTTCTCGACAAACACGGGTAGCACGCCAACAAAGACGACATGGCGAGCGGTGAAAGGCGTGCCGTGGATGCTACGGACTGCGCTGCAGCAAACAGCGCGCTATCATCGGGGCAAGACTCAACCATCGGATCTTCATGTCGAACGCGCCCTCTCAGTCCGCTCCGGAAGCCCCTGCCGAACTGAGCGCCCGCCACAGCCCGCTAGACGACGTGCAAGCCCTGCTCGTGGGCACGCTGTTTCTGGCCCTGTCGATCTCGTTCTTTCGCGACGCGGGCATGCTCACCGGCGGCACGGCCGGTCTGGCCTTCCTGATCCACTACGCCTTCGACCTGCCCTTCGGCGCAGCCTTCTTCGCGATCAACCTGCCCTTCTACATCTTTGCGCTGCGCGCACTCGGACGCGAGTTCACGCTGAAGACCTTCTGTACCGTGCTGCTGCTCTCGGTGTGCACCGAGTATCTGCCCAACATGCTCAGCATCGCCCACGTCGACCCGGTCTTTGCCGCGATCATGGGCGGACTGCTAGCGGGTACCGGCCTGCTCATGCTGATCCGCCACCGCTCCAGCCTGGGCGGGGTCGGCGTGCTGGCGATCTACCTGCAACAGCGCAAAGGCTGGCGCGCGGGCTGGGTGCAGATGGCGGCGGACTGCGTGATCATGGCGCTCGCGCTGCTGGCGGTCGACGCCCGGCTGGTCGGGCTTTCGGTGCTCGGCGCGGTGGCGGTGAACTTCGTCATTGCTGTGAATCACCGCCCCGGGCGTTATTTCGGGATCTGAGCGTGGCGGTCGAAATCGCCGAGCTGCGCCGCTGCCCGACCTGCCAGCGCTGGGACGGCACGCGTCAGCTGGCCGCAGACGGCAGCACGGTCGAGCTCGACCCGGCAAACAACCGCGGCAAATGCACCGAAGGCCCATGGCACGGCTCCCTGCGCGGGCCGCGCAACGCCTGTGGCCAGTGGCTGCAATGGATCGAAATCCTGCCCGTCAATACGCCAGACGGTTCAGCGACTGACAGCTGAGGGCAGCGAAGCCCCCAGCCCGGCCCCCCTTATTCTTCTTCGTCCTCATCCACTGCAAGGTCTGGATTGACCGGCGCGGGCCCGTTCGCAAGCGCAGCCGCAAGCATCTGGCTGCGGCTGTCGGGCGTTTCCAGACTGATCCTGCCCAGCGCGCCGCTGCGATAGTCGAGCAACAGGATCTGGGCGGCTTTCTCCAGGTCGAGACCGCCCCCCTTCTGCAGGCAGCCGCGACGACGTCCGACCTCCTCGACCAGCCCCGGTCCGTCGAAGTTCGACGGGTCAATGCGATAGCGGGCGGCGAGCAGCGCAGGGTAGCGTTCAAGCAGCACGTCACCCAGGAAGGCCGCGACCTCCTCGTCGATCACCGCATTACGGCCGATCGCATGGCTCGCCGCGAGCATGAAGCCGTCGGAATCGTAGTCAATCTTGGGCCACATCAGTCCGGGCGTATCGGTGAGCGTCAGGCCGGGACCGAGATCGAGCGTCTGCTGGCTCTTGGTCACCGCCGGTTCGTCGCCAACCTTGGCCACCTTGCGCTTGATGAGGGCATTCATCAACGTGGACTTGCCCACGTTGGGGATGCCCATCAGGATCATCCGCAGCGGCTTGATGTTGTCGCTGCGGTGCGGCGCGAGCTGGCGACACAGGCCCGTGATGCGTGCCACGTCAGCCGGCTTCTTGGCCGAAATCGACACGGCCTTCACCCCGGGCTGACGATTGTAGAAATCCATCCACGCCTGCGTCGCCACCGGATCGGCGAGATCCGCCTTGTTCAGCAGCTTGAGGCAGGGGCGATTGCGGAAGCGGCGCAGCTCTCCGATCATCGGATTGCTGCTGGCTTCGGGCAGGCGGGCATCGGTCACTTCGATGACGACATCGATCGCAGCCAGCGTCTCTGCAGCTTTCCGGCGCGCGGAGTTCATGTGACCGGGGAACCACTGGATGGGCATCGGAAGTCCGGACTAACAAAAAAGGGTCTGCATTATCCCATCTTCCGGCCACATCTGAATCCGCAGCGCACTGCAGCTTATGTTCCGCCTCGTCATCGTCATATCTGTCCGGTTGCATGACGAATCAAAAAAAAATCCCACACCCCAATAAAACCGTGTATTGTGGCGTCGCAGTCGATTCAAGCAGTTGTCTTTGTGGTGTCGTTTCCGCGTGTTCGTTCCGCGAACTTTACGGTTTGATTCCCTCGATACTTGTTTCTTGATCGTTCCTGCACTCTGGGCGCGAGCCCCTTCTTATGTTTTAAAGGAACGCAAAATGAGCACTCAAACCGGTACCGTCAAGTGGTTCAACGACGCCAAGGGCTTCGGCTTCATCACCCCGGAACAGGGCGGTGACGACCTGTTCGCACATTTCAGCGAAATTCAAGGCAAGGGCTTCAAGAGCCTGGCCGAGAACCAGCGCGTAGAATTCGAAGTCAAGAACGGCCCCAAGGGCCTGCAGGCGGCCAACATCCGCCCGCTCTGATTAGCCCTCGCTGATCAATCAGAACGCGGCCTCAGGGCCGCGTTTTTGTTTTTGTGGTGCCGGACAGCCATACTTGGACATTGTCCCGGCTGCAGATCACCGCGCCCTCCTGGCCCCGGCCTCACTACGCATCATCCTCTGCCATGACCGAATCCATCGAATCCTTTGCCCAGCTGGGCCTGCCCGACAATCTGCTTTCGGCACTCGCCGCAGTCGGCTATGAAACGCCATCCCCGATCCAGGCTGCGTGTATCCCGCACCTGCTCGCCGGTCGCGACCTGCTGGGCGAAGCACAGACCGGCACCGGCAAGACCGCCGCTTTTGCCCTGCCGACGCTGGCGATGCTCGACATCGCCGACACCCGCCCGCAGGTGCTGGTGCTCACCCCGACACGCGAACTCGCCATCCAGGTTGCCGAGGCCTTTGGCAAATACGCGCATCACCTGAAGAATTTCCACGTGCTGCCCGTGTACGGCGGGCAGAGCATGGTGGTGCAGCTGCGCCAGCTGTTGCGCGGCGCACAGGTCATCGTCGGCACGCCGGGCCGGGTCATGGACCACCTTGAGCGCGGCAGCCTGAAGCTCGACGCACTCAAGATGCTGATCCTCGACGAAGCCGACGAAATGCTGCGCATGGGCTTCATCGACGACGTCGAATGGATTCTCGATCACACCCCGGCAACCCGGCAGACAGCGCTGTTCTCGGCCACCATGCCCAACGTGATTCGTGACGTGGCACGTCGCCACCTGCGCGAACCCGAAGAAATCAAGATCCGCGCATCGACCTCCACCGTTGCCAAGATCCGCCAGCGCTACTGGCTGGTGCGTGGCGTGGACAAGCTCGACGCGCTGACCCGCATCCTCGATGCCGAGGAAACCTTCGACGCAGCCATCACCTTCGTGCGCACCAAGATTGCGACCGAAGAGCTGGCCGACAAGCTCGCAGCCCGCGGCTACGCAGCTGCAGCGCTGAACGGCGACATGACCCAGGGCCTGCGCGAACGCGTTATCGAGCAACTCAAGAACGGCGCGCTCGACATCGTCGTGGCAACCGACGTCGCCGCCCGCGGCATCGATGTGCCGCGCGTGAGCCACGTCATCAACTACGACATCCCCTACGACACCGAAGCCTATGTGCACCGGATCGGGCGTACCGGCCGTGCGGGCCGTGAAGGCTCGGCGATCCTGTTCGTCGCGCCGCGCGAAACGCGCATGCTCAAGACCATCGAGCGCGCCACCCGCCAGCCGATCGAACCCATCGCCCTGCCCAGCCGCGAGGAAGTCTCCACGCTGCGGGTAAACCAGTTCAAGCAACTGGTTCTGGACACCCTAAGCGGCCAGGACCTCGGTTTCTTCATGGACGTGGTCAATAGCCTCACCGAAGAAAACGAACTTCAGGCACACGAGATCGCCGCCGCACTGGCTTACCTTGCCCAGCGCGAACGCCCGCTGCAGGTCGAAGAGTCCGGCCGTGGCTGGGACGTGGCGACCACCGCGACCAGCGCCGGCGGTCGTCCTCCGCGCGAAGAGCACTTCACCACCGGCGCACCGCGTGAGCGCACCGAGCGCCCGAACCGGGACGAGATCCTCGCCCGCCGCCGCTCGTTTGCCGATGGCGCGCTGGCGCGCTACCGCATCGAAGTCGGTCGCAACCAGGGCGCGAGCCCCAAGGAGATCGTCGGCGCAATCGCCAACGAAGGCGGAATCGACGGTCGCTTCATCGGCCAGATCCACCTCTTCAACGATTTCTCCACGGTCGAGTTGCCGGCCAACCTGCCCGACGACCTGCTGGGCGTGCTCAAGCGCACCCGGGTCAAGCAGTGCGCCCTCAACATCCGCCCGCTGACCGACGAAGAGGCGCTGGCCACCCCCGAGCGTCCGCGCGCACCGCGCGGCGACCATGCACCGCGTGGTGACCACGCACCACGTCGCGAGGACAGCCCGCGCCGTGAGCACACGCCGCGTCGTGACGACAGCTTCAGCGATCGCCGCCCGCCCCGCCCCGCAGGCGGTGAGGGCAAGCCGACCTGGGGCAACAAGCCTGCCGGTGGCTATGACAAGCCCGCCGGCAGCTATGGCAAGCCCGGTGCGCCGAAGCCGTGGAGCGGTGCCCCGCGTCGCGACGATCGCGGCCCTTCGCGTTCAGGTCCCGATCGCTCGGGCTCTGCGCCCTTCTCGGCCGGCAAGCCGAAAAAGCGCAGGGAAGACTGAGTGCCCGGCACCGCAAGCAGCGGGGCGCCGTTTGCGGGCCTGACACCAGACTTCGTCCTCGATGCACTGGAGAGTGTCGGCCTGCGGCCTGACGGCCGCCTGCTGGCACTCAACAGCTACGAGAACCGCGTCTATCAGGTCGGTATCGACGACGGCCCGATGCTGGTGGTCAAGTTCTATCGTCCCGCGCGCTGGACTGACGCAGCCATCCTCGAGGAGCACAGCTACACCGCGGAACTGGCCGAACGCGAGATCCCGGTGGCGCAACCGCTCATCATCGACGGCCGCAGCCTGCACCTCCATGACGGCATGCGCTTCACGCTGTTCCCGCGCCTGAGCGGACGCGCACCGGAACTGTCCGATCCGGCCACGCTGGAATGGCTGGGCCGGTTCATCGGCCGCATCCATGCCGTCGGTGCGCTGCACCCGTTCAAGTCCCGTCCGGCACTCGATATCGCCAGCTTCGGCGAAGAACCCCGTGCCTGGCTCCTCGCACACGATTTCATTCCCGCCGACATCCTTCCGGCGTGGAAGAGCACGGCGGATCAGGCGCTCGACGGCGTGCGCCGCGCCTTTGACCGTGCAGGCAAGTTCGCCTCACTGCGCCTGCATGGCGACTGCCATATGGGCAACGTACTGTGGCAGCAGGGCGAAGGCGGCGGGCCGCAGTTCGTCGACTTCGACGATGCGCGCATGGGACCGGCGATTCAGGACTTGTGGATGCTGCTCTCGGGCGAGCGCCACGAGCAGGTCGGACAGCTCGCCGACATCCTCGCCGGCTACGAGGACTTCATGGACTTTTCGCCGCGTGAGCTCCACCTGATCGAAGCCTTGCGCACGCTGCGTCTCATCCACTATTCAGCCTGGCTCGCACGACGCTGGAACGACCCCGCCTTCACCGCCGCGTTTCCGTGGTTCAACACGCAGCATTACTGGCAGGACCGCGTGCTCGAACTTCGTGAACAGATTGCGCTGATGGACGAGCCGCCGCTCTGGCCAGCCTGAGCCCCGGACAAGTGTCCGGTTACGCCGACATTGCAGTGCACAACTGCAGCCACGGGCGCTAAACTCGTGCCACGCGACTAGCCCTTCCATTCGTTCAACATGCAACTTCAGGCCTGGTATCACTCCTGCTCTGCCGGTTTCACGCTGCGCGGAGAGCACTCCCTGCCTTCGGGCAAACCGGTGCTTCATTTCGTACACGGAAACGGATACTGCGGCCGGACCTACGAGCCGATGCTCGCGCGCCTCACGCCCCACTTCGATCTCTTCCTGTCGGACATCCAGGGCCACGGAGACAGCGACCACGGCGGCCGCTTTCATGGCTGGAATCGCACGGCCGCACTGTGCCTGGAAGCATGGCACGCGCGCGGCACCCTCTTCGGCGATGTGCCGGTGTTCGCGGTCGGGCACAGCTTCGGTGGCGTCATTACCAGCCTGATGCTGGCCAAAGCGCCTGATCAGTTTTCACGCGCTGTCCTGCTCGACCCGGTCCTCTTTCCACCAGCCATGATCGGGCTGATGGCGCTGTCCGACGTTGTCGGGCTGTACTCACGCAACACCCTCGCCCGCCGCACCCGCCAGCGCCGCCACCACTGGCCCGATCGCCAGTCGGCATTCACCTCGCTGCACGAGCGCGGCATGTTCAAGGGCTGGAAAGAAGAAGCCTTGTGGTCATACGTCAATCATGCGTTGCGCAACACGCCGGAAGGCGGGGTCGAGCTCAAATGCAGACCGGCCCGCGAAGCGGAGATCTTCAGCTCCTACCCGCGCCGGCTGTGGTCGTCACTGGCGCGCATCACCACGCCGACGCATGTGCTGCGCGGGGAAAAAACCTACCCATTCGCGGCCAAAGGCATCACCCGCTGGCGCGACAGCAATCCGGCAGTCAGCGAACAGGTGATGCCCGGCGGCCACTGCTTCATGCAGGAAGATCCGGCGCGCAGCGCCGAAGCCATCTGCGCTTTTCTCAGCAAGGACGCGCAGCGCCAGCCCGGCGGATAGGGTCGATCAGTATCTGGCCGGCCCCATCAGCAACTCGGGCGCGACCTCGACCGTTTCCTCACCGTTGGTTACCCAGACGTGACCATCCTGCAGGGTGCATTGCAGGCGCATGCTGCGATCGGTTAGGCGCGCCAGTGCAGGTGCAACCTCGGGGGCGATGCGGAGCACACTGAGGCTCTGCTGGCGCGTGAGCTTGGCCTTGATGCCATCCCACCAGACATGGGCGGCCCGACCGTAGTTGATGACCACAACCTTGTCTGAGCGGCCGCAGGCTTTGCGAATCCACTTCTCGTCAGGCTGCCCGACGAAGATCCAGCGCTTGATCTCGCCGGTCAGGTCACGCTCCCACAGATCGGGCTCGTCATCGACGCAGAGTGCGTTGCCAAAGCTCAGCGCCGGGTCGGCATAGAGTGCGAAGGCGAGCAGGCGCACCATCATGCGATCGTCGGTTTCCGACGGGTGCCGGGCGAGCGTCAGCGCATGGTCGCCGTAGTAGTTGCGATCCATGTCTGCAATCTGCAGCTCAGCCTTGTAAATCGTTGCCTTCAGTGCCATCCGAACCGCCTCAGTAAAGACTTAATGAACCGTATCCGACGGACGGTTTGCACGTTGCCACGCCACCACGGCCTGAGCCGCATGAGCCATGACCACATCGCGCTGCGGCGCCGGCAACTCGCGCGCGAGCGAGGCGAAGAGCGCCTGCGTGGCCTCCTGGGCCACGCCCTCTGCCGCCAGCCCTTCGGACAGGCAGCGAATCTGGATATGTGCCAGCGCATCGGCCACTAGGCGCCAGCCTGCAACCGGCATGTTCCCGACCAGCGCCAGCAGCAGGCTGCCGAGCTGGCCCGCCAGACGCAGCGCTTCGTCGCGATTCTCGCTGGCAATCGACGAATGCCACAGCGCGAGGTGAATCCCGCGGCGCAGTTCGACCTTGAAATCGATCGCATTGGCCTCGGCCGCCGTCAGCGCCTCGAACTGCTGCAGAAAGCGGGACTCGGCCTGCGCATCGAGCCCGGTGCGCAGTGCGCCGAGAAGCTCGGAGAGCGCCGGAATTGCGGTGAGACCGAAGGCCTGACTCCAGGCCAGACCCCATTGGTCCGCACCGGCCACCAGCATGGCCAGGCGCAGGGCCCGTGCATCTTCGCCCTCCCCCGCGCGAGCCCAGTTGCGCATGGCCTCGCACAAAGCGGTCACGCCCTCGGCACGCTCCTGATCAGAGGCTTCGATGCTGAGCCGGAAGACGCGCGCAAAGGCGTCCTGCGCCGTGCGTGCGGCCTGGCGCTGCACCTCGGGCGCGGCCAGCTTTTGCAGCGGGTCTGCGGGCAGAACGGTATCGGTGGAGGGCGCTGATGACATGACTCGGTTCCGTAAAGCGGGCGCATATTGTGCCGATCAGGACGCAATCGGGCAACGAAGGCCTTGCATTGCAGACAGAGTCAGGCTGGGCAGTGCAGCGAAACGATCAGTTTCGCAGCACTGCCACGATGCGGGGATTGAAAAGCGCCGGCCGCAGTTCTGCAGCCGGACACGCGCTCAGGATGCCCAGCGGAAGCTGGAGCGCGGCTTTTCCAGGGTCGGAACACCGTCGCGCAGCGATGTCAGCATCCGGCTCAGGGCACCTGCATCTTCTTCGGTGAAGCCACGCTTGAAATCGGTCAGGATGAGGCGCGAGCGGCTGAGCCAGTTGCCCGGTGCATCGTCGATCGCACACCAGGCAGCGGAAGCGACGTCGGGCTCATGCTGTGCAAGCCAGAGCATGGATTCGCGCTCACGCAGGCCGTGAAGCTCGGAGCCCAGTTTGGGCAGCATGTGCGGCGTCACGCCGGCGACCCGCGGGCGGATGTCTTCGGAGAAGCGGGCGACCAGCTTCTGCAGCGAAAACAGCATGCGCCAGTCCGACGAAATCACGATGCGCGCTTCCTCGAACTCTCGAATCACGGCTTCGATCAGCGGCAGGCAGCGGAAATCCTCCACCTCGCCCCAAGGGTGGGTCACCCCGTCGAAATCCATGAAAATGTAGGTCGTTCGATTCATTCGTTGTGCTCTTTAGCACTGTCTGCAAAAAGGTTTTTTCGACAGTGGGTTCATTGATGCTGCAATGCAGAATATACTGGAATCCAGTTTTTGTGCACCGCACACAAGAGTTTCTTTTCCTGTGCCCGACCACGGCCGTAATCTTCGTCTGGTCGAATAGGTCGGTGCAAGCCAATCTTTCACGCGTAGACACATGGAGCCCATCATGACCCCAATTATCAATCTGCAAGGCAAGGTCGGCCTGATCACAGGCATCGCCAACGAGAAGTCGATCTCTACCGGTGTTGCCGAGGCCTGCGCCCAGGCTGGTGCGACGCTGATCATTACTTACCAGAACGAAAAGACGCGCGCCTTCATCGAGCCGGTGCTTCATCGTCTCGGCGTCAAGGACGCCTACCTGCTGGACGTCACCAAGCCCGAAACCATGGACAACGTCTATGCACAGATCGATGCCAACTACGGCAAACTCGATTTCGTGCTCCACAGCATGGCCTTTGCCAAGCGCGACGACCTTCACGGCCGTGTGGTCGACACCTCGGCCGACGGTTTTGCGCTCGCCATGGACGTGTCCACCCACTCCTTCGTGCGCCTCGCCAAGATGGTCGAGCCGCTGCTGGTCAAGGCAGGTGGCGGCTCGCTCGTGACCATGACCTACCTCGGCTCGGAGAAGGTCATCCCCAACTATGGCGTGATGGGTTTGTGCAAGGCGGCCCTCGAAGCAGCCACCCGCTACATGGCGGCAGAACTGGGCGAGAAGAACATCCGCGTCAATGCGGTCTCCCCCGGCCCGCTGATGACGCGTGCGGCATCGGGCATCGCCGGTTTCGACGGACTGATGGCCGCAGCGGTCGAACGCGCCCCGATGCACAGCCTGGTGACGCCGGAAGACATCGGCGCCCTCACCGCCTTCCTGGTTTCCGACGCTGGCCGACTGATCAGCGGCGGCGTACACTTCGTGGATGCCGGCTACAACATCATGGGCTGATCGAAGGGGCTGTCCTTGATCGATCTCGAGAGAGCGCGTGCGGAACTGGGACGCGAGTGCCTGGTCCTCCCGGACCCGGTGCCCGCGCATCCATTGGTCGACGGCAAACAGGAGATCGGTCGGGGCGAATATTCGATCGTGATCGACAAGGGCGACGACGAGCGGGTCTACAAGATCGTCAGTTCTCCCGCCGACTATTATCTCTACACTGCCGAAGACCGTCCCCAGGGCGAACACTTTCCGATCGTGTATGCAGACCACGGCATCATCGGTCGCTCGCAGTCAGGCTATCCGTTTCACCTGCTTGAGATGGAGCGCCTCTACCCACTCAACGCCGATACGCCGGCCGCAGATCTTGCGACGCGCATGATCGAGTGCTACTGGTCGGCCTGTCAGCAGTGGAGCCGACTGGGGATGGACATGGGCCGCATCGCACTCCACCACATGACGGTTAGCCCGCTGGATGTGAGTGAGAGCCTGCAAGAGGCCCTCAAGGCGCTGTCCGACTTCGTCGAGGAGTATCACGTCCTGCCCGACATCCTCAACGCAAACAACCTGATGATGCGCAAGGACGGCACGCTGGTGTTTTCAGACCCGGTGTTCATCGCCTGAAGCACCGCCCCTTCCGGGCACGAGGGGTATCATTCCCGTTCGGGCAACGGAAAACAGTCATGAATCAGGACCTAGAACACGACGCAGGGCACGAACACGTACCGGCGCCGCATCCACGCAGCATCGGCATCCCGCGCACGGGAAGCTTTGATGCGCCTGCGTTCGAGCAGGCGATTACGGATCTGTTGCGCGCCAGTGGCATCACGCCCGACTCGAGCCACACCGGGCGCACCGCGCAGCGCGTGCGCGAACTGTGGCAAAAACGCCTGCTTGGCGGCTATGAACTCGACCCCGCCGAGGCCCTCGGCGACGGGTTCGAAGACGAACGGCGGGACATGGTGGTCGTGCGCGGCATTGCCATTCATGGCGTCTGCCCTCACCACCTGGTGCCGTTCCGCGGCTACGCCCATGTCGGCTATGTGCCGGGCGGGCGGCTTCATGGATTCGGGCGCATTGCGCGACTGGTGGACGCCATCGGCCACCGTTTTACCTACCAGGAATGGATGACACGCGACATCGCCGACGCCCTCATCACGCACGGGCACGCTGCAGGTGCAGCCTGCGTGATCGAGGCCGAGCAGTTGTGTCTGCTGCTCGGAGAAGATCGCCGCGGCGACGAGCGCGTCATCACCCAGGCTTTTGCAGGCAGCTTCGAACAGTCGCCCCAGTTGCGCAACGAGTTCCTGCGCACCATCGATCATACGATGCGCTGACCGCTGACCGCTGACCGCTGACCGCTGACCGCTGACCGCCTGCGCAGGCAGGCAGCACGCACCGCCGAACAAGCTGGGGAGCTCAGGGAAAGAGCTGGCGCACCGTGCTGCGGTGCTCGGTGATGTCCAGCATCGTCACCTCGCGCCCGAGCAGCACCACCGACCCCCGGTAGCGATCGAAGCCCGACCCGGAATACTCGAAGTCGTACGCACGCCGTATCGCCATGCGTCCGTCTTCGTCGCGCGCAAGCCGCAGGGAGCGGCCGGCGACGGTCTCGTCGAGCAGTTGCACCCCTTCGCGCTCGCACGCATTGCGCGCGGCGGCAATACCCGTTTCGCGCGCCTTGAGGCTGTCGAACCAGAACCAGGCCAGCAGGCCCAGCAGCGACAGCGCGGAGAGTTCAGCAATGGACATGGACACAGATTAGCACTGCATCAGCTAATCATCATGCCCCGGATCATGTAGAAGATGAGCGCAGCCATCAGCGCCGAGGCCGGCACCGTAATCACCCAGGCCGCAGCAATCCGGATGAGCTGCGAACGCTTCACCAGTTGCCGTTTATAGACCTTGCGCAAGCCCTTGCGCTCGACCTTGGAGAAGTTGGCCGGGTCCTCGCGACGCTTGGAGCGCAGCTTGAGGTCGCGCAGCATGTCGCCCTTCTCATCAACCGAGGCCTTGTTGAACAGCACGAGGAAGGCGTCGATGGCAGCCTGGTCGCCCTCCGGGTGATGCGCCTTGATCTCAGCCATCATGCGGTCGTAGTTGCTCTTCAGGTACTCACGCAAGAAGCCGACGCCGAACACGCCTCCCACCGCGATATGGGTCGAGCTCACGGGCAGGCCGAGCTGGCTGGCGATGATCACGGTGATGGTCGCCGCCATCGCGATGCAGTAGGCGCGCATCTGATCAAGCTCGGTGATCTCCGTCCCCACAGTGCGGATGACCTTGGGACCGAACAGCGCAAGCCCGAGCGCGATGCCTGCAGCGCCCACCCCCATCACCCACAAGGGAATGGCAGCCTTGTCGTTGATCACGCCACCCGAGGTGATCACATCGACAATGGCGGCCAGCGGCCCGACTGCGTTGGCGACGTCGTTCGAACCATGCGCGAAGCTCAGCAATGCCGCAGCGAAAATCAGCGGCATCGTAAACAGCTTGTTCACGCCACTCTTGGTGTTGGCGATCACATGGACTTCACGACTCGCGCGATGACGCACGACACCGAAAACGATGACGGCAAAGCCGAAACTGTAGATCAGCGCCTCGATGAAACTCAGCTTCCAGACCTTGCCAAGCCCCTTGAGCAACAGGTAGGCGCCGAAACTCCACGCCATGAAGCCGATCAGCAGCGGCACCATCTTGCGTGCAGCGGCAGCCATGTCGGCCTGATAGGTGATGCTGCGCTTGATCACGTAGAGAAAGAAGGCAGCGACCAGACCGCCAAGCACGGGCGAGATCACCCAGCTCGATGCGATGGCCGACATCGAGCTCCAGTTGACGATGTCGAAGCCCTTTGCTGCCACACCGGCACCGAGCACGGCGCCGACGATGGAGTGCGTGGTCGAGACCGGCGCACCCACTGCGGTGGCAAAGTTCAGCCACAGTGCCCCCGCGAGCAAGGCTGCGAGCATGACCCAGATGAAGGTCTCGGCGGAGTCGTGCAGCATGTCCGGATTGATGATGCCGCTGCGGATGGTGCCGACCACTTCGCCACCGGCGATCAGGGCGCCTGCCGCCTCGAAGATGGCAGCAATCACCAGCGCGCCGCCGAGCGTCAAGGCCTTGGAGCCGACCGCCGGGCCGACGTTGTTGGCAACGTCGTTGGCGCCGATGTTCATCGCCATGTAGCCGCCGATCATCGCTGCGATTACCAGCACCATGCTGCCTTCGCCCTGGCCGCGTATCGCGGTGTACAGCATCACGCCGACGATAAAGAGGAAGGCAATGCCAATCCTGAACAGCTCGCTGCGACCATGCGCCGTGGCGCGCTCTATGTCGTTGATATTTTTGAGATCCATGCAAATGCATCCGGAAATCGGGAATTCGCCATTGTTTCAGAAAAAAGACAAGTTCCCAACGACAACCGAAAAATACGGGTCTTGAAGATGAAGGTCTCGCGGCATCGGCACAACAAACCGGGGCCGCGATGGACCGGTCCGTCAGAGGCGGTGGTACTTGTCGGAACGCCCGCGGGCCTTGTCTGCCGGGTAACGCTCGGCGTTGATCGCCAACTTGCGGCGTGCGGCATCGCCCAGATCCACCTCAAGCACGTCGGCCAGGCGGACGAGGTAGAGCATCACGTCCGCGAGTTCGAGGGCGACCTCTTCCCGCGTCCTGTCGTCGAGCGCAGCCGACTGCTCCGCACTCAGCCACTGAAAGTGCTCGATCACTTCGCCGGCCTCACCCGCCAGCGCCATCGCCAGGTTCTTGGGGGTATGAAACTGCTCCCAGTCACGCTCCTCCGCGAAACGGCGCAGGCTGTCCCGCAACTCGTGCAACGCGTCCTTGCTCATTCGATGTGATGCTCCAGATCGAAGCCCGCCTCTGCATCCTCACCCAGCAGTTCGACCAGCCGGGGCAGGACTGCCTCCAGCCGCTCGGGCAGCACCCACGGCGGATTGACCACGAACAGGCCGCTGCCGAACATGCCGAAGCCGTCCTTAGGTGCGCCCCGCACGGCCAGACGTACGTCGAGCCAGCTCTCGGCCCCGAGTGCAGCCAGTCGCTCGGGCAGTTGCCGCGCTTCCGGGCGCGCGAGCATCGGGTACCACAGCGCGTAGGTGCCGGTAGGAAAACGCCGCATGGCATCGCGCAGGGTATCCACGGCCTGACGATAATCGTCCTTCACCTCATAGGGCGGGTCGATCAGCACCACGGCGCGACGCGACGGTGGCGGCAGGAGTGAGCGCAGGCCGGAGAAGCCGTCCGCCTTCCTGACCTGCACACGTTCGGTCTCGGTGGCAAAGGTCTGCTGCAGCGACACCGCGTCGGCCGGATGCAGTTCGAACAGCCGCAACCTGTCCTGCGGCCGCGCAACAGTCATCGCCAGCGCAGGCGAACCCGGGTAGAACACCAGCCGGCCATGCGGATTGAACTGACGCACCGCCTTCACATAAGCGGTCAGTGGCGCAGGCAGATCGTCGCAATCCCACAAGCGCCCCACCCCATCGACGAACTCCGACGTCTTCTCTGCCTGATCGCCGTCCAGCGCATAACAGCCCGCGCCCGCATGGGTGTCGATATACACCCAGGGCTTGTCCTTGCGGTTGTAGTAGTCGAGCAGTTCGAGCAGCACGAGGTGCTTGAGCACGTCGGCGTGATTGCCTGCATGGAAGGCGTGGCGATAACTGAGCATGGGCGGAAACAATAGGCGAAGGCGTGGAATGCTACCACCACGGACAGCGATCATGCGCTGCCGGGCCTGCTGTACGCAGGCGATACCGATTACAATCCGCCCCTCTGGCGAGTCGTTCGCCCATCATCACAAGACCGGAACACCCATGCTGCGAATCACCGAGCTCAGACTGCCCCTGGACCATCCCGAGGAGGCGCTCAGAAGCGCCATCATCGAGCGGCTGGGCATTGCGGCGACCGACCTGCTCGCCTTCACCGTGTTCAAGCGCAGCTACGATGCGCGCAAGGCAGCCTCGCTGAGCTTCATCTACACCATCGATCTCACGCTGAAGAACGAAGCCGGTGTGCTGAAGCGCTTCGCCGGCGACCGCCACATCAATCCCGCACCGGACACCGGCTACCACTTCGTCGGTCAGGCGCCGGCGACGGTCGCGCACCGGCCGGTCGTCGTCGGCTTTGGCCCCTGCGGCATCTTTGCCGCCCTGATTCTGGCGCAGATGGGGTTCAGACCGCTGGTGCTGGAACGCGGCAAGGCAGTGCGTGAGCGCACCAAGGACACCTGGGGCCTGTGGCGCAAGAACGTGCTCAATCCCGAGTCGAACGTGCAGTTCGGCGAAGGCGGTGCCGGCACCTTCTCTGACGGCAAGCTCTACAGTCAGATCAAGGACCCGAAGCACTATGGTCGCAAGGTGCTGACCGAGTTCGTCAAGGCCGGCGCGCCCGAGGAGATCATGTATGTGAGCAAGCCTCACATCGGCACCTTCCGGCTGGTCGGCATGGTGGAAACCATGCGTGCCGAGATCGAGGCCCTCGGCGGCGAAATCCGCTTCCAGCAACGCGTCACCGACCTGCGTATCGAAGACGGCGAGGTACGCGCAGTCGTGCTCGCGGGCGGCGAAGAGATCCCCTGTGATCACGTAGTTCTGGCTCTCGGCCACAGCGCACGCGACACGGTGGAAATGCTGCATGAACGCGGTGTGTTCATGGAAGCGAAGCCGTTCTCCGTGGGTTTCCGCATCGAACATCCGCAGTCCCTGATCGACCGTGCCCGCCTCGGCAAGTATGCCGGCCACCCGCTGCTTGGCGCGGCCGACTACAAGATCGTGCACCATGCGAAGAACGGGCGCTCGGTCTACAGCTTCTGCATGTGCCCCGGCGGCACGGTGGTCGCAGCCACCTCGGAGCCGAACCGTGTGGTCACCAACGGCATGAGCCAGTACTCGCGCAACGAACGCAATGCCAACGCCGGCATCGTGGTCGGCATCACGCCGGAAGACTATCCCGGCGGCCCGCTGGCCGGCATCGCCCTGCAGCGCGAACTGGAATCGCGCGCCTTCGAGCTCGGTGGCGGCACCTATGAGGCGCCCGGTCAGCTGGTGGGTGACTTCATCGCCGGGCGGCCGTCGACGGCGCTCGGATCGGTCGAGCCCTCCTACAAGCCCGGCGTAAAGCTGGGCGACCTGTCGACCGCCCTGCCCGACTACGCAATCGAGGCCATTCGCGAAGCACTGCCTGCCTTCGAGCGCCAGATCAAGGGCTTCTCGATGCATGACGCGGTACTGACCGGGGTCGAAACCCGCACCTCGTCACCCGTGCGGGTCACCCGCGGCGAGAACTATCAGAGCCTGAACGTGAAGGGCCTCTACCCTGCAGGGGAAGGCGCGGGCTACGCCGGCGGCATCCTGTCTGCCGGTGTCGACGGCATCCGGGTTGCCGAGGCGCTCGCCAAAGACATCATCGACGGCCAGCCGGCGGACTGAGCCCGGCCCGCGCCGCGCTCAGCGCGGTCACAGGCGAGCCCGGCGCCGGCTTGACCGGCTCGGGCTCAGTTCGTTGCCACCGCCGGCTTGGCGACGACCTTTTCGTCATGAGCCGCTGCCGGCGGCTCATCCGGCAGGATCAGCGTGAGCAGGATGGCGGTAATGCCACTGATCGTGATCGGCGATCCGATCACTTTCTGCACTGCATCGGGCAAGCCGCTCAGCGCATTCGGCACCATGCTGACGCCAAGCCCGAAACCGAAGGACACGGCCATCACGTAGATCGCCTTGCGGTCGATCGTCTGCGTCGACAGGATGCGGATGCCAGCCACTGCGATCGAACCGAACAGCACCAGCGTTGCACCGCCCAGCACCGGCTTGGGCAGCAGCACGAACACCGCGCCGAAGATCGGAAACAGGCCGAGCAACACCAGCAGGCCAGAGATGTACTTGCCCACATGGCGGCTTGCCACGCCGGTGAGCTGGATCACACCGTTGTTCTGGCTGAAGGTGGTGTTGGGGAATGTATTGAACACGGCTGCGATGGCAGAGTTGAGGCCATCGCCGAGGATGCCGCCCTTGATCCGCTTCATGTAGACCGGGCCTTTCACCGGCTCACCGGAGATCACCGAGTTTGCGGTGAGATCGCCAGTGGTTTCGATCGCCGTGATCAGGTACAGAAACGCAATCGGGATGAACAGCGCCCAGTCGAATGCAAGACCAAACTTGAACGGTTTCGGAATCGCGAAAAACGGCTGACTGCCCAGCCTGGAGAAGTCGACCATCCCGGCGAACGCCGCGATCACGAAGCCCACCGCGAGGCCAATCAGGATTGCGCTGAGCCGGATCATGCTGTTGCGCGCAAAACTCAGCCAGATGATGATGGTGATCACCGTCAGCGCCAGCGCCATGTTGGAGGCAGAACCGAAGTCCTCCGCACCGAAGCCGCCTGCCATGTCGGTCACACCGACCTTGACCAGACTCAGTCCGATGATGGTGATCACGATGCCCGTCACCGTCGGCGTGATGATCCTGCCGAGCTTGTCGATGAACTGGCTCAGAACGATCTCGATCAGACTGCCGGCGAGGCAGAGACCAAACAGCAAGGCCAGGATCTGCTCCGGCGTATCGCCCCGCCCTTTTGCCACCAGGCCGGCCGCGAGGATTGAGCCGAGAAACGCAAAACTCGTTCCCTGAAGACTGAGCAGACCGGAGCCGATCGGCCCGACACGCTGGGACTGAATCCAGGTGGAAACCCCGGAGACGAACAGCGACATGCTGATCAGGTAGGGGATGTACTGACCAAGACCGAGTGCGCCGCCAATAATGAGCGTTGGGGTGACGATGCCGACGATGCTTGCAAGAAGGTGCTGCAGCGCTGCAAGCAGACTGGCGGCGGTTCCGGGCCGATCCTCCAGCCCGTATAACAGGGCGGGCAGCCGAACAGCGGGGTTGTCTTGCGACATGATGAGGACTCCTGTGCGTCATTGGTAATGGCTCGGTCGGGAGCGCACACTCACCAGGCTTTGTGGCTCGATGAAATCCGCTCACTCGACGTATCCAAAGCACTCAGCAAGCCCCGTGCCGTCAAATCACGCCCTTTTCAGACCTCAAACCCCGGAAAACGCGATTTCTTTCGCGCCAAAATGGGGCATCGCTGAGTCCACGCACGCAAACCCTTGTTTAATAGCATTTTTCAATCCAACAACATTGGTGCAGACACTGCGCAGACGCACCTTGAACGTGAATCTATTTCGCATATCCCCGACGGCTATTCGCACTATAGGCATATCGACATATGCACGAAGCCATCACGTCCCGGCAGATCCGGAACCCCGCCCCGCCGGCTGCAGGGCGGGAAACACGATCAGGCCAGGTCCGAAATCGACCGCTCGCCGCGATGAAAGGCATCCATGAAGCGGTCGAGACCGTGACTCCCGCCATTGACCAGCCGGCGTGCGTGACGCAGATCGCCCTCGATCAGCGCGCGCTTGATCCGGGCCTCCTTGTCCTTCAGAAAGGCCGCCAGCAAACGCCCGGCAATCAAGGGGTCGGAAGCAAGCTCGGGCTTGCGCACCAGTTCATCCCCCATCCCGAGCAGTTCTCCATAGCGCGCATAGTTGAAGCGACCGGTGAGCTGGATGTAACCCCGGCCACGAAAGCGCTCGCCATCAGGTGCGCCCTGGTTTCCAAGATCCCGACGCGCGTCGTAGAGGTCGAAGGGATGGCCACGCGGCGAGGTGTTGAAGCGTGAGAGCCCCTCCGGCACCGGCTTGAAACTCTCGGTCTCGGCACGAATCGTAGCCAGTGCCATCAACACCATCGGTTTGTCCGTCAGACCATTCTCGGCAAGTGCCGTGCTCACGGGCGGCAGGTTCTCGCGGATATTGCGAATTGGCGTCGATGGAAACATCTCTGACACTGCCTGCACGGTCACTGCGGGCAGCACATCCGGCCACACGTCGACACGTTTCGCCAGGTCGAGCGCCCCAAGCGTTCGCGGGCCGGCGATGCCGTCTGCGAGCAGGCCCTCACTCAGCTGGAATGCCATGAGTGCCGCCTCGGTCCCGCCCCCGAACTCGCCGTCGAGCAGTCCAGGGTCGAAACCTCTCGACTTGAGTTCTCGCTGCAGGCGCTTCACCGCGGCGCCTTTCATTCCCCGCTTGAGCACTGCCATCGTTGTCTCCCCTGCATGAATGACGATTTCACTATAGGTCAGCGCAATCGCTTCGGCTGCAAGTCTGCACATTGTGCGGGCACATCTATACTTGACTGAAACCACGCGCGGCCGTCCATCCGACGCATATGTAGCGACACTTCACGAGCACCCCGCGTGCAACCGGAGGCTTCACATGTATGCCAGTTCGCAGGCGACCTTGATCACCACGGGCATGCTTCCGTTTCTGTTGCTCGTAAGCGCCGTGCTGACCGCACCGATCTCGATCGCCCTGCTGGCGCTTTACCGGCGTGCGGTCTTGCGCTCGATGGCGACCTCCAGTGCGAACGCGGACGCGCCTGCAATCAGTAACGGCGCCCCGCCCGCGCCCCCGAGAGCCGTGCTCAGGCTGTGCATGGTCGATGCCGACACCCTGCCGGAACCGCGAGCCCGCGCCCCCATCCAGCGCTCGCTCGTCATGGCATCGCTGGTCTACGGTGCAGCCGGATTCACGTACGCGCTGGTCCTCGGTGGCGCGTGGATGATCCAGACCCGCGCAGACGGCTTCGTGGTGGTCCGGCTTCTGTGGTTGCTGTCCTGCTATGCGTGGCCAGCGGCACTTGCAATCGGTCTGCTGGTCGCCGTGAACCTGAAACAGCGCCTGATCGTCGCCTGCGCCTATTTCGTCATGCTGTTCGCGGTTGCGATCTACGGCCTGCTGCGCAACGACGCGCTGAGCGTTGGCCAGGTTGCGAGCTTCTGGATGCTGACCAACGCCCCCGCCACCATCCTGTTGCTCGCATTTCTGCATCGCCGCGTACGCGCGGTCGGTCCGCTGGTGCTGGCCTTCATGGTGGTCGTCGTTACCGGATCGCAGGTTGCACTGACCGTGGTCGGCAGCAGCGAAGCCGGCATGCGCGCAGCGGTACTGACCGGCGCCGCGGTCGGGCTCGGCGGAGAGACCACCTTCTTTGCCACGATGTTGCTTGGCGCACTGCTGGCGGCGGTGGCGGGCTGGTTCTGCCTGAAGTGGCTGGGGCATCGCCATCTCGCCCGACGCAGCAGCGATCAGGCACTCACGCTCGATGCCATGTGGCTGCTGTTCGGGATGGTGCAGTCAATCACCCTCGCCTTCGAAGGCTGGGCCTGGATCCTGACCGGTCTGGTCGCCTTTGCTGGCTACAAAGGCGTCAGTACGGCAGGATTTCGCGCCGCAGGCCTGCATCGTGCGCCACCGCACCCGCCCTCGCTGCTGCTGTTGCGTGTGTTTGCGCTCGGTGCGCGCAGTGGCCAGCTGTTCGACGCACTTTCCAGGCGCTGGCTGCGCACCGGCGACATCAGCATGATCGCGGGCCCGGATCTGGCGACGAGCACCGTCGAGCCACATGAGTTTCTTGATTTCGTGGGCGGCCGCTTGTCACGCCAGTTCGTGCGCGATGCCGACGATCTTGAGCAACGGCTGCAAGCCGCGGCCCACGGCCCCGATCCGGACGGCCGCTACCGGATCAACGAGTTCTTCTGCCATGCAAACACGTGGCAACTGGCAATGCGCCGCCTGGCCGCATCGGCCGATGCAGTGCTGATGGATCTGAGGAGTTTCTCCGCCGCGAACCAGGGCTGCCAGTACGAGCTTCAGCAGCTCATCGACATCGTGCCCCTGGACCGGGTGCTATTCCTCATCGACGCCAGCACTGACAAGGCATTTCTTGAGCGCAGCCTGCTGGATCTGTGGAGCCGCGCCGCCAGCGACTCGCCAAACCGCGAACACCCCACGCCTCGGGCAAACATCGTCGACATCGGCAAGCGCGTCGAGACCATCATCCCGCCCCTGCTCGGACTGCTAGACACACCTCAGCTGCAGCCCGCCGTTTGAGCGGGCCAACGCCCAGGGATCAGAGATCGACGCGCAGCGTTACCCAGTGACGCAACTCGACGACACGGTCGGAGGGCTCGCCGCTGGCCTTGAATTCGCCGTGGGCGCCGTTGAGCGACTGTGCTGTGTAGGCGACTTCGCCCCGCGTGCCGCCGATATTGAAGGGATAGCCCAGGCGTGCGTCGAAGCGACGATAGAAGTCGACCGAGCTGTTTCGCGTCCACTTCATCTCGCCCACCCAATAACCGGCCAGCGAGAAGTCCAGGCCGCCTGGCAGCTTCTGCATCAGCAGAAAGGACGTTGAGCTGCTTGGACTGGACCGACGCGTCAGCAGATCAATTTTCTCCTGATTGCTGGTTCTGACCAAAGTCGTCACCCCTGACCCCGGCATGACCGAACCCAGATATGTCGAAGAGATCTCGGTCCATGCCTGGCCGAGCATCAGCCGCGTCGAATCAAAAGGCTGCCAGCGCCACTGGAATTCAACGCCCTCGATCTTCACCCTCTGGATGGCCGTCGTGAAGTCGGCATCCGTCGCGGTACATGAACCGGGATAGACCTGAACGTCGCACACGGATGAAGGCAACAGCCGGTTCACCGTCAGCATCCGGTTCGGGATCCGCTCTCTGAACACCCGGATGTCCAAACTGCTGCGCAAGGATTTCCAGTCACCAAGATAGCCAATCTCGATCGTGTTGATCTCCTCCTGCTCCATGTCCGGATCGCCAAGAAACTCCTGCTTGTAGACCTGGCCTGCCGGAATGGGCGTACCACTAGCCGTCGAGTAAGGCGTCAGCACGCGGTTGCCAACGTAATCAACCGTACTGCCGGTCCGATAGGCACGGGACGCCCCCAGGCGCACCGTGTTCTCAGGGTTGAGGTGAAAGTTGAGGCTCAACCGCGGCGAGAAGTTACGACCGCCAAGCGAGTCGTACTCGCTCGCCGCCCCAAGGTTCCCGGTAAACCACTCCGCAGGCTTCCATTCAAGGTTGCCGAACAGTCGGGCGACACGCCGATAGACCGTGTCCCGTCCATACAGGAAATCGTCCGACTTCAGGCTGTCCAGCCGGTAACCCGCGCCCCACACCAGACGGGTAGCGTCGAACGGGGAAAACGTGTGTTGCGCCTCGAGTTCGTGCCGGGTACCGACATCGCCGTAGGCGTCGACCTTGTAGAGCAGATCGTCGTCCCCGTTCCAGGTCAGATCATCAGTGCGTTCGATATGGGCCTCGGAACCGTGGTCTTCCGCATATGAATAGCGCAGCTGAAAATCCGAGCCCTCACCCAGGGCACGACGCCACAGTGCCTGAATGTAGGTGTTGGACTGATCGAAGTCCCGGAGCGGATTACCGGGGTCATCGCCACCGGTGAGCACATCCACCCCATTGACTTCCTCTTTATTCAGACGCCCCTGAATCGTGGTGGCCTCGATATGGCCAAAGCTCAACTGCAGCTGATCGCTGTTGCTGAGCCAGAACCCGGCGTTCAGGTTGACGAGGCGTGAATTGAACGAGTCCTGCCAGTCAAACTGGTCAGTGAAACCAGTGTCGTTCTTTTCCTGGTAGGTGAAGCGGAAATCGCCGCTCTCGCCCAGACGTCCGCCGGCTCGCAGCGTGGTATCGCTCACACCCTGGTTGCCCTGATTGGTGCTGACCGACACGCCGCGCACCAGCGCCGGATCGACCGTAATGATGTTGATCACACCAAGGAATGCATTCGAACCGTAGGAGACCGCGTTGGTGCCGCGCACCACCTCGATGCGCTCCACGTCCTCGAGCGCTACCGGCAGCGTCGCCCAGTTCACCCCGTTCTGGAACAAGGGCGAATACTGGGAACGCCCGTCGATCAGAACCTGCACCCGCGGGGAGAAATCCTCATTGGTCAGACCATGGTAGGTAACCCGTGCCGCATCGGTATTGTTCGGATAGGTCAGAAAGCCCGGAACGATACGAAAGACATCATTGAGGTCTCGTGCGCCGATCGCCTTGATCATTTCGCGATCGATCACGGTGACCGAGGCAGAGGCGTCGGCAAGGCGCTGTGGCAGACGGCTGACCGACGCAACGATGGGCAACTCGGCAAAAAACAGGTTTTCTTCAGCAAATGCAGAAGCATCGGCCGCCGGAACACCAAGCAGGAACGGAAACAGAGTCGCCACCAGCCCACGCCGCGACAGGCGCAGACCACCCGCATCTATCACTAAAGAATTACCCTCAGATCCATCCGGACGTGCGACAGAATATCCAGTTTTTTTTGCGACGCAGGTCATGAGTACATTTTTCCACATGTTCTTTTGAAGCATATCAGTTCTGACACACTCCGCTCCTGAACGTAGTATCCCTGCGGCCAGCGGGAGCGTCAATCGCACACAATGGTCTCAAAATGGGTAAAAAACCATGCATTCGAGCTAAAAAACCGTACCTGAGCGTACGGACCTTCAGCAGGAGCCCCAGTAGCCTTGAGCGGCCCCTGAATACCGGTCGCTTTCTGTTCCGCTCTGTCGCGCTCAAAAATGCGAGCTGGGAACTGTCGCAAAAATACGACGCAGCGCAGGAAAGAAATACACATAAGGTAATACTTTCCCTCTTGACTCGGCCGGCGATCTGATTTTTCGAGCCCTGGCACTGATGCTGATCCGCGAAACCGGACCGTATCCAAGCCAAGCTTTGCCCGCTTCTCTTGAGGGGCTCTGCGGGGGACGCCAAGCATCTCTACAGCAACGGTGACGTCGCCAAACACCTGCTGAAGCGGGCACCGATCAAGTGCAACCCGAACCCTGCTGCGGCAAGCCCCTGCCTGATGGCGCTGCATCCGTTTCACGAGCGCCGCTCAATCTGAACTCCAGGAAACTCAGAGTTCAATCCTAAATGTCACCCAATGGCGCAACTCGACCACACGATCCGAAGGCTCGCCGCTCGACTTGAACTCACCGTGGTCACCATTGATCGACTGTGCGGTGTAGGCAATCTCACCACGCTGTCCGCCCATATTGAAGGGATAGCCAAGACGCGCATCGAATCGCCGATAGAAGTCGACCGCGCTGTTACGCGACCACTGCATATCCCCTACCCAATAGCCGACCAGCGAGACGTCAAGACCGCCGGGCAGTTTCTGCATCAGGAGAAATGACGTCGAACTGCTTGGAGCCGAGCGTCTGGTCTGGAGGTCATTCTTGCGGTCGTATGGAACACCGTCCAAAAAGGCAGATGAAATCTCTGTCCAAGCTTGACCAAGCATCAGCCGAGTAGAATCGAAAGGCTGCCAGCGCCATTGAAATTCCAGCCCTTCGATCTTCACCTTCTGGATTGCAGTCATATAGTCTGCAGAAGCTGCCGTGCACGTGCCCGGATAAGCCAGCACGTTGCAAATCGATGAAGGCAGAGCCCTGCTAACCGTCAACATGCGATTCGGGATTCGCTCTCGAAACAGCCGAATATCAAGGCTGCTGCGAACGTGCTTCCATTCGCCAAGATAGCCGATCTCGATCGTATTTATCTCCTCCTGCTCCATGTCGGGGTCACCATAGAACGCTTGCGCGTAGACTTGTCCGGCAGGAACAGGCGTGCCGCCTGCTGTCGAGGATGGCGACACCACACGATGACCTACATAGTCGAACGTACCTCCGGTGCGGAAGGCGCGCGAGGCGCCAAAACGCACCGTATTCTCGTCATTGAGGTGAAAGTTGAGGCTCACCCGGGGCGAGAAATTGCGCCCGGCGAGGGAGTCATATTCAGTTGCCGCACCGACGTTGCCTGTGAGCCATTCGGCAGGCTTCCACTCCAGGTTACCGAATACGCGCCCTACCCTCCGATAGACGGTATCGCGCCCGTAGAGAAGTTCTGTCGAGTCCACGCTATCGAAACGATACCCGCCGCCCCAGACAAACCGGGTCGAATCAAGCGGGGAAAACGTATGCTGTGCCTCAACTTCGTGCCTGGTACCACGCCCCCCGAAAACGTCGACCTCGTAAACCAGGTCTCTATTGTTGTTCCATTTGAGCCCGCGCCAACGCACTGTGTGAGCCTCGGAACCCCGGTCTTCTGCATAGGAGTACCGAAGCTGAAAGTCCGCCCCCTCGCCCAAGGCGCGTTGCCACAGTGCCTGCAGGAAGGTATTGGACTGATCAAAGTCCCGAAAGGGGTTGGCTGGATCTTCCCCGCCGGAAAGATACTTCTGACCGTTTGCGTCAGTTGCGGTCTGAAAACGTCCGTGAATCGTCGTTGCCTCAACATGCCCGATGCTCAACTGCAACTGGTCTCGGTTGCTGAGCCAGAAACCGGCATTCAGGTTGGCGAGGCGGGAATGGAACGAATCTTTCCAGTCGAACTGATCGGTGAGCCCCGAGTCGTTCTTCTCCTGATAGGTGAAGCGAAAATCGCCTGTTTCCCCTAACTGTCCGCCAACACGCAGAGTGGTATCGCTTACGCCCTGATTGCCCTGATTGGTGCTGACCGAGACACCGCGCACCAGCGCAGGATCCACAGTGATGATGTTGATCACACCAAGGAAGGCATTCGAACCGTAGGAGACCGCGTTGGTACCGCGCACAACCTCGATGCGTTCCACATCCTCGAGCGCAACCGGCAGGCTCGCCCAGTTCACACCGCTCTGGAACAAGGGCGAGTACTGTGAGCGGCCATCGATCAACACCTGCACCCGTGGAGAAAACTCCTCGTTGGTCAGACCATGATAAGTGACCCGGGCCGCATCGGTATTGCTCGGATAAGTCAGAAAGCCCGGGACGATGCGAAAGACGTCGTTGAGGTCGCGTGCGCCGATCGCCTTGATCATCTCCCGATCAATCACCGTAACCGAAGCGGATGCATCTGTCAGGCGTTGTGGCAGGCGACTCACTGAGGCGACGATCGGCAGTTCAGCAAAAAACAGATCGTCATCTGCCATTGCAAGGGCATCAACTGCCGAGGCACAAAGCAGGACCGGGAGCAGACTCACTGCCAGAGGCCTGAGGGTCCAGTGCGCAGCAGCCGCATCTACTACTATGTATTTAGTTTCCGCCCTACCCGAATGCGGCACGAAAATTTCGCCAGATACTAAAGCCCAGGTCATTGATACGTTTCCACATGTTCTTATTGAAGTATGTCAGACGTAACACACTCTATTTGCGAACGCAGTATCCATGTGGCTTACGAGAGCGTCAATTCCATACGATCGGCTAGCGACGAGCACGAACGCGTGACCCTGGTTCCACTTTCCGTACTCAATCGTAGGGAGTGGCCGTGATAGTCGCACTTTCCTTGAGCAGTCGCTGCGCAATGGCCTATTTCAGGCCGGTCCTGGCATGCCGAAATTAGCTATCAGCACCTGTCGCAAAAACGCGACGCCGCATTAGGAGCAAGTACGCGAAAAGCATCACACCTGAACTCAATAGGCAGAGAAGACAATCTGGCTATCGTCCTTGGGTGAGTCCCGCCTCAGGTGCCGTTCCACGAAACCTGGCCGCATCCACGCCAAGCTTTGCGAGCTTGTCATAGAGTGTCTTGCGCGGCACACCAAGTGCCTCGGCAGCACTTGCAACATCCCCGAGCGTTTGTTCAAGGGCGCTTTCGATCAGGCGCAGTTCGAATGCCGCGACGCGCTGCGGCAAGGTCTCGCCTGACGGCGCTGTCCCCGACTCGGGCCGCCACACGCCAAGCACATAGCGTTCAGCCGCGTGCTGCAGCTCCCGCACATTGCCCGGCCAGTCGCAGCTCATCAGCCAGTCGACCACTGCCGGCAGGACCGGCGGCTGCGGACGACGGTAACGCTCGGCCGCCTGGAGGCAGAACGCGTTAAACAGCAGGGGAATGTCTTCGCGCCGCTCGCGCAGGGGCGGCAGGTTGAGCGGAACGACGTTCAGGCGATAGTACAGATCGGCCCGAAAGCGGCCGGCCTTGCTTTCCTCGGCCAGATCGACCTTGGTGGCAGCGACGATGCGGCAATCAACGGGAATAAGGCGGTTGGAGCCAAGGCGCTCGACAACCCTCTCCTGCAACACACGCAGGAGCTTTGCCTGCAGCGCAAGCGGCATGCCCTCGATTTCATCGAGAAACAGGGTGCCGCCATTGGCGTGTTCGATCTTTCCCGCGCGGCTGCGCGTGGCGCCGGTAAAGGCCCCCGGCTCCACCCCGAACATTTCGCTCTCGAACACGGTTTCGGGCAGAGCCGCACAGTTGATCGCAACGAAATTGCCCTGCCGTCGGCGACCGGACTCGTGCAGGCCGCGGGCAACGCGCTCCTTGCCCGTACCGGTTTCACCATGCACCAGCACATCCACATCGGTGTCGGCCAGTTCGGCGACCAGCTCGCGCACCCGGCTCATCGCCTGGCCATTTCCAAGCAGGCCGTCGGTACCCGTCGTCTGCGCAAGCTGCCTGCGCAATGCACGATTCTCCAGCACCAGGCGACGCTTCTCCATCGCACGGCGGACGACATCCAGCAATTGCTCGGGCGCAAAGGGCTTCTCGATGAAGTCATAGGCGCCAGCTCGCATGGCCTCAACCGCCATCGACACATCGCCATGACCGGTCACAAGGATTACCGGCAGGTCAGGATCGATGGCCACAACCCGCTGCAGCAGCGCCATGCCATCCATGCCCGGCAGGCGCACATCGGTCACCAGCACCGCGGGTGTCGCGGTCCCCACGCGCGCGACGACCGACTCTGCGCGGGCGTGGTCCTCCACGTCGATGTCGGCCAATGCAAAGGTCTGGCATCCGGCCGCCCGCACCGCATCGTCGTCCTCGACGTACAGCACCTTCAACTCCCCGCTACTCATGCTCTCAACTCCTGATCCCTGCTCTCGTCATCCACATCCGACCCTGTCGGCCAGCTCGCACGGACGACCGCACCACCCGCCTGACGCTGGTCGAACGAAATCTGTCCGCCCGCAGCCACCACCAGATCGCTGACGATAGCCAGGCCCAGCCCCAGCCCCTGGCCAAGCGGTTTGGTGGAAAAAAACGGCTGGGTGATCTTCTCTCTCAAGGCGGGATCGATACCAGGGCCATTGTCCGCGACTTCAAGCACCAGAGCACTGCCACGTTTCCCCACCCAGACCTCGATCTCGGCACCCGATCGACCGACGAGCGCATCCAGCGCATTGCCAATCAGATTCAGCAAGACCTGCTCGAGCGCCTGAGGCTGCAGCGGCAGCGCGATATCCTCCGCGTAGGTCTTCAGATCGACCCCTCCCGCATCAATCCGGTGGGCCAGCCAGCCAACCACGGTGCGCACGGTCTGTGCCGCAGGCGCAGAACCACGCACCGACTGCTGACGGGAGGCAAAGACCTTGAGCTGGGCCGTGAGCCGTGCCATGCGCTCCACCAGACCGATCATCTGCTTCAGGTTGTCGCCCAGCGGCTCATACCTGCCGCGCTCCAGAAAGGTCAGTCCATTGCCGGCAAATGCGCGCATTGCGGCCAATGGCTGATTCAGTTCATGCGCCACACCGGCCGCCATCTGCCCGAGGGCAGCAAGCCGGTTGGCATCGATCAGTGCGCGCTGCGCCCCACGCAGCTTCTTTTCCGCGGCGGCCCGCTCACCCACTTCACGCAGCAGTTGCGCATTGGTGGCGGCAAGATCCGCCGTGCGCTCGGCCACCGTGCGCTCCAGCACGGACTGCGCCGCAAGGCGCTCGCGGATGCGGCGCGCACGCTGTGCCCAGTACATGCCGGCCACGCCAAGCACGCATAGCGCCAAGGCAGCCGCAAGGATTTCCACTCGCGCAGACTCGGTCGCCGACGCCGTATCGAGCATGATCATCATGCGCCAGTCTGCCCAGCCCAGGTCCTGCTGCCTGACCACGAAGGCCTTTCCATCAAGGCGCAGCCGGTTGGCCTCCCGCCACACCAGGGGCAGCGGCTCAAGGCGCTCGGTAAAGTACTGGCGGGTATTGCTCAGCGCCTGTCGCGATGCCTCGGACAAAGGCGCAAGAGTGGAGAACTTCCATTCACTGCGTGAAGACAGCGCCACCACGCCATGGCGGTCCACGACCATGATCGACTCACCGCTCTCTGCCCAGGTACGTTCGAGCAGCGTGAGCTCAACCTTGACCGCAAGCACACCGACGACGCTCGTGCCATCAAGCACCGGATGCGCAATGAAGAAACCGGGAATGCGCGTGGTCGCCCCGACGGCGAAAAACGCACCGGAGTCGCCCCTCAGTGCATCCTTGAAGTAGGGTCGGAAAGCGTAGTTCTCTCCAACGAAGCTTTCCGGAAGCTGCCAGTTGCTGGCCGCCAGCGTGCGACCGGAGGGGTCGATCAGATACAACACCCCGGCCCCCGTTCGCTCGTTCACCTGCTCCAGCAGGCGGTTGGCGAGATCGACCCGACGTGGATCGTTTGCATGCGCCAGAAGCTCGCGCAAGCCTGGATGCTGTGCGAGCACCACGGGCAGGCTTTCATAACGCTGCAATTCGGAGTCCAGGCTGGCCGACAGCAGGGCCAGACGCTGACCGGCGCTGCTTTCGAGCTCGTCCATTCCCGACTGCAGCCGCCACTGATACCCGAACCACAGCAGCGGCAGGATGGCCAGGATCAGCGCCCCGCCACGAACCCGGGGCGTCCACCACGATGATGAGATACGAGGGAACATTGATCAGGGCCTGCCGGACGGCCCCGCATCACAGGCACGAAGCTCGGTCACCCCGCCGTCGGAGGGTAGCACGGCCGACATCGGCACACAGGCAGCGCCTTCGGCACACCACTGGTAATCAGCGGTAAAGCCGGAGCGGGTCAGACGCAAGCGCTCGTGGGTGGTGCGGGGATGCCATTCCCACACCCCGTCATGCAGCACTGCCTCTGGCGCCGGTTCCATCCCGGCGCCGTAACCGCGCACCCGGACCGATTCGAGCACCAGCACGGTGTTTTCCACCCGCCAGTCCTCTTCCCACAGGATTTTCTCGATCGAGTGCGTCCACCCGAGGGTGAAGCTGTTGGCCGCGAGTGTTACCGCGGCCACCGCAGTTGCGAGGCAGACACCCATCAGGCCGTCAGCGGCGAGAGCCTGCGCGCCCGCCACAGGTGCCAGCCGAATACCAGCGAGGCCAGCGCAAAGCCCAGCTCATCGGTGATCGGCAAGGCAACCACCAGCAGCGATGCCGCCACGAAGGCGAGCACGCGCTCGATCAGGTTCATCGGCGTACGGAAGAAACCCACCACAGCAACTCCCCACAGGGTCACGGCCAGCAAAGCCTTGAAGAATACATAGATTGTGGCATCGAAGCCCTTGTCACCCTGCAGCATCAGCTCAGGCGCAAACACGGCCATATAGGGCACGACGAAACCGGCCACCGCAATCTGCACGGCCCGCACTCCGATCTTGAGCCCCGACTCCTTGGCAATCGGTGCTGCCGCAAATGCAGCCAGCGCCACCGGCGGCGTCAGGTCGGCAAGAATGCCGAAATAGAACACGAACATGTGCGACACCACCAGCGGCACACCAAGCTCCAGCAGGGCCGGCGCCGCAATCGAGCTGGTGATGATGTAGTTGGGAATGGTCGGAATCCCCATGCCCAGCACCAGGCAGGTCAGCATCGTCAGCACCAGCGACAGCAGCAGGCTGTGCGCACCAAGCTGAATGATATACCCGGCAAAGGCGGTCGCCGCACCGGTCAGCGTCAGCGAGCCGATGATCACACCCACCAGCGCGCACGCCACACCAACCGGCAGGGCATGCATGGCGCCGTCGGCGAGCGACTGCACCGCCACCTTCAGCGTGGTGCGTCCATCCTTGTAACCTGCCAGCAGAACGGCGAGCACCGCGATCACGCCCATGACCGCAACGATGCCGACCGAAGCGAATGCCGAGCAGGCGAGGCCGAGGGCGATCCAGAACACCAACCGCAGGGACAGGCCATTGAGGCGACCGGAATACGAAGCACCGAAGATCAGCACCACGGTGAGCGCCAGGCCGACCATGCCCGAGAACAGCGGCGTAAAGCCGGCGAACAGCAGATAGACGAGGGAAATCAGCGGCGCCAGCAGGTACCAGCGCTTGCGAATCGCCACCCAGGGATCGGGGCAGTCTTCCTTGGCCAGACCTTTCAGGCCGGCGCGGCCGGCTTCCAGGTGCACCATCCAGAACACGGTGAAGAAGTAGAGCACGGCAGGAATCGAGGCTGCCTTGCAGATCTCGATGTAGGGCACGTTGATGGTCTCGGCCATGATGAAGGCCACAGCGCCCATCACCGGCGGCATGAGCTGACCGCCCATCGAACTGGTGGCTTCGACCGCGCCGGCAAAGTCAGCGCGATAGCCGAACTTCTTCATCAGCGGGATGGTGAACTGGCCGGTGGTCACCACGTTGGCCACGCCCGACCCGTTGATCGTGCCCATCAGACCGGAGGACACCACCGACACCTTGGCCGGACCGCCCTTGGTGTGGCCGACGGTGCCGAGGGCAAAGTCGTTGAACAGGTGAATCATGCCTGCCTGCTCGAGGAAGGCGCCGAACAGGATGAACAGGAAGATGTAGCTCGACGATACATAGGTCGGGGTGCCGAAGATGCCCTCGGTCCCGAAGGCCAGCTGGCCAACGACCTGATCGAGACCGTAGCCGCGATGTGCGAACACACCCGGGAGGTACTCGCCGAACAGTGCGTAGGACAGAAAGCCGAGGCAGATCAGCGGCAGGGCGAAGCCCATGATGCGCCGCGCCGCTTCGAACACCAGCACCAGGGTCACAACACCGACGAACATGTCGGCATCCGTGAGCTCGCCTGCGCGCTGGACCAGCTCAGCCTCGTACACCCAGTGATAGGCGCCCAGCGCCAGCGCACTGAAACCGACCAGTTTCGTCAGGATGCTCGTGCCCGCTGCACTGCCGCCACGCAAGGGATAAATCAGGAAGGTGAGCAGCAACAGAAAGCCGACGTGCATGGATCGCACTACCGAGCTCGAGACCGGGCTGAAGGCTGCGGTTATGATCTGGAAGACCGAAAACAGGATGGCGACGTAGAAGACAACGCGCAGCATCCCATGGCCGGCTTCAGCGGCCGGCGAGGAGGCAGTTTGAGTCATGGAAACTCCGGACTGGATGTCGCTGGGCGACGGGGCAGGCGGGTGCAGGCACCCTGCTCCACTCCACGGTCCTCCGCGGAGTGGCACAGGGCGCGAACGGATGATGCAGGCTTACTTGATCACGCCCTTTTCGCGGTAGTACTTCTCGGCACCGGGGTGCAGGGGAATCGGCAGCCCCTTTACCGCATTCTCGAGCTTGATCTGGCGTGCGGCAGCATGCGACGTGCCGAGGCGCTCGAGGTTTTCGAAGATGCCGCGGGTCATCTCGTAGGCCACTTCCGTGGACACCTTCTCGTGGGTCACCAGCAGGTTGTTGATTGCAGCCGTCGGCACGTCGACCGACTGGCCGTCATAGGTGCTGGCGGGGATGACCGCGGCCCCGTAGGCTGCATCGCCCACCTTGGCCACCACGTCAGCCGGGATCGCCACGAAGTTCACCTTCACCGCCGTCGACAGGTCGCGCAGCGCAGCCACGCCGAGGCCGGACGATTGCAGGGTGACGTCGATCTGGCGGTTCTTCATCAACTCGACCGATTCGCCGAAGGGCAGGTATTCAACCTTGGAGAAATCGCTGTAGCTCAGACCGGCGGCCTTGAGGATGGCGCGGGCATTGATCTCCGTGCCCGAGCGCGGCGCACCGACCGAGATGCGCTTGCCCTTGAGGTCGGCAAGGGTCTTGATGTTCGCATCGCTGAGCGCGACGATCTGGATGTAGTTCGGGTACACCGAAGCGACCGCACGCAAGCGGTCGAGCGGCTTGCTGAAGCCGGCATCGGCATCGCCCTTCCACGCATCGGACACCGAGTCGGCCAGTGCAAAGCCGATCTCACCGCGCCCGCTCTGCAGCAGGTTGAGGTTCTCGGCCGAAGCCTTGGTCGATTGCACCTGAACCTTGGCGTCAGGAATCTTCTCGCCATAGATCTGCGACAGCGTCACGCCCAGCGGGTAGTACACGCCGCTGGTGCCGCCGGTCAGCACGTTGACAAAGGTCGCCGCCGAGGCGGTCTGGGTGGCTACCGTAATCAGCGCGCCAAGCAGGCAGTTGCGCACAATGCTCTTCATCGATCGTCTCCTTCAATAGACTTTTTGAATTCGCCCATAAATCCTGAGCTCTCAATACATCGCAATCGTCGTGCCAGAAAGCATCGACAGGAAGACGCTCGTAAGAATCTGTTTTTATTTGATTATTCGTTTTTCTCCCGCACCCGCCGAGGCGCAGATTCCGAACTTCCGGAATGCAGCCACCGAAACCGTCCGGACTTTCAGACAAACCGGGGGCGCGCTGCGATACCGTGTGCGGTTCAGCCGCTACCTGACGGCCGAACGATCTGGTAGAACTCGGCGCGCTCAACAGAACCCGCCACGCATGGCGGAACAACAGCGATACCGGAGGCATGAAACATGGAGACAATCGACTGTGTGGTCATTGGCGCAGGCGTGGTGGGCCTGGCGTGTGCCCGCGCGCTGGCGCAGGCGGGACGCGAGGTGATCATCCTCGAACGCGAGACCACCTTCGGCAGCGGCATCAGCGCACGCAACAGCGAGGTGATCCATGCCGGACTGTATTACGCCCCGGGTTCGCTCAAGGCGCTCCTGTGCGTAAGCGGTCGCGACATGCTCTATCGCTACTGCGCCGAGCGCGGCATCGGCCACCAGCGCTGCGGCAAACTGCTGGTCGCTCCTCAGCCACAACAGACCGATGCCCTGAAGAACATCCACGCACGTGCGCAAACGAATGGAGTGCACGATCTGCGCTGGCTCGACAGCAGCGAAATCCGTGACATGGAGCCCGAGCTCGACGCGCACGCTGCGCTGCTGTCGCCCTCGACCGGCATCGTCGACAGCCACGGCCTGATGCTTGCGCTGCTGGGAGATGCCGAGCATCACGGCGCCATGCTCGCACTTGCCAGTCCGGTGCGTGGCGGGCGGGTAGACGGCGACGGCATCGTGCTGCAGATCGTCGATGACAGCGGCGCCGAAACCGAGCTGCGCGCCGGGTGCGTGATCAATGCCGCAGGGCTCGACGCCATCGACATCGCGCACCATATCGAGGGCGTGCCGGCTGCAGCGCTGCCGCAGGCGCGCTTCGCCCGCGGCGTGTACTTCACCTACCGTGGCCGCGCGCCCTTCTCCCGCCTCATCTATCCGATTCCGGAAGCCGGCGGACTGGGCGTGCACCTCACCCTCGATCTTGGCGGACAGGCAAAGTTCGGCCCCGATGTGGAGTGGATCGACGCCCCCGACTACAGCGTCGACCCTGCACGCGCCGAGCGCTTCTACACCGCGATCCGAAAATGGTGGCCTGCACTGGAAGATGGCCGTCTCGATCCTGGGTACGCTGGCGTGCGCCCCAAGATTGTCGGCCCCGGCGAGCCCGACGCCGATTTCCGCTTCGACGGACCGGCGCAGCACGGCATTCCGGGGCTCATCCAGTTGTTCGGGATCGAATCACCCGGGCTGACCGCGTCGATGGCAATCGGGGAACATGTCGCCCAGCTCGCCCGGCGCGCCTGAGGAAGCGATCGGGGCCTTACCCGCCCAGCAGCTTGCGCAGGTGATTGGGCAGCGCAAACTGGGCGCGATGCACCTCGCCGTTGTAGTGCTGCAGTTGCCCGATACCGCGCTCGGCGATGCGCCGATCGACCTCATCAGCGTCCAGCGCAAGCGGGTCGAGCGTTGCCGATGCGGTGGCGAGGCCCCACAGGCTGCCGTAAAGCGGAATGTAGAGAAAGTACGGCCTGACAACGGCAAACACGTGACGCAGGCGAGCAACCAGATCGCGCACGCGCTCGGGCTGGAAAACCGGCGCACCGATATGCAGGCTGAGCGCGCCGCCCGGGGTCAGCATGGCCGCGCAAGCGCGCAGGAAGTCCTCAGCGTACAGCGCTTCGGCCGGGCCGACCGGGTCGGTCAGGTCAAGCACGATGAGATCGTAGGTATCGCCTGCAGCGGGACCATCCTCCATCACGTAGCGCAGCCCGTCGCCAAAGCGGATCTCAAGACGGGGGTCGTCGAGGGCGCCGTTATGCACCGACTGCAGATGGTGGCGGGCGATGTCGATGACCTTCTCGTCGAGCTCGGCCAGCACCACGCGTTCCATGGTCGGGTGCTTGAACAGTTCGTCAGCCGAACCGCCGTCACCACCGCCGATAATCAGCGCGCTGCGTGGCGCCGGATGGGCGATTGCCGGCACATGGATGATGTTCTCGTGGTAGTAGAACTCATCCCGCTCCGAGGTCATGAAGCAGCCATCGAGCCGGAACAGGCGGCCGAACTGGGGTGAATCCCAGACTTCGTACGCCTGGAACTCGGAATGACCTTGCTCGATCAGCTCCCCGCCGCGGTAGAAGTACCCGGAATCGTCGTTAAGCTGCTCAAAGATCAGGCCTTCGGCTTCGGGCAGTTTCGCACCGCTCATCGATCAGACCTCGGCGGGCAGGCGACCGCGCACCACCTGGTGCTCGACACGGTCTTCGGGGCCCATTGCGGCGATCACACGCTCGAACACGCGACGCGCACGGTCGCTGTTGTCGCGCGAGTAATTGCACACATACACGTCGAGGGTGACATCGCCGCTCTCGGGCCAGGTATGGATTGCCAGATGCGATTCGGCCAGCACGACGGTACCGGTCACGCCTGCGGCCTCTCCGGTATTCTCATCGCGAAACTGGTAGAAATATGCGCCAAGCGGCGTGAGCCCCGCTTCGCGACATTCCGCGACGCACAGGGACTCGAGATCGGCGCACTCGCACATGAGTTTGCCGGCGTCAGCGCACCGATACAGATCGGCAATCAGATGAAGACCATTCATTTACGGGTTCGATATTCCAGGTTGAGTCAAGCTGGCAATTCTAGCATGTCGTGCTTCGTTAATATTCGTGCAAATATTACGCATTGCAGCGCCTGTCATGCCCCGTTTCCCTGCATCTGGAGCCAGGTCTCGCTGGAAAAGGTGAACGACTCCCGGTCGCGCCGCCACACCACGGCATCCGGATACACCATCAGCCACCACGTCTGCGTGCCCGGATACGGCGCAGCGCGCGCAAAGCCCTCCGGCTCCAGCAGGGCAACACACCACGACGGACGCGGATCGCGAACCGACTTGTAGAGAATCGCGCCAACGCCTGCGTCGCGCACCTGCCGCGACAACGCCTGGGTTGCAGCGTAATCGGTGGGGTGCTGCCACAGCGCCGCATCGCGACTGAACGGCGCCGCACGCAGATCGACTGCCGAGGTGGCGATGGCAGCGCGAAAGGCCGTGTGGGCGACCGGCTCCATGCGCTCGAGATCGACCGCATCCATCAGAAAACGCCAGCGCCAGTAACCGAGTTCGGCACAGGCCGTGCGGACGGTTCCGGCACCGTAGAACACGCCCGGATCGGTTGCCGCACGAAAACGCGAACCACCGCGCCGCGTCGGATAACGAAACGGCGCAGCCAGCAGATAGTCCAGCCGTCCTGCAGCGTCGGGCAACGCCGGCTTGCTGTCCTCGAGCAGACTCTCCAGTACGTCCTGCTCGTCCCGGCTGTCGACGATCTTCATCGTGGACGCGACGTGCTGTGCCTCCACGATGCGCCAGGCCGCGCCGCGCCAGGCGCGCGCCTCAGACGAGACCGCGAGAGGCGTCCAGGTACTGGACGACACGGACCAGCCCCTCCGTACTGCGAATGAGATCGACCGGACGGCCGTTGAGTGCGCGGTTCTCGCTATTGAGCCATGCGCGGGCACTGGATTCGTTGCCGACAATGGAGTCGAGCGCACGGAAGGCGCGCACGAACAGCAGCGCAAACTCCCACTCCTTGCGCCCCTGATCGAGCACATAGTCGCCACTGTAGAGTCGCGTCACCGTTGCCGGGCTGACGCCGAGCACCCGCGCCAGCAGCGCGCGCGAAACATTGAGCTGCTCGGCGGCACGCGCGACCGCCTTGCTCAGTACCGATGCGGCTTCAGGCCGGACTGCAAGCCCGGGGGAAATGACTGCCATAGGGCACCTCCTTTCTGCAGAAATTCTAGCACATCAATATTTCTACAGAAACCACGCGGTCGCTCAGACCCGCTTCATTTCCTCAGTCAGCGCGGCGATGCTCACAGCCTCGTCGCGCGCGAACGCGACAAGCTCCGGATAAAAACGCAGAAAGCCCGCCTCCATCTCTGCCCATCGAGCATCACTCAGGGTGTCAAGGCTGGCGCCGAGTTCGAGCGGCCGGCGCAGACGACTGCCAATGCCATTGAGCGCGCGGCGCAGGCCATGCTCGCTGCGATAGGTCGACAGCCAGTCCTGCTCAGCCATGCGCCGCAGGGGCAAGGGCAGGCCGTCGGGCAGCACGTCCGGATGACGCGCTTCGCTCGCCAGCAAGGCAGCATAGTTCTCGCGCAAGAAGGCATCCAGGGGTTGCGTATTGAATCCGTCCCAGTGCAGCGTGAGCCAGTGATCGTAGAGCATGTCCACCAGCACCCCGCCAAAGCGTCGCCAGGGCGGCTCGAAACAGCGCACCGCAGCACGGTGTTCATGATGCGCATCGGTAAATGCGTCGACCCGCCGGTGCAGGCGGATGCCGATCGCGAGCGCAGGTGCAAGATCTGCCGGCAGCGGCCCTTTCACGAAATCGCCCAGCAGGTTGCCTGCAGGCGAGGTGCGGCTGACCTGAGCAAGCTGCAGATGCGCGAGAAAGTTCATCCGCAGCTCATGCTGATATCGGGGGCGAGCCCTTCTGTTGCAACGCGCTTGCGCGCCAGCTGGCGATCATGCCAGCGCGCCAGTAACAGCACGCTCACCAGCGCGCCCAGAAAAGCCATGAACATGTCGGACTGCGTATCCCACGGATCGCCCTGGGTGCCGAGAAACTCGTCCGCCCCCTGCCCCATGAGCAGGGCTGCGCCCCACTCCACCAGTTCGTACCAGGCGCTGACCGCCATCGCAACGCAAACCGACAGGAAGCCGGCCAGCCGCCTGCCGCTGACACGCCCTCCCTGCAACAGGATTTCCCGCGCCAGCAGCGCCGGCACCAGCCCCTGAGCGAAGTGCCCGATCTTGTCGTAAGGGTTGCGAGCGGTCGCCAGCACGTCCTGCAGCCAGAAGCCGAACGGAACCCGCGCATAGGTGTAGGCCCCGCCGACGATCAGGATCACCGCATGCACGAAGATCAGCCCGTACAGCAGATCGGTGAGCGGATGCCGCCGGTGGGTCAGGAACAGCGTCGGCAGTGCGATCAGCACTGGCGCAACCTCCATCAGCCAGGTGGCACGGTCATACGGCTCGATGCCGGACACCACCAGCAACACACAGCAAACTCCTGCCGCAGCAAGCAGCACGGTCTCTCGGGATCGCACCCGGTGGTTCTTCGCGTTCATCGTTTGCCTCACAGCGGACATCTGGTCGTCATGCCAGACGAGAAGCGAATTCTACAAGGCTCGCGTGGGGCCGGACTCACCGCATCCAGAACTTTACCTCTTCGCTTACCGTCACGGTCGAGTCTTGCGCATCCACCACCGAGAAGCGGAACGGGTGCGAACCCACGCGCAGCGCACCGGGTTCGACCCTGACTTGCGCCGTTGCCGACGCCGAAGCTGCCGCCGGCACGACGACCTGTAGCGGTGCAGAGGTGAATGCCGTCGATGCCCGTGACGCTGATATCGAAGGTCCGCGCCTGCTCGCTGGCGTTGTCATGACCGCCGGCTTAAGGTTCATCTTTGTTGCATGTTAAGGTAAGCCGCGTCCTGACTCATAATCACCACTTCGGATACACCTTATAAAATCATGCGCCTCAGTGCCTTCTCCGACTACTCGCTGCGTGTCCTGATGCATCTGGGCACGCATACCGACCGACTCGCCACGATCGGCGAAATTGCCAAGTTGTACGACATCTCGGAGAACCATTTGACCAAGGTCGTGCATCAACTCGGTCGTGCCGGTTACATCGACACCTTGCGCGGCAAGGGTGGCGGCATCCGCCTGGCCCGCGCCCCGCGACAGATCCCGCTCGGCGAAGTGCTGCGTCACACCGAGACAGACTTTGCGCTGGTGGAGTGCTTCGGCGAGGCTTCGCGCTGCCACATCGAACCCGACTGCCAGCTCAAGCCCATCCTGAACGAGGCGCTCGTGGCAATGTTCCGGGTGCTCGATGGCTACACCCTGGCCGACATCCTGACACCGGGCATTGAACGCCCCGCGGTTATCAAGGTCATCAGACACTCCATCGCAGAAGACAAGGCCTGAGCAGCGACTGCGCCCGGCTCACGCCGTTACCGCAAGCCGCCCCCGGTACAGTTCGGTAATCAGATCGCGTGGGGTGACGATGCCGCTCAGCCGACCTTCGTGATCCACGATGGGTATATGGCTGTGCCCCGCGCCGCCTAGCAATGCAATCACATCGATCAATGGCGTGAGCTCTTCCGCCGTCTGTACCGGCGTGCTCATGACCTGACCGACAACCTCGGCCTTGTCGCTGTGCGTGCGTCCACTGCGGCGGACAAAGCGCCGCAGGCGCTCGTCGAATCCGCGATAGCCTCCAGCACCGGCCCGTCTCATCAGGTCGGCGCGGGTCATCATGCCCACGACCCGGCGCGCCCTATCCACCACCGGCAAGGCCTTGATCTGGTGTCGCTGCATCACCTCCCAAGCCTCTTCCAGCAGGGTTCCATACTCGACCGAGATCACGGCTCGCGTCATCACGTCTGCACAGCTCACGCTGCCGAAGCGGCGCCGGTAAGCATGTGCTTCTGCACGCAGAAACAGGTCCCGCAGGTCTTCGCGGCTGACGTCGAGCACCTGGTTGTACTCGTCGAGTACCGCATCCAGATCCTCGGCAGCCAGCCCCCGGAGCGATGAGGGTGCAGCGCCCGCCGGTTCGGCGGCAGCGATCACCGCCTTTCGTTGCGGGTACTCACGCCCGGTCGCACGGTTGTAGAACACCGCCAGCGTCAGCAGGCAGACGGAATTGATCAGTACGGGATAGATCACGAAGCCAAAGCCGAGGCTCTCGATCACGGGGCCACCGACCACTGCGGTCAGCGCCACCGCGCCGGCTGGCGGATGAATGCAGCGCAGCACGAACATCAGACCGATTGCAGCAGAGACCGCGACCGCAGCGGCCATCATCGGCTCCGGAATCCCGCGCGCACACGCGACGCCGATCACCGCCGCCAGCAGGTTGCCGCCGAGCATCGCCCACGGCTGTGCCAACGGACTCGCCGGTACGGCGAACAGCAGCACGGCGGAGGCGCCCATCGGCGCGATGATCCAGGGCAATGCAGCCGCATCGACAAACAGGCGTCCGAGCAAGGCGGTTGTGAACAGCCCGAGCAAGGCACCGAACGCTGCACGCAGACGCTCCTGCCCGTTGACGTGCTGCTGGTTTGGCAGAAATCCGTGGCGTGCCGCCCAGACGCGACGCAGCACCCCCGTCATGGCGCGCAGAAGCCCGGGCATGCTCGCCCGGGCGAGGCACTGTGCAGACGACTCAGGGCAATACAAACGTGCATGGAAACCGGCTTCCTCGTATCGACTCGAATCCCAACGCATCCACCGCGCGTGTTCTCGCGCGGGTGGACGATGGGCAGCGATTGGACCCGAGGACGGGCAAAGACGGAATGACGATGGTCAAGCCTCAGCGCACCCGCATCGACACCGACCGGGGCGCATGCCGGTATTGCACCGGCACATCTCAATCAGTCGCAGCGATCAGCCCTTGCCGGACGCACCCTCGGCGCCAAGGCCAAACGCCGTGCGGACCTTGCCGACAAGCCTGAGCGCAACCAGAGTCAGGGCGCCCGCGATGATGCCGACCACGACGTCGAGCACAAGCGGTGTTGCCACACCCAGCACACCGCCGATGCCGGCCACCGCGCCGGCCACCTCTGCAGCGTTTTCGATACCATGGTGCAGCAGCGGAACACCATGGGTCAGGATGCCGCCCCCCACCATGAACATGGCCGCCGTTCCGATGACCGCAAGCGCCTTCATCAGGCGGGGCGCCGCCAGCAGCAGCCCCCGTCCGACAAGCTGCCAGACAGCGCTCGTCTTCTCCAGCAGGTGCTGACCGACATCGTCCATCTTCACGATGCCCGCCACCAGGCCGTACACCGCAACCGTGATCAGCACCGCAATAGCGGACAGGACCGCAAGCTGGGTCACGAAGGGCTGACCGGTCACGGTACCCAGTGCGATCACGATGATCTCGGCCGAGAGCACAAAGTCGGTGCGGATCGCGCCCTTGATCTTGTCCGCTTCAAACGCGGCCAGATCGACGCTCTCATCCGCCACCGCCGCCAGTTGCTTGGCATGGTGAGCCGCATCCTCGGCCGGATCGTGCAGAAACTTGTGCGCCAGCTTCTCGACGCCTTCGTAACACAGGAACAGCCCCCCGAGTATCAGAAGCGGCGTCACCAGCCAGGGGATGAAGGCGCTGATCGCCAGTGCCGCCGGCACCAGAATCACCTTGTTCAGCATCGACCCCTTGGCAACCGCCCACACCACCGGCAGTTCGCGCTCGGCGCGCACGCCCGAAACCTGCTCGGCATTGAGTGCAAGGTCGTCGCCGAGCACACCAGCCGTTTTCTTGGCGGCGACTTTGGTCATTACCGCGACATCGTCAAGGACGGTCGCAATGTCATCCAACAGGGCAAGCAGACTGGCTCCGGCCATCAGGGTATCCGTTCTCGGCAAGCGCGCGACCGGTGAGGTCGCGCAGATTTGAAAGGTGTCACTATAAAACCTTAAGCAGGCAAATCCACGACTGCCGGGCACGACCTCGGTCCGGCAATCGATCCGACGCTCACAACGGCGTCCGGCACGGCGCTCAAAAGTCCCGTAGCCGCGGGTTTTCGACCCGGGCGACAGGCCTTCATTTTGCCTTGACTATCAGTCACCTTGCCACCTTCGCAATCCAAATGGAATTCCCGCTGCAACTCCTCTATGCTTCCCAATACAAGGCGGGACGAGAGGAGACAGACAATGGACAGGAACGGACGAGTGGCAACATGGCTCGAACTCGCGGTTGCGCCCGAATGGCGCCGCAAGTCGATGCATGTATGTGTGCACCCGGTTGGTGCGGGAGACGATCAGTGCTTTGCCATCTCCATGGATGGTCGTCGCCTGTGCGCGAGCAACGGTCAGCTGACGACATTTCGCGGACGCCTGGCAGTAGAGCGCTTCCTGCATATGGTGCAGATTGAAACCTTCGATCTTGCCGAACCCGATCCGGGGATGAGCTCATTCCCGCGTGGCTATTTCTGCCTGTGCCTGAACCGGCAGAACTGCCTGAGCCCCTGCGCTGAACAGGTCGATCATACCGAACCGACCTGCTCTCCGACCTGCAGTCTCGGCCAGGTTGAATGGCACCCGCACGCCCCTGCCTCCGACAGGGGGCTGAGACGGAGCGCACAGCGCAACTGAAGCCCTGAGGCACACCGCGAACGATCGCGGTGCGCCCGATTCACAGCCGCTCTGACGGCGTCACCGAAAACGGCGCGTCGAGAAATTCCTCGGGCGTCGGCAGCGGCGTCGTGGGCAGCACCATATCCTGCGGACGCAGCTGCTCGGTGAAGCCTTCAAGCGAACCCATCGAGTGGCTGTCACGACGCGCAACCGGCTCGCTGATCATGTAGGCGATCACCAGCTGCGTCAGCGCCACCAGCGCATCACGGTGGGTGCGCTCCTGCCCGTGCGAGGCATCCGCACCGAAGCCGATCAGCGCGGTTCGAATGTCGTTTCCGGCCTCGACAGCCGCCGCCGAGTCGGAGCGGTAGTAGCGGAAAATATCGCGCCGATGGGCGATGTCGTTTTCCTTCGCCAGGCTGATCAGCTTGTGCGTCAGGTGATAGTCGAAGGGTCCGGACATGTCCTGCATGCAGATCGTCGCCGCATGCTCCGAAGTATTCTGTCCCGGCGCGGCGATGGAGATGTCGAGGCTGAGCATTTCGGCAATCTCGCCGTGCAAGGCGGCCGACGCCCCCGACCCGACCTCTTCGGTGATGGTGAGCAGCGGATGTACATCGACCGGCAGCTGCAGCTTGTGGTCACGCACCGCCTTGCATGCAGTCAGCAGTGCGGCCACCGCGGCCTTGTCATCGAGGTAGCGCGAGTTGATATAGCCGCTGGCCAGGATTTCGGGCTCGGGGTCGAAAGCGATCCAGTCGCCGACATTGATACCGGCCTGCTCCAGACCCGCCGTGTCGGTGACAGGCAGATCGACCCTGACCTCGACGAACTCCCAGCCGACAGGCTGGGTATCGACCTCGCCACCGAAGGCGTGCCCCGATGTCTTGAGCGGGAGGCAGGTTCCCCGCACATGACCGCTGTCGGTAAAGATCGTCAGCCGCGAGCCTTCGGCGAAGCGCGAGGACCAGTGCCCGATCGGCACGATCTCGAGCCGGCCATTGGACTTGAGACTGCGCACCATGCCACCAAGGGTGTCGAGGTGGGCAACGATGGCGCGTGCAGGCTGTGCTTCGCGTCCACGCAAGGTACCGCGAATCGCGCCACGGCGCGTCAGTTCGTAGGAAATCTCGAGCGCTTCCAGGCGCCCCGCCGCATAGCGCACCACGGCATCCGTGAGCCCGACCGGGCTGGGGATGGCCAGCAGTTGCAGCATGGTTTCCTCGAGGTACTCGTAATCGATCGGCGGTATTTTCTGCGTCATGTATGAATTTCTCCTGTGAGCTGCCGACTGCGCGGAAACAGCAGGTCGACAAAGCGCTCCGCGGTGGGCTGAGGCTCATGGTTTGCGAGCCCGGGGCGTTCGTTGGCCTCGATGATGACGTAATCCGGGCCATCGACCGCCGGCACCAGAAAGTCGAGCCCGGTCACTGGAATATCGAGCACGCGGGCAGCCTTTTCGGCGGCTTCACGCAATGCCGGGTGCAAGTCCGCGGTCACATCGTGAATGGTGCCACCGGTGTGCAGATTGGCAGTGTTGCGCACCCGCAGACGGGTTTCGGCGGGCAGCACGGACGACAGCGTCCAGCCTTGCGAACGAATGCAGCGCTCGGCTTCGTCATCGAGGGGAATCTTCGACTCGCCCCCGGTGGCCGCGGCGCGACGCCGACTCTGCTTTTCGACCAGGGTCTGCACCGAACTCTCGCCATCGCCGACCACCACTGGCGGGCGCCTCACTGCAGCGGCCACCACGCGAAAATCGATGACGACGATGCGCAGATCCTCGCCGCTGCAGAACTGCTCGACGATGACGCGATCGCAGAAACCATGCGCACGCTCCACCGCAGCCGTGACTTCATCCGCGGCCGTGAGATTGACGCTGATACCCTTGCCCTGTTCCCCCTCGACCGGCTTGACCACGACTGCGCCATACCTGGCCAGAAATGCGGCGCGCGCGGCGGGGTCGTCGGCAGCGATCTGGGCCGGCACGCTGACCCCTTCTGCTGCCAGCAGTTTCAGCGTCACGCGCTTGTCCTGGCAGCGGCTCATTGCGATGGCCGAGGTCAGCTCGGAGAGCGACTCGCGACAGACAATGCTGCGCCCGCCCAGCGTCAGGCGGAAGTACCCGCCCTCGGCATCCAGAATCTCGGCGTGAATGCCGCGCCGTATGGCCTCGTCGACAATCAGACGCGCATACGGGTTGAGCCCCTCGAGGCCCTCAGATGGGCCGGTAAACAGCGCCTCGTTGATCGCATTGCGCCGCTTCACCGCGAACGCCGGAATCCGCTGAAAGCCGAGCTTTTCGTACAGGCTGATCGCCTGCGCGTTGTCGTGCACCACCGAAACGTCCATCCATGCGCGGCCTCGTGCAAGGTAGTGCTCGGCGAGATAGCGCACCAGCGCCTCACCCACGCCGGGATAGGTCGCCTGCGGTGCCACAGCCAGCGCCCACAGACTGGAACCGGCCTGGGGGTCGGCAAAGGCTTCGACATGATCCATGCCCATTGCCACGCCGATCACCTCGCCGGTGCTGCGATCCTCGGCCAGCGCATAGGTGATCACCCGGCTCGCGCGCTCACGCCACACCCGCTGCGGATCGACCGGCACCATGCGTCGCATCCGGTACAGGGCATTGATCGCGGCCACATCTGCGCGGGTGCGCAAACGCCGCACATTGAATCCGCGACGCGTCGCGCGTTGAGCGCGATAGGCGCTCAATTGCAGGCGGAAGGCATCGGACGGGTCGAGAAAGAGCTGTTGCGGTGCGGACCCCACGACCACCTGCGGCTTTTCGACATAGAAGGCAATATCACGCTGGCCCGCGCGCTCAAGCAACAACTGGCTGGCGAGCGCGGCCGAATCGCGCCAGGTCTGTGCCGGCAGCCAGCGCCCCCAGCCACACTCCACGATGACATCCTCCGGCATCGCCACGGCTTCGGGCTGACCGGCGGGCAGATGCAGCGCCTGATTTCCGGCGCGTCTCACGCGCGCAAGCTGTTTGCGGATCATCACCCGCTCCTCAGGAAACATGCGTCTGAAGCCACCACTCGAGCAGGCCGAGCTGCCAGAGCTTGGAGCCGCGCAAGGGCGTGATGTGCGCCATCGGATCGGCCAGCAACGTGTCGACGTAGTCCTTGCGGAATAGCCCGCGTTCCCGCGCCGAGCGGCTGCTCAACGAATCCCGGACCCGCTCCAGCACCGGCCCCTGAAGATACTTGAGCGCCGGCACCGGGAAGTAGCCCTTGGGACGATCAATGACCGCCGACGGAATGACCTTGCGCGCTGCCTCCTTGAGCACACCCTTGCCCCCGTGGGACAGCTTGTGGCGCGCGGGAATACGGGCAGCGAGTTCGACCAGCTCGTGATCGAGGAAGGGCACCCGCGCCTCGAGGCCGAACGCCATTGTCATGTTGTCGACCCGCTTCACCGGATCGTCCACCAGCATGATCGTGGTATCGAGGCGCAAGGCCTTGTCCACCGGATCGTGCGCTCCGGGCGCGTTGAAGCTGGCGGAAACGAAGGCGCCGCTGCAGTCCACACCCTGATAGGCCGGACTCACGACACGGCTGTACTCTTCAAAATCCCGGTCGCGGAAGGCCGCAAGATAATCTGCCACCGGATCATTGCTGTTGGCGACCTTCGGATACCAGTGATAGCCACCGAACACTTCGTCCGCGCCCTGCCCGCTCTGCACCACCTTGCTGTGGCGCGACACCGCTTCGGAGAGCAGATAGAAGCCGATGCAGTCGTGGCTGACCATGGGCTCGTTCATCGCATCGACCGCCTCGGGCAGGCGGGTGAGCAATTCGGACTCGGGCACGAAGATGCGCTCATGGATCGTGCCGAACTCACGCGCGACGATGTCCGCATACTCGAACTCGTTGCCCTTCTCGCCGCCCACATCCTCGAAACCGACGTTGTAGGTGCGCAGATCCTTCACCCCGGCCTCGGACATCAGGCCCACGATCAGGCTTGAATCAACCCCGCCGGAGAGCAAGGCGCCGACCGGCACATCCGCCACCAGCCTGCGCTTGACCGCGCCTCGCAGACTGTCGAGCAGAATCTCGGTCCATTCTTCGAAGCTGCGGTTCTCGTCGGCTGCATCCTGCGGATACACCAGCGACCAGAAGCTGCGTTCGGTGCGCCGCCCGTCCGCTTCGATGCTCATCAGCGTGCCGGGCGGTAGTTTGCGCACCCCCGACAGCAGCGTGTAAGGCGCCGGAACCACCGCATGGAACGACAGATAGAAGTTGAGCGCGGCCGGATCGATGCTCGTGTCCACCCCACCCGCCTTGAGCAAGGCCGGCAGGCTGGATGCAAAACGCAGTCCGCCCGGCAGTTCAGCGTAATACAGCGGCTTGATGCCAAGCCGGTCGCGGCCAAGCAGCACCTTGCCGCTGTCGCGCTCCCAGAGCGCAAACGCGAACATGCCATTGAGGCGCTGCACGAAGTCCGGCCCCCAGGCGTGATAGGCCTTCAGCAGGACCTCCGTGTCGCCGTGCGAGAAAAACTGATAACCCTTGCCTTCAAGTTCACGCCGCAGCTCGGGGTGATTGTAGATCGCACCGTTGAACACGATGCCAAGGCCGAGTTGCGGATCCACCATCGGCTGCTGCGCAGATTCGGAGAGGTCCATGATCTTGAGTCGCCGGTGGCCCCAGGCCTGTGCGCCCTGCGCAAACACGCCGCCGTTGTCCGGACCACGCCGCTGCTGATGCTCGTTCATCCGCGAAATGGCGCTCAGATCGGGCGTCTGCCCATCGAATCTCACCTCACCTGCAATTCCACACATATGGCATTCCTGTTTGATGACAAGCTATACATTCTAACAAATTTATTTTGTCGGAATTTGTGTATCACCATCCGACCCCTCATCTGTCATAGCACTTCCCTGCCCGTCCTGCCCGGAACAACAGCCAATCAACTCGCCGGACATGCACGGAAGTCGGGTAAAATCCCGCCCTCTCTTGCTGCGCATGAATGCCGCCCAAGCGCTGGCACACGCAAGGCGGAACGACGCAGGCCCACCCTATTCCGGAGTACACCGATGAGCCTTCTGGCACAACTGAAAAAGGATTCATTGCTTGCACGCAAAGCGGCAGACAGCGTTCGCGCCACGCTGCTGAGCACCCTGATCGGCGAGGCCGAGATGGTGGGCAAGAACGCCGGCAACCGTGAAAGCAGTGATGACGAAGTGCAGCAGACCATCCGCAAGTTCCTCAAGAACAATCAGGAAGCGCTTGCAGTGATCAAGGATGAGGCTCGGCTTGCCATTCTGCGCACCGAGTCCGACATCCTTGCGAGCTATCTCCCGGCCATGGCATCAGAAGCCGAAGTGAAGGCCTTCATCGCGGAAACCGTCGCGGGTCTCGCCGATCGCAGCCCGAAGTCCATGGGTACCGTGATGGGTGCGCTGAAGGCAAAGTACGGCACCAACTTCGATGCCAAGCAGGCCAACGCCTGGGTGCGTGAGGCCCTGGCCGGCTGATTTGCCGCGGCAGGCGCCCGTTCTTGGGGCGCTGCCTGTCGTACAGGCCTCGATCCGATGGGCAGGCCTTGCCCTCAGCACGGACGCGGGACCAGGGGTTTTCGGCGTCGAGCGCCCCTGGGCGCGCAGGCGGAGCAGGAATCACCGCCCTGGACAACCGGGTTCGGGAGTGCTGCCGAGCAGCAGCGCCGCAGCCGGCATCGATGCCCGCAATCAGTCATTCGCACATGTCAGCCCTGCAACTCAAACTTCCGCCTCCTGTCGTCGCTGCGCTTGTCGCCCTGGCAATGTGGCACCTTGCCTACCTGCCTCCCGAGGCGCAGTCCACACCCTTGCAACTGGCGATCGGCGGCCCGATTGCCCTCGCTGGGGGCCTCATCAGCGCAAGCGGCATACTGACCTTCTGGCTTGCGCGCACGACGATCAACCCGATGCATCCGGAGAGGACGTCATCCCTCGTCACCACGGGTGTTTTCCGGCTGAGCCGCAATCCGATGTATCTCGGGCTCGTGATCACACTCGCAGGCTGGGCGGTTCATCTGCCCCTGTCCGCAGCCGTCCTCGGCCCGCCGGTCTTTGCGCTCTACATCCACTACTTTCAGATCCTGCCCGAGGAACGAATCCTCGCCTCGGTTTTTGGCGTGGAGTACGAGAACTACAAGACCAAGGCCCGGCGCTGGCTCTGATCTGCCTGCTGCCGGTAGCCGAAGCGGTCAGGCCTTTCATCTCGCACACGCCCACAGTGCAGCAAGAACCATCAGCCCGCCACCCAGCCAGCCGGCAACACTGAGGCTTTCTCCAAGCCAGAACACTGCGAAGAGCGCGCCGAATACCGGTTCGCTGCTGGTCAGCAAGGCGACCCGGCTCGGCGAGCTGTGCCTGAGGGCCCAGTTCTGGGCGTAGAAGGCAAACAGGGTGCAGCCAAGAACCAGATAGGCGGTGGATTGCCAGAACGCGGCTTCCGCGGGCAGCGCGGGCACACCATCGAATGCAAGAACGGCCAGCCCCAGGCTGCCAAAACCAACGACTGCAGCCTGAACCGCCGTCAGCACCAGCGCTGGCGCAGTGCTGCCGCGAGTCAGCCTGCTCGTCTGGCAGACGGTGATCGCACGCAACAGCGCGGCTGCAAGCATCAGACAGTCCCCGAGCCCGAGCGTGCCCGACAGTCCGCCGCTGAGCAGCAGTGCGCCCGCCAGGGACACACCGGCAAACAGGAACATGGCCCGCGGCGGGCGGACCCGCTCCATCGACCACTCGACAAATGGGGTGAATACCACGCACAGGCTGATCAGGAACGCAGCGTTGCTGGCCTGTGTGTTCGCCACCCCGAAGGTTTCACACAGAAAGATCGCCAGCATCAGCGCACCGAGCGGCAGCCCGGTACGAATCGCATCGCGCTGCTGCCGGGCCGACGCACGCAGCACGGACGGCAGCAGCAGGGCAAAGGTCAGAATGAAGCGCACGGCAAGAAAGCCCAGTACGGGATAGAAGACCAGGGCGCTCTTGGCGACGCCGTAACTGCTCCCCCAGACAATCGCCACGAGAATCATGGCGACATCAGACGCACGGAGCAGCCCTTGGGGCACGGAGCTAACACGTATCGACATGGCAGGCACAACGCAGATGAACTGGAAGCGCAAATTGTCAATTAAGGCGCTCAAAGCGATAATCCTGCCATCACGAACAGCACCTGTTCCTCATGCGCATCAATCATCCCCCTGAATGCTTGCCTGACATGGCAGCCTTCGCCTGCGTGGTCGACTGCGGCAGCTTCTCGGCTGCGGCGCGGCGCATGGGGCTCACCCCGTCGGCAGTCAGTCGTCAGGTGGCGCGACTGGAAGCCGTGCTGCAAGTGCGACTGCTCGAGCGAACGACACGCAAGCTGCGCCTGACCGACGCCGGGACTGCCGCACATGCCCGCTGTCAGGACATGGTGTCGGCCGCGCGCGAAGTGCTGGCGCTGAGCGACACCCACACCGCCGAGCCACGCGGCCTGGTGCGCGTGAGCATGGCCAAGGCGCTGGGGCGTCTGGTCATCCATCCCCTGATGCCCGAATTCCTGCGCCGCTACCCGGAGGTGGACGTACAGATGGTGGTGACCGACCGCACCGTGGACCTGTTTGAAGAGGCCATCGACCTCGCCATCCGCGTCACCGATGCGCCGCCGCCGGGGCTCGCGGGACGGCCCTTGATGCACATCCGCCACATCGTCTGCGCCAGCCCGCAGTATCTGGCAGACGCCGGCACGCCCACCCACCCGCATGACCTAGCGCAGCATCGTTGCCTGTATCTCGGGGAGGATGAACGCGACCGCCACTGGCGCTTTGATCGCGCAGGAGACAGCGCCAGCGTCAAGGTGAGTGGGCGCTATGTTGCCAATCACAGCGAGATCAGGCTTGAAGGCGCACTGCAGCACCTCGGCATCGCCAGCCTGCCCGAATTCACTGCGCGGGCAGCGCTGCAGCACGGCACACTGATCGAAGTGCTCCCGGACTGGGAGCACAGGACCGACTACGCCGGCACGGCGTGGCTGCTCTATCCCTCAAACCGCTTTCTGCCGGCAAAGCTGCGGGTCTGGATCGATTATCTGGTGGAAAAACTGGTCACTGACACCGGGGCGCCGGGCATGCCGCGCTGATCAGCGCTGGCATCAAATCACATTGACTCCTGCGTGTTCCTCGACCGTAATACATGCACAGAAACAGACAGCTGAAATCACGCTGACGCAGACGGCGTCGGACGTGTGGTGACTCAAACCCCGACCTGAGGCAAGCCATGAGCAATCCGACCCGGCAGGTGGAGCACGACTGCACCGCAGCGCAAGGCTGCGGTGCAATTGAACACATCATCCAGCCCCGCGACAAGGATCTGGGTGGATTCTCGGTGCGGCGGACGCTACCCACCGCACAGCGCAAGATGGTGGGCCCATGGATCTTTTTCGACCACATGGGGCCTGCGGAATTTCCGGCCGGTCAGGGCATCAATGTCAGGCCGCACCCGCACGTCAACATCGCCACCGTCACCTATCTGTTCGAAGGCGAGATCCTGCACCGTGACTCGCTCGGCAGCCTGCAGGCCATACGTCCTGGCGACATCAACCTGATGGTGGCAGGCAGCGGCATCGTGCATTCCGAGCGCGAACGTCCGGAACTGACCGCCGTGCCGCATCGCCTGCACGGCCTTCAACTCTGGCTCGCGCTGCCGGAAAAGGACGAAGAAATCGATGCCGCCTTCCATCACTACCCCGCAGCGGCGATCCCTTCGGTCACGGTCGAGGGTGTCCCGGTGCGCGTCATGATGGGCTCGGCCTTCGGAGTCAGCTCCCCGGTGAAGGTCTTTGCCGAAACCCTGTACCTGGAAGCCCATCTGCACGCAGGCCAGTCGCTTGCGCTGCCTGCGGCCGAAGAGCGTGCGGTGTATGTGGCCCAGGGCAGTCTGACGGCCCAGGGCACCGACATACCCGAGCATTCGATGGCAGTATTCGCCAATGTCGCAGGTGTCGTGCTGGAGGCGACCCGTGAATCGCGCATCGCGATCATCGGTGGTGAGCACCTTGGCACCCGCTTCATCGACTGGAACTTCGTCTCCAGCCGCAAGGCGCGTATCGAGCAGGCGCGGCAGGACTGGAAGGCTGGCCGGTTTCCCAAGGTGCCTGGTGACGAGACGGAGTTCATCCCCTTGCCCGAGTGATCCCCTGGTCGGCCCTGGTGCGCGCCGGGCAAATCGAGCCGCCGGTCGTGCTATTCGATTGAAAGGGACTCGATCCAGCGTTCGCCCGGGGCGACATCATCGCGCGTGGCCGGGTCGTACGGCGCCACGTCGCTGGCATCAGGCGGCGCACTGATGTAGTTGAGGTCGATCGCTTGCGGGCTGCCCACCCACCCGCGCTCGCCGGGTTCAAGTCTGAAGTACAGGCCGTTTCTCATGCTGGCACCGAACTCGCCCGGACGCTTGAAGAGAAACAGCAGATCGTGCTCGAGCCAGCTCATGTCCTTTGCGCTCACCGTGCGCGGGTTCGAGTAGGGATAGGGCACATGGCAGACGATCTCGACCTTGCCGTCGAGACACTTGAACTCCTTCATTGACAGAAAGTAGTCCGCGAAGCGCGCGTGATCCATGCTGATCTCAAACGAACTGACACCGCCACCCCGCGGCGAAAAACGGACCGTCCCAAGCGGGATGCGTTGCTTGTCGCGTGTGTTTGCAAAGATGGTCTTCGTCCCGTCCAGCTCTGCTGCGGATACAACAGCAGGCGAGCATGCAAGGAAAGCGGCGAACAGACAGACCTGAAACCTCACCAGCAGACGTATTGGATTCATCAGGGCGCTCCCGTGAGTCTGGGCCCAGGAACATCGGGCCTCGACACCAGTCTGAACCCATTGATTTATCGACTCAAGCCTCGAGCATGCAGGCCACAGAGCGGCCCGCAGCCATCGTGCGATGCAGCACCGGCTGACCGCTCCCCTGCAAGCGCCTGGTGCGGTCGCCCGGTGTTATCGCCTGGTGTTATCGCCCGATGTTATGGTTATCCACCGTGTCACCCTACCTAAGGGCACTGACAATGAAACGCACCTGGCTTCTGTTTCTCCCGCTCGTGTCCGCGTCGTCCCTGCTGTTTGCGCAGGACAGCAGCCGCAGCGACTGGATCAGGAATCCGGCGATGGGCAACTACAAGGCCTACGCCGAATTCAAGATGGCCAACTACGATGGTGCTCGCCATGTGTGGGAGGTGCTGGCGGGTGTCGGCAATACCGACGCCTTGTTCAACCTCGCTGTGCTGGCGGAAGACGGTCTCGGTGAGCCGCGAGACCTCGCCAAGGCCGAGGCGCTGTACATTGCGGCGGCAGACGCCGGCAACTTCAAGGCCCAGTATCGCCTGGGCATGCTCTACAGCAGCGGCGGAATACTTGATAAGGACCTCGAGAAGGCACGCTACTACCTGAGCCGTGCGGCAGCGGCGGGAGATCGCGATGCCGCCGCACGGCTGCAGTCGCTGTCCATGCCCGAACACACACCTGGCGATTTCGAGCGGGCCGAAATCCTTTCGAGCAGCGGCAAACACGCCGAGGCCGCGAGCCTTTACCGGCAGCTCGCCACACAGGGCGACGCCAGATCGCAGACGCGCCTTGCGTGGATGTACGAGGCCGGGCTTGGCGTCGAGCGCAGCCTGGACGAAGCCGCTCGACGTTTCGCCATCGCAGCCGAGGCGGGCGAAGCCGAGGCGCAGTACGCGCTGGCCGTCATGTTCCGCACCGGCAAGGGGCAGCCCGTCGATATCGCGCGCAGCCGGCACTGGCTCGAACGCGCAGCGGACCAGCACTATCCGCCGGCGCTTGCGGCACTCGCAGCCGCAAGCGAGGCGGAGGGCGGTGAGTAGTCACCCGCCCCGTACCCCGCGCCTGGCACAACGCATTCGGCATTTTTCTTTCGGGGCGCACTTGCTAGACTTTGGATTTTCGTTCTGCCGCCGATCCCGCCATGTCAGAAACCGCACTGCAATCGCCCCAGACCACCTCTGCATCCCGCACCCGGGTTGAACTCGCCCTGCGCACGCTCGGCATGCCATCCGACATCGTCGAATTCACCATTCCGACACGTACGAGTGCAGAAGCCGCTGCAGCGATTGGGTGTGGTGTCGAACAGATCGCCAAGTCAATCGTCTTCAAGACTAGGCAATCGGAACGCTGCGTGCTGGTCATCGCCAGCGGAGCCGACCGCATCGACGAGAAGAAACTGAAGGAAGTGCTCGGCGAGGGGGTCAAGCGCGCCGACGCAGATTTCGTGCGCGCTCAGACCGGGTTCGTCATTGGCGGTGTGGCGCCGGTTGGCCACTGCGGCGAGGTGAGCGTACTGGTCGACGCCGCGCTGTGGGCGCTCGACCCGATCTGGGCTGCAGCGGGCACACCGAACACGGTTTTCAGGCTCGCCGCAGACGACCTGCACCGGATCCCCGGTATCCGCGTGGTCGACGTCCGGCAGGCTTCATGAACCGTCCGGGCTGAAGGCCCTGAGCGATCAGGCCTCGGCCATGAGCGCGCGAATGTCTTCGAGCAAGGCGTCGACACTTTCGACCTGCGTGTCCCAGCCACACATGAAGCGCGCCCCTCCCGCGCCAATGAAGGTGTAGAAGCGCAGGCCCCGCGCGCGCAGACCATCGAGCACCCGCGCAGGCAAGTGGACGAATACGCCATTGGCTTCGACCGCAAACAGCAAACCGGCCCCTGGAATCTTGGCCAGCCCGGCCGCCAGCCGCTGCGCCATGGCGTTGGCGTGGCGTGCATGCTTCAGCCACACATCGTCTTCGAGAATGCCGAGCCACGGCGCGGCGAGGAAACGCATCTTCGACGCAAGCTGACCCGCCTGCTTGCATCGCCAGGCGAAATCCTCGGACAGACGGCGGTCGAAGAAAACCACCGCTTCACCCATCGGCAAGCCCATCTTGGTACCGCCAAAACACAGCACATCGACGCCGGCACGCCAGGTCACATCGGCTGGCGACACCCCAAGCGACGCCACTGCGTTGGCAAAGCGGGCACCGTCCATGTGTACGCGCAGATCGCTTGCATGCGCGAGCGCGGCGATGGCGGCAATCTCGTCGGGACGATAGACCGTGCCAACCTCGGTAGCCTGCGTCAGCGTCACCACGCGCGGCTTCGGGTAGTGGATGTCGCTGCGCCGCGCGATCACCTCTCTCACCGCGTCCGGTGTCAGCTTGCCGCCTGCACCCGGGGCAGTGAGCAGCTTGGACCCATTGGAAAAGAACTCCGGACCGCCACATTCGTCGGTCGCGACGTGCGCCAGTTCGTGGCAGATCACGCTATGGTAGCTCTGGCACAAGGCCGCCAGGGCCAGCGAATTTGCCGCGGTGCCGTTGAAGACGAAGTACACATCGCAGTCGGTTTCAAAAAGGTCACGCAGGCGCTCGGACACCCGTCGCGTCCACTCATCGTCACCATAGGCAGGCGCGTGCGCCGCGTTGGCCGACACGAACGCCTCCATCGCCTCCGGGCAGATACCGGCGTAGTTGTCGCTGGCGAAATGCTGCATGCTGAACTCCCAAAAATCCGAAAAACACTGCTGTCCGTCATCGACGTTTTTCGCCGTGACGTTTGACTCATGCCCAGATTACGGTAGGCTCTCCGCTTTCTCAAAAGGAGCAATCCACATGGCAAAAGCCACTGCACGTCACATCCTGGTCGCCAGCGAAGCCAAGTGCAACGAACTCAAAGCCGCCATCGAAGCCGGCGCCGACTTCGCGCAAGTCGCGAAAGAGAACTCGACCTGCCCGTCAGGCCGTCAAGGCGGCGACCTCGGCTCCTTCGGCCCGGGTCAGATGGTCAAGGAATTCGACACCGTCGTGTTCAGCGCACCGATCAATGTCGTGCAAGGCCCGGTGAAGACCCAGTTCGGCTATCACCTGCTCGAAGTCACCAGCCGCAGCTAAGCGCTGAGCTGTTTCAGCCGGTGCCGGGGTTGAAGGGGCTGAGCCCCTTCAACACTTTCATCCGCGCCTTCTTCCGGCGCGCGTTCAGCCGGTCTGGCGCTGCTCGAAAATCTCGAAAAACCCTTCTCCCTCGCTGACCACCACCTCGCGTACCACCGCGTCTGCCGGGCCGATCCTGGCCCACTCGATCAGCGTCTGCAGCACAGCCTCTTCGCCGGCGATCATGGCCTGAACCGAGCCATCCGGCCGATTTCGCACCCAGCCCTTCACACCCAGCGCAGTCGCCTGTTCGACCATCGACGCGCGGTAGTAGACGCCCTGGACACGACCCCGTATTTCAAGATGCAGCACACGTTCAGACATCACCCCTTCCCCAGCTCCCACAGTTTCAATTGACTTCACCCCGTCCGCGCTTCATGCGTGGAAAGGTCCATTTGACGGCATGAATGCCACCGCCGTCCATCCTCAACGCTCGATGAGCGTCAGCCCTGCCGGCAGCGATTCGCCAAAGGCACGGCGGCGGTCCGCCTCGTCCAGCGCCACCAACTCGCGTACCTGCTGAATCCAGCTCTCCGGCGCATTGATCTGCACCAGACGACGCCCCACCTCCTCGCGCACCGCGGGCGACAGATCGCGCGCGCGATCACCGGTGAAGCGCGCCAGTTGCGCTGCAGCGAAGGCTGCGGGTTCGACCTTCTTCCAGTCCAGCGCCAGCACCGCATCAAGCCATTCGGCAGCGACCTCGGCCGGTACCGCCGTGTGCGGGCTGGCATAGAGCGGCTCGCGCGCCCCCACCCTGCCGAGCGCCCACCAGGCCTGTGCTTTCTCTGCCGGCTGCGCCAGACGTTCGAGCAGCCAGCGCCCCACCTCCACCTTGTGCTCGAGCGGTACCCGCTCGAGCGACGCGGCCAGTCGCACCATGTCGTCGTAGGCGGCGAAGACCGGGTTCTGGTTCTGATTGCGCCTGGGGGCGGACACCAGCGCCTCGAGCTGGTTGGCCAGCACCTCGAGCAGGACGAGCTGGGCCGGCTCAGCGAGCCCGGCTGCGGCACGCCGCCACAGCGTCCACCACTCCGACCAGTTCTGGCGCTCATTCACATATTGCAGGCCTTGTTCAAACAGCGGCCACAACTGCTCGATGCGCCAGTCGTCGAGCGGTGCGCCATATCCCGGACGCAGGCAGAATCCCGCCAGATTGAGCCACACCCGCTCGTGCTCGGGGGAGCGCCGGCGGCGCTTGGCACGTGCCCAGAGGGCATCGAACAGGGCGCGCGCAAGCGCCATGTCCCAGGTCTCGCGCTTGCCCAGCAGCACTTCGAGCTCACCCCGCAACTGCCGCACCGGCTTGACCGCACCTGCACTCGAAGCCCCACCCGAACCGCCACCTGAAGCTGCACTGCCGAACACCCGGTCGATGCACGCCGCCGCCTCGGCAAAACGCGGCGGCAACCCGGCCTGCGGATCCGCAGCCGCATCAACCTCGGTATCGGCGCCACGCAGCTGGAATTCGAGCAGCCAGCGCCGGTCGGGCTCGTCCGTGCTGACGCAGTGCATCTGCAGGGAGCCGACCTCGGTAATCGTACTGATGAGCTCGACCGTCACGTCTCCGCGCCCGCTGCCCTCGCCCGACTTGCCCACGACGGTTGCGATCGGCGGCAGGCGGACGAAATCCTCGCCCGAGAGCGACACCACGTCGCCCGGCTGATGCGCCAGACCGGCACTGGAAGCAACCAGATGGAAGCGCACCGGCTGCCCGAGGCGCAACGCAAAACGGTGTTCGCTGAGGTGAATCTCCCGATCTTCCTCCGTGCCGCGCGGCAGGACGCAGATGCCGCGCGCGCCGCCCGCCTCCTCGCTCTGCCTGTCGTCCAGCACCAGAAAGTAGCTGCGCGCCGAGCCGCCGCCAATCGCCGGCGCCAGACCGTCGCGCACCAGCGAATAGGCCACCGCGCCGCGTGCCACGGCCACCTCGGCATCGTTGGCCAGCACCTGTGGCGATGACCCGCGCCACTGCGCGAGCATCTCCACAATCCGCGACGCAAGCCTCGGCGAGCGGAACACGCCGCCATTGAGCAATACCGTATCCGGTACCGGCAGTGCCTCTGCGGCCGGCGCGGACTCGCCGAGCGCGGCGCGTGAAGCGCTGCCGTGACGACCGAGGAACGCAGCAAGGTGGCGCGTGATCGCGGCATCGGCGGGATAGGGCAAGCCGAACTCGACGATGCCGGCGCGGCGACGGCGGGGTTGCTCGTCTGCGCCCACCAGGGGGAAGAAACCGTCGGCAACGAGACGCTCGACCTCGTCGCGGGTGAGTTCGGCAGAGCGCGCCCCACCGATCAGCCTGGAGCCGGCGCCCAGCAGGGTCACCGTCACCTGCGCCGGCGCACCGTCGGCGAGCAGCTGTTCCTTGGCGTTGCGGCATTGCTGCACGAGTTGTGAAAAGCGTGCTGCCGTCAGCCTTTGCCCTGCTGCGCTCAGCCGCGGCTCGAGCAGATGCGCCAGGGCCAGATCCATGTTGTCGCCACCCAGCATCAGGTGATCGCCGACCCCGATACGGGTGAGCTGCGGCATGTCTGCGCCCGGCTCAACCTGGATCAGGGTGAGGTCGGTCGTGCCACCGCCGACATCGCACACCAGCAGCAGCCGGGTGTGCTGCAACTCGGCGGCAAGGCTGGCGCGCTTGCGAAACAGCCAGTCGTAACACGCGGCCTGCGGTTCTTCGAGCAGGCGCAGCGTGTGCAACCCTGCCAGCCGCGCGGCCTCGACGGTCAGCGCACGCGCGCCCTCGTCGAAGGATGCCGGCACCGTGAGCACGATCTCCTGTGCTTCGAGCGGAGCCTGGGGGAAATGCTGCAGCCATGCCGCACGCACATGCGCAAGATAGCTCGCACTCGCCGCCAGCGGCGACACCTTGGCCACATCATCGCCCGCGCCCCACGGCAGGATGGGCGCGAGCCGATCAACGGCGCCATGCGACAGCCAGCTCTTCGCGCTGGACACCACCCGCCCCGGCACCTGCGCCCCGAGATCGCGCGCGAGGGCGCCGACCACCGCCTGTTCGACACCGGCGAGATCGGGCGCTACCCATGGCAAGGCGGTGTCACCTGCAGCCAGCTCCCCCTTTGCGGGGTGATAGCGCAAGGAGGGCAGCATCGGCCGCCCGGCCACCGCACCCGGCGCCACGAGCTGGGTGATGGACAGCAGCTGAATCTCGTCACTTCCCGGCGCCGCGTAGGCGACGACCGTATTGCTGGTGCCGAGGTCGATACCGACGCGGTAACGCATCGACCGCCCGGCACCGACATCGCTGGAACGCGTGCTCACTTCAGGCGGACGCCTCCGCACGCACCTCGAACTCGACCTTCCAGCGCTGCTCGCCATCGACCGGCACGGCTTCCAGCTCCAGCGTACCGGCCTCGGTGACCCGTGCATGCAGCCTCACCCGCACGATTTCGCCTGCAGCGCGGCCTTCGGCAGGCAGGGTGGCCTCGATCTCGTCGAGCTCCTGCAATTCATCGACCGACCACATGTCGAGCAGCGTGCCAACCTGATCCGTGCGTCGCACCGACGAACCGAAGAAACGGAACCGCACCGGTTCGCCCACTACCAACCCGAACTCCTGAGCCGGCAGCGCAGCCTCGGTGCCCTCCTCCATGCCGAATGGCGCGAGGCACAGGGCTTCGATCGGCGGCTCCATGCCGGGTACGGCAGGCATGCTCGACTCGACCGCCACGTAGTAGGCCCGTGCCGTACCGCCGCGAATCCGCACACCGCGGCCACGGCGCACGTAGCCGTAGTAGGCCGCACCGCGCGCCACCGCAAGATCGAGATCGGCACCGCCGAGCAGCCGTGCCGGCGGCGCACCTTCGGCCGTCAGCCAGGATTCGAGCGTGGCCAGCAGACGGTCGGCAAGCAGGCCGGACTTCAAAACACCGCCGTTGAACAGCACCGCGGTGGGATGCAGAAAGCTCGCGTCGTGTGGCTGCGCCGTGTCGAAGCCCTCGAGCGCGGCTGTCGCCTCACGCTGACGGGTCAGGAAAGCGGCCAGATGACGGGTGATGGCGGCATCCTGTGCATAGGGCAGGCCCAGTTGCGTGAGCGCTGCACGCGCACGGACCTGAGGATGCTCGGACACTGACACCTGGGGGAAGAAACCATTGAGCAGCACGGCATCGAGTTCGCTGCGGGTCAGCTCTGTGCGGACCGAACCGCCAATCAGCTTGGCGCCGCGACTGGGCACCACCAGCACAACCGCGTCGACATCCGGCTCGGCCAGCAGCTTTTCCTTGGCCCCGCGGCAGGCGTGCGCGAGCGCCCGGGTCTGCCATGCGTCGAGCCGCGTTCCCTGCTCGGCCAGCTTGCGCACCACGCCATAGGCGAGTGCCAGATCCATGTTGTCGCCGCCCAGCAGGATATGGTCGCCCACTGCCACACGATGCGGTTCCAGGTTACCGTCACGCTCAACCACTGCGATCAGCGACAGGTCGGTCGTGCCCCCGCCGATATCGACCACCAGGATGATGTCACCGAGCTTCACGTCTTTGCGCCAGCCGCCCCCGCTGTTCTGAATCCAGCTGTAAAGCGCCGCCTGCGGCTCTTCGAGCAGGGTCAGACGGGTGTAGCCGGCAGCGGCTGCGGCCTCGGCTGTCAGCTCGCGCGCCACCGGATCGAAGGATGCCGGAATGGTGACGGTGACGTCCTGCTCGGCAAACGGCGCCTCGGGGTGCGCCGCATTCCAGGCCTCGCGCAGATGCGCCAGGTAGCGTACCGACGCATCGAAGGGCGAGATGCGCGCAACCTCTTCGGGCGCATCGGCGGGCAGAATGGGCCCGCGCCGGTCCACGCCGGGATGGCACAGCCAGCTCTTCGCGCTCGCCACCATGCGGATCGGCGTACCCGCGCCACGCGCACGCGCAAAGGCGCCCACGGCGAAATCCTGATCCGCGGTCCATGGCAGGGCGAGATCGCCCGGCGCGAGTTCGCTGGCATGCGGCAGATAGACGAAGGACGGCAACAGCGGCATGGCCTCGACTGCGCCCGGCCCCGTCAGCTGCGGAACGGAGAAAACCTCCAGCGCGGCCGCCTCGCCGTCACTGGTCGCGGTGTCGACGTACGACAGCGCGCAGTGAGTGGTGCCAAGGTCGATGCCGATCGTATAGCGTGGCGCGGTTTCCGCGGCGCCACTCACCGCTTCAGTGTTGTCGCTCATAGCTCGACCTCCGCCGGCGCGATGATGGAGGGGTCATGACTATCGGACAAACTCGGCAGACGCGTATCGCTGACACGCCAGCCGCGATGCGTCAGCTGCCCGCTAAAGGGCGGCTGGCCGACGACCTTGCCGCTCAATCGAATCGCCGCAGCGTCGAAACCGGCGGTCAGGGTGATGCGCTCGCCTTCGTTTTCCGCGCGCACCGGCTGCAGGCTGAAGTGCTCGCGCAGTGTCTTGCGGCAGCCTTCATGCACCAGCCGCGCGGCCGCACCGATGTCGGCATCGGAGTAGGCAGTGATGTCTTCCTCGACGAAATCGACCAGGCGCGCCTCGCGCTGCAGCAGGCCAAGCAGTTGCAGCGCCGATTCCGGCGACGTCTGATGCAGGGTGCTGACAGCGGGTGCGACAACTGCAACGGCGGGTTCAGGCTCGGCTGCCGGTGCGGGCTGTGGTTCGGGCGCGCCAGCGCGCAGGCGGCGAATGCCTGCGGCCAGTTCGGCATCGCCGATGATCGCGAAAAAGGTGCCGAAGGCGAGCGAAATACGGCCGAGCAATGAGGGTTTTGAGTCAGTCATGCGGGCGCTCCTGGATCATGGGGTGAGCTGGCGGATCGTCGAATCGCAGTTGCGAAGGCACACTGCGTCCTCGCGCCGGGTGCGCGGGCGTCGATACCGACCGGTATTTTGCACCGCAATATAACCCATCCGCGACCATCTGCCAGCGCCCGACCGATCTGCGGGACGACAATGCCGTCAAAGTCAGGCCGCACATTCCGCAGCCTGCGCAGGTCGCCCGGCGCACATGACCCGAATACGCGCTTTGCATCGGGCCTCGAACATCGAACCAAGGTTCCTGCCCGGGCCTTCGCCTTCACCCGGGCACAAAACCCGCCTCGCTGATGCAGGCCAGACCGGTCACGCCCGGGACGGAGGATGCGGCGGAATCGACGCCAGCACGGCCACCAGCAGGCGCCAGGTCTGCGCCACGCTGGCCACCTCGACCCGCTCGCCCGGCGCATGGGCACCGCGAATGTTCGGACCGAAGGAGATCATGTCCATGTCCGGCCAGATCGCGGTCAGGATGCCGCACTCCAGACCAGCGTGGATCACCTTTACCGCGGCGTCACCACCGAATTCGCGTCGATACACTGTCTGAAACAAGGCGAGCAGGCCGGAGTCCGGGTTGGGCGCCCAGCCGGGATAGGGCTCGCGCACCGCAGCGGACATTCCCGCAAGGGAAAACAGACTGACGATCTCGGACGCCAGTTCGCGGGTACCGGCGTCGAGCAGGGAGCGCACCATCAGCGTGGCGTGGATGTGTTCTGCGTCCACCCGCAACACGCCGAGATTGCTCGAGGTCTCAACCACGCCGGGCACCCGCTGACTCATGCGCCTGACGCCGTGCGGCGCCACGTGCAGGGCGGTAAGCACACGCCGACCGGCCTCGTCGCTGAGCACCCGTGACGGCACACCCGGTTCCGGCAGCAGGCGCAGACGAAACCCGTCATCCACCCCGCCCAGCTCTTCGGCAATCTCGTCGCGGGCACGCGCCAGCGCAGCCTGCAGTGCCTCGGCACCGCCGTCCGCCAGCACGATCAAGGCCTGCGCTTCTCGCGCAAGTGCATTGCGCGCAGTACCGCCCTCCAGCGTCGCCACCCGGTAGTCCACCCCGGCTGCAGCCAGCGTATGCAGCACCCGCAGCAGCAGCTTGATCGCATTGCCGAGCTGCAGATGGATATCCACGCCCGAGTGCCCGCCGCGCAGGCCATCCACCACGATGCGCAGCGCCTGATGTCCCGCGGGCACGGGCGCGGCCTCCATCGCCGCGTCGACCACCACGTCCGCGCCGCCCGCACAGCCAAGATAGAACTCGCCCCAGTCCTCGGTATCGATGTTGATCAACAAGCGCCCGCGCACGGCATCCGGCTTCAGCCCGTGGGCGCCGCTCATGCCCGATTCCTCGTCGAGCGTCAGCAGGACTTCCAGTGCAGGATGCGCAACATCGTCCGATTCAAGCACCGCCAGCGCGAGCGCGACCCCGATGCCGTTATCCGCCCCAAGCGTGGTGTCGTCGGCCACCAGCCAGCCATCACGCAGTTCCGCCTTGATGGAATCGTGCATGAAGTCATGGCTGCTGCCGCCATTCTTCTGGCACACCATGTCGAGATGGCCCTGCAGCACCACGCCAGGGTGGTTCTCATAGCCCGGTGTGGCGGGCTTGGACAGGATCAGGTTACCGGTCTCATCGACCTTTGCGCCCAGCCCGCGCGCCTGCGCCCAGGCCGCAAGCTCATCCCGTATCGCCTGTTCATGCCGCGAGGGCCGCGGAATGCGGCACAGCGTGGAAAAATGCCGCCAAACGGCAGCGGGTTCAAGACCGGACAAATCCATCCTGCACATCCTCTTCAGTCGAAACAGCGGCCGACATTGTGTCGCCCGCGCGCAGATCCCTTTCGCGAAAAGGATAGCGTGTTTGCAGGGCGAGGTCGCTTCCCTCATGCGGAACGGGTCCGCGGCCTCCGGCGCACCGGTCAGCTACCCCGTAAGACATAAGCCTTTACAAGAAATTACCTTGCGTAACAGCCCGGATGCAAAGGATGGCCTAATGTCGGTCTGACGCTGCGGGACTCGACGCGGAGTATTTTCAGCCTTACCGGGAGCAGCCAGACATGAACATCCGCATTCCGAAACAGACCGCCCGCTGGACGCTTCCGCTGATTCTCGCGCTGTCGGTGAGCGCCTGTGTGGTCGCACCTGCCGAGCCCTATTACGATCGTGGCGACACGATCTACGTCACACCGCCGCCTCGTGTCGAATACCGTGGTTATCCGCCGTCGATCGGCTACATCTGGATCGAAGGCAACTGGATCTGGAGCGGGCATCGTCACGAGTGGGTTCCGGGACGCTGGGCGCCCCCTTCCCGCCACGCCTACGAGCTCCAGCGCCGGGAGCGCATGCTTGAGATCGAGCGCATGCGGGTGCAACAGCAGCGTCAGGCGCTGGCGATAGAGCGCGAGCGTGCCCAACGCGCCCGCGCCGCCGAGCAGGCACAACGCGAACGCGCTCTGCGGGATCGCGCCGCGCACGATCAGCGCGATGACTCGCGGCGCGAGCGCGCGGCAGTTCAGGAACAGGACCGCAGCTCGCGTGACCGCGACCGTGACCGCGGACGTGAGCAGAACACGCGGGAGCGGGGCCAGGAACCAAACCAGCAGCGCAGCGAGCGACGGGAAACCCGCCAGACCGAACCCGAAACGCGCAACCGGCAGGAACGCAGCCGCGACGAAGCCCAGACAACCGAGCGCAGTCGCGACCGGAGCGAGTCGCGCAACGGGCGGTCGAGAGATGGGGAACGCGGCGACGGCGAGCGCCGGAACTAGCCCCCGGACGGGCAGCCGGTGCACACTGCGGGAACGAGGACGCTGACGCCGGGGTCTCCCGGCAGGTGACGCCGGCATGCCGGAGGCGCACAATGTCCGGAGCGGCAGCACTGGGGCCCGCCTCAGGGTTTTTCGTGCACATCCGGTTTCGCCGCTGCGCCCTCCGTTCTCGCCGCTGCGCCCTCATTACGTCGACCCGAACATGATCGAACCCCTGCTCCTGACCTCTGCGCGAATTGTCACTTTCTTCGATCAGCAACTGCTGACCAACGCGAGCGGCTTCTTCTTCGAGCGCAACGACCGTCTGTTCGTGGTCACCAGCAGGCATGTCGTGTGCGACTTGGCCAACATGCATCAGCCGAACCGGATCGAGATCGAGCTACACATGGATGCCGACAACCTCGCCGAGTCGACCGGGTTCTCGATACCGCTTTACTGCGATGGCGAGGGCCTCTGGCGCGAGGGGCTCGACAATGCAGGCAATATCGATGTTGCCGTGATCGAAATCGACCGCAATGCGCTACCGGAACAAGCCCTCTATTACGCCTTCACCCCTGAGCACCTGCTAGGGCACTTCGACCAGGTCGAAGTCGGCACCTCGCTGCTGGTGGTCGGTTTTCCGCTGGGTTTTCACGACACCCTCAGCCACATGCCCGTCGTCCGCCATGCAATCATCGCGTCCTCTTTCGGTTTGCGCTTTCAGGGCAACGGCTACTTTCTCACCGATGCGCGCACCCATCGCGGCACCAGCGGCGCCCCGGTGGTGATGCGCATCAAGCACCCCGAGGATGAACACACCGAACTGCCGTGGATGCTGCTCGGCATTCATTCGGCGCGCCTGGACGTCGGCTCCCGCGACCAGCAGGTGGACGAGGCCCTGGGCCTGAACTGCGCATGGTATGCCGACATCCTGCTGACACTCACCGAGAACTAGGCCAGGCGGGCACGGTCCGCACCAGCATATTTTCCTGAAGACGGTTTCCCTGCCCTGCACGGCCTATACTGGATGAGCACCTGCAACAGCAGGTGCCCACCAGGAGAAACATCATGGGCAAGTCACAACACAGCAACAAGGAAGCGCGAAAACAACCCGCGTTGAGCCCGAAGGAAAAAAAGGCGGCCAAGCAGGCCAAGAAACACGAGTCCGACGTAAAGCCGCTCGTTCCCGGGCGCTGAGGCAGCACTGCCTTACCGGCCTGCCGTTCGCGAGGCGGGCACCCGGTCGAGGCCAGCATGCGGCCACTGAACACGCCCGGCTTCCAGGTGTTCGGTTCGTGCACCGCATGCGCAGGCTGATTACTCCTCCAGCAGCATCTTCTTCAGATAGTCCGGCAGGCCGGACAGCACCAGCGTATCCGAGGCGCGGTCGTACTGGATCGCGCCCGAACGCAATCCGCTGCGATCAAATTCCAGCTTCCATTGTTCGCCACTGGCGCGAAATCGCACCAGCGGGCGAATGGCACGCCGGTCGGGCACAAAACCGCTGCTCAGCTTGATGGCTTCGGAATTGAGCGCCGTATCCAGGCGCTCCGGCTGCTCCGGCCACACCTGACGCGCGATCTCATCGAGCGCGACCGGCTCGCCCGTCTCCCCAAGCTCATCCAGATAACCATGGGCACGCTCCAGCAGCGCATCCCGCGCCGGCGCCTCCAGCCGCTCGGTCTCCACAAACTGGTTGAGTGCGAGCACCAGCTTCTTGGTTTCCTTGAGCGCAATGACGATATCACTGCAGCCGAGAAAGCGCTTGAACCAGGCGGCGACATCGCCACGCCCCTTCAAAAAGCTGATGTAACGCTCATCGCCACGCTGCCAGCCCGCGAGGTCGATGCGACCGGCCGCCCGCAGGCTGGAAAAATCGAGGTAACTGCAATCGACGATGTCGAGCGTGCCGCTGATTGCAGAGCCAATGCTCTCGCCCACCAGCGCCACCCACAGGCAGTCGGTGCCGCCTTCGGTGATGCGTGCGATCACCACGAACGCGCTGGCATCGAGTTCCTCATCGTGCGCGCAGATCTGCAGATGCTCCATCATGTGCCGGGACAGCGTGATGAAGTCCGCGCTGCGCTCGACCACATGCGCGCGCAACAGCCGTGGCATCGGAAAGCTCTCCTCGTCCTCCTCGAAGCGGCCGAAGCCCTTGCTCGAACGATCGGCGTAGTGGGTACACAGGCGTTCGACGAGTCGCACTGCGGCATCGTCGAGCGGACACCCCGCTGCGCGCAACTCGATCGCGGCCGGGGCCTGCGCCTCCTTGATCAGACGATGAACGACAAGATCGGTAATGGTGTGCTGGATCTGGCTGGGCTGATTCGGGCTCATGCGACGGACTCGGGGGCATTCGGGGGGCCGAATTCTCTCATGCCTGCGCCCGCCGCTCACAGCATCCCGGACATGTACGCTTCGGTACAAAGTCGCTTAACCATGATGTCTAGAATGTTTTGTGCCGGATAGCCGACTCCGCCCGAGACGGAATCGCGTTCTGGACCGGCATTCACCACGCTCAGAAAAGAGTCTCATCATGAAAAACATCAAACTGGCTTACCTGCTCCTGATCGCGGGGCTGACTGCGCTTTGGCTGCTGGCCGACAACATCCTCTCGATCCCATACGATTTCTTCGCTTACCGCGCATCGCTGATCAATTACAGCGGCATCATCGGCATCGGCGTCATGAGCGTCGGCATGATCCTCGCCATGCGACCGGCCGCGCTCGAACCCGTGCTCGGCGGACTCGACAAGGGCTACCGCCTGCACAAATGGCTGGGCATCACCGGCCTGGTGGCCTCGGTGCTGCACTGGCTGCTGGCCAACGCACCCAAATGGATGGTCGGCTGGGGCTGGATGGAACGCCCGCAGCGCGGCCCGCGCGTCGAGCAGACAAATGCAGTGTTTGCCTTCCTCGACAGTCAGCGCAGCCTTGCCGAGTCGGTCGGCGAATGGGCCTTCTACGGTGCGGTTGTGCTGATGGTGCTGGCGCTCGTGAAGTGGTTTCCCTACCGCTATTTCTTCAAGACCCACCGCATTCTCGCGATCGCCTATCTGGCCCTGGTCGCACACGCCGTGGTGCTGATGAAGTTCACTTACTGGGGCGAAATCATTGGGCCCTTGATGGCCGTGCTGATGGCTGCGGGCAGTGTCGGGGCGGTGATCTCGCTGACCCGGAAGGTTGGCAGCCGACGTAAGGCACACGGCACAATCGAAGCGCTCGAATACCACGCGGAGAACCGGGTGCTGAAGGTTGCCGTCAAGCTCGACGGCCGCTGGGCCGGGCACAAGGCCGGCCAGTTCGCCTTCGTCACCTTCGACCCCGCCGAAGGCCCGCACCCCTTCACCATCTCTTCTGCATGGCAAGGCGACGGCAAGCTGTTCTTCCTGATCAAGGGCATCGGCGACTACACCCGCCGGCTGCCTGACAGCCTTAAAGTGGGCGATTCGGTGAACGTCGAGGGCCCCTACGGCCGCTTCGAGTTCGAGAGCGACAAGCCCAGCCAGATCTGGGTTGCCGGGGGCATTGGCATCACCCCCTTCATTGCCCGCATGCAGAGCCTGATCGGCAAACCGGATGCACCGGCGATCGACCTCTTCTACAGCACCAGCGCACCCGACAAGGGCTTTATCGAGCGCATCCGCCAGATTGCGGATGCAGCCAGGATCCGCCTGCATGTGCTGGTAGCGGACACGGACGGGCGCCTCAATGCCGAACGGATCCGTCAGCAGGTGCCCGACTGGAAACGCAGCGACGTCTGGTTCTGCGGCCCGGCAGGCTTCGGCAGTGCGCTACGCAGGGAATTCGCCTCGAGCGGTCTGAGCACAAACGACTTCCACCAGGAACTGTTCGACATGCGTTGAGCTGCCGGACGCTGTCCACGCGCAAGGGGCCGGGTGTCGCAATGCGACACCCGGCCCCGAGTTGTTTCTGATCGACGGAAACCGTCGCAGCGATCAGAGCGCGCCGGTGTATTCGCCGCGCGCCGGGTAGTCCGCCTTGATCGCGAAGTCGATGGCGCCCAGCAGATCCTGGAACTGGGGACGGGCAAACGGCATGGTCTGCACTGCACCGTAATACAGCGTGCCGTCGGGACGAACAAGGAACACACCCGGCTCGCTGAAGAGCCCCGGCTCCTCGATGCCGATCGAAGTCTTGCCACGCGAGGTGCTGATATACAGGCCCCACTGGCGCGCACTGTGAAGGTTCAGGCCATAGCCGAACTTGAGGCCGCTGGCGCTGACCTTCTCGGCCATCAGCTTGGCGCGCTCCTCGTCGTCACTGCTGACGGCGATGATCTGTACGCCGCGCTCAGCAAACTGCGGTGCCAGGCGCTCGAGTTCGATCAGGTACTTGGCACAGATCGGGCAATGCAGGCCACGATAGAAAACGACCAGATCGAAGCGCTCGCCGGGCGCAGCGCCCAAGACAAAACGACTGCCGTCGGTCAGCTGAACGTTGAGTGCGGGAACGGGCTGGCGGGGAATCAGGGCATTTACGGTCATTGTTTCTCATCCATGAAATCGGTTTGAGGCGCCACCGTAAAGCAGCACCGGAAAAAGGATCCGGACACGAGGCCGTGTTGTTGCAACAGACGTCGTGCTTGATCCGACGGATGCATTATGATGTACTTATTGCAACACAAAATACTATTTTGATTGCAGTTCGTACAAACACAGTGGTTAATCACGACATGCCTAATCGCCTCGACAGACTCTCCGCCCTGATTGACGGTCTCGCACCGCGCGTCGGCGTCATGCGTCCGCGCAGTGGCTTATCGACGCTCAGCTTCGATGCCGCCCAGGCATCCCGTCTGCACCTGCACCTGATCGCGCAAGGTGACATCCGCCTGCAGACTCAGGCAAATCTCGATTCCCGCGCAAACGCGCCCGCGATCGTCGTCTGCCGCGCCGACATCGCGCACTCGATCACGGTGTCGGAACCCGATGCGCTGATGTGCGCCGAGGCCGCGCTGGAGGGGCCTGCCGCCGCCCTGCTGCTCAACGAGTTCTCCAAACCGCTGGTTCTCGAGCTCGACGAATCCGATGCCTCGCTGGGCTACGTCGTGCGCCTGATCGCATCCGAACTGAGCAACCCGCGTTGCGGACAGCCGGCGCTGCTCGACCGTGCGGGCGACATTCTTTTCATCGGCCTGCTGCGTCACCTCGTTGCCCAGCCTCAGACAACGAGCGGACTGTTCAATGGCCTTGCCGACACCCGTATCGCCCGTGCCCTGGTCGCGATCCATGCGGCGCCGCAGACGCAATGGACACTGGAGATGCTTGCCGAGGAAGCCGGCATGTCGCGCACCGCGTTCGCCACGCGCTTTCGCGAACTGATGCACCAGCCGCCGGGCAAGTACCTGGCACAGGTCAGGCTGTCGATTGCGAGCCAGGCCGTACGCAGCGGCGCCGGTCTCAAACAGGCCGCGCGCGACAGCGGATACGCGAGCACCGCAGCCCTCTCGCGCGCGCTGTCGCGCTCGAACGCACGCAGCAGTGACGCGCTCGCCGCAGAAACTTAGACTGACGGCAGCGCCTCGACGACAAGGAATACGCAAGTTGAAGAACGACAGACCCGGCAAGCAGAACACCGGTCCAGCCATGCGAACACAGGCACTGTTATGAGCACATCGTGCTACTGGCTGCTTCGCCACGAAAACCGCCTGCTGACCGTCAACGATCCGACCGGCGTGACCGCGTTTCCGTTCGGCCTGCCACACGAACTCGACAGCCCCGCCGACGCCTTGCTGATCGGCGAATGGCAGGGCGCGCCATGTTATGCGGCCGATATCGACACGCTGCCATCCGGCCTCAACGCCGAACTGACTCCCGTGCGCGCCCTCTTCGGGCTGGCCGGTGCCGAAGCATTTGCGCTTGCCGGACGCGCGACCCAGCTCCTGGACTGGCAGCGCAACCACCGCTTCTGCGGGCGCTGCGGCACGCCGACGCAAATGGCGGCGGGCGAACGGGTCATGACCTGCAGTGCCTGCGGGCTGGTGGCCTACCCGCGCATTTCCCCTGCGGTCATGGTGCTGATACGCCGTGGTGAAGAACTCCTGCTGGCACGCAGCCCGCACTTCGCACCGGGTGTCTTCAGCGCGCTGGCCGGCTTTGTCGAGGCCGGCGAAACCCTGGAGCAGTGTGCCGTGCGCGAGGTGCGCGAAGAGGTGGGGATCGAAATCACCAATCTGCGCTACTTTCACAGCCAGTCCTGGCCCTTCCCCAATTCGCTGATGCTCGCCTTCTTCGCCGACTACGCGGGCGGCGAGATCACACCGGAACCGTCCGAGATCGAGGCCGCAGACTGGTTCCTGCCGAGTGCGCTCCCCTTATTGCCCGCGCCCTTGAGCATCGCGCGACAGCTGATCGATGCAGCCTGCATACAGGGCAGCGGACGCGATCACGCATGACATGACAGCAGGCCCGGCGACGGCGCCTTCGCCCCTTGCAGGCTGAGCGCGCCCCCCTGTCCTGAGGTGAGCTGGCATCACCGCGGCTGATCGCGACATCGGACATTTCGTTTGCCGAAAGCCTTTCACGCCATTTAATCCGGGCATGAAGCGGCGTAGCATGATGTCAATGGCGACAGCATTCGGCAGTTCCATGACTCCCGCACCACCCGTTCGCAAAATCGGCACCATCGAGGCGGTCAAAGGCCCGGTGGTCGATATCGTGTGCGACGTGCCGCCGCCCCTGCACCGGGCGCTTTACGCCCAGCCCAATGGCGAGCGCTGCATCCTCGAAGTGTTCCGCGAACTCGGGGAGGGCCATGTCCGGGCCATTGCACTGCACCGCACGGCGGGTCTGGCGCGCGGCATGCCGGTCATGGATACCGGCGGCCCGTTGCAGATCCCGGTCGCGTCGGCCTGCCTCGGACGCCTGCTCGACGTCTTCGGCAATCCGCTCGATGGCGAAGCCCCCATCGACACCGCAACGTACCGCCCCCTGGTCGCCCCGCCCGGCCCGCTCGCCGACGCGCGCGCCGCCGAGAGCGTGCTGGAGACCGGCATCAAGGTCATCGATCTGCTCTGCCCCTTCGTGCGTGGCGGCAAGACCGGCCTGTTTGGCGGTGCAGGCGTGGGCAAGACCGTGCTCATCACCGAATTCATGAACGCCGTCATTCAACTGCATGAAGGCGTATCCGTGTTTGCGGGCATCGGCGAGCGCATCCGCGAAGGCCATGAACTGTGGCACGACATGCGCGAGGCCGGCGTCATGCCGCGCACGATCATGGTGTTCGGACAGATGGACGAATCGCCCGGCGTGCGCTTTCGCGTCGGACTCACCGGCCTGACCTACGCCGAATACCTGCGCGACACGGTGGGCAAGGACGTGCTGCTTCTGATCGACAACGTGTTCCGCTTCGTCCAGGCCGGCAGCGAGATCTCCGGCCTGCTCGGACGCATGCCGGCAACCGTCGGCTACCAGCCCACACTGCTGTCCGAGGTCGCCGAACTCGAAGAGCGCATCTCCTCGAGCGCGGCCGGCAACATCACCTCGGTGCAGGCCGTGTATGTCCCCGCCGACGACATGACCGACCCTGCCGTAAACGCCATCTACAGCCACCTCGACACCATGGTGGTGCTGTCGCGCAACCAGGCCGCAAAAGGCATCTACCCTGCGGTCGACCCGCTGCTGTCAAACAGCAAGATGATGGATCGCCACTTCCTCGGCGAACGTCATTACCACGTGGCCGAGAACGTGCGCGAACACCTCGCCCGCTATCGTGAACTGGAAGACATCATTGCCATGCTCGGCGTGGAGTCGCTGTCCGAGACCGATCGCCGCATCGTCGGGCGCGCGCGGCGGCTACAACGCTACCTGACCCAGCCCTTCCACGTCGTCAGCCCGCACACCGGCATTCCCGGGGTATCGGTGCCGCTCGGCGACACCCTGGACGACTGCGAAGCCTTTCTACGCGGCGATCACGATTCCGTGCCCGAGGCCGACTGCTACATGCGCGGCAGCATGCAGGGGACAGGCAGATGAGCACCTTCAGCCTGCACATCGCCAGCGCGACCTTGCAGACCCGCTTCGATGCAGTCGCCAGCTTCGTCGGCAGCGATGCCTCGGGGCAGTTCGGGCTCATGTCGGACCATATCCCCATGGCCACGATACTGGCACCCGGCCTCGCCCGCTTCCGCGAAGCCGGGGCGGCCCGCTGGCGCTATCTCGCGCTGCCTGGTGGCACCCTGCGCTTTGCCGACAACGTCCTCGCCATCGCCACCCACAGCTTCGTCGTGGGTGAGGAGCTGAGCAGGGTCCGTGCCGAACTGGATGCAGCGCTCGAACGCGAGGCCCGGCAGCACGCCGACCTGAGACACAACCTCGACCAGCTGGAAACCGCACTCGCACAACGGCTGTGGGATCTGGAGCGAAGATGATGCGCCCCGCAGAGCCCAGGGACACGCCTGCAGACACATCCGGCCACCCAGACGGGAACACACCTGCAGCGTCCCGTCGCGAAGCGCTCAACGACGCGGTGGACAAGGACGTCGCCCGCATCGAGAAGGGCGAGCGCGAGCGTCGCAGCGTGCTCGGCTATACCGTGTTCATGGGCACCATCGCTGGCCTGTTCGTGCTGCCGGTGGTCGGCGGCGCCTATCTTGGGCGCTGGCTCGACGGCCTTGCCGAAGGCTATTCGGTGCGGTGGACGGTGAGCCTGATCCTGCTCGGCGTGGTCATCGGCGGCATCAACGTCTATCGCTATCTGGAGGAGCACCCATGAACGCCCGATCTCCGGCACTGACCGACTGAGCCGACCATGGATACCGAATCGATCATCTTCACCATCGGCCCCCTGGCGATCACCCGCCCGGTGGCCACGACCTGGGCGGTGATGCTCGGCCTCACCGTGCTGTGCGCGCTTGCGACCCGACGCCTGAAGCTCGACCCCGGCACCTTCCAGACCCTGCTCGAGGGTATCGTCGGCACCATCCACGACGCAATCGACGACACCCTGCCCGACTACGGCGTGCGTCTGCTGCCCTTCATCGGCACGCTGTGGATCTTCATTGCCATTGCCAACCTGGTGGGCGTGCTGCCCGGCGCAAGTTCGCCGACGGGGGATCTCTCCACCACGGCAGCCCTGGCGATACTGGTGTTCCTGTCGGTGCATTGGTTCGGCATCCGTGGCGAAGGGCTTCGCGCCTATCTCGCGCACTACGTTCAGCCCAGCCCGATCATGCTGCCCTTCCACATCATCAGCGAGATCTCGCGCACCGTAGCGCTGGCCGTGCGCCTGTTCGGCAACGTCATGAGCCTGGAGACCGCCGCGATCCTTGTGCTGCTGGTCGCCGGTTTCCTGGTGCCGGTGCCAGTGCTCGCCCTGCACATCGTCGAAGCGCTGGTGCAGGCCTACATCTTCGGCATGCTGGCGCTGGTGTACATCTCGGGCGGCATCCAGTCGCAGCAAACCCGATCATCCCGTATCAAGGCAGGAGTCTCTTCATGAACGACATGACCTATTTCACCACGCTGTCCACGGTTGGCGCGCTGTTCGCCATCGCGCTCGGCGTGTTCTTTCCGGCGCTGGCCATGGGCCGCGCCATCAGCCAGGCGCTCGACGCAATTGCGCGCCAGCCCGAAGCCGAGAAGTCCATCTCGCGCCTGCTCTTCATCGGTCTGGCAATGATCGAATCGCTGGCCATCTATGTGCTGGTGGTGGTGCTCATCGTGCTGTTTCGCAACCCGCTGCTCGAATACCTGCTCAAGTAAGGACGACCGATCATGCAACTGGACTGGACGACTTTCCTGCTCCAGATCGTCAATTTTCTGGTGCTGGTATGGCTGCTCAAGCGCTTCCTGTACCGGCCGGTGCTGGACGTGATCGCCCGCCGCCGCGAGGGAATCGAGAAGGCACTGAGCGACGCCCGTGACGCCGAGGCGCGCGCGGAAACCCTGCGTCAGGACTACGAGCGCAAGCTCGCCGAACAGGACAGCGCACAGGCAGCCGACATGGCCAGACTGGGAGACGAGATCGCAGCAGAACGCCGCCGCCTCATGGCCAAGCTCGATGCAGAACTGGCCGCAGAGCGCGAGCGCCAGGTTGCGCTTGTCGAAAAGCAGACGGCCGATGCCGGTCGCAAGGCAGGCGATGCCGCACGCGCCGCCGCCCTGAGTTTCGTCAGCCGTCTGCTCGGCCGGCTGTCCGGTGACGAGCTCGACACCCGGCTTGTGGACATGCTCATCGAGGATCTCGCCACACTGCCCGCCGAGCAGCTCGAGGCCTTGCACGACGCTGCCGCTGCGCCCGAGGCCAGCCTGCAGCTCACCACCGCGCGCGCCCTGAGCGAGGCCGACGAGTCGCGTCTGCTTAAGGCTCTCACGGACACGCTGGGCCGCAGCCTGCCGATGACGAAACAGATCGATGCATCCATGCAGTCGGGGCTGCGCGTTGGCATCGGCCCCTGGATGCTTGCCGCCAGCCTTGCCGACGAGCTGGCGTTTTTCCGTTCGGGAGCCCGCCGTGCGTGCTGAGCATTTTGATCCGCCCGCGCCAGCGGACAGCGCCAGCTACAGCCCGCGCTTGCGCATCGTCGAGCGCGGCAAGGTGACTTCGGTCGGCGATGGCGTGGTGTGGATCGAAGGCCTGCCTTCGGCGCGCATGGATGGCATCGTCAGGATCTCGGACGGCAGCGAGGCGCTGGTCTTTCATCTCGCGCCCGACCGTATCGGCGCCATTCTGCTCACTACCACACCCGCGCTCATGCCCGGCTGCGAGGCACGCCAGTCCGGCGACATCCTCACCATGCCGACAGGTGACGGCCTGCTGGGCAGGGTCATCGACCCGCTGGGCATGCCACTCGATGGCGGCACCGCGCCCGACTGCAGCGGCCGCCGCGCGGTCGAAGGCGACTCCCCACCGATCATCGCGCGCGATTTCGTCGACCGCCCGCTCTACACCGGCAGCAAGATCGTCGACACCCTGATTCCGATCGGCCGCGGCCAGCGCCAGCTGCTGATTGGAGACAACGGCACCGGCAAGAGCGCACTCGCACTGGACGCCGTCATCAGCCAGCGCGACCAGAACGTGCGCTGCCTGTACGTCATGATCGGGCAGAAGCGCTCATCCGTCGTGCAGACCATCGATACCCTGCGTGCCCACGGCGCACTCGCCTACACCACGCTGGTCGTGGCCGAAGCCACGGCCAGCACCGGCATCCGCTACCTGGCCCCATTCGCCGGCTGCGCGATTGCAGAAGAGTGGATGAACGCCGGCCACGACGCGCTGATCGTGTATGACGACCTCACCACCCATGCGCGGGCGTATCGCGAGCTGTCGCTGCTGCTGCGCCGCCCGCCGGGGCGCGAAGCCTATCCGGCCGACATCTTCTATCTGCACGCACGGCTGCTCGAGCGCTCCACCCGCCTCAGCGCCGCCAACGGTGGCGGCAGCATGACCGCGCTGCCGATCGCCGAGACCGAGCAGGGCGAGATTGCGGCCTACATCCCGACCAACCTGATCTCGATCACCGATGGCCAGATCCACTTCGACAGCAAGCAGTTCGCCCGTGGCGTGCTGCCTGCCATCGACATCACGCGCTCGGTCTCACGCATCGGCGGCAAGGCCCAGCACGAGGCCATCAAGCGCGAGGCCGGGCGCATGAAGCTGGACTACCTGCAGTTTCTCGAACTCGAAGTGTTCACCCGTTTCGGCGCCAAGCTCGAAGCCTCGATGGAAGCCCGTATCCGACGCGGACGGCTGCTGCGCGACATCCTCGCCCAGGACCGCCTCGACCCTCACAGCGCCCTCGACCAGCTCGCTTGGCTCATCGCCTGCAACGAGAAGCTGCTCGACGGACTCGACGATGGTGAGCTCGACACCGCGCTGCACCGCCTGCGCACCGGAGCGGCAGGCACTGGCCTCACGCTCGACAGCCCGCGCGCCGAATGGCTGACGGCGGTGCGCGGCTGGCTGAGCACCGCCGCCGAACAAACATGAGCAAACGCCGCGAGCTGGAGAACCATATCGACAGCCTCGCCGACATCGGTGAGCTGCTCGGCGCGATGAAGAACCTCGCCCTCGTCGAGAGCCGCCGCATCAGCACCTTCATCGATGCCCAGCGCGCCGCTGCCGACATCGTGGAACACACCCTGGCCGATTTCATTGCCGACTATTCCGGCCACATCGCGCCCGCCGCCCCTCATGGCGAAGTCGTGTGCCTGATCGGTTCCGAGCGCGGATTCTGCGGCGACCTCAACCAGCGCCTGATTGCTGCAGCGGAAAGCATCCGCGAGGACGCGCAGATCGTGCTCGTCGGCAGCCGCCTTGCCGACGCCTGGACCCGCGACTTCGCAGCCAGTATCCCCGGTGCGGGGTTTGCGGATGAGGTGCGGAACGTACTGGCAAACCTCGTCGCTCAGCTCACCCCCTTGCTCAAGGGAGCACGCCCGTTCGGTCCGCCCGCACTCAGCCTGCTCTATCTGGGGGAAGGCGGCACGAAACACCATTCGCTGCTGCCCGCACCCGAGCCGCGCCGGGACGGGCCGCGTCGCAGCCATGCACTGCAGCTGAATCTGTCGCCGCAGGGGTTTCACGCCGGCCTGATCGATCAGTTTCTCGAAACCGCGCTCGGTGGCGCACTGTATGACGCGCTGCTGCACGAGAACCAGCTCAGGCTCGAACACATGGAGCAAGCCGGCCACCGCATCGACGAACAGCTCGAAGAGCTTGGCCGGCGCAGCAACCGGGCGCGCCAGGAGGAAATCACCGAGGAAATCGAGATCATCCTGCTGTCGAGCCTGGGCAGCAGGGAGCCCTGACCCAGGTTGCGACGGCCGCGCGCCCGCCCGGCTCAGAGGTCCAGTTGCAGCGCCGCGAGCCGGGAATACAGCCCACCCTGTTTGCGCAGATCTTCCGGGGTGCCGGTTTCGACGACACGCCCGCCCTCCATCACCACAATGCGATCGACCTTCTGCACGGTGGCGAGGCGATGGGCGATGATCAGCGTGGTGCGCCCCTCCATCGCCGCGTTCAGCCCCTGCTGCACGAGGATCTCGGATTCGGCATCGAGCGCACTGGTGGCCTCGTCCAGCAACAGCAGACGTGCATGCTTGAGAATCGCACGTGCAATGGCAATGCGCTGGCGCTGCCCGCCCGACAGCCGCGTGCCGCGCTCGCCGAGGAAGGTCTGGTAGCCCTCGGGCAGACGGCCGATGAATTCATCCACCAGGGCCGCGCGCGCCGCCTGCATCACTTCTTCGTCGGTCGCATCCATGCGCCCGTAGCGGATGTTCTCCAGCGCATTGGCGGAGAAGATCACCGGGTCCTGCGGCACGATGGCGATGTCCTTGCGCAGATCGTGCAGACTGAGCTGGCGGATGTCCTGCCCGTTGATCAGCACGCTGCCGCCGGTCACGTCGTAGTAGCGCAGCAGGAGCTGGAACAGACTGGTCTTGCCCGCACCCGACGGCCCCACCAGCGCAACACGCTCACCCGGACGGATGTCGAGGCTGATGTCGTCCAGCGCACGCACCTGCGGGCGACCGGGATAGGCGAACACCACATGATCGAGCCGGATGCCAACCTGCGCCGCGGGCGCCGGCTGTTCGGGTTCGTCCTGCTCGCGGATGGCGGATTCGGCATGCAGCAGATCGAGCAGACGCTCGGTCGCGCCAGCCGCGCGCATCACGTCGCCCCATACTTCCGCCATGGTCCCCACCCCGCCTGCCACCAGCGCCGCATAGAGCACGAAGGAGGCCAGCTCGCCACCGGTCATCAGGCCGTCGTGCACCTGGCGCGCACCGATCCACAGCACGAAGATGATCGTCCCCATCACCGCGGTGATGATCAGCGCCGTCAGCGCGGCACGCACCCGCGTGCGACGGATTGCAGTGACGAAGCTGGTTTCGGTGCGGTCTGAATAACGCCGCGCCTCTTCCTGCTCCTGGGTACAGGCCTGCACCGTGGGCATGGCATTCAGGATCTCGCCGGCCAGCGCCGACGTATCGGCAATGCGGTCCTGCGATTCGCGCGACAGGCGCCGCACCTTGCGCCCGATGACCATGATCGGCAGCACCAGCAGGACCATCAGCACCAGGTTGAGGGAAAACAGATAGAAGCTGGTCACGGCCAGCATGATCATGCCGCCGATGAACTGGAACAGGCTGCGCAGCCCCATCGAGATCGAACTGCCGACCACAGTCTGGATCAGCGTGGTGTCGCCAGTCAGGCGCGACAGCACCTCGCCAGTCTGCAAGGTCTCGAAAAACTGCGGCGACTGCGACAGCACCCGCGCATACACCGCATTGCGCAAGTCCGCCGTTGCGCGCTCGCCCACCCAGGACACGGTGTAATAGCGCATCGCCACCGCGAGCGCCCACAGGCTGGCCAGCCCGAACAACGCCACGAAATGGCCGTTCAGACTCAGCGCCCCGAGCAGCCCCTTGCCCGCCGCCTCACGGCTTTGCGCCCCGAAGCCGAAATCGATGAGATCGCGAAACGCCAGCGGAACGAGCAGGATGGTGCCCGACGCCACGCACAGCAGCACGAAGGCCAGTGCGATACGCACGCGGTAGGGACGCAGAAATGGCCACAGCCCGCTCAATACCGAAAGCCGCCGCGGGCCCTTCCCGGCATCCTGCCGCGCCTGTTTCATCGCTGAGCCTCAGGCCGGTTTGCGAAATTCGTTCGCAACCCATGCGTTTGCGCTGCTGGTGGTGAGCTTGAAGCCCGCCGACACCCTCAGCCGCGCCAGCTCCTCGCCATTGGCATCAAAGGCGGCGAGCATCGCGTAGGGGTCGTACTCGTCGGGTTCGATATCGAGCGTGACGTCGATGCGGCCGTCGTCGCTATTCACCGTGACCTTCTTGTGAAACATCGCGTGCAGTTGCTGCTCGTGCCGACGCCTGAACTCGGACGCGGTCTTGACCAGCGTATTGAACGCGTTGGCGTCGAGCGGCTTTGGATTCTTCTTGTCGCGCCCCATCGTCCACGGGCCGACCAGCGCTGGCTCGGGTTCGCCGTCGATGGTCATCGACACCGCCCAGCCCTCGTCATCTTCGTTCTTGATCACGCGCGCGGTCCAGCCGTCGTCGCACCACAGTCGCGCCTCTTTGATCGGCGCAGATTCGTCGAGCCCGTCGGACTCGCTGCTTGTCATCTCAGTCATCGCGCCATTTTACTGCTGCAGCGCACCCGGCAGGACGTGCCTTCATGGAAAAAGACCGCTGCCATTGACGCGACCGGACTCCGGGTCTCACCATTGCCGCCCACTTGTGCTGGAGTTTTCACATGACAACCGCCGTTCTGCTCTTCGACTCACAGGCAGCCGAGATCAAGCGTCTGCTTGCACTGTCAGCCGCTGAAATCGAGTTCGTCGAAGAGCTGGATGATCTCGAATCGGTGCGACGCTGCGATATCTGGTTTGGCTCACCAGACACGGCCGCCAAGCTGCTGAGCAAAGGGTGCAAACCGCGCTGGCTTCAGTCGACATGGGCCGGAATCAGGCCTTTGCTGGCGACAGGCCTGCCCACGGATTACCGGCTCAGCCGGGCGGTCGGCATTTTCGGTCAACCGATTGCGGAGTATGTTCTTGCGCGCCTGCTGGAACACACACAGCAAACACGCGCGCGCGCACTGAGCCAGACCAGGCGTGAATGGAATGCCGTGGCGCCGGGAATCCTGTCCGGCAGCAAAGTCCTGATTGTTGGTGCGGGCGAAATCGGGCAAGCGGTGGCAGGCTTTCTGCGGCCGTTCGGCGTCCGCCTGACCGGCGTTGCGACGAGCACAAAGCCCGTCACGCATTTCGATACCGTGGTGACGATGGACGATCTGTGCACCGCGGCTGCCGATGCAGACTTCGTGGTGAACATCCTGCCGGACACGGCAGCGACCACTGACATCTTCGACGACGCCTTCTTCGCTGCGCTCAAGCCCGGTGCGATCTTCATCAACGTTGGGCGCGGCAGCGCAGTTGTCGACCGCGCGCTGATCAGCGCACTCGAACAGGGCCGGCTCGCGGGCGCCGTGCTGGATGTCTTTCGCGAGGAACCCCTGCCTGCGGCGCATCCGTTCTGGACAACGCCAAACCTGACCCTCACCGGGCATATTGCCGGCCCCACCCTTCCTTCCCTGATCTGCGATCTGTTTGTCGAGAATCTGCGCAGATTCAATGCGGGTGAAGCGCTGAAAGGCGAAGTGGACTTTCTCAGGCCCTACTGAATTCGCTGCACCCGCCGTCACCCCGCCCGTCTCTGCGCTGTCCCGATGCGCAGGGACGCGACGGAAGACGCGCTACGGCAAGGGCGAACCGCAGCCCTCAGGCCACGTAGAACAGAATCGCAAAGTAATGCACGGCACTTCCTGCGATCACAAACAGGTGCCAGATACCGTGCCAGTGGGCGAACTTTTCATCGAAGACGTAAAACACGATCCCCAGCGTATAGATGAGCCCGCCCACCGCAACCCAGGCAAAGCCTGCAGGTGACAGGGCTTCGATCAGTGGGAAGATCGCCGCCAGTGCGGCCCAGCCCATCAGCACATACAGCACCAGCGACAGCGCTCGTGTGCGCTTTCCGAGCACGAACTCCTGGACGATCCCCACCAGCGCCAGCCCCCAGATCACGCCGAACAGCGACCACCCCCATGGCCCGCGCAAACTGACCAGCGTAAAGGGCGTATAGGTGCCTGCGATCAGCAGGTAGATGGCGTTGTGGTCGAGCTTGCGGAAGAAGCGCTTCAAGTCGCCCTTGGTGCTGTGATAGGCGGTGGAGAAGCCATACAGCATGACCAGGGTGGCGCCATAGATGGTAAAGCTGACGATCTTCCACGGATCGCCGCTCAGCGCGCCGATCACGATCAGCACGACTGCGCCGGTGAGCGCGAGCAGTGTACCCACGAGGTGGCTGTAGCTGTTGAATCTTTCGCCGTGATACACGACTGCTCCCTTTCTCGGACGATGCGTCGCAAACGGCAGCAGTTGCCACGTTTCCGGTTCGTCACAGTAAAGACAATGGCTGTGAGCCACGCCGAACGGATTCGTTCGGGCCGGAAACATGTCCTGACAACACAGTCAGTGAGCGCTAGGGGAAACGCTCACGACAAGGCGATCAGGCTGTGTTCTCGGGCGCTGCCGATTCCACCGTCACTTTGACTTCAACCGTCATGCCCCTGAAGGCGTCCGGCGAACCGATGTAGCTGCCCGTCAGCGGCGCCGCCTGTGAAGGGTCGCGCACCACGGCAACCCGGATCAGGTTGCGTCCACCGACGATTGCGTTGGTCGGATCGAACGGCAGCCAGCCCGCGCCCGGCAGATAGACATGCACCCAGGCATGCGACGCGCCACCGCCAACCATGCCGCTTTCGGCACCCAGCAGGGACTCGTCGTAGAGGTAACCGGACACGAAGCGCGCTGCCAGACCGAGACTACGTACAGCCTCCATCATGAACAGGGCGAAATCGCGGCAACTGCCGCTACCGAGATTGAGGGTTTCGATCGGCGTGCGGGTGCCCTCCTCGTCGCGCGACTCGTAGGTAAACTGGGCCTTGATCGCATGGGTAATGGCAATCAGCACGTCCAGCGTGCGGTCAGTGCCGGCGTCGGCGCACACGTTGCGCACCCAGGCGTCGACCCGGTGCTCGGGGTCCTTGTACTGGCGCTCGTTGCAGCGGGCCAGATCGGGTATCTCACTGGCGTCGTAACTGAACGGGAGCCGCTCCGCATAGGTTTCGATCATGTCGACATCGGGCGCGGACGGATAGTGCTCGGCCACGAAGGTGGAGTCGAACACCAGTTCTGAAGCCTGCTCTTCAAAGCTCGCAATCAGCACCGAATTGCTGAACACATCGTGAATCCAGCGCAGCTTGGCCGGCGGATTGATGCTGATCCCGGTATCGACCAGGCGCAGGTCGTGACTGTCCCGCGGACGGCACATGAAGCGGTGCTCGCTGAATGCGACCGGCTCGCTGTAGCGATAGACCGTTTTATGCGAAACCTTCAATCGTGCCATGTGCTGCTCCTTTGATACTTCGTGTCTCGATGTGTGCGGGCACCGCCCGCGCAACATTCATTTTCCGGCTTCTGTGGGTCAGCGGCGTGTCAGCAGCAGCCCGCATTCGAGGTGGTGCGTGTACGGAAACTGGTCGAACACCGCTGCAGCGCTGATCTGGTGCGTGTCCTGCAGCGCAGCGACGTTGTCCTGCAGCGTCTGCGGATTGCATGAAATGTACAGGATGCGGTCGAAACCGCGTGCCAGTTCCACCGTGGGTGCGTCCAGTCCGCTGCGCGGCGGATCGACAAACAGCGTGGTGAAGCGATACCTGTCGAGATCGACGTCCTTCATGCGCAGGTACTCGCGCGTGCGGGCCAGCGCGCCGCTGATCTCCTCGCTCGACATGCGCACCATCTGCACATTGTCGATGCCGTTCGTCAGCAGGTTGTAGTTCGCGGCGCCCACCGAAGTCTTGCTTACCTCGGTCGCGAGCACACGGCCGAAGCACGGCGCAAGCGCGACGGTAAAGTTGCCATTGCCGCAGTAAAGCTCGAGCAGATCGCCGTCCAGACTGGCAGCCTGGGCGCAGGCCCAGCCCAGCATCTTGCGATTCACGCCGGCATTGGGCTGGGTAAAGCTGCCTTCGATCTGCTGGTAGCGCAGCTGACGTCCGTTAAGCTCGAAGGATTCCAGCACCCAGTCCTGCTCAAGCACGATCTTCTGCTTGCGGCTGCGTCCGATCAGCTTCACGCCGAGCTCAGCCGCCAGCTCGCGGGCGGCCGGCTCCCAGCTCTCGTCCAGCGGGCGGTGGTACACCAGCGTGATCAGCATCTCGCCGCTCAGCGTCGCCAGAAACTCGACCTGAAACAGACGGTGCCTGAGTACCTGGCTGCCCTGCAGACGCTCGCGCAGTCGCGGCATCATTGCACTGATGGATTCGCAGGCTTGCGGGAACTGCTCGATCGTCACCGGCACCTTGGGCTCGGCAGGGTCGAACATGGCGTAATCGATCCGCTCGCCGTCGTGCCACATCCTGAACTCGGCGCGCATGCGGTAGTGCAAGGGCTCGGAGGCAAACACCTCGGGTTCGGGAAGCGCGAAGGCCGCAAAGTTGTGCTTGAACTGCGACACCTTGTCCGCGAGCTGGTCTGCGTAGGTAGAGGGGTCGATGGTGGGAATGGGCATGATGTCCTTGGGTGTTGAGGCCGTCCCGATGGAAAGCAGCCGATGCGAGTCGAACGGACCTGGCCGTTGGCAGAGGGCGGAATATACCCTTGTCAGCCGTCGGCCGGGAGCTCATCGGTCAGCGTCCCTGCAATACCGCGCGATCTGTGGCGCTTGCAAACAGCGCGTCCGCCATGTCGGCAATCTCCGGCGGAATCGGCGACAACGGCCCGCCAGCCGCCTCGGCCGCGCGGATCAGTTTGGCAACCACGTCCGCCATCGGCAAGGATGCGCCGAAGTACAGTGGCGCGCCATCACGGAAAATCGCCAGCGTCGGAAAGGTCTCGACGTCCAGATCATTGGCCAGATCCGCCTCATCCTCGATATCCAGCCACGAGAACACGATATGCGGGTGCTCTGCGGCAAGCTGCTCCAGCACGGGACGGAATGAACGACAGGTACCGCACCAGTCGGCGCACAGCGCGAGTACGACGTGGTGCTGCGCGGGCCGCGACGCGGCGGCGTCACTCAGCTGTGCGAGGGGAAGGAGGATGGACATCGGCGTGAACGCGGGAGAATGGATCGAACTTCGACAGCTTGTCCGAAAAATGGCGCCCAGACCAGCCCGGATGTCCCTTACATCCCCTGCAGTGGGGGATAAATGCTGGCAAACGGGCGCCCTCGCGCATCAGTTGAAGATGCGTAGCGCCACCAGCGAAATGCCCGGAAAGAACACCAGCAGGGAGATTCGCACGATGTCGGAGGCCAGGAAGGGCATCACCCCACGGAAGATGGTTGCCATCGGAATGTCTTTCGCGATCCCGTTGATGATGTAGACGTTCATCCCCACTGGGGGGG
>SWCC01010203.1_pt1 | contig 139781 bp, 134 predicted proteins | sample 4692971 | NCBI WGS metagenome assembly SWCC01 (sample SAMN10267277, study PRJNA491770) | bioreactor metagenome | isolation source: DHS bioreactor inoculated with subseafloor sediment | place: Japan: off Shimokita Peninsula | collected 2006-08
TTTTTTTTCGTATGAGGCCCCTTTTAAATCTTTCTCAACTTGAGCTTTCCACTCTTTAAAGGTTGGAGGGGAAAACTCTGATTTCAAATTTAAGTCAGGGTCTAACTTAAATTCTTTTGTTGGAATTTCTTCCGACATATTCAACTCCGAGATTAAAATAATATTAAAAAATATTTATTATCCTAAAATAATAAAATAACCGAATAATAGTGTTAAGACATATCAAATATATAAGTTGATCAATCTCACAAAGTTGTTAAATAATTTTGGAAACGGTCGATAATGTACTGAATAATCCTTTAACTTAATTGACAAGGTACGAATTGAACGATCTGCAAGTAACGTATAAATTAGTAAAAAAAATAATGGGACTTAGAGAAGACCTAGTAAACTGGGGACGTCTCTCTAGAGAAAGCAAACTGAACGATATTCATGAAAAGGGTATGATGAAACATGCGTATGAAATTGATGAATTGCTAAGAGATATTGGAGTTGAGTGGATAAATGATTATGAAGCCAATCTCAAAATTAAAGCCACAATCAAATAATACATCCAAATTCGAAATATTTATACAAAACGCCTGCCAAATAGAAGTTTGAAATCGTTATATATATTTGTAGCTTAGTAAAAATCTATATTAATTATATAAGATAAAACTTTCTAAAGTGAATATTTCGGAACAATATAAAACCATATCCAAAACAGTAATAATTATTCTGGTTCTCTTTCTTACGATGAGCTGTAATACAAACGTTCAAATTCCTTCAGAAAACTTATCTATTGAAAAAATAAAAAAGAGGGGAAAACTTATAGCAATTACTGGTTTTAATGCCTATAGCTATTTCATTTATAAAGGCAAAACTATGGGTTATGAGTATGAGCTTTTGAAAAGATTAGGTGAAAGATTAGGAGTTGAAATAGAAATTAAAATATCAAAAGACATTAATGAGATGTTTGATTTAGTAGATAAAGGTGAGGGTGATTTAATTGCATTTAACCTTACTGTAACTAAAGAGAGAAAAAAGAAAGTTGATTTTACAACACACTTAAGCACAACTCGGCAAGTTTTAGTTCAGAGGAAACCTGATAATTGGAGGAATCTTACATTAGATAAAATTAATGATAATTTGATTAAGAATCCTATTCTTCTTGAAAATAAAAGTATTACCGTAAGAAAGGGAAGTGCATACGTAGATAGATTAGAAAATTTGTCTGAAGAAATCGGGAGTTATATAGATATCATTGAAGCTCCCGACAGTTTATCAACAGAGGATTTAATAGAATTAGTTGCTCAAGGGGAAATAGATTATACAATATCTGATGAAAATATTGCCAGATTAAATCAAGCTTACTTCTCAAATTTAGATATTTCCACTCACATTTCATTTCCTCAAAAAATTTCTTGGGCGGTAAAAAAAGGTTCTGCTGATTTTCTTGATGAGTTAAACACATGGCTTGAGGATATTAAAAAAGAAGTTGATTATTATGTTATCTATGATAGATATTACAAACATAGATCTTATTATAAATCAAGAAGAAACAGTAAATATTTTTTAACCGAGGGTGGTGGCATTTCCCAGTATGATAACCTGATAAAACAATATGCAAAATCTATTAGTTGGGATTGGAAATTATTAGCTTCATTAGTCTTTCAAGAATCAAAATTTAAACCAGATGTAGAATCATGGGCTGGAGCTGTTGGGTTAATGCAATTATTGCCCGAAACCGGTAAAGCACATGGTGCGAAAATTTTAATAGATCCCGAAGATAATATTAGAGCTGGTGTAGATTATATTGGATGGCTCGATAATTATTGGTCAAAATCGATTGTAGATGATCAAGAAAGAATAAAATTTATTCTAGCATCCTATAACATTGGATTTGGTCATATTGATGATGCAAGAAGGTTAGCAGAAAAACATGGTGCTGATCCAAATATTTGGTCTGAAAATGTAGAGCAATACTTATTAAAAAAGTCTAAACCAAAGTATTACAATGATGAAGTTGTAAGAAATGGTTACTGTAACGGGAAAGAAACTTACGCTTACGTTAAAAACATAATTCAAAGATACGAAAGATATTCTCAGTTCATTTAACCTTCCCCTAAAAATTTTATATCATTATTCTTTTCTCTATTTTAGAGATTGCGATTTAAAATCTTATAACAAGGAATTTTTATGAAAATTGGAATTAGAAAAGAAACTCAATATCCCTCAGAGCGAAGAGCTGCACTTACTCCTGAGCATGTAAAAAATATAGTTAATCAAAATATTAAAGTTGTTGTTGAGCCAGCTGAGCAAAGAATCTTTACTTCTGAGGAATACATTAGCGCGGGAGGAAAAATATCACCTAACCTTGAAGATTGTAATATAATTTTTGGTGTAAAAGAAGTTCCAATAAATGACTTAATACCCAATAAACCTTTTGTGTTTTTTTCACATACAATTAAAGGACAGGGCTATAATATGCCCTTACTTCAAGCAATTCTTGATAAAAAGATCACACTTATGGACTATGAGCTAGTAAAGAACAGTGATGGATTTAGAATAATCTTTTTTGGCAAGTTCGCAGGTTTTGCTGGAGTAATTGATTCACTTTGGCTCTTAGGGAAACGTTTGGCTCATGAAGGTATTTCCACACCTTTAAATGCAATTAGTCAAGCTACAGATTATGATATGCTCAGTGACGCTGAAGATGCAATTGTTAAAGCGGGTAAAGAAATTGCAAAAAATGGATTACCAAACGAAATTGTCCCTTTAATTACCGGTTTTACTGGATATGGAAATGTTTCTAAAGGTGCTCAGCAACTTTATGATTTATTACCGTCCGTTGAAATAAAAGCGAGCGAGCTTGAAGCATTTATTAATAAAGGTGAGTTTTCAAATAAAGTTGTTTATAAAGTGGAATTCAAAGAAGAGGATATGTACAAAAATTCATCAGAGGAGGAGTTTAGCTTTGATCATTTTGTGAATAACCCTAACGATTACAACAGTTTGATGTATAAGTATTTACCACACTTAACAACTTTAGTTAATGGAATATACTGGGAAGAAAGATTTCCAAAACATGTCACTAAGAAATTAATGAAAGATTATTATAGTGATGGGTCTAATCAAAAGTTAAAAGTAATTGGCGATATCACATGCGACATTGAAGGTTCTGTAGAATTAACTGCTAAAGCGACTGAATCTGATAATCCGGCATTTGTATATGAACCTCTCACAGAAAAAGTTATAGATGGAATTGAAGGAAATGGACCTGTAATTTTAGCTGTTGATAAACTTCCAGCAGAGCTGCCAAGACAAGCTTCTAAAACTTTCGGTGACGCGTTATTGCCATTTGTGAAATCTCTTAGTGAAACTGATTTTTCATTAGATTTTGAAAAGTTAAGTATGCCAACAGAGTTTAAAAATGCAATTATTGTACATAAAGGGAAATTGACACCGAATTATGAATACTTAGCGAAATTTTTATAGCAAAAGTTTTTGTAATAATAACTTTATTCTATAGGTTTAGTCTATGTAAAATTGATTTTTTGCAGAGATAATTAACTATATAATCAGTTTTCTAAGGCTAATAATGAAAAATATTCTTATCCTGGGAGCCGGACAAAGTGCTCCATACTTAATATCATATTTACTTAATGAAGCACAAAAAAACAATTGGTTTGTTACTGTTGCTGACAGAGATGTAGATGTGGCTAGTACAGCTGTTAATGGTCACTCGCATGGTACTGGAATTGAATTTGATGTAAACGATACCGAAAAGCGACATTCTCTTATTCAAGGAAGTGATGTTGTTGTTAATTTTTTAACTCCCACTTTTCAATACCTAATAGCTCTTGATTGTGTAAGATTTGGAAAGCATGTAGTTACTGCATCTTATGAGAATTCTCGTGTTGCTGAATTGGATGCCGATGCTAAAAGTAAAGGAATTTTGATTTTAAATGAAATGGGGTTGGATCCTGGGATTGACCATATGTCAGCAATGGAAATAATTACTAGGATACGTGAGCAAGATGGTAAAATAAGCAGTTTTATTTCTTACGGCAGTGGAATTCCCGCACCAGAAGTTCAATCAAATCCATTAAATTATTGCATTACCTGGAACCCCTCTAATGTTGTTACTGCTGGGGATGCCGGAGCTCAATATCTTGAAGATGGCAAAATTAAACTTCTTCCTCATCATAAAGTTTTTGATAGAACCTGGAATGTTGATATTGATAATTTGGGTACTTTTGAAGCTTATCCAAATAGAGATTCATTGCTCTACGTAAAAATATTTAATCTGAAAAAAGTTAACACCATGATTAGAGGTACTTTGAGGTACCCGGGATGGAGTGAAACTTGGAATCAGATTGTTAAATTAGGTTTATATGTTAATACTTTAACTCTACCAGATATTGCTGATAGTAGCTACCGCGATTTTACGGAAATGTTTTTACCACTTAATGTCTCTGGTCCAAAGCTTGAGGCAAGACTTGCCAATTATCTGAATATTAGTCCTACTGGAACAATTATGCAAAATCTTACTTGGCTCGGGCTTTTTAGTAATGAAAAAATTGGTGTGAATTTTAAGACCCCTATGTTACTAATGACTGATCTTATTAAAAAGAAAATGCCATTACCGGAAGGGGAAAGAGATATGGTTATTCTTCATCATGAAATTATTGCCGATTATGGAGAAGCTAGAAAAAAAGAAAAAACATTGTCTACGCTAGTTGAATATGGTGACCCTACTGCAAAGTTTACGGCAATTGCAAAAACAGTTGGCGCACCGGCTGCTATTGCAACAAAACTGTTATTGAAAGGCGAACTAGATCTTACTGGATGTCATATTCCAACTCATCCACAAATATATACGAAAGTGTTAGAAGAATTAAAAACACTAGGCGTTGAGTTTAAAGAAAAAACAGAAGTTTTAGACTAGAATTATTAAACACGCCATATCTAAAATATGGCGTGTTTTTGTATCAACTAAAGATTAAGTTCCAAACCTAAATACCCTGATCTACCAAGATTTCCGTAGTATAAAATATCCTCATAATCTTCATCAAGTAGATTTTCAAATCTTCCGAATAATCTTAGATATTCTGTTATGCTGTAGGAAGAAGTAAGATTAACTAAAGTGTAGGAATCTAAACTAACTCTTGCTATTGGAAATGTTGAAAAATCTGTATCAAATTTCTCACCAGAATGGTTAACGGATAATCCAAGATTAAGTTTTTTGTAATCATAACTTAAATTTATTGATAATTGTTTTTTTGGTCTTCTTATTAATTGTTCTTCACTCGTTGTATTTTTACTAACATCAAATGTTTCATTATGGGTGTAGTTAGCATTCAAGCTAAATCCATAAATGTTTTGAATATTCAGTATGACTTCAATTCCACTTGTCTCTGCTTTGTTTATATTTATTGATCTAAAGTTCTCGTCAAAACCTAACATATCTTCAAAATTCATATCAAAATATGTTAAGCCAATCGAGATTTTGTTATTTAGCAAGAATTGATCAAAGCCTAAATCCCATCCCTTGCTTATTTCTGGTTTTAGATCACTATTGCCATAAAAGGGTGCAAATAAGTTAAAGAGGGAGGGAGCGTTAAATCCGGTGCCGTACGTTCCCTTAATCTTAGTTCCAGTTGTTTCTACAAAATACATTGGGGCAATTCTATAAGTTGATACTGAACCAAATTTTTCATTGTTATCGTACCTGAATCCAACTGTTGAAGAAAAATTTTTATAATTGATAAAATCCTGAATGTAAACTCCAGTTGTACTGATACTTTCTTCAGGGAAATTGCTATCAAATGGACCCCACAAACCTTCTGAGTGATATGTTGAACGGGCTTCATCTTTCTTATGGTCAATTCCTACTGTGATAAGGTTATTATCAATTAGTCTAACATTATTTTGCCAGTTGAAAGAAAGTCGATTCCCCTTATAGTTACTTTTTGAGGATGTAGCAGGATGAGAATCATCAAATTCGTCAAGAGCTTTTATCTGATTCCCATAATACGAACCTCTAAAAGAAGTTTCCCATGCGCCATCCATGAAAACCCCATCAAGCTTCAAGTTAAGCAGATGACTCTCTAGGTCTGAATCGAAATTAGGATCATCACCATTTTTCTCAGCTTGATCAAGGTCAGTCTCGGTATCCACATATTTGTATGACAAATTTATTCCTAAATTTTCATTAATTGAATAACCCAATTTTAGAAATCCTGAATTATTAAGATAACCATCAGTTTCAAAGTCAATTCCTTTTATTGATGAAACAGCATCTGTTTGTAAACGCGAAAAATTAACAAGATAATTTAAACCAAGAGTTTCACCTTTGGCAGAGATACTTCCTTTGTAATAGCTGTTCGAGCCACCCTCGGCCAAAGCAGTGTACGATGGTTTTCCCTTCCCAGATTTGGTGAGAATATTAATTATTCCTGCTGTTGCTTCAGATCCATAAAGAGTACTTTGCGGGCCTCTCACAACCTCAATTCTTTCAATATCAGAAACCTGAAGTGATGAAAAGTCATAACCATTATTTGAAGATGAAGGATCATTCACTTCTACATTATCAATCATAACTAAAACAAAATTAGAATTTGCTCCTCTCATAAAGACGGAGCTTAGTTTTCCAGTTCCTCCCTGTTGAGAAATAGAAATTCCGGGAACATCTTTTAGTAAATCTACTACAGAACTGCTTTGCCTAATAGATATCTGCTCTGTAGTAATTATAGAAACTGAACTTGCTGTCTGAAACAATGATGTTTCAAGTTTGTTTGCCGAAACGGTTATTTCGGATAATTCAGATTTTACCGTGTCGATCTGTGCACTTAGCACAATTGTAGAAAATAGAACGATTGTAGAAATGAGATAATTTTTCATTGAAGTTACTCCTTACAAAAATTGAAATTTGTAACTTCGAAGGTAATTGTGAAATTATTAATACAGAAGTGACTGTACGAAATAATTAAACCTTCCCCTCGAAGGTATTTAATTAAATATTCTATGGTAGGTCTCCTGGCTTGAAATATTATCTAACACCTTCCCAATCAATTAAAATTAATCAGTGGTATTTGTTAGACTTTACATTTCTTACAGTTGCGGGGCAGCACCGGACTTAAACCGGATTCCCTGTTATGCAAAATGCACCATAAAATTGCGTTTAAAATTACTAAACAGGATGTCTTTTTCAAAGACTAATTTGGGAAGGATTGAATTAAGCAGCTTTACGCTTATTCTCAATAAATTGTATAAAATGATTAAATTGTTCTACCTCTTCAATCGATAAACTGTGCTGAATAGTTTCAAAGGCAATTTTTAACCATCGAGTATTTAACAATCTTATCACATCAGGAAATTGTTCCAATTCCTTTTCGGAACTCGTAAAATATAAATCAGCAAATGCTACAGTTGCTCTAATGTTTGTAAGATTATTTAGTTTTGGATGGTTTGCTATTTTTATAAGATTATCGTAATAATTTTTGTGTGAAAGTGATAGTTCAATAGCCGCTAAACCAGCTTGACTTATTTCAACATTTTTGTGGAAAAGTTTTAAATCTTTATCGGTAGCAATAAGAAGTAATTGATCAATTGCTTCTTGAGATCTACTTAATTTTACTTCTGCATATTTTACAAGATTTTCAATTGCGATGTTAATCGTTTCGGTAAGTAATTCTTTTGCTTTGTTGACTATAGTAATATTTGAATTAACACCACCTTTAGCCTCTTTTGCAACTTCTTTTATTTTACCGTTACTTGATAGTTCAATTAGCTCACTTAAAGAAATTTGCCGTTTATCTATTGTTATCTCTGACCAACCTTGAGCTTGTAATTTTTTACGTTTGTGCTCTTTCTTTTTATCAATAAACTCCTGAGAGCTTTTATCTTTCATAATAATGGGAATATCATTATACGCAAACTTTTCCAATACTTTAGGATAGAACTCACCACTTACTTTAAAAGAGACGAGAATATCCTCCCCAATTTTTCCTGTCCGAAATTTCATAACAGAAAACTTTGAGTACCTTTCGTTTAGGAATTTTAAAATTGCTTTTACAGAGGCAAGATCTTTTTCCTTTAATAGTATTGTTATCGGTTTTATATCATTTGTAATAATTTTCATCTTAAAATATCTTATGCTAGCTCTTCTTGTTCATCATTTGATAAAATTTTTGTTAAATCTAATAGAATCAGTAATCTATCTTCCAATTTCCCTATTGCTGTAATGTACTCTGAATCAATCCCTGAAACAATTTCTGGTGGTTGTTCGGTTATGCTTTTGGGGATTCTTAATACTTCTTTTACTTCATCCACAATAAAACCAATGGTTTTATCAATTAATTCAACAACAATAATTCTTGTTTCTGAGTCGTATTCTTTTACCTCAAGACCCAATCTGGCTCTTAAGTTGAGAACAGGAATTATTCTTCCTCTTAGATTTACAACTCCTTCAACAAAGGGGGGTGTATTTGGAACTACCGTAAGTTCCATCATTTTATTTATTTCTTGGACTCTTAGTATGTCTACACCAAATTCTTCATCACCAATTTTAAAACTAACCAGTTGAAGTAATTCTTCAGTTATAATTGTTGTGTTTTCTTCTTTTTCCATTTAGTCTTACCCAATTATTATTATAAATTATTTTTTAATAATCGATACCGCTTTCTAAGGCTATTATCGTTAAAAAAAGTGATAATATTAATAAAGTTTAATTTTATTACTGTGTATTTTATTCTTCTTTATTTCCGTTTCTCGAAATAATTAAGTCTCAGCTTTGAAAAAAGAAGGAGGGAACAACAAAAATAATTGAAAAAGCTTATTATTTTTTTTGGAAATGGATATACTTTTAGAATATATCATTATCCCATTCCCCCTAGAATTCAATGATTTCTTTTATCACTATCGCAATTATAATTGCATGGTTTAGATTTTATTGCTCTAATTTATTTGAATTTTGTGGAGTTTAAATTATCTTTATATTATAAATATACTCGTGGGTCTGTTTTGTTTCTAACCCAAAGTTACTCTCAACGATTTTAATTATTGCTAAATCAAGAACAATACTCTTTTAGGAGGTATTAATGAGTTGGTTATCAGATCGGTTGAATTCATCAATCGGCAAGAAATTTATTATGGCAATTACCGGTTTATCGTTAATTCTATTCTTGGTAATTCACCTATTAAATAACTTGTTGTTATTTTTAGGGCCAGAAATATTCAATGAAAATGTTGCAAGGCTAGAGGCAATTAAACCCTTAGTCAGGGTAATAGAATTTGTCTTAGCTCTAATTTTTATTTTTCATATATATAATGCTATTAAGTTATATTTTGAAAATAAAAAAGCAAATCCACAAAAATATGCGATTAATGCAAATTCTGAAAATAGTACTTTCTATTCGCGGTTTATGAATGTTACTGGGAGTATTATCCTGCTCTTTCTATTATATCATTTATGGACATTTTGGATGTCATTCAATTTCGGTGCTCATCCCATTGATGGTTCTCATCCATTTTATGCTATAGTACAAAATACCTTTGCTAATCCACTTGTTTCAATTTTTTATATAATTGTCATGGTTGTACTTGGTTTTCATCTTAATCACTCATTTCAAAGTGCTTTTCAAACCATGGGGTGGCATCATAAAAAATATACACCTATTGTAGAAAAAATTGGAACCATAATAGCATTAATTATGACTATTGGTTTTGCTTCTATTCCAGTATTTTTTTATTTAGCTTCATTGGGAGGTAAATGATGATAAAATTAGATTCTAAAATGCCTGAAGGTCACATTTCCGAAAAATGGACTAATCACAAGTTTAATATGAAACTTGTTAATCCGGCCAATAAAAGAAAATTTGATGTGATTGTTGTTGGAACGGGATTAGCTGGTGCTGCCGCTGCTGCAACTATGGGTGAATTAGGCTATAAAGTTAAAGCTTATACATATCATGATTCTTCTAGAAGAGCACATTCAATTGCTGCACAGGGTGGAATAAATGCCGCAAAAAGTTACCAAAATGATGGTGATTCTGTGTATCGATTATTCTATGATACAGTGAAAGGTGGAGACTTTAGATCAAGAGAAGCTAATGTTCATAGATTGGCTGAAGTGAGTAATAATATAATTGACCAATGCGTAGCTCAGGGTGTCCCTTTTGCAAGGGAATACGGCGGTACATTAGCGAATAGGTCTTTTGGTGGAGCTCAAGTTTCAAGGACTTTTTATGCAAGAGGCGAGACTGGACAACAATTATTATTAGGAGCATACAGTTCACTAAGTCGTCAAATACATGATGGAAATGTAGAAATGTTTCATCGTAAAGAAATGCTTGATGTTGTAATTGTAGAAGGACAAGCAAAAGGAATTATTGTAAGAGATTTAGTAACTGGAGAGATTGAGAGCCACTCAGCCCAAGCAGTTGTTTTGGCAACTGGGGGTTATTCTAATGTCTTTTTCCTTTCAACTAGTGCAATGTATTGTAACGCATCGGCAATATGGCGTGCACATAAAAAAGGTGCTGCAATAGCTAATCCATGTTACACGCAAATACACCCAACAGCAATCCCACTACATGGCGAAGGACAATCTAAATTAGTATTAATGAGCGAGAGCTTAAGAAATGACGGTAGAATCTGGGTGCCGGATAATGTTGGCGAAACAAGAGGGCCTTCAGATATACCGGAAGATGAAAGAGATTATTATTTAGAAAGAAGATACCCTTCATTTGGTAATTTGGCTCCCAGAGATATTTCATCTAGAAGTGCGAAATATGCATGTGATGAAGGCAAAGGTATTAATGGCGGCAGAGCTGTTTTTCTTGATTTTGCTGATGCAATAAAGAGAATAGGTGAAGATGCTGTTAGAGAAAAATATGGTAATTTATTTGAAATGTATGAAAATATTACAGGTGATAATCCTTATAAATTACCTATGCAAATTTATCCAGCGCCTCATTATACGATGGGTGGTACATGGGTTGATTATAACCTAATGAGTTCAATTGAAGGGTTGTTTGTTATAGGTGAAGCTAATTTCTCTGATCACGGTGCGAACCGACTTGGAGCAAGTGCATTAATGCAAGGCTTGGCAGATGGTTATTTTGTAATTCCTTATACTATTGGAAATTATTTTGGAGGTGAAAAACCCGAAAAGGTTTCGACTGATAGAGCAGAGTTTAAACAAGCAGAAACGGATGTTAAGGAAAATGTTAATAAACTTCTTAACATTAATGGAAAACAAACTGTTGATGATATCCATAAAAAACTTGGAGAGTTATTAATTAGTGATGTTGGTATGTCTCGTGAAAAAGATAAGTTAGAAAGTGTTATTAAAAAAATTAGCTCATTAAGAGATGAGTTTTGGACTGATGTTAAGGTTGTTGGTAAAGGTGAAGAATTAAACCAAACTTTAGAAAGAGCCGGTAGAGTTGCTGATTTTCTTGAACTTGGCGAATTAATGGCAGTTGATTCTCTAAATAGAAATGAATCATGCGGGGCTCACTTTAGAGAAGAATATCAAACTGATGATGGTGAAGCTGTAAGGAACGATGATGAGTTTGCTTATGTTGCTGCATGGGAATATGAAGAGGCTGGTAAATGGAAGCTTCACAAAGAAGATCTTGATTTTGAATATGTTAAATTAGCTACGAGGAGTTATAAATAATGGGAAATCAAAACATTAATTTAACATTAAAAATTTGGCGACAAGAATCAGAAAATTCAAAAGGAAATTTCGAAGAATTTAAGGTTGCAGTTTCTCCTCATGCATCCATACTCGAAATGCTTGATGACCTAAATAATGATTTAGAAAAACAGGGTAAAATTCCTGTTGCATTTGAAAGTGATTGTAGAGAAGGAATTTGTGGTACTTGTGGATTAGTAGTTAATGGACATCCTCATGGTGCAAAAAAGAAAACAGCAACATGTCAAGTACACATGAGAACATTCGAAGACGGGGATACTGTTTTTATTGAGCCATTTAAAGCGAAAGCATTTAAGGTTTTAAAGGACTTAATTGTAGATAGAAGTGGACTTGACAAAATTCAGCAAGCTGGCGGTTATGTTTCATTTAATACTGGAAGTGCTCCTGATGCAAACGCTATTCCAATCTCTAAAAATATTGCTTCACTTGCTTTAGATGCTGCCGAGTGTATAGGCTGTGGAGCTTGTGTTGCAGCATGTAAAAATTCTTCAGCCATGCTCTTTGTTGGTGCTAAAGTATCTCAATTTGCATTACTTCCACAAGGACAACCGGAGCGATATGATAGAGTTACAAACATGGTTATGGCAATGGATGAAGAAGAATTTGGAAGTTGTACAAATACTTATGCATGCGAAGCAGAATGCCCAAAAGGAATTTCAGTTTCGAACATTGCGAGAATGAATAGAGATTATTTAGTAGCTTCCGTAAAATCTTAGATCTATAAAGATTCAAATTAAAGGGAGTAATTTTGAAATACTCCCTTTAAATATATTTGCAAATTCCTCAAATTGTGATTTGGCTCACAATTAAAATCTCTACGATTGTATAGCTTAATATGTAAATAAATCGCATTTTTCTCAACCATATTCAGCAACTAAATCTAAATTCATGGAAAATATTGTAATTTCTGTTGCAGCCCCCAAAGGTGGTGTTGGAAAAACAACCACAGCCGTAAATCTTGCCGCTGGTCTTGCATTAAAAAAGAAAAAAACTTTATTAATTGACGTCGATTCAAGCGGATACTGTAGTTCGGCTTTTGGTTATGACGAGCGGAAGATATTTGGGAATGTAGTTGATTTATATAAGCGTTCAAAAAATGTTCATGAAGTCATCCATAAAACTGAGTTATCCTATCTTGAGATTATCCCATTTGAAAGAATTGGGTACGAGGAAGAAGTACTTTTTAATAAACTTACTGTAGATAAGAATGTATTGCGAATGGCAATTGAAAAAGTTAAATCGGATTATGATTATATTGTTCTTGATTGTCCACCATTTTTGTACGGATCAACTATAAATAGTTTAATTGCCTCAGACTATCTGATAATTCCTGTCAAATCTTCTAAATTTTCCTTTGAAGCAGTTCAAAAAATGATGACTTTTGTTGAAGAAATACGAAAATCTGAAAATCCTAATTTAAAAGTGGATGGCTTGTTATTGACAATGTATGAATCAAACACAAAAGTATCGTTTCAAATTAAAAAGGAATTGTACCGACTTTATCCAAATCAAATGTTTAAAACTGCTATACCTAAAAACACAAGTGTTTCTGAGTCAACTTTTCATAATAAACCAATCATGCTTTTTGATAAGAATGCTATTGCATCCAAAGCTTATGTTCGTTTTGTCGATGAATTAATTGATATGCATGAAACAAACAATTTAATGTCTATTAGTGGATTTCAGAATGGAGATTTTTTAGAGGATGAGTAAATATGAAAAAAAACAACGATTCCAATGACCTAAAGTCAATTTAAGAAAATACGTCTATCAATTAATGAAGTCTCGGTACCCAATTTCTTCAAAGTTTTGTTTTGCCTTTCTAGAAGAGTTACTCTCGATTCGAGATTTTTTAGGCTCGACGATAGATCTTTATTTCTCTCATTCATTACTTTAGCAATTTTTTCAAGAGTATTTTCAATATTAAATGGTTTTAAGATATAATCCTTTACACCGAGAGCTAATATCTTTTTTAAAGATGATTTATCATTTACTGCAGAGATGACGATGACGGGAATATTTCTATGAATTTTTCTTATTCTTAATTCCTTTAAAAAGTCATAACCATCCATATTTGGCATCATATAATCAAGAAGTATAAAATCGGGTTTACTAATTGGGACTAGTTTTAATGCCTCAATTCCATCCTTAGCAGTAAATACATTACAGTAAAATTTTCTTTTTAAAATATTTTTTAAAAGAATTTGTGTGCCACTGTTATCTTCTACTAATAGTACGTTAAACATTTTATGCTCCAAAATTTGAATAATTCAATAGTAACAGTTTTTGTTCTCAACAATATTTTAGATTGCTTAATTTGCTAAAAGATTATATACTTAATTGCTCAATAAACATCAAATGCAAAATAAGTTATGCGTTATATTATTGCTGCATTTCTGTTCTCAATTAATAGAAAGATATATAATTAAATGTGTTGCGGCACACATCAAATTGCTGATATCGAACAATTTTGTATTTTTATTGATCGCTTAGGGAATTATATATGGAAATGTTAATTTCACTCCTTGTAGTTTTTTGCTTGCTGTTGGTAATTTATTTAATTTTTCAACAGAAGAAATACTTTATGAATATGGACTCACTTACCAAACAGAATGTTCAATTTTTAGACTCAATCGAGAAATATATTGAGATTTTTAACGAACAAAATGTTAACGAACTATTAGAAAAGAAGGATTTCAAAGATGGTAGTTTAGCAAATAAAAAAATAAAAGCTATTAGAGATGAATACCGATTAAAGTTAATTTCTAAAAATGAAGAGCTAACAGATGAACATGAAATGTTGATCGATTTTGTTACACTATCTTTATCTTTATTAGTTAAAACTCCACCCAACTTAAGAAAAAGACTTGTACAAGAAAATACTAGCAACGAAATAATAAAAAAAATACTTACTTCTAAATTATCAATAATAGAAGAACATTACATACCAGTTTCGCTATTGGAGGTTGCCATTTCAAAGGACACAAAATAGTATTCCACTTAGTAAAAAAAATGAGTCAAAATATCCTTTTAATATTTGCGTATATCGACTGAGTCATTACTAGACAGAATCTCAATATCTTCAATTCAAAATAGTTGTTCTCATCAGTAAATTTTACCAGTTTGATAAAAAACCGTTATTGAATGCACATAGTATATAACAAATCCAATATTACGGTACTACAAAATCAAGGGTATTATGAATTACAATGTTGGTATAATTGTTGGTAGAAATATTCTAATTTTAATCTTGAAAATAATTAGTATTTCCAATACTAAGTTTCGTTAAATATTATGGGAGTATTTATAATGGAGCTATTCTACGAAACTTCACTTTCGGCTTATATTCTTTTACAGGAAGTTGTAAAAGAGTTAAACATTAAGGAAACACCAGAAGAGAGTAGACGAAATGGCAATTTCAAAAGAATCTTATTGCGTTGTAATAAGGTTATCGAGAAAAGATATCCAATTGAAGAACAGCAAATTAAATTGAAGACCTATATTGAGAACATTTTTTTTCAAGACTAGAGATGCTAACCTTGAGAGATGAAGTTAAAAATATTGTCTAGGTGAAAACTCTTTTATAATTAATAATAAAAAAGAAATAGCGAAATGTATTTAAAAGATCCAATATCCAAAAATGATTTGAAGTCTTACCCATTCTTGAAAAAAAACATAACAATATCTGGTGAAAAAGACAGTAATAGAGGAATTTTATCCACCGAAGAAAACAAAGCTTTTCTATCGATAATTTCGCACAACATCAAGAACCCTTTTGGGGCACTTCTCGGTTATTCAGATTTAATTTTGGAAGATTATCAAGAACTTTGTGATGCAGAAAAAGTTCTCTATGTATCTGAATTAAAGAAAACGGCCAAACATACTTATAAGTATATTGAACGATTTTTTGAGTGGCTCTATTATAAAACTGATAAAATCAAGACAAATTTTAAAGTAATAAATCTTAGAGAAGTAGTTACTAGATCTATTGAAAGCCTTCTTTTAAACTCAGAATATTTAGGCGAAATTTATTTTTCTATTGATCCTAGTATACAAATATATTGTGACTCTGATTCGATTTCTAAAGCATTTTATTATATAATTGAGAATAGTTTGAATTATTCAGCCCCGAATGGAAGAATTTCAATAAATGCTGGGATAAAAGAAAATTTTGTGGAAATTAAAATTGAAGATAATGGATCTGGAATTTCAGAAGAAACAATGAATAAATTATTTGATGTTTCTAAAAATATTGTTCCTAGCCCTAATGGTGGTGAAAATGGAACGGGATTGGGATTAATTTTAGTTGAGCAAATAATGAAGATAAATAATGCTTCGATAAGAATAGAAAGCGAAGATAAAAAGGGAACAACAGTTTTTGTGAGATTGCAGGTAGACTCTAAACATAACTAAATATATATTCGGAATATACGATAGTACATAACCGATTGTTCTCTAACTTTTTAACAAAAAGGAGAGCTATGACTCAAATTTCTCTGGATGAAGCAAATAAAATTGCTTCTAAATATTTTAAGTTGTTAATTGATCGTCATATTGCTCAAGGTTTTTCAGCGCAAGTGGTTGAAAAAAAGGAAGGTAGAAGTTGCTCAGACTTTTATTTGGAGTTTTGTAATGCGCAGAAGGGCACTAAGAGCTACAGAATCGTAGCAAATAACAACTAAACTTATATTATAAGGGGTAAGAGTTTTCTTGCCCTTTTTTTTTCTCTCTTTCCCTCTATTACATAAAATCTTTTCAAATCTAACATTAGTCATGGCCCAATATGATTTGGAACACAGCATTCCCAATTTTAATCGGTTAATTAGTATCAAAAGAAAACAAAAACTAATCTAATTTGCGGAGTGAACTTGAAAAAACCCAATCTAAATATTGTACTGATTCTCATAATTCTTGGTATAGGTGTTTTGGCTTATTCAAGTTATCTTGCCGGATTTAAAGCTTCCGAAAATGATATGGATAATCTTTTAATGACAATGACTTTAGATAGCAATTTTGTAACTGCAGGATTGTATGAAGAATTACCCAATGAAGTAAGAAAAACAATGAACTTTTATATAGAAGATACTCCAACTGCTGTAAATGATGTAAAATTATTTGCTCAGGTTAAGTATGTAACAATTGGAGGTGAAATCCTTGATATAAATGATGGTAGAATTTGGAACATATTAAAACGTGATCGAGTTTTCCAGAGAAAGTTTGAAAAAAATGACAAAACAAAAAAATTAGATTACGTGCCAAATAGTCCTTTTGCAGAAATTAATTTAATAGACAATAAAGCAAAAAAAACATTATAGAAAAATCTTTAGGAGAATGAAAATGGATAACGAATTATTTAATAAAAACAGTCAAAATGGGGTTTACTTTAGTAGCAAATTTCATCAATCTCGTAAAATTCACAAATTCCGAAGCATATATGATTCAGTCAACGAAAATACTATTGTAATGATGGAACTTGAAAGAGCTACGGTTTATGAATCAAAGGATTTTTATAACTATGTAAACGAATTATTAGATGATAATAAAACTAATATTATTATTGATATGGAAAATGTTTACTTCATGGATTCAGTTTTCTTTGGAACACTCATAAAACTATTAAAACAAGCTGATAAAAAATCAGGTTACATTAAATTAATTGTTGACCATAAGAGCAGACCTGAATTACTATCAATTAGCAACTTCGAAGGAATATTCGAAATTTACCCTAACTTATTTGAAGCTGTAAATAAAAATAAAGCTAGTTAAAAGAAACATTTTATTTTCGGATCGGGCAAATCTAAAAAAAATGCTCTCTCCTAAAGAACATTTTGTCCGATCCGATATTTTTCACATTATTAAAACCGCATTAATAATACTAATAACAAGTTGACAAAAAACTTGGTCTATTTTTAATTTAATCATATATTAATACTGAGAATATTCTTTACAACGGTTATTTGTCAAATTAAAAATTTCTGATTAAATACAATGTTCAAGAAAGAAATAAACTTCATTTCCGATTTAAATCTCAATAAACTTCAAAGCTTAGGTAATCGATTTACTATAGATGATATTAAAAATTGTAAAATCCATCCTGCAATTTTTCAATATATTAATGCTGCTATAGATAAAGAATTATTTTCCGATCGAAAAAAAATAGAAATTGATTCGATTTGTGATTATAACTCCGATAGAATTATCAATTATTTCTCATTAATCTCTGAGGAGATTAAGAGAATTCAAAGATTTGATTTCTACTTTATTAAACAAATTTTGCAAAATGCGGTTATATTTAATATTAATTATTTAACTCAACCAAATAGTGCACTTACCAAATTAATATTTAGTGATTCTGAAGTTAAATCAATAGAAGAAATTATAATAGGTTTGTCGCATACGTATTATTATCGTTTTCTTCAAAAAATTCTTTTAACATATCTTGATAAGAAAAAAGTTCTTTTGATGAGTCGTGATGAGTTTATTTCATTGTTGCATCGAGTCGATTCGATTAGCAAAGAAACCCATCTAGAAGAAACCATAGTAACAGCTGTTAATTCGATGGCAAACTTTTTTGACACGAATTTAAAAACGTCTGAAAGACTGCCTATTCAGGCAATTAAATTGTATTTGGATGAAAAGGAACTCCCAGAATTTATATCTAGATTGGAAAATAAATTCAGTAGCGAGGCTTCAGCATTATTCTTAACTCATGATGTAATAAATGAATTGAATTCAGTTACTCCGGAAGCTGAAATCATTATTCAGGAAACAGCGAAAGTTGAAGACGATTTATTTATAGATGATGATGAAAATGTGAGTGTAGAACAAATTGAAAGCAACACTGAGATTTATGAGGGTGCGTCAAAAACAGAAAAATTAAGCGAAGTTCATAATGAATCGATAATTACTGAAAAAATATTTGATGTTGATACAGATGATGTAGAGATTCCTAATCATCAAATACTCAGTAGTGGTGAGAGTATCGCACAATGTGATGACGAGATCTCAGAAATTACTGAACCTGTCAAAGAAATTGAGATTGAAAAATCAGAAATTATTGAAGAAGCAAATACTGAAGATGAAGATAATAAGGGATATGAAAATCAACAAGATGAAGAATTAAACAATCATTTTGAGGAGGACTCAAAAAAAAAAAATAGTGCTACCAAAATTCTGAAAGAATTGATTGATATAAATTCAATTTATGAATCACTTCTTCCACCTCCCAAGCCTTTTGACACATCAAGTGAAAAATTAAATTCTGCTGATCTTATTAGTAATTTGTCTAATGAAACAAATTACCAGTTGGATCTTTCTACTATCAAAGCAGAATTGGAGATAAAACGAAATATGTGTTTAGAAGATGATAGAGATGCCAATCTATCAATTGGGGGATCTCAGGAAAATATTTCAGAAAATGATAATGTCGAAGAGGAATATTATTTCAACGACAACAAATTTGTTGAAAATCCAGAGGAAATAACTTCAGAAACAGATTTAGTTGAAAATAATGATTTTGATATAAATGTGGCAATTGATGATATTGTAAATGAAGACTTAATTGAAAATGAATTTCTTAAAGAAAATAATTCTTTAGAAACATTAGATGTTGATTTTGATGAAGAGCAAGAGTTAGAAAATTTAATTGAGGATAGCAATCTAATACTAAATGATGAAGATGGAGAAGAAATTACTGAAGTTTTTACAGATTTGGCGTATCTTGACCAAGATGAAATTTCTCCAAATAATGTTGAGAATGAAGTTGTTGATCATTCTTCCGAAGTTATTATAAAACAAGAACATTATGATTCTGAAGTAGATAAAAGTTCTTTTGAACAGTCTGAAAATTATGAAGATTTTGCTGTAATGTTAGCTTCAAGAAATATGACAAAAATAATAGAATCTGTTTTTGATTATGATATGGAAGATTATCACTCCATAATTGAACAAATCTCCAAAGCAACTTGTGAAAATGATGCGTTTCAATTTACAGATGAATACTGTAATAATAATCACATTGAAATTTCAGCAAGTGAAGTTGTTTTGTTCAAATCTCTAATCTCAGAATACTTTTCTCGAGCTTACACCTAATGTTTATTGATTATGCTGAAATATTTGTTAAAGCCGGCAACGGTGGTGATGGTGCAGTTGCATTTAGAAGGGAAAAGTTTGTACCTAAAGGTGGACCCTCAGGTGGAAATGGAGGTAAAGGCGGAGATATTATAATAAAAGTTGACACAAATTTACACACACTTTTAGATTTTAGATATAATAAAAAATATTCGGCGGAAAATGGCAAAAATGGTTTAAAATCACTCAAAGATGGTAAAAGTGGGGACGATCTAATTATCAAAGTTCCTAAAGGGACCTTGGTTAAAGAGAAAGTAAGCAATAATGTCATTTTCGATTTGGACGAAGAAAACTCAACTTTTATTTTAGTTAAGGGAGGCCGAGGAGGCAAAGGAAATAGTAATTTTGCCACGTCAACAAACCAAACTCCTCGTCATGCTCAAAAGGGTAAAATTGGTGAAGAAAATTCAATTGTGTTTGAATTAAAACTAATTGCAGATGTTGGCTTAGTTGGCTTTCCAAATGCAGGAAAATCCACCTTGATATCAAAAGTTTCTGCAGCCAGGCCCAAAATAGCAGATTATCCTTTCACAACCTTAAAACCGAATCTTGGTATTGTGCAGTATAGAGATTTGAACAGTTTTGCTATCGCAGATATTCCTGGAATTATTGAGGGTGCACATCTTGGTAGAGGTTTAGGCCATGAGTTTCTTAAACATATCGAACGTACAGAGCTTCTTCTCATTATGATCGATTCAACATCAGAAAATATTAAAAGGGATTACGATATTCTTTTAAAAGAGCTAAATAATTACAGTAATCTACTTTCTAAAAAGAAAAAAATACTAGGTATCTCAAAAATTGACATATTTCCATCTGAGGATATTAATAAATTAAAAATTGAATTAACCAAAATATTTGAAGAAGATGTGATTCTCTTTTCCGCGGTTTCCGGCTCCAATATTCAAGAACTACTAGATAGATTATGGACAAATCTCAACCCCTAAAATTACATTTGTTTGTATTTCAACTAGCCTTACTTTTTTTAGCAACTATTGTCGTAGGTATAGTGAGCTTATCTCTTGGCTCAGTTAATACAAGTATTAGTGATATAATAAATATTCTCCTTGGCAACTCAAATAATGAACAACTTTCGCAAATAATTTTTCAAATTAGATTACCTAGAATTATATATGCAATATTTATTGGTGGTGGTCTATCTATAGCTGGAGCAGTTTTTCAAGCAATTTTAATGAATCCCTTAGCAGAACCATATATCTTGGGAATTTCTAGCGGTGGTACTTTTGGAGCAGTTTTATCCTTTGTTTTAGGCCTCACGTTTATATATACTCAATTATTTGCTTTTATTGGGGCATTTTTTGTAATGATGCTTGTGTTTTTATTAGGTAAAAGATATGGTGATTTAGAGCCCAACACACTTCTTCTTTCTGGTGTAATGGTTGGAGCCTTTTTCTCAGCAGCAATTTTGCTTCTAATTATTTTCCTTAATGATTCTCTAAGATCAGCAATTTACTGGATGATCGGTAGCTTATCCTTTGCTAAATCAGACAATATCTTGGCAGTTGTCATTGTAACAGTTATAGTTCTTATCTATCTAATGATTAATTCGCATAAGTATAATATTTTAGCATTGGGAAGCGAAACTGCAAAAACTTTAGGAATAAATTCAAGTTTTTTGAAGAACTCAACATATTTTTCAGCAAGCCTACTTGTAGGGTCCGTTGTTTCTGTTAGCGGAATTATCGGTTTTGTTGGATTAATCGTCCCACATGTTTGTAGACTAATTTGGGGAGTGGATAACAGAATAATAATTCCAACATCATTTTTTATTGGGGCAATCTACTTAACATTAGCCGACACAATTGCAAGAACAATCATTTCACCTTCAGAATTACCCGTTGGAGCTATTACTGCCATTATCGGCGCTCCAATTTTTGTTTATTTACTCAGAACAAGATTCAATATGAAATAAGAAAAATCATGAATTTCTTGAAATTTGATTTGTATTTCTATATTTTTAATGTTCTGTAAAAAATATTTGGCGAGGTAGCTCAGTTGGTTAGAGCAGTGGAATCATAATCCACGTGTCGGGGGTTCGAATCCCTCTCTCGCTACAAAATTCAAAGGGAATAAGATGTATACATTACTCATTACATTATCAATTATAGTTGCTATACTTTTAGTTATAGTAATTTTATTACAAGCAAGTAAAGGTGACGGACTTTCTGGAACTATTGGTGGCGGAGCTGGCGGATTTGGAACTGTTTTTGGTGCAAGAAGAACAGCTGACATTTTAAGCAAAGGCACTTGGTGGCTAGGTGGAACACTTCTTGTTTTAGCTATTGTTATAAATTTATTCTTTTTGCCAGGCCAGACAACTAGTGGTGAGAGAGATAGTATTATTCAAAGTTCTGGTTCACCTACGGTTCCTACTACTACTACATTACCACAACAATCAGGTGATGGTGAAGCTCAACCTGTAGAATAATATTTAGATTATAATTAAAAGGGGAATTCAAATATTCCCTTTTTTATTTGGACAGCTCAAGCAATATTCTATCTTCAATATTTTTGTGATAATTCGAACCCTTTGTTTTATATTCCATTATTATACTTATAATATATGTGTGGTTATTCTTCCCCGTTAAATATCCAGAAAGTGCTGTCACTCCGTTTAAAGTTCCAGTTTTACCATGAAAATTTCCCTTTATAAAATTGTTTATTGGCCTATCCTTTAAAGTTCCGTCAATTCCACTGATAGAAAGTGATCTAAAAAAAATCTCATATAATAATTCATTTTTGTAAACTCTATACAATAACCTTCCAATTGATCCTGTCGTGACGGTATTAAATCTAGAGATTCCAGAACCATCAACAACTGCTGTAGCATCATCAATAATATATTCATCTTCAAATGCAGAAAGGACTGCTTGGGTTGCATAAAATGAGTTTCCTTCTTCGCCGCTGTAAAAAGCTCCGAGTGATTTGAACAGACATTCTGCCAAGTAGTTGTTACTATTTTTATTGACAAGAGAAATCAAAGTATCTAATGATATGTCAACATTAGCCAAATCACTAAAAGAATTAGGGGTGATGCCTACTTGAGCATTTCCAATTACCTTTATTCCATTTATTTGCAATCGCTCCTTTAATAATAAAGCAAAATAAAGCGGAGGATTACTAATATTTACAACATAACTTCTTGAGGTTCTCCTTTTTCTTAAACCACCACTTACTTTTACATTTATTTTTTTACCGTTAAAAGAGGATCTTATTCGTGGCCGAGATCTATTCCCAGTTACCTTTGCAGTCATTTCTATGTTAATAAATGAGCATTCAGGTTTAATCGAATATCTCAGTTTATTTCCTATTTTACCCGTTGAACTTAAAGATATAACGAATTGGTTTTTATTGATGACTAGAGCAGAAACTGGCGGAAGTTTTACATTTGCTCGCTCATCAATTATCCAATCATCTCTCGTATATAATTTATCAAAATATGAATCATCAGCAATAATATTCCCTTTAATTAGTTTTACACCGGCGCTTCTAATTAATAAAACTAATGAATCCAAATCCCTCGTTGTAAAAGTTGAATGACCAAATCCCTTAATATATAAGTTACCTTCAACTACTCCATTTTTAAAGTATAAATCATTAGTAATAACTTTAGTGACAAATTTATGTTTAGATCCCATTAAATTTAAAGCAGCAGCTGTAGTAAATAATTTTGTATTACTTGCAGGAATCATTGATTTGGCGATATTATTTTTAATAATACTTTTTCCTGTTGTTGCATCAAAAATATAAACTGAAGATTTTGTGGATTTCGGTAAACCATCAATGATAGCTTGAATTTTTTTAGTCGAATTTGCTTCAACAATTAAAGAACTAAAAAAAAGAATAATACTTATAAGATTATATTTCATCAATACTTTCTGTGATATTTGTTTGTGGAAAAATATATAAAAATGAAGACTAATTTTGAGCTATTCTGCGTACTATTATATAGTAGTTTCTTCCTTTTATGAAAATTCAAAATTAAAGCGTATTTTGAAAGTTCGATTTTGAGAATATTTAACTTAGGAGTATCTGCATCTATGAACAAAAGCAATCTGCCTGAAAAAGCCTACAGAAATATTGAATTTTTAACATCGAAAGATGCAAGAATAGTTAGAATACTTTCTGAGTTTTTAGAGCCCCAATCTAGATTTAATAAACATAATATAGTTGACACAATTGTATTTTTTGGTTCAGCTCGTTTAAAATCCAAAAGAGATTCAAATAAGGATTTAAGAGAGTTCAAGAAAAATAGTAATTCTGCAAAAAGTGGTTATGATAAAAAACTTAAGAAATTAGAAACCCTGGTAAAGATGTCTCGCTATTATGAGGATGCCGTTGAGTTATCAGAAAAATTAACTAAATGGTCAATGAAATTACCGACAGATCAGAAACGATTTATTGTTTGTAGTGGCGGTGGTCCTGGAATAATGGAGGCAGCAAACAAAGGGGCAAAGAAAGCGGGAGGATATTCAATTGGATTGAATATTAGTATCCCTTTTGAACAATTTGTAAATAAGTATGTAAAAAAGGATCTAGCTTTTGAATTCCATTATTTCTTTATGCGAAAATTTTGGTTTGCTTACCTTGCTAAAGCATTGATTGTTTTTCCAGGTGGTTTTGGTACATTAGATGAATTTATGGAAATACTCACTCTTATGCAGACCGGTAAAATTAAGAAAGACATGAAGGTAATTGTATATGATGAAGAATACTGGAAGAGTATACTTAATTTTCAATCATTTATTGATAATGGTATGATTGATGAAGAAGATTTAAATCTATTTGAATTTTGTTCAACAGTTGATGAGATGTATGACAAAATAGTTACATATGTTGAAGAACATTATTTGCAAACTAAGTAAGTAGTTTAAAATAAGAAAGTCCAGCTTTTGCTGGACTTTTAATTATTTCCCTGCTCTCAAATTATCTTTATAAGCTCTTCTTTTCGCTTTAATTCTTTCCATTCGTTTTTCAATTGAAGGTTTTGTAAAAAATGTTCTTTTCTTAAACTCTTTAAGAACACCTGACCTCTCATATTTTTTCTTGAATCTCTTTAGTGCTCTATCAATATTCTCGTTTTCACCGATGTTAATTCCAACCAATTTTTCTCACCTGCCTTAATATGGTTATGTTTGTTAAAAAATAATGATCTATAAGATAATTATTAATAATTATTTAATCAATAATATTTATTTAAATATCAAACCATTATTTTGGACGCTTATCTCAGATTTTACATCGTAAATGAATCCATTAATTACATTGTAGAGCAATTTACTATCCTTCCAAATAGTAAAATTAGCATATCCATTATATTCTGGCTCTAGTTTTACTTCAGAGTTATTGAGTATCAAGTTAAATGGTATACTTGAAAATTCTCGGTCAATACTAAGTGTATCTAGTTTTATAAAACCAAAACCCCCTTTTAATAATTTGCTAATGTCCAGTTCATTGATATTGTGAAGAGGAAGATCGTATATCTTTGATTTTTTTATCTCATAATCACTTAAATCAAATTCATCATAACCATAATAAATTGAAAGGTCACCCCAATCCTCAATTTTTCCCACATAGTAATTTTGAGTATGATCCTTAGTTATTATTTCTTCTTTATTTATTCCAATATCAATCTTATAATTATTTTTTTTGTACTTCACAGAAAGATTTCGTAGAAGTAGGTCAAATAATAGATTGTCATTAAATGGAATATTTTTATAGTCCTCAATATTAGCTTTTAGATATAATTTATTTGCTATAGAATTGAGACCTGTTAGAAGAGAGATAAAATTCAACTTTCTTACAAACTGTTTTTCTTCATCGTTTTTCCAACCGCCTGATTCAATTAGTACCGAGCTGGTTCCCCACTTTATAAAATTATCTCCAAAGGCTCTGGGTTCGAAATCGTCATTATATTTTGCAATATGACCAGGAATAAATTTATTAAGTTCTTCAAATAAGTTAACAATTAATTTCATTGAGTTCCCACGAACTTCATTAATCTCTTTTTCATAATTATATGCAGGAGCAAGAAATGAAATGGTGGCAGAATGATAACTATTGCCAGAAGTGTATTTTGGGTTTTGATCATGAAGATTAAAAGCAAATTTTGGTTTTAAACTATCCCTTACAGTTTTCAATATTTTTGACTCAGGAAATTCCAATCTTAATGCATCTCTGTTAAGGTCAATATTCAATGAATTTCTTCTTTTAATATCCTCTGCTCCATCTGGATTGAGCATAGGTATAAAAAATATTTTTAACTTTCTTAGTATGTTTTTCCTGAATTTATTAAACTCATCATCTGCGTCCAAAAATTTGAATAAATCAAATAGAGCCATCGTTCCAGTTGATTCATCACCATGCATTTGTGACCAAAGTAAAACATTTGTTTTTCCTTCTCCAATTGAAAGAAGATATATCTCTTTCCCATCAAGAGATTTGCCTGCTGATTCTACATTGAAGATATTGGTCTTTTTGATATTGTTTATTTTCTTTTTTAAATCCAAATGTTTGAATCTTTTATTCTTGATATCAGATTCTTTGAATTTGGAATATGAATTATATAGATCTTGTGAATTAAATTCTTGTGGCAAGCTAAATCCTATGTATATTATAAATAAAAATATTAAAGTAATAAGTGATTTCATATAATTATTTTCCATATTAAGTTTTATTATTTTGGAACAAATATAAAGTGTTGATTTGTATCATTCAATATTAGAAAAAAAATGATTATCTTTTAGCATTATTGTCTGTTTATGTTTTTAAGGAAAATATTTAAAATATGGGTAGAATAATTGCGATAACATCTCCCAAAGGGGGAGTTGGTAAAACAACAACAGCAGTCAATCTTTCTGTTGCGTTGGCAATAAATAAGAAAAAAGTGTTATTGCTTGATCTTGATCCTGCAGGCCAATGTGCACCAACCCTAGGATATAAATCTAATTCATTATCTGGTGATATTTTAGATGTTCTAAGTTTTAAAAAATCATTTAAAAGTGTTATTCATAAAACGGATGATAAGAATCTAGATTTTATTCCAATGAGGCGTTTAGATTATGAAGATGAATTAAGGTTATCAAAGTTTTCTACTGATGAACTGATTGTTAAAAATTTTTTGAGTGATGAAATCTTTTCCTATAATTATGTTATTGTAGATTGCCCGCCCTCTTTAATAGGAACCACAACGAATATTCTCATGACGGCTGATTCGGCTATTATTCCAGTTAAAGCTTCACGATACTCTCTTAATGAAGTAGTGCGAATTTTAAAACATATGAAAGTTATCAAAAATAATTATAATAGTAAGTTAAAGGTTGAAGGTATTTTGCTTACAATGTATGAAGCAAAAACTAAGTCGGCATTTTATACTAAGAAAATATTGATGAAGGAATTTCCTAATAAGTTGTTTAATATGGTTATACCTAAAAATGTAGAAGTCTCGGAATCCACTTTTCATAATAAACCAATTCTAAATTATAATCCACAAGCGAAATCATCTATTGCTTATATAAGCTTGGCAGAAGAAATTATAAGAAGAAATTCTGTACCAATATTAGATTAACTATGCTGAAAGTGCTTGATCTAAACTTGAATAAATATTAAAGAGTGCATCCAACTTCGAAATCTTAAAAATTGACAATTGTCTCGCATCTTCAACAACTAATTTAATTTCTGTATTATGAGATTTATTATATGTAATAATACCACTCAAAAAAGTTGAGTCAACAAAATTGCAATAGCTAAGATCAATAATTGTAGATTTTACACATTCCATTGGAATTCGAGATAAATATTTTTTTAATGCATCAGCCTCATTTGCTGTGGCTCGCAAAAGATTTACCTTAACAATTACGTTATTATTTAATGTGTTAATTGAAAAATATTCTGATATATTTCTTGTCATCCAATTTCCATCGAGAAAACTTTTTCTTTCAAATAGATTAGAATTCATTTTACCCTCTCCTAAAAGTAATTTTACTATTATTTACTCTACTAATGTAAGGGAGGGAACCAGAATTATTGTGATATAAAACAAATACAAACGTCTTATTTGTCTCATTATTGTCGAGAGAGAATTACGAAAGTTTATGATTTGGAATCAATATGATTTTTATTTAATCAAATCAGCTAATTAATACTTGGAGTTAATACATTATCCCGATATTTATTGTTACAGTAATTTGTTGTAGTGTTTTTGTATAATCATCATAGTATTGTTCAATTCCATCATTAAATAGCTGTACAAAGTAATAACGGATATTTATACCTGTTAAGTTGCTTGAATTTAAACCAAAATTGGCTCCAAAACCAACATAACCTCCTAATCCAAAAGTTCCTTTTGCAAAACCAATAGACTTGAAAAACTCTTTTTGTGCAGGTGTTGTAACTATCACTGTTGGTCCAGCACCAAGTGATATGTAGGGTCGTAATTTATCGGTCAATGATTCATAAAATAATCTATATTGTCCTCCGAAATACAATGGTAATAAATAAACCCTGTTCTTTTTTCCAAAAATTGGAAGTGGGTTTCCAAAATAAGGATCAAATCGTTGTATTTCTCTTTGTGCTTTAAACTCAGAAATCGAAAAGTCTACAAATCCAGTTAAAATGTTGGAATAATTGTGTCTAAAAAAACCACCAAGTCCAAAACCACCTTCACCAATCATCAAGTCAAAACCCAAAGCATTACTCGGAAACTGAATGTGGGGTTTTGCGTCGACAAAATTGCCTATTTTTTGTCCACTAATGGTAAATAGCGGTAATAAAACAAATATATAGATAAATTTTTTCATTGAAATCTCTATTTTTATTTATTGTACAAAATAAATATTATTTTTTAAAAGTCAATGTCATTAATTTGTAACTAATTTTTATCAATTTTAAAATTGGAACAAAAATGTCACTTAATCTAGAATTAAAAATTTCTACTACTTCTCATGAATATTTAATAGAAAAAATTATTAAAAATGGTGGGAAAAGCCTTGATATGTTAGTACAAAAAGATACGTATTATAAATTTGAAAAAGGATTGCTCAAGCTGAGAATGCAGAATGGGGATTATCAATTAGTAAAATATAATAGGAATGAAAAGCAAGTAGAGAGATGGAGTGACTACTCTCTACTTTTTCTAACTGGAGAAAACGTAGAGGAATATCTTTCTGAATTATTTGATATTGAAACAATCGTAGAAAAGAAAAGACTATTATTTGAATATAAGAATACTCGAATTCATTTGGATGAAGTAGCAAATTTGGGAAAATTTTTAGAACTTGAAACAGTTGTGAAAGAAATATCTAAAGAGGATGCAAAAACCGAATTTAATGAAGTTGTGGAATTTTTAGGACTGAATGTTGAAGAACAAATTAGAAAATCATATAGAGATTTGATAATGGAAAAATAAAAGCCATCAAAAAATGATGGCCTTTATTTAATATTGTAAAAAAAACTATTTTATCTAACTTGAGATGCTATCAAATTTAATGCGCTTCCTGCTTTAAACCACTCAATTTGATTTGCATTCATTGTATGATTTAACATTATTTCGTCAGAAGTTCCATCAGCATGTTTCATTACCATTGTAATCTGAGAACCTGGTACTAATTCAGTAACGCCCACTAAATTAATTCTATCATCTTCTTGTATTTTATCATAATCAGCTGGATCTGCAAAAGTTAGAGGAAGCATCCCTTGTTTCTTAAGATTAGTTTCATGGATTCTTGCAAAACTTCTAACAATAATTGCTTTGCCCCCTAAATGTCTTGGTTCCATTGCAGCATGTTCTCTACTTGACCCTTCACCATAATTCTCATCACCAACAACTATCCAGCCTATTCCATCTTTTTTATATTCACGAGCAACCTTACTAACATTCTTATACTCATTTGTAAATATGTTTTTAGCTTCACCAGCTTTTTCATTAAAAATATTAATTGCACCTAAAAGAAAATTATCAGAAATATTATCTAAGTGACCTCTTAGTTTTAACCAAGGACCGGCCATTGATATATGATCTGTCGTACATTTACCTTTTGCTTTAAGCAATAATGCCAAATCTTCAAAATCATTTCCATCCCAAGCAGAGAATCTACTAAGAACTTGCAATCTTTTACTATCATCTTTAATAGTTACTTCTGAATTAGCATACTCTTCTGATGGGGCAATAAATCCATCAAGATCCGGTTCAAATCCATTTTCTGGTAATTCATCTCCATATGGAGCATCCAATTTAACTTCTTCACCGGATTCGCTAGTTAAAGTATCTGTTTCCGGATTAAAAGTAATCTTACCAGCTAGTGATAATACAGTTGTCATTTCCGGAGAGGCAACAAAGGCTAGTGTATTTGGATTTCCATCTTGTCTCTTTGCAAAATTTCTATTAAATGAGGTTACAATGCTGTTCCTTTTTTGTTCAGGATTATCCATTCTATTCCACATTCCAATACAAGGTCCGCAAGCATTAGACAATACAACTCCGCCGAAATCAGTTAATGTTTTAAGTTGACCGTCTCTTTCAATTGTTGCTCTAACTTGCTCAGAACCAGGAGTAATAGTGAATTTCGATTTTGCTTTCAATCCTTTTGCTAATGCTTGTCTAGCAATACTAGCTGCACGATCAATATCTTCATAACTAGAGTTTGTGCAACTTCCAATTAATCCTACGCTTAACTCTTCTGGAAAATCATTGTCTTTTACGGCTTCTTTCATTTTGGATAATGGCCAAGCTCTATCTGGTGAGTAAGGGCCGTTTAAGTGTGGCTCCAATTCATTAAGATCAATTTCAATAACTTGGTCAAAATATTTTTCTGGATCTTCATAAACTCCGGGATCAGCAGTTAATAAGTTGGCATTTTGTTCAGCTAATTCAGCAACATCTGCTCTTTTAGTTGCTTTTAAATATGCGGCCATCTTTTCATCAAAAGCAAATGTAGAGGTTGTAGCACCAATCTCGGCACCCATATTACAGATTGTGCCTTTACCTGTACAAGAAATAGAATTAGCACCATCACCAAAGTATTCAACAATAGCACCTGTTCCACCCTTTACTGTAAGTATACCGGCAACTTTAAGAATAACATCTTTAGGAGATGTCCATCCTGATAACTTTCCTGTTAATTTAACACCAATTAATTTCGGCCATTTAAGTTCCCAAGGCATTCCCGCCATAACATCAACAGCATCAGCTCCACCAACACCAATTGCTATCATTCCAAGTCCACCTGCATTTGGAGTATGTGAATCAGTCCCTATCATCATTCCACCCGGGAAAGCATAATTCTCTAGAACCACTTGGTGAATAATTCCAGCTCCGGGTTTCCAAAATCCAACTCCATATTTTTTAGAGATACTTTCGAGGAAATCATAAACTTCTTTGTTCTCATCTTTAGCCCTGTTTAAATCTTCTTCTGCTCCAATTTGTGCTTGAATTAAATGATCACAATGAGTAGTTGAAGGTACCGCAGCAGTTTTTCTTCCTGAGTGCATGAATTGTAAAAGTGCCATCTGTGCTGTTGCATCTTGCATAGCAACTCTGTCTGGCGCTAATTCAACATAATCTCTTGCCCTTTCATAAGCTCTTTTAGTTGGTTCCCACAAATGTGCATAAAGAATTTTTTCTGTATAAGTCATTGGTCGGCCTAAAATGTCTCGGGCAACATCTTGCTTGTTTTTTAATTCATTATAAACTTTCTGGATCATCTCTAAATTAGCAGTCATTTTTCTCTCCTCACAAGTTTGATTATTTTTTACAAAGCTACAAAATTTCTAAATCTTTTTCTTTAGATTGTAAATGAATTTTCCATGAGGATAGCCTAAAATGCTTATCTATTTTCTCTTCCATTCAGTTGATCAATATGTTTTATGTTCAACATATATTGGGTGTAATTAAGAAAAATTATGTAATTCTTTCGAAGAGAAAATAATATGGACTAAACTTCTATTTGTTGGTTTTTATGAATTGAAGAAGCAAAACTGGGAATTAATTCCCAGTTGTTTTCATTTTCAAAGAAATTTCCTGTAATAATTATTTTTGCGCCTGCTGTTACTTTTTCTCTAGCTTCTTCAGGGGTTTTTATTCCTCCACCAACAATAACCGGGATTGAAACGTTTTTTGTTACATCTTCAATCATTTCTGTGGGGACTGAATTTTCCGCACCTGAACCACCTTCGAGGTAAATTAATTTCATTCCGAGATATTCCCCGGCTAATGCTGTTGCTGTAGCAATTTCCGGCTTATTGCGCGGGATCGGTTTACTTTCACTAATATATTCTGCGGTGGTTGTTCTACCGGATTCAATCAGCATATATCCTGTAGATATTGCCTCTAAATTATATTTTTTTATTAGTGGTGCGGCTTGTACATGTTTTCCAATCAGATGTTCTGCATTTCTTCCGCTAATTAGAGAAATATACAATATTGCGTCTGCATACATGGAAACTTGGTTTACACTGCCGGGAAACACAATAACCGGCAGCTTAGAATGATTTTTTACTTCTTTGATAGAAGCATCCAAATCACCATTTATCATCAAACTGCCTCCAATTAGAAATCCGTCAACACCCGATTTTTCACAGAATTTAACGAATGGTTCAGTCTTTTCTATTGGCAGTTTGTCGGGATCAATAAGAATAAAGTATGCTGCACCTTTTTCTTGTATTGTATTCTCTATGTTTCTATAAATATTCATGATTTCAAATAAATAGAAAATATATAATCATCAAAATACTAAAGTTTGTTTTAATTCTCATAATTATTTCATACTTAAAGCAATTCTGTTTTTCTCTACATCAACAGATTTTATAGTAACATCAACTATGTCCCCAACACTTACAATCTCCAAGGGGTTTTTGACATATTTATTTGCCATTTCGGATATGTGCAATAATCCATCTTGTTTTACACCAATATCAACAAAGGCTCCAAAATCAATAACGTTTCTAACAGTTCCCTTTAATGTCATCCCACTTTCAAGATCTTCAATTTTAAGAACGTCACTTCTTAGAATTGGTTTTGGCATATCTTCACGGGGATCTCTGCCAGGTTTTACAATGTTTTCAATTATATCTTCGAGAGTTGGTACTCCAATATTTAACTGATCTGCAAGTTTTTCAACACCTTTTTTCTCAACAAATTGTTTTACCAACAATCCTTTTTCATTAATAACCGTTGAAGAAATCTCACACATTTCCAAAAGCTGCTGAGTAGCTAGATATGATTCGGGATGTATAAAAGTTGAATCTAGGGGATTTGAACCATTGGAAATTTTCAAAAATCCTGCTGCTTGTTCAAACAATTTATCTCCTACACCCTTTACTTGTTTTAATTCAGATCTATCATTAAATCTTCCGTTTTTGTCTCTATAACTAACAATACTATTTGCGATTCTTTTACTTAGTCCGGATACGTAATTCAGTAGCGACGATGAAGCTGTATTTAAATCAACTCCAACATAGTTCACACAACTTACTACAACATCATCTAAATTTTTATTGAGTAATTTTTGGTCAACATCGTGCTGATAAAGTCCAACACCTATTGATTTTGAATCAATTTTAACTAATTCAGCTAGAGGATCTAAAACTCTACGAGCAATTGAAATATTTCCTCTTTGACTAGCCTCTAAATCTGGGAATTCTTGTTTAGCAATTGGAGAAGCTGAATAAACTGAAGCTCCAGCTTCATTGACAATAAGGTAGTGACAATTCAGATTATTATCACTAATTATAGAAGAAACTAATAGTTCAGTTTCTCTACTTGCTGTTCCGTTGCCAATTGCAATTAATTCGATATTGTATTTATCGATTAGTTTTAAAATGATGTTTTTTGCTCCCTCTTTTCTGTTTTGCGGTGGATGAGGATAAATAGTTTCACCTTCTAAATATTTACCTGTTTTATCAATCACCGCAACCTTCGATCCGGAAAAAAAGCCTGGATCGATTCCCATAATAATTTTATTTGTTATTGGTGGTTGAAGAAGCAATTGTCTTAGATTAGACCCAAAAATATCTACGGCGTGTTCGTCTGCTATTTCGGTTAAATGATTTCTTATTTCTCTTTCTATTGATGGTTGAATCAAACGTCCGAAAGATTCTGCGGTGGCTTCTTCTAAAACTTCTTCAAAAAAAGAAGTATTGAAATTAAAATATTCATTGTAGATCTTATTAATCAAATAATCTCTATCAAATTGAAAATTTGCCTTTAAAAATCCTTCCTTTTCTCCTCGATTAATAGCTAGAATCTGATAAGGTTTTAATCGTGTAATTTCTATTTGAAATTCATGATAAATTTCATAAACATCTTTTTTCTTAGATTTCGTATCTTCTTGTTTTTTATTAACTTTTGTGGAGTAAATGTTTGAATCAGAAAGCAATGATTCTCTAACCAATTTTCTAACATCTGCATTTTCACTTATCATTTCTGCTATAATATCTTTTGCTCCCTTAAGGGCATCATCTATTGTTAGAACTTCTTTTTCTTCATTAATATATTCTTTTAATATTGATTCAAAATCACCACTAAAGTTTGGATTATTAATTATGAAATTAGCTAATGGTTCTAACCCTTTTGCTTTGGCTACTGTTCCACGAGTTTTTCTTTTTGGTTTGTAGGGAAGATATAGATCCTCTACTTCTTGAAGTCTGTCTGCAGCTTCAATTTTAGCTTTTAATTCATCTGTTAATTTACCTTGTTCTTCAATGCTATTGATAACAGTTTCTTTTCTATCTGCCAATATATTTAAATAATTATTATGGCTTTCTATTTCTCGTAATTGATCTTCATCTAAGCCACCTGTTCTCTCTTTTCTATATCTTGAAATAAAAGGAACTGTTGCGTCTTCAGCAAAAAGTTTAAGTACTTCTTTTATTTGTTCTTGTTTGAGATTTAATGTTTTCGCAATTTGAGCAATAATATCCATAAAATACCCTAAGTAAGATTTGTGAAAATATAATTATTGGGATCGTAAATTTACTTCTAATTTTTACAACAACAAGAAAAATTGAACTAAATAACTGTAAATGGATTATCATCTCTTGTTGCAAGCCTGTATGTATGCCTAAATTCTTCCTTTTCAAGAACTTTCAATAATTTTAAAGGATCATTTACTATAATTCCATCAAGTTTTGTGACCAATATTCTTGCCATTGAGTCAGGATCATCAAGTGTCCAATAATAAATCTTTTTAATAACGCCACGTTTTCTTCTCTTTCTTGCCGCAATTAAAAACTGAGGAATAAAATGCTTTAATGGTTTTGGTACTGTTGAGGCAATTCCGCTTCCCCACCAAAAATTGGTTTCTTTTCTTTGTTCAAATATTTTCTCTGTTGTTTGAAAGCTTTCTTCACTAAAATCAAAACCTATATATTTTAAAAAATCTTTTGGAATGGTTTTCATTACTCCATCGAAAAAGGGGGAAGTATGTTTTTTACCTACTGAAAATATTGTAAAAATTCTATTAGTATCATCAGAACCGTAAAAATTCTTTATAACTTCCTCAGCTAGTTGAATTCCGCAAAGTTCTAATTTAATTTTAGGTACATCACCAAGTTTACAATCGTAAATAGCAAGAGTCAAATTTTGAAATTTCTCTTCAAATATTTTAAGACTTTTTAAAAATTCTGGAAATTTTGTTCTAGCAATGCTCCTTTCCATTAGGTTAATTTTGTCAAGATCAAAATCGGGACGAAAACCATGAAAAACATCAAACTCAAAATTGCCCCATTTATCTAATTTTGGTGTAATATCAAACTCGATAGAGTTACTTCCTAGCACTAAAGCTTCTTCAACATAAGCTGGAGTATTTACCATATGGGCGATGGCATAAAATGGTCGTGGTTGAATTGGCATTTTAGTTAACTCAATATTTGAGCTTTTGGGATCAGCTGATTTGTCAAGCCAGGAAAAATATGGAAATTCTGCTTCTATTCCTGTCTCATCATTCTTAATTAATATTTTATTTAAGAACCAGCCATCTCCTAACCATTTTTCATCATGCCAGATTTTTATTTTTTTGATGCTTCCTAAATTTCTATGGGCAAATTTTATATAGTCAATTTTGCCTTTTTCAAATGCGTCTCTCGCAATTAGCTCATTAATATTAATTGGTGTGGTTTCCCCACGGGTTCCATAAATTATCATTTTTACATTTGCATCAGTTCCGCCAGCAGCTACATCTCCGGTAAAAAATTTAATTGTATACTCTTTTAAATTTTTAGATGAGGAATAAATTTTACCTGGCTTTATCCAAGAATGAAAGGGGAATGAGATATAATTTTTATCAGTTTCTTTTTTTACTTTTAGTTTGCTGAGAAACCAGCTAGAGTTAAATGCTGAGATTGAAGTTTTTAATTTTATCTCTTCAATTTTACCAACATCTTCAAGTAGAATTGAGAAAACTTCTGTGTGTCCGGTTTTAAATTCTTTTTCCTTAAGATAGGGTTTAAGTGCAACAAAATGCGTATATGTTTTAGATCCTATTAAAGAAAAATAGATATTTTCATTCGATCCACTACCTGGCAAAGTTCCCGTGGTTATCTCAAAATTAAATATTGAGTAAGGTACAGATTTAATTCTATGTTTGGTATTATCTTTTATCCATTTGTGAACCGGGAAATACCATGATTTTGTTCTATTTTGAACGTCAATAGTTATATTTTCTAGAAACCAATCTGCTCCAAGAAACTTATTATTATGCCAAATTGTTATTTTTTCTATTTTTCCAAGATCTTCTGTCTCAAGAAGGAAAGTATCAATATCTCCTTTTTCAAATTGACTTATTTTACTGTCTAAAGTAATATCACCTGAGTTGGCTTTGGATCCAAATAATTTAAGAGAAACTTTGGCATCAGTTCCGGCACCACTAACAAGTCCAGTTCTAAATGTTATTTTGTATTTCATATTTACTCAGGTTGTTTTGAATTATAAAATAAATAAAATTCTAAGATTTTTGGGAAATATGTTTAAGTTTGAAAATATATAAAACAAATTTGGGGTTAAAGTGTATAAAATAACTGTTTATGAAAAACCAACATGTACAACCTGTAGAAAAACTGTAAAAATGCTAAATGAAATGGGAATCGAGTTCGATAAGATAAACTATTACATTGAACCATTTACAAAGAATAAGCTAAAAAAATTGCTTAAAAAAATGGATTTGAAACCGAGTGAATTATTAAGAAAAAATGAGAAAGCGTATAAAGAATTGGATTTAAGGAATAACAACTATTCAGAAGAACAAATATTAGATTATATGATTTCTGATCATAACTTAATTCAAAGACCAATTGTTGAAAAAGGGGAAGAAGCTATTTTAGGGCGTCCAATAGAAAAAATTAAAGAATTGTTTTAGTGATTATTATGAAAATCTAACAAACAAACTTGTTGTCATTCTGAGGAGCAAAGCGACGTGAGAATCTTATCATACTTGCTTCTTCATATAAGCAAAATGGCAAATTTAAGGAACTTTTTAATTCACTAAAGAGATTTTTAAGAAAATTATTTTTCATCTATAATTGTTAGGCAAAATTAATTCCATGTTTTTACCAACTACAAAAGAAGAAATAAAAAAACTAGGCTGGCAAGAAATTGATGTTATTCTCGTATCAGGAGATAGCTATATTGACAGTCCATACATTGGAGTTGCCGTCATCGGTAAACTTCTTTCTGAGTATGGATACAAAGTTGCCGTAATTGCCCAACCAGATATTACAAACAAAGAAGATATTACCAGGCTTGGCGAACCTAAATTGTTTTGGGGAGTTAGTGGTGGAAGTGTCGATTCGATGGTGGCAAATTTAACAGCCCTTAACAAAAAAAGAAGAGATGATGATTTTACTCCCGGAGGCGAAAATAACAGAAGACCCAATAGAGCTGTTATTGCATATACAAATTTAATTAGGGCAAATTTCCACAATACAGTTCCAATTGTACTTGGAGGAATTGAAGCAAGTTTGCGTCGTTTAACACATTATGATTATTGGTCGGATAAGTTACGTCGTTCAATTTTATTTGACTCGAAGGCAGATTATTTGATATATGGAATGGGTGAAAAAGCAATTTTGGAATTTGCTCAGAAAATAAAAAAATCTAAATCACCGGAAAATGTAAAGGGGCTTTGTTATATCTCGAACCTTCCAAATTACAAGTATATTCAAACTCCATCTTTTGAAGAGTGTGTTAATGACAAACATACGTTTATAGAATTCTTTGAAGACTTTTATCATAATAATGACCCAAAAACTGCAAAAGGAATTTTTCAGCAAACAGGTGAAAGATATTTAATTCAAAATCCTCCTCAACCTCATCCAACAACTAAAGAAATTGATTCATATTATAATTTAAATTATGAGCGTGAGCTTCATCCTTATTACCTAAAGCAGGGGAAAGTTAAGGCTCTTGATACAATTAGGTTTTCTATAAATACCCATAGAGGATGTTATGGAGAATGTAACTTTTGTGCTATTGCCGTTCATCAGGGGAAAACAATTATTAGTCGTAGCAAAGAATCAATTCTTAATGAAGTTAAAGAATTTGAGAAGCATAAAAAATATAAAGGTGTTATTTCTGATGTTGGTGGTCCAACAGCAAATATGTATGATTATGAGTGTGAAAAAAAACTAAAATTGGGTGAGTGCGAAGACAAAAGTTGTGTCTTTCCAGATACTTGTCCGGCACTTAAACCAAATCACGCTCCAAACATTAAACTATTAGAAGAAATTGAAAAAATTAAGTCTGTTAGAAAGGTTTTTGTTGCTTCTGGTATTAGGTATGATTTAGTAGCTGATGATAAACAATTCGGATACAAATACATCAAAAATGTAATAAATAAGTATACATCGGGTCAAATGAAAATTGCACCTGAACATACGGATGATACAGTTCTAGCATTAATGAGAAAACCGGGTAAAAAATCACTTGAGAAGTTTAAGGATATGTTTTATGATATTTCTGAGAAAGCGGGTAAAAAACAGTTTTTAACCTATTATTTTATAGCAGCACATCCTGGCTGTTCTGATAAAGAAATGCAGAGTTTAAAATCATTTTCTTCAAATAAATTAAAAATTTCTCCCGAACAAGTTCAAGTTTTTACTCCAACTCCTTCAACTTATTCCTCTTTAATGTATTATACGGAGATCAATCCGTTTACGGAGGAAAAATTATTTGTTGAAAAAAACCTTAAAAACAAAAGAATCCAAAAAGAGATTTTAGTTAAAGGAACTGAAACCAATTATAAAAATAAATTTATAAGAAAAAGACAAAAGTAATATTCATCGAACTCAATCTCCTAAAAAAAGTTGGTTTAATATTTTTGGTTTCTTCAATTTTGAATCTTCATATCATATCCTAATTTACTTTTCCTAGTAAGTATTAAACTACTCCTTTATAATTACGATTATTAGCTGAAAAAGGATTTTCAAATCAAATCTTCATGGAAGAGGAATGCTCCTTAAAGGAACTGAAGTATTAGAAAATATCGATGAGGGAAACCTTACACGAGAATTGGAGATAGCCAAATTTCGTAATTACGGTAGGGAAAAATTTTCTGATCTAATTCAAAATAATATCAATTTTGATTATTTTATGAGGAATTCTTCTCAATTTTATTCAATTAATCTTCCAAAAGAAATTTCAGATTATTTCCTTCGAGCCGATATAGCTCCCTATTTTATCATGTCTGAAGCGCCAATCTTAAAACGGACTGAAGAATTACTATTAGCAAACAATAATGAATTCAATTTTGTATCAAATTATCGTGAAATAAAAAAATTCTATTACAAATGGTTAATTGAAAAAACCGCGAGGGAGAAACATTTCCTTTCAAATTCGATTATCAATTCTATTGAAAGAAATTTTCCTTACCAAAGTTTTTATAATGTGCTTATATATGGTATTGTGTTAGGGTATGATTCTAGTGTCTATAATCCCCAAAAAGCTATTGAATTATTTATTAGAGCGGAAGAACTTGTTGGCAAGTGTAATTTACCTTCTAACATAAATGATGAAATATTGTATTTTATAAATCTCTACAAGGGGTTTGTTCAATTAAAAGAATATGAATATAAAAATTCATTGAAAACATTTCAGAATGCACTTAATTATAATGCGAATGGAATTACTGCCATTTTTTACTGCGGATTAAGTGCAAGATATATTGATGATTTTGATACTTCTTTCGATTATCTCAGAGAAATTATAGAGTTTGATAAAACTCGATTCAAATATGCAATTAATTTCAATCATCTAACATTATTTTCTTTTTTTTATGAAAATGCAATTTTTTATCATGTTTTTACAGAGAATGGTTTTGCACAATTGTTACCTGATATTGATTTTTTGATAAGGTCGCATTTCTCAGGTGAAGTAAATAGTATGGACGAAACCTATGGTAAGTTAATAAACTTAGATAACCTAAGAATAAAAGATTTTTTTGATGATAAAGTTTTTGTTGAAATTAAATTTTTAAAAGATGTATTAGATCAGTATAAACAAAAACGAAATGGACTAGTAAGAATAGTTGAACAAATATTTAGAGAAAAATTAATCTCACTAATTCAATATATACGTAGTCTCATTGAAAGTCACTATTTTGATCAGATTAAGGAAGAAATTATCGTTTTTGATACACAAATTGAACAAAACAAAAGGCAGTTGACAAGAATTAACCACGAAATGGATGATGCTAGTAAAAAAATAAAAACTAATTTAGACGAAGCAGCTGAATATCTTATAGAATCGATTACTGAGCAATCAAAACTGTTGGAACAAAAAATTAATAATCTTGATGAAAATCCAAAATACAATCCCTCACAAGTTTTTTATAATTCAATAGTTTTTACCATTTTTGTAGCATTTATTATTATCCTTGTTGTTGGTGTAATAACATCCATGGTTGGTTATGGTGAGGAAATTGCCTCTACCCAAGTTGCGTTAAAGACCAGCTTGAAATGGGGCGGTGTAACCTTTGCTGTAGGTGTTTTTATCAGCGTTTTCACAACAGTTTCATCGTATTGGGAAAAATCTTCTGAGAGAAAGGAATTGATAATAAAATTAAATAAAGTAAAAGAAACTGAAGCCCAAGAACGGGAGCTGCTTAATGAGGATTCAGAAAGAAAAGAAGTAGTTTATAATCAAAAATTTAAGACCAGAATCAAAGCCCAAGAAAAAATCATCGAAAATTTTGTTACAGAACGTGATCAAAGTTACAATCATAAATATAGTTTAGCTAAAAAGGAAATTGATCAATATACTAGTCCGATAAACAACATACTTAAAAGCCTCCAAAACGCTGGATAATATTAGCCAGAAAAACACATACAAACATTAGAATCCTTCAAAACAAACAAAAATCAAACTAAATTAAGTTGGAATGGTTTTGGGTTACTATGGCCAGTTAATATAAAAACTTATTATTAATTGGCGAATACTTGTTAGAACCGCAAAGGAACATAGATTTAATTGAAGAGGAAAAACAGAAATATTCCACAAGTGAAATTTTTGTAAATCAGCCATCATTACCTGAACTGGATGATTTTATTCCATACCTAGAAGAGATTTGGAAAAGCAAGAAGCTCACTAATTTTGGAAAATTTCATCAACAACTCGAAAAGGAATTGGCTGATTTTTTGGGTGTAAATTATATTTCCCTTTTTGCAAATGGAACTTTAGCTTTAATAGCTTCTCTGCAAACATTAGGTATTAAAGGAGAAGTTATAACAACTCCATACTCTTTTGTAGCTACAAGCCATGCGATTAAGTGGAACGGTAACACACCGGTTTTTTGCGATGTTGACCCCAATACTTACAATTTAGATCCAAATAAGCTTGAAAAACTATTAACTGATAAAACTACTGCAATTCTTCCCGTTCATATATATGGAAATCCATGTAATGTAAATCAGCTTCAAGATTTCTCAGATATGTACGGACTAAAATTAATATATGATGCGGCTCATGCTTTTGGCGTAAATATTAATAATGAATCAGTACTGAATTTTGGTGATTTATCTGTACTTAGTTTTCATGCAACAAAGGTATTTAACACTTTTGAAGGAGGTGCAATTATTTGTCATGATTCACAAACTAAAAAAAGAATTGATTATTTGAAGAATTTTGGATTTGCAAATGAAACGACGGTAATTGCACCTGGCATAAATGCAAAAATGAATGAACTTCAAGCAGCAATTGGTCTCCTTCAATTAAAAGGGTTTGAGAACAATAGATTAAAACGAAAAAAAATTGCCTCTATTTATAAAGATAGACTGAAAAATGTTGAAGGAATTGTTTGTTTAGAAAATCAGTCAAATGTTAAATACAATTATGGTTATTTTCCAATTTTTGTGGATAGAGCAAAATATGGTAAAACCAGAGATGAGCTTTATTTCAAATTAAAAGAAAATGACATTTATGGAAGACGTTATTTTTATCCACTTATTAGTCATTTCCCAACATATAGAAATTTAGATTCAGCAAAACCGAAAAATTTACCGTGGGCAGAAAAAGCTTCTGAAGAAGTTATATGTTTACCAATTTATTCTGATTTGGAAGAAAAAGATTTGGATAAAATTTCAGAGATTATTTGTAAGGAAAGCAAATGAAATTAGCAATTATGCAGCCATATTTCTTTCCATACATTGGATATTTTCAGATGATAAACTCTGTTGATGAGTTTGTTGTTTATGATAATATCCAGTATACAAAAAAAGGATGGTTTAACAGAAATAAGATATTAGTAAATGGTCAGCCAACATACATTACTATACCAATTCAAAAAGACTCAGATTCATTAGATGTTAATCAACGGAAGATTTCCAGGGATTTTAACTCGACTAAAATTTTAGCTCAAATAGAAAACTCTTATAGAAAATCTGAATCCTTTCATGAAATTTTTCCACTTCTCCAATTGATTATTACCAATAGGCAAAATAATTTATTTGAATATATAAAATTCACTATTGAAGAATGTTGCAAATATTTATCTATTGATACTAAAATTATTAATTCCTCATCCATCAATATAGATCACACATTAAAAGGGGGAAAAAAAGTTCTAGCAATTTGCCAAGCTTTAAATACTGAGAAGTATATAAATGCAATTGGTGGCAAAGAATTGTATGAGAAAGAGCTGTTTGATGAACGAGGTATAGAATTAAGTTTTATAAAAAGTAAAATGATTGAATATAACCAGAATACGGAAAGTTTTTTTCCGTGGCTTTCAATTATTGATGTAATGATGAATAATTCGAAACAAAAAATTAAGAGTTACTTAGGTGAATGCAACTTTGAATAAATCCAAAAGCTTTGGTTTGTATTGTTCTGGCAATGCTTCACGTATTGTTAAATTCTACAGTGATCATAAAAACCTAGTGAAGTACCCACCAAATTTAGTTGTATATGATGGAGCAAATTTAACTGTGCACCAAATATTTCAAGAATTATTTAATCAAAAATATAAGTGGATAAATAAAGAGACCTTAAACGAGGATGAAAAAAGAAAAATAAATAGCTATACATCTCTAAAATTGATGGAAAGCCTACAAGATACTATGTGCCAATATTTGTTTTGCTTTGGTAACAGAATTATGAAGTCTAATATTATTAGAGCTTTCCCAAATAGATTGATAAATTTTCATCCAAGTCTATTGCCATCCTTTAAAGGATTAAATGCAATAGATCTAGCTCTACAAAAGAACGTTTCTATAATTGGCAATACAGCACACTTTATAACTGAGAAAATTGATGAGGGTGATATTATTGTTCAATCGGCAATGTTGAGTCAAGATTTTAATAACTATGAGGATGTTCTGGAATTACAGTTCCCAATGTTAAAGCTCATTTTAAGAGATGTCCTAGATTACGAAATTAGTGAACGTAAAATATATTCCGAGCTTAATAGCAGAACATCAAAATTTATAATGCCTAATAAAATTGTATTGTAATGAAAATATTATTAATCGGACAAATGACCCTGCATTGGGGAAGATTAGAAAATGGGAATATTGGTAATTATTACATCATTGAACCATTTGTTAGAGAGTTACATAGAGTATTTCCAAATTGTGAAATATTTACCACATTTCAACTTTCTGATGAATTTTGTATTAAAGAAAAAGTGGCAAGATTACCAATGGAACTCTACTATGCATGGGATGATAATGAATATCTGAATAATACATTAAAAGAATTTGCAATAGCAGAAGTATATAACAAAACAGATCAGCTATTCGGAGAAACTCCATTTATAAAGGAAGTTAAAAAAGCTGATCTTGTTGTAGATCTTAGTGGTGATATTTGGTCCAAAAATGCTGACTTCGTTGGTGAAAATCGATTTGTTATTGGTCTCCTCAAAGATAGAATTGCTCAATTATTAAGAAAGAAAACAATTATGCTTGCTGGCTCTCCAACCCCATTTGGTAGCAATAATCATAAATTGACAAAAGAAGTTTATGAAGGTTTTGATTTAGTTACTAATAGAGAAAAAGTAAGCACAGAAAATATAAAGGAATTAGGCTTTGATATTAGCAAAACAAAAAGTTATGCATGTCCTGCATTTATTTTTGAACCTGGTGAACAAGAAGAGATAAAAAGCTTAATTAAAAAATATCATTTAACAGAAGAATCAGGAATTAAAACGGGCTTTATTTTATGTGGCTGGAATTTACTTAAAGGTCCGTATGATAGAGAAAATATAGAAGATAATGAGCTAACTAATTATGTAGAGCTAATAGAAGATCATATTAAGTCCAAAGGTGCAACAGTTTATTTAATGTCTCATTCAAATGGATTTGATTTACCTCCAAACTTCCAATTAAAACATGGAAGAGATTTCCCATTAGTCAAACAACTATATGAAATAATTAAAAGACGAAATAAAATAGATTTAGAAAAAATGTTCTTGGTTGAAGAAGTCTTAAACCCAAAAAAAACAAAAGCATTAATAGGAAATTTTGATATGCTGATTTCCGGAAGAATACATGCCGCTGTAGCAGCATTGTCACAATGTATTCCTACTGTAATTTTGGATTACGGGCATGAACCAAAAGCTCATAAGTTGCTTGGATTTGCTAAAAATGCAGGTGTTGAAAGATTTTTTGTTGATCCACAAAATAAAATTGAACTTTTTGAAAAAGTTGAAGAATGTAGATCAAATATACAAACTCTAAGAGAAGAGTTAGAAAAAAAGATGATTGAAATAAGAAAAATTATTAAAGAAAGTTTTGACATAATTAAAGAATACATTTAGTAAAAATTTAATGACCAGTTCGAAATTACTATGAAAAATAATCCAGTTAATAAGCAGCCTCTATTAAGTATTTGTTGTATTACTTATAACCATGAAAAGTATATTGAAAAAGCCATAGAAGCGTTTTTAATTCAAAAAACAAACTTTCCAATTGAAATAATTATTCATGATGATGCATCTACGGATAATACTGCGGAAATTATAAAAAAATATGCAAATCAAGATTCTAGGATAGTTCCGATCCTTCGAAAAGAAAACATAAAGTCTACTGGGGTTCCAGTATTCCCAATTATTTATCAAAAGGCTAAAGGGAAATATATTGCTGTATGTGAAGGAGATGATTTTTGGACTGACCCACATAAACTCCAAAAGCAAGTTGATTTCTTAGAAGCAAATCCTGAGTATGTTATTTCTTATCACAATGCAAAGATAATTGATGAAGAAAATAATGTGGTTACTAAATCTAAGCTAAAAGATAAACTGAAAAGAGATTTTTCTAGTGATGAACTAATAAAAGGGAAAATGTTATTAACACTTACAATGTGTTTTAGAAACGTGTTGACTGATTTTCCTGTAGAATTAAATAAAGTTAAAAACGGTGATAAATTTCTTACTTCGTTATTAGGCAATTATGGTAAGGGGAAATATCAAGATGAAATAGAAGACGCAGTTTATCGTCAACACGATAATTCTATTTGGTCAAGTTTAGATAAGGCAACTCAAGTTTTTCATAATGGTAATACGCGTGCTTGGCTCTCTAGATACTATAAAAGAATAGGTGAAAATGAATACGCTGGTTTTTTTAAAAAAGAATCATTCCAATTCTTAAAAAGAGCTGTATTACTTGAGAAAGAGAGCAAAGTAAAAAACTCAGCCATTTATAAAAGTATCGAAGAAAACTATTGCGACCTTTTCGATAACAGTCTTATTTCTCAAATAATAATAAATACTTCAACTATTGCAGAAAAATCATCCATCAAAAAAAATAATACAATTGAAATTGCTGAACAATTAATTACAGATAACAAATTGAGTGAAGCGAACAAAATATTGCTAGAACTAGCCATTGTTGATCCAACAAACCTAGAAGTTAAAAATAATTTAGCGGTGATTTCAGTGATGGAAGAAAATATTGAAGAGGTATTAAAATACATTTATGAAGTATTAGAAATACATATTGAAAATGATATTGCAATTGAAAATTACATATATGTAGAACAGAATTTTGATCTATCTAGTTTTAGTGAGAATAAATATTTAATCAAAATAAGAGAATTACTTGGAATAAGTATAGAAAATGAAAAATCAAAAATATTTAGTTCGTTAAAAAAAAATGATCAAAACATCTTTATTGACAAGAAGTCTATGATTAGTGTAGGGGATCCAACTTTATTTGATTCTGATACATTACATGTTGATTGGGTTGTTACAAGAAAATGTAATTATGGATGTAGTTATTGTACGGTACATAATAATAAAACCGGATTTTTTGTTGATCTAGCTTCCATGAAACAAGCAGTTGATGGATTAAATAAATTAGAATCAAGCAAAGTACAAATTCTTCTAGCAGGGGGCGAACCAACTATATATCCTCAATTTTTCGAATTCGTGGAGTATTTATTTGAAAAGTTAGGTGATAGACTTTTTTTAAGAGTACAAACAAACCTTGGAAAACCACTTTCTTTTTTCAAAAAATTTGCAGAAAAACTATATCTGTATAATGATAAAATAGAGATTTTGTCATCTTATCATTTTGAATTTGCTGAGCCTGAAAAGTATTTTAAAAAAATTAAGATTTTGGTGGACAATAAGTTTAACGTAAAAATTAATTTACTTGCACATCCTGAGCACATTGAAGAGGTAAAGAAACTAAATGAATATATAAAGACAATCACAAATAAAAATTTGCGACTTAATCTTGTAACAGTTAGACATAATTATGGTCAAATACCAGATAAGAGATATACAGAAGACGATATCAAATGGTTAAAAAGCAACTATAGCAATACCGAAAAGAAGAATATTGAAATTAAATATTGGGATGAAACAAAAGAAATAATTGAATCCACAGCATTTCTTCCAGATGAAATTACAATTAAGCAAATGAATAATTTTAAGGGATTTGAGTGTGCTGCTGGAAAAAATATGATTTCAATAAATGCAGACGGAAGTTTAGATCCTTCTATATGTTTGAGAAAGCTCAAAGGTAATAAACCAAATATTTTTAATAATCCAAATGCTTTTGAAGAAATTTCTGGCCCAGTTGAGTGTCCATTTGATAATTGTGGAATTCCAGCGTGTGTTGTTCTTCCAAAATATTCCAAACAACTTAATACTAAAAATAGTGCTGAGGACATTCCACAGCTAGGTTGTAATATAACAAATTATATGGAGGTTGTGCCTACTTTAGAATTAGCTGAGCAATTGATTGCAGAAAATAAATTAGATGATGCTGAAAGTACTCTTCTGCTCTTAAAACAAAAAGACAGTTCATCATTAGAGGTTACTAACGACCTAGCAGTTATTGAAATAATGAAAGAAAATTTATTAAATGCCTTATTGTATATTGATGAAGTTTTGGAGCAAGATCCTAATAACGAAATTGCCAAAGAGAATTTTGTTTATTTAGAACAAAATTTTGAAAGTGATAAATTGGCTTCAATTGAAAAATATGATATTATAAAATCTAGATTCGTACCGGATGTTCATGAAGAAATTTCAGGTCTAGAAGAAAATCAAGTTGTTAAAGTTGGATCTACAAATTACTTGAACAATAAAGATACAGTGAATATCAATTGGGTAGTTACAAGAAAATGTAATTATACATGCTCATATTGCCGTGTTTATAATAATAATGACAAATTCAAACCTTTAAGCTATTTTAAAAACGCGGTTGGTCAAATTACAAATCTGAAAAAGAATAAATATAAAATTACATTAACTGGTGGAGAACCAACAATTTTCCCGGAGTTTGTGGCATTTCTTAAGTATTTATTTGAAAAACTAGGGAAAAACTTAAAACTCACAATTATTTCTAATTTGGGAAGAACACCGAGATTTTTCAATGAATTAGCCGAGCAACTAAATGGTTATGAAGAGCAAATTTCATTTGTAGCATCATATCATTTTGAATTTGCAGATAAAAATATTTTTCTTGAAAATGTAAGAATATTAACAGAAAATAGATTTTTTGTTAAAGTACAGATCATGGCACATCCTGAAAAAATGGAACTCGTTAAAGAGCTGGAAAAAGAATTAAGTTTAATAAAAAGTGAAAAATTACATTACCAAATTATGGTAATAAGAGAAAATTATGGTTCTGTGCCTGATAAACGATATAAGGATGAAGATGTTGAATGGTTAAAAAAATATTATGATAATCAGGAAGAACAAAAAGATATTTTAATTGTGAGAGAAACAGAAGAGGGTGAAATTGCTGAGAACTATTACTCAGCCCCAGAAATTAATACAACCGGATTAAATAAATTTCATGGTTTAGTCTGTGAAGCTGGCTTAAATAATTTTTCAATAAATGAAAACGGACTTGTTGATAAATCTGTTTGCTTTAGAGGACAAGACGCAAATTCAAAAAATATTTATCGAGATAATAATGCTTTATCCGATATTAATCAGCCTATTATTTGTCCATTTGAAAGATGTGGCTGTACTTCTGACATTCAAATTCCAAAATATTCAATTGAATATTATAAAAACAATATAATCCAAAGCGAGATGCCATTAGAAATATATTTGGCAGAAAAAAAATGGGCAGAAAAACTGAGTATTTATCAACGAGTTTTTGATTATGCAAAGATTTTAAAACCGATTGAGAAACCGGCTATTTCAGTTATTGTAATTTCTTGGAGATTACACCCAGATACAATAAAAAACTTTCAAATACTTGAAAAGCAGAAGAACACAAATTTTGAATTAATCTTTGTTGATAACGGCGGTAAAGTGAGTGAGTTTGATTCACTTAAACCTTATGTGCATACATATATAAAGTTAAATACGAATACAGGGGCATATCTGGCCAGAAACGTTGGAGCTGTATTTGCCCAATCTCCGATATTGCTTTTTCTTGAAGATGATGGAATACCTTCCAATAATCTGGTTGAAAATCATCTGGAAATTTATGACGAATATAACATTATCGGCTGTCGAGGAAAGTATATTCCTAAAACTGATATTGAAGCTAATAGAATACAAAAACATTATGACCTCGGTGAGACACCTATACCTTATTATCTGAACCTCGAAGGAAATTGCTCGATAATTGCACGCGAGTTTTTCCAGGTTGGAGGATGGGATGATAATATAATGTATGGTTACGGTGGTGCGGATTTAACATTTAGACTTCAAAAGAAATATCCTGATAAAAATCCTACTTGGTATTTCCCGTCTATAAGTATTTTTCATGATTATTCAAATAATATTAATGCATTAAATAGAAAGATTGAAAATCAAGAAACATCACGGATCAATTTGGAAGAGAAAAATGCTGGTTTTACAAAATTTTTACTGGATTATCAAAATTATCACCTGGAACAAATCAATAGTATTGAGCTTCAAACTGCAGCACAAGAATTATTAAAAAAGTATAAAAAAAATATCAAAGAATTTTCATTGCTTTTAGAAAAGAGAAACTGGGTTAATAAAAAAGAACTCTATCTCGAATATCTTGACAGGTATGAAGAATTTAAGAAAAATGTTAGTCCCTCTATATCTATTATAGTAATATCCTGGCGTCTTCACCTGGATAACCTTAAGAGTTTTCAAATTCTTAAAAACCAGAGAGATCAAAATTTCGAATTGATATTTGTTAACAACGGAGCGGATGAAAAAGAGTTTGAACCTTTAAAGCCGTATATTGACAAATATATCAGGCTAAATACAAATACCGGAGCATATCTTGCAAGAAATATCGGTTCCCTATTTGCCGAAGCACCGATTCTTCTTTTTCTCGAAGATGACGGTATTCCAGAAAGCAATCTAATTAAAGCACATCTTGACTTATTCGATGAATATGAGATTATTGCATGCAGAGGTGTTTACATTCCCAAAACAAATAATCCCCTTAATAAGAAACAAGGTCATTATTATATAAGTGATAAAGAGTACCCGACATTTGCTCATGTTGAAGGAAACACAACATATCTTGCAGAAACCTTCTTTAAAGCAGGTGGCTGGGATGACGAAATACGTTTTGGCGGTGGTGGACAGGAGTTGTATTTCCGTTTGTTGAATGTTGATCCGGATAAAAGAAAACAAATCTATTCCCCTCGACCAATTATATATCACGATTATGCTAGTGACGATGATCACTTGAAGAACAAATTGGAGAAGCAACGCTTATCTTTTGAAAGATTGAGAACAAAATATCCGGAGTGGGACGATGTAACCCGAAATTTCAAGCTGAATTGTGATAGAGATGATATGCTAATTAGGAAGAAAAAAAGTATTGAACATATATATGAACTAGTTCCACAAAAGATTTCAAAAATACTTTTTGTAAACCATAATTTATATCCATTGGAAATTTCAGGTACACCAATCTCCACACTAAATCATGTCTTGGGTATTAAGAATAAAGGAGTTGAAGTTGCAGTATTAATTCCTTCTTCAGAAATTAAAAATGATTATTCAAAAGAAGTATTGAATGATTACACACTTTATAAGGTTCCTGAATTGGATAAGTTTAATTCTTACTTGGGTGACATTGAGAAAACAGAATTAAATAGATATACATATTCTATAGAAAAAATCATTTATGATTTTAATCCAGAGATTGTTCACATTAATGATTATGTACGTATGCCGGCAAAAATTATATCACTATTTTCAAAAAGCGGCGCACATATAATAAGAAATGTATGTAATCCGGAAGAGTTGTGTCACTTAGATTCTCCGGTATATTTTAATGGAAAAAAGGATGTCTTATGTAGTGGCCCAGAATCAGCAGAAAAATGTTCTGCATGTTACATCAAAAATGTTTCTAATATAAAGATTGAAAATACAGACGATAAAGAAAAAGATGAGTTAACCGGTAAATTTCAAACACACTTTGATGAAATTAAATCACATTACGATAATAATGTAGATGGTGTGATTTTTACGTCAGAACCTTTTGAAAAATATTTTTCTAAATTCATAAACCTTTCGAAAAACTTGGTTAAGATAAATCCACGAGGTTTTAAATTTGATATACCAAGAACAACAGAAATTAAAAAAGTTAATACTGAAACAATTCATGTAGGATTCTTTGGCAGTCTGATTTCAAGAAAAGGTATCGACACTCTTCTAAAATCATTCAAACAAATTATTTCTCATGAAAATTTTGTGTTGGATATTTACAGTTCAGATTATGACATGATGTATCTTGATCAAATAAGAGATCTAGAGAATAATTATCCAGAAAAAATTAAGTTTTATGGAAAATATGAAATCTCAGAACTTAGTAAAATTACTGAAACTATTGACTTTGCCGTGGTTCCATCCGTTTTTGATACATTCAACAGAGTTGTAAGAGAACTGATGTATTTCGGTATTCCTTTAATTGTGACTGATTTTTTTGGTGCATCAATAATTAAGAATAATATTAATGGAATTAAGATTAAGATTGGAGATTATAAAGAACTTGCAGATTCAATTAAAAGATTATTATCGGATCCTTCTCTGATAGTTGAACTTTCAAAAGGTGTAGTTAACACAAAAATAAATTCAATGGAAGATGAAATAAATGGCATATATAATTTCTATAATGAAGTAAAGAGTAGGCAAGGTTCAAAATTTATATTTAAAAGTAGGTTTGAAAAAGTTGTTCAAGCGGAAGAATTTCTTGAACAACAAGATATAAAATCAGCAAAAAATCTACTTCTTGATGTATTGTCAATTGATAAAAATAATCTTGATGCTCATAATGACCTATCTGTGGTATATATAATGGAAGAAGAATATTCGATGGCTTGCGATCATATTGATAACATTCTTAATCAAGATCCTTCTAATGAAATTGCATTGGGAAATTTACAATATATTGAAGAGAGACTTGGTGAAATTCAAAAAAATAATGCATTAAGTGATCCCCAGTGGGAAAATGAACTTTTATTTAAAGCTGAGGCCTTGATAGAAGAAGATCAATATGAAGATGCTCAAGAAATACTTGAAATGATATTACACAAAAAACCAGCAAACATTGATGCATTAAATGATTTAGTTGTTGTGTATATATTAAAACAAGAATTTCAAAATGCACTAAGCACAATTAATAGTCTATTGAAAATTGATCCCAGAAACGAAGTTGCTTTAGAAAATTTAAAATACCTCGATTCAATTATCTCACGTAATTTAAATCAAGTCAATATTTCCGAAAATACACTAAACAAGTTGGAATTAAAATAGCATGAAAAAAAATGTAAAAAAAGATATATCAATAATAATTCCAGTTTATAATCAGGTTAACTTTACTATACAATGTTTAAAATCAATTAAACAAAATACAAATGATGTTACTTATGAAATAATTGTTGTTGATAATGCTTCAACCGATGAAACGCAGAACTATTTTAAAGAGATAAAGAATGATAAAGATATTGTTTATGTGAAGAATAAGCGGAATTTAGGATTTGCTAAAGCATGTAACATCGGAGCCAGTAGAGCAAGAAATGAAAATCTTGTATTTCTTAATAATGACACAGAAGTATTACAAAATTGGATTACAGAACCACTCAAAATTCTTGATCGAAAAGAAGTAGGTATTGTAGGTAACAAATTACTTTATCCTGATAGAACTATTCAGCACGCTGGCATTTCCTTTTTAAGAAAAAGAAACAGCGAATTCGGATTTTGGCCTGAACATATAAATAGAAATTTTGAAGAAAATGACAAACAAGTAAATATTGAATTTGAAGCTCATGCAGTTACCGGGGCATGCCTATTTATAAGAAAAGAATTATTTGAAGAAGTGGGAATGTTATCCACTGCTTACAAAATGTATTTTGAAGATATAGATTTATGTTTTAAAGTTAGAAGTTTAGGAAAGAAAATAGTTTATACACCAAATAGCACAGTTATACATTTTGAAGGAAAATCCGGAGAAAATAGAAAAAATATTGATGCTTTAAATATTAGTGCATCAAAAATATTTTTTAAAAAATGGTTAAAAGATGTTGAAGATTTATTCCCACAAAAGAGAGATGTTGTTTGGTCAGCACCATTTTTTAATCCTAGTGGCTATGCTAGTGAAGCAATATCTTTTGCATTAGGGCTTGAGGAATTTGTACCTCTAAGAATTCTTCATGATAATGCACACTTTTCAGAAGATTTTGTAGAAAATATGCCAGAAGATTGGAGACATAATTTATATAATCTATGCGATCATAAACCATTTCAGAAAAATATTACTTTACCTAATGATACAATTTTAATCTCTCACCAACCAGCTCATAGCTTTATGACTAATAAAATATTTAAGTATCAAATTGGCAGAACGATGTTTGAGACTGATAGTATTCCACAACAATGGGTTGAAAGTTGTAACAAAATGGATGAGATATGGGTCCCAAGTGAATTTAACATAGAAACTTTTTCAAAGGCGGGAGTTAATAAAGATAAATTGTTTGTAATTCCTGAAGCAATTGATACTACTATCTTTGATCCTAAAAAAGTAGAAAAAATTGAATTAGCGAATAATGCAGAATTTAAATTTCTATCAATTTTTGAATGGACTGAGAGAAAAGGTGCTGAGATTTTATTACAAGCATATTTTGAAGAGTTTACAATATCAGATAAAGTTTGCTTGTATTTAAGAACGTATTTATTGTCTAATTATGATTCGGATTCAGGAGATTCAGTTACTGCAAAAATTGATTCTCTAATTGATAAAAAAGGTTATGATAGAAGTCAATTACCAAGGTTCAAAATTTTGTCAGAACAATTGCCTTTTTCTGAAATGTTGTCTTTATATAAAAGTGTTGATGCGTTTGTACTACCATCTCGAGGAGAAGGCTGGGGAAGACCTTATATGGAAGCTATGGCAATGGAATTACCAGTTATAGCTACAAATTGGAGTGGTAATACAGAGTTTATGAATGACAAGAATTCTTACTTGCTTGATATTGAAGGTCTTGAAAAAATTGGAAATATGGAAATACCGTTTTATAATGGGCAAAAATGGGCAAAACCTTCATTAGTACAATTGAAACAATTAATGAGATTTATTCTTGAAAATCAAAATGAAGCGAGAGAGAAAGGAAAATTTGCTAGAAAAGATATTGTAGAAAACTATTCTCTTCGTGAAATTGCTAAAATTGTTATGAATAGAATTTCAAAAGTGGAAAAGATATTAGATGCAAAAAAAATAAATGTGAGCAATGTAAGTAAAAATATTTTTGATGAAACCAAGCAAAATATTATTTGGGAAGGAGATCAATTTGCAAATAATTCACTAGCTCAAGTAAATAGGGAATTGACTAATCAACTTATTTTAAGAAAAAACAATATATCTTTATTGACTGACAAAAATGATGAATGGCAACCAGCAGAAGAGGATCATTTTTTTGTTAATCTCAACATGTATAATATATTAAAAACAGCAGATATTCACATTAGACATAAATTCCCTCCTGATTTCTCTGAACCTTCTAGTGGGAAATGGGTTATGATACAACCTTGGGAATTTGGATCATTGCCAAAAAAATGGGTCCAGGAATTTTCTACAAAAGTTGATGAAATGTGGGTCCCGACAAATTATGTAAAAGAATGCTATGTTGATAGCGGTATCCCAACAGATAGAGTTTATGTTGTACCAAATGGATTTAATCCCAATGATTTTAATAAAAATGCAAATCCGTATCGACTAAAGACAAAGAAGAAATTTAAATTTTTATTTGTTGGTGGAACAATTTATAGAAAAGGAATTGATCTTCTTCTAAAAGCTTATTCAGAATTATTTGCTCAAAGTGATGATGTTTGTCTAGTAATTAAAGATATGGGTGGCAGTTCATTTTATAAAAAACAAAATTTTAGGGAAGATATTTACCAGCTAATGAATAAACATAACTCTCCAGAAATTGAATATATTGATTCTTTTTTAAGTACTGAAGAAATGTCAGGTCTTTATAAAGCATGTGATACATTGGTGCATCCATATAGAGGAGAAGGATTTGGAATGCCTATTATAGAAAGCATGGCTTGTGGTTTGCCAGTAATTGTAACCAATGGTGGGGCATGTTTGGATTTTTGTAACTCTGAAAATAGTTTTTTAGTTGATGCTGAGAAAACTTACTACAAAAATAAACATGTAGGTGGAGAAGAGACAATTGATTATCCATGGCTTTTCGAACCGTCACAAGAAGAATTAAAAAGAACAATGATTCTTGCACTAAATGATTCTGAACTTCTAAAATCAAAAAGTGAAAAAGCATTATTTGATGTTAGTGAACATTTCACATGGGAAAAAATTGCTCAGAACGTGGAACATAGAGTTGATGAATTATCTAAGAAAGAGATATTTAGATTTAATAAAAATAAATTACCCCAAAACTATGATGAATTATTCAATATTGTAAATGGTCTATTTGAACTTACGGAATATGAAATAATTATTTCCAAAGTTGCAGAATTTTTCAGTGCTGATGATAATACAACAACAGATTCAAATAATATAAGGTCAAAAATACTTGTTTTGCTTGGCTTCTCCCATCTAAAATTGAATAATGTTGAAAATGCACACAAATCTTTTGAGGAAGCACTATTATTAGTTCCAACGTCTTCTCAAGCTTGTTTTGGTTTAGGTGAAGTTTTTATTAAAGCAGATATGTTTAAGGAAGCAAAAACCATGTTAGAATGGGCATTTGTTAATGATAATCAAAATAAAAATGCTAAAATAAGGTTGAAAGGTGTCAACCAAAAATTAAACTTACCCGAAGACCATAATTCGCTATTAGAAGAAAAATTGGTTAAGGAATAAAGATGTCTACTGTAACATTAAGTATGATTGTTAAAAATGAAGAAAAATATCTTCATGGATGCCTTGAATCTGTTAAAGAAGTTGTAGATGAAATTGTGATTGTTGATACCGGATCTCACGACAAAACTGTTGAAATTGCCAAAGAATTTGATGCCAAAATATTTCATTTTGATTGGGTAAATGATTTTTCTGCAGCTCGCAATTTTGCTTTATCAAAATCATCCGGTGATTGGATCCTTTATCTTGATGCGGATGAAAGACTTAGTAAAAATTCTAAAAATGAACTAATTAGAAAAATAAAGGATAATAAAAGATTAGGGATAAATTGTATTATTAATAATTTGGACGATTATAAAAATAGTCCAAAATTAATGAAATATATTAGACTGTTTAAGAATAATGATAAAATTGCATTTTCCGGCAAAGCTCATGAACAGATCGAACCTTCATTATTTAGCAATAATTATAAGATAGTTGATTCCACTATTGAAATCATTCACCATGGGTACAATGTTCCTGATGAAGAATTGAAATTCAAGGCAAAGCGAAATCTAGAATTATTATTAATTGAATATAAAATTGACCCAAATTCATATTTGTCTTTCCAAATAGCTAATTCGTATTCGATTCTTGATGATTTGGAAAATAGCGTAAAATTTTTTTCAGAATCATTAATAGATAAAAACCTACGAAGAGAATTTAAATCTGTTTGTTACTTGCAACTTGCCGACTATGAGATGAGGCGCACTAATATTAAAGAAGCAAAGGTATTAGTTGATAAAGGAATGCGGATTGATAATAATCATCCTCTTTTAAATATGATTGCCTCGCAGGTATATGAGAAATTATCTGCAAAGGATTTAGCTTTAAATTATTGTAAAAAGGCTTATGAGTCAAATCAAAGACATCGAACAAAAAAAAATAGTAACAATGTTTTGGATATTATTATAGATAATACAAAGATAATAATGGAAGGTATTTTGTTATCACTGAAATTTAATTCTGGAAATAATAAACAATTCTATATGAGAGTATTAAAATTAGAAAATCTCAACTATTATGAAAATATTCATAATATAATTAGCAATACTCTGAATAATAATTCTAAAGTTGATCGATTGATTTCTTTTGTTGATGAGAAGAACCTAGATCTTGTTCTAAAATTATTAAAATTCAATAGCAATAATGAATTCAAATTGGATTTCTTTTCTAAAACATATGATAAGTATAATAGTCAATCAAATTATCTCACAAATTTTGGAGCTTTCTTACTTGATATTAATCAAATTGAGGAAGCAAGAGTAATACTTGAAGCATCATTACAGACTAATAATTTTGATGATGCGGTAATCTTTTATCTAGCTTCAATCTACACAATCACTAATAATACACAAGAATTGCACAATCTTTTACAATTGGCTGATATAAAAGCAGAGTCAAATCAATTGTTACAATCCAAATTAATTTTGTTAAAAGAAAAGCTGCAACCCATTCTAAGTAGATCTCCATTCAACTAAAAATCAAACTTCAGTTTATTTATTAAGGTCAAGCTAAACTTTTAAATTGGCGTTGCGATAATGTTGGTAAGTTAATTATTAACAACTATCAACCGAGCAAAGAGCCGGTTGAAATTTACAAATAATATGTAGGCAAGGATGCCTGCAATATTTTAACAAAACACGGAGGTTTTAATGTCACAATCATTTAGAATTAACACTAATGTTGGAGCTTTAAGAGCATATAATTCTCTTTCACAGCTTAATTCAAGATCGCAAAAGGCTCAATTAAGATTAGCGTCTCAACAAAGAATTAATAGTGTTGGTGATGATACTTCAGGATTTAACGTTGGTAAATCGTTAGATTCAAAAGTAAAAATAATGGAGTCTGCACAACGTAATGTCGGTTCTGCACAAGATATGCTTGCAACTGCCGAAAGCCAGTTAATAAGTATTAAAGATATGATTACGCAGATTAAAGCAAAAGTTGCTGATTCAGCTAACCCAGTGAATGATAGTGCAGCTATTGCTAAAGATATTGCATCAATCGGCGCAGAAATTGAAAGTGCTTTTGGAAGTACTAAGTTTAACGATACTAGTTTATTGCAATCAGTTAGTGGTGGAGCCGGTGCTGGATTTACATTCCAAACTGGAGCTGCTTCTACTGACAAAATTACCATTTCTTATGGTACTGATGGTGCAAAAGATTTAGTAGGATCAACTGATTCAACTTCAGGAACTGTTACAGGTGTTGGAGCAGAAGTAGCTGCTGCATTAGATTCGCTTCTAGCTGTTGATGATGGAGCAGATGCTACTGCAAATGCAACCGCAATTGCTGCCTTAAGCTTGACTGACTTTGAATCTGCTATTGACGGAGCCCTTGGATCAATTGGTAATTATTCCCAAAGGCTTACTGCTAAGCAAGATTTCTTAACGTCATCAATCTTGAATTCGCAATCTGCTTATTCAAGACTGTTTGATGCAGATATGGCAATGGAACAGTTGAACGCAACAAAAGCACAAATTGGTGGTCAAGCAGCGACATCTATGTTCGCGCAAATGAATTCATCACCACAACAAGTATTACAATTATTTGGTTAATAATTAACAACTTAATATACTCTCCCAGCTTAGGCTGGGAGAGTAATTGATTTAGCAAAGGAAATTTAGGTAAAAAATGAATTACTCTACGGCTACATTAAGGACTACCGAATCATTTAATAATAATAGAGCAAATGCGTATGTAACCAATGAGATTATGGATGCATCGCCCCAAAAATTGATAATGAAAATTTACGATTTTGCAATTTCACAGTGTAAAAATGAAAATTTGGAAAAAACTAATAAAGCTTTAGCAGAATTAATTAATTCCTTAAGATTTGATAGTGAAGAAGTAAGTGAAATATCTATAGGTCTTAAAAAACTCTACGAATTCTGTCAGGACCAAATGAGAAAGAAAAATTATGACGTTGTATTACAAATTTTAACTGAACTCCGCGAAACATGGACTAATTTATTTGCTAGTATGCGAAGCTAAGGATCTCTAAGATGGACGTTTTAAGTACATCAAATATTAATAATTTAATAAATAGCTCCAGACAATCAGAGTACTACAGGAGAGTTTCTCCTATTTTAGAAAAGAAAAGTAGAATCTCTGGTCTCTCTAGTTTATGGAGTAGTTTAAAAACTAATTTAAATTCTTTTAAGACAGTACTCTCGGATCTAAAAGATGTAAATGCCGGTGGGAGTTTTACAGCCAAAGCTACAGAATTAACTTCAGAGGACTATTTCACAGCAACTGCAAATTCATCGGCTTCATTAAGCTCCTACAATTTAAGAGTTAACCAATTGGCTAAGAACGATCTTGTAATGTCCAACACTACAACATCTTCAGATTTAGCCGGATTGAGTGCAGGGACTTTTACATTTCAAGTTGCCAGTGGAGAATTTGATCAAAATATAGATGTAGAAGTAGAAGGTGCTGAAACCAAAGAAGAATTAATGGAACTGATAGCAGACGCTATAAACGAAGCCCTAGGTGATGCTGTTTCTGCTTCGGTCTTTTCTCCTAAATCAGAAGAATCAAAATTGTCAATTGTTTCTAAAGAAACTGGGGAAGCCAATGCAATTACAATAAAAGATGTATCTGGCTCAATGCTTCAATCTATTGGAATGAATTTTACGTCGAGATCATTGCTTGTCGATGACGGTACAGGTGGATATTCTGCATCTTTAAGTGATTTAAATGCAAAACTTTCATTAAACGGTGTTACAGTAGAAAGAAGTTCTAACGTAATTGATGATCTTATTACAGATGTTACCCTTTCTCTTAAAAATGCAATGGAAGTTGGAATTCCAACAGTTAATCTGATTGTTAAAAATAATATGGAAGCAATTAAAGTTGATTTGAAAGATTTCATATCTAAATTCAATGAATCTTATTCATTTATTAAGAATAATTATTATACAGATGAAGATGGTCAAAGAGGAGCATTTGTTGGAAATGCCACTGCATTAGGATTGATGCAATCATTATCTAATACCGCTTATCAAAAAGTAGAAGGAATTGAAGACGGGAATTTAAGTTTTTTGTCAGAGATTGGAATTGAGTTTGATACCACAACCGGACTTAGTATAGCGGATAATGATGTTTTTGAGGAAGCAATGGAATCAAGTCCGGATCAAATTGCTGCAATGTTTAATTCAGAGAACGGTATTGCCAATCAGCTTTATGATTTAGTTGATTCATACATTAGCACAGATGGAGTAATTTCTAATCTTATCGAATCTTACGATAGTAGTATTTCGTATTTAGCCGACAAAGTAAGTTCAAGAGAAGCTTTAGTTGATAAAAATGCAGAAGTATTAAGGCGTAGATATGAACAAATGCAAATACAGTATTCTGAATTATTATCAACTTCAAATTATTTAAGTGCCGTAGGACTATTTGATTACGAATGATTGAGCAAAAAAAAAAATTAACGAACATTAATACCCAATTGAATCAGATCTCTCTTGGGATTGATGCAATAAATGATGATAATTTTGAAGCGAGTTTAAAAAATGTTAATTTATGCATTAAGCAACTCGAGATTAAAAAAGCAAATTTTAAAAAAACATTATCAGAACAAGATTACAGTTATATTTGTGATGTGGTTCACAGGGGTGTTAAACAAATATCAACAAAGCTCGATAGTGTAATAGAAAAGAAAAAGGAAGAGCAAGTAGCAATTAGTTCTGAATTATCTAAAATTGTTAATGAAAAAAAATTAATTAATTACCAGAGGTAAAAGTGAATATTAAAGGAGTGGGAAATAACGTAAATCGCTACACCGAGCTTTATAAAAAGCAGGAGGAAGCAACGAGTCGGCAAACTCAAAAAAAAACTGATAAACTTGATTTATCAGATGCTGCAAAAAAATTAAAAGCAGAAGGGATTGATTCTAAACAATTGACTGAAGTAAAGTTGAAAGTTCAGAGTGGATATTACAATTCTGATGAAGTAATTAACCAAGTAGCTGATGAAATATTAAAAACGTTCTCTGAAGAAAATTAAAAAAAAGACCACCTTGGTGGTCTTTTTTGTTTTAAACCAACCAAAAGTTTACGACCTTCTATTACCTTTTATAACTAAAATAAGTTAAATTTATCCTCAAAGATCAAAATCACTTATATAATGGGTTTATCTTGACTAACAAAGTACACGATAATAGAATGCAAATTCTGGGCAAGCTAGCTGCTAGTCTTACACACGAAATTAAAAATCCTCTTTCAGTATTAAAATTAAATTTAGATTACTTGAAAATGAGTAAAGAAAAATATGATGAGGAAACTAATGAGTGCATTGATGCATCACTTGAAGCTGCAGATATTATTAACCAGTTAATACATAATACTCTTGAGTTTTCTAGGAAAAACAAAGACGATTTTGAACAATGTAATTTGAATAAAATAATATATAAGGCATTGAACATTACAAAAGGTTCTGCCAGTAAAAAGAATGTAATATTTGAGCTAAATTTAAGTGAGACACTTGAAGACATTAAAGTTAATGAAACCAATATTTTACAAGTTTTTGTGAATGTGATTTCCAATGGAATTGAAGCAAGTATTGATGGTTCAAAAATAGTAATTAATTCTTTTCAAAAGAACAATAGCGTGTTTTCTGAAGTAATTGATGAAGGTGTCGGGATTAACGAAGATGATCATGATAAAATATTTGATGAGTTTTATACCAATAAAGAAAATGGAACAGGACTAGGGCTAAGCGTTTGTAAAACAATTCTTGAAGAACATGAAGCTATATTTAGTTTGAGTAATAATAAAACAAAAGGCACACGTTTTATAATAGAGTTTAAAAGACAAAATTTCGGAGAATAATGAAACCAAAAATATTAATTGTAGACGATGATAATTTAGTTGTAATGTCGCTTAAAAAAGTTTTAATAAAATTAGGTTATGATGTTGACATATGCATGGATGGCGGAAAAGTTGTGGAATCTATTACGCTTCATTCACCAGATATCATTTTGTTAGATATTTATCTAACTACCCATAATGGGTTAGAAATTTTGAAAATACTTCAAAATAAATTTTTCCAGTTACCTGTTATTATGATTACAGCATATGCAGATGTTAAAATTGCCGTAGAGGCAATGAAATTAGGAGCTTTTGATTTTCTACTTAAACCAATTGAGATTGATCAGCTATCAATTGTGTTAGATAAATGTGTACGACATTTAAGATTAAAACTAGAAGTCGATGGATTACATGAAATTCTTATCTCTGATAAGCTAAATAGAGAATTTTTTGGTAAGAGCAAACCCATTCAAAGAGTCTTGAACATTGTAGAAAAATTGGCAAAAAGTGATGATACAACTATATTGTTAGAAGGAGAAAGTGGTACCGGTAAAGAAGTTTTTGCAAAATATATACACCAATCAAGCCCTAGAAAAAATAATGTTTTCATTTCAATAAATTGTGGTTCAATACCAAAAGATCTAGCTGAAAGCGAATTATTTGGCCATGAAAAAGGTGCGTTTACCGGAGCTTCACACAAAACTAAGCTTGGGAAATTTGAGCTCGCTAATGGCGGAACAATACTCTTGGATGAAATTGGGGAACTAGGATTAGATATTCAAGTAAAGTTATTGAGAGTCTTGCAGGAACGAAAATTTTATCGTGTTGGAGGGGAAAGGGAAGTTAGTGTAAATGTTCGAGTTTTGGCAGCAACAAATAAAAACCTTGAAGAGGAAGTTAAAAAAGGAACCTTTAGGGAAGATTTATTTTATCGTCTTAATGTTGCTAATATTAACATTCCATCATTAAGAGAAAGAAGGGAAGATATTCCTGTACTTGCTTATACATTTGTAAAAGAATTTGCTCAAAAATTTGATCAAAATATTAAAGGCATTGATGATAATGCAATTACTTTATTGCAGGCATATAGATGGAAAGGAAATGTTAGAGAATTGAGAAATGCAATGGAAAGAGCTGTTCTGATGATGGATGGAGATAGCTTAAAAGAACAGCACTTCAACTTTCTAAAAACTATAGATCAGTCTGATAATTCAAATAATGCAATATTCGAATTAAAAATTCCTCCGGAAGGCGTAAAAATAGAATTAGTACTAAAAGATTTAATTTTGAAGACACTTAATATTACTAAAGGAAATCAGGTGAGAGCTGCTAAAGTATTAGGTCTATCAAGATCAAAATTAAGATACAGAATGGAACAACTCGGTATTGAGGTAACTAAATCAATTCAATAATATAAATTAGTTGGCAAATAAATTATTAAGTAAAAAATATAGTCTCGTATGTCGGTGTAATAATACAGTCATTACATAAATATATCATATCATTTCCAATCATTTGGCTAATATCAGCCTCAAAGAATCTCCAATAATTTTTTAATGAATCAAATTATTATAATATTATAGGCATATTTATTGAGATAGTAATAAATAATCCAAAAGAATATCCGATAGTTGGGTATGAATTGTGATAAACATCAAACCACGAATTACTCGCTTAAAAAAGGTAGATTATGAGTAATAATTATGAAGTCATAAAAAAAATACTAGATACAAACGAAGTTGAAAAAATTAGAACTACGGTTGAAAATTTTCAATTAGTTGAGATGCCAGATAAAGTTGTTGAATATGTGTCAGTAAAATTACTTTCAGATGATAATGGCGTTAAAGACACAATAACAAGAATCCTATCCCATAATAAAAATTCTAACATCCCAAATTTTTTAGTCCCTTATATATCCTCAGAAAATATAGCTGCAAGAAATTTAGCAGGAGAAATACTGCTCAATAGAAAAAATGAATCAGTAGAGGCAATGGTAAATTATTTGCCAGATGCAAATGATGATGATCAAAAATTTATTATTGACATATTAGGATTAATTGGTGATCAAGAACCAGCTGACGAAATTGTGAATGTACTAAGTTACACCAAGGATGACAATGTAATATTGGCATGCGTTGAAGCATTAGGAAATATTAAATCAGAATTAGGAATTGACAACTTAATTGCTATTTATGAACAAAACGAGTTGTTCAGGCCTACAGTAATAGAAGCTCTTGGCAAAATAGGGACAACCGATTGTGTCAATTTTATTAATTCAAATTACTATGGTGTAGATGAATTAACCAAATTTTCACTTATTGAAAGTTTGGGCGATATTGGAAATGAGGAGTCATTCAATATGCTTATAAATGACATCCAATATCTTGAAGGAGCATATAAATGGGTCGCAATAGAAACAATAGGAAAATTAGAGGAAAAATATGGATTAGAGCTTCCATCTGATTTAGCATTGAAGAACTCTCTAATTGAAACTTTGGAGACAGCAGATCAACTTTATAAAAAGTCAGCTATTAGACTAGTAAGTAAGTTTGATGACGAGGAAATAGTAGAAAAAGTTTTAAGTATTTATGGAAACGATGAAGAAATTGATCAAAGATTAAAAGAGTACTTTTCAAATAAACTGACCACATTTTTCAAAAAAACCTCTGTTTATTTAAAAGAACAATCAAAGAACACAAAAGAGATAATTGCTTTAATCAAGGATATGATTCAGATAGATGGCGGTCAAAGTATACAATCTTTAACCGAATTGGAAGTCAGATCATTCGTCGAACAATTTACTAATCAATTATCAAATCCCGATGAGGAAGTTAGAGCTTCATCAATGGAGCTATTGTTTTTTCTAGACCTAGAAACTGCAATAATGTTTAGTGATGCTATGTTGGAAGACTCAGTTTCATGGAATAGAATTAGGTTAATAGATATAATCCAATACGGAGATGACCCTAGAATTATAGAGATATTAAAAGTTTTAGCTAAAGATAGTGATGAAATGGTTAAAGAAAATGCCCAGGCAATATTAATTGAAAGAGGAATTAACAATTTACAATTGAGGGATCAATAAATGCTGAATTCAACTGCTACGTTGAGACCCCCAGGGTTGGGGAAATTAAATTTTAGTTTTGGCTCTACACAGGATAAAAAACTTAGCCCGCAAGCATTTACTGAATGGCGCAAATTTATTTATGATCTTTGCGGTATTTATTTCCAGGATAATAAAAAATACCTTTTGGAAAGCAGGCTACAAAAAAGAATTAAACATTTAAATATTGATACCTTTGAAAAATATCTTCAATATTTAAAAACTAATCCGAAAAGAGAAGAAGAGAAAAAACAACTCTATGAAGCTATAACAATTAATGAGACTTACTTTTTTAGAAACCAGCCTCAATTAGACGCTTTAGTAGCTAGCATTATGCCAGAATTACTAGAAAGTAAACTAGGAGGATTTCAGCGGTTAAGAATATGGAGTGCTGCATCATCTTCTGGCGAAGAAGCTTATTCAATTGCAATGATGCTTAATGAAATGATTCTACCAAAATATCCTAATCTGAAAATAGAAATTATTGGAACTGACATAAATTATGCAGTAGTTGAAACTGCAAAGAAAGGTATATTTAAGGAATATTCAATTAGAAATACTCCACCAATTTATTTAAAAAAATATTTTAATAAAGTCGATAATAGCTATGTAATTGATCCAAAAATAAAAAGTATGGTTAGCTTTAAAATACTAAATCTTTACGATGATAGTGGAATGAGAATGATGGGTAAATCAGATGTAATCTATTGTGCTAATGTTCTCATTTATTTTGATTTGCAATCAAAAATAAAGGTAGTGAATAATTTATATAACGGTCTAAATCAAAATGGATATTTATTTATTGGCTACTCAGAAACTCTTCACGGAATTTCTAAAGCGTTTAAGCTTGTAAGTTTCCCCAAAACAATTGGTTATAAAAAAGGGTAATTAAATGAAAAAAGTAATACTGATTGCCGATGATTCTCCAACTATAAGAAAATTTGTTTCATTTTCTTTAAAGGCTAATGGATTTGAAGTACTTGCGGCATGTGATGGTATGGAAGCAGTTGAATTGTTGCCAACTCAAAGTATAGACTTGATAATCACAGATTTAAATATGCCGAATATGGATGGATTTGAGTTGATCAAAGCTGTAAGAGAAAATGATAATAATAAGGATATCCCAATAATTATTCTTTCGTCGCTAAGTGGAAGTGAAGAGATAGAGAGAGGATTAAATATAGGTGCCAATTCTTATATGGTGAAACCATTCGATCCCAAAAGGATCCAGTACGAAGTGGCAAAATACATTAATTAAATAAAATTTATAGGATAGAAAATGGAGAGGAAATTTTTGGTTGTTGACGATTCCGTCACAATGCGTAGAATAGTTGTTAACACACTAAAAACACTTGGATATAATCAATATGTTGAAGCTGAGCACGGAAAAGAAGCAATAGATAAGTTAAATACGGATTTGGCCATTAATTTTGTAATAACGGATTGGAATATGCCAGTAATGTCTGGTTTGGAATTAACCAAGGCTATTAGAGGCGATGATAGAACAAAGGGATTGCCAATACTAATGGTCACCACTCGTGGTGTTAAGGAAGATATAGTCCAAGCTTTACAAGCAAAAGTATCAAATTATGTAGTTAAACCGTTTACACCACAAATACTAAAAGATAAAATTGATTTAGTATTATCTAATTAAAGGAAATTTTTATGAGCGAATCAGCAAAAAACCTAAATGAGATGGTTGTTAAACTTAAAGAAATTGATAACGTATTTAAGTTTGGTGAAAAGATGATACCGGTAATAGAAGGCTTCGTTTCTTTTATTAGTGATTTTGTTCCATTCGTTGAACAAGTCAGCGGTTCAATTGAAGATAGTCGATCAAAAATTCCTGAAGCTTCTAGCCAAATTGATAAAGTTACAAATGCCACCGAATTAGCCATGACTGAAGTGTTAGATAAAATTGACGAGATCAATGAGCAATTACTAAGTATTAATGAGTGCATGGATGAAATGATAGAAAAAAGAGAATCTGCGGCAGAATTGATAAGCAAATTAAAAGTACATCTAGTTGGGAAAGTAGAAGCCGAGGAGCTATTAAATAAATTGACTGATAGTATTGATGTTGGTCTTACTTTAGAAATGGTAAAAAACAAAATTGGCGAAATAACAGCCAGTGCAGATCAAATTACTATGTCTCTTCAAGTTCAGGATATAACTTCTCAACAATTAGCAGCTGTAAATCATTTAATAATTTCCGTTCAACATAAGTTAGGTGGATTGTTAAATGCGGTTGAGTCTACTGGTTTCGATAGAAGTGATGATTTGAAAATGGATAAACTTCCAGATGTACATTTTGATGCGAAAGCAGATTACAATCCTTCAGCTAATCAACAAGTTGACGTTGATTCGATTATAAATAGCGAAAAAGCATCGCAAGAAGAAATAGACAAATTATTTTCATAAAAAGAATAAAGAACAATGGCTGATTATTCACTACTTAACGATCCCGAAATGGCAGAAATTTTTGAGAGTTTTGTTGTTGAAACAAGAGAAACTCTTGAGAAATTAGATCTTGATCTTGTAAAGTTAGAAAGCTCTCCTGATGATGCAGATCTACTAAATGAAATATTCAGATCCTTCCATACTGTTAAAGGAACTTCTGGCTTTTTGGGTTTGGTAAAAATGCAAGCACTTACGCATAGACTTGAAGATATACTAAACAAGCTCCGAAAAGGTGAGGCAATTTTAACTACACCGATAATGGATGGAATACTTAGTGGTTATGATTCGCTTGGTGAACTTCTTGAGGTAGTTGAAACTAAGAAAACTGAGGAATATGAAACCGAAAGTGCAATCAATAGTCTTCAAAATATTCTGGATAATATTGGATCTGGTGGTAGTCCAGCCGCTCAAGAGAAAGTAACAAAAGTAGAAGAGATTAAAGAAGAAAATGTTGAAAAACAAGTTTTAGAAACAGAAGAAGTTACTGATTCTCAAGTTTCATATATAGATTTGGATGAAGAAGAATTACAGAAGGCATTTATTGAGGGAAATAAAAAGATTCTATCAGAAAATAGTGATAACTTAGTAATCACAACTGATCAAATTGCAGTTTCTGAAGAAACTCCACAAGTTGAAAGTACATCCCAAAGTGCTGGACGAAACTTAGGAAAAACCAAAACTTTAAGTGATGAAAGTGAAGGGGCAATAAATAAGACTCAAAATCCAACAGATATAAAAATCCCCGATAAGCTGAAACAAACAAAAACGGCAGTTGAACAAACCATTAGAGTTGATGTTGAGCGACTTGACGAATTATTAAACCTTGTATCTGAATTAGTATTGGGCAGAAATAGACTGGCACAACTTAACACTGATGTAGCTGCAGAGTATGAGGGAACAGAAATAGCCAGAAGTTTGGGTGATACTGCAAGACAAATTGATTTACTTACGACTGAACTGCAGTTAGCTGTAATGAAAACACGAATGATAAAAATTGGTAAAGTATTTAATAAATTTCCAAGATTGGTAAGAGACTTAAGTAAAGAGACTGGCAAAGAAATAAGCCTGGTTATTAAAGGTGAAAAGACAGAATTGGATAAAACGTTAATTGAGGAAATCAATGATCCATTAGTTCATTTAATTAGAAATTCTGTAGATCATGGAGTTGAATCACCAGAAGAGCGGAAGAAAGCCGGGAAAAGTGTAAAAGGTACAATTACTCTTTCTGCCGAACATGAAGGGAACCACATTATCATATCTATTATCGATGACGGTAAGGGAATTGACCCTGAAGTTATTGTAAATAAAGCTATATCAAAAGGTATTATTGCAAAAGAGAAGGCAGAAGAATTATCAAAACATGAAATATTCAATCTAATTTTTGCTCCTGGTTTTTCAACGGCTGAAAAAGTAACTAATGTATCCGGAAGAGGAGTAGGTATGGATGTCGTAAAGACAAACGTATCTCGCTTGCGTGGCATAATTGACATAGATTCAGAAGTTGGCAAAGGCACTAGAATTGATATTAAGTTGCCGCTAACATTAGCAATAATTCAAGGGTTACTGGTAAAAGTAATTGGTGAAACAATAATCCTTCCACTAAGTTCAGTTGTGGAAGTTGTTAAAGTTCCGAAAGAGGAAATTTACCTGGTTAATAAAACTGAATGCATCAAACTACGAGAAAGAGTATTACCTTTAATCAACATAGATAATCTACTATATCATTCAGATAAATTTCTTAAAGAAAAGGAAAACCAGTTTGTAGTTGTAATTGGATTAGCCGAAAAAAGATATGGTATAAAAGTTGATGATTTAATTGGGCAAAAAGAGGTAGTTATTAAATCCCTTGGTAAATTCTTAGGAAACATTGAAGGAATTGCTGGTTCAACAATAATGGGAGATGGTACTGTTGTCATGATAGCTGATATTGCTGAAATTATTAATAAACTTGTTGGATAGAATGCAAAACCAAATTAAAGTCTTAGTTGTAGATGACTCAGCTTTTATGAGAAAATCACTTAGCTTACTTCTGGAATCAGATCCAAAAATAAAAGTGATTGACACGGCAGTTGATGGATTGGTCGCAATTGAAAAAGTAAAAAGATTAAAGCCGGATATTGTAACTCTTGATGTTGAAATGCCTAAAATGGATGGAATCACTGCTTTGGGAAGGATAATGAAGGAATGTCCCACACCTGTGATTATGGTAAGTTCATTGACCATTGAGGGAGCGGATATCACCTTAAAGGCTTTAGACTTAGGTGCTGTTGATTTTATTCCCAAAGAAATGTCTTTTATTAGTGTTGCAATTACTGGAATTAAAGAAGAGTTAGTCAGCAAAGTAAAAGCTATCCATAAAAGTAAATCTGTTGTTTCTAGAGTAAATAAATTAAATTATCAAAATATTTCAAAATCAAATAGATTCGTACGTACAACTAATAAATTACCAGCGTTAAATTACAAAGCATTGGGTCTTGGAATTTCTACTGGCGGACCAATATCTTTACAAAAGGTTATCCCTCTTTTATCAGAAAAAATACGAGTTCCAATTTTTATAGTTCAACATATGCCTCCCAAATTTACTGCATCCTTAGCAGAGAGACTAAATAGTATGAGTCCGCTCAAGGTAAAGGAAGCCGAGAACGGAGAAGTTGTAAGAAATGGAGTAGTATACATCGCTCCCGGAGGCTTTCATATGACTTTGAAGAAAGATAAACTAAACAATGTTGTGGTTAAGATTTCTGAACTCCCTGATAATGTACTACATAGACCTTCCGTTGATGTGATGTTAGAATCAGTTCAACAAATCTATGGCAAGTATATGTTGGGTGTTATTATGACCGGAATGGGTAAGGATGGACTCGCAAGCATAAGAAAACTTAAAGCAGCTGGTGGTCATTGTATTGCACAGAATGAAGAATCTTGCGTAGTATACGGAATGCCAAGAGCGATTGTAGATAATGGATTAGCAGATATAGTAGCCTCACTAGAGGAAATTCCTAAATTAATAAACGAGGCCATATAATTATGCAAAATTTTAACGAAGAAATTTACAAAGAAATATCATATAATAATTCAGCGATAAATGGTAATGTAATTCACGCAGACGATATTAAAGTAATTGGTACCAGTAAAATTACTATTGAAGAAGAGAGCCATGAAGGAGTTAGAATAGTTTTAAACAAAGACTCTGAAGACAATATCAAAGAAATAAAATTTGTCTGTTCTTGTGGTGAAACAAAATCTGTATTATTAGATTATAATGAAGAATAATTCGCAAGTGACTAACTTTAGCCATTTTTCTCAATAAACACCTCAAAAAAATCATATAATTAAACATTTTCTTGGCATTTCTTTTGACATATTCATCTAAAAAAAGATGGATAAAAAATGTCAATTCCCTCAAATAAAGCTTTAGAAAGACTATTAGACTATTCTGCTCTTAAGCAAAAAGTTATTGGACAAAATATAGCTAATGCTGATACCAAGAATTATAAGCGAAAAGATGTTGAATTTAAGGAGCTGCTTGAAAAAGGTATGCAGAACATGTCAACTACCACAAACAATCAATCAGAATTCAGCGTGAAAGTTGATGAAGAAACTGCAATTATTTCTCAAGGAAATAATGTGGATGTAAGTAGAGAAATGGCAGATATGGCTCAGAATTCAATTATGTTCAAATTCGCTTCGCAAAAGTTGCATGGCTATTATCAATCATTACAAAGTGTAATTAGGGGAGGTAAATAATGACTATTAACCCAAATTTCTCTGCTTTTAGAATTAGCAGCAAAGGTATGAGCATTCAAAAAAAACAAATGGATCTTATTACTGAAAATATTGCAAATTCAAACACTACTAAAACTGAAGATGGGTCAGCCTATAAAAGAAAATATATAAGTGTGGAATTTGAAAAAGATAATTTCCAAGGTGACAATAATTTTAATAACGTGACGGCTGGCTTTAAGTCAAGTAGAGCAAATCATATGAGCCCTTTACAAGCAAACAACGGTTCTCAAAATGACAATGTAAATTTTAAGGCAAAGGAAAACATAGATAACAGCGAAGGTGAATTGGTTTATATGCCTGATCATCCCGATGCAAATGATGATGGGTATGTTGCAATGCCAAATGTTAGTGTTATTACTGAAATGGTAGACATGATTTCAGCTTCACGAAGTTTTGAAGCTAATTTGACAGCCTTTAATGCAGCAAAACAAATAGCAAAAGATTCATTGGGGATATAAATGAAAATTTCTACAAACTCGATTGGTAATTATAAACCAATTATTGCTCAGAAGAATAATAATGTACAACAGGTTGAACCAAAGAAAGCAGAAGAAACAATAAAAATCTCAAATGAAGAGAAGAATTTTTTTACAAAACTATATCCAGAAGAAAAAGATCAAATCGCCAATTATCATTTCTATAATAAAGAAGGTGATAAAAACGGCGTTTCACTAGGTTCATTATTTGATAGAAGAGGATAGAATGAAAACAGCAGGACTAAGTAATTTTATACCAAAATTCCCAACTCAAAAAGAAAATACTAAAGAGGTTAAAAATTCTGAATTCAATAATATTCTGGGTGATTTTGTGAAAGGTGTAAATACAAATCAGATGGACTCAAAACAGATGATTTCTGATTTTGTTGAAGGAAAAGATGTAGAGCTTCATGAAGTCATGATTGCAGGACAAAAAGCACAAACCAGTTTAGAATTATTAATGCAAATAAGAAATAAAACAGTTGATATGTATAAAGAATTAACAAGGATGTCATAATTGTGGACAAAGCAAAGGATACTTATTCAGCCATACTGAGCATATTCAATAAGTTGTCAGTTCAACAGCGTTTAATGTTAGGCGCTATTTCAGCTGTAGCAATAGTGATATTATTGTTTATCCTATTTGCATTTAACGAACCTGCATATACAACTTTGTATAGTAATTTAGCCTCAGATGAAGCTTCGGAAGTTGTTACTTATTTAAATAACCAAAAAATTGGATATAAACTAGATAATGGTGGCAACACAATTAGTGTATCAAAAGTCGATGTATATGAGGTTAGATTAGCCCTTGCTGGAAAGGGAATCCCTTCAACTGGAATGATTGGATATGAAATCTTCGATAAGAATACTATCGGTATGTCAGAATTTATGCAAAAGATAAATTTTAAACGTGCTTTAGAAGGTGAAATTGCTAGAACCATTATTCAACAAGATGGGATAGAAAATGCACGAGTTCATATTGTTACACCAGAAAAAGCAGTTTTTAAGAATGAGCAAAGAGAAGCTACTGCTTCAATTGTTCTCAAATTAAGATCGGGGCTCCTACTGTCACAAAATAGCATAATGGCAATTACAAATTTAGTCGGATCGAGTGTTGAAGGATTAGACCCTTCGAATGTAACTCTCATTGATAATAAAGGTCGTTTACTCTCAAAAAGAGAAGAAGAAAGTGAGCTAGCTATAAATAGTGGCAAGCAATATGAAATCAAGAGTGGAATAGAAAATTATTTAGCTAATAAAGCCCAGACAATTTTAGATAAAATTGTTGGATATGATAATTCTGATGTTAAAGTAAATGTCGACATAGATTTCAAACAAATTGAAAAAACTTTGGAAACGATTGATCCGGAATCGCAAGTTGCCATTAGTGAACAGTCCTCAAAAAATACTAGCAACGGAATATCTGCAAGTGATTCAAATGCAGTTTTCTCAGAATCAACTACAACCAATTATGAACTTAGTAAGTCCATTGAACACATGATTGAAGGAAGCGGCAATATTCGTCGAATAACAGTTGCTGCAGTTATTAACGGTGTAACAAAAGAAGTTAACAATGGAACAACAACTGAAATGGTAAATGAACCAAGAACCGAGGAGCAATTACAACAATTGGAATTATTATTGCGACAATCAGTTGGTATTGATGATACTAGAAATGATGTAATATCAATCGTAAGTATTCCATTCGAGACTAATAATTATGATGAGCAATTTACTGGTGGGCCAACTTATGATAACATTGGTCAATATATGAATTATTTATTAATTCTATTTGGAGTATTAGGAGCCATATTTGTTCTAAAGGGACTTCTTAAGAAATTAAAAGATGAAAAAATTATGATAGGTACTGTTGGAGCTGGCGCTGGTGGGTATTCAGACCAATCGTTTGATTCTATCTCAAATGTCCCCGTTTGGGAACCAGGAAGTAGTTTAATGAAAAGTAAAAGGAGTAAAAAAAAGCCAGCCTTTGAATTGGGTGATATTGAAGATGAAATAACTGATGAAGCAGTTATGAAAAGAATGAAACAAGAAAAAATAACTAATTATGTGGGAAAAAATCCTTCAGAAGCTGCTAAACTAATAAATTCATGGTTAAAGGAAGATGAGTACAACTGATAAAACAAAATCGCAACAAATATCCAAAAATGATCTGAATGGAATTCAGAAAGCAGCATTACTTTTGATCGCGCTAAATGTTGAAACCGCATCACAAGTGTTCAAATATTTGGAACCTGGTGATGTTGAAGCAATTTCTGCGGAAATATCTAAAGTAAAAAATATTCCTTCTCACGTTGTTGAACAGGTTATTGATGACTATCATGATCTCGTTACAGCGAGAGAATATGTACTAGAGGGTGGCCTTGAATTCGCTCAGCAAGTTTTGGAGAAATCATTTGGTCTCTCAAAAGCAATGGAAGTTATTGATAAAGTAAAAAACCTAACAACTCTTCATGGTTTTGACGTTCTCAAAAAGGCTGATTCAACTCAGCTTGTAAATTTTCTAAATAAAGAGCATCCACAAACAATTGCGTTAATACTTTCACATCTAAACCCCGACCAGACTGCGGAAGCACTTGTAGAATTACCTGAGGATCTTAGATCAGAAGTTGTATTTAGAATTGCAACGCTAGGAAAAATATCACCACAAACATTAACTCAAATTGAAAAGGTAGTTGATGAACTAGCTGGATTCTCTATTAATCAGACTATGGGACAACTAGGTGGTACTAAAAGTGTGGCAAATATTCTTAATAGAATAAACGTTACAATGAATAAGGAAATTATTGCTGGTATTGAAGAAAAAGATGAAGATGTTGGATTTGAAATTAAAAGGCTAATGTTCTTATTTGATGATATTATTCACCTACAAGATAGAGATGTTCAAAGAATTCTTAAAGAGGTAGATAGAAAAGATCTTGGTTTGTCACTAAAAGTTGCAGATGATAGAGTTCAAGAAAAAGTCTTTGGCAACATGTCTGAAAGAGCTGCTGACCTGCTTAAAGAAGAACTACAATTTATGGGCCCTGTTAAACTAAAAGAAGTTGAAGCTGCTCAAGGTAGAATTGTAGACCAAATAAAACGATTAGAAGAATCTGAAGAGGTTACTATTAGCTTTAGAGGCGGCGGATCCGAGGAAGTTTATGTCTGATATTATCACATTAAATATGAAGTCTAAAAATGTAAAAGCTGTAATTTCAGATCATTTCGGAAATTCAAGTGCTTTTACGGAATTGCCTGAAGTTTTAGAAAGAGAAAAGCAAGAACATGTTCATAAAATTGAATTAGAGAATGAATTCAAAAAAGGATATGATATTGGCAGTGCAGAAACAGCAAATGAATTGGAGCAAAAGCATTCAGATGAATTATTAAATCAGTCAAGAGATTTTTATAACATAATCTCAACTTTCGAAAAAAAAATCAAAACTTACGAAAATGATTATCACAGTTTAGTAATTAAAGTCTCAGAAAAGATTGCAGAAAAAGTTCTACAAAAAGAAATGGAGATGGATTCAACAATTGAAAAGCTCCTTGAGCAGAATTTAAGAAAAATTATTGGCGCTAACGAAATATTAATAAAATTAAATCCCCATGATAATAAGTTGATACAAAAAAGCAGTAAAGAATATTTAGCCTCTTCTGGGATCACAAAAATTAGATTTGAAAGCAATGACAATATTCATCGTGGCGGTTGTTTGATAGAATCAGAAGTTGGAAATTTAGACGCAAGAATTGAAACACAGATAAATGAAATAATTAGAGCTTTAGAAAACCACTTTACTGGTGTGGAAGTAGAATGACAGAATTTGCTGAAGAAATATTAGAGAAATATTCACAAGTTATTGACTTTGTCGATCCTATAAAGTTGAATGGTAAGATTACAGACGTAATAGGTTTTGTGATTGTATCAGTTGGCCCAAATGTATCCCTCGGAGAAATATGTACGGTAATTGATAGATCGGGTATAGAAATATGCGAATCAGAAGTGGTGGGATTTAAAGATGGGAAAGTTCTCTCAATAGCATTGGGAGAAATACATAACATTTCACCTTCTTGCCAAATAGTATCTACCGGTAAAAGTTTTTCTGTTGGAGTTGGAGATAAACTATTAGGAAGAGTTATTGATGGATTTGGAAATCCAATTGATGGTAAGGGTGAAATAGAATTTTCCTCAATAAGGAATTCTTACAGGGAACCACCAAATCCACTGAGTAGGAAAAGAATAGAAATGCCTCTGCAGACCGGTGTAAGAGCTATAGATGGATTATTAACCGTTGGAAAGGGACAAAGAATAGGAATCTTTTCCGGTAGTGGCGTTGGGAAAAGTGTAATGCTAGGAATGATTGCCAAAAACACAAATGCTGATGTAAGCATAATTGTGCTTGTAGGAGAGAGGGGAAGAGAAGTAAAGGAATTTATTGAAAAGGATCTTGGTGAAGAGGGATTAAAAAAATCGGTGATTATAGTAGCAACATCCGACAAACCTTCACTTGCAAGGATTAAAGCCGCATACATTGGGACTACTATTGCAGAATATTTTAGGGATTTGGGGAAAGATGTTGTCTTGATGATGGATTCTGTTACAAGGTTTGCTCATGCACAGCGAGAGGTTGGTATTACAATTGGGGAGCCACCAACAACTAAAGGTTATACTCCATCAGTATTTGCGGTGCTTCCAAAGTTACTTGAAAGAGCTGGTACATCATCAAAGGGAACTATTACTGGATTTTATACTGTCCTAGTGGATGGTGATGATATGAACGATCCAATTGCTGATAGTGTAAGATCAATATTAGACGGTCATATTGTGCTGAGTAGAAAAATTGCAAACAAAGGACAATTTCCAGCAATTGACCCACTTCAAAGTGTAAGTAGAGTTATGCCGGATATAGTTCCACCTGATCACCGAAGCAGAGCAATGGAATTTAATGAAGTATTGTCCTCTTACAATGAAGCTGAAGATCTCATTAATATAGGGGCTTATGTTAAAGGAAGTAATCCTCAAATTGACCATGCCTTAAATAAGATTCAATATTTAAGAAGTTTCTTAAAGCAAGACATGATGGAAAAAGCTGAATATAGGGATACAATTAATAAACTAGAAAAATTAATTGAAAAACCGCTAGGATAATAATTGGGAAAATTCAAATATAAATTCAAAGCAATAAAAGAAATTAAAGAAAGACTTGAAAAGAAAGCTCAAAAGGAATTGGCTGTTGTTGATATGGACATTGCGAATAAAAATAATGAAATTCTTGAATTAGCAAAGCAACTAAAGGAACACAAAAGAAAGAAGCTTGAAGAAAAAAATAAAAAGATTATTGAACTTCATTTTTATGAAAAGTATGAAAGTTACTTAAATGAGCAAATTGGACTAATACGAAATTACATTTCTCAAAAAAAGATTGAGAGGAATGAAAAGTTGGCAGAGTTGGTAAAAAAATCTAAGGAAACTAAAACATTCGAAAAATTAGAGGAAAGCCACTTGACAGAGTTTGTAAAAGTCCAAGACAAATTAGAACAAAAAGAGATGGATGAATTTGCAGTAAACGAATTTCTTAAGGAATAAAAAATTGAAAAACACGATTGTATATGCAGTAATATTTATTTTGGCTTTTGCGGGCACAACTATTGGAGTCTATACCTTTAATAACAAATATGCAAATATATTTCATTTTGATTTTAGAGATGCAGCAGAAGTTGCGTTAGCTGATAGTCTAACTGCGATAGTATCAGACAGCCTTGCAGTTAGCGATAGCACTTTGGTAACTGATCTTCAGCCAGAAGAAAATGAAAAAAAACTTGAAGAGGATTATGCCGAAACAAAGGTTGAACTGGATAAAACATCAAATCAATTAAGTAAAAAAGAAAAAGAATTAGAACATCTTAAAACCCAATTAGAAGAGAAGAAAACTGCTGAACATGAAGAGTGGTTGAAATCAACTATCAAATTGTATGAAGCTATGCAAACAAATAAGGCTGGGGAGTTATTGAGTGCTCTTCCGGAAAAGGAAGCACGCGAGTTAATATATGCAATGAAAAATAAGAAGGCAGCAGCTATTCTTTCCAGTTTGGATATTGAAACCGTTAAAAGATTAACAAGGGCAAAAAAATGATATTTAATCCATTATTTCTTAGTGAGAGTAGCAGCGGCCAAATGTTGGTCCCAAAATCAAGCAAACTGTCTAACAATAAATATCTGTTTTCTGATATTGTAAAAGTTGTTATGAATCCATTGGAAGAGCAAGAAAAAATACTCGGTGAAATTGATAGTGTTATTGGGAATAATTCTGGTTTAACATTAGATAAAAATGAATCCCCGGTAAAGTTAAAACTAAAATTCCTATCTGATATTGACAATGAACAAGCAAAGTTAGGACTCGCTGAAATACTACCAGATGAAATTGCACAATTACTAATAAATGACAAAACAAATTTAAGTGATGATAAGGCTGTATCATATATTAGCAAGGAGTTATTGAAAGGTGAACTTCAAAGTTTTGTTAATGACCTTGTTGGAAATGAATTAATTGAGAAAAACATCAGTAATGAATCTGGTTTATTATTGAGTCTGGAAGATAAAAAATCGGCTGTAAATATAGAGTTAGCCAAAGATTCGAGCAGTAAATCTAAAGGCGATAAAATTGTAGTTCAAACCTTGGTTGTTCCTGAAAAAGCTAAATTGTTATCACTTGTCAAGGGAAGTAAAAACAATCCATTATTTAACTTTAATAATTCTTCTATCAATGAATCCGGTAGTATCAGTAAAACCGGTGTAGTAAATAATTCAAATACAGAAATTATAAGACCAACACTAAGTGTTTATTCTTTTAATTATGGCAAAAATAATTTTGAGTCTCTAACAAAAAATATAAAAAGTAATTCGGGCCATAAGCACAATATTAGTTTAATTAGCAATAATAGCATAGGTGAACTAAATCAGGGAACCAAGAAAGTTCCCTTAGAAAAAATTAGTTTTGTTCCAAGTGAGTTAAAAAAACAACAATTAGATGGTAAGCAAACAACAATTGGGAAAAATTTAGAATTAACGTCAAAAGGAAGCGAATTAAAATTAATTGACAAAAATCTTTCTAAAGCAGATAAGAATTATAGTGTTAATAAAATTACAATAGTTAAGAAAAATGCCGACACACCAATAACTGAAAATTTAAATAACAAATCTAAGGGTCCAACCAAGGAAATAGAATCAGCCTTAAAACGAATTGATTTTAGCAAGGGAGATAACACTGGTAATAAACTCCTTCAGCAATTAGGTAAAAATAATGATCTCAGTAATGTTAAATACATAAAAACTAACTCAAAAGTTCCAAAAACAACTGGTGTGAAACAGAACCCAGATCTCAAAGTTTTAAATAGTGAAAAGCCTACAAATGTAGATCACTTGAAGGCAGCCAATAAAGTAGTTGATCTTAATACAACTCAGAGTTCAGCTAAGAATATATCACAAGACCTTAGAACACTCAGTACAAAACTGAAAAATGGCCAGCCTATTATAGTAAGTAGTGAGCAAAATAGTATAAAATCAGCTAAAAATGATAACTCAATTATTTCAAAGAATTTGAGTGAAGCAAAAGGTAAAGTTGAAATATTGAAGAACATGAATACTACGATAGGAAATAAAGAAAGTTCTCAAGCAAAAGAAGTAATGTCGACTAAAGGAACAATAAACAAGATCGCGGATGTAAACGTCGAGAGTAATAAAACTATAAAAATAAATTCAGAGATAAGTAATGCAAAAAATGAAAACCTGGGAAAATCCCCGGGTATGCTAACTGATAAAAATGGTAAAGAATTATTAAATGCTAAAGATAAACTAAATAATAACACAGATGTTAAAGTTGAAAGTAATAAAAGTATAAAACCAAACAATGTAAAAGCAAACTCAGAGATTAGTACTACAAAAATTGAAAATCTTGAAAAACCTGAAGGCACGCTTAAAAATGAAAATAGTAAAGAATTATCAAATGCTAGAAATATACTCAATAACAACACAGATGTTAAAGTTAAAAGTAATATAAATGTAAAATCTAACACAGTAAAAGTAAATTCAGAGATCAGTACTGATAAAATTCAAAATCCAGACAAAACAGTTGGTACATCTGATTTGCAAAATGTAAAAGACCATACCAAGACAGCTCCAGTGCCAAGCAATTCAAAATCTGATGAAGTTATCGCAAATAATAATAAAGAAATAAAAGAACCGAAGATAAATTCCAACTCGGCTGACAAAAATGGATCAGAATTGAAGAATGGAGAAGAAATAAAATATTCTGAATCAAAAAATGAAAGAGTGGAATCTAAAAAAACACCGGAAACATCCAAACAAGATAGTATCAAAGGTAATGCGATTAAACCAACTAGTCAAAATGATACTGCAGAATCAAAAGGGATAAATCAGACTATTGTTAATCCAAATGTCACAGACATAAAAAGTACTAATGAAAACAAAAAAGTTTCAGTAAAAGTTAAAAGTGGTATTAAATCGATTTCAGATAAAAACGAAACAAATAAGGCTGTCTTATCAGAGAACACGGTTAAGGATAACTCAAGCAATAGCAGTAGTAAAAACTTTGATAACAACAACTCCAACTCATTTAAAGGAGCATCTTTCCCCAACAATGCTTTTAACTTAAAGCCCAATTCAGAAAATGCATTTAATCAAATACTAAACAAAGAAGAAATTTCTACACTTAGTGCTTCAGCAGACAAATCAATTGAAGTAGAAGCACAGTCAAATCATAAAATGGTAAAATCAGCTGAAGTAATAAAAGAAATCTCCAGATTTATTTCCAAACAAGAGAAAGGCAGCTTATCCTTTGATATTAAACCTGAACAACTAGGTAAAATGAAAATAACACTGGATACAACAGAGCATGTTATTAAGGCTAGAATTGAAGTTGAAAATGAACAAGCAAAACAGTTGATAGAAAGAAATATAAATAAACTTCATGAAGAACTTAGTGAAAATGGAATACAGTTAAATTCTTTAAATATCTCATTGGGTTATTCTAAGCAACAGAAAGAAGAAAAAGAAGTAGATAATAAAAATCAAAAACATGCGGAAAATCTTGGTCAAATGGGAGAGGCCGAAGAAGAAACTCAGAAAAAAGCATTAGGCTATAATACTTATGAATATATAGCATAGGAGTAATAAGATGGTTGATGGTATAGGTACAATAACAAATAATAGTGTTGAATATGCAACACAAAGTAATAGCGAGATGGATAAAGATGCTTTTCTTAAGCTTATGATTGCACAATTGCAGAATCAAGATCCGCTAGAACCTTTGGATGGAACCGATTATTCAGCACAACTGGCTCAATTCAGTTCATTAGAACAATTGCAGAATATTAATGATAATCTCAATATGAGTCTTGATGCTAACTATCTGTTATCACAGTCTGTTAACAATACAATGACAGCAAGCTTAATAGGACAAGACGTTAAAATTGCCGGTGATACAGTTACTTATGAAGGTCAGGACACAACTTCTATTGGTTATGATTTGATAGCTCCTGCACATGAAATTGAGATTAACATTTATGATTCTAATGGTGGTTTAGTCAAAACATTTGATGATCTTGATACAAATGCCGGACAGTATAAACTTTCTTGGGATTTTACCGATAATAATGGCAATGGAGTTGCTGTTGGTGATTATAGAGTTGAAGTAGAAGCAACAACTCTTAGTCTCGATGAAATGGAAGTTGCTCAGTATTTCATTGGAACAATTGGTGCTGTAAGATTTTCAGCTGAAGGAACAACAATTGTTGTAAACGGACTTGAATACGATATATCAGAAGTATTTGAGGTAATAGGCTCTGATGATAATTCCCAAGCTGAGGAAACTGCATCTGAAGAAGATGACCCAGCTAAACCAGGAGATGACGAAACCACTGGATAACAAAGAAAGGTAATAAAATGTCACAAGTAATTAACGGAATTAACGTTCCTTTTGTCCCGGTAGTAAAACCGCAGCACCCTGTAGATAAAGTTGTTGAAGGCAAAAGTAGTTTTGATTCAATTTTTAGAAAGGAATTTGATAGTCTCAAATTCTCAAATCATGCAACAAAAAGAATTGAGTCTAGAGAACTACAATTGTCCAGCACAGATATGGGAAAACTTCAAGATGCTGTTACAAGAGCGGAAGCGAAGGGTGCAAAAGATTCTTTGGTGATGATGGATAGCCGTGCTTTTATAGTCAATATTCCAAATAGAACTGTAATAACAGCTTTGGATGTTGATAAAAGCTCAGAAAACATATTCACCAATATTGATAGCGTTGTATTTGCAACGTAAAATTTAATTAACTAATAGTATGGGCGGGACCTTCAAAGGACGCCCGGATTCAACCGACTGACTGACGTTGAATCTATTTAACCAAACCTTAGGAGGGTATTATGTCTCTTATTAATTCTCTATTCGCCGGTGTATCCGGTATTAAAAATCACCAATCAATGTTAGATGTTATAGGTAACAATATTGCCAATGTAAACACTATTGGCTATAAAGGAAGTAGAGTTACATTCAGTGATACATTTAACCAATTCGTACGTTACGGAACAAACCCAACTGACTCAGCTGGTGGTACAAATACATTTCAAGTTGGTCTAGGAATGAAATTAAACTCGGTTGATAGAAACTGGAACCAAGGAACATTTGAAAGAACAGGTATTACTACGGATTTAGCTTTGCAGGGCGATGGATTATTCTCACTTAAGAAAAATGGTGAAACATTTTATTCTAGAGCTGGTGCATTTGTATTTGATGCAAATGGTCAATTAGTTAATCCGCAAAATGGTGCTATTGTTCAAGGTAAAGTAGCTACAGATGATGGAACAATTCCACCTGGAAATAATTTAGAAAATATTAATGTTGATTCTAACTTAAGATTACCTGCCGTTTCTACTACAGATGTTTCTTGGGGTGGTGTTTTGGATAGTACTTCAGAAAAAACACGTTCTGAAAACTTTGTTCAAATTGGCAGCATTAACGGAAATATGATCGTCGGTGATACTAAAGAATCTTCAGCGGCTGTATTTGATGAATTTGCAAATGAGTACACATTCAAGACTACATATGCAAAGACAGCTGATAATACATATGATTTGACATACGAATTACTAGATGCAGATGGAAACGCCTTAAGTCCTGCATTTACTCCAATTACACAGGTAGCTGTATTTGATCCAACAAGTACTGATGGTGGTGAATTGTTATCATTGGGAGGAGTTACGCCACCCGTACCAATTGCAGTATCAGATACTACACTTGGTATTAATTTTGATTTTGATCCTACAGCCGTTAAACAAGCTGTTACGAGTACAATTAGTTCTGTAGCAGATGATAATAGAATACCGACCTTGGTTACTGGTACAGTTTCAATATTTGATTCTCTTGGTAATGACCATACTTTAACTCTTAGTTATACTAAGTTAGATGACAATAGTTGGAGTTGGACAACTTCTGTTCCGGCTTCAAGTGGACAATTAACAGGTGGTGAGTCTGGTAGTATTACTTTCAATCCAGATGGATCCATTGCATCAATTTCGCCAAATCCTCCAGTTGTTACATTTGCTCCGGAAAGCGGCGCTAACGAGCAGAATATAGAATTAAACTTTGGTGACGATTTTAACGGAATAACACAAATTTCTAATAATAGTGTTGTTTCTGCTCTATCTCAAAATGGCTCTGCCGCTGCAACTTTACAAAATATTAGTATTGATCAGTACGGCTATATTGAAGGTGTATTTACTAATGGTCAATCAAAAAAATTAGCTCAAATACTTATTACCACATTTCCAAACAGAAATGCACTAACCAGTGTTGGTGAAAATATGTTTACAGTTTCTGCAAATGCTGGTGAGGCATACGTAAGTGAACCTGGAGAATCTAGCAATACAACAATTCAATCTGGTGCTTTAGAACAATCAAATGTTGATCTCTCTGAAGAGTTTACAAGAATGATTGTTTCTCAAAGAGGTTTTCAAGCGAATTCGAGGGTAATTACAGTCTCGGATGAATTATTACAAGAAATCACAAACTTAGTTAGATAATAATTATTTAAAATAAGGGGATCAAGAAATTGATCCCCTATAATTTATATTAATCATCAAATTGAATTTGCAGAATTAAGCAGATGGTTAATATTGAACACTTCTTTTTAACCAAATAGACTCAAAACAACTCTTTTTAAACAATTTTAATACTTTTTTTAGTTTTTCCCTCGATGGCATACCAATTGAATAATAATACTAAAATTGGAGATTTAAGCATGGCAGAAGAAGAAAAAGAAGTAGAAAAAACTCCGAAAAAGGAAAATAAGGGATTCAATTTTAAGGTGATTATAATTGGATTACCACTTTTCGTATTACAACTTGTTTTAGTCTACTTTATTACAGCAACATTTCTAGTAAAAAGTGCTCCCGGCTCACATTTATCTGAAAACGGTGAAAGTGTTGAGGAAACTGATGATGAGGATGTTGATGAAGAGAATGCTGCGGCACAACAAATATTTAGCATAGAAGATTTAATTATCAATCCGGCCGGTACAAACGGTCAAAGATTGTTACTATTATCTGTTGGTTTAGGTGTAGAAAATGAAGAAAGTCTAAATTTGTTAAAAGAAAATGAAATAATTATTAAGGATTTGATTATTAATAATGTTTCACAGAAGACTCTAAGTACTTTAAGTAAAGTTGAGTTGAAAGAGTATCTGAAAATAGAATTGGCTAAAAATATAAATACAGCTTATCCAAAAGCAAAAGTAAAAAATGTTTATTTCAGTAAATATCTAATAAACTAACATGGCTGAAGTACTATCACAACAAGAAATTGATGCGCTCCTTAACAATGTGGATTCTGGAGAGGAAAAAACAGAAGAAACTTCTTATAATCTAGATAAAGAAGTAGTTCCTTTTGATTTTAGGCTGCCTAACAGAATCTCCAAAAATCAGTTAAGAACCATTCATAATATAAATGAGAACTTTGCAGAGTTGTTTAGTTCTTATTTGATGTCTAAATTACAATCAATTGTAACTTGCAACGTTACATCTGTTGACCAAATTTATTATTCAGAATATGTCCTTTCAGTTTCAAATCCAGCGTGTCTATTTACATTTGATATCAATAATACCGACATTAAAGGAATTTTGGAATTTAGTTCAGAGTTTGCATTAACATTGGTCGATAGGTTGTTAGGCGGAAATGGGAAAGGTTCTAAAGGATCGCAAGTAATTACCCCAATTGAGCAAAAGGTTCTTGAAGTTGTTATTATGAAAATACTTCAAGATCTAGGAAAAGCCTGGCAAATGATTGGTGAATATGAATTTAAGATTGATAAATTTGAACCGGACATAGATTTTGTTCAAATTACTTCACAAAGTGAAAGTGTTTTGCTTGTAACTTTTGAAGTTCATATTGGTGAAGAATCATATATGATGAATGTTTGTTTTGCTACATACGCATTTGATACTATACTATCAAAACTTACTAACCAAAATTTATCATCAATTAGGCCAATTAAATATCAAGGCACAACAGCTCAAAACATTCTTACCGAACATCTTAAGAAAACTCAGCTTAGTCTTGAAGTTGAGTTCGGAAAATCAGCCATATCATTTAGCCAGCTTTTAAAACTTAAACCAGGTGATGTGGTTTCTTTAGATAAAAGAATTGGAGATGAAATTAAAGTAAGTGTTGAAAAGAAACATATGTTCAATGGTGTTTCTGGTATTGTAAATGGCCACAAGGCAGTTAAGATTACAAAAAGAGTAGATAAAAGGAATAAGTAATATGGCAAAGAAAGAAGAAAACAGTGTTGACGAGTCCGCTAGTGTTTCTGAAGAGAAACATGTTGATATTTCTGAAGAGGAAGCCGAGGCTCAGATGTTAGCTGCTATGGAGGCTGAGCAACCAAATCAGAATATAAATGCTAGTGTTGCTGATTTCCCTCAATTTGATGAATCAAAAAAGAGAGGATTTTTTGAAGATGACAAACTAGAATTTCTCAAGGATCTTCAGCTAAATGTTTATATAGAACTTGGTCGAACAAAAATGCAAATCAAAGATGTTCTTGAGTTGGAACGAGGTTACGTAATAGAATTAGAAAAACTTGCAAGTGAACCGGTTGATGTGTTTGTTAATAACAAAAAAATAGCTGAAGGTGAAGTTGTAGTAATTGATAAACATTTTGGAATAAGAATTACAAACTTATTGGAAACAAACGAAAGACTGCAAGGAATAAAAGCATGAAGACTTGGGATATCGTCCAAATATTCTTGATACTTGCGGTAATGATGGGCGTTATGTATGCCCTTCTTTATTTAGTAAAAAAATATTTTTATTCTTTTGAAAAAAAAGGTGGTGCAGATTCCAGAGTCAAAATACTTTCGACTCAAGCAATTTTACCTAAGAAATACGTGTCAGTTATTCAGTTCAATGACTCAGTTTACTTACTGGGTGTTTCTGATCAATCAGTTAATTTAATCGATAAACTGGATCCCACATATTTAGATAATTCTGAAAGTGAAGAAAATAAATCTGAGAAATTAAATTTCCTGCAGTTACTTAAAAGCAATATGGGCATTAAGTGAAACGTTTAATTCTCATATCTTCTTTGTCTTTATTCATTTTATTTAGTAGTTCTGATTTATTAGCTCAGCAGGCACAGACTGTGCCTTTACCAAATATTGGAGTAAATCTTGGAACTTCAGATAATCCTGAAGACTTGGCAGTTACACTTCAATTACTTTTATTACTTACAATATTATCATTAGCTCCATCAATATTGATAATGACAACATCTTATTTAAGAATAATAATAGTTTTCCATTTTTTGAAAACCGCCCTTGGAACTCAACAGATGCCTCCAAATCAGTTGTTAGCTGGAGTTGCTCTCTTTATAACATTCTTTATAATGACTCCAACTTGGGATGAATTTAACAGCAATGCGTTACAACCATATTTAGATAAAGAAATAAGTGTTGAAGAAGCTTATGATAAAGGAATTGAACCACTAAGAAATTTCATGCTCAAAAACACTAGACCTGAGGAATTAAAATTCTTCTTGGAATTGGCAAATATGCCAAGACCAAATACTCAAGTGGAATTACCTATTCAAGTGTTAATCCCATCCTTTGTTTTAAGTGAACTTAGGGCTGGATTTATCATAGGTTTCTTTTTGTTTATTCCATTTGTTATGGTAGATATGATAGTTGCAAGTATTCTAATGTCTATGGGTATGATGATGTTGCCACCAATGATGATTTCCATGCCATTTAAAATACTATTATTTGTTTTAGTTGATGGGTGGAGTCTTGTTATTGGATCAGTAGTAAGGAGTATAATATAGATGAATATAGATCTAGTTATTGAGATATTAAGTGAAGCATTTTTCAATGTTCTATTGATTTTACTCCCAATCTTAGGAGCCGGATTAGTTGTAGGTGTTGTAATCTCAATTTTCCAGGCGGCAACTTCTATACAAGAACAAACGTTAACATTTGTCCCAAAGATAATAATAACCGCAATAGCTATAATAGTTGCATTGCCATTTATAGCTGACAAAATGATTTCTTTTACACACAAGATTTTTAACCTAATAACAACTGTATTAAAATGACAGAGCTACTAGTATCTGATTTCATTACCGGGTTAATGATATTTATTAGAATTGGAGCAATGCTTACAGTTGTCCCATTTTATAATAGTAATTCAATTCCAGCTTTAGTTAGACTAGCATTATCTCTTATCATAACGTACATGATATTCTTTAATGTAGAAGCTTATCCATTTAAAGTAGATGATAGTCTGGCACTATTATTCATTTTTGGATTTAAAGAGGTCTTTGTCGGTGTTATCATGGGATTTACACTGAATATTGTTTTCCAGGGAATATCATTCGCAGGTTTGTTAGTTGGGCGAGATATGGGTTTGGCAATGTCATCGATGTTTGATCCTGTTTCTGGCGATGATGGAAATATTGTTGCAACTATTCTATCAATGGCCGCAGTAATAGTTTTTATTCTTATTAATGGGCATCATTTTGTTGTTCAATCATTGTCGTATTCTTTTACCGTAATTCCAATTGGTGGATTCGCTGTTACAGAATCCGCTTATGAATTAATTGTAAAGTATTCTGGAAGTATATTTGTGCTATCTGTAAAGATTGCATCTCCATTAATCGTAGCGTATTTCTTAATTCATTTGGCTAGTGGTATTATTGCAAGAGTTAGTCCTTCATTTCAAGTCTTTTTTGTGTTAATTCCTCTTAAAATTGGCGTAGGATTATTTTTGTTAGTATTAGTAATGCCACTCTACATATATCTTTTCAGAGATCTAATGTATGAATATGAAGGTAAGTTATTCGAAATATTAAAGGTGTTAAGTAACTGAGATGGCAGAAAAAGACGGACAAGAAAAATCTGAACAAGCAACTGAGAAGAAGTTAGGTGATTCCAGGGAAAAAGGACAAGTAGCCAAGAGTCAGGAAATTAATTCCCTTGCTGTTTTTACAACAGGTCTTATGGTGTTGTTTTTTACAAAAGACTATGTTGGTGTAAAACTATGGAACATGTCTACTTATATTTTTTCATCCCTTGATACATTGGAACTAAGTGTCAATATCTTAAGCGTTTATGCCGTGCAAGCGGTATTATTTTTCGTTTCTACTGTCTTTCCTGTATTACTTGGAATAGTAATAATTTCTTTAGCAGTTGGATATGGACAAGTTGGATTTAAGATAACACCAAAGGCGCTTCAACCAAAGTTAAGCAAACTTAATCCAATTAAGGGTTTTAAAAATTCGTTTTTGTCTTCAAAGCCTCTTGTTGAATTAGGTAAATCAGTTGCTAAGTTAGCTGTCATTGGAATATTCTCTTATTTCATTCTTAAAGATATGGTTTTAAACGCAATCGGATTGGTAAATTTTACAATTGCAGAGATAGTTGAATTCATGTTAGATAATTCAGTTGATTTTCTATGGAGAGTATCTCTTGTTTATTTAGTAATTGCATTTGCTGATTTTGCCTACCAAAAGTCTAAATTTAAGAAAGACCAGAAGATGACGAAGCATGAAGTGAAAGAAGAAAACAAACAGATGGAAGGTGATCCGCAAATAAAAGCTCAAATTAAAGGCAAACAGATGGAAATGTCTCGTAACAGAATGTTGCAAGACGTTCCCACGGCAGACGTTGTTATTACAAACCCAACTCACTTTGCAGTCGCACTCAAATATGATATTGGAAATGCAATGGCTCCAAAAGTTGTAGCAAAAGGGCAGGATCTTTTAGCACAAAAAATTAAATCAATTGCAAAAGAGAATAATGTTCCAATGCATGAAGATGTTCAGCTAGCACGGGCTTTATATAAAGCTTGTGAAGTTGGTCAAGATATTCCTGAAAATTTATTTAAAGCAGTTGCTCAAATTTTAGCATATATATTCAAACTGAAAGAGAATAAAAAACGGAATAACATAGTGTAATGTTAGAAAGAATACTTAAAAATACCGATATCCTTTATGCTTTTGGAATAATATTCATCCTGGGATTGATGATTATTCCATTATCTCCATATTTATTAGATTTTTTCTTAGCTATAAATATTACTTTGGCAATATTAATACTAATCGCATCCCTATACATCAATTCTCCCTTAGAGATATCCGCTTTCCCAGGTTTATTGCTAGTCTTAACCATATTTAGATTGTCACTTAATATCAGCTCAACAAGATTAATTTTAATTGATGGTTATGCCGGTAAAGTTATTGAAACATTTGGATCATTTGTGGTTGGAGGAAGCTACATAGTTGGTTTTATTGTATTCTTAATTCTTGTAATTATCCAGTTTATGGTAATTGTTAAAGGGTCTGGCAGGATATCAGAAGTTGCAGCTCGTTTTACATTAGATGCTATGCCAGGCAAGCAAATGGCAATTGATGCAGATTTAAATAGTGGGCTAATAACAGAAGCTGAGGCAAGAAACAGGCGGGATACTATTTCTTCAGAGGCTGAATTTTTTGGCTCAATGGATGGAGCATCAAAATTTGTTAAAGGTGATGCAATTGCTGGGTTAATAATAAATGCAATAAATATTATTGCTGGTATTGTTATTGGTGTTGTACAAAAAGGAATAAGTATAACCGATGCTTTACAAAGTTATACTATTTTAACGATAGGTGATGGTTTAGTTTCACAGGTTCCCGCTCTACTAATTGCAACTGCTGCAGGTATGGTAGTAACTAAGAGTTCATCAGGTAAATCAATGGATAGCATGATGAAAACTCAATTGTTTTCAAATCCGCGAGTACTTGGAACCGTGGCTGGAGCTGTATTTATGTTTGCAATAATACCTGGAATGCCTACAATCCCATTCTTAATGTTGGGTGGTGGTCTTACTGCTGCAACTTTTATTGTTAATAAAGGCAATAAGGCTTCTGCGCTTGCTGAAATAGTAGATGAAGAGGAAGCAACTGAAGAAAAAGAAGAAAAAGTTGAAGGTTATTTGCAAGTTGATCCTGTTGAAGTAGAGATTGGGTATGGTCTAATTTCACTGGTCGATGACAACCAGGGTGGAAATTTATTCCAAAAGATTTCCTCCACGCGAAAATTTGTGGCATTAGAATTTGGCGTTCTCGTTCCACCGGTAAGAGTTAGGGATAATCTACAACTAAGGCCAAATGAATACATAATCAAAATTAAGGGAAATATTGTTGCACATTACGAAATTTATACTGATAGGTTCCTAGCTATGAATTCTGGTAATATCACGGAAAAGTTAAGTGGAATACCAACAACTGATCCAGCGTTTGGTTTAGAAGGTTACTGGATTTCTGATCAAGAGAAAGATAAAGCTGAATTAGTTGGCTATACAGTTGTTGATGCAGTTTCGGTTTTATCAACTCATTTGCAAGAAACTATTAAAAAGAACTTTGATAAAATTCTAACAAGACAATCAGTAAAGCAATTATTGGAAAACTTAAAGGAAGATTATCCAGCGGTTATTGAAGACATAAGCCCAGAAAATTTGCCGTTAGGAACTATTCAAAAGGTGCTGCAAAGTTTGTTAAAAGAATTATTACCAATAAAGGATTTAGTTCAGATCTTAGAATCGCTTATTGATTATTCTAAAGTCACAAAAAATATAGAAGTACTAACTGAGTATGTGAGACATTCTTTAGGTGATACAATTGCTACTTTGTACAAGGATTCAAATAATGTAATTCATGCCGTTGCAGTTGGAGAAATACTTGAAGAGCACATTACTAATTCTTTAGCTCAGCAAGGCGATGCAACACAGACATTAGGTCTAACTCCAGATATGTTGTCAAACTTAAATGTAGCAATTACAACACAACTAGAAACATTTAAAAATTTTGGTTATATGCCAATTCTCATTACTTCGGCAACTATTCGCCCTTACTTATTTAGGCTTATAAATACTACATTCCCTGATGTTGCCATTATTTCGTTTACAGAATTACCAGCTAATATTGAAATTGAATTTATTGGGAAATTAGAGGTTTAGCATGCAGATAAAGAAATTCAAAGCAAAAACATTAAAAGAAGCAATTGCTGAAATGAAATTGGAATTCGGTGATGAAGCTATTGTATTAAGTACCAAAGTAATTGATAATTTTTCTGAAGGTGTTGAGCAAAAACTATTTGAGATAACTGCTGGAGTTGATGAGGAAGAATCATTTGCAATAGTTGAGAAATCTAGAGAGAATGCTAAAGTTCAGGATTTTCAAACGGAGATGAAAAAACTGACTGAGAAAATTTATGGTGTGGGTTCAAATGAAAAAGCCAAATCGAAAAAACCACAAAGTAAAAAAGTTGATCCGATAGTTGATAATGACCTGTTGGATATTAAACGTCAGTTATTAGATAAAGATATAAAATTAGAAATTATTGATACTGTGATAGAGAAGATTAGTCAGTATTCTCCTTTTGTTGACGAGGCAAATAAGGAAGATTATTTATTATCCACATTGGGATCGATGATTCCTACAAGTGATTTTGAATTAAGCAAACAAAGTAAACCAAAAGTAATTTCATTAGTAGGGCCCACCGGCGTTGGCAAAACTACATGTATTGCTAAATTGGCAGTCATTTCAAAAATTCTGCATAATCTTGATATTGGCTTAATCTCAATTGATACTTATAGACTTGGGGCTTTAGATCAGTTAAAGATATTCTCTGAAATAAGTAATATTGATTTTCTTGTAGCTTACGAACCAGGTGATATACCAAAGTTTATGAAGAAATTTAAAAATAAAGACATTGTATTCATTGATACAGTTGGGAGAAGCCAGAACAACAAAAAACTACTTAACTCAATTAATGATTTCCTTGAGAAAGTTAGAGTAGACGAGACGTATCTGGTATTAAACAGCACAAGTGATTATAAAGTTATGCTTGATGTTGCAGAAAAATTTAAGGTACTTAATTATGATGCACTAGTTTTTTCCAAATTAGATGAAGCCATTTCATATGGAAATATTCTAAATCTTGTTAATGAAATTAATACTCCGATAAAATATTTAACAAATGGGCAAGTAATTCCTGATGATATAATCGCTGCTGATAGCGAATTTATAGCTAATATGGTTTATACTGGGAAATTGAATTAATGATTGGTCAAGCTGAAAGATTATATGAAATTAACAGTTTAGTAAATCCAAAATCAGATCTGAATGAAGGAGCAAAGATTATTTCCTTAACATCTGGTAAAGGAGGAACTGGAAAATCTTTTATCGCATGTAATATTGCTTCTTATCTTGCTAGCAAAGGAGTAAAAGTTCTTTTGATTGACTTGGATATAAATCTTGCAAACCAAAATGTTCTATTTAATATATCGGCAAAGAAAACTTTATATCATTATATGACCTTCAATCAAAGTATAGACGATGTTATAATATCTTATTCGGAGAACTTAGATTTAATTCTTGGTGAATCTGGGAAACTGGATCATCCAAGGCTTAGCGAAGAAAAAGTAGGTTTGCTTGTCACAGAACTTAAAGGGTTGAAAGCTAATTATGATGTAATACTTTTTGATACTTCTTCTGGAATTGAGAATGGCACTTTACAGCTTTTACTCAAATCAGATGAAATCATTCTTGTTACTTCCCCAGAACCTACATCAGTTATGGACGCATATGCAATTTTTAAGTTACTTAAAAGCCACGGTTCACAAAATAATGCAAGTGTGATAGTCAATAAGTGCTTCAGTGATAATGATGCTACAGAAGCTTTTAATAATTTGGAAAAAGCAACAAAGCATTTTTTAAAAACTGAGATTAATTACCTCGGTGGACTATCCTTTTCACAAGAAGTTATTAAGTCAATCCAAGATCAAACTCCATTAATGTGCTCAAAAAAATCAAATAACATTTCTGCTCAAATAAAGCAAATATCCCGTAAGTTAAGAAAAGCTACAATTGGTTAATAATAACCACCCCCTAACTTTAAAATTGTCCAAAACAAGCTAAAAACGAAGATTATAATCAAAAATTGTTTGGTATATTCTTTGAAAACAGTATAGTCAGGAGATTAATATGAATAAAATTATACTAAATGTGGGCTTGCTAATCTTTTTTTTATCATTGATTATTTTTAGTCAACAAGGAATGTTAGTAGAGGATGTTTTGCTAAAATCATTTATCATTTTTTTTGTTGCAACACTTATGCTAACAGTTCTTGCTCTTTCATTTATTAAAGCAATTAACAAAACATCGGTTGAAAAACACAAAAATTATTACAGTTAACCTATTAGGAATACAGAAATATGAATAATGCCATACTTTGGACAGAATACAAAACGGATCCCACTAGTGGGATAAAAAAACAAATAATGGTTAATTATACGAATCTAGTTCATTATGTAATTCATAATTCAAAATTCATGAATTTAAATGTCGTTGAAGAGAAAGACTATTTCCAATTCGGTGTTGAAGGTTTGAGTGAAGCAATTGACCGATTTGATCCGGATTTTGGAACTAAATTTGAGACTTATGCAATTCAAAGGATAAGAGGAAAAATTATTGATGAGCTTAGAAAGCTCCAAATTAAACCAAGAGCAAATTATCAAAATCAAGATCCAACTAAGGTTGTTTACAGAAATATCTCAATCGATCAACCATATGATTCGGAAGATGGCTTTACTCTCTCTGATATAATTCCTTCAGAATATGAACTTCCTGATGATGAATACAACGCATTGGAAAGGAAAGAATTGCTAGTTCAGGCAATTAAAGATCTTAATGAACGTGATAGATTGATAATTTCACTCTATTACTATGAACATATGAATTATAAAGAGATATCCAAAATATTGGAAATTACGGTTTCAAGAGTATCTCAGCTACATTCTAAAATTATGAAAGAACTAAAAAAGCAAATTGAAAGTGTTTATGACTAATCAAGAGAATGTAAATATTATCAAAGATCAAGAAAGAGTACATCGTATTCTCTCATCTGTTTACAATGTACCCACTGTACCGCAAATTATTCTAGAGGTTTCCAACTTAATTGATGATCCTAAAACTAATGCATCCATTCTTGGTAAAATAATTAGTAATGATCAGGGTCTAGTCACAAAAATATTAGCTATTGCGAATTCACCTTTGCACGGAATTCCGAGAAGAGTGTCAACAATTGATTTTGCGATTGTTGTTCTTGGTTTTAATCAAGTTAAGAATATTGTGGTAGCACTTAGTATGATGGAAACACTAAAGGTAGTAGGAAATAGAAAGTTTGATCAAAAGAAATATTGGATTCATTCAATTTTAACGGCGGCTGCAGCAAAAAGAATTGCTGATGATTTAGGCTATCAAACAAGTGGAGAAGTTTTTACTGCCGGATTGCTACATGATTTAGGAATTCCAATAATTTACAAATTTTTTAATAAGGAGTATAAAGAAATTGTTAATGCGGTTAGTAAAAAAGACATTACCTATTTAGAAGCCGAAGAACAATTTATTGGTATCAATCATCAAGAAGTTGGTAGATATTTGGTTGACAGATGGAATTTGCCTTTATCAATTGCAGATGTAATTTCATATCATCATAAACCGTCGCTTGCTGAGAATAATAGAGAATTAACTGCATTAGTTCATTTAGCTGACAATATGACAAAACAATTAATGATTGGTGATTTTAGCTGGGACTCAACATCAACATTAGATCCAGAAGTTATTGAAATTTTAAGATTAGGAGATGAGGAGTATTTAGAAAACTTCATCTATAGTTATAAAGAGTCATTCGAAGATCAATTAGAAGCAATAAATATATAAACTCATATCATAAGGTAATAAAAAAATGGAAGAACAAGCATATCTAGAACGAAGGCAAAAATCAGAATTGGCATTAGCTAATGTTTACAACTTGCCAGCTATGTCTGCAACTATGCTGGAAGTGTCAAAACTATTAGATGATCCTTCTACAAACACTGCAGCCTTAAGCAAAATAATTGGTAGAGATCAGGGATTGTCAACAAAAATATTATCAATTGCAAATTCTCCACTGTATGGCCTAACAAGAAAAGTTTCAACAATAGATTTTGCAATTTTGATTATCGGTTATCAAGATATTAAAAACATTGTTGTGGCATTAACAATGGTTGATTCATTCAGGAATAAATCAGATAAATATCTTGATCAAAACTCTTTCTGGATGCATTCAATGTTAGCTGGTACTGCCTCTAAGAGAGTTGCAGAGGACTTAGGCTTTAGAATTGGAAGTGAAGCATTTGTTGCTGGTTTACTTCATGATCTTGGTCTACCAGTAATGCATAAATTTTTCAAAAGTGAATTTGAATTAATTGTTAATGATTTTAGAGATAATGAAGTTCCAGTTCTAGAAGCAGAGGTTAAGCACTTAGGACTAGATCATCAGGAAATTGGTAACTATCTAGCAACAAAATGGAGCTTGCCGGAACATTTAACAGCATCAATATTATACCACCATAAACCTAGTAATGCTCCTGAAAAAGATGTTCTTACTTCTATAGTACACTTGGTTGATTACATGACTCAAAAACTTGAAATAGGTGGATATTATTTAGATCAAGGATATGAATTAGATGAATCTGTACTTGATACATTAGGCATTGGCTCTTTGGAAGAGTTAGACGCATTTGTTGAAAGCTATAGAGAACTATTTACTGAAGAACTAAATTCAGACATGTTTGGATAATGATACTACACAAAGAAAATACCTTAAGGGCAGAACCTCTTTACAAATCTATAAGTGATTTGTCACTTTTTATGGAAGAGGAGGATGTTCGCTCCGAGTATGGTTCTGATGAATTAAAATTACTCGAAAAATATTCTTATTTCATTCAAAACCTAATGTCTTTTGAACAAGAAATTAAGAAAGACACGAACGTCAAGATACTGTTGGCAAGATTGTTAAGATATCTTAAAGGAATTATTCCTGTCAAAGACTTGGGTCTATTGTTCTATGATGAATTTAATATGGAGCTAAATTCTGTTGATGAAGAAGAAGATTCCAGTATTGCCAAAGCAATGAACCATCTGAACAAAGAGGGTGTATTCCGTGTAATGTTTTCTGAGAAGAAAACATTTACTCTACCTGATTTGGAAAATTATAATTCAAAAGGTTCAAAGCTATTTTACTTAATCTTTCCAATTTATGATGAAAAGAAGAATTATGGAATTCTATCACTTTTAACTTCGCTTGACCAAAATAATATATCCGAACTAGAGAAGAAGAGTATTAATGTATTTCTAAACCTAGTTCTTGGAAAGTTAGAGAAATTAAAATTGACAGAAAAATTGAATGAAACTTATGAGGAATTACAAACCTATCAGGCAAAACTCTCTAATGATTTTAGGTTATCCGCAATTGGGGAGATGACCGAAGGAATTGTTGAAGATATAGTTACACCACTCCAAGTAATTTCTAGCAATGTTGATATTCTCAAAAATGAATCGGACAATAAAATTGAGTTAACGCAAATTAAGTCTCAGATTAGTAAAATTAATAATGTTGTGGGAAGATTGGTCAAGTTTGCTAATGTTAACCAAAAGGATATCAAAATACAACCGTGCAATATTAACACTATCATTAATGACTATTTCTACTTAGTAAAATCAACATTAGATAATGCTAATCTAGAATATATATTGGACTTTGAAGGTGATCTACCTTCAGTCTTAAGCCATCCTAATTACGTATATCAACTTTTGACGAACATTTTTTCTCTCATTAAAAGTTACAAAGCAAAGAAAGGTGGTGTAATAATTCAGACTAGGTTTAAGGATGACAATGTTATTCTTAGGGTAATATCTACTAATCAAATTAATGCAGCTAATAAGAATGATGGTAATAATGTTCAGCAAAATCTATCGGTTAGTATAATCAAAAACCTTATGAAAAAACATGAGGGTCAACTAGAACTTGGATCATTTGAAAATAACGGTGCAGCATTAGTGTTGATGTTTCCTTTAAAACGTAAGATTAGAAAATGAAAAACGCAATTAAAATATTACTCGCATTACTAGTTTGTGGTAGTATAATATTCGCTCAAAATAATTCTTCAAAAACTTATGATATGAGTTCAGAAGCAAAAATTGAAAAGCAAGAGGGGAATAATGATTATATTCTAGTGACTGCAACATCTGAAAGAATAATCACAACCTCTGTAATTGTTGGAGAAGTGATATTGTTATTGCTGGTATTATTCTATTGGAAAAGAACAAGAGATGATAGCAAAGATGGAGCCACTAACACTTATAAGAGGAATATTAATGCCATCAGGGAAGAAAGAGTTAGGCCAAACCTAAATGCAAAAGATAGCTTACGAAGAAGAGCGTTAAAGGAACAAATAAAGTCCATACCATTAAATGGAAAAACAGTAACAAGTACCGCTAAAAAACTTTCAATTGCTAAAGGAGAACTTTTCCTAGCGTCCAGAATCCAACAACTACAAAATCAAACAAGATGAAAAACGACATAACTAATATTATCAATTTGGAAAATATTACCAGAGTCCGAAGTTCGATGAGTGTAAATACAAATCTTCCTTCAAAAAATTCTCTTGTAAAATTGATTCCACTGGAATATTTAGAACAAGGTGTAAAAGTTTTAATCGATGGGAAATTATTTATTGCTTTTATTGATGGAAAAATTCCTATCAAGGAAGAGATAATTGCACTAGTTACTAATTCAAATCCCGTTTCTCTATCATTAAATATTTCTTCTCAGTTAAAGAATGAGCAAAATATTTTAGTTGATCAAATACTCGAAAAATTTGGATTGAAGAACACTACACATTTTAGAAGTATAATATTGAGAGTGATCGAAGAAGGAATTATCCTAATAAAATCTAAAATTGTATTACTTGAAGAATTGATAAGGTCTATAAAAGTTGATGGATTAGAATTTTCACTACTTCTTAATCTTGTATGGAGTAATCAGGATAAAAGTAGACATTATATTGAAGATCTATATGATAAGTTATTTGATGAATCATTTGAAGAAGTTTGTGACGGTTTATTTAATTCAGTAAATGAACTTCTATTTTCTAATATCCCTCAATACTTAAGTCAGCAAATTAGAGATACACTTATTTATAATGAAGAAGAAATTAACACAACATCATTGATAAATAAAACAGATCGGGTGTTTAATTTAATAAAACAGCTTAACAACCATAAAAATGATGTAGCAAATAATAAATCAAACGAAATTGCTACTTTTATCAACTATGGAACGAAATACATTTTACAAAAATCTGTATTTAAGGAATATGATTACTATCCAGATTTTGTAATTGTTAATAGAGAAGCAGAATTAACAATAATTAACTACAGTATTAAAAAGATATATGAGAGCAATAATCTTAATTCCTACAAAATTCACTTCAAACATGAAGCTCTTCCATTTCAACTTAATGGTTTCCTAAGAGATAAGTTCCTAGTAGGTGATATGTCGATTGCAGAAGTGCTGGTGGATAATGAGGAGATTAATTCTCTCGAAGAAAGTTTATTTAATCGATGGGGATTTAGATCGGATATTAGAAAAAATGTTGATCGAAAAAATGAATTTTATACAACCAAAATAAATGTAAAAGTAAACAAATTAGTATCCTAGATACTATGAAAGCTAATAGAATAAAACATGAAAGAAATAATCAAGTATGCGGTAGAAAATAGAATTGCCGATGGAAAGAATACAATTTTAAATAGATCATTAGAGACAGAAATAAGAGAAGACAAAATTATAAAAATAATAATTAAAGAAGTCACTGACTATACTGTGCGTCTATTTAAAAGTAAAAATAAGAATAATTAAAAGATCAGGTAATGATAAATAAGCAAAGGAAAAGAGGATAAGATGGAAATAGGATTAGAAAACGCTGCAGCTGCTATGCGTAATAAGATTCAGAATATCCAGATTGTGGCTAATAATTTGGCTAACCTCAATACTACGGGTTTTAAAAGAGGACTAGCCTTTTCAGAAATACTTGATAGCGAAACTGCAAATGCTAATAGAAAAATTACAGATTTTTCTGAGGGTGTTTTTGTAGAAACAAATAACCCAATGAATGCAGCAATATCCGGTAATGCATATTTTTCCGTTAATACTCCTGAAGGTGAACATCTTACTAAAAACGGTGATTTCATTATTGATAAACAAGGATTTTTAGCTAATCGTGAAGGATTTAGAGTGATGGGTCAGAATGGTGAGATAAATCTTCAAGAAGAGCTGATCGATAAAAATTCAAATATCTCAATTACCCAAAATGGTGAAATAAAATCTGACGGGAACATAATTAGTAAACTGAAAATTATGAATGTAGAAGATGAATTAAAATTGAAGAAGGCAGAAAGTCAAAGGTTTTATAATGATGAGAAACAATATAAAATTGCAGATGAAGGCGATTATGAAGTACATCATGGGTATTTAGAATCATCCAATACCAATGCAATATTAGAAATGCAAGCTATGATACAATTGCAAAAAGATTATGAAGCATCACAAAAAATGATAACATCACTAGATAGTATGATGAGCCAAGTTAAAGAAATGGGAAAAGTTTAAACGGAGGAATGTAGATGTCTATAAGAGCACTTAGAACAGCAGCTACTGGGATGTATGCCCAACAACTTAATATACAGGTAATATCAAATAATATTGCCAACATGAATACAACAAGTTTTAAGAAAAGTAGAGCAGAATTCAAGGACTTAATGTATCAAGAAGTTACGGCTAACCCAAAACAAGAAGTAAATCCTGGGACTGTAGAGGAAACCAATTCAAGTGTTCAAATTGGTAGTGGTGTTAAAACATCATCAACACAAAAAATGTTTCAACAAGGTGATCTTCAACAGACTGGTCAGCAACTTGATATTGGAATAGCTGGTGATGGCTTTTTCCAAGTAAGAAAAAACGATGGAACGTTTTCCTATACCAGAGATGGTTCATTCAAAATATCATCTGAAGGTTCGCTTGTAACGTCAGATGGGTATTTAATCGAACCAGGATTTACGATGGACGAACAAGTTCTAAGTGTATCAGTATCCAAAGATGGAGTTATCTCCGCAACAGAGATAGGTGGTGAAAGTGTTGAGTTAGGTACAATAGAATTAGCTAAATTTTTAAATCCAGGCGGATTGATGTCCATGGGAGATAACCTTTATTCTGAAACGGAAGCTTCAGGAGGTCCATTGCTAGGGCAACCGGGACAAGATGGATTTGGTGAACTAAATCAAGGATATCTGGAATCATCGAATGTTGATATTGTTGAGGAAATGATTTCAATGATTTCTGCGCAAAGAGCGTATGAAATTAATTCTAAGACTGTTACAACTGTTGAGGAAATGATGTCAATTGCAAATAACTTAAAAAGATAAATGATAACTAATATTCTAATAATATTGCTTTCCTTTTTGCTTGTCGGTAACGATGATCAAGAATTTAATATTGACAATTACTTGAATAAACATTTAAGTGATTTCAATAGAATTGAATACACAATTGTATCTCCCAAAAACATCAATTTATCTTCTTGTGTAATTGATGATTCCCGAAATGTTAAGGTTACTGGAAATTTTGCTTATGTACCAGTAAGACAATTAAATAATAACGGGTCATTTAAAAATGCTCTTATTACACTAAAATTAAAACTCTTCAAAAATGTATTAGTATCAAATCGCACAATCGTAAAAAAAGAATATTTGAATATAAATGATTTTGAAATTGTTGAGAAGGAAGTTTCCACATTACGATTTGCCCCGGTTGATGTTTCATCGCCAATAGATTATTACCGATCAAAATTGAAAATTTCTGAAAACTCAATTTTGCAAAAAAGCATGTTAGAAAAAATTCCTGACATACAGATTGGAGACAGAATTGAAGCAATGTTCATTAACAATTCTGTGAGTATAAGTTTTGCTGTAACTGCACGATCTGAAGGAGTAATCGGTGATTTAATTAAAATTAAACGTGATGATAAAAAAATATTTAAAGCAAAAATAATAAATAATAGTACCGTGAAAATAATTGAGTAAAAAATGAAAAAGATAATTCTATGTTTATTTGCTTTCCCATTGTTTATAAGTGCTCAAAATATGAGTCAGAATGGTTTTAGATCTATATTTTCTGACTATAAAGCAGTAAACCTTGGAGATGCCATAACAATTATTGTTGTTGAATCATCTCAAGCTTCAAATGCAGCACAAAAATCTACCGGCAGAGAAAGCGATATTGGATTTGGTTTCTCTGGAGGTATGGATGCTACTGCATTGCCTAAAGTCGATCTTGATGTAGGTTCACGAAATGAATTTAAAGGAAGTGGATCATCAAAGACTTCTGGAATGGTAAAAACAAAATTAAGTGCCTTGATTGATTCTGTCCTTTCAAATGGATTATTAAGAATAAAAGGTAGTAGGAAAATTGTAGTTAATGATGAAGAACAGATGATTACAATAAAAGGATTGGTTAGAACATCAGATATATCTTCAGATAATACAGTACTGTCATATAACATTTCTGAGGCTGAAATTATTTTCCAAAGTGATGGTCAGATCAAAAGTGTTCAAGATCCAGGTTGGGTTACAAAATTATTCCATTGGTTATTCTAGAGGCAAAAATGAAATTTCTTAAATACATATTTATGTTTTTTTTAATCTCAAATGTTCTATTTGGTCAAAGGATTAAAGATATAGCATACTTCAAAGGCATAGCATCAGAACAGTTAATAGGCTATGGTTTGGTTGTTGGTCTTGGTGGAACTGGAGATAGCTATCGTTCTACATTTACAGTTCAATCGGTAACAAGTATGTTAAAGAGATTTGGCATAACCGTACCGGAAACAAACTTAAGAACTAGAAATGTTGCCGCTGTTATGGTAACAGCTAAAGTTAATAATTTATCTAAACAAGGTACTGAATTCGATGTTTCAGTCGCCTCCCTTGGTGATGCAAAAAGTCTTATGGGTGGAACATTGCTAATGACACCATTATCTAGAAATAATGGAGATGTATTTGCCATGTCCCAAGGAGCAGTCTCGATTGGAGGATATGATATTAATACAAGCTCAGGTGGCCGGGTCGCAAAAAATCATGCACTTAGTGGCAGAATACCTAACGGTGGAATATTAGAAAAGCCAATTTTAGAAGAAGGATTCGTTCCTGAAGAGCTTAGCGTGATTCTAAAAAATCCAGATTTTACAACCTCGAATGCAATTGCAGATTCAATAAATACAGCATTTGGAGCTCAGATTGCTACTTTGGTAGATGGTGCGGAAATATCATTGAGCTTACCAGCAGATGGGCAAACAAGCTTAACAGAATTTTTAGCAAGAATTGAATCGATAGAAGTTATAAAGGATGTAATTGCAAAGGTTGTACTGAATGAGAGGACAGGAACAGTGGTTGCTGGTTCAAGCGTAAAGATATCCCCAGTTTCAATTTCTCATGGAAGTCTAAACATTACAATTAAATCTTTCCCAATAATTTCACAACCATCACCATTTTCTCAAGGACAAACAACAGTTTTTAATAATCAAGTTCCTCAGGTTAATGAAGATGAGCAAGAAAATAGCACATACTCAATTGAGGGTGCTTCAAATGCGCAAGAGGTTGCTGCAGCATTAAACTCTCTAAAAGTTTCACCTAGAGATATAATAGCAATTTTTCAAGCTCTGAAAGAAGCGGGAGCTTTAACAGCAGAATTGGTGATAATGTAAAATGGAAGGTCTTAATTTAAAAATAACGAATCAAGATACGCACTTCAAGAAAGGTATTGAGGTAAATGGAAGATTTGATGCAGCTGAAAAACAAAAGCTAGCAAAAGCCTCAAAAGAATTTGAAAGTATGTTGACAGGTATGATGATTAAGAGTATGACTAAAACAACCGATGGATTATTAGGTAAAGATAATTATGGTGGTGATGTATTGGATGTCCTGTTTGAAACAGAAATATCAAAGCATATTACTGAAAATCAGGGTATGGGCGTAGCAGAACAAATTTATAAAAGTTTAACTGGAGAAGTATTATCATCAAATAGAGACTTTTCAAAAGAAAAACTTCTAGCCCCAATTATATCGAATTACAAAAAATCTGAATTAAAAGCGATTCCTAATAATAAAATTAAGCCAAATAGTAATGCACTTAAAAGAATAGAAGATTATGATGATCTTATAAAATCAGCATCAAAGAAATTTAATGTTGATGAACAATTAATAAAATCCGTAATTCTAACAGAATCAGCAGGCAAGGCGAATGCAAAATCAAAAGCAAACGCAAAGGGTTTAATGCAACTTATGGATTCTACTGCTAGTGATATGGGAGTAAATAATCCTTGGAATCCAAAAGAGAATATTAATGGCGGAACAAAATATCTCTCTAAACTTTTGAACGATTATGATGGAGATACTAATTTAGCTCTTGCAGCCTATAATGCCGGACCAGGGAATGTAAAAAAATATGATGGAATACCTCCATTTAAAGAAACACAAAATTACATTAAAAGAGTAAATAACTATCTAAATACATTGGAATAGAAAATGAACTTACAAAAATTATTGTCCGTGTTAAAAAAACAAGAAAAAAACCTTACAAGTTTATTGCAGATAGGATTAGAAAAAAAAGAAACTTTGGTTAGAAATAATTATGAAAAGTTAAGTGATGTAGTTGCTACTGAAGAACAAAACCTATTATCAATACAGCTTACTGAAGAAAAACGGCTAAGCGTAATGGAAAATTTATTTGTTGCATATAATATCGACAATAAAAGATATAAGCTCGAAATATTGGTAGATAAGTTGAAAGGAAAAGCAGATCCCAATATTTTGACCCAGATTAGTGATTCTGAAATGAAAATGAAAAGCATTATTACGGATATAACAAAAATGAACCATCTAAATATGGAGCTCATTCAACAGTCGAGATCTATAATGAATGAAACAATTCAAGCAGTTATAAATTCTAGTAATAGATCAATACTAGATAGGAAGGGTTAAAATGGGTCTGAGTAGTGTTTTTAGTATTGCAAAATCAAGTCTGTTTGCTCATCAACAGGCTCTTGCCGTTACTGCTTCAAACCTAGCTAATGCAAATAATTCTGCATATAGCCGGCAGGTTGCTCAGTTCGGGACTATGGCTCCAGATCACAGAGGATCATTTTCATTTGGGACTGGGGTTGCAGTAAATGATGTAATGCGTATCAGAAACGGAGTTACTGATAGTCAAATAAGAGCAAATAATCACAGTTTTTATGATTCTGAAAAGAGAGCATCTGTATTAAGCAGAGTTGAAAGTTATTTCTCTGAACCGTCTGAATTTGGATTGTCAAATATGATGTCCAATTTTTTTAACTCTTGGGATGAACTTGCTTTGGATCCACAATCATCATCTTTGCGAACAAGTGTAGTTCAGTCAGCTCAATCACTTTCTGAGAAAATATCCAGTATATACGGTGGAATTACTCAAACTAAATTAGATGTTAGAGCTGAAGCTAGTGATACCACTGCCAAAATAAATACTATTGTTGAGCAGCTTCATACTGTTAACAAACAGATCTATGAAGCATCAGTTGTGGGAAATAGTGCAAATGATTTAATTGACACACGTGATGTATTGTTAGAAGAATTAAGTCAATATGTGAATATAAATGTGGCAATAGATGAAAATAATGTTGCGAGCGTGTCTATTGGTGGTGTTTTTGCTGTCGATGGGTTGAATTACAAACAATTCGAGCTAATAGAAAAAGGTGATAATTTATTATTAGTCACTGAGGGTGATGAATCTGCAGCTACTTTAAGTGGTGGTTCATTAAATGGATTAATTAATTTATACAATTCTGAAATACCTCAACAAATTGAAACATTAGATGAGCTTGCCATTACATTGATGGAAAGCGTGAACGAAATTCATTCTCAAGGATATTCTGTCACAGATCCGCCTCAAACTGGGATTGATCTTTTTACTAAGTATGAAGCCGGTAAGTTGGAAATAAATAAAGATATTCTTAAAGACCCATACAATTTAGCAATCTCTGAAGATGGTAGTAATGGTAATAACAGTATTGCGCTTAGACTTGCTGAATTAAAAGATAGTGAATTATTAAATGGAAAAACTCTTAATGAAAACTATTCAGAGTTTGTCAGCGGTATTGCAAATGAAATTAGATTACATGAGCAGAAAACAGATTCTTTCTCATTGGTTTTAACTCAGCTTCAACAAACAAAGATGGAATATTCTGGAGTTTCTACCGATGAGGAAATGGTTAATATTATTAAATATCAAAGTTCATATGACGCTGCAGCAAAATTAATTACTGTTGCAGATGAATTATTACAAACATTATTAACGTTGGTGTAAAATGAGAGTACCAGACACATTAATACAAAATAGTTTTATGGTGAATTTGAATAAAAATAAAAGGTCTCTTATTGATATTCAAACTCAACTTACTACTCAAAGCAAAGTAAACAAACCTTCTGATAATCCTTTAAGCAATTCAAGAATTATGAGAATGCAAAATCAATTAAATAGCATATACACTTATCAAAGTAATATAAACTATGCAAGGTCGATCTTGGATGATGGTATACAATCAATGGAAGCTATGCAGAATGAGATTCTAAATGTTCAAGTTCAGCTTACACAATTAAATTCTGCTATTGTAAGTGAAGATTTAACTTCTTTTGCAGAATCCATAGATTCTTCTTTAGAGATACTAGTTGAGATGGCAAATAGTGAATTTAACGGGCAATATAATTTCGCTGGTACAGAAAGTAATAAAAAGCCTTTCTATTATGATAAAAGTAATAATCGAGTAGTCTCCAACTCTGATAATATTGGCGGAGAAAAAGTTGTTAAAATATCTTCGGGCATTACTCAAAAGTATAATATTAGCGGTAAGGAACTATTCCAAAGTGTATTTACACAATCAGGGAGTTTAGATTCAACTGCTGGAATTGGTGTAGCCCAAACAGATTCAAGTACAATATATGATGCTGAAGGAAATGAGTATACCCTTAATTTAGAATATTCAATGACTGCAGCTAATACTTATGAACTTGATTATACAATTCTAGATTCTGATGCAATTGTTGTAGAAAACCAAACTGTCAGTGATTTAAAATTTAACTCCGCGACCGGAGAATTCGAATCACTAAACGGAGATAGTTTTGGTGAGATTCATATACAAAACACAGCAAATAAAATTGATTTCCAAATTGATCTTAGCACACTGTCAGAAAATACTACAGCTACTAATTTAAATAGTAGTTTAAGTCAAAAGGCAGATATTTTTAATACTCTTCTAGCGATTAAAGAGGGTCTATTAGCTGGCGAAAAACCAAGTGAAGAACAAGTTGATATAGTTAACGATTTCAATCAGCATGTTTTGAACAAACTTTCCTCTGCTGGAGGGATCTCCAATAAGTTGCAGGCAACTGAAGGAATTTTGTTAAATAAAGAGTTTGAAATTTCAGGATTACTTTCAATAGAAAAAGATGTTGACATGGCTAGGGCCTTACTTGATTTGGAAAGTGCTCAGTATACTTTGGATATAAGTTATAAAATTTCTTCGATGATTTTACCTAAATCTTTATTGGATTACTTATAATGTTTAAAAATAATGGAAGTCTCTACGGTTTACTATTTGGACTTTTCGCAGTATTTGGGGCATATTTGTTTGAAGGAGGGTCTTTTAAGGCGCTCTTTTTATTGCCATCAATGCTTATAGTCTTTGGAGGAACATTTTCCGCCACCATAATTGGTGTTGGTTTTGAAAAGTTTAAGAAAACGTTTTCGCTTATGAAAATGGCTTACTTTCCACCAAAGTACGATATTAGACAATTAATAGATGGTTTTGTAAAGGTTTCTGTTAAAAGTAGACAAGAAGGAATATTGGCAATTGAGAGCCAATTAGGCAAATTAGTATATCCATTTCCTAGAAAAATGATGCACTTTGTAATGGATGGTACAGATATTGATCTATTAGAAAGTATTGCATACGGCGAAATAAAAGCCATGCAAGGAAGGCATTACTCATTTATCTCAATGTTCAATAAAATGGGAGGGTATGCTCCAACAATGGGAATTATTGGCACTGTGATGGGATTAATTATGACTCTTGCCAGTGCAGGGAAAGATCCTAACACTCTAATTCACAGTATAGCTTCAGCCTTTATAGCAACATTATGGGGAATTTTTAGTGCAAATTTACTTTGGTTACCAATAGCGGATAGATTAAAACAATGTCACCAGGAAGAAAAATATATGATGGAAGTGTCCTTAGAAGGAGTGATGGCAATACAAAGTGGGGAAATACCCTCAATAGTAAAATCAAGATTAATGAGTCTATTGCCCCAAAAAGAGCAAGGCATAATAAGCAAAATTTAGATAATGATTTTTACGAAAATCATGAAGAATCAAATTCTGAAAGATACTTATTAACTTATTCGGATTTAATAACGCTTCTACTTGGGCTTTTTATAATACTGTATGCTATCTCTAACGTTGACAATTCTAAATATGAATCTATGATGGAGAATATAGGCGAATATTTTGGTAATGAATATTTTGCAAATCCTGAATTCAAAAGTGATTATTTAGATATAAGTGACAATAAATTTACATTGAAAAGTTCTTTGCAAAATTTTATTGAAGAGTATGATTACTCTAATAACATTAGGTTGTTAGAGAGCGAACGAGGTATTACTATCAGCATAATGGATAACATTTTATTTGAGTCAGGAAAAGCAAGATTATCCGAAGTATCTAAACCAATTTTGGGTAAAATGGCACAACTGATTAAAACATTACCAAATGATATTAGAATTGAAGGTCATACTGATAATATTCCAATTAGCACTTTAGAATTTCCTTCTAATTGGCATTTATCAATAGCAAGAGCAACAAATACTGCTTATTATTTAATGAATGATTTGGGATTAATTCAAGAAAGAGTTTCTGTTGTAGGCAACTCCGAATTTAAGCCGTTAGCAGAAAATGATTCACAGGAATCAAGATCACTTAATCGAAGAGTTGACATAGTAATTTTAAACAAATAAGAGAAAGTTTATGAAAATAAGAAACAAGCAATTTGGAGATATTGAATTTGAGAATGAAACAATAATCAAATTCGCAGAAGGAATTCTTGGGTTTGAAGAACTCAGGCAATTTTTATTGGTCTCAGAAAAAGATGGCTTCTTTTTCTGGCTAATTTCTATTGATGAACCGGAAATAATATTCCCACTGTTTTCAATTAAGCTTTTGCAGGAAAAATATAAGGATGATAGTGAATTGGAGCCCTATGGAATAGTGAAACTAGATAAAAATCCACAAAATATTAGTATAAATCTTAAAGCTCCAGTGTTAATAAACCAAGATGATAAAATTGGTTTTCAAAAAATAATTGACAATGAAGAGTACCCCGTAGATTATCCACTATTTGTTAATAATTAAACTGAAGAGAAAATGTTAATACTATCGAGAAAAGAAAATCAGAAAATTAGAATTAGTAATGATATTGTGATAAATATAATATCAATTTCAGATAACAATGTAAAAATTGGAATTGAAGCTGACAAAAATGTTAAGATTTATCGAGAAGAAATTTATGACTCAATAAAACAACAGACAAAACAGGCTGCTGATAAAATCAAAGACTCAGTGCCAATAAATATTAAATCATTAAAGCTAAACAAGATCAATAAGAATGATAAAAAAAAGTAAAACTAAAGTATTAATAATTGATGATAATCATTCGATACTAGAATATCTGAAAACAGTACTTGAAAGATACAATTTTGAGATTAAAACCAGTACAGATGGATACAAAGGTTTACATGAAGTAGCTGAATTTAAGCCAGATATAATTTTTCTAGATTTGATGATGCCGAATATTGATGGCATTCAAGTTCTTCAATTAAAAAAGGTTCTGAGAGACATTAAAGATATTCCGGTTATTGTAATTAGTGCCAATGCTGGAAGAAATAATGTGATGGCAGCAATTGAAGCTGGTGCTGATAGGGTTTTGGCTAAACCCATTAATCTAAAACAATTAAAATCTTCTGTAAATGAGCTTTTAGGTGACAATTTTTTTGAAGTTGAAAAAAGCGAAAAGGAAATGAAAGTGGAAGATTTGGAAGAATCGAAAGAAATAGTTTTTAATGAAAAATATGATGAATACAGAAATATTTTAATTGATGCCATAAAGAATAGAGATTCAGATTCGATAAGGAGAATAGTTATATTATTACAGGATTATGTTCAAGATCCAGGTTCTTTTGAAAAGAAGAAAATATTGGTGGAGATTGAAAGTAGAGAATATCTAAAGCCTTCTGATTGGATGTTTGCAGAAATGAAGGTAAATGAATTGGATCAAAAAATTAAAATGAAAATCAAACAATGTTAATACACAAATAAGAAAATACTATGTTTATAATTATTGGAGCTGTTGTTGTAACAATTAGTCTGATTGTGGGATTCTTGATGGCTGGTGGTCATTTAGCTGTATTATTCCAACCCTCAGAGTTTGTTACAATTGGTGGTGCAGCAATGGGCAGTTTATTAATATCAGCCTCAATTGATGATATTAAAAATATTGTTGCGGCAATTCCTAAAGCGATAACCCACAAACATCAATCAAAAGAAGAAAATTTATCAATGCTCAAAGCCTTATACGATTTATTTTTGTTAGCACAAAGGGATGGTTTATTAGCTATTGAGAAACATATTGAAACTCCAGAAGAAAGTGAAGTTTTTCAACAAGATCCTAGACTGATTAAGAACAGTACGGCAATTACTTTTTTGTGTGATACGTTAAAAGTGATGCTTTCTGGAGGTGTCCCACCTCATGAAGTTGAAGCTTTGATGGACATTGAAATAAAAACATTCAAAACTGAAACACATCCAACACATGCTTTATTGAGTAAGTTAGGTGATGCCTTCCCAGCGCTTGGTATTGTTGCTGCAGTATTAGGTATTATTGTGACTATGGGAAGTATTAACGATGGAGCTGCCGCTGTAGGGCATCATGTAGCTGCAGCATTAGTGGGTACTTTCTTAGGCGTACTTTTGTCTTATGGATTTGTTGGTCCACTTGCAACAAATATTGAGCATATGATAGAAGGCGAAATTAGATACTTGGAAACAATTAAAGAATGCGTAATATCTTATGCAAAAGGTAATCCACCAATTGTTGCTGTTGAAGTAGGAAGAAGAACATTGAATTCTCACACAAGACCAACATTCTCTGAATTAGAAAATTATCTGAGAGGGAAAAGCTAAAAATGGCTGATCAAGATAATGATAGACCAATTATAATAAAAAAAGTCATTGAAGGTGGTGGTGGACATCATGGTGGTGCTTGGAAAGTAGCCTATGCAGATTTTGTGACAGCAATGATGGCATTATTTATAGTTCTTTGGATCCTGGGGCAGGATGATTCTGTTAAAGAAAACATCCAACATTATTTTAATGATCCAATTGGGTTTGCTGGTGGAAAAGGACCTAGTGTATTTGATGATAAAGGAAACAAAATAGTTGCCCCTAAAATTTTGGCTGATTTGGATCAAAAAAAAATAGAACGTGAAAGACTTGAGGATATGGGTGAAGATTTGATAAGTAATCTCAAGAATCAGGATTTTCAAGATCTTATTGATCAGATCGATGTTGAAATTACTGATGAAGGTCTTAGGATAGAGATTATGGAATCTGGTGATGATGCGTTTTTTGAAGTTGGAACGGCATCGCTTAAAAAAAAGGCCCATAGCATACTGAGTATTATTGGTAAACAGATGGCTGAACTTGAAAACAAAATTATTGTTGAAGGACATACTGATGCTAGACCATTTCCTAATGGGAATCAAGGATATTCAAATTATGAGTTAAGCGCAGATCGAGCAAATTCTGCAAGACGTGCCCTTATAGATAGTGGACTACTTCCTAATCAGATTGACGAAATAAGAGGCTACGCAGATAATAGATTAAGAGATTCAGAAAATCCTTTTGATGTTACTAACCGCAGAATTAGTATTATTGTTAAGTATAATTACTAACTTAACAGAGTTAAAGCGAATAAGTTTACTGAGAAGTCTGGATAATATTGGAAAAATTACTTAGCTTAAATCGTTAGCTATATCAAAATAAATAGTCCATAAGATTTTAGAATATTTAAATTTTACAATTTTTATATGAATAGTGATAATAAAATATTAATAGTAGAAGATGAAAAAGATTCTAGATTTATCTATGAACGATTACTTACCAAAAGTGGTTATAATATTAAGACCGCTGAAAATGGTGATGAAGCTTTAAAAATTATAGATGAGTTTAAGCCTAAAGTTATATTGGCGGATTGGACAATGCCAAAGCTCAATGGCGTGGAACTCTGTAATATTATCAAGAAAAAGGACGAGTATAAGCTAATTTATTTTATTTTATTAACAGCAAGAACTTCGTTAAAAGATAGAGTAGAAGGACTAGATACCGGAGCTGATGATTATCTTGTAAAGCCGATTGATAATCAAGAATTAGTAGCCAGAATCAGATCAGGTTTAAGGATCCATAATCTTCAGAATGAATTAAAAAGTATTGAGCATAGCAAAGCAGTTGTCGAATTAGCATGTACAATTGGGCATCAAATAAACAATCCTCTGAGTAGTTTAAAAATGTCTCTAGACACTTTGAAAGATGAAATTGACATTAATAAAAAGGGTGTAGATGAAGATCTTTTTGTTATAGAGGAATCATTGAAAAGAATTCAAGAGTTTGTTAAAGCACTCCAAAATTTGCAAAGTCCAGAGATAATGAATTATGCTTTAGATAACAAAATGTTAAAAATGTAACTTTCTTATCCAAGACTCCAGATCTTAATTTTTACCTAAAAACTCCTAAACTATTAAATAATCATATCGATTATTGATTAAGGAGTACTATGCTAGACCGAATTTCAAATATTAATCCAAAAGAAAAGTATAAGAGTGGCTTAAAAGTTAGTACAAACCCTTATGCTGTTAATCGACATGATCAAGAGAAACATCATTCAAAAGATTCCGCAATGTTCTCTCCCTTGGCCAAGTTAATGTCAAAGATCAATTGGAGAATATTAAATATTGAATTTCCTTCAGATGATGAAATGCTTTTTAATTTTTTAGTAAATGGTCTAGAGTTTATTACAATTATTAATTTCAATGAAATGTACAACAATCCTTATCAAGAGTTCTCAGTGTTTCACATAGATAATAAGTATGGTAAAAAAGTGCAATATGAAACAAAATTGAAAATTAAGAAGAATGATGTGAGTGTTCTGGACAAACCTGATCCCATTGATACGGAAAATACGTATCAATTATTTGAAAGAATTAAAAAATTAAATATTCGAAGCAATTATCAGATTATTGAGCACCATATTCTTGATGGGTTTGTTAATGACATTGCAAATAGTGTGAGCCGAGAATTCAACTATATTTTGAAGGTAATTTATACATTCATTTCTACAAGAAACAAAAAAAGGATAAAAAATAATTTTCTTCTAAAGACACAAAAAAATATTCCGATTATGATGCAGAAAGTTACGATAATTTATGCGGAATAACTTGGAACCGAAATCTCACAATAATAAAACATATTTGGATCTAGATATAATTAGCAAATTTGAGTCTCTAGAGGAATATCCAAATACCAAACCGATTGTTTTAGCGAATATTCATGGGATAGTTTTATATTCTAATATCACTTCGAAAAAATGGTATGGCTTTGAAGAGGGTAGCAACTTGTTTGAACTTCACTCTGAACCAAACCTATTAAAATTGTTTAAAAATCTATCAGAAAACGATACTTCTAGTTTTTGCAGTGATTTGCTAATTAAAGGAGAAGAAGATTATTATGAAGGTTATCTTATAAATATTGAAAAAGTACAAATAAATGAGGAAGATATATTTATAGTTTATCTTGATTCTCAGGATAATAGAAAAAAGCTAACCAAAAAGGTTAATACATATAATCAAGCTTTAGAATCAGTAAGCGTTGGTGTTTTAATTGCTGATCATAATGCCGATGTAAAGTATATTTCTACTTCATTTGAGATTTTTTTTAGCATAAGAATTGAAGAAATTTATAACGAGAATTTGTCTTTTGCTTTTAAAAAATATTTGTCGGAATTTGAATTAAGTGAATTGGATTTAGCAATAATTGAACGGAAAAGTTGGGTAAAAGTAATTTCAGATATTAATAATGAAGGTGATGTTAAATACAAAGAAATACGTATGAACATTACAGAAGATAATATTGATAACTCGATAAATTATATTGTTACTGGCAATGATATCACTAAGCACATACAGCAAGCTAGAGTAATTAAGAAATCTGAACAACGTCAAAAATCTATCATCAATAATATATCTGATCCTATTCTTATTTTGAGAAGAGAAAAGAGTGATTTAATATTTGAAAATGCAAACAATAATTTTTATAAAGATATACTTGGCAAAAAGATCGATTCACTGAAAGAAACTTTTTTAGAATTAGTAAGTCCGGTTTTGCATTCAATTATTCATGAAGCAATTGAGAATTTGGATGATAGTAACCGCGTTCACGCACCATTCCATTATACAGCTCCAATGAGTAACAAAAGGTTTTTGGGTAAGGTAACTTATACTGATGACCAATATGACAATAGCCGTTTATACATTGTTAATATGAGTGATATAACAGAACAGCTTGAAATAGAGAGAAAGTTACGTGATGCATATAAAAAAGAAATTAGTCTCAATAAATTAAAATCCACTTTTCTTGCAAATATGTCACATGAAATAAGAACACCTCTTAATGCTATTGTAGGTTATTCAGATTTACTTGAAGATGATGTTAGAGAAATGAATTATGAATCATCATCAAAAATGACTGCATATCTCAAAGAAGGTGTTAATAGACTTCTTAAATTAGTTGATAACATTGTTGAAGTATCATTACTTGAATCTGGAAACCAGGACTTTAAGTTAGACAGCATAAAATTGAATAATCTTTTGGTTGAGAATCGAGAGATTTGGAATAATCAGGCCGTACTTAGAGACTTGGAACTTCATTACGAATTGAGCGAATCTGATCTAGTTATTGAAGCAAATGAGGAAAAACTTGAAAGAGCAGTAAAAGAGATAGTTGAGAATGCAATAAAATACAACCAAAAGAATGGACGGATAATAATTTCTACTTATGAGGAAGAAGAAAGTATCCAATTGCAAATATCAGATACTGGGATTGGTATTGAAAGAGATAGCTTAAATAAAATATTTCAACTCTTTGAACAAGTAGAAGAAGTGGGATATACAAGGAAATATGAAGGAGCGGGATTAGGGCTTTCGCTGGCTAATAAATTAGTCTCGTTTATGAATGGAAATATGAAAATTGTTAGTCAATTGAACGAGGGAACAATAATCACAATATCCTTCCCGAAGAAATAAGAATACATAGTCTAATCCATATTCAAATCCATATTCAAATCCACAAATATAATTTTCTAAATAAAAGATAATAACGTATGTTTATACTTATAAATAGATAATACTAACATATAATCCATTTTTTGTATGAAAAAAGTTCTAATCTTTTGGGTTTTGGCTTTCCCAATCGCAATTGCATCAACCGTTTATCAACGAGTTACTAGCTCAACATATCCCATTTACGGTTTAATTAAAATAGAAGTAAAAGTAATTAATAATGTTTCCAAATATCAATCACTTACTAAATTGTAGATATGAAAAACCTTTATTTTAAAATTTTTGATGGAAATAATTACTTTTTGGAGAGTACATTCACATCATTGAAAATATAGAAGAAGTTGAATTTACTAGGATTATTAAAATTAACAAGTAAGGAAAAATAATATGAGTGAACAAAGTTCAACAAATTCAGGATTTGGCTTACCTGAAAATGCCTATTCTGAATTAAAACCAGGTGAAGAGTACATTCCAATAATGGCCCCTGAGAAAAAATATCCAGAGGTTACAGTCTGGTCGGTTTTCTGGGGATTGATTATGGCTGTCTTATTTTCAGCAGCGGCTGCCTATTTAGGATTAAAAATAGGTCAAGTTTTTGAAGCTGCTATTCCCATTGCAATTATAGCGGTTGGTTTATCTACTGTAACAAAAAGAAAAAATGCTCTTGGCGAGAATATAATCATCCAGTCAATTGGGGCAACTAGTGGGACAATTGTTGCTGGGGCTATATTTACAATTCCAGCCCTTTATATTCTTGAACTTGATGTTCAGTTCTACCAAGTATTTTTTGCTTCACTATTAGGTGGTTTTTTAGGAATCCTTTTTTTAGTTCCATTTAGGAAATATTTTGTTTCTGAAATGCATGGAAAATTTCCATTTCCTGAAGCTACAGCAACTACTGAAGTTTTAATTGCCGGTGAAAAAGGTGGGAACCAAGCTTATGTTTTAGTTATTAGTGGTATTGTTGGTGGTATCTATGATTTTGTTGTTGCCACTTTTGGATGGTGGAGTGAAGTATTTACAACAAGAGTTGTTGAAATTGGTCAAACTCTAGCTACTAAATTCAAACTTGTATTTTCATTAAATACAAGTGCTGCAATACTTGGTCTTGGTTATATAGTTGGACTAAAATATACAGCAATCATAGCTGCCGGTTCGTTTGTTTCCTGGTTTGTTATAATTCCTGTGGTTGCATATTTGGGAGATTTTATTGTTTCTCCAATTGGAGCTAATGTTAGCTTGTTAATTAAAGATATGTCAGCTGAACAAATTTTTAGCAACTATGTAAGGCATATTGGTATTGGCGGTATTGCAATGGCAGGATTGATTGGAATAATTAAATCATCAGGTATCATTAAAACTTCTTTTATTCTAGGCTATAATGAAATATTTGGGAAGAAGATTGGAACTGAAAATAAAGTTAGAACTCAAATTGATATTCCTATGGGAATTATTGCTGGAGGAATAGTTCTTACCGCAATATTTGTGTTATTATTCTTCATGTTCGGTGTTGTGGATAACTTATTTCTTGCATTAGTTGGATTAGCTATTGTAATGATAATATCATTCCTCTTTACCACTGTAGCTGCAACAGCAATTGCGATTGTGGGAACAAATCCAGTTTCTGGAATGACTTTGATGACATTGATTCTTTCTTCGGTTGTATTGGTTTCTGTTGGTCTTTCTGGAACAGCTGGAATGGTTTCTGCTCTAATTATAGGTGGTGTTGTTTGTACAGCTCTTTCTCAAGCAGGAGCTTTTGTAACCGATCTCAAAATTGGCTATTGGTTGGGTTCTTCACCATACAAACAAGAAAAATGGAAGTTTTTGGGAACAGCGGTTTCTGCTGCTACAGTTGCATGGATCATTATGGTATTAAATGAAACTTATGGATTTACTGGAGAAGGAGCACTCGTCGCACCGCAGGCAAATGCTATGGCAGCAGTTATTCAACCTTTAATGTCAAATCAACCTGCTCCTTGGATGTTATATTTAGCTGGCGCTTTTATGGCTTTAATTCTTACAATGATTAACGTTCCCGCATTAGCTTTCGCTTTAGGAATGTATTTGCCACTTCAATTAAATACACCTCTATTAGCCGGTGGGTTAATTGCATACTTTGTTACTTCAAGAACAAAAGATGCTGCTTTAAATAAAGCTAGGAGAGAAAGAGGGACTTTGATTGCATCAGGATTTATTGCCGGTGGAGCTTTAATGGGAGTCTTCAGTGCAATTTTAAGATACTTGGGATATAATTGGGTGAATATGGAGTGGTTTGAGTCACACGCAGCTGAAATGCTTGGTTTGGTGATGTTTCTCTTAATATCACTTTATATGATTTGGGATACGTTAAAAGCTAAAAAAGAAAGTTAATTTACTTCTCAAATTTATTACTTTAAAAACCCAACTTATTTTAAGTTGGGTTTTTTGTTATCAATTAGGAAATATATTGTATGCCGACATGTCAAGAATCAAGAAAATACTTCCCTTATTTAGAAACAGGTAAAAAATATTTTAATCACGCGGCAATATCTCCTTTACCAACGAGGGTAATTGAAAAATTAGATGACTATATACAAATTAGATCAGAAACGGATATTGAACCATATTTTGAAACACTTTCACAAGCAACGGGTGCTAAAGATAAACTTGCCAAGTTGTTAAATGTTAATTCTGCTTTAATTGCTTGGTCCTCAAATGTATCAAATTCACTTAATATACTAGCTCAAGGTCTTGACTGGAAACATGGTGATGAAATAATACTTAATAATATTGAGTTTCCTTCAAATATTTATCCATTTCTAAATCTTAAGAATAAAGGTGTTAACATACTTTTTGCAAAGGATGAAAATGGTGTTGTAGATTTAACACAGATTGAGAAATTAATTACACCGAAAACAAAACTTATTTCAATCAGTATGGTACAGTTTTTAACAGGTTATAGAGCTGATTTAAAATCCATCGGTGAATTATGCAGAAAGAATAATATAATATTTTGCGTTGATGGAATTCAAGGTGTGGGTGCGGTTCAAATAGATATTGTTGATTGCAATATAGATTTTTTTGCTGGTGGAACACATAAATGGTTGATGGGCTTACAAGGATTGGGTTATTTCTATTTATCAGAAAAGTTATTTGATATTGTAAACCAAAAACATGTTGGGTGGACTTCAGTGAAAAACACGTGGGACTTATTGGATTATAATTTGAATTTACTTGAAACTGCTGATAAATTCCAAATTGGAACTTTGCCAAGAATTGCTATTATTGCTTTGAATTCATCACTTAGTTTATTTGAAGAAATTGGATACGATAGAATTGAAAATCAAATAATTAGTAATTCTGCATTTCTAATAGAATTACTAATTGAGAATGGATATAAACCAATATTGGCAAATGCGTTAAAAGAAAACATTGCTGGGATAGTTAGTTTTACTCACGATAATTCAGTGAAAATTGTTAAACAACTTGAGAGTCAAAATATAATCTGTTCGGTTAGGGAAGGTATGATTAGAATTTCACCACATTTTTATAACACTAAAGAGGATCTAATACATTTTATTTCTGAGCTAAAAAAAGTGGAGACTAAAATATAATATCATAACCCCAACGAAGAAGTGCAATTGATAATAACAGGGCTCCTTCCAATTTTGATATTTTCCAGCCGGTCCGCATCATAATAAAGATTACAATCAAAGTAACAGCCAAAAAAATAAGGCTAGTGTATTCACCGCTATCTAAAGATAATGGTTTTAATATTGACGCAACACCTAGTACGCCAAGCATGTTAAAGAGATCACTTCCAATTAAATTGCCTGCAGAAATACCATGTCTTTTTTTTTGTAGAGCAACCAATGAAGTAGCGAGTTCAGGCATTGAAGTCCCACCGGCAACAATTGTTATACCAATTAACCACTCAGAAATACCAAAAAATCTTGCAATGCTAGAAGCTGAATCAACTAAAAAATTTGCACTAATGATAATTATTGCTACACCAAGAATAAATTTTGGAATATCCCAAAACTTTAAATCTCCTTCAGGAATATCTTCATCAATTTCTTCTTTTTGTTTAATTAAAATTATTATGTAGGTGAGTAACATCAAAGATAGTAAAACTCCTTCAATCGATGAAAGTGTTAGATCGTAAAAAAATATAAGTAAAAGAATTCCGGTTCCAACTAAAAGAGATCCATCTCTGAATAATAATACTTTTGAAATATTAATGGGTCTTATCAAGGCGATGAATCCAAGTATAATACCTAAATTGAAGATATTTGATCCGATGACATTTCCAACTGAGATAGCGTGCTGATCTCTAAGAGCAGCAGATATTGTAACCGCAAATTCAGGGGCTGAAGTCGCTATGGCCACAATTGTTAAGCCAATTACTAAATCTGAGAGTCCAAATTTTCGGGCAATTTTAGACGCAGCATCAACAATCCAAGTTGCTCCACCCCAAAGACCGAAAACAGCAATGCTTAGTATTATGAAATCAAATAAAATATTATACCTGTATTCTGAAAATATAAAGACGAAAGATAAGCTAAAAAAAGGAGTTTATAAAATAAAAGTATATTTGAAGTAAGTTATTAGAATATTATGAAAATAATAAAAAGTAGAAGTATGTGAGTCAGAGCTAAAACTGCAATAAATGTCTTTTTGTTCTTTTGTCGTTTTTGATATAGCTTATCTTCTGCGCATACACGCTGGTCTACAAAGTCTCCCTTTGAAGGATCCCAATAACTGTTTTTAATTGGATTGTTTATAAAATTATCCATAATCCTATAAATGGTAATGATAATTATTTATAATATAAAGCAAATAATTTAAAATTCAAACATTGACTTGTTTATTATTTAAGACTTGTGATGTAGGTCACTTTTGATCAAATGATTAAAAAATAGGTGTGATTGATAAAATCACACCTATAGAATAAGTAAACCTTACGAGTTATATGTTAACTCAATCTTGATGTGGAAGTCTGCACCACTAAAAAGTGTGTATTTAATATCATCAATAGTACATTTATAATCTTCACCAACAAGTTTTGAAACAGCATCAGAAATTGTAGATTCAAGATCTCCAGTACTAACTGCTTTTAATTTATTCTTCAGTAATTTATCAACATCAATTGGTTTTTTTTCATCTGCCATTTTTATTCTCCTAAATCTTTATTCTTCAGACGTATATTATAACATTTAGTTATTTTAATTTCTCGTTTAATTAAAATCTTATAAAATTTAATAATTCTTTTGTTTTTTCTTCCATTAATGTTTTATTATTTCTCGATTCAACATTAAGTCTCAACAAAGGCTCAGTATTACTCATTCTAACGTTGAACCTCCAGTCCCTAAATTCAACGCTAACTCCATCAGTTTTATCTAACTTGCCATCTGAATATTTTTCTTTTAACTCTTCCAATTTTTTTTTCGGATCATCAATACGTGAATTTATTTCTCCTGAACAAGGGAAATTACTAATCATTTCTCCAACTAGTTTAGAGAGAGGTTTTTTCTCCAATGTTAATAATTCTAAGATCAATAAGAATGGGATCAATCCGCTATCTGAATAATAGTTATCTCTAAAATAATGATGTGCAGACATTTCTCCACCGTAAATAGCATTAACTTCTCTCATTTTTTGTTTTATAAAGGCATGACCACTTACTGATTCAACTGTTTCTCCTCCGGCATCTTTAACTTCTTTAAATGTATTCCAGACTAACCTTGGATCGTGAACAATCTTTTCTCCAGGAAATTTTCTAAGTAGCGATTTTGCCAATAAACCAACTATATAATAGCCTTCAATAAAATTACCTTTTTCATCAAAAAAGAAACATCTATCATAGTCGCCATCCCAAGCGACCCCAAGATCTGCTCCATGCTCTTTCATCGCATCTGTTGTAGATTGTCTGTTTTCAGGTAGAAGTGGATTCGGCACACCATTAGGAAATGTGGAATCGGGTTCATGGTGAACTTTAATCATTTCTATTGGCAAAAATTTCTCTAAAGCATCAAGTGCTGGTCCAACACATCCGTTCCCGGAATTAACAACTACTTTGTATTTATTAATATTCTCCGGTTTGTAAAATTTATTAAGACTATTTATAAAATCGTCCATAATATCTGTCGGTATAATTTTCCCTTTCTTCTCTGCAATTTTACCGAGAGTGTCTTTAGATATCATTTCCTCTATTTCGTTTAATCCTGAATCATAACCCATAGGTTTTGAACCATGTTTAACAAATTTCAAACCATTATATTCCGGTGGATTATGACTTGCTGTTATCATAATTCCACCATCCGCATCAAAATGTGGTGTGCCAAAATAAATCATTTCAGTTCCACATAATCCTAAGTCAATTACGTCTGTACCAGCATCTGTTAATCCATTTGCCAAAGCTATTGAAATTGAAGGTGATGATTCACGTACATCTCTTCCAATTAAAACTTTCTTTGCTTTTTGTTGAGTAGCAAATGTTCGTCCTACTTTATACGCTAATTCTTCATTTAATTCGCTCGGTACTTTTCCTCTAATATCATATGCTTTAAAACCTGGTATTTTAGACATTTTAAATCCTTGGATAATTAAATGAATTTCTTGTAAATGCCAAAGATACAAAAACAATACTTTTTTAGGATAAATTTTTGCATAGAATTCGCCATATTTGCGCAATATCTTTCAATTCAAAATTTAACGGAGTTACTTATTCAGGATTTTCATTTCACAAAGTGCACCAACAATAAATGTAAAGCAATATATCCACTTAGATTGGAAGAGGCCAAAAAGGATAGTGAACAATTTTGTCCTAAGTGTAAAGTTGCAATGCAAGATTCTCATTTAGTTCAATGTAAAAATTGTCAAACAGTATTGAATTTTATTCCAAAATTTCCAAATGAAGAAGATATTATTTTCTATGTTGATAAATGTTCGTCATGTTCTGGTACACTAAAAGATGAAAAACATCTCACGCCTAACTATTTCCCAGAATCTTTTATTTAAAAGACCAATTCAAATTAAATTTCCTCTCAAAGACTCATTATACATTTTTGATTAAACTTGTCCTTTCCATAAATTTACAGTGATAAATAAATATTACTAAGGTAGTTTAATGAATTTAAGAAACAATATCTTGTTAAGAGCATCCGTTTTCATCCTGGTACTTAATTCATCCTTTCTTAATGCCCAAAGAACACAAGAGATTACAGCGGAGTCGGATATATTTGATACAGGCAAAATGTGGACTTTTGATTTTCCTCCAACCCAATATTTAAATGAAATATATGGTTTTGCACCCGATGACGAATGGTATGATGATGTCAGACTATCAGCATTGAGAATCCCAGGTTGTACGGCCTCTTTTGTTTCTGAAAATGGATTAATAATGACTAATAATCATTGTTCTCATAGACATAGAGATAATGTTCAGATAAGGGGTGAGAATTTGATTGAGAACGGATTTTATGCTGAAACTCTAAAAGATGAACGTAGGGTCCCGAATATGTATGCCGAGCAATTAGCATTTATTGTGGATGTTACGGATGAATTGAATAAAGCTATTGACGAAGCAGAAACAAATGAAGAAAAAATAAAAAATAAAGAAAGTAAAATTAGAGAGCTGGTTGAACAGTATAATGAAGAGACTGGATTGAAGTGCCAATTTGTTTCTTTGTTTAACGGCGGTAAGTTTTCTATTTACGGGTACAAGCGTTTTAATGATGTAAGATTAGTTTATGTACCAGAATTGTCAGTTGCAGAATTTGGTGGTGATTATGATAATTTTACATATCCCCGTTATGATTTGGACTGTGCGTTTTACAGAGTTTATGACAACGAAGGAAACCCGATAAACTCTGAACATTTTTTCAAATTCAGTGAAAATGGTGTTCAAAAGGATGAAGTAATTTTTTCTGTGGGAAATCCAGGAAAAACAAACAGACTTTACACTGTTTCTCAATTAGAATATTATAGAGATATTACCTACCGAAACAAAGCATTTATGTACGATGAATATTACAATCTTTTAGAACAAATGAAATATGAATTCCCTGAAATGGCAGAGGACCTAGAGAAAACTAGAACAAAAATTGGAAATGGTCAAAAAGTATTCCATTATATACAAGCTGGACTAATGGATCCATACTTAATTGCAAGAAAAAGGGACTTTGAGAATAAAATTAGAGCCACTGTTTCGGCAGATCCACAATTAGGTGAAAAATATGGTCATATTTGGGAGTCAATAAGGGATCTGAGGAACGAGTTGAAACCAATTGATAGTAAGCTTGCAGCATATAGACCTTATAGATTTTTTGGGACTGAATATTTTAAAATAGCTAAAGATATTCTTTATTATGCAAAACAAATGAAATTAAGTGAAGAGGATAGATTACCTAGATTTAAAAATGTTGATATGGATTCACTAAAGAACTCTCTTTATCCTGAGCAATTTGATAATATTTCTGAGTTACCGAAATTACAAGTTCAGTTAGATTTTATAAGATTGAATTTGGGCAATGATGATGAATTGGTCAAGAAATTATGTGGGAGTTTACAAGGAAGAGAAGCAGTAGATAGAGTCTTAGAGAAATCCACTTTAAGTGATAAGAAAAGTGCATTGGAATTAATAAATAAGGACCCTGATGAAATATTGAATTCGGATGATCCATTTATTTTCTATGTAGCTAATACTGAATCCCAAATTAGTGATCTCAGTAAAAAAGCAAAAGAAATTGGTGACACAGAAAGTGTACTTGTAAATATGTTAGGAAAAGTTTTATTTGATATATATAGTACAGAAATTCCACCGGATGCGAATTTTACTTTGCGTTTGAGTGATGGAGTGCTAGCATCATTTGATTATAATGGTACTGTAGCCATCGAGAAAACTACTTTCTATGGAATGTATGATAGATATTATGGAAGTGACCAAACATATCCTTGGAAATTGCCTGAGAGATGGGCAGAACCCCCAGCTGAACTTGATCTATCTACAGTTTACAATTTTATTTCTACCAATGATATTGTTGGTGGAAGCTCGGGAAGTCCTGTAATTAATAAAGAAGCAGAGGTTGTTGGTTTAGCTTTTGACGGAAACATAGAAAGTATTATCGGAGATTTTATCTACCTACCTGAAGATAACAGGATGGTTTCAGTTGCTTCTCAAGCAATTCTTGAGGCATTGGATAAAGTTTATAATGCTGAACGAATTGTAATAGAATTAAAAACTGGAAAAATTGCTGATTGAAGATTTCATAAAATTTATAGAATGTCTTAACCAAAATGTGTCATGGTATCCTTTTATAAATACTTCACCAAAAAATCTATAATTTGTCTCTTTCTCTTTGTGTAAGGTGGATAAAGCATTTTCAGAAAGTTTATTCTACCACTTACTAAATAAGCCCTTTCATTAGAAAACGTTTTAAAACCTGCAAAGCCGTGGGATCTTCCAATTCCACTATTTCTAACTCCCCCAAAGGGCAAGTTTTGATGACTAAATTGTAAGACTACTTCATTTATGCCTACACCACCAGACTGTGTTGAGGATGATATTTTGTGAATTGCATCTTTATTTTTAGAAAAAATATAGATAGCTAATGGCGGGTCTTTATCATTTATCCAATCAATTGCTTCCTCAAGTTTATCATATTCGACAATTGGTAGTAACGGTCCAAAAATTTCATCTTCAGAGATATTACAATTTTTACATTTTGTGAGAATTAGAGTTGGTTCAATAAATCTACTCTCTTGATCGTGCTTTCCTCCAAATAGAATACTGCTTCCATTTGAGATAGAATTATTCAACATTTTGACTAATCTTTTATGATGATGCCCATTAATAATTTTAGAGAAACTAGTATTTGATTTAACTTCATTAAAATTGTTGCCATAAAATTTTTTTATTTTTTTAACTAAATGATCTGTGAATTTTTCTCTTATCTTTTTATCTACTAGAATATAATCGGGAGCAATACAAGTTTGTCCTTTGTTTAGAAATTTCCCCCAAATGATTTTTTCTGCTGTGATGCTCAGATCTGCTGTTTCATCAACTATTACTGGTGATTTTCCTCCAAGTTCTAATGTAAACGAAGTTAGATTAATTGAGGCTGCTTGGGCAATTATTTTGCCAACTTCAGTACTTCCAGTAAAGAAAATATGATCAAACGGTAACATTAATAACTCAGAAACTATACTTTTATCACCTTGTACTACTGCTACTTCTTCCGGTTCAAATAGATCAGTCATCATATCTTCAATTAACTTATTTGTATTTACTGATATTTCACTTGGTTTAATAATTACAGAATTTCCTGCGGCAATGGCCGATATTACTGGAGCAACAGCGAGTTGAAAAGGATAATTCCACGGAGAAATTATTAAAACTATTCCTTTTGGCTCATACTTAATAGAAGCTGAGTGTGTAATTAGAGTTAAAGTTCTTTTTACTTGCGTGGCTTTTATCCACCGATCAATATTCTTTTTTGCATCCTTAATTTCGGAAATTACCGGATAAATTTCTGTTAGATCAGTTTCTTCAAACGACTTGTTGAAATCTTTATGTATCGCAGATTTAATTTTGTCTCTATTTGCTAATATCCATTTGTGGATTTTAGCTAGTTTCTTAATCCTTTCTTCAGCAGATGTGATTCTTTGAGTAGCTCTAAATTCTTTTTGATTATCAAATGTTTTTTTAGGCATAATTAGGCATCTTATTTAATCTTTCTTTATACGTAAATTAACAAATCATTTTGTTTGATATATCTAAAAATGTTAACTTTTCATTTTTCAATTCGTCTTAAACTGCAAACTATAGGAAAAATATGAAACCACTCCATAATTGTGTATCTGTCATAGTAATATTGGCTCTTTCTCTTTCAACAGGTTTTGCCCAATCAAATTTTTACACTCCAATGGATTTAGACACAGTAACATGGTCTTTTGAAGATTTAGGTAAAATGTGGACCTTTGACAATGTCCCAGTTAATTCTTTTAGTGAAAAATATGGTTTTAAACCCTCTGAGGAATGGTTAGAGGATGTTCAAAAATCTGCTTTGCAATTTGGAGGTGGTTGTTCTGCAGCATTTGTTTCAGAAGATGGACTAATCATGACAAATCATCATTGCGGCAGAGATCGTCTAACAAGTATCCAAAAGGAAGGTGAGGATTTACTTAAAGACGGATTTTATGCAAGTCAGTTAGCAGACGAAAGGAAAGTTAAAAACCTTTACGTCGATCAGTTGATAATTATTGAGGATGTAACCGGTGAGATAAAAAATTATATGGATAAAGGGAAAACTGATGATGAAAAAGTCCAGCAAAGAGATGTGATCATTGATTCGTTGGTGAATAAATACAATGATGAGACCGGTCTTAAATGTAGAATAGTATCTCTCTATCATGGAGGAAAGTTCTCTCTTTATGGTTACAAAAGATATAATGATATTCGTTTAGTGATGGCACCGGATTTTCAAATTGCAGCTACTGGTTGGGATTGGGATAATTTTACTTATCCACGTTATGAATTGGATTTTATGTTTTACAGAGCTTATGATGAAGAAGGGAATCCAGTAAATTCTAAACATTATTTTTCTTGGAGTGCTGAGGGTGCAGAAGTAGATGAGCCAATTTTTGTTATTGGCAGACCAGGTAGTACCGATAGGCTATATTCGGTGGCACAATTAGAGTATTTTAGAGATATTACTTATCCAACTTTACTTACTGGTTTTAACTCACTTTATAAAGCTTACTACGATTATTATCAGAATCATAAAGAAAAAGAAAACCTACTTAATGTTGTTATGAGATGGGGAAATGCTAGAAAATCTTATGCCGGACGTCTAGCTGGTTTAAAAAATGAATTTATTATGAACAAGAAAAATGATTTTCAAAAGGATTTGGTTAGTAAAATCAACGCCTCTCCTGAACTAATGGAAAATTATGGGCATGTATGGAAATCAATTGAAACTGTGTTGGATGAGAAGAGACAGTATTCTGTTCAATATGCAATTAATAGATTCAGTGGATATATAAAACCAGTTTACTATAAATTTGCTGATGAAATGATAAAAATTGCTAGGCAAAAAGCATTATCAAATGATGAGAGAGAAGAGGATTACAAGGACGAGAATTTTCAAACCACTATTGAAGAATTTTATCCTAAAGATATTGAAGAAGAATTGGAAGATAATCTGCTTGCTTCAAGTATTTCATTTATAACAAGTATAGTAGATTCTTCATATCCTCTAGTAAAAGAAGTGTTCAATAATAAGAGCGGAAGAGAAGCAATAGAATACTTAAAGGGTAATAGTAAGTTAATTACTAAAAATGCCTTTATTAAGATGGCCCAAATGGATGCAAAGGAAATTCTAGAATCAGATGATCCTTTCATCAAATATGTAGTGTATATTGAAGAGCAAATGAAGAAAGTTAGTAACAAAGATAAGGAATTAGATAATACTTTAACCGTTTTGAACCAACTACTCGGTGAAGCCGTTTATTATGTTTATGGTGATAATATCTCACCAGATGCTACTTCCACATTGCGTATCTCTGATGGTGTAATAAAAGGATATGAATATAACGGAACAATTGCACCTGGTAAAACAACATATTATGGATTATGGGATCGGTATGAATCATTTAATAAAAAAACATATCCATGGGGCTTGCACGAAAGATGGAAAATTCCACCAAACGAATTGGACCTTAGCTCAAGTCTTGGCTTTGCCTCAACAAATGATATTGTTGGCGGTAACTCTGGGAGTTCTGCAATCAATAAAAACAAAGAGGTTGTAGGGCTATTGCATGATGGGAATATTGAAAGCCTTGCAGGACATACAATATTTCTTGAAGAAAATAACAGAGCTGTAGCAACAGATTCTAAAGGGCTAATTGAAGCACTTAAATATGTTTATAAAACAGATAGATTAGTTAATGAACTATTGAATGGAAAACTGTAATAATGTTATTCAAAACCTAAGAGCCTTAAGCCATTAACAGTAATAAAAGTTGCAATGTAAGCGAAACCGGTAAATATTATTATTTGAAAAATTGGAATTCTCCAATGACCGGTTTCCTTTTTTGCTACAGCAATTGTAGATAGGCATTGCATAGCAAAAACAAAGAAAACAATTAATCCTAAAATAGTAGACGGTGTAAATAGATTTTTCCCAGTCTCTTTAATCTTGGCATTTCGCATTGCGTGCAAGATTGATGTTCGTAGAGTTTCTTCATCTCCAGTAACTCTAAATATTAATGCCAGAGAACTAACAAATACCTCTCTTGCAACAAAAGCAGATATTAAAGAGACTCCAATCCTCCAATCCATTCCTATCGGAGTCATCAGAGGTTCAACAAACCTTCCAATTTTGGCAGCATAAGAAGTAGATATTCTTTCCATCTGAATTGTATCTAAGTATTCAATATTTGTTAATGAACCTTGCTCTATTTCCGGATGAGAATTTGGGAAATAAGTTAAGGCCCATAGAACAATGGAAAAAAGAACAATAACTGGGCCAGCTTGTTTAAGATATTGTTTTGTGCTGGCGTATGTATTTCTTAACACTGATTGAATTTTTGGAAGTTTGTAAGTTGGCAATTCAAGTATAAATGAAGAACTATCTTCAACTTTGATAATGTTTTTGCTGAATTTATTAATTAGGGCGGCAATTATTATAGAACTAATTATGCTAAAAAGATAAATAAATGAAAAAATTAAACCACCAAAAATTACTTCTTCCTTCGGGATTAGAAAAGCTATAAGCAAAGCATAAACAGGTAGTCTGGCACTACAACTCATTAGTGGAATAATGAAAATTGTTAGAAGTCTCTCTTTTTTATTTGAGATTGTCCTAGCTGCCATCATCGCTGGAATAGCACATGCAAATCCGGATAACATTGGAACAAATGACCTCCCGTTTAGTCCTATTTTTGAAAGAGGTTTATCAATTAACATAGCTCCTCTTGCTAAATAACCGGTGTCTTCAAGAAATCCTAGAATCAAAAAGAGAATTACGATTTGTGGTACGAAAATAAGAACTGCACCAACACTACTAATTATTCCGTCAGAAATTAAATCACCGTACCAATTAATCCCAAAATAATTAGAGGATAGATTGGCAAGAATTGCGAAGGATTCATCTACAAATTCCATCATTGGTAGAGCAAGCCAAAATATAGATGTGAAAGTAGCTCCTGTTATAAATAAGAAGAAAAATATACCCCAAAATTTATGCAGTAATATTTTATCAAGTTTTATTGAAATTTCATCTGGCTTGTTATGTAATTGGTAGTTTACAACATTTAGCTTAGCGTTTGCGTTTTTCAGATCGCTCTCATCTGCTACTGCTACAATTACATTTTTTTCAATCTCTTCAATTTTTTTGTATTGAGCTAAAATATTTTGGGCATGAAAAGATGCTTCAACTTTTTTTAACTCATGTTTATCATTTCTGATTTCTTTTTTTAAGTCAGCTTTTATTAGTGAAACAAGACTATCAATACCTTCTCCAGTGCGTCCGTTTATAATTGTAATTGGACAGCCGATAAGCTGAGAGAGTTCCTTTTTTTGAATCCTAAAGCCCTTCTTGTACAAAATATCGAACATGGTTACAGCAACAATTACATTGAAGTTAGAATCCAATAATTGTTTAACTAGTAAGAAATGTCTTGAAAGCTGACTTGCATCAGCTGTTACAATAATTAATCGAGGTGCTCCAAATTTGGGATGTTTATATAGTGAGTCGATGGTGACTTGTTCATCCGGTGAATTTGGGACAAGACTAATTATACCAGGAGAATCTAACAAATTTGCATTAATATTAAACTTGCTCTGAAAATTAGTAGAATTGTATTCTATTGTAGAACCGGGATAATTAACTGTTTTAAAATTTTTACCACTTAAATAATTAAATAGCGTAGTCTTTCCTGAATTAGGTGGACCAACTAAAGTAATAAGTGGTAGTGACTCAGTAGCTATTTCACTCATAGTAATTTGATTGATTCTGCTTCATGCCTACGAATAGCAATCATTGTGCCTCTAAGTGAAAAAGCAAGGGGATCGTTAAATACAGATTTGTTTAAAAGCTCAATTTCCTGGCCTGGAGTGAACCCAATTTCAATTATTCTTCTAAAAGAAGTATGATTAAAATCTATTTCATCTATTATGGCTTTTTCACCAAAATTTAAGTCTGCAGCAGTTTTCATAATTAATTTTCGAATATTTATTGCAACTATTTAGATTTAGTCTATATAAAATTAGCCACCAAGAGGTTCTAAGTCAAGGGAAAAATTAAGAGATGCTTATCCTTTATTACATTGCTTTAAGTTTTAAAATAGATGCTAAGAGTTGATTGTCTTATTAATAAGCGTTAATTTAAATATTTAACATTAACGAAGGTTTTTATGAAAAAATTACTTTCCGTTATTCTCGCATTAGTATTCATTTCTTCAAGTCATTTTTCACAAATAGCAACAAAGCATGGTGAATTATCCTACAAAGATTTTAAAACTCCAAAATTTTGTGGGGCAGCTTGTCATATTGATTTTTACCAACAATGGAATCAGTCTATGATGTCACAATCATACACACATCTTTGGGATGAAATCGAATATTTTAAACTGGCAATTCCACATGCGAATAAAGATGAAAAGGTTGCTGAAATTAGAGATGGGTGTAATGGTTGTCATGCGCCAATATCGTATGTTTCTGGAGATACTCCACCACCTAGACCAGAAATGAACTCACGTGCCAATGAAGGTGTTTCATGCGAAGTTTGCCATAGTATAACAGGATTTGAGGGTGATACGCCATTCAACTTTAATTATATTATGAAACCTGGGAAGACGAAGTACAGTAGTAGAGTAGAATCAGTAGTTTCTCCTGCTCATGATATAGTCGTCTCTGATCTGCACCGCTCGGGTGATTTTTGTGGAATATGTCACAATGAAAAAAATCCCTATGGAATTTGGGTGAAATCAACACAACTTGAATGGAGAGATGGTCCTTATTCAAAAGAAGGTGTTCAATGCCAAGATTGTCATATGCCAAAAGGTGAATCTATATTTGCAAGCATGGGGAAAACCTACCCCGATACTCGACAACATTTATTTCATGGTGCTCATGATCCAGGTAAAGTTAAAGGAACAATTGAGCTTAGAATTCATCCAGATTTGGAAGAAGCTGAACCTGGAGAAACAGTTATATTGAAAGTTGCATTGTTCAATCAAAAGACAGGTCACAAATTTCCAACGGGATCTGTTGAAGACAGAATTGTATGGCTTCACGTTGAGGCAGAAGACAAGTCTGGAATTGTTTATCACCTGCCTGTTAATAAGAAAGGATTTGAAGGCGAAGAATACACAATTGCGTCTCAGGAACTTGCTTATCAAGATATGGGAATCGCTTTGAATGACGATACTTTTAAGGGAGTTTTAAGAGATGCCGTACCAATTGGCGATAGAATATTCAGAATGCCATATTTTGATTCTCAAGGAAGAATGACAATTCAACAATGGAATACAGGTTCATTAGGAGTAGATTATAGAATTGGTCCGAGAGAAACTAAGATGGAATCATTTATTTTTAATTTGCCAGATAATGTTTCTCCAGGAGAAATGACAATTACTGCAAAACTATATTATTCAAAATTAGTTTCTTCTGTTGGAGAATTATTAGAAGTCCCGTATGAAGAATATAAACCAATTTTGGTTAATGAGCATTCAACTAAGGTTGAAATTTTAGATTAAGAGGTTAAAATGAGAAATTTAAAGTTAGTTACTACTGTATTTATTATTACGATTATTACTATGAACGACACGATTGCAATACCGGCTTTTGCCCGAAGTTATAAGATGAGTTGTCAAACTTGTCATTCACCAATTCCTCGCCTAAAAACTTTTGGAGACGAATTCGCCGGAAATGGATTTAAAATGCCGGAAATGGAATCATCCCGATATTTTGTAGATACCGGTGACGATCAGCTTTCGTTGATAAGAGATTTTCCCATTGCAATTAGATTGGATATGCATGCTGTTATAAAAATAGATGATGCCTCAAATGGATTGGATTTTCAATCGCCGTATCTCGTAAAACTCTTATCCGGAGGAGAACTGGCTGATAATTTGGCATATTATTTTTATTTCTATATGAATGAAAGAGGAAAAGTGGTTGGAATTGAAGATGCCTATATAATGTTCAATAATTTATTGGATCATGATCTAGATTTCTATATGGGACAATTTCAGGTTTGTGATCCACTTTTTAAACGGGAGCTAAGGTTAACTCTTGAGGATTACCAGATATATAAAACTAAGGTGGGCAACGCTTCATCTAATTTAGCATATGATAGAGGAATTATGGTAACCTTAGGTTTGGAGACTGGTACAGATTTAATTTTTGAAGTCGTCAATGGAAGTGGAATTCACGAAGCTGATGCAATGAAAAATTTTGATGATGATAGTTATAAAAATTTCTTCGGAAGAATTTCACAAGATATCGGTGAGTATTTAAGACTAGGAGCATTTGGTTATTTTGGTAAAGAAGAAGTAGAATATTATTCAGGTTTAACAGCTGATGATAAAATTACTATGTACGGTCCGGATTTAACATTAGGTAATGATATTGTTCAATTGAATCTGCAATATCTTTGGCGAAAAGATAGCAAGGCATTCCATGGTTTAATGAACAATAATATTATAACGAAAGGAGCTATTGCTGAGTTGGTATATACCCCAGTGGGCGACGAAAGCAATTGGTATCTAGTTGGTTTGTTTAATTGGGTTGATTCAGACATAGAAGCCCTCAATTATCAAACTGGTGCGTTCCATGCTGGTTATATGTTCAAACGAAATATGAGAATGGTTGCTGAATACAAATACGATTTTGAGAAAGAGTATAACACATTTAGTCTTGGAATAGTGTCTGCATTTTAAAGTTATTTTCTGAGACTTTTGCTTTTATAAATTTGTTATTACCTTTGCTCATGCAAAAACCACTCTTAATTGATTTAGATGGTGTCCTCAGAATTGGATTAAAACCTGCTGAGGACATTATCCCATTTTTAGGCTTTCTCAACGAAAATTTAATCCCAACTTGTATCCTTAGTAATTCTTCTCTGTATAGTTCAAGGCATATTTATAATTTTTTTGAATCGCACTCAATAAATATTAAACTTCCAATTATTACAGCCATTGATGCTGCCTATAATTATATAAATGGAAAATATAATAAAGTTGCAGTCTATACTTCTGAAAACGTAATTGAAAAATTTTCCGAGTTTTTGGAATATGAAAATCCAGAAGCTGTGTTAATTGGCGATATTGGAGATGTATGGAATTACAGACTTATGCAAACAATTTTTGAATATGTCCAAAATGGTGCCGAATTAATTGCTGTACATAAAAATAAATTTTGGAATAAACCTGATGTTGGTATACAGCTAGATGCCGGCTCTTTTATTCATGCAATTGAATATGCATCTTCTTCAACTGCCACTCTAATAGGAAAGCCTTCACCGTTATTTTTTAAATTAGCTTTACAAAAAATAGAATGCGATATTAAAGAATCGTTTATTATGCTTGGAGATGATCTTGACACAGATATTTCAGGGGCTAAAGAATTAGGCGCAGATACAATATTAATCTACACAGGCAAGACTAAACCACCAATTTTAGATAGCTATTCAGACAAAATTGATCATGAAGCTAAAAATTTGTTAGAAGTATTAGAAATCATTAAAAAATCATTAAAATAAATATATTTATGGAAAAATTTATAAAACATCCATCAATTCTAAATAGAAAAAAGTCGGCTCTAGTAATAGTTGATATACAGGAAAGAATTTATAAAGTAATGAGAAAGCATGAAAAACTAATAGAAAATGTCCTAAAGCTTATAAAGGGATCAAAAATTCTCAACATTCCCATTTATCATACTGAACAATATCCCAAAGGTCTCGGTATTACTAATGAGCAAATTAAAGAGGAATTGACTGGTGAAGCGATCCAAAAATTAACATTTAGTTGTTTAGGAGCTCAAGATCTTTTTGAACAACTTAGAAGAAAAAATGTTGAACAAGTTATTGTCTGCGGAATTGAAACGCACGTTTGTGTGCAACAAACTGTTCTAGATTTATTAGCCAATAATTTTCAGGTTTACGTTCCAGTTAATTGTGTTTCCTCTAGATCTAAAATTGATTATAAAACTGCCATTAATAAAATGGCTAAACATGGTGCAGAAATAACTACGGTAGAATCCATTCTTTTTGAATTATTGCAAATTTGTGGATCTCCTGAATTCAAGAAAGTTTCCTCGTTAATTAAATAATCGGTTAACACTCTCGATTTACAAGTTTCTTTAAACTTATACTTATTTATCTCTTAACTTTATTTTATTGACTCCGATAGTAGGCTATAAAATAAAATAAAATTTACTGGGGATTTATAATGCAAAAAACAAGAGTCGTACCATTTGTCGCAATTCTTCTTTTCATTCTAGCATCTTGTTTATATGGTAAAACTAATGCAATTCTCGAACTTCAAGGAACTGAATATTTAGCATTTGCTGATCAAATGCCCGAACCTATAGGTGGATTACCGGAGATATATAAACTTATTAAGTATCCTGAAATAGCTATGAGAGCTGGAGTTGAAGGTAAGGTTTACGTTCTCGCATTTATTAATGAAGAGGGTGGAGTAGACGATGTAAAAGTAATAAAAGGTATAGGGGCTGGTTGTGATGAAGCCACTATTGAGGCTGTTAAAAACACAAAATTCGCACCAGGAAAAACAGCTGGTAAATCTGCAAAAGTAAAAATGTCTTTGCAAATTCAATTCAAACTTGGGTAATAATTCTAATAATATTCCACCAAATGGAAAAAATAATGGAAATACTAAAGAATCTTAAATTTGTACGCAAAATTCAGCTTGGATTTTTAATTCTAGGAACAATCTCAACTCTAATCGCTATAAGTGATATCTTCCAAATTAGCAAAATGACTTCCTCAAAGGCAGCCCTTTATACCGAGTTCATTAATCCAAAAGGGGATGTGGATGAAGTTTATTTAGAATTTCAGAAAATCCAGTTTATTATGCTCAAATTTTCCATCCCAGAATTTTCTGATGAATTTAAGAATAACATTTCATCGTATAATTTTCATAAAGAAAGAATTGATGCCAAATTAGATTCTTTAACAAATCATGAGTTCAATGAAGAAGTTAAAGCTAACTTAGCGAACATTAAAAGTATTTGGAGTGATTATAAAAACATGGTCGCTGATGCTATAATTAGTGCTTCAGCCTCACATACATATGATATGGCCGCAATTATTGCTACAAGCTCTGGTGAAGAAGTAGGGAGTAAACTTATAGTACAATTTGACCAGGTCGTTGAACAACTTCTGTCTATGTCTGAAAAATTAAATGGTGAATTCCAACAGGCTGAAAGTGATTCATTATTATTTTTAATTGTAGGCATGGTTATAGGATCGATTATCTTGTTGATATCTGTTCTCTACTTAGCACCAAAAATAAGCAAACCGATTAAAGCAATTTTAAGTATTCTAAATGAATTTTCACTTGGGAATTTTGACGTCGTTATAAAGAGTGAAAGTAATGATGAGTTTGGAGAACTTATGAACATGGCTGAGAAATTTAAAGTTGCTCAAATAGAGAAAATTGCTGCGGCACAAAAAATTGCTGAAGGTAGTCTTGAAAGAGTGAAGGAGGCTTCGAACAAAGATACATTAGCACAGGCATTCAATAAGGAAGTTGCAATTCTAGAAGATTTATTGAGTGAAATTGATGTTCTCTTAAAAGCAAACGATGAAGGTAATCTTACAGTAAAACTAGATACATCAAAATTTTCTGGGGGTTGGGCACGAATATTAGATGGTCTAAATAAATTGAGATCATCAACTTTAGCACCAATTAATGAAGCAAGAAATGTTCTTGGTAAAATGGCTGGTGGTGATTTTAGAACAAAAATGGTTGGTAACTATAAAGGTGAGTATGAAAATATCAAAAATGATGTTAATAAAGTTGCAATCTCATTAAATGAAATTATCGGGCAAGTAAAATTAAGTGCTGATGATCTTGCATCCTCAGCGGAGCAAATATCTAGCAGTACAATTGAGATGGCTGCTGGAGCAAGTGAACAAAGTGCTCAAACATATGAAGTGGTTACATCAATTGAAGAAATGACCCACACCATAACTGACAGCACACAAAATGCGACTGTAGCTGCTACCACCGCACAGGACGCTGGAGATAAAGCTAGGAAAGGTGGAAATGTAGTTGAGCAAACAATTGAAGGTATTAATAGAATAGCAGAAGTTGTTACCACGTCTGCTGTAACTATTGAAGAATTAGGGAAATCAAGTGACCAAATTGGTGAAATTATCCAAGTAATTAATGAAATCGCTGACCAAACTAACTTGCTTGCGTTGAATGCCGCCATTGAGGCTGCAAGAGCAGGCGAACATGGGCGTGGATTTGCCGTGGTTGCTGATGAAGTAAGGAAGCTAGCGGAAAGAACTACTGGTGCAACTAATGAAATTACTACAATGATACAAAGGATTCAAGAGGATACAAGTGGAGCAGTAAATGCAATTGAGAAAGGTAAAGATGAAGTAGAAAAAGGAAAAACATTAGCTGTTGATGCTGGACATGCACTCACAGATATAATAGCTAATACGGATGAAGTAGCAAATCTAATTAATCAATTAGCGGCTGCAAGTGAAGAACAAAATGCGACAAGTCAGCAAATAAGTTCAAATGTTGAATTAATCAATAATGTTACACAACAATCTACAGAAAGTACGGAACAAATTAGTAGGGCTGCAGAAAACTTAAATAGACTAACAGTAAATCTACAAACTGTTGTGAATCAATTTAAGCTGGATAATACTCAATCATTAGAGTATAGTTCAGGTTCAACTATTGGAGTAGATTCACAATTGCATAGGGAAATGTCTGTTTAGTAAGTCATAAATATGGTTGATTAAAAAATCCGGTTAAGCCGGATTTTTTATTGATCTCTAATATCTTGCTTTGGTGGAATTTTATTTACTATTTTTTCATTTAACATTGAACTAACAATTTTCGGAACAAAATCGCTTACATCACTATCAAATAAAGCCAAATTTCTAATTATTGTAGAATTTAAGTAAGTATATTTTTCATTGGGCATTAAAAAGATAGTTCGCAAATTTTCATCAAGTTTTCTATTCATCAAAGCCATTTGAAACTCATATTCAAAATCACTAACAGCTCTTAACCCTCTAATTATGCCGATTGCTCCAACTTCTTTAGCATGGTCAACAACTAGCCCTTCAAATGAATCTACTGATACATTAGGGAACTGTTTTAAACTCTCTCTTAGCATCACTAATCTGTCTTCAACTGTGAACATGGGACTTTTTACTGGATTTCGGGCAACAGTAACTACAACTTTATCAAAAAGATCAATTGCACGCTCTATAACATCTATGTGTCCATTTGTTACTGGGTCGAATGTTCCTGGATATATTACGATTTTCATAGAAATTTATTTTAATATTTGAAAATAATTTTGATGCGATAATCTAAGAAAAATTAAATTCATAAATAAGGCTATCCCCTAATTTTTTGAAAGGTGCAATTCCAAAATGTTCAGTATCCTCTTTCTCGGTTTGTACCGAACGCTCAATTATTAAAATTCCATCTTCAGTTAGGAAAGTATTTTCTCTGAGTTTTTCTACTACACGATAGATGTCATCCTTAAAAAATGGAGGATCAGCTAAAATTAGATCATACTTAGAATGATTAGGGATACATGAAAACTTTATGCATGACATTTTAAAAACTTTAGATATCTCTGCTACATTTAAAGATTCAATATTTTGTAATAAGTTTTTGTAAACAGTATAGTTCTGCTCAACAAAATGAACATTTGGAGCACCTCTACTTAAAGCTTCTAATCCCAATGATCCAGAACCAGCATACAGATCACAAACATTAATTTCACTAAAATCAATTTTATTTGTGAGGTAATTAAAGATCGATTCTTTGTTTTTATCTGTTGTGGGTCTAACCAGTTTGGACTTTGGGATTTTTACTGTACGTCCCTTAAATTCTCCGGCAATAATTCTCATGATCCAATTCTAAGAGCAATGGATGTTGCCGCTGAAAATTTTGCGGAATGTTCGGTTATGAATTTGTTTTCATTAAGATCAGGATTAATTTCTAGTTGATTAAATGGGTATGCTTCTCCAAGAACTAAATTTGTGGAACTTATAATACTATTTTTTAGTTCACTTGTTACTGAATTGCCAAAGAAAAATAGTTTATCAATGTCCTTGGAAATAAATTTTCTGTCATTTATTTCTTCAATTATAGAGATAATAATTGAAGAAATCTCAGGTACAGTTTTGTAGTTTTTGTTCTTTTCAAAGACCACATTAGTATCCGAAAATAGTAAAACGGATATGTGATTATTTTCAATATATGCACTCAACTTAATTGAGGAAGAATTATCATTTTGGAATAATCCTGTTGATGATGTATGAGCACAATCAATATATTTTAATTGAAGACTGTTCCTCAAACAAAACTTATGTATACGTTTTAAAATATTTATTGGAATCGCATAAACTAAAATCCTTTTAGATGATTCATACGTAAGAGTATCTAATACAATTTTTTGAAATGTAAAATAATCTTTTTTTTCAATTGGAAACAGCTTCGACAGTTCCCATTTAATATAATCATTCAAATCATTTTTTGTTAAATTTTTGTCGACGGGAATCTCGAAAATCTTAAAATAAGATGGAGGAATAGTAATTGATATTTTACTAGAGCTCAGAGGCTTTCTTAAAATGAGTTCATTAAAAGCATTTTGGAGAATGTGAATAAATTTAGCTTCTTTAGTATCTTCAATGAGTGATTCTTCGAAATACTCTTCGTCAACATTCTCCAAATAATACGCGTTTTGTTTATAAACTATCTCAACTAATTGAATTTTGTCTTCAGTAATACTGAGGCCGGCTTGATTAGTTAAGGTAGGCATAACTTAATTATTCCCAGCTAGCAGTATTTTTTAGTGATTGACTTTCAAGATTGCCAATTGTACCATAGCCATCTGGACATTCAACATAGTAAAGTGAACCAATTACTGAGTTTGTATCGACTCGAATCATTTTACCTCTTCTATTTATTACTGTATCAATTGTAGTCGTAGAATCAATTGATAAAATATAATTAGAATGTGATTTTGGTGAAAATAATAATGAATCCGGTTCAAATGTGCCAGTTGTTAAATTTTTAAACGGATTAGTTGAACGATTTGTTAGGGTGTCTATACCAACTATTAAATCATTTACGGTAGAATCGGTTTTAATAAACGAGATCAATTCCATTAAATCATTAGTATAATTTTTATTTTGTTTTTCCCATTGAATTTGCGCTTGACGAATATTATCCATTCTCAATTGGGATTCGGATCTGTAATAATTTTCACTCTGAATATACTCCGTTGGGTCAATTATAGCCACTCTAATCAAAACATACACCAAAATTGCAATAACCACGTATAAAGCACCGTGAATATACCAGGCTTCACCTTTTTTACTCATTTTTCCTCCACAAATTAAGAACTCTTTTACTTTTCTATATAAATATACTTCTTTATACTATTTAATTTTTTTAATCCAATTCTACTGACTTCTAAAAGCTCATCCAAATTTCTATAACCGCCTTTGCGAATCCTTAATTCGACTATTCGTTTTCCAAGTGTTCGCCCAATCCCTGGTACTTTTATAAGTGTTTTTTCATCCGCAGTATTAATATTAATACTGTGTTCTTCAGGTTGGGAAGTTTTCTTCTTAGAATCTAATTCCTTCCTACTAAAATCTGAAAGTTCTACTTCAGAATCAACTCTTTTTTCTTTCTTTTTATTTGCAAAAGATTGTTCGTTAAATTTTTCGCTTAGAGCCTTAAATAAACTATCTTGAAAACTATACTCAAATTTTTTAATCTTTTTTT